>Ga0272448_1000015_pt1 | contig 251046 bp, 195 predicted proteins | sample YNPCB0191_FD_202220 | JGI IMG/M metagenome (GOLD analysis project Ga0272448, IMG submission 202220) | Hot spring sediment microbial communities from Yellowstone National Park, WY, United States - YNP-CB-019-1 | ecosystem: Environmental > Aquatic > Thermal springs > Hot (42-90C) > Sediment... | reverse complement strand
TGGCGAGGAAGATTGCGATCATCGGAACCCTGGACACCAAAGGGCCCGAGGTGGCCTACATCCGCGACTTGATTCGGGCGCGCGGGCGCGACACCATCGTGATAGACCCGGGCGTTTTGGGCCGCCCCACGATTCCCGCCGACGTTACGCGGGAGGAAGTGGCCAGGGCGGGAGGGCGCGAACTGCCTTCGCTCATCGCGGCGGGCGACAAGGGCGAGGCGATGCGGGTGATGATGGAGGGCACGATGGCCATCCTGGCGCGCCTGTACGCCGAGGGGCAGGTGGGCGGGGCCATCGCGGTGGGCGGCGGCCAGGGGACGGCCATCGGCGCCACGGCCATGCAGGCGCTGCCCATCGGCGTGCCGAAGGTGATGGTCTCCACCATCGCCAGCGGCCGCAACGTCTTTGAGCCGTATGTGGGCACCACCGACATGACCCTGATGCACTCGGTGGCCGACATCCTGGGCGTGAACGCGGTAACGCGGCGGGTGTTCGGCAACGCTGCGGCGGCTGTGGTGGCGATGGCCGACGCCAACGAGGCCGTGCGGGATTCGGGCAAGGTTACCATCGGTGTTACGATGCTGGGCCTGACGACGCCGTGCGTGCTGCGCGCCAAGGAGCGCCTGGAGGCATGGGGCTACGAGGTGGTGGGGTTCCACGCCAACGGGACGGGCGGGCGCTGCCTGGAGCGCCTGGTGCGCGAGGGGCTTATCCGGGGGGTGATGGACATCAGCACGCAGGAACTCACCGGGCACGTGTGTCGCGGGCTGTTTGACGCCGGCCCCGAGCGCATGACGGCCGCGGCCGAATTGGGGCTTCCCCTGGTGGCGACGCCGGCGGGCACCGACTACATCGTGCTTGGGCCGCTGTCGTCGCTCTCCGAGGAACACAAGAAGCGCCCGCTGATCATCCACAACCCCAACATCACCCTGGTGCGGACGGCGCGCTCCGAGATGGCCGAGGTCGGGCGGCTCATGGCGCGACGGCTCAACGCGGCCAAAGGCCCGGCGGCGGTGCTCATCCCGATGGGCGGCTTCAGTTTTTCGGACAGGCCCGGGCACGCTTTCTACGACCCGGAAGCCGATGCGGCGCTGGTGGAGGCGCTGGAGGCTGCCCTCAATGCGAATGTGGAACTTCACAAAATTGACGCGCACGTCAACGACGAAGCGTTCGCCGATGCCGTCGCCGAGAAAATGCGGGCGTTCATGGAGGGGTAGCGATGGATGAAGCCTGGCTTCGCGCCGCCGAGGAGTTCGCTCGCGTGTCCAAGCGCGTGTGGGAGCGCGGGCTGGTCGCGGGGAGCGGGGGCAACATCAGCCTGCGCGTCGCGGGGACAGGGCTGGTGATGATCAAGCCGAGCGGCGTGGCGGCGCTGGACTGCGGGCCGGAAGACCTCATCGGGCTTGACCTGGATGGGCGTGTTGTCGTCGGCAAGGGCAAGCCCAGCAAGGACACCAACTTCCACCTGGGCATCTACCGCGTGCGCGACGACGTGCATGGCATCGTCCACGCTCATGCGCCGTGGGCCATCGCCGTGGGGCTTCTGGACTATGCCCAGTTGCCGCTGCTGACGACCCAGGCCGAGGCGAAACTGCGGCGTGTCCCCGTGCTGCCGTTTGCGCCTTCCGAATCCGACGAGTTGGAGGCGCTGGTGGTGGGCGCGTACCGCGATCCCGATGTGGCGGCGGTGCTGCTGGCGCGCCACGGCCTGGTTGCCGCCGGGCCGACGCTGGCCGTAGCCGAGCAGGTCGCCGAACTGGTGGAGGAGACGGCGCAGATTGCGCTCCTCGTGCGCATGGCGGGCGGCCGCTGACCGGGCGGCTACTCGCTGTCGTGGCCGGGGAACCAGTCCCGCAGGAAGGGATACTCCCGAACCAGGTGCTTTACCGACTGCTCGCGGGGAGCAGGCTGGCCGACTTCGTAGGAGGCCAAAGGCTGGGAGTCGGCCTGCACCGTTCTGAGAATCGGGTGCTGCTTGCGTTCGGGCCTCGCCATGCCCACCGAGGACAGGATGTCGGCCATTTGCTCCAAACTGGCCAGGTTGTGGCCCGGCAGGAAGTCGTCTATGAAGGGCAGGGCGGCGACCATGCCGCGCTGATCGGGCCGGAAGCCAGGCGTGCCCAGCAGGGGGTTGAGCCAGATGAGGCGGTGGCAGGACCGCTGCAGGCGCGCCACCTCGCGGCGAAGGAGGTCAATGTCGCCCCGGTCCCAGCCGTCGCTGATGACCAGCACCACAGCGCCCGAACCCAGAACCCGCCGCGCCCACCGGAAGTTGAACGCCTTGAGGGCCTCCCCGATGCGCGTGCCCCCGGACCAGTCCAGGACGGCCTTGCTCACCTCGTCCATGGATTCGTCCACGTCGCGGTGGCGCAGGTGGTGGGTGATGCGGGTGAGCCGCGTCCCAAAGACGAACGCCTCCACCGGCACGTCCTTCATCCCGTGGGTGAGGGCGTGGATGAAGTGCAAGAGCATGCGCGAGTAGCGCTCCATAGAGCCGCTGATGTCGCAGAGGATGACCAGCGGGCGGGGGCGGTGGATGCGCAAGCGGTAGGCGAGTTTCAGCGGCTCGCCCCCGCTGGACAGGTTGTCGCGCACGATGCTGCGCAGGTTCAGGCGGCCTTTGGGGCCTGTGTGGTACCGGCGGGTGCGGCGTTGCCCCAGTTTCCACTGCAAACTGGCGATGGCGCGCTTGGCCTCCTGGATTTCCTCCCAGGTCATCTCGTTGAAGTCCTTGTGGCGGAGCACCTCGGCGGGGCTGTAGGTGTGGGTGAACTTCTGGGCCGGCACCTGCTGGTCGCCGTCCTCCGGTTGGGCTCCCAATTCCGACGGCTCGTGGCGCACAGGGCCGGCGCTCAGGCCCTCCATGGGGCGTTCGGGCAGGCGGACGCGCTTGGGCTTGGTGGGCTTCGTGGGATCGCGCTTTTCCGGCTGCTGCATCTCCCAGAAGATGCGGAAGGCCTGGTCAAACACGGGCAGGTCCTCGCGGCGGTTGACGAGCAGCGCGCGGGCCGAGTAGTAGAACGAATCGCGGTCGGTGATGGAGACGTAGCCCAGGGCCGTTACCAAATCCAGCATCTGGCTGAGGCTGACGTTGACGCCCATGAGGCGCAACATTCGCCCGAATTGGAGAATGTGCGCGAGGAGATGGCCTCCATTGGGAAGCCCCTCGGAGTCGCCAAGCCACTCGGCCAGGATATCCTCTGTGTAGTCCGCGCTCATCGCATCTGTCTCGGGGTCATGCGGCAAGGGAGCGCCGTGGGCTACCCGCCGCAAACGGGCGCTTCATATCCCGCCTCGGGGTTGTATTCCGGCAGGCAGGGGTGCGGGGGCGCCATCTTCTTGTAGTCGGGCTCCTTGCCCTCGCTCTGGATTCGGGCGCGCAGGCGGGCGATCATCTTCTGGATGGGGCCGTTGCGCACCGCCTCAATGTCGTCCTGATACTTCAGGAGCACGCCCAGGGTGTCGTTGACGATGTCCTCGTCCAGTTCGCGGGCGTCCAGCGTAACGAGGGCCTCGGCCCAGTCCAGCGTCTCGGCGATGCCCGGCACCTTGTACAAGTCCATGTGGCGGAGTTCCTGCACCAGGAGCACCAACTGCTGCGCCAGGTGGGAGGTTGCCTGCGGTACCTTGAGCATGACGATTTGATATTCCTTCTCGGCGGTGGGATAGTCTATCCAGTGGTAGATGCAGCGGCGCTTCAGGGCGTCGTGAATCTCGCGCGTGCGGTTGGACGTGATGATGACGATGGGCGGCTCTTTGGCGCGGATGGTGCCGATTTCGGGGATGGTGATCTGGTAGTCGCTCAGCAACTCCAGGAGGAACGCCTCAAACTCCGCGTCGGCTCGGTCCAGTTCGTCAATCAGCAGGACGGGGGCTGTGCCACTCTCGCTGAGTTCAAAAGCCTGAAGCAGGGGCCGCTTGATGAGGTACTTCTCGCTGAACAGGTCCTGCTCCAGGTCGCTGCTGCACTTGCCATCCTGGGCTTCCAGCGCGCGGATGTGGAGCAACTGGCGCGTGTAGTTCCACTCGTAGATGGTGCTGTTGACATCCAGCCCCTCGTAGCACTGGAGCCGAATCAGGGGCCGATCCAGCATGTCGGCCAGCGTCTTGGCGATCTGCGTCTTGCCGACGCCAGCCTCTCCCTCCAGCAGCAGCGGCTTGTGCAGTCGCAGCGTCAGGAAGAGCGAAGTCGCCAGCGCCTGGTCGGCGACATAGGCGTGCTCCAAAAGCGCCTGTTGCAAGTCCTTGATGGTATAGAAGTCTTTTGCGGCCATGCTGTCCCTCGGTTCTATCTGCTGAGTGTTGTCGGATGGCGCTTGCCGTGGCGCAAGCGCAGAGATTGGGCGTTTCCCCACGATTCATTATACTCTCCGAAGCGGGGAGCGTCAAGAAAGGTGCAAACGGTCTTTTCCACCACTTGGGTCGGTGCTGGGGTGGCCGGCGGTCGACAGCGGGTGTATGGGGTGCGCGCCTGCCGCGTGCGTTCGGCGGCTATGGGAAGCCGCCCTACGTGTGCTGTCGCCGCGGGGCGGGGCGAGGGAACCCCTCACCCTAACCCTCTCCCCGCGAGGCGGGGCGAGGGGACGGGCGGGCGGCTATGGAAAGCCGCCCTACGTGTGCTGTCGCGGCGGGGCGGGGCGAGGGAACCTCTCACCCTAACCCTCTCCCCGCGAGGCGGGGCGAGGGGGCGGGCGGGCGGCTATGGGAAGCTGCCCTACGTGTGCTGTCGCGGCGGGGTGGGGCGAGGGAACCCCTCACCCTAACCCTCTCCCCGCGAGCGGGGCGAGGGGGCGGGCGGGCGGCTATGGGAAGCCGCCCTACGTGTGCTGTCGCGGCGGGGTGGGGCGAGGGAACCCCTCACCCTAACCCTCTCCCCGCGAGCGGGGCGAGGGGGCGGGCGGGCGGCCATGGGAAGCCGCCCTACGCGTGCTGTCGCCGCGGGGTGGGGCGAGGGAACCCCTCACCCTAACCCTCTCCCCGCGAGCGGGGCGAGGGGACGGGCGGCTATGGGAAGCCGCCCTACGTGTTTGGGCATTTGCCGCCAACCCATTGCGAGCGCGGGGAGGTTTGCGTACCTGCCGCGTGCCTCTGGTTGGCGGGCGACAGTCGCGTTGACGGCATGGCATTTGCGGCACGGTGCGGGTTGGTATATAATCGCGCTGGGTTGGGGAAGTGTCGGAACTGGCAGACGAGCGTGACTTAGGATCACGTGGAGCGATCCGTGAGAGTTCAAGTCTCTCCTTCCCCACCTGGGCGGCGTAGCCTGACGCCGTACGAATCGGGCGGAAGTGGCTCAGCGGTAGAGCATCTCCTTGCCAAGGAGAGGGCCGCGGGTTCAAATCCCGTCTTCCGCTCCTCGTGTTGTCGGCCGCCAGGGCACGTGGGCCTTGGCGGCACGGGCGACTCGTGTTATCATCGCGCGTTCTGGGAAGGACGCTGCAGAAGGAGATGGCGATTTGAAATTCACGACGGAATCCCTTGAGAACTGTCAGGTGGCGCTTACGATAGAGGTGGAGCCTGAGCGCGTGCAGTCGGAGATGCAGAAGGCGGCGCGCCGCCTCGCTAGCCGAGGCCGCATCCCGGGCTATCGCAAAGGCAAGGCCCCCTACGCCGTGGTAGTCCGCCACTACGGCGAGGATGCGATCTTTGAGGAGATGCTGGACGGTTTCGCCGATGAGGCGCTGCGCGAGGCACTCAAGGAGACGGGGATAATGCCCTACGCCCGTGCGAGCCTGGTTGACGTAACGCGAGACCCCTTCACGTTGAAACTGTCCATCCCGTTGCCCCCGAAGGTGGACGTGGGCAACTACCGAGAGATTCGCAAGGAGTTCCCGGAGGTCTCCGTTACCGACGAGGAGGTCAACGAAGCCCTGGAGCGCATCCGCAAGGACCAGGGCTCGTGGGCGCCTGTGGACAGGGCGGCGGAAAAGGGCGACATGGTCTTCGTAACGTTTACCGGCAGCGTAGACGGTTCGGACGTGTTTGAGGAGTCGGATGACTATCCCCTCATCGTTGGCGAGCCGTATGGGGAGCCGCTGCCCGGATTCAGCGAGCGGCTGGCGGGAGCCAAAGAGGGCGACGACCTGGAATTCACCATGGACGTCCCCGAGGGCTATCCGAAACAGGAACTGGCCGGCAAGCCATGCCAGTTTCGGGTGCACGTGCTCTCCGTGCGCGCGCTGGACCTTCCGCCGCTGGACGACGATCTGGCGAAGATGATCGGCGACTACGACACCCTGGACGCGCTACGAGCCAAGGTGCGCGAGGTGCTGCTGGAGGAGCACAAACGCCAAGCCGCGGAGCAGTTCGGCGACGATGTGTTGGACACGATTGTGGCCCAGAGCACCATCCAGTACCCGCCCATGATGCTGGAAGAGGAACTGGATTCCATGATGGAGAACATGGAAGCGCAGTTGGCGCGCGAGGGCCGCGACCTGGATTCCTATCTGAACCTGGCCGGGCAGACCCGCGAGGATTTTCGCGCCAGCCTGAAGCCGCGCGCGGAACGGAACTTGCACCGTGGGCTGGTGCTGGCAGAGATAAGCCAACGCGAGAAGATTTCCCTGGATCCCCAGGAGTTTGACGAGGCCTTTGAGGAATTGAAGGAGGCCTACATGCGCGCAGGGTACTCGGAGGAGGTTGTGGAGCGGAGCAACCTGGGGGAAAGGCTCTTTGCGCAGATGATGACGGAGAAGGTCATGGAGCGCATCCGAGAGATCGCGACCGGCCAGGCTCCCGAAGTTCCTGAAGATAAGCCGGAAGATAAGGACTCGGACGAGGGCTGATTCGGAGGCTGTCATGGAAAACCTGATCCCCATGATCATTGAGAATACGGGGCGCGGCGAGCGTGCCTACGATATCTACTCGCTTCTGCTGAAGGAGCGGGTGATCTTCCTGGGCACGCCCATCAGCGACCAGGTGGCCAACCTCGTGGTGGCGCAGTTGCTGTATCTGGACCGCGAGGACCCGGACAAGGAGATTTCGCTGTACATCAACTGCCCGGGCGGGGCGATTTACGCCGGCCTCGCCATCTACGACACCATGCAGCAGGTGCGCGCGCCCATCTCCACCATCGCCGTGGGCTGGACGGCCAGCATGGGAACCGTGCTGCTGGCGGCGGGTACGAAGGGGCGCCGCTACGCGCTGCCCAACGCCACGATCCACATGCACCCCGCCGGCGGCGGGATGCAGGGCTACGCGCCCGACGTGGAGATCGCCGCCAAGGAGTTGTTGCGGACGCAGGACTTGCTGCACCGCATCCTGGCCCGACACACAGGGCAGCCGCTGGAGCGCATCAAGCACGACTTTGACCGCGACTTCTTTATGGACGCCAATATGGCGAAAGACTACGGGATCATAGATGAAGTCCTGACGCCGCCTTCCCTCAAGGCGGAGGAGCCAGTTCAGTCCGAGGAGTCCAAAGATGCCTAGACTCAGCCGGGCGGAAGAGGTCTGTTCGTTCTGCAGGCGCAGCCAGCACGAGGTGGATCGGCTCATCGCGGGGCCGGACGGGGTTTATATCTGCAACGATTGCGTGAACCTGTGCCGCGAAATCCTTGAGGCCGAGATGCTCCAGCCCAAGGAGACTCCCGCCGAGTTCATCCCCCAGCGTATCCCCAGCCCGCAGGAGATTTACCAGCGCCTGGACGAGTACGTGGTGGGCCAGGAGCGGGCCAAGAAAGTCCTGTCGGTCGCCGTGTACAATCACTACAAGCGCATCGCGTCGGGCGACGAGTGCCACGACGTGGAACTCCAGAAGAGCAACATCCTGCTCATCGGCCCGACCGGCTGCGGCAAGACGCTCCTCGCCCAGACCCTGGCGAAGATCCTGGACGTGCCTTTCTGCATCGCCGACGCCACCGCCCTCACCGAGGCGGGCTACGTGGGCGAGGACGTGGAGAACATCCTGCTGCGCCTGATTCAGGCGGCGGATTTTGACCTGGCCAAGGCGTCCAAGGGCATCGTGTACATTGACGAGATTGACAAGATCGCCCGCAAGAGCGGCGACAACCCCTCCATCACGCGCGACGTTTCGGGCGAGGGCGTGCAGCAGGCGCTCCTGAAGATCATAGAGGGCACGGTGGCGAACGTGCCGCCGCAGGGTGGCCGCAAGCACCCGCACCAGGAGTTCATCCAACTGGACACGCGCAACATCCTGTTCATCTGCGGCGGCGCTTTTGACGACCTGGATCGGATTATCTCCGAGCGCATCGGCGTCAAGGGCCAGGTTGGCTTCCCCAAGGGCGCCGAAGCGCGTCGCAAGACCGAGTGGACGGCCTCCGAGTTGCTGCGCCAGGTAACGCCGGACGACCTGCTGGCGTATGGCATGATCCCCGAGTTTGTCGGGCGCATGCCGGTTACCGTCAGCGTGGATCCCCTGGACGAGGACGCGCTGGTGGAAGTGCTCACCCGTCCCAAGAATGCCATTGTCAAGCAGTATCAGCGCCTGTTTGCCATGGACAAGGTGGAACTTACGTTCACCGAGGGAGCGTTGCGCGCGGCGGCCCGCGAGGCCATGAAGCACAAGACGGGCGCCCGCGGCCTTCGCACCATTATAGAAGAGGCGCTGCTGGATGTCATGTACGAGATTCCTTCGCGCCGCGACGTGCGCAAGGTCGTCGTGAACGAGGACACCATCTACAAGCGTTCCAAACCGATCCTGGTAACCCAGTCCGACAGGGGCATCGTGGGCCTGGAAGAAACGGCCTAGGCTGCTCCGTGGACGATGGCGATAAGGGGTGAGGGGGCATCCCCTCATCCCTTTTTGTTGTGAGGCTGCCGTGCTGAGTAAGGCCGCGTTCGCTGCCACGAACGGAACAAGGGGTCGTCGTGGGCGACTTGGGTTGCGGTGGGCCGCGGGGCTTGCGCTTGTCGCGCTGGTGGCGGCGCTGGCCCTGGGGGCTTGCCACCCGACGCCTGCCCCCACCGCGACGCCACCGACTGCGCCATCGCGGACGGCGACGCCAAGCCCTGCCCCTTCGCCAACGCCCTCTCCCACGGCCACGCCGACCTCGCCAGCGCCGTTTGCCACGTTGCCGCTGGAACCCCAGGGGCACGCGCGGGTGCTGGTGCCCTCGGCGGCCCCATACCTGGAGGGGTTGCAGGACGCCCCGCGCTATCAGATCGCCGCGTCCTTTGACCCCGCGACGATGTCGCTGCGCGGCTCCGAGCGGGTGCGCGTGGTGAACCGCAGTGGCCGCGCGCTGTCGGAGGTGTACTTCCGGCTGTACCCGAGCGCGGGCAGGCTGTACGGCCCCGCGCGGATGGAGTTGGGCCGCGTTACGGACGACTGGGGGAGGCCGCTGGACTGGGCCGAAGGCGCCGATGCGTCCGTGGTACGGGTGGCGCTGCCGGATGCATGGAGGCCGGGCGAGGCACTGATGTTGTACCTGGAATGGCGGGCCGACATTCCGGTGGAGGGCGAACGGCCCTGGACTCGCGAGCAGGGCTATGGGATATTCCGACAGGCGAAGGGGCTGACCCTTCTGGCGGAATGGTTCCCCATGCTGGCCGTGTACGAGGGCGAGGGCTGGCGGCTGGACGCGGTGCCCGACTGGGGCGACCCGGTGTACAGCGAGATCGCCTTCTACGAGGTCTGGTTCACTGCGCCGGAGGGCTACACCGTCATCGCGACGGGCAGCGAGGTGGCCTCGCAGGCGAGCGCCCACGGCGTTACCCACGCGTTCCTTTCGGGGCCGGCGCGCGATTTCTTCGTGGCGCTGTCGCCGAGCCTGAAAGTGGCATCGGCGCGCGTGGGTGACATCTCCCTGCGCTCCTACGCCTATCCCGAGCACGGGGCGGCCGGCGCCGAGGCACTGGCCGCCGGCAAGGATGCCCTGGGCGTCTTCAACGCCCGCTTCGGGCCTTACCTGTATCGCGAGTTGGATATTGTGGAAGCGCCGCTCATCGGGCTGCTTGGGATGGAGTATCCGGGCGTTGTGCTTGTTTCCGACGCGCTGCACACGCCCGCTGAGAAGTGGCGGCTGGACGTTACGACGGCCCACGAGATTGCGCACCAGTGGTGGTACGGGGTCGTGGGCAACGACATCCTGCGCGAGCCGTGGCTGGATGAGGCGCTGGCCACGTTCTCCTCGGGCGTGTACGTGCAGGACATCATGGGCGGGGAGGCTTTCCGGTCGCAGTATGCGCAGTGGATGGAGCGCTACGAGACGGGCCAGAGGAACGGAACCGTGGGCGCGGTTACCTGGCCGGTGGGGCGTTTTCGGAGCAGTTGGGACTACGTTACTACGGTCTATTATAAAGGGGCGATTGCGCTTCAGGCCCTTCGGGCGGAGATCGGCGACGATGCGTTCTTCCGCGCACTGCGCCGCTACTACGAGCGTTCGCGCTTCCAGGTGGCCCGCGGGCAGGGTCTGCTGGATTTGCTAGAAGAAGAAGCCGGGCGCGATCTGGACGCCTTCTTCCGACAGTGGTTCTTCAGCGAGTGATCACTTCGCGGGCGTCGGCGTGGCGACGTACTGGGGCTTGCCCTGGAGCCACAGGGTGTCGGGAGGCACGTAGGAGCCGTCCTGCCGGGCCAGGGTGAGCAGCAGGTTCGCGCCCTTGAACGGCGACTGCGGGAACGGTTCGCCGGCGAGCGCCACCACCTGCCCCCGATAGACGGGGCCGTAACTGAGCGAGGGCTGGGCGGGAGTCAGGTTCAGCGGCCTGTAGGCGCCCGACTTGTCCTGCTGCACGGCCTGCCCATGCCAAAGGTAGATTTGGCTGGCGAATCCGGCCGGGTGGATGAAGTTGAGCACCAGCCCGCCTTCCTTGAGCAGGGCCGTCGGCTCTGTTACGAGCCAGACCTCCACGACGGCGGCCTCGTGCGGGGCCAACACCAGCCCTCCGGTGTTGACATAAAATCCGATGATGGGGATGCCCTCCACGGTAACGAAGGCAGGCGAACGGCCGGTATTGGCCTCTTTCGGGAAGGGCAACGTAAGCCCGAAGGGGGGCGTGCCTAAGGGCACCGGAGTCGGCCGGGCGGTGGGGGCCGGCGTGGCGGGCGCGGCAGTAGGCGCGCTGCAACGGGCGGCGGCCAGCGCGCACGCAAGGATGGCCGCTGCCGCGCATGCAAGGCGCGCCAAGCGGGATGTGCGTTGGGGTATGTGGGGCATCGGGTCTCCTGTCCGTCCTATTCGGGCTGTAGGATTTGCACCGGAACCTTGCACAGGCTGCGGAACCGCTCGGCGTCCGCCTTGGAGCCGACGATGTCGCCATAGTGCAGCGGGATGGCGAGTTTCGGCTGGATGGCGTTGGCGGCTTGGGCGGCCTCCTCGGCGGTCATGGTGTACTTTCCGCCCACGGGCAGCAGGGCCACGTCGGCGCGAACCGATTTCATTTCGGGCGTCAGGTCGCTGTCGCCGGCGATGTAGATGGTGTGGCCTCCCGTCTGGATGACGAAGCCCACATACCCGGCGGCCTTGGGGTGAAACTGCTTGCCGATGTTGTAGGCCGGCACCGCCTGGATGCCGACTCCCTGGACGGTGATGGAGTCGCCGGGTTTGACGACGTGGACGTTGCCTTTGAGGCCGGCGGCGACGGTCGCAATGGTAACCACCGACGTGGAGTCCTTGCGGATTTTGTCCACGTCGGGCTTGGAGAAGTGGTCGTAGTGGTCGTGGGTGATGAGGATGAGGTCGGCTTTGGGCGCGCCGCTGCGAATCTTCCACGGGTCCACGTAGATGATCTTGTCAAAGTCCAGGCGCACGGTGGCGTGGCCGAGCCAGTGAATATGCGCGATCATTCTACCCTCCTCTGGGGCGTGTGCCCGCCCCTGTTTGCCGCGTGTCAGCAAGGGTTGCCCGGAATGCCAGCGGTGCGACGCGGGTTGCTGCGCACCACGCTCACTATAGCACCGCGGGGGAGCGGCTGTCAACTTGTGCGGGGGCAGGGGCGCACTGTCCCTTTTGGCGTTCCTGTGCTATAATGGCCCCGTAGTTCACTCAGACCCATAGGAGGAACCGTTCATGCCCCCACTATTTGACAAACTGGCGAAGGGCGTCAGCAAGGCCGCCGAGCAGGCCAAGTTTGAGGCCGAGAAGGTGCGCAAGACCTCGGCCCTCAACGCCGAGATCGCCAAACTGAAGCAGCAGGTGTTGGAAGCCAAGGTGGCGGTCGCCGACAAGGTGCTGGAACTGAGGGCCGCCGGAATGCCCTTCCCCGAACTGGAAGCACTCCTCCCGGCGATTGGCGACCTGCAGGCGCAGGTGGCTGCCAAGGAGCAGGAATTGGCGGCGGTGAAGGCGATGCAGTTTGAGGGCGCGCCTGCCGCAGCGCCGGCGCAGCCCGTGGAACCCGTGGCGCCCGAACCGGCGCCGCCCGCCGAGCCGGCAGCCCCCGCCGCCCAGCCCGCCGCGGCCCCGGCCAGGTTCTGCCCGAACTGCGGCGCGAAACTCGCCGAAGGCGCGAAGTTCTGCCCCGACTGCGGCGCGAAGATCGGGTAGCCGACGCCGCAGCGTCCTAGTCCTGGACGCCGATCTCGTCCTCGTCGGGCGGGCCTTGTACGTCCAGGACTCGGCGCGCGTCGTCTGCGAAATCGTCGGGCACAAAGACGTGCACCTCGCCCAGGCCGTCCATCGTGATGCCGATGGCCTGGCCCGCGCTCTCGTATTCCAGGAGCGCCGGAATGCCCGCGGCTTCCAACTTCGTCTTGATGACCTGGGCGGGCAGCATTCCCTGCGACGTGTACACGAGCGTCAGGCCGGGCCTTTTGGGGCGTGTGGACCGAAACATTACTCCTCCTCGCTGTCTGCGGCATCGGAATCGTCGGGGGGCCAGACGATCTTGCCCGCGCCGTGCCCGATCACCTGGCCGAACGGGGTTTCCACCGGCCGCGCGAATACCAGATACCCCGTGTGCGCGATCATCCTGTCCATGGGGCGGAGCCGTCCGGGCAGCGTCTTGTACTCGCGCACCAGCAGTTCCTCCACCTGGACGTTGGCGAAGGCGAATTGGGCCAGCCCCTCCAACAATTGGGCCACCTGGTTGGTCGTGGGGACGATGGCTCCGAAGAACCCACCCTGCTTCAAGGCGGCCCGCGCCTGCGACAGGTACTCCCACGGGTGGCGCACGTCCAGAAAGAGCGCGTCCACGTCGGTCTCGTCAAAGCCTTCGGCGATGTCGCGCTCCTTGAGTTCCACGCGGTCCAACAGCCCGAGCGATTCCAGGTTCTTGCGGGCTAGGGCCAGGGCCTGGGGGTTGGACTCGTAGGAGTACACGCGCCCTTGAGGCCCCACGGCCCGCGCCAGCGCCAGGGTCAGCCCCCCACTGCCCGTGCCCGCCTCCACCACGCGGCTCCCCGCTTGCACGCCCAGTTTCATGAGCGTGTAGCCGATGTCCTTCGGGAACATGATCTGCGTCGCACGCTTGAGTTCCAGGATGAGGTCTTCGGTGGAGGGTTCCAGCACCAGGAAGGGTACGCCGAGGTGGGTCAACACCTTGCGGCCCAGCGGGCGGCCGATGATTTCGGCGTGGGCGATGACGCCGTGCTTGGTGTGAAGCGCGCCGTCTTGGGACAGGCGCACCAGATAGCGTTTGCGGTCTTTGGCGATGAAGAGCACCACGTCGCCTTCGCGGGCTTCGGCCATGGGTGGAGCCTCCTGTGCAGGCTGGGCCGCGCGTCGCCACCGCCCTGGGGCGACCGGCCTGCGCTCATTATAGGCCGCGATGGGCATGAGCGCAATTCGCGGCGGCGCGACAGGGTTCACGGCGGGCCGTTCCGCCGCTTGGCCTGCCATCTTTGACGCCAGCGCCCAAACTCATAGAATAGGCGTGCGCGATTGTACTTTGCGGCACAACAGGAGGACTGAACATGGTGTCGGAGGAACAGGAAGGCCCCCAGGCGGTGGCGACGGCACCTGCGGGGCGAAAGAAACGGCGCCGCGGGCACGTTCACGTGTTTGACAACTGGTGCAAGGGGTGCGGCATCTGCATCGCATTCTGCCCGCAGCACGTGTACGAGATGGACGAGGACGGCAGGCCCGTGGTGGCGCACGAGGATCAGTGTACGGCGTGCCACTGGTGCGATGTACACTGCCCCGACCTGGCTATCGTGGTAACCGAAGTGGAGGAGGAGACGGATGGCAGCGCGACTGATGCAGGGCAATGAGGCATGCGTGGAGGGCGCGCTTGCCGCGGGATGCCGCTTCTTCGCCGGCTACCCGATCACGCCCTCGTCGGAGATCGCGGAACTTCTATCCCGACGTCTGCCCCAGGTGGGCGGGTACTTCATCCAGATGGAGGACGAGATCGCCAGCATCGCGGCGGTCATCGGCGCGTCGGTGGGCGGCGTCAAGGCGATGACGGCGACCAGCGGCCCCGGGTTCTCGCTCATGCAGGAGAACATCGGCTACGCGGCCATGGCGGAAATCCCGTGCGTCATCGTGAACGTCCAGCGCACGGGGCCGAGCACGGGGTTGCCGACCAAGCCGGCGCAGGGCGACGTGATGCAGGCCCGGTGGGGCACCCACGGCGACCACCCCATCATCGTCCTGTCGCCGTCGTCGGTGCTGGAGGCGTTCCTGATGACCGTGCGGGCGTTCAACCTATCGGAGAAGTACCGGTCGCCAGTCATCTTGCTCATGGATGAGGTGGTGGGGCACATGCGGGAGCGGGTGGAACTGCCCCCGCGTGAGGCGCTGGAGATCACCGATCGGGTGGCCGCCCACGTGCCGCCCGAATGGTACTTCCCGTTTGAAGATCCCAGCACGGACGTGCCGCCGCTGGCTCCGTTTGGCGAGGGCTACCGCTACCACATCACGGGGCTGTTCCACGACCGGGCGGGCTTCCCGACGGAGCGCGTGGACGAGATTGACCCCTGGATCGCTCGCGTGTTTGGCAAGATAGACCAGCACCTTTCGGACATCCTGTCCTGGGAGGAGGACTTTCCGGCGGGGTCGCGGGTGCTGGTGGTGGCCTACGGAGCCACGGCTCGCGCGGCGCGCCATGCCGTGAAGTTGGCCCGCGCCAAACGGTACAAGGTGGGCTTCCTGAAGTTGGAGACCATCTGGCCGTTCCCCGAGGAGGTTACGGAGCGGCTGGCCCGCCAGTGCAAGCGGGTCATCGTGCCCGAGATGAACCTGGGGCAACTGGCCCTGGAAGTGGAGCGCGTCGTCGGCAGGCAGAAGGTTCGGCGCGTGAACCTGGCCAACGGGGAGATGATCACGCCTCAGCAGATTTTGGCGGCCATTGAGGAGAAGTAAAGGTGAGACGCTACGAAGAGAACCGCATGTACCATTATCTGCGACGCCACAAGAAGTTCCCCAACGTGTGGTGCCCCGGCTGCGGGATAGGTATCGTGATGAGCGCGATCATCCGCGCCATAGACCGCCTGGGCTGGGAAAAGGACGATATCGCCATGATTTCGGGCATCGGGTGCAGCGGGCGGATGCCGGTGTACATGGACTTCAACACCATGCACACGACCCACGGGCGGGCGCTGGCCTTCGCCACGGGGCTGAAGATGGTGAAGCCGAAGATGCACGTGATCGCCATCATGGGCGACGGCGACGCCCTGGCCATCGGCGGGAACCACTTTATCCACGCCGCGCGCCGGAACATTGGCATCACGTCCATCGTCATCAACAACTCCGTGTACGGGATGACCGGCGGGCAGTATTCGCCCACGACGCCCACGGGCAGCCTCGCCACGACCGCGCCCTACGGCAACATTGACCAGCCGTTCCCCATTTGCGAACTGGCCATCGCGGCGGGTGCGACGTTCGTGGCGCGAGGCACGGTTTACCACGCCGTGGAACTGGACAGGCTGATTGAGAAGGCGCTTGTGCACGAGGGGTTCTCGGTGGTGGAGGCCGTCAGTTACTGCCACACGACCTTTGGGCGCATCAACAAACTCGGCACGGCTGTGGATATGCTGCGCTGGCAGAAGGAGAACAGCGTAACGCGGGAGGCCGCCGCCAAGATGACGCCCGAGCAATTGCAGGGCAAAATCGTTCGCGGCATCTTCCACGAACGGGAGTTCCCGGAATACACGGCCGCCTACGCCAAGATCATAGAGCAGGCGATGGCGGGGCAGCGCCAGGCGTAAGGCTCAAGGCGCACGCAGGAGGCATTATGGGGAGTAACGAACGGTACGAAATCCGACTGGCGGGCGAAGGGGGGCAGGGGCTGATTCTGGCCGGGCTGATCCTGGCCGAAGCGGCGGCGGTGTACGACGGGAAGAACGCCGTGCAGACGCAGTCCTACGGGCCGGAGGCTCGGGGCGGCGCCAGCAAGGCCGAGGTGGTCATCAGCGACGGCGTCATTGACTATCCCAAGGTCATCGCCGCGGACCTGCTCCTCTGCATGAGCCAGGAGGCATGCAGCAAGTACGTGTACGACCTGAAGCGAAACGGCATCCTCATTGTGGACTCGGTCCACGTGGATCGGGTGCCGACCAGCCGCGCCTACATGATTCCCATCACCCGCATCGCGGAGGAGGCGACCGGCCGCCGCATCACCGCCAACATCGTGGCGCTGGGCATCATCGTGGGCCTGACCGGCATCGTGTCGCGGAAGGCGATAGAGGCGGCGGTGCGGGCGCGTGCGCCCAAAGGCACGGAGGCCATCAACCTCAAGGCACTGCAGGCGGGACTGGACGAGGCGGAACGAATCCGCGCCGAGAGCGAGCGGGGCCAATCCGCGCCTGCCCGCACATCCTGAACGGCGGACAGGGGCGACTGCAATGCCGCGCCAACCTGATTTGAGCGCCTATGCCGGGTACTGGGTGGCCCTGGTGAGGGATCGGGTGGCGGGCGTGGGGCGCACCAGAGACGAGGCGTACCAGGCGGCCAAGTCGGCGCGCCGCCGCGAAGAGCCGCAGGTCGTGTACGTCCCGAATCCGACGCGCGACGACGGCTGTCCGGATGTCCCGCCGGCGCGGGTGGCGGATTCGCGCGGGCCTTACGGCGCGACGCCGGGGGCCATCCGCCGCGTGGCCGAGGCCATCGGGCAGCGGGAAGCGACCGCGTTCCTGGTGGGCGGCACGGTGCGCGACTTCCTGTTGGGGCGCGCCGTCCACGACGTGGATATCGTCGTCCCTGGCGATGCACTCGGTCTCGGCCGGTGGCTGGCCGACGCGCTGGGCGGGGCCTTCTACCCGCTGGACGAGCAGCGTGATGTGGCGCGCGTGCTGTTTTCGTGGCAGGGCGAGTCGTTCTCGGTGGACGTGGCGGCATTGCGAGGGCCGAGCCTGGACGCGGACCTGCGCGCGCGCGACTTCACCGTCAACGCGATGGCCATGCCCCTGGGCGACCTGCGCCACGAGGCCATCGTGGATCCGCTGGGCGGGCTGGACGACCTTGCGGCGGGCGTCCTGCGGCCGGTGTCGGATGTAGCGTTCCGGGACGATCCGGTGCGGACGTTGCGGGCCGTGCGGTTTGTCCACGAACTTCGCTTGAAGGCGGCGCCAGGGCTGGAGGGGGCCATCGCAGCCGATGCGCCGCTGCTGGCCGGTGTGGCGGCGGAGCGGGTGCGGGACGAGATGAACCGCATGGCAGCGTTGCCCGATTTTGGGGCCTGCCTGCGGGATATGGAGCGGCTGGGGCTGCTGGACATCGTGCTGCCCGAACTTGCGGGCCTTCGCGGGCTGGCGCAACCCAGGCCCCACGTGTGGGATGGGCTTGAGCACAGCCTGCGGACGGTGGAGGCGGCAGAGGGTCTCGCTGCGGCTCTGTTGGGCGATGCGGAGGGCGGGCCGTGGGGCGGTTTTGTGGCGACGCTCGGCCCGTTGCGCGCGCAGGTGGCCGACTATCTGGCGTTCTGCGTTGCGGCCGGTGAGTCGCGGCTTGTGCTGCTGAAACTGGCGGCGGCGCTGCACGACGTGGGCAAGGTGGCGACGCGGACGGAGGAGAAGGGCCGCGTGCGGTTTTTCGGCCACCCGCAGGTGGGCGCGGAGATGGCCGCGCAGGCGCTGACCCGCCTTCGCTACAGCGCCGCGGCGGTGGCGATGGTGTCGGGCGTGGTGCGCGAGCACATGTGGCTCCTGTCGCTGGTGCGGACGCGCCAGGTTACCAATCGGGCGCTGTACCGGTTCCACCGCGCCGTGGGCGATGGGACGGTGGCGACGGCGCTGTTGTTCCTGGCCGACCTGTTCGCCACGCAGCCCGTGGAGGACGACCCGTCCTGGCCGGCGGCGCAGGTTATCGTGCGGCGCGTGCTCCACGCGTGCCTGTGCGAGCCGCATGTGGTGTCGCCGCGCCCTGTGGTGGACGGGCGCGAGTTGATGGCCGCGCTGCAACTGAGCGAGGGGCCGCTCATCGGCGTGTTGCTGGATGCCATCCGCGAGGCGCAGGCGGAAGGGAAAGTAACGACTCGCGAGGAGGCGCTGGCGTTGGCGGCGCGGGTGGTGAGAGGCCGGCAGAAGGTGGGGCGCGATGGTGATCGTTGACCTGGGGCTGGAGTTGCGCGTTGCCGCGGCCAAGGTGGGCAAGTACGCCACGCGCGAGAGCGGCGACACGCTGGAGATGATAGAGCGGCCGCGTGGGGGGCTGTCGTTCGTGCTTGTGGACGGGCAGAGCAGCGGGCGCGGGGCGAAGGCCATCAGCAACACCGTGGCGCGCAAGGTGGTGTCGTTGCTGGGCGAGGGCGTGAGGGACGGGGCCGCCGCGCGCGCCGCCCACGATTATCTCTTCACCCAGTATCAGGGCAAAGTCCGCGCAGACCTGACCATCCTGTCGCTGGACTTGACCACGAAGACGGTGGTGCTGTCGCGCAATACGCAGTGCCCTGCCATCGTACGGCGGGAGGGGCAATGGAGTGTGGTGGATGAGTCCGCTCGTCCGGTCGGGCTGTACGCCGCCACGAAGCCCACGATTCTGGAGTTTCCGTTTGAGGCCGGCACGTGGGTGATTGTCTCCACCGATGGGCTGTGGGCCGCCGGACGGAATCGGGGGCCGTGGGATGTGCTCGGATACGCGCGGGAGGTGGCCGAGGCTACGCCGGACCCGCAGGCCGTCGCCGATGCGCTGTTGCAGCGGGCGCTGGAGTTGGACTCGGGCAGGCCAGCGGACGACATGAGCGTGCTGGTGCTGGGCATCGTGCCCAGGGCGGAGCAGGGGGAAGTGCGGCGGCTGGTGGTGCGCGTGCCGATATAGGGGCAGGCCAGGGGCATGAGGGTCGGTATTGTCGGAGTGTGTGGCTCCGGGAAAACCTCGCTGGTGTGGCGGCTAAGGCAGGCCGGCTACGATGCGGCGGAGATCGCCCAGGAGCATTCCTACGTGCCCGACATGTGGCAACGCATTCACCCGCCCGACGTGCTCATCTTCCTGGACGCGGCGTATGAGACGGTGATGCGGCGCAGGCCCAACCCGCTGATGACGCCGAGGCTGTACGACGAGATGCGCCAGCGCCTGCGGCACGCCCGCGAACACGCCGACCTTATCATCGCCACCGATGGGCTGGATGAAGACCAGGTGTTCCGCGAGGCCGCGGGTTATTTGACACGCCTATTGCCGTAGGCTATAATGGGCCTCGCCAAGCAACGCCTTCAACGATCAGGGCTCCTGGGAGCCACGCGCCGAGGAGCCCTGGTTTATGTTGAAGAACTTGAGCCGGCAATGCCTTTCCGGCTGAGGAGGAGAAGCGCTTCATGAGGGATAGGAACTTCAATTTGCTGATTCTCGTCATCCTCATTGCGGCCGTGGCCATCTGGATTGACTGGCCCAGCCACAACACCCTCAAATTGCCGCTCATCAAGGGAACTCGCGACATATCGGTGAGGCAGGGCCTGGACCTTCAGGGCGGGACGCAGGTGCTTCTGGAGGCGGATGTGCCGGAGACAACCCAGGTGAGCGCCGAGGCGATGGAAGCAGCCCGCACGATTGTGGAGAACCGCGTCAACGGCCTGGGCGTTACGGAGCCGCTGGTGCAACTTCAGGGCGACCGCCGCATTATTGTGGAACTCCCCGGCATCAAAGACCCGGATCAGGCCATCGCGACGTTTCGGCAGACCGGCCTCCTGGAGTTCATAGACTCGGAGACGTTCATTGAGCCGGGGACTGTGGTCAAGACCACATTCGGCACGTCGGATACCGGGCCGGTTACGCCTACCGTTACGCCGACCGCCGAGGCCACCGCGACCCAGGTGGTTACGCCTACCGCCCCCGTTACCGAGACGGGCGCCGTTACACCGACGGTTACCCCGACGCCCACGCCGGAGATCATCTACAAGACAGTGATGACAGGCAAGGACCTCAAGAAGGCGGATGTGGGGTTTGACAACACGGGCAAGCCGCTTATCCAGTTTGAACTCCAACCGGAGAGCGCCCAGTTGTTCGCGAATCACACGGCGGCCAACGTGGGCCGGTACCTGGCCATCGTCTTGGACAAGGTGGTCATCTCGTGCCCGGTCATCAAGTCGGCGATTCCGGATGGCCGCGGGGTGATTGAGGGGAACTTTACCCTGGAGGAGGCGCGCAGCCTTGCGATCCAGTTGAAGTACGGCGCGCTGCCGGTCCCGCTGAAGGTTGTGGACAACCGCACGGTGGGCGCGACGCTGGGCTCCGACTCGGTGCGGCGGAGCACGACAGCGGGCATCATCGGCGTCCTTGTCGTCCTGCTGTTCATGATCACCTACTACCGACTGCCTGGGCTTATGGCGGCGCTCGCGTTGATTCTGTACGGGCTGTTGAACTTCATGGTGTACAAACTCCTGCCGGTAACCCTGACCCTTCCGGGCATCGCGGGCTTCTTGCTTTCTATCGGCATGGCGGTGGACGCCAACATCCTGGTCTTTGAGCGCATGAAGGAGGAGATTCGCGCGGGGCGCAGTCTGGAAAGCGCCCTGTCGGCGGGGTTTGACCGCGCGTGGACGTCCATCAGGGATTCCAACATCTCCACGCTCATCACGTGCGCCATCCTGTACATCTTCGGCTCCAACTTCGGCGCGTCTATCGTCAAGGGGTTTGCCATCACGCTGGGGCTTGGCGTGATTATCAACATGTTCACGGCCATCACGGTAACTCGGACCTTCCTGCGGACGCTGTTTGATGCCGTCGGCGAGAAGATTGAAGGCAAGCACTGGCTCATGGGCGTCTGATAGGATTGGACTTGAGGAGGCGAGATGTTTAGTTTCGCGCAGAAACGCTACTGGTACTTTTTGATCACGCTGGTCATCCTGATTCCGGGCATTGTGTCCCTGGCGGTGAACGGGCTGAAGCCCAGCATTGACTTCACCGGCGGGGCGGCGCTGGAACTGCGCTTTGAGAAGCCCGTCTTCCCGAGCGAGGTCCGCGACGTGTTTGTGGACGCGGGTTATACCGACACGTCGGCGACAAACGTGGGGGATGACAAGACGGTTCTCATCCGCATGAAGCAGGTGGATGAGGAGACCAAGACGCAACTGTTGAAGAAGGTGGAGGAGCGCTTCGGGCCGGTAACCGAATTGTACTTCCGCTCGGTGGGGCCGTCGGTGGGCAAGGAGGTTACCCAGTCGGCGTTTACCGCCATCGGCTTCACGGCGTTGGCCATCGTGCTCTTCATCCTGCTGGCGTTCCGGAAGGTGCCCAACGCGTTCCGGTACGGGGTGTGCGCGGTGGTCGCCATTGCGCAGAACATCCTGGTGGTAACGGGGCTGTTCTCCATCCTGGGCGCGGTGCTGGGCTGGGAAGTGGACGCGCTGTTCCTGACCGCGCTATTGACGGTCATCGGGTTCAGCGTGCAGGACATCATCGTGGTGTTTGACCGCATTCGCGAGAACATCCCGAAGCGGCGGGGCGAGGACTACGAGACCATCGTGAACCGCAGCGTGCTGGAGACGCTCCACCGCTCGCTGGCGACGCAGTTGAACGCCATGTTCGTGCTGTTGGCGCTTCTGCTGTTTGGCGGCGCGACCATCAAGCAATTCGTGCTGGTGATGCTGGTGGGGATGCTGAGCGAGACCTACGCTTCGCTGTTCACCGCCGTTCCGCTGCTGGTGGTGTGGGAGAAGGGGGAGATCGGCGGATTCTTCCGCAGGCTGTTCCGGGGGCGCCCTGCCACTGCCTAGACGGGCGCGAACACGGACTTTCCGGCGGGGCAGGGGAAACCTTGCCCCGCCTTGTTTTTGGGAGGTGGCGCGATGGGCCTGATTCTGGTGCGGTACGGCGAGATCGGGCTGAAGGGGCGAAACCGCAACCTATTCGTGCGGCGGCTGCGGCTCAACATCAAGGATTGCCTGAAGCGCAACAGGCTGGCGGGCGAGGTGTCCGTGCACGGCCAGCGCCTGTACGTGGAGACCGACGATGTGGACGCGGCGCTGCCCCATCTCCAGCGGGTGTTCGGGATTGTGTCGCTGAGCGCGGTGCATCGCGCGCCGCTGGACGTGGAGGCGATCACCGCCGAGGCCGTGTCCGTGGCGCGGGGCGCGGGCCTGGGGCCCGACCGCACCTTCCGCGTGGAGGCGCGGCGCGCCTTCAAGGGCTTCCCCCTGACCTCGCCGCAGATCAACGCCCACGTGGGCGAGGCCATTCGCCTGGCGACGGGGGCGCGCGTGGATCTCTCGGACGACGCGGATGTAACGATAGGCGTGGAGATTCGCCACGAGGAGGCGCTCATCTTCGCGGCGGCGTGCCCGGGGCCGGGTGGCCTGCCCCTGAACAGTCAGGGGCGGGTGGTGGCGCTGATTTCGGGCGGGATTGATTCGCCGGTGGCGGCATGGCTGATGATGAAACGCGGGTGCGGCGTGGCCCCGCTCCATTTCACGCAGAGCGAGGTGGAGACGGCGAAGGCGCTGGAGAATTGCCAGGTGCTGGACCGATACGCTTACGGCTGGCGCATCAAGCCGCTGGTGTTGAGCCATCACGAGATTATGCTGCCGATTGTGGAGCGGCTCCACGAGTTGCGGGCCGAGCGGTGGACGTGTCTCTTCTGCAAGCACGCCATGCTGCGCAAGGCGGCGCAACTGGCCGATGAAATCGGGGCGAACGCGATTGTTACGGGCGAGAACGTGGGGCAGGTGGCGAGTCAGACGCTGGCGAGTCTGGAGATGATCTCCATGGGGATCGGCAAGCCCATCCTGCGCCCGCTCATCGGGTATGACAAGGTGGACATCATGGCCCTGGCGCGGTCCATTGGGACGTTTGGCATCTCCACGCGCGAATCGCAGCCGTGCCCGTTCTTGCCGTCGTCGGTGGTTACGCGGCCCGCGATGGACAAGTGGCTGGGGTTGCGGGAGCGGCTGGCGGATGTGCTGCCGTAGCGGCGGGCGAAATCACCCCAGCGCCTGCAGGAGCGCCTCAATGTCGTCGGACGTGTTGTAGAAGTGCGGCGACACGCGGATGACCTCGCCGCGCAAGGACACGACCACGTTCGCCGCCGTCAGCCTCTCGTGAATCTCCGCCGCCTTCAGCGTCGGGTGCTTGAAGCACAGGATGCCGGAGCGCTCCGCGGTGTACTCCATGGGCGTGGTTACGACGTATCCCCGCGCCTTCAGCCCCTCCGCCAGGGCGTCCGTGAGTCGCAGCAGGTGCGCCCGAATCCGCTCCAGCCCGGCCTCGGCGAGCAGGTTCATGCTGGCTTGCAGGCCCAGGAGGCCGGGGATGTTGAGGGTGGCTTCCTCAAACCGCCGGGCGGTGGGGTGCCAGGGCATGTCGTAGCGGTAGTAGTCGTCGGGGTTTGTGGTGCTGCGCCAGCCCATGAACACGGGCGCCAACCGCTCAATCAGCGGCTTGCGGCAGTAGAAGATGCCGGTGCCCAGCGGGGCCATGAGCCATTTGGGGCCGCCGGCGGACAGGAAGTCCACCTGGGGGTCGTTGACGTTGAACGGCATTTGCCCCAGCGCCTGGATGCCATCCACGCACAGGAGCACGCCGTGCGCCCGACACAGGGCGGCGATGGCGTGGAGGTCGCACCGGAAGCCGCTGCCGAACTGCACGGCGCTGATGGCGACCAGGCGCGTGCGGGCGTCCATCTGCGCCTCAATGTCCTCGGGCAGGATGCGGTGATCCCGCACGGGCGCGAAGCGTACCTCCACGCCCCTGCCGCGCAGCGTGAGCCAGGGGTACACGTTGGCGGTGAATTCCTCCTGCGGGACGATGAGGTTGTCGCCGGCGCGCCAGGGGAGGCCATTGGCCACCAGCAGCAGGCCGTGGCTGGTGTTGCGGGTGAGGGCCACTTCGTCCTCGGACGCGCCGATGAACCGCGCCGCCGTCTTGCGAATCTGCTCCACCAAGCCCGACCAGCCGTGCGAGTAGCGGCAGCCGTACAGGTGCTGCTCCTCCAGCAGGGTTTGCGTCGCCTGGATGGTGGGGGTGGGCAGAGGGGAGCAGGCGGCATGGTTCAGGTAAACCTGGTTCGCCACGGACGGGAAAAGGCTTCGGTATTCGTGCAGTTCCACAGCATCCTCCTATTGAATCTCGCTACTCCAATAGAACACTCGCATCTTCAGTTCGGCCCGTCAGAACAGGGGGCCGCTAGACGTAGGGCAAATTGCCAATTTGCCCTACGATGGCCGCCGAGAGAGCAGCGCCAACCGAATGTGCGACCTCCCGATGGGCCTCCTGGCGCTATGTTACCACATCGTGCGTTCTTATGAAAAGGCGAGCGTGAGTAACTGAATGTCGTCGCCGAGGCACAGTTGGGTTCACCGGAGGGCGCACCGAGGACGCAGAGAGAACACCTGATACTCTCTGCGGTCTTCGCGCTCTTCGCGGTGAATGCGCTTTGTAAAGGCGCGAAGGCAAAACTTGCGAATCTCCGCGCATTCCCCGTCTCGGCGGGAACAGTCCTCATCCGGCGCACAGGTCGGCGATTTGCGGCAGGGCGACGGCTACGTCGTCGTGGATGACCACGTCGGCCAGCGGGTCGGCGGGCGTGGGCTGGAGGTTCACGACGATGAGGCGCGCGCCGTGCTGCCTGGCGACGAATGGCAGGTCGGCTGCGGGGTAAACCTCCAGCGAACTGCCCGCGATGAGCATGACGTCGCAGGATCGCGCCTCGGCGTCGGCTTCCATGAACACGTCCACCGGCAGCATTTCGCCGAATAGCACCACATCGGGCTTGATGGCGCCTCCGCACTCGCAGGTGGGAAGCCAGTCTTCCTCCAGGAAGCGGCGCACCAGCGGGGCAGCATCCACCGTGCGCCCGCAACGGATGCAGGTCGCCGTCCGCAGGTGGCCATGGAGTTCCAGGACGCGCCGCGAGCCGGCTTTGGTGTGCAGGTCGTCAATGTTCTGGGTGATGACGGCTTTCAGGATGCCCTGGGCCTCCAATCGCGCCAGGGCGTAGTGAGCGGGGTTGGGCTTGGCCTCTGCGGTCTGGCGCGCCAGCGGGCGAATCCAGTCGTAGAAGAGGCGCGGGTTGGCGCGAAAGGACTGGATGGATGCCACCACCATGGGGTCATACTTCTCCCACAGGCCGCTTTCGGGGCTGCGGAAGTCGGGGATGCCCGACGGGGTGCTGTGGCCCGCGCCGGTCAGCGCGACGGCGTGCTTTGCGGCGCGCAGGATGTCGGCGGCCTTGCGGATGACGGCGCTCACGGTTCCACCTCCGTGCGATTCCAGCCGCGCTTCCGAATCAGGGCGCGGAATTCGGCCTCGCCCACGGCGGCCAGGATATGCGCCAGTCGCGTGGGTTCGGGCAGGCGGTAGCGCGGGGCGCAGTCCAGGACGAGGCGGAGCGCGCAGTCCAGGTCGGTGCGATGGCCAGGTGAGACGTACACGGGCTTGACGCCCTGGCGCGTTCGGAGCGCCGCGCCGATGGTCTCGCCGTGGTCGTCCAGCGGTTGCCACGCGCCGCGCTCGTTGCCCACGGGGGCGTGAGCGCCCCACAGGCGCGATTTGGCACAGCCAACGGTGGGATGGTCCAGCAGGATGCCCAGGTGCGTCGCGATGCCCATGCGGCGCGGGTGGGCGATGCCCTGGCCGTCGCAGATGAGCACGTCGGGCAGGGCGTCCAGGTTGCGCAGCGCCTCCAGCGCCACGGGAATCTCGCGGTACGCCAGAAGGCCGGGGATGTAGGGGAACGAGATCGGCGCGCGCGCCAGGCTCCACGCCAGGACGCGGAGCGCAGGGTAGGACAGGACGACGACGGTGGCGCAGGCGACTCCGTTGCGGATTCCCACGTCCATGCCGCCGACCGTCGCCGGCGGGCGCGGGAGCGGGCACAGAATGGCTTTGCTCGCCAGTCGCCGCTGTTCCTCCGCGGCCTGCTGCGGCGTGTAAAGCGAGAAGTCCACGGCGGGTATCTGCACGGCGAACCCTCCGCGGATACTGTACCACAAACGTGGGGTGGGTGCAAGTCGCGGTTAGGTGGTAGTGTATGCAATTCAGTGGAAGTTGGTCAGACCGATGAGCGGCAGCATGAAATGCATAGAGCGTAGGGCGGGTTTCCATACCTGCCCTACGCCTTCGGGCGGCTATGGAAAGCCGCCCTACGTGTCTACCCTTCACGCCTTGCCCTCTCTCCGTACCGGATGAAGGCCGCTCAATGCACGGTCATTCTCGCGCCAAAATCCCAATGCGTCTTGGGCGACCGTCGCCTTGACAAATCCGCGAAACGGGTGTAATGTATAAACGCTTCTTTATGAATCTTTCCCTGCAGGTGCGAAGTGCTCCAGTCGGATTGTCATGCGTTAGCCGAATACTTCCGGGCCCTGGCCGATGGGCTGCGCCTGCGCATGCTGATGCTGCTCGCCGACAGGGGCGAGTTGAACGTGTCGGGCCTGGCCAGGATGCTGCGGGTGAGCCAGCCTTTGGTGTCGTGGCACCTGCGGCTGCTGACGCGGGCTGGGCTGGTGCAAGTTCGCAAGGTCGGGCGTGAGGTGTACTGTTCGCTCAGCCCCGACGCGCTTCGCCTGCATATCGCGAATGTGTCTCATGTCCTGTCGCCCAACAACGATACTCACGACGAAACCAGGGGTTAGGACTTCGTGAAGCCGACCATGTGGACGTACTATCTGTACAGGGTGGCGGGGTTCCTGGTGCCGCTGGTGCCCATCCGCGTGGGGCATTGGCTCGTGGACCGCATCGCCGACGTGGTGGCGTATCTCCGCCCCAGGGAGCGGGCCATCGTACGGGGCAACATTCGGCAGGTCATGGGCGGCGACCCGGACGAGAAGGAACTGGATCGGATGGCTCGCATGACCTATCGGTGCAGCCTGAAGAACTACTTTGACCTGTTCTGGATGGCAGCGCGGCCCGTGGAGCAGGTGCGCGAACGGGTGGCCACCGAGGATTGGGAACACCTGGAAGAGGCGTTTGCCATGGGGCGCGGGGTGATCATCGTCTCGCTCCACTACGGCAATCCCGAACTGGCCGTCCAGATGGTGCCGCTGGCCGGCAAGCCGTGTTACGCTCCGGCCGAGCATGTGCAGCCGGAGGCGCTGTTCCAGTACCTGTGCCGGCTGCGCTCGGCGAAGGGGCTGCACCTGCTGCCGGTGGATGGCCCGCTGACGGAAATCATGCGGGCGCTGCGGCGCGGCGAGGGGGTGGGCCTGGCGCTGGACCGCGATGCGACAGACAGCGGGCGTGTGGTGGAGTTCTTCGGCAGGCCCGCGCGCCTGCCCGACGGGTTTGCGTTGCTGGCCCTGCGGACGGGAGCGCCGGTGCTTCCGGTTCTCGTTTGGCGGCTGCCCGGCGCGCGATATGTGTTGCGCGCGTATCCGCCGATGGTCTTCCCCGTGGTGAAGCAGCCCGACGACGCGACGGTGCAACAGACCATGCGCCAGGTGCTATCGGTGGTGGAGCGCGAGATGCGGAGAGACCCTTCCCAGTGGGTGGTGTTCAGGAAGATATGGAACGACTGACGATTGCCATGGTAGCGCCGTACGAGTATCCCTACCCGGGCGGCGTAACGGAGCACATTCGCCATCTGAGCGCGACGCTGCGCAAGAAGGGCCACGAGGTGCACATCGTGGCCCCGTGCCCGGAAGACGCCGAACTGCCCGAGCACGTCATCGCGGCCACCAAGCACATCGTATCGTTCCCGTTTGCCGGCTCTCAGGCGCGCATCTCGCTGTCGCCCAGGGTGTACAATCGCGCCAAGGATATTCTGGAGAGCCATCGGTTTGATGTGGTCCACCTGCAGGAGCCCCTCACGCCGACGCTTCCGTGGGCCATGCTGTACCATTCCACTGCTGTCAATGTGGGGACATTCCACGCCTATCGGGAAACCAGTTTCACCTATTCGGCGTGGAAAGTGATCCTGGAGCGGCTCATGGAGCGCCTGGACGGGCGGATTGCGGTGTCCGAGGCGGCGCGGGACTACGTGGCGTCGTACTTTCCGGGCGAGTACCGCGTGATTCCCAACGGTATTGACGTGGAGGCCTTCTCGGATCCGAACGTGGAGCCGATTGAGCGGTTCAACGATGGCAAGCCGAACATCCTGTTCCTGGGCCGCCTGGAGAAGCGCAAGGGCTTTCGCTATCTTCTCAGGGCCTTTGAAATCCTGAAGGCACGCGTGCCCGATGCCAGGCTCATTGTGGCAGGGGCGTTTGACAAGCAGAGCAAGGATCCGTATGTCCGCTATGTGCGCGAGCGGGGCATTCGGGATGTGCGCTTCGTGGGATATGTGCCTTCGGGTGCGCTGCCCCGCTACTACCGGACGTGCACGGTGTACTGCGCGCCGTCCACCGGCTCGGAGAGTTTCGGCATCGTGCTGCTGGAGGCGATGGCGTCGGGGCGGCCCGTGGTTGCGAGCGACATCCCGGGGTATCGCTCGGTGTTGCAGAACGGCGTGCAAGGGCTTCTTGTGCCGCCGGAGGACGAGGAGGCGCTGGCTGCCGCGTTGGAGCGGATTCTCCTGAACCCGGAGATGGCCCGCGCGATGGGGGAGGCGGGGCTGCGGCGCGCCCGCGAGTTCAGTTGGGACACGGTGGCGGATCGGGTGCTGGAGTACTACGAGGAATTGCTAGACAAACGGCGCAGAAGGGGAGGCTGAACGAGTCTTTATGATTGGCGAACGCTTGCGGAAATGGACGTACGGGATTGTGAATCCGGTGGCCCAGGCCATTGCGCGGACAGGCATATCGCCCAACGCGCTGACGCTGACGGGCTTTGTGATGCACATAGGGATCGCCTACGTGCTGGCGCAGGGTTGGTTCTTCTGGGGCGCATTGCTCATCGTATTCGCGGGCATTTTTGACGCCCTGGATGGCGCGGTCGCCAGGGCCGCGAACCGCGTGAGCCGCTTCGGGGCTTTCCTGGATTCCAACCTGGACCGGTTCTCCGAGGCGCTGATGTACTTCGGGCTGCTGCTGTACTACATTCGCTACGGCACGACGCTGCACACGATCCTTATTTATGCGGCTATCATCGGATCGCTCATGGTCAGTTATGCGCGGGCGCGGGCCGAGGGGATCGGCGTGGAATGCAAGGAAGGCATGCTGACGCGGTTTGAGCGCATTGCCATCCTCGTATTGGCACTCCTGCTGGACGTGGTGCCTGTGGCGCTGTGGGTTCTGGCCATCCTGACGAACGTAACGGCCTTCCAGCGCATGTATTATGTCTGGCGCAAGACAGAGGAAAAGCGCGACTAGCCTCGCGGGATTTGGGCGCCTGGGCAGGGGCGCTCAATATCGGCGCAGCGCCACGGGCAGGTAGCGCACGAATGGCGCGTGGGCGGTAACGGCGCGCATCCCCGTGTTGTTGGCCTCGTTGGACTCGGCCACGGCGTTGGCGCTGTCCACGACGACGTAGATTCCCCGAACCTGCCCGGCAGCGCATGGCCCTGTCGTCCACGACGCCTCCACCGACACCGGCGCGGCGTCGTAGCGCGCGGCCACGCCCGCGACGGGCACCTGCGCCTTGAGCACGCCGCCGCTCTGCGGGTTGCCTTCGTAGAAGGCGACGACGAACGGCCCTGTGGCCTGCGTGCCCAGGTTGACGATCTCGGCCCGCGCGGTGAGGGTGAGCGCCGAGGATCGCAGCACGTTGGGCGTGAGCGTTACGGCGCGCACGGCCAAGTCGGCGAAGGGGGCTTGCAGCGGAGCCGTGTACTCTGCCAGGTGCTGGCCGAAGGTGCTCATCTGGGCGGGATTGTCATGGGCGAAGAGGCCGCCGTTGAAGTTGAACGGTGCGTCGTTGAGGCTGTACCACAGCCACCGCTGCACCAGGCGGTTGCCGTCGGCGGGATAGCCGATGCTGGTGTCAACCGCCGTGCGGAGGTAATCAAAGGTCTCGGTCATGAATCGCTTGACCAACAGATTCCCTTCCTCAACGGTCGGGGCCAGGTAGTCCGAGGGCATCAGCACCCCGTACTCGGAGATAATGAGCGGCTTGTTGCGCTCGCCGCGGGCGTTCATCCACTGGCGGAACTCGCGCACCAGTTGGCGGAAGATGGCGGGGTCGGCGTTGTCCTCAATCTCGTACAGCCGCCCCTGGGTTACGCCTGTCAGGCCCACGGGGACGCCAGCGCCCCAGCAGTCGGGACACCCCGGCCACGGGCCCTTTTCGCGCAGGATTTGCACGTGGATGTTCCACACGTCCACCGGCATCTTCTGGCCGTACAGCGCCTGATACTGCGCCATCACCTGGTCCAGCCACTGGAGCCGCAGCGGGGTCGGCTCAATGACGCCGCCGATGGCGACCTGGGCCGTGTGGTCGCGGGCCTTGATAAAGCGGTAGAGCGTGCCGTAGATGAGCGCGTATTCGGCGGGCGTGCGGTTGCCCTGCCACACGCCTTCCGGCTCGTTGCCGATGATCCAGAGCGCGCCCGGGTTGGCGGCGATGGCCTGGGCCAGGCGGTTCCAGTCCGGCGGGTACTTGTCGTGGTGCACCGAGACGACGTGGACGTAGTCCAGGTTGGCGGGGTGCGGCGGATTGACGCTGTAGGACCAGTCGGAGTACCAGCCGATGTGAAGCCGCGCCACGTCGTAGTCAGTGATGCGCCCGTACACAGGGTTGACGCCGACGCCAAAGCGGTCGGCCTCGGAGCCGTAGAGCGCCTGCGCCCCGGCCGGTTCGGGGAGGCTCTGCGCTTTGGCCTGTGAGCGGGCCGGGCTTTCCGCGCCGCGCCAGATGAGGAGCAGGATGAGCCGATAGGGCGGTCGCGGCGTAACGGTGGGCGTTGCCGTCGGTGTGGGTGTGGCGGTTGGGGTGTCGGTGGCGGTTGGCGCGGGCGTCGGCGTGAGCGTGGGCGTGGCCGTCGGCGTTTCCGTCGGCGTGGCGGTTGGGGTATCGGTGGCGGTCGGCGTGGCCGTCGGCGTCTCGGTGGGGACCGGCCCCACATCCACCAGGGTCAGGCCGGCAGGACCGTCGGCCACGTAGGCCAGGTCGTCTTCCACGTCAATGCCCCAGGCCTGGCCTGGGGTGTCGGCTTCGCCCAGGAGGACCGGGCTGGCGGGGTCGGTTACGTCCAACACGACGATGCCCCCGTCGTAGGCGGCCAGGTAGGCGCGATTACCGGCAACGCGGACGCCCAGCACGGGCGTGCTCGGGCGGTAGGAGCCAACCACGCGGAGCGCGTTGGGGGTGGAGACATCCACGATTTGCAGGCCGCCTTCCTTGGAGGGGATTTCGCCGCTCCCGCCGCACGCTACATAGGCCAGATTGCCCACCTTCTGCACGGCGTAGGGGTAGCCTGGAAGCGGGATGCTGCCTTCGTAGCGCGGCGAGTACGGGTTCTTGACATTGATGACGAAGAGGCCCTGTCGCGCGGCCACGTAGGCATAGGAACCATCCGTGTCCACCGCCTCGGTGAAGAAGTTGCTCATGTTGAACGTTTTGATGAGCGTGGGGCTGCGCGGATTGGTGATGTTGACGATTTGCAGGCCGCTGTACTCGTCGGCGATGTAGGCGGTGTTGCCGTAGGCGGCCACGCCCTTGGCCGACCCGCTGGTGATGAATCGGGTTACGAAGGCGGCGCTGTCGGGGTTCGTGATGTCGTAGATGCGCATGCCGCCCGTGCGCTCGCCGGTGAGCGCCAGATTCCCCAGCAGGAAGACGCTGTGGGCGATGCCGCCGGCGGTGGTGTTGGGGGCCTTCGGCAGCAGGACGGGCGACGCGGGAATGCGCGCATCCACGACGCGCATGTTGCCGAGGGGCCCGTTGGCGATGAAGGCGTAGCCGCCCCTGGCGCGCACGTTGTAGGCGAATCCTTCGGTGCTCGTCGTGGACAGGACGCGCATCTTCAGCGGCCAGGCGTATTCGGGCGTGGCGGTGGGCGTGGCTGGCGTGGGGGCATTGTCGGGCAGCGCGTAGGACACGACCAGTTGGGGCCGCTTGTCGGGTTCGCCCTCGCGCGACGCGAACTGGTATTCCACCGATGAGCCACCGCTCGGCTTGACCAGGACGCCCGCGTTCTTGTCGGGGTTGTTCACCCAGTATTGGGCCAGCGTCTTGCCGTTCATGGTGTACCAGCGGTCCACGCTTTGCACCCAGCAGCGGACGGTCGCCAGCGTCCCCTCGCGGTCGTGGGGCACGCCGTTGGCTCCGGGGACGGCCCACAGCGTGTCGGCGGTGGCGCGGTCCCAGGTGGCCTGTCGCTCGTCCCAGGGGCGGTTGAGGCGGTACAGGTCCAGGCACAGCCAGGCCGTATTGCTTTGGCCCAGACTGTAGAGCCGAAGTTCCGCCGTGATGACGGTAGCATAGGTCGGGATGGACGAGAGGTCAAAGCGGATGGGCGCGGCCTTGACGCTGGGCAGGCCCCGCTTGGTGCGCACGCGCAGGGTGTGGTCATCGCCAAAGTTGTCGTACCACTGCTCGGAACTAATGGTCGTGTCGGCGACGGGGTAGAAGGTGCGCGTGTGCAGTGTGGGCAGGGGCGTCGGCGTTGGCGTGATGTTGGGCGCGGGCAAGACGGCTGTGGAATCGTCCGGTTTCGCCGCCAGCAGCGACACGCCAATGGCAGCCCTGGTAACCAGGTACTCGTACACTTCCTGGGCGGGGGCGACCCAGACCTCGTCGGTGCCGCCCGCGCCATAATGGTAGTACAGGTAGTCGGTGCCGATTTCCACGGCGTTGCAGATGGGGTCCAGGCCCGCCTCGTCGTGAACGTGATGGGTCAGCCACAGGGGCGTGCCGCCGCTCGCCAGGGCGCGCTGGTGGGCGTCGTCGTAGTGCCATTCCTCAATGCGGTCGCGGCCGGTGGTCCAGAAATAGTCCGGCGTGAGGAACGTCGGCGGATTCACGAGGTTGATACGCCAGCCCAGGTGTTGCACCAGGTACAGGCCCAGAGTGGCGCGGTTGGCCTGAATGACCGGCGCAAACTGAGGCTCGGTGAACGGCGACGTGAAAATCCGCGGCTGGAATCCGCCCAGGGTGTCGCTGATGATGCGGTTGTTCAGTTGCACGTCGGCCACAAGAGCCGCCTCGTTAGGATAGTCGGCGAAGCGTTTGTGGCTGTAGGTGTGGTTGGTTACGCCCCAACCCGCGGCGAAGAGCGCCTGCAAATCCTCGGGGTTGAGGTAGCGGACTCCGTTCACCGTCTTGCCCAGGTTGGTCCCGATAACGGCTACGGAGCCGCGATAGTTGTAGCGCCCAAGGATGGCGAGGAGGTGCGTGTAGGCCGAGGCGTAGCCGTCGTCGGCGGTGATGCTGTAGGCCCACAGTTTGTTGTGCATGAGCGGGGCCGTGGAGACCGCGCCGAAATCCGCAGGCACGCTCCCTGCCGTGAGGCGCAGGGTGAGGGTAGGGGCGTCGGTTGTCGCGAGGACGATGCCCGCGATGGGGTCGTAGATGGTCGGGATTGGGCCGCGGGCCGTCTCTGCCGACAGGCCGGAGACCTCGCTTCCGACGCGGATGCGCAGGGTGATGGCGCGATGGGTTACCCAGTCGGGCACACGGCTGTAGTCCAGTTGGTACGACAGGCGCCAGGTGCTGCCCTCTGCCGCCGTGGACGCCGCGAGAGATGCGCCGACGACAAGGGCGAGTAGGCCCATGGCCGCTGCGGCGATGGCAACGGATAGCCAGCGATGGGTTTGCCTGGGTAGATGCGCGCTCAAAGTCCGTGTTCTCCTTCGCAAATGGCCTCCGATTCTTCCTGTGGCAACGGTGGATCGCTCATCATTGACCGCGGGCCACGTGTGGCAGCCACAACCGCGCCCTGGGCGTGTTCCCCGGTGTCGGCGTCGGAGTGGGCGTTGCCGTCGCCGTGGCGGTCGGTGTGGGCGTGGCGGTGGGCGCGACGGTGGCCGTTGGCGTGGGGGTTGGGGACGATCCGCCCGCCGGATAGTCCGCAAAGTTGATGACGAAAACCCAGTTGGGGATCACGGTGATGCGGAACGTGTTGGCCGTGGACGTGTACCCGGGCGGGTCAGTCTCGGTTACGTAGTAGGTGCCCGGGTCCAGGTACGGGAACGAGTAGCGCCCGCTGGACTGCGTGAGGCGGGTGGCCATCTGCACGCCGGCGTCGGTGCGCAGGGTGATGAGCGCGCCGGCCAACGGCGGCTCGCCCCACTGATACAAGCCGTCGGCGTTCAGGTCGTGGAACACGATGCCCTCAATCCCGCCCCAGGGCGGCGTGGCCGTTGGGGTTGGGGTTGCCGTGGGTGTGGCCGACGGCGTGGGGGTGTGTTCCGGCGTCGGCGTGCGCGTCGGCGTGGAGGTGGGCGTTGCCGTGGGCGTGGGCGTCGGCGTCGTGAGCGTGTAGCGGATCACCAGTTTGGGATGCCACGCCTGGGTGGGGTGCTGGGCGGCCGCGATGGTGTACTCGGTGCTGGTGGAGCCTGCGCTGCGCAGGATGAAGCCGTGATTCTGCGAGGGCTCGGCGAGCCAGTCGCGCACCAGCGACGTTACGTCCCACGAGTACCAGTACGCCACAGCGCCGTGCACGGTCTGCGTGTACACGGCCGTGTCGGCGCGGTCGGTGCCCACGCCGCCACACCCTGGGACACTCCACGGGTCGTTGGCCCGCGCCAGAATCCACGTGGCTTCGTTCTCGGCCCAGGGCCGCAGGAGTTTGTAGATGCCCACCTGCAGGACGTGGGGCGTGCCTTCGGTTACGTACAGGTCCAGGTGGGCGCTGGTTACATTGGCCCCCGCGGGGACGGGCGAGAGGTCAAACTTCAGGAGCGGCTGGCGCACGTCGCCCGTGCGGACCTTCATGGTCCACTCCTGGCCGTAGTTGTTGGGTTCGTTCCAGCCGGAGATGTAGGTGTCCCACATCTGGGTGTAGCCGTCCTTGCCGTGCTGCAGGACGATTTCGGATTCGCCCGGCGGGAGGGGTGGCGTGGGCGTGTAGGTGGGCTTGGCCGTGGCGACCGGCGTGGGCGTGGCGGCCTGAATCGTGAGCGTCCCGTTCCCCAGGTTCACGGGCGTGTAGTCGCCACCAGGGCCGGTAACCTTGGTTACGTTGTACGGCGAGAAGGTCAGGGCCGTGGTGCCGGGGGTCGCGGTCTTGGGCCGGAAGCGGATGGTGGCCAGCAGGAAACTGGACGTGGGGCCGGTGCCCACCAGTTTGCCCGCGCTGTAGCGGACGTAGGTGCTGGCGATCACCTGGCCCAGGAAGTCGGGCAGGGCCGTCCCGCCGGTGATCTGCACGGCTTCCAGATAGGTGGCGTCAAAGTTCAGTTGGAACTGCGCCCCGACGACCTCTTGCCCGTTGGGGTCCACCCACACCTGCCAGTCAAAGTTCTGATTCACGTATTCGGTGCGCGACGACGGCGACAGGCGCACGGTTACGGCGGCCATGACGTGGGGCGACTCTGCTTCTTGCCGGGGCTGGATGCTCTCCACGTTGACGTCGCCGCCCGACTGCCAGAAACTGGCCCTGAGCAGCGCGAAGTCGGTAACGTCCACGATGCCGTCTTCGTTGAAGTCCGAGAGGTTGTCGTAGCCCGGGTCGCCGCGGGACTTGAAGAACGACGCCTTGAGTCGGGCGAAGTCCGTTACGTCCACGATGTTGTCCTGCGTGGCGTCGCCTTCCTTCAGCGTCCCCAGGTCCACGGTGTTGATGCCCGAAGCCAGGACTACGTTGCTGACGCGATTCCACAGGGTGTGCCAGTTGCGCACGGCCACGTCGTAGGTGCCCGGCTGCAGGTTCTCCATCAGGAAGTTGCCGCTCTCGTCGGTGTCCAGGTGGGCCTGGTAGGCCGGGATGGGGTCGCCTGGCCTGTGCACCGTAACGTGCACGGGCACGACCCAACGCGGGTCGGGCGGCGTGGGCCTCCCCTGCAAGGCCACATGGCCCAGGATGTGGGCGTCGCCGGTGGGCATGGGGGTGCGGGTGGGCGTGAGCGTGCGGGTGGGCGTGGGCGTGTAGGCCGACGTGGGGGTGGGCGTCGGCGTGGGAGTGTAGCACGGGTTGGGGATTTCGGGCGCAAGGTTCGCGTTGTCCGAGACGACGATGGCGTCCACGCGCGCGCCGATTTCCTTTTGCCGCACCATGACGCGGTGCCAGCCGGCGGTGAGGTTGAACCGCACGGGGTTGGAGCCGCCCAGCCGTTCCCACTGCCATGCGCCGGGAGTGAACTCCATACTGTATTCCAGCCCCTCGTCCACCGAGACCCAGAACGAGTTGCTGTTGGTGTTGGGACCGTACACTCGCAGCCAGACGTAGTAGCCCGAAGCCGTCGGCACGTTGACCGATACCCGCACGTTGCCGCCCCCGCTGCTGGGGGGCGTGTCCACGTAGGCGCAGTTGGACGCCGCGGTCTGGCCGGATACGATGCGCATGTCGCCCGACAGGGAGCCGCCCTCGGCCTCACGGTAGATGGTCTTGGGGCCGGGGGTGCCTGCCGGCGTAGGCGTGGCCCGCCATGGGTCTGACGTGAAATTGCGGTAATTGATGCCGTAGCGGGTGATGACGCCCGGATATTGCACGACGGTGTAGTCAAACAGGGAGCCGTTCCACTTCCACGGCGGCGAGTTGAGGCTGAACCAGAGCCACCGCTGCACCAGGCGATTGCCGTCGGCGGGGTAGCCGATGTCCGGGTCGGTGGCGTAGAGCAGGTAGCGGAACGTGGCGCTCATGAAGTCATTGACGCGGTCCACGGTGAAGCCGCGGTCTTCGGTGAACAGCACGCCGTACTCGGAGATGATGAGCGGCTTGTTGCGCTGGCCGTGGTCGCGCATCCATGTCCGCATGTTGCGCACGTGCTGGATGAACAGGGACAGGCTATCGTTCTGCTCGGCCTCATAGAGGGCGCCGACGGTGCCGGGCGGGAATCCGGGCGGGATGCCCGCGCCCCAGTCGCCTTCTTTCTCGCGCGCGATCTGGTTGTGCATGTTCCACACGTCCACGGGCATGTCGGTGCCGTAGTATTCCCTGTACTTGTTCCACACCATGTCCAGGTACTGCAGGCGCAGGGGCGTGCCTTCCACGATAGCGCCGTTGGCCACCAGGGCCGTGGCGTCGCGGCTCTTGATGAAGGTGTAGAACTCATGGTAGAGGACGGCGTATTCGTCGGGGTAGCGGTTGTTGCAGTCGGGCCACTTGCAGTCGGGTTCGTTGCCGATGAGCCAGACGGAGCCAGGGTTGGCGGCGATGGCCGCTTCCAGGTTCGCCCAGCCGGTGTAGGTAACGACCTTGGTCGGGGTGTACACCTGCACCACGTCCGAGCGGATGTTGATGAGTTGGAAGTACTCCAGCCCGCCGGGCCGCGGTGGCGATGCGCGGTAACTCCAGTCCGAATACCACCCTGCGCCCAGTTGGGTTACGTCGTAGTCGCTAATCTGGCCGATGCTGGTGTCAATGCCGAACCCGAAGCGGAAGCGCGGGTTGGGCGTGGGGGTGAAGGTCGGCGTGGGCGTGCGGGTGGCGGTGTGGGTTTTGGTGGGCGTGGCCGAGCCTCGCGTGTTCGTGGGCGTGGGCGACACCGTGTTGGTGGGCGTGCGGGTATGGGTCGGCGTCGGGGTTGGCGTGGGCGAGGCGAGTTGGATCACCACCACTCCCGCCGATTCGGCGGCGGCGTACACGTAGCCGTCCTTGTGGAAGATGCCCCAGACGTTGCCGGGCGTGCTCACGGAGGCCACCAGCACGGGCGCGGCGGGGTTGGTTACGTCATAGACTTTCACCCCCGCCGGGCCGTCGCCGACATACACGTAGTTCCCTTCGGCGTACACGGCCTGGGCTGCGCCGTCGGTGTCCACCGTGGTTACGTGCACTGGGGCGCTGCGATTGGCGATGTTGACAACGCGCAAGCCGGCAGCATCCCCTGCGAGATAGGCGTAGTTGCCGTTGACCCACACATCCCACTGGTAGCCCACCGGGTCAAAGGCCAGCGTGGACAGCACCTGCGGATTGGTGGGGTTGGAGACGTTGACGATACGAAGCCCGCAGGAGCCGCCTGCGACGTAGGCGTAGGTCCCGTCGGACCAGACCCGCTCGGCGAAGTCGCAACCCCCTGATGCCGTGCCCACGATGGTGTAGGGGGCGGTGGCCCGCACGACGTGCATCCCGTTCCATTCGTCGGCGATGTAGGCGTAGGAGCCCACCGCATCCACGCCCTTCACGAAGGCATTGGTTCTCATGATCTCCAGTTGGTAGGGGCTGGCGGGGTTTGTGATGTCGTAGATGTGGAGCCAGCCGTACTTCTCGGCCATGAAGAGTTTGTTGCCCAGCAGGGCCACGTCGTGGGCTTCGCCGGAGCCTTCGCCCGCGCGCCCCGCGAAGGTGGGGCTGATGGGGTTGGACACATTCAGCACGGTAAGGTGCGCCAACCCGTCGGCCACGTAGGCGTAGTTGCCCGCCACTTCCACGTCGTAGGCTTTGTCCAGCACGGGGACGGTGGCGACGACCGTTGCCGCCACGGAGAGGTCCGCGCGGACCGGCGCGCCGCCCTGGGAGGCCAGGGCCCTGGCGCTGGAGATGACCGGCGTGCGGCGCGCGTCGGGCAGTTTGATGTCGGCAACACGGGCATCCCGTGCGGCGAGGTTGGGGGCGATGCGTGCGCCGGTCGCGTTGCGCATGATGAAGGGAAGATAGCGGTTGCTTTGCCGCAGCAGCGCGTTGGCGAAGTTCACGAGGTAGGTCTCGTCGGCGGTTACCGCGCCGAACCAGGGCGCAGAAGTGCCTTGCCAGCCCGCGGGAGCCGTGGTCTGTACCACCTGGTACACGCCCGGGTACAGCGCCAGGAACTCGTAGTACCCGTCCGCGCGCGAAATCGCCGCGCTCAACTCCGTTCCCTGCGCGCTGCGGAGGGAGATGCGCACCCCATCCAACGGCGGCTCGTAAGGCTCGCGCCGGTCGTTGTGGTTCACGTCCCAGAACGCGAAGCCGAGAATCTGCCCGCGCCCAGGCATGGGTGTAGGAATCGGCGTCGGCGTATTCGTAGGCGTGGGCGTGGCGGTCGGGGTGTTTGTGATGGTGGGCGTGGGGGTGCGGGTTGGCGTGGGCGTCGGCGTGCGCGTCCGCGTTGGCGTGGGCGTGGACGTGGTCGGGCCGGCGGTAACGATGACGTTGCCGTTGCGCACGATGGCGGAGTAGGAGAAGTACGGGGCGGGGCATGTGAAGCCCGGCCCGCTGACGCCGACGCTGGTGAATGTGAGCGCAGTGCCAGATGTAGCCGCCTTGCCCTTGAAGCGGACGGTGGCGATCTTGATGGGCGACTTGTTTTCGTTGTTGCAGGGCGTGGTGTCTTCGGCGTTGTACTGGATCAGTCCCGTGCCATTGTTGGCGGAGTTCAGGTTGACTTTATTCAAGATTGCCGTGTTGGTCGTGATCTGGCTGGTTGGGTTGCCCGCGGCGTCCACGACCATGAGGTACCTGGGGTCAAAACTCAACGTGAAGGTGATCTGTTGCGTATAGGCGCCCGGCCCCGCCGGGTCCACCCAGAACTCCAGGGTGAGCACCGACCCCACCTGCACGGCCCATTCGTAGGGAGGGCCGTTGAACCGCACTTGCGCGGGAATGGTCTGGCTGACGGGCGCGGAGGGCGGGCTGGCCCAGGTATTCTGCACGCGCGATAGCAACGCGATGGCAACGACTGCGATGGCAACGCACAGGGCTTTGAGGAGCAGGCGGCGGTCTTTGCCGGCCGTGGACGGTGGCTGAATGGTCATTCCGGTTCTCCTGGCTTCAGGGTCATGATGATTGTATCTGTGAAGGCGCCCTTTGGCAAACGGGCAACCCCGAGAGGGTGCAGTGCGCACCGTGGATTAGAACGCAGGATCGCACGGACGGATGCGGGTTGCGGGAACGCGGGGCGCGCGGGCGGCCTGCCCCTACGTGTTTGGGCGGGCGCGGCTACAGGTGGGCCTGGGCCATGCGCCCACCCTCGGCCAGCAGGGCCTGCACCATCTCGGCGGTGGGGGCTTCGGCGTAGATGCGCAGCACGGGCTCCGTGCCCGATGGGCGGATGAGCAGCCACGAATCGTCCTGCAGGCGGTACTTGATGCCGTCGCTGTCGTCCACGGCGCGCACGGGAAGCCCCGCGAGTTGGGCGGGGACGCTGGCCTTGAGCGCGCGCACCAATTCGGCCTTGACGAACGGCCTGGTGCGCAGGTCGTTGCGGGCATACTGGAACGGGCCGACGGTGCGCTGCAGGTCTTCTACCAGTTCGCGCAGCGACTTGCCGTTGGACGCGACGATTTCCAGCAGGAGGAGGCCCATCAGGATGCCGTCGCCGACGGGCAGGTGGCCTTTGATGCTGATGCCGCCGCTCTCTTCGCCGCCGATGAGGACGTCCTTGTCCAGCATGTGGTCGCAGATGTAATTGAACCCCACGGGTGTTTCGTACAGGGGCAGGTTGTATCGGCGGGCCAGGCGGGCCACCATCTCGCTGGTGGATACGGTCTTGATGACGCAGCCGCGCATGCCTCGGTTTTCCACCAGGTGGCGCAGGGCCAACGCGATGATGGCGTGGGGGTCCACGAAGTTGCCGAGGTGGTCCACAGCGCCGATGCGGTCGGCGTCGCCGTCGGTGGCCAGGCCGATGTCGTAGCCGTTGCGCACGGTGCGCATGAGATCGCCCAGGTTGCGGCTGATGGGTTCGGGATGGATGCCGCCGAACCCTGGGTTCATCTCGCCGTGGATTTCGTCGGCCACAAGCCCGGCCTCGGCGAGGAGGGCGCGCATGTACCCGCGCCCCGCGCCGTACATGGGGTCTATGAGCACGCGCAGGCCCGAGCGGGCGATGATGTCCAGGTTGATGAGCGAGCGGACGTGCGCCAGGTAGTCGGGCATGGGGTCAAAGCGGGTGATTTCCGCGCCGCTGGGCTGGGGCGGGAGCGTCCCCTGCTCTATGGCCCAGTCGGCCAGCACGGGCTGGCGTCCTGACGCCAGGTTGGCCTGGAGGTGCGCTTCAATCTGGGCGGTCTCGGCGGGCATGGCGGACCCGCCGAAGGAAGCCTTGTACTTGATGCCGTTGTAGCGCGGGGGGTTGTGGCTGGCAGTTACCATGACGCCGCCCGTGGCCCCCATGCGGCGGATGGCGTGGGACACGGCGGGCGTGGGGCAGTCCGACTTGCTCAGGTACACGCGGATGCCGTTGCCGGCCAGGACGCGAGCCACTTCCGCTGCGTACCGGTCGGAGAGAAAGCGGGTGTCAAACCCGACGATGACAAGGGGGTGGGGATGCGGCTCGCCGTTTGTCCGGTCCTTGAGGATATGATCGGCAATGGCTTGGGATACGTGGCGCACGTTGGCGAAGGTGAATTCGTCGCTGATGACGGCTCGCCAACCGTCGGTTCCGAACTTGATGGGCATGCTCTCCTCGCAGTTGGCCAAGGTTGATGTTGGGATGCGCCCTGCGCGCCGTGGCGCGGGCGGCCAGGGAAAAGCGGCGGTAGTATAACACAGGTTTCGCCAGCGGCCAACACGGGCTTCTCGCCCAGCAGGCGAGGAGAGAGCAAGGCGGGGGTTCGCCGCGACTCCCGCGCTCCAAATGGCCAAAGCGGCCCTCTGGCAATGAGAGGGCCGCTCGCAAGGGATGAGTCAGGGTTTGCTACGGGATGATGAGCGTCTGGCCTACGTAGATGACGCTGTAGAGCGTGAGGCCGTTGGCCTGGGCCAGGGCCTGGACGCTCACGCCATAGCGCGCTGCCAGGCCGTACAGCGTGTCGCCGGGCTGCACGACATGGGTGCGGGCGCCGGATGGCGTCGTGGGCTGGGTTCCCGTCGCGCCGGCGGGCAGGATGAGCCGTTGGCCCACGCGCAGCGTCGTCGGGTCGGTGATGCCGTTGAGTTGGGCCAGTTCCTGCCACGTGATGCCGTAGCGCAGCGCGATGCGGTACAGGTTCTCGCCGGCCTGCACGATGTGCACGTTGGGCGGGTTGGTGGCGCTGCCCGGGATGACCAGGACCTGGCCGGCCATGAGGAGCGCGTCGGGCGCCAGGTTGTTCAGCGCCGCCAGTTCGTTCACCGTGGTGCCGAATCGCGCGGCGAGGGCGTACAGCGTGTCGCCGGGCTGGACGGTATAGGTGGACGTTCCGGGCGCCGTCGTCGGCTGCGGCTCCTGCGGCGCGGGCGTGGCTGTCGGCTCTACCGGCGTGAACGGTTCGGGTGTGGGGGTTGCCGTCGCTTGCACCGCGGCGGGCGAGGCCATGGGCGTCGGCGTGAGCGTAGGCATGCCGGGCGCCGTGGTCGCGGCGGGCGTCAGTCCCCGGGTCGGTGTGGTCTGGGGTGTGAGCGATGGGGTTGGCTTGGGCCTTGTGCAGCCCGCAAGCAATAGTCCGACGGCCAGCACGCACACAGCCGCCATGAGAATGGCCCGGGTTCGCGCATTCATGTTGTGCCTCCTATGAGTTGGTGAGGTGGTTGGCATATTATAGCCCATGTGGGCGGTTTTGTTCAAGAATGGCCTCGCGCCGTTCAATCTTCGCGATGCCTGCCCTTTCGCGCGGCCACAAGGAGCACCGAGAATGCCGCGCTGGCCGCGAAAAGGGGCAACAGCGAACCGCCCGTGTTGGGCACCCCTTCGCCGCCGGTTGGCGCTTCGGTAGGCTTGGCGGCGGCAGTGGGGGCGGCTGTCGGCAACGCGGCGCCGGTCGCCGTTGGCGAAAACACCGGCACCAGGGTAGCCGTGGGCCTGGACGTTGGCTCTCGCGTGGCGGTCGGGAATCGCGTGGGGGTTGGCGCGGCCGTGAACGTGGGCGTGGCTACGGCTGTGGGCGCGGGGACGGCCTGCATCTTGTTGAGCAGCGCCACGCCCGCAACGGCCAGCAACCCGATGGCCAGCAGGCCAACCAGGGCGACTATGGCGACGGCGAATTTTCGGTTTCTGAATGGGTTGGTGAATTGGGGTCTCATGGTCCTACTCCGTAAATGGGGTGCCGTCTGCCCGCTGAACGCGCACGCCTCTATAGTAATGGGTGAGTATCTCGTGGGCCAGAGCGCCTTGCTGGGCCATGCGGATGGCCCCTTCCTGGCACATGCCCACACCGTGGCCGTACATCTTGACATTGCCGCAGATGCAGGGGACGCTCCTGCAATAGGGCAGGGCGGCGCGCCAGACTTCTTCGCTGTTGCGCGTGTGGCCGTCGCAATGGGCGAAGTAGTACGCGCCGATGAGTTCATCGCCGAAGGTAAGGACGACGCCGCGCGTCTCGTCCACTGCCTTGTCCGAGCGCGCGCTGTGTTTGGGCGACCAGTTCTGACAGTGCGAGGTGGTGCAGACCGCCGTGGCGCCGTGGCGCGGTTGCCGAACGGCACGGGCGGCAAACGTGCGGGCCGCGATGGCCTGGGCCTTGAGCGCCTCCATGGGGCTGCTGGCGGGGAGTTCCCTCGGCACGCAACCCTTGACATAATCTTCAAGTTCCATCGTTACGGTGCTGCCGTCTTCCAGAAGGACCGACACCGTGGCGGGGACGGAGGGCACGGTCCGCGCGCGCTTGGGCAGGTCGGCCAGCGCCTGGATGGTCTCGCGCAGCACGGGTGTGCCGTCGGGCTTGTACCAGCGGTTGGCCGCAAACGGGTCGCCGTCCTCGGCCGCGAGGAGCCAAAACGCCGTGTTGGCCAGGTAGTAGGGCGACTCTCCCGCCATGATGCTTCGGGCCATCTCGGCGGCATAGGCGGCGTGGCGGGCGGCATCCACAGGCGGATGGGCCGTATGCGCGCGGTCGCCGAGGATGGGGCCGTTGGCCGCGGCCACCATCAGCGCCGCGCGCCCCAGCCGCCGCAGGGCGATCTCCTGGTACCACTCGTGCAGGCAGTAGCCCGTGTGGTCTTCGCTGCCTTCGGGACAGACGCCAGGGCGGGTGGCCGGCCACGCCTGGCTTGCGCCGTGCCCCCATGTGAGCGGCTTGTTGCTCGTGAAGTTGTGGATGGCGATGCCGAGTTTGTCCTTGAGGTTCGCGCTGGCTTTCGCCGCCAGAATCTCCAGGCATCGGTCCAGGAACCGCAGGTCGTGATAGTCGCCGCCGGGTTGGAGCGGCGAGAGGAGCGGGATGAGCGGCTCCTCCCGCGCCAGGGCCTCCAGCGCAGGAAGCGCCAGGTCCATGAAGGCTTCAGGGGCGCTGTCGCCGGGCCATTTCGTCCACTGGCCCATCTGGTTGGGGCGGTCGTAGATGAACACGTAGCGCACGCCCGCATCGGCCAGGTGGCGTGCTGTTCGGGCCAGGTCGGCTTCGGCCACGGGCGCGACGAAGGGCGTCCAGAGGTGCACCACCGGCTCAATGGCCCGGTCTCGGAGGCCCGCGATGAAGTGCTCGGGCACGGGGTTGCTGACGCCGCTGGGCAGCGTGAGCCAACTGGCCCCAAGCGTCTTCAGGACGGGACCGAACCGCTTGAGCCAGGCGCGATCCTCGTGCTGCGTATCGGGGAACCAGTGAAACCCGATTCCCGTGTCGGTTGCCGGACGCGGGTAGGATGCCAGGTCCATCGTCTCTCACCACCCGAAACGTATCGTCAGAAGGGGCGCTTCTGTCCGCATTTCTTGCACTTCTTGTAGCGCACGCCTTCCTTGCTTACCAGAACGACCCATTCGTGTTTGCCCCCCTTGGGGCATTTGTAGGTTCCAGGCATCGGTCCTTCTCCACATGGTGTCATTTGGGCATGATGGCCAGGGTTTCCATGGCGAGCCGCGCGGTGTAGTCGCGGTTCACGATGCTGTAGGCGGCGCGGATGTCATCGGCGGCCACCTGCGGCGCGAAGTTGAAGTTCCAGAAGGCCATCAGGCCCATGTAGGGCCTTGCGCGCCCGATGGCGTAGGCCTCGGCGAGATAGAGCGCCTGTTCCTGTTCCGTGTTGTCGGCGGCGTACTCGCGGCCCGGGATGACGGTGTCGCTGCTGGGCCAGCCGAATTTCACCAGCCAAATCTGCTTCGCGCCGTCTCCATACTTTTGCATGACGGGATACAAAAGTTCAAAACTCCGGAAATAGAGATGCCAGTCGCCCTTGTACGTCGTGGTGTCGGCGGTGCTGCGGGTGGGGTCGTCGGCAGGCGGGTTGTTGTATCCCCAGGACTGCGCCCCCAGCGCGTCAAAATGCCCTTTGGCGCCGGCCTGGTACATCTGGTCCAGGTACGCCTCGGGTTCAATGGCCTCGCGCGGGTTGTGGGAGCCTGTGGGCATGAGCGCCGCCGTTACCACAATGGCCTGGGGGTCGGCGGCTTTCACCGCCGCGTGGGCCAGGGTGAGCAGGCGCACGTAGTCGGCGGCGGGCATGATGCCGCTTCCGCCCCATGCCGGCGTCGCGTTCGGCGCATCCCAAATCTCGTAGGCCTGCACCTGGCCACGATAGCGGGCCGCCATGCGCCCCAGGAGGTCGGCATAGCGCTGCATCTCGTCGGCGGTCAGCGTCAGGCCCTCGCGCGGACTCGGCGGGGCCTCGCGCGGGAATCCGCCGACCTGGAGCAGCACCTTGACCCCCGCTTCGGAGGCATCGGCGACCAGGCGGTCCAGTTCGCTCCAGTCGTATTGGCCCTGCTGCCACTCAATGGCTCCCCAGCGGACTTCCTGGCGGAGCCAGTCAAAGCCTATGCCGCGGATGCCCTGCAGCACGGCCCTGTGCTCCTGGCCAAGCAACTGCACGTTGGCGGCATAGCGGAAGGTCTGCTGGCCGGGCCTGCGCGTGGGCGCGGGCAGGATGGCCGCCGGGCGGGAAGGCTTCGTCGGGATGAGCAGTTTGGCGCCCTGGGCGAGGGAGCGATTCGGGTTCAGGCGGTTGACCACCAGGATTTGCCAGGGCGACACGTGATACCTGCACGCGACGGCGGCAAGCGTCTCGCCCGGGCGAACGACGTGGGTGGCCCAATGGCTTGGCGTGGCGGCGCGCAGGGAGGGGCCTGGGACGAGCAGCCGCCGGCCCACGGGCAAAGGTGCGTCCAGGGCGATGCCGTTGGCCTGGGCGAGGGACGCGGCAGTGGTGCCGCACGTTTCGGCGATGGCGTCCAGCGTGTCGCCCCAGCCGACGGTGTACACGCTCCAGGGCACGCGGCCCTGGCCGCTGGCCGGGCCCAAAGCTAGGCCGAAGCCCGCGAGGATCACCGCTATCAGGAGCAGCCCCCGCATGAACACCCGCATCTTGATTTCGCCTCGTCCCTGGTGGGTCAACATAATCTCACTCATCATACCTGCGAATGCAGCGCCCTGTCAACTCACTTGTGGGCTGCGTCGCCCAGGCGCGCCGATTGGAGCCGCCGCCTCAAGAACGCCGGCACGTCCAGGTTGGCGGCGTCCCAGCGCGCCGAGTACGACGGCCATTCCTGAGCCGGGGCCTCGGTCGGAGCCGGCTCCGGCTGGGGAGTTGGGCTCTCGTTGACCTGCGCGGGGCTTGGGGCTGGCGTGGTGATCCTGGGCTGGGGCAGGCGCCCTGGCGCGGCCTGGACGGGAATCTCGGCTCCTGCCACCTGGATCACCTGGGGCTCTGCGACGCCGATGCCGGTGGCCACCAGCGTAACCTGCACGCGCCCTTTCATCGCGGGGTCTATGGTGGCGCCGATTTTGATGTTGGCGTCGGGGTTGGCGTTGGCTGCGATGATCTCGGCGGCCTCGCCCACCTCGGCGAGAGACAGGTCGTCGCCACCAGTGATGTTGACCAGGACGCCCGTGCAGCCCTGGATGGAGTCCAGGCTGACGAGCGGGCACTTCAGCGCCGCGTTGACCGCGTCGGCGACGCGCTTGGGGCCGCGCCCCTGGCCGATGGACATGAGCGCCTGGCCGCCGATGGTCATGATGGCGCGCACGTCGGCGAAGTCCAGATTGATGAGGCCGGGCTGGGTAACGAGTTCGGCGATGCCCTGCACGGCCTGGCGCAGCACGTCGTCGGCCACGCGGAAGGCCACGTCCAGGGTCATGTGCTGGGCCACGAGTTGCAGAAGGCGGTCATTGGGCACGACGATGAGCGTGTCCACGTGCTCGCGCAGGCTGGCAAGCCCCCTCTCGGCGGCCCGCTGCCTGCGCACGCCCTCAAACGAGAAGGGGCGGGTAACGATGGCGACGGTGAGCGCCTGGGCTTCGCGCGCGATGCGGGCGACAATGGGCGCGGCCCCCGTGCCGGTGCCCCCGCCCATGCCGGCGGCGATGAAAATCATGTGCGCGCCGGCCAGATGCTGACGCAGTTCGTTTTGGGACTCCAGGGCTGCCTGGAAGCCGATGTCCGGATTGCCGCCTGCGCCGAGCCCGCGCGTCAGGTTCTTCCCCAGTTGGATGCGGGTGCAGGGTTCCGATGAGGCCAGCGATTGGGCGTCGGTGTTGGCGGCGATGAACTCCACGCCCGGGATGCCGATCTGGATCATGCGGCTGACCGCGTTGACGCCCGCTCCGCCGACGCCGATGACTTTGATGCGAATAGGATAGGTCGGTTTGTCTGCCATTCCTGCCTCCATGCGTGCTAGGGTTTCCAATGGAGCCAGCGGCTCAGCCACTCTTCCAGGGTTGACCAGCGGAATGGGCCGGAGCCTTGCACCTGTACCTGCACCGGGCCGAACAGGTTGTTCTGCTCGTCCGACTCGGCCACCAGCCCTGTGTCGCCTTCGGTGTGGTAAGCGTCCGCCAGCACATAGATGCTGTGCATACCGCTTGCCAGACTCCCCGCATAGTTGCCGAATTGCGGGTACGGTTCCGACGAGAGAAGGGTGATCTCCTCGCCAGGGGCCAGGTCGGGGACGTACCATAGCAGGCCCACGCCCAACGTGCTGGCGACGGAGTTGACATAAGGTTTCACGCTCGGGTCTATGTACAGTTGCACCCAACATCCGGGCGCGGGGCCATCGCCTTGATTGCGCACCCGCACGCGGAAGAGGGTGGGTTCGCCCGCTTCGGGTTGAGGCGGGAAGATTTCCAGCGCGCTGACGACCAGGTCGGGAGCGGCGATGTCCGGGGTGGGTGCGGGTTCCGGCGTCGGCTTGGGCGGGCATTCGCCGCAGGGCAGGAGGTACACCGGGCTTTCGGCGAGATTGCCGGCCATGTCGGCGATGCGGAACCGCACCGAGGTGGCGGCTTCGGGCACGCGGGCGTACAGCGTGGCCTCGTGTCCCTCGGGCGTTACGCTGACATCTTGCCACACGCCCCACGTGACGCCGCCGTCGGTGGACCAGGCGGCAAAGGCGCTGGCCGGCTCAAGCCCGCTTTCCGCATCGCGCACGCGCACGGCGATTTCGCCCGTGCTGGACAGCGCCGCTTCGGTCCACCCGCCGGGCGGGTTGGGGTCGTAGAATATCTGCGCGACGGACGGCTTGGATGTGAGGCCGGCCTTGTCCGTTACGACGGCCGAGTAGGCGCGAAGCCCAGGCTCGTCGGGGAGCGTGAGCACCACTTCGCGCCGGTACGGCTCGGCGGGCGCGGCTGCCGGATTGTCCCCCAGGGCCACTCGCATGGCTTCCACGCCGCTCCCCACGTCCAGCGCCTCCAGCGTCAAGGTGATGGTCTGCTGCGTCGCGTAGGAAGCGCCGTTGTTGATGAGCAGCGTAACCTGCGGGGGAGTGTTGTCCACGAGCACCATCATGGATTGCGACGCCTCTTCGCCGCGCGCGTTGTGCGCCACAGCCTTCAGCAGGTGATCGCCGTCCGCCGTGGCGGTTGTGTCCCACTTGTATTCCAGAGCAGTGCCGATTTTCCGCTGCACCGGCTTGCCGTCCAGGTACAGGGTGATGTCGGAGGTGGCGACTCCCCCTTGGACGGCTACGGTCTGCATACCGGACAGGGCGCGGTCGGCCGTTGGCGACACGAACCGCACGGAGGGAGCCTGCTGGTGAATGATCTCGGCGACGCGTTCGCGCAAGGCCGGCAGGCGGTTCTGCACCTGATCGCCCGGGCAGGTGGTGGATTTGGTCTCGCGGTGGCCGGCGATGTTGGGCAGGTCCAGGTCGCGGAAGATGCTGCGGCCGGTGGGGTCAATGCCGTAGCGGTCGCAGACCCAGGCCACCAGGCGGGCCAGCGCGTTCATCATCGCTTCGGTGGGCGGCTCGGACTGGAAGTCGCCGATGAGGGAGATGCCCACGGAGCCTTCGTTGAAGCCGTAGTCGTGGCCTCCGACGACGCCTTCGCCGCCCTTGCGTCCTTCGTAGATGTTGCCCAGGCGGTCGATGAGGTAGTTGTATCCGATGTCGCCCCAGCCGCGGGTTACCGCGTGGTAGTAGTACACGGCGCGGACGGTGGCGGCGGGGTCCTGTTTCGGATCGTTGGGGGTCGCCGTGTGGTGGATGATGATCTTCACGGGCTTCTCGTACTTCGGCTCCCACGTCATGAGACTCTCGTCGGCTCCCCAGCCGCGGCGCGGGATGATCGCGGGGCGCTGCACGCCCGGCCCCTCGCCCTGCGGGATGACCATCTGCATCGCTTCCTGGACGGTGGGGCCAGGCGCGGTGTCGGCGAAATGCCAGGTTACCGAGGCGACAACCGGCGTGGCCCGCCCATCGCTGGATGCGAACTGGAGCCGGTACTGGATGTGCCGCGCGCCCTGGGTGAACCACATGTGGCCCGGCCAGTCGCTGGTGGCGGATTGCACGTCCTCGTCGGGGGGCAGTTCCTGCCAGTCCGTCCATGCTTTGCCGTCGGCGCTGGTGCGGACGGCAAGCGTCAGGCTCGTGCCGGCGGGGATGTCGGCCTCCCACCGCCAGACGGCCATGGAGAAGGGCGCGCCCGGCGCGAAGGGCGGGGACGTGTACACGCCCGCCGTCTCGTACTGGCCCTGGGCGTTGCGGGCGAGGGTCAGTTCGCCGTCTCCCTGGCGCTCGATCTGGAGACGTTGCAGGACGCCTTGCTTGAAATCCGACACCGTGGACTGGGTCCAGGTGGCCGTGCCCTGCGCCTGGGGCTGTACGTTTTGCTGCGCGCCTCCTGCGCAGCCGGCGACGGACAGCGCCAGAGCCAGGAGGCTGAGGGCGCAGACTACGATCCGCGCATAGCGTCTCATGGCCTATTCCCCCTCGTGCGACGAAGACGCCGGGCTTGCCTCAAAGTTGAGGAAGCGTCGGCCCTGACTCGCCATTTGGTCCAGAATCTTCTGGGTTTCGGCGGCATCGGCCCCCGCGATCCGCTCCACGCGGCAGCCGGCGGCTCGCAGTTTCTCCTCGGCGCCGGACGGGACGCCGGGGGGCTTGCCGATGATGGTAACGTAGCGGGCGAGAGCCGCCTCGTCCACGCTGAAGCCGCAGACGGGCTTGAACGCCTTCACGTAGTTGGCCAGCATTCGCCAATACCATTCGGAGACGCCCCATTCCCAAACGGGGCAGAGCACGTAGTGGTACAAGGGATGCTCCTGCGGCGTCGCGCCCCGGTCGGGGGCAGGCTGCGGCTGGGCGGTCTGGCGGGCGTGTTTGGGCAGGTCTTTCATCGCCTTGACCGCGGGCAGGCGCGCGCCGCTCTCTTTGTACCAGGCGTGCGCTTCAAAGGGGCTGCCGTGGCTGTTGGCGAGCAGCCAGAAAGCGTTGTTGAACACGTAGTCGGGCACGACGTTGTCCATGAGCATCCGCGTCATCTCCACGGCGATGCGGGCATGGGCCGCCTCGTCCACCGGCGGGTACTTGGGATGGTCGTGCGCGCCGACGATAGGCCCGTTCTCGTAGCAGACGAGGGGCAGCGACCGCCCGACACGGGCGCGGATGATGGCGTCGTACCACTCAAACAGGTAGAACCCCACGTGGTCCTGGCTGCCCTCGGGGCAGTAGTAGGGGCGGGCGTTGGGCCAGCGGGCGGGGCCGCCTTTGCCCCAGTCCAGCGGCTTGTTGGACACGTAGTTGTGCATCCCGACGGCCATGGTGTCAAAGAGGTCTTCTTTGCCCTTGAGCACGATGTAGTCCAGGGCCGTCTTCAGGAAGACCGTGTCCCAGTAGTTACCGCCTGGGCTCAAGGGCGTGAATACGGGGTACATGCCGACGGCCTTCATCGTTTCCAGGCAGGGGATGAGCATCTCCATGAACCGATCCACCAGCGCGGGCCTGGCCCATTCGGCCCAGTCCCATTCGTTCGTGAGGTTGGGCTCGTTGTACACGTGGGCGTAGTGGACGCCAAGCGCCCGATAGGTGTCCAGCAGCGAACGGAGCGCCTTCTGGTCTATGGGGCGGACCGTGGGCGTGTACACGCGGATCAGCGGCTCAATGTCGGCCTGGATCAGGCCCTTGATGAAGAACGACGGGATGGGGTTCTCCAGTTCCGACAGGAGCACCAGCCACGACGCGCCCATCGCCTTCAGTTCGGGCAGCCACAGGTCCAGGTCGGCCTTGCTGTAGTGAAAGGCGTTCGGGTAATAGTGAAAGCCGATGCCGGTATCGCCTTTGGGTCGCCAGTATGCTTTGATGTCCACGGGTTCCTCCTGCTATTTGGACACGGCCATCTTCAGAATGGTGCCTTTGTGATCTACGGTGATCTTCGCGACGAGCGGCCCGCGCAGGCCATCGCCTTCGGGCGCGCCGCTGACGGTGAACACGTATCGGTTGGCGATGGCCGTCGCGCTGTGGGACGCCGCGCCGGAATGGCAACTGCCGGTGCACTGGCCGTTGCACAGCACCTGCTGGGTAACGCGCACCTGCTTGGGCGCAAGCCAGGGCAGGCGGTGGCTGATCTGCGACTGCACCTGCTGCACCAGGTCGTCGGGGACGTCGGCGGCGACGCGATGCGCGCTGTGCTGGCAGCAGACGGCCAGGGATTTGCGGACGGTCGCGGCCTGCGGCAGTTTGTCCCAAATGGGCTTCTGCCCCTCCACGGTGAGCGTGGGGTCGCCGAACAGGTTGAAGGTCAGGAGCGTCTTCTGGTCTTCGCTGTCCAGGTAGCCCTGGCGGTTCATCAGGTCGTTGGCGAAGGAGAGTTTGGCCCACTGGAGGGCCTGGCCGATGGGCATGCCGCTGGTAACGGCCAGCCAGAACAGCCGCCCCAACAGGTCGGCGCCGGCGAGGGGCGGCGTGAGCGATCCGTAGGCCAGGCGGGTGGAGCCCACGACGGCGCGCGCGCCCTCGTGCAGGAGCCGCAGCGCGATGGAGTCGTGGTGCGTGCGGGCGAGCACGTCGGCGCCGTAGCAGGCCTCGGTGAGGACGGTGGCGCCTGCGGCCCACGCGCTGGCGATGTCATCCGGCAGCAGGGCGACGGGGAACAGCGGGTAGTCGGCGGCGAAATCGGGGTCGCGCTGGCCGTACCACGCCGGCTCTCCCTCCACGCCGTGCAGGTTGAAGTAGGCGAGGCGGGGCTTGCTCTGGGCCATGACCGAGAACTCCTGCCGCGAAATGGGCGGCGACATGCGCAGGTGCCGCGCCTGGCCGATGACCTCAAAGACGGCCCGCGATGCTTCCTTCCATACGCTGGCGGTGTACCCGAAACTGTCCTCCTGCGAGGGGGCGTCGTCTCCGCGCTGCCAGATTCGGCGGAGGGCTTTCAGCCCTTTTGCGGTGGCGTTGCGCTCCGAATCCGCATGGGCTCTTGTGGCGTGCTCTACGAGGCGCAGGAAGGCGTCGGGGTCGTCGCAGTCGGGCAGACGACCCACCGCCCGCGTGGGGAGCAGCGACGAGCCATTGCGGGCCGCGTAGGGCGCGTCGGTGTAGATGTCCTCGTCCTGGTCGTCGGTTGGGTTGGGTGTGCGGTAGAAGGGCACGATGTCGTCGCCGCCCAGGATGAGCACATGGCGCATGTCCTGGCCCTGGGTCAGGAGGCCATCCGCCAGGGAATCCACCGCCGCCTTGATGTGGGCGGGGTCGGCGGGATTCTGGGCTGCGACCGCGCCCAGGCCCGCCATCTGTTCGGGGTCGTCCAGGGCCACGAAGTGGATGGCCCGATTGTCCGCCGGCCCGATGGCTTGCACGAGCCGGTGCACGGCCTCGCCCAGGCGCTGGATGAACTCGGAACCGAACTTCGCTTCCAGCGGCGCACGGCACGTGAGGATGGCGAGAGCCGAAATCGCCGACGGTCGCTCTGGAGGCTGGGTGTCGTCGGTGGCCATGAGGTGGTCGGTGAGCCGCGCCATCTCGGCCTGGATGTCTCGGAGCGTGGGGCTTTGGGGCAGCGGGGCGGCTTCGGCACCTGCCACGACTGCCGGCTCGCCCCGAAGTTTCGCGCCGCGCTGCGCGGGGGCGTCAGGGGCCGCGCTGGGCAGGTCGGACGGGAAGGCCCACAGCAGCCGATACTGCCCCTGCGCGCCAAAGGCGCGTTCGGCGACGATTCCGCTGGGGTCCAGGGCTTGGGCGGCGTGCAGGGATGCCATGCCCGCTTCGGTCTGGCCTCGGCGTATCAGGATGTCACCGCGAATCAGCGCCGCCTTGACGAAATTGGGCCACGCGGCGGCGATTTGGTCCAGCGTGGACATGGCCTCGTCCAGCCTCTCCAGTTGCCACAGGGTTTCGGCGAGCCCAAGCCATGCTTCGGGCAGGAACGGGTCCGAGCGCGTGATGGCCTGAAACTCGGGCAGGGCGCCTCCCCAGTTGACCGAGAGTTTGAAGCGCACGGCCTTGCCGAGAGGGGTGGCCTCGCCCGCCGACTTCAGGTTGAGGACGGCGGGCAGGCGGCTGCCCAGCACGAGTTTCTGGTCGGCGTCGGAGGGCCACAGGGCGAAGGCGCGGACGAACTGGCGGGTGGACTGTTCGGCCTCGCCCAGCGTGTGGAGCGCCTCGGCAAGCGCCAGGCGGCATTCGGCGTTCTCGGGATCCAGGCCGAGGGCGGTGTCCAGGAGCAGGCGGGCCTGTTGCGACTCGCCCAGGCGAATCCGAGCGAGGGCCGCAAGGAACATCCCGCGCAGGTGCCCCGGATACTGGCGAAGGAGTCCTTCGGCCTTCTCAAGCGCCTCGCGGAATTGGCCTTGCTTCAGGCTCAATTCGGCCTCTGTGCAGATCTCTTTCCCTTTCACGTTTCCACTCCCGCGCGTCTGAAAGTGCGTGTGCTATGTCGTGCTGGGGTTCGCTCTCCGGCGATGCGCCTCAAGCGGCGCCAGGCTCCTTGCTGATGAACCCCAGTGCGCTGACGGTGGCGAGTTGCTTGTAGGCTTCGCCGTTGCCTGGCTCCAGGCGCACGGCGTGCCGGAACATCTCGGCCGCTTTGCCGTACTCCTTGGTGCGCTTGTACAGGAGTCCAGCCCTGACAAAGTACTCGGCCTTCTGTCCGTTGATCTGGATGGCCCGCTGGTAGGCGCGCTGGGCCTCCTCAATGTGGCCTTGCTGTTCGTGCGCCGTGCCGAGCAGGTATTGGGCCTCGGCATCGGAGGGCAGGAGTTCCACCAGTTTCTGGAAGTGGGCCGTGGCCTTTTCCTTGTACCCCAGTTGAGCGGACAGCAGGCCCAGGCGACGGTGCGCCTCGGCGTGTTTCGGCTCCAGGACGATGGCCTGCTGGTAGGCTTGCAGGGCCTCGTCAAAGCGATCCTGTTCGCGGAAGATGTCGCCCAGGGCCACGTAGGGCTCGGCATCGCCTGGGGCGAGGTTGATGGCCGCTTCCAGGCACTGGGTGGCCTCGTGGTACTGGCCCAGATGCTGGAAGGCCAGGCCCACATGGAGGCAGTAGCGCGCGTTCTTGGGTTCCAGCGACAGCGCCCGCCGGAAGTGGCCGAGGGCTTCGTTCCAGCGCCCCGCTGCCGCGTACAGATTGCCCAGGGCGTCGTGAACAGGCGCGTAGTCGCCTCGGCGGGCAACGGCCTCCTTCAGCACGTTGATGGCGTCGTCGGGCCTGGCTTCGTCCTGTAGGACGGCGGCGAGGGTCAGGTAGTATTCGGGCCGGTCTGGCGCGGCCTCAATGGCCTTCTGCAGGGCGATGCGGGCCTGCTTGGGCTGTTTGGCCTTCAGGTACATCTCGCCGAGGGCGGCCAGGTCTTCGCTGGCCTTCGGCTCCAGGCTCACGGCTTTCTCCAGCAGGGCGGCCGCGGCCGAGTGGCGGCCCATGCCTGCGTAGGCTTTGGCGGCCAGGCGATAGTAGTCGGTCGTGCCGGGCTGGAGTTTGATGGCCTTGAGCAGGCATTCCAGCGCGGACTGGTACTGCGCCTCGTTCATGAGCATCTCGCCCAGTTCGGCCTGCCACGGGGCCACGTCTGCGTTCAGGCTCAAGGCGGTCTGGAGGGCATCCCTGGCCTCGGCGGGGCGGCCAGCGGCCTGCAAGGCACGGCTCAGCGCGTGGTGGTAGGCGGCCTCCTGCGGCCGTTCCTGGACGGCCCTGGAAAGATGCAGCGCGGCTGGCTCGGGTTTGTTTTGCTCCAGGAGCGCCATGCCCAGGTGGTAATGCAGTTCGTCGCTGTCCAGGCCCATGCTCTCGGCCGCGCGCAGTTCCTCGTAGGCGTCCGCGGGTTGGCCCAGGCGACGCTTGACGATGCCCAGGGCCAGGCGGAGCGGGGCGTGCGTCGGCGAGAGCGAAGCCGCCCGCTGGAGCAGGGCCAGCGCCTCGTCGGTCTTGCCGGTTTCGGCCAGCAACAGCCCCAGTTCGGCTTTCGCGTCGGGATTGGACGGCTGGGCCTCCGCGAGTTGGGTCAGGGCGTTCAGGCTTTCGGACAGGGCTTCGGCGTCCACGTCCGAGGGCTTGAGGCCCAGGGCTTGCGCCTGGCGAGCCTTGGACAGGTCGCGGCGGACGCGGCCTGCCAGCGCGAGGGCGTAGCGCGGCTCCGACGGCGCCAGTTTGTACGCCCGCTTCAGGGCGGCGGTGGCGGCGGCATCGTCGCCTTTTGCCTCGTGCGCCAGGCCCAGCAGGTAGTGCGCTTCGGGCTGGGCGGGGTCTAGCCGCACGGCCTTCTCCAGCACGGGGAGGGCTTGGGCCGTCCTGTGGGCGCGGAGCAGGGCGCGGCCCAGCGCCAGGGCGTAGGTCTGGCTTGCGGGGTTGAGTTCGGTTGCGCGTTCCCATTCGGGGATGGCCTTGTCCACGGCGCCCACCGATTCGTGCAGTTCGGCCATTTGGGCGTGGGCCTCGGCGTCGTCGGGGTTCGCCTGCAGGACGCGCTCCAGCGCCTGGATGGCTTCGGCGGCGCGGCCTTGCTTGCGGAGCGCCGCGGCAAGCCCGCGCTGGGCGTCGGAGTCTTCGGGCGCGAGGGCCGCCGCGTTCTGGCAGGCTTCCAGGGCCTCGCCCATGCGCCCCTGGCTCTCGTAGATTTGCGCCAGCAGCGCGTAGTGCTCGGCGACCGTGCCGTCGCGGTCAATGGCCGTCTTGAGGCTCTTTTCCGCGTCCAGCGCCTGGCCCAATTGCCACTGCACGCGGGCCAGCATCCCCCAGTTCACGGAATCGCCCGGGTCCAGGCGCAAGGCTTCCTGAAGTTCTTCCAGGGCTTCTTGCAGGCGCCCCTGCTCGGCCAGGATGGAGCCGGCGGTGCGATGGGCGATGCTGCTGGTCGCGTCGCCCGCCTGCGATGCTTGCTTCAGCAGGTGCAGCGCCTCGTTGGCCCTGCCCAGTTTGTGGAGCGAGAGGCCCACGCGCTGGAGGGTCGGCGCGTCGCTGCCGCAGACTTCGGCGGCGCGGGTGTAGGCGCGTTCGGCTTCCTGGGCCAGGCCCTGGGCGGCGTAGAGGTCGCCCAGGTCGCACAGGATGGACGGGTCGCCGGGTTCCAGCGCCGCCGCCCGTCGCAACATTTCGTAGGCCTCGCCCGTCTGGCCGTTCTGCGCCAACAGGGATCCCAGACGGCTATGGTAGTGGGCGTTGTCGGGGGCGATGTCCAGGGCCCGCCGATACTGCTTGATCGCTTCGCCAATCCAGCCCTTGCGCGCGAAGGCAGCGCCGAGTTGGGCATGGAGCGCGTCGTCGTCGGGCATCAGGCTGATGGCCGACTCCAGGATGGCGATGGCCGAATCGGGGTCGGCGTTCTGGCTCTGGGCCAGAGCCAGCGAGCGCCGATAGGCGGGACGGTCGGGCGCCAATTCCACGGCCCTGCGCAGGGAAGCGATGGCGGCGTCTATCTGGCCGCCGTCCTGGTACAGGAGGCCCATCTCGTGGTGAGCGTCGGCCAGGGTTGGGTCTGCGGAGAGGGCCGCGGCGAGCGCGTGGCGCGCCTGGTCGCGCATGCCCAAGGTGCGGCACAGTCGGCCGTAGAGCGTCTGCGCCTGCGCCCAGTTGGGCCGAAGTTCCACGGCGCGCTTGCAGTGGCTCAAGGCGAGTTTCTCCTGCCCTTGCTGCGCCAGGATGTGGGCCAGCGCCAGGAGCGCCTCGGCGTGGTTGGGCGAGAGTTCCAGCGTCCGCCGGAACGCTGCCTGGGCGGCGTTCAGGTCGCCGGCCTGCATCAGGACATCGCCCATGGCCGCGTGGTAGCGGGCCTGCATCGGATCCAGCGCCGCGGCCTGACTAAACTCGCGGAGCGCGTCGGCCCAGTTGCGATCCATCTGGTGCAGGATGCCCATCTCGTAGTGTACGGACGCCTGGTCGGGCGCGATCTGGAGCGCCTGCGTTAGCGTGGCCTTGGCGCTTGCCAAGTCGCCCGCCTGCCGCTGCATTTCGGAGAGCCGAATGCGGTGGGGCAGGGCCGACGGCGCGAGGGCCACGGCCTTCTGGAGGGCGTCCACCGCCTTGGGAAGGTCGTTGCCCAGGGCATAGATTTCGGCCAGTTGGGCGTGAAGTTCGGGCTGGTTGGGGGCGAGTCGCAGCGCCGCGAGCGTTTCCTCGCGGGCCTCGTTCAGCCGCCCCAGTTTGGCGGCGGTGGCGGCGATGCGTTGACGGTAGAGCCATTCGGATGGCGCCAGGGCGCTGGCCTGCCGGTAGTGGCCGAGGGCGCGTTCCAGGTCGCCCATGTCGGCGCAGACCTCGGCGATTTGGAACTGGGCGCGCGGGTCGCTTGGGGCCGTCGCTACGGCATCCGAGAGGAGCGCGGCGGCGCGGGCGCTCTCGCCGAGTTTGTGCAGGACAGCGCCGAGCCGCAAGATAGGCTCGGTGGCCCCTGGCAGGAGTTGCGCGGCCTTCTCGTACACGCTGCGCGCCTGGGCGAGGTGGCCGCCTTTTTCCAGCAGGATGCCCAGTTGGATGTAGGCGGCGCCGGCGCTTGGGTTGAGGTCAATGGCTTTGTCCAGGGTGGCCTGCGCCTCGTCCAGCAGGCCCAGGGCAGTCTCCACGCGGGCCACATCCACAAGGATGTCGGCATCGGTGGGTGTGAGCCGAGCGGCGGCGCGGTAGGATTCCAGCGCGGCGTTCAAGTCGCCTTTCGCCTCGTGGATGTTCCCTGCGGCCCGATGCGCGTCGGCGACGTTGGGATTCTCGCGCAGGATGGTCTGCACCTCGTTCATGGCGTCATCGGGCTGGCCCAGTTTTTGGAAGAGCCGGGCGGTGGCCAAGCGGTAGCGTGGTTCGCCAGGGTCAATGACCGACGCCTGGCGGTAGGCGTTGATGGCCTGGGCGTATTCGCCTTGCCGCTCCAGGAGGTCGCCGAGTTCGGATATCCATTGCGCCTGGCCCGGGCGGGATTCCAGTGCGCGGCGGTACAACTCAACGGCGACTGCCAGGCGGCCCAGTTGGGCCTCGGCTTGGGCCAGATGCCGAACGTATTCGGCGTCGCCCGCCGACAGTTCCACGGCTTCGCGGAATCGGGCGCGCGCCCCTTGCCAGTCGCCCGCGTCGGCGAGGAGCGTGCCCAGGTCGTCGTACCACTCGGCGCGGTCGGGTTGGAGCGCGATGGCCTGTTGCATCCGCTCCACGGCCGCGTCGCGCAGGCCCTGCTCGGCCATGACGAGGGCGGCAAGGCGGAGATATCGGCCATCCTGGGGCGCCATCTGGATGGCTTGCTGGTAGGCGGCCAGGGCTTCTCCCAGCCAGCCGCGCTGCTGGTAGGCGCGGCCCAACTCGGCGAGGATTTCGGGGCTATTGGGCAGGAGGGCGCTGGCCTTCTGCAGGCGCTCAATGGCCTCGCCGGGCCTGCCCAGGCGGTTGAGGGCCACGCCCGCCCAGTAGTGGTGCTCGGGGACATTGGGCTGGCGCGCGAGGGCAAGGCGGAATTGGGACAGGGCTTCTTCGTCGCGGCCCTCGGCCAGGTGGATAAGGCCCTGCTCCGCGCAGATGATGGCATAGACCGCCGACGCCTCGTCTTGAGCGCGCTGCAACTCGGCCTGGGCGCGCTCGGACTCGTTCATCAGGCGGAGGATGATGCCCCTGTCCAGGTGGTAGTGGAGTCGCGCGGTGTCCAGGAGCCGCTCCGGATGGTCAAGGTCAACCGTGGAGGGCAACGCCTGCGCTTCGTCGGCGGTTGCGGGCTCCTGCGGCAGGAGCGAGCGCAGCAGGTGGACGCCCGATTCGGCTTCGCCCGCGTCCACGATGGCTACGCCCAGGCTGCGCAGGGTCTCGCGCGGGATGCCCGCGTCCTTGAGGGCGCGCACGGCCTTTGCCAGGCGGTCGGGGAGCAGGTTCTGGCGCAAGGCCCTCGCGGCCAGGCTCGCCAGCGAAGGCTCGCCGTGCTGCAGGAGTCGCACAATGGGCTGCTCCGGCTCGGAATGCAGGGCGACGTACATCTCCCACAGGGCCGGGTTCTCGCGCGCCAGGGCCATCTCCTTGACCTCGCCGAGGCGGTCGCGGAGGGCCAACGCGCACAGGTAGCGGCGCACCTCGGGCCGGAGAAAGCGCACGTTGGCGTCGGGCGTCTCCACGAGGATGCCGAGTTGTTTGGCAACGGCCAACGCGGCGCTCTTCTGGCCCGTGGCATTCTGCAGGAGGATTTCGTTGGCCTGGTGGGCGCTGATGGCGTCGGCTCCCTGGCGCTCCATGCTTTCGGCCAGGGCCACCAGACCCAGCGCACGCAGGGCCTGCTCGGGGTTGGGGGATGCGTTGCCCTTTCCGGCCAGGATGCGCGACAATGCGGCCAGGATGATCTGCGCCAGGTTCCACCAGGGCACCTGCGTGAGGGTCTCCAGCAGTTCCAGCACGACGGACAGGAACAAGGGCAGGTGCACGATGTCCCACAGCACGCGGTCGCGGCGCAGGATGCGGTTGACCCGCCGACTTTGCTCGCCCGTGAGCCTGGACGAGAGGATGGCGGTGATGTCCTCGTCGGACAGGCGGCCCAGGCGGACGGTCGGCATGTCGGGCAAGCCCCACGCAGGCCCGGGCCAGGTCTCCGGGCGCGAGGCGAAGATCGCCTTCACCTTGCCGTTGGGCTGCGCGGCGCTGCAAATCTCGCGGAGCCACCTGGGGCCAGGCGCGGCACCGGCGCGGTCCACCTGGTCCACCAGGAACAGGAGGGACGCGCCGTCCAGCCAGCGGCGGGTTTCGTCTTCGGCGGGGTTGACGTTGCGCTTCTCCAGCGCCTGGGCGAGGATGTCGTTCAGCGAGGCGTCGGCAGGGCATGCCTCGGCGTCCAGGACGATGGGCACCGGGTACAGCGCCCCCTCATCCGGCGCGGCGAGGAGGTTGCGATTGGCGGCTTCGCAGGCCAGGTACGCCAGCAGGGTGCTTTTGCCGCTCAGCGGCTCGCCAAGCACCAGCGTCAAGGGCCAGAGCGCCACGAGGCTCGCCATGTCGTCGGCCTGCCCTTGGGTAGCGGCTCGGACGGCCGAGACGGGCTGTAGGTATGACTGCCATGCGCGGGCAAGGGCCTCATCGTGCAGCAGGCCCTTCAGGTAGTCGTTGGCGGGGCCTTGAGCGAAGGCGGCTTTGGAAGAGTTCTTGACAGCCACGGTTCACCCCCTAGATTTTGGAGATCATCCAGAACGCGACAAGGCAGATGAGGACGCCGCTGCAGCACAGGAACACGCCAATTCCAACGGCGGTCCGAATCAGTTGGCTCACGGCTTCCACCAGGCGGGCCGCCGAGTCAATGATGGGCGCGATGCCGTCTTCCAGGGCGGCGCGGGTGCCGATTTTGGCCGATTGGGCCGACAGGGTGCGCATCGTCTGCTGATAGTCGCGGGCTAGAATTGTCCAGAGGCCGGCGACGCACGCGGCGACGCCGAGAACGAAGAGGGTGATCGCCATTCCCAGTTGCAAGTTGGTGATCATATGCATGCCCCTTTCTGGAAGAATCCACGTATTCTGTCATGTGCGCGAACGGATTCGCGCATGTTCGCGGTTGCGCGCATTGCACCCAGAAGGTTGCAAGTTCTGTGCCACGGGAGCGTTCGGGGGAAATCTGACGGGCCATCCGGGGTGGGGGATGGCCCGTCAGACCGTAGAGAGGGCGAGTTGCCGATAGCCGGCGTTGAGGGGAAGGGGCTGGACCTTGCTCACTCCAATTGGTATTTGCGTAGCCGGTATCGCAACTCGTCGCGGGATATACCCAGCGTGTTGGCCGCCTTGGTCTGGTTGCCGTCGGCGAGGGCCAATGCCCTGCGGATCAGGTCTTCCTCAAGGCGGGCGACCGCTTCCTTGAGGTTGAGGCCGTGGCCGTTGGGCGGGACGTTGTCGCCTTTGGCCTCGGCGGGCGCGGGCGTCGGGCTTGGCTGGCAGGCGACGATCTCGGCGGGCAGGTGCTGGGGCCGGATTTCGTCGCCGTCGCACAGGATGACGGCGCGCTCCACGACGTTGCGCAGTTCGCGGATGTTGCCAGGCCAGGAGTAGGCTTTGAGCAACCTGAGGGCGTCGGCGGAGACGCCGGTGATGTTGCGTCCGGTGGACTGGTTGTAGTCGTCAATGAACGCGGCGATGAAAAGCGGCAGGTCCACGATGCGCTCGCGCAACGGGGGCAGGTTGACCGTAACGACGCCCAGGCGGTAGTACAGGTCCTCGCGGAACGTCCCCTCGCGGATGGCCTTGACCAGGTCCTGGTTGGACGCGGCGATAATGCGGATGTCCACTTTGATGTCGCGGGTGCCGCCGACCCGCCGCAGGGTGCGAGTTTCCAGCACCCTGAGGAGTTTCGTCTGCATTTCGGGCTTCATGCCGCTGATTTCGTCCAGGAACAGGGTTCCGCCATCCGCGGCCTCAATCAGCCCTTTTTTCTGCTTGTGCGCGCCGGTGAAGGCCCCTGGCTCGTATCCGAACAGTTCGCTTTCCAGCAGGGCGTCGGGGATGGCCGCGCAGTTGAGGGCGACGAAGGCCCGCTCGGCGCGGTTGCTCTGCTGATGGATGGCGTTGGCGACGACTTCCTTGCCGGTGCCGCTCTCGCCCTGCAGGAGGACGCTGGCGTTGGTGGGGGCGACGCGCATGAGCAACTGCGCGATGGCCTTCATCTGCGGGGTTTCGCCCACAATCCACGTGAGCGCGTAGCGGTTGCGCGTTTCCCTGCGCAGGCGGCGTATCTCCCTGCGCATGGCCGACGCTTCCAGCGCCTTCGCCGCGACGAGAAGCAGGGTGTCCAGGTTGTAGGGCTTCTTCATGTAGTCGTAGGCGCCCAACTTCATGGCCTGGACGGCGCAGTCTATCTCGCCGTGGCCGGTTACGATGATGACCGGGATGTCGGGCTCTTCCTCGCGGATGACTTTGAGCACATCCAGCCCGTGCATGTCGGGGAGTTGCTGGTCCAGGAGAACCAGGTCCACCTCGTGGCTGCGGATGAGGTCCAGTCCTTCCTGGCCTGTGAGCGCGCCAAGGCTTTCGTACCCGGCTTCTCGCAGGTCTTCCTGGACAAAATGGTTCAACGTCTGTTCGTCGTCAATGATCAGCACCGTCGCGGCCATTCTGCTCCCTCACTTGTTGGTCTATGCGGCTACCGGCAGGTCAATGGTAAACACGGTTCCGACGCCTTCCTTGCTGCGCACCGAGATGTTGCCGTGATGGTCGGTGATGATGCGCCGGGTGATGGCCAGGCCCAGGCCCGTGCCTTTTGCCTTCGTGGTTACGAACGGTTCAAAGATTTTGGGCAATTTGTCGGACGGGATGCCGATGCCCGTGTCGGCGACTTCAATGCGAATCCACTCCTCGGGGCCGATCATCGCCGGCTGCGGGGCTTTCTCGGCGGCTTCCAGGGCAGCGGCCGGTTCTGGAATCAGGCGCACCTTGCGCACGCTGATGCGCAGGTCGCCGCCGTTGGGCATGGCGTCCAGCGCGTTGCTGATGAGGTTGGAGAGCGCCTGGTCCAGCCGCAGGGGGTCTACCAGGCACGAGCCGATGCCGGGCACGTAGTTCTTGGTGATGCGGACGCGCTTCTCGGCGGCTTTCGCGTGCCAGCGCGTGAGGACGTTCTCCACGATGTCCGACACCTGGGCGGGAACTAGGTCCAGCGTGGGCGGGCGCGAGATCATCAGGACGTTCTCAATCAAGCGATTCACCCGTTCGGTCTCTTCCAGGATGAGTTGGATGGCGCGCTGTTGCGAAGGGTCGGTGATCTTGCGGGCCAGATGCTGGATGCCCGCGCTGATGGAGCCGAGCGGGTTGCGCAGTTCGTGCGCGAGGACGGCGGCCATTTCGCCCAGGTCGGCCAGGCGATCCAACTTGCGCTTCTCCTCTTGTATCTTCTTGATTTCGCTCAGGTCGCTGAAGACGAGCAGAAGCCCCGTTACAACGCCCTGATTGTCGCGGAGCGGCGAGGTGTTCAGCCCGATGGGGATTTCGTGCCCGTCTCGGTGGGTGATGACGGTCTCGTAGTTGGAGCAGGGGACGCCTTTGTGGAGCGTCTCCGAGAGGATCTTCTCCAGCCCGTTGGACGAGACCAGCACCTGGTGCACGGGCTTGCCTAGCAGGTACTCGCGCGGGTAGCCGATGATGCGCGCGGCGGCGATGTTCGTGGAGGTGATTCTGCCCGACAGGTCCACCGTGATGAGGCCGTTGGTCATGCTCTGGAGGACGTTCTCGTTGAATTGCTTGATGACGAACAGGTCGCCGATGGCGGTGCGCAGTTCTGTGAACAGCATGGCGTTCTCTATGGCCACGCTGATCTGGTTGGCCACGGCCGTCAGCAAATCCACGTCCTCCTGGGTGAACCAACGCTGCTTTTGGCTGGCGACGTTCATCACGCCGAGGAGCCTGTCCTTGGCGCGCAACTGGCTGCTGACGAAGGAGCCCAGGTGCGGCTGGGAGGTCTGCGGCCACCAGGCGCCGGCCAGTTGGGCCACGTTGCCGTTGGAGGCGGCGATGATGGTGCCGCCGTTCTGTTCGGCGAAGGCCTGGGATTGCACGGCGAGGACCGGCGGCTCGCCGCGGTACACCCGCAGCACCAGGTTGCCCGTCTGTTCGTCAAACAGGTAGATGGCGCCCATGTCGGCACCCACCACGTCCAGCACCTTGTCCAGCGCGGCGTCCAGGATTTCGTCCAGTTCCAGCGACCGGCCCACGGTGGCCGAGATGGTGTTCAGGGCCGAGAGGTTGCGGTTGCGCCGAAGGAGTTCGCGCTCCATCTGCTTGCGCTCGGTGATGTCGCGGGCCAGAATCTGGATCACTTTGCGGCGGTCAAACTCAATGACACTGGCGCTGACATCCACCTCTATGCGGGTCCCGTCCTGGCGGATGAACACCATGTCGTCAAAGGTGCCGGATCCGTTGAGCAGGACCTCTTGCAGCCTGCCGACGCTGCGCTCACGAGAATCGGCGGGGAAGAGGTCGCTGAGGCGCATGTGCAGGAGGGCCTCGCGCCGGTAGCCGGTGAACTGTTCGGCCTTGCGGTTGACCTCCAGGATGCCGGTGTCGGCGGGGTGTATGGAGAATATGGCGTCGTTGGCGTTTTCAATCAGCACGCGCTGGCGTTGCTCGGATTCGCGCAACTTGTGCGTGCGTTCGGCCATCTTGCGGCTCATGGAGCGCGCCCAGGAATAGGTGGCCGCGATCAGGATGGCGAAGGCCAGGATGCCACCGCCTGCCCACAGGGGCCAGTTGTCGGGCAACGTGTGGGCGTTGGCGGGCACCGCGCCGAACCATCTCCGAACGATCTTGTCCTTGACGTTGGTGCTTTCCAGGGCGGTAAGCCCCGAATTGAGCAGGGCCAGGAGTTCGGTGTTGTTCTTGCGCACGGCGATGGTGTATCCCCGGCGGCGGAGCGGTTCGCCCACCGCCTTGACAAGCCCGCCCAGGTTGTTGCGCTGGATGAGGCTGCGGCTGGAGAGTTCGTCGCCGACGAAGGCTTCCACCTCGTCGGAGAGGAGGCGGTTGAGCCCTTCCTGGATGCTGGGGACGGGAACGGCCTGGATGGCGGCGTTGGACTGAACCAGGTAGGCGCCTGGGCTGTTGCTCACGACGGCAACGGAGCGGCCCGCCAGGTCGGACAGGTTGTGGATGTCCAGCCGGTCCGCCGTAACGAAGATGGCCTGGGCGTTGCTGAGGTAGGGCTGCGTGAAGGCGTAGAAGGGCGCGAGTTCCGGTCCGGGCTCTTGCCCCATGATGCCGTCTATCTCGCCGATGGAAAGGGCGGCGCGGGCGTCCTGCACCGTCATGGGGATGAGGCGGATGTCGGCGTTCAGCGCCAGCGCCAGGCCGGCGATGAGGTCCTGGTCAAACCCGCCGTAGATGCCTGCCTCGGACGGGAAGAAGAACGGCGCGTTGTTGGGCTGGGAGGCGATGACAATTTGCCCATGCTTCTGGAGCCAGGCGCGCTGGGATTCCTGCGCGGCGGATGGATTCTGCGCGCGCGTGGGCCTCCACCAGTACTGGTAGAGGAGCCCGCCGATCAGCAGCGTTAGCGTGAGTGTCAGGGCGAACCGCCAGAATCTGCGCATGTCTAGCAACCCCTCCTGGACGCGCTCATGAGCATCGGAGCCGGGCAGGGAGGATGCCGAGTTCCTGCCGGTACTTGGCCACCGTGCGCCGTGCGATGGGGTAGCCCCGCTGGGCCAGGCGCTTCGCCAGTTCCTGGTCGCTGAGCGGGCGCTCCTCGTGCTGGATGATTTCCAAGAGCACGTCCTTGACCGCCAGCGATTCGTCAAAGAAGTCCGAGAGCGGAATGACGCGCCCGTTGGGGAGCAGGGCGTACTTGTTGGCCACGGCCCGGCTCACGGTGGATTCATGGACTCCGATCTGTTCTGCCAGTTCTGCCCGCGTGATGGGTTTGATGGATCGCTCGCCGTTTTCCAGAAATTCGGCCTGATAGTTGACCAGCCAATCCCCTATCATTTGCAGCGTTTGCCAACGCTGGTTGACGCACCGAATGAACAGTTTGCCTCTGGACATGTACTCTTTCAGTTGTTCTTTCGCCTGTTCGCAAGACGGGTCGTTCTTGGTTTCCAGTTCTTCGGCCAGGCGCTTGTATTCGGGGGCGATGCGGAGCGTGAAGGATCGCCCGGGGAGCACCTCCACCTCAAAGCCCGTGTCGGGGGCGGGGCGGCGGCGGATGGCGATGTCGGGGCGGATGTAGACGGTGTCGGACGCGGGCCTGGCCTCGCCCAGTGCCCAGTGGGTGTGGGCCGGCTTGGCGTTCAGGTTGGCCTTGATGAAGGCGTATTCGTCTCGGATGGCCTGCTCGGTTACGTTGAGCGCCCGCGCCAGGGCGTGAACCTGTTGTTTGAGGAAGAGTTCCCATTGCGAGATGATGGCTTCGGCCAGCGGGCGGGGCTTCCCGTCCTCGCGCATGCGGCGCAGTTGGATGAGGAGCGCCTCCTGGGGGCCGGCAGCGCCGATGCCGGGGGGATCCAGCCGCTGGAGTTCGGCGATGACTTTCTGCACCCGATCGGGGGTTACGCCGAGGTGCGCCGCGACCTCGCCGGGCGATACGGTCAGATACCCGTGGCTGTCCAGGCTATCAATGAGGAATTGCGCGATGGGATGGTCCTCGGCGGCCAGGGCAGGGCGTATCTGCCATGTGAGGTACTCCGCGAGCGTGGTGCTGCTCGGCACCCGCGAGATGGGGTCGTCGTCCTCTTCGTCCCAGGCGGCCGTCCGGTAGTCCTGGTAGTTCCACCCCTCCGGCTCCCAGGTCTCGGCATGAGGGGGCTTCCTGCCCGCGCAATAGGGGCAGTGGGATCCGCGGATGGGGTTGCCGCAGAGGGGGCACCGCTCGTGCTCAATGACTTCCAGCACGGGGTTTTGCTCCACTTCTTGAGCCACGGCTTGCTCTAGTTCAGCCGAAGACATCGCCAGCACCTCGTTGGCGATGATGAGTTGGGGCGTGATCTTCAGTTGATTTTCAAGCCTCTGCTCAAGGTAAAGCGACATGGTGCATCCTCCTGAAAGGTCAGGCCAGGATGGTTTCTATCCCCAGGCGCGCGATGGCCGAGATCATGTCGGGTGGCAACTCGCGGCCGGTTACGACCTTGTGCACGACGGTGAGGGGGGCGAAGGATACGAGCGCCACCTTGCCGAACAGGTTGTGCTGGGCGAGGAGGATGACCTCGCGGGCAGCCTGGATCATGGCCTGCTTCACGGTGATCTCCTCCAGTTGGGATGTGGTGAGGCCGCGCTCCTGGTCAATGCCGGGGGCGGTCAGGAACAGTTTGTCCACCTGCATTCCCCTCAACGTCTGTTCTGCTACGTAGCCCACGAGCCCGCTCCGCAGTCCTCGCACCAGGCCGCCGGTGAGGATGGCGCTGACGCCGAAGGACTCGCTGAGTTCCAGCGCGACCTCCAGGTTGTTGGTGAGCACCGTCAGGTTTCGGCGGCTGGCCTTGATTCGGCGAGCGAGTTGCAGCGTGCCCGGGCCGGAATCAATGATGATCGTTTCCCCTTCGCTGACCAGCCTGCTGGCGGCGATCGCCATTCGGGACAGTTCCTCCCCCTGGATTCTGGCCAGGTCGGCGCCGATTTCCGGTTTGCGTTCTTCCTCTGGGACGGGCTCCTCGGGTGCGGTGATCTGGGACAGGGCTCCCCCGTGCGTGCGCTTGATGACGCCTTGCTGCGCCATCTCGGCCAGGTCGCGGCGGATGGTGCTTTCGGAGGTATTGAACCGAGCGGCGAGTTCCGCGACGGTAACGAACGGTTCTTCCTCCAGCACCTTGCGGATGGCGGCCTGCCTGTCTTCTTTTGTCATGGCGATCCTCCTTGTAAATGATGCAATCGCCGCGACTGGGTACTGCCTCGCTCGTGTTGCCGAGCGGGCCGATGGTACGATGGGCAAGTCGCCATCGCGGTGGGAAGCCAGCAGTCCCGTGCCCGGCAGCGGTCCCGGGGTTCTGGGTGCGCTCTGCGCGTCGCGCACATTGAGCGGCGCCATTCATGCTCAATGTCGCGCAGATTCTTGCGCGATTCCCTGAACCTCGGGATCTTACGCTCTTATTATAGCACGATTTTGTCCAAAAGTCAAGGGGTTTTGGCGGGAATTTTCGGTGAATTTGGGCAAAATGCGCAAAGTCAATCGCCGTAATGCTCACAATTGCGCAGCGACGCGGTCGCTATGCGCGATATTGCGCAAATCGTGATGGGTAGAAGAGGCGCGTTATGCACGAAGTTGCGCAGAGTGAGGATGCGCTCAATGGGGCGTGTGCGTGGAATCGCGCGCGGGCACGCCGGGGCTGCACTGGCGGCGCGCAATCAGGCGGGCGGGGCCAGCGGTTAGCCCCGCCGCGTCTCCGGGGGGGTCTCTGTTTCGTCGGTGCTGCGGGTAACGCCTTGCTGGATGGCGACGATGCCGTTGTTTACCGTCCGCAGGAGTTGCTCCAGTTCGCGTTGCAGGTTGCCGAGGACTTCCACCACGTAGTCGTCGGCGCCTTTGCGGATGTTGTCGGCGTCTCGCTTGGCGCGCTCCAGAATCGTCTGGGCGCGGACGGTGGCCGCCTTGGTGATTTCGCTCTCTTCGGTGAGGCGGGCCGCTTCCTCGCCCGCCAGGGCCACGATGCGGTCTCGTTCCTCGCGCGCCTGCGCGAGCACGCGATCCTTCTCTTGGAGGAGCCGCTTGGCCTGCTGCACCTCCTGCGGGATGCGCGAGCGCATTTCGTCCACGATGCGCAGGAGTTCTTCCTCGTTCACGATGACGTCGGAGGTGAGGGGGATGTGCCACCCGTTGTTGATGGCGGCTTCCAGTTGGTCAATCAGATGTAGGATATCCATGGCGCTCCTCCGTTCTGTGCGGACATGGCTGGCCCGCTGCCTGATTCGCGGTCAGTCGCGCAGGGAGACGAGCGGGATCTTCCCGCTGCCGTCGGCCCCGAGCGTCTTGAGGCGCTCTATCAGCGCGGTGGCCACATGAGGCGGGACCATCTGTTCTATGCACCCGCCGGCTATGGCGACCTCCTTGACGATGCTGGAACTCAGGAAAGCGTGCTCCAGGCTCGTTACCAGGCAGACGGTCTCTATCTCGGGGGCCAGTTTCTTGTTCGTCAGGGCCATCTGGTATTCCAACTCAAAGTCATAGGTTACCCGTAGCCCCCGAACGATGACCTGCGCCCCCCTTCGGCGAAGGTATTCTACCGTAAGTCCCCCGTATGTGTCCAATTCAATGTTGGGCGTATCGCAGAGAGCCTGGCGGATCATGCTCAGGCGCTCTTCCGGACTGAACAGAAGGTTCTTGAGCGGGCGGTCATAGACGGCGACGATGAGACGGTCAAAGATTTTGGCAGCGCGCTTCGCGATGTCCACGTGGCCGTAGTGCACGGGGTCAAAGGTTCCCGGATACACCGCTGTGGTCATACTCTCCTCCTTGAGACGGCGTCTAGCTCAGGTCGCCTTTGTGCTGCCAGAATTCGCGCACCTGCTGGGCGAGCAACGCATGCTCCGGGTCGGTCAACTCGGGGTCCCGCTCAAAGATGCGCAAGGCTTGCCGGCGCGCCTCTTCCAGGATGCGCGTGTCGCTCAGCCTGGCGAGGCGCAGGTCGGGCAGGCCGCTCTGGCGCGTGCCGAAGAATTCGCCCGGGCCCCGCAGTTCCAGGTCTTTTTCCGCCAACTTGAAGCCATCGTGAATCTGCTCAATGGCGCGCAGGCGTTCCTGGCTTTCGGGCGTGGCCGAGTCCGAGATGAGAATGCAGTACGATTGGTGCTCGCCCCGGCCCACGCGCCCTCGGAACTGGTGCAGTTGCGCCAGGCCAAACCGGTCCGCGCCTTCCACCATGATAACCGTAGCGTTGGGAATGTCAATCCCGACCTCAACGACGGAGGTGGACACCAGGATGTGGAGTTCCCCGGCGCGGAAGCGGCGCATGACCTCGTCCTTTTCGTCGCCTCGCATCCGGCCGTGGAGAAGCCCAAGACGCAGGTCGGGGAAGACCTCGGTCTGGAGCCTGTGGTGCTCGTCAACGGCGGCTTTGACGTCCAGGGCCTCCGACTCCTCAATGAGCGGGCAGATGATGAACGCCTGCCGTCCCTGCTCAATCTGCTTGCGCAGGAAGGTGTAGGCCCGCTCGCGTTCGCGCTGGGCGAGCCAATAGGTCTTGACCTGCTGGCGGCCTGGCGGCATCTCGTCAATCACCGAGATGTCCAGGTCGCCGTACAGCGTCAGGGCCAGGCTGCGCGGGATGGGCGTGGCGCTCATGACCAGCATGTGCGGATTGAAGCCTTTCTCGCGCAGGGTGGCCCGCTGCATCACTCCGAAGCGATGCTGCTCGTCAATGACGACGAAGGCCAGGTTCTGGAAGGCGACGGAACCCTGGATGAGCGCGTGGGTGCCGATGACCAGGTTGGCCTTGCCGTCTTGGATTTCCTGCCGAATGCGCTCCTTGTCGCCGTTGCTCAGGCTGCCGATGAGGAGCCGAACCGTGAGGGCGTCCTTGCCGATGCCCGAGGCTTCCAGGATTTGCGAGATGGTCCGGTAGTGTTGCTCCGCGAGGATTTCGGTCGGGGCCATCAGCGCCGCCTGCGCCCGGTTGTCCAGGGCCGCGACCAGCATCCCCGTCAGGGCGACGACGGTCTTGCCCGACCCCACATCGCCCTGGAGGAGGCGGCTCATGGGCTGTGGTTGCGCGATATCGTGCAGAATCTCGTCCATGGCGCGTCGCTGCGCATTCGTGAGGTCAAACGGGAGTGAGCGGATGAAAGTCTCCACCGTCTGCGCGTTGACGTGCAGGGGGCGGCCGGGCTGCTGTCGCCAGTTTCGGCGCTGCCGAAGCACACCCAACTGGATGGTGAGGAACTCGTCAAAGCACAGGCGCTTACGGGCCTCCTCCAGTTTGGCCTTGTCGTCGGGGAAGTGAATCTGCGCGATGGCGGTGGGCAAGTCCATGAGTTTCGCGTCGCGCCGCACCGATTCGGGGAGCGGGTCGGGGAGGCGCGGCGCCCAGTAGTCCACGGTGCGTTTCTGCACGCGGCGAAGCCAGCGCGGGCTGATGCCTTCGGTGAGCGGGTAGATGGGGACCAGGCGCGCCGTGTGGATCGCCTCGTCGGTGGAGAGTTCCCATTCGGGCGATTGCATCACCAGGTGGCCCAGATAGACGTCGGTCTTCCCGCTCAAGATGATGCTGCGCCCCTGCTGGAATTGCTTTTCCAGGTAGGGCTGGTTGAACCAGGTTGCCTGGATTGTCCCAGACCCATCGGCCAGGGTAACGGTGAGGATGTGCATGCCGCGTTGGGATTTGCGGCTCTGGACGTCCCAAATCTGGCCCAGGACGGTAACTTGCTCGCCGGGGCGAAGGGTGCCGATGGGGCGTATGGCGCTGTAATCCTCGTATCGGCGGGGGTAGAGCATGAGCAGGTCGCGGATGGTGCGCACCCCCAGTTTTTCCAGTTTCTCGGCGTATCCCGTGTTGACGCCGACGAGTCTTGTTACCGGCGCGTCCAGGCCAAGCCCGGGTCGGGGTTTGTCCTGGGGTGGGGCAGGAGGCGTCGGCCGGGCCGGGGGGGCAGGGGTGGGCTGGGGAGCGGCGGGTTCTGCGGAGCCTTCCTCCAGTCGCGCAACGGTCTTGCGGAGGGCGCGCACGACCTCTTCGCGGCCCTCGGGCGTGGCGCGAGTTGGGTACACGGCGAGCAGATCCCCCACCTGTCGGATGAGGGGCTGTTTGTCCGCGCCCGGGTAGGCGGCGGCCGCTTCCTTGAGCCAGTGCTCGGCCAGTTTGTCCAGCCCTCCGATAACGGCCTGATTCCTGTACCCCGTCTGCTCCTCCAAATCAAGGATTTTCAGCAGTTTTTCCGCGACAGAATGCATCCGTTTCTCCGGTTCACCGTCTGGATATGAGAAGTGTGGGGCGCTAGCGCCTCGTTATGCAGGCGAAGCCCACGGCGCCCGGGCCGGCGTGCGTGCCGATGACGGACCCCGCTTCTATAATAGCAGGTTTCACGCCGGAATTCAAGCGGGCCAGGCGTTCGGCGACCCAGTCGGCCGCGTTGGCGGCTGCGGCGTGAAGGACCACGAGGTGGTCAAAGGGGGCGTGCGTTTGCGCGAATTCCAGGAGCCTGTTGAGAGAATTCATGCGGTGGCGGGTGCGGGCGAGTTGGTCCAGCCTGTTGTCAAACACCTGGATGACGGGGCGGATGCTGAGCATTCGGCCCAGGGTCGCGCTGACGCGGCTGAGTCGCCCGCCCTTGCGCAGGTATTCCAGGGTGTCCAGCACGGCGATGACGCGCGTCCGCGGCTTGAGGCTGTCCAGAAGGCGGAGCAACTGCTCCACGGTGGCGCCGCGGCGGGCTGCCTTTGCCGCCTCAAGGACCATGAGTCCCAAGCCCATGGAGAGGAGACCGCTATCGTACACCGTAACCGCGCGTTCGGGCATGGACTGGGATGCCAGTTGGGCGGCGTCGTAGAGTCCGCTGAAGGTGGAGCCGAGGTGGATGCCCAGGACCGGCTCGCCGCTCCGCCCGGCTTCGGCGTAGGCCTCCATGAACTCGCCGACGGATGGCTGCGAGGTCGTAGGCAGGGTCGGAGAGGCGACCAGGCGGGCGAAGAATTCGCTGGGGGACAAGTCCACGCCTTCGCGGAACGACTCCAGGCCAAAGTTGACGATGGCCGGAACGACGCGAATCCCGTACTCCTCGGCCATCGGCCTGGGGATGTCCGACGTGCTGTCCGTTACAATCCGAACCACTTTGCGCTCCTGTCCATGACCTACACGTCCTCAAAGACCACGACGCCCATGGCTCCGGGGCCTACGTGGCTGGCGAGAACGGGACCATAGGGCACGACCGGCGTCGCGACGTTCGGGAAGTACTCTCGGAGCAGTTCGCGCAGTTGGGCGGTCTCCTCGTTTTCCTGTTCCTGGAGAATCCAGAGTTCCTTGATCCTGCTGAACTCGGCCACGAACTCGGCCAGTTTCTCAATGGCCTTGGCGCGGGTTCGTACTTTCTCCAGTGGCTGGATTTCGCCGTCTTCCACGATGAGGAGTGGCTTGATGTTGAGCATGCTGCCCAAGAGGGCTTCGGCCTTGCCGATGCGGCCACCGCGCTCCAGGTAGTCCAGCGTGTCCACAAAGAAGACCAGGTAGATGCGGGGGATGAGGCCGCGCACGTAGGGGATCAACTCGTCCAGCGTCATGCCGGCGGCTGCGGCCTTGGCGGTCTCCCGCGCCAGAACCGCCAGCCCCGCCGAGGTCGTCTGCGAGTCTATCACGTGGATTCGGATGCGGCCCAGGAGCGTTTCGGCGGCTGCCTGGGCGAAGGCCACCGTCTGGCTCAGTTTGCCGGACAGGTGGATGGACAGAATCTGGTCGGTCTTGCGGGCGGCGGCCAGGTACACCCGACGGAAATCGTCCGGCGTTGGCGGCGAGGTAACCGGCCCCAGCGCGGAACGCCGCATTCGGCTGAACATCTGCTCGCTGGTAATGTCCACGCCTTCCCGAAAGACCTGGTCTCCGAACCGAACGTAAAGGGGCACCACCTGGATGCCGTATTGTTCACACTCGGCAGGCGAGAGTCCCGCGGTGCTGTCGGTAACAATGATCGGGCGTGCCATTCCTCCTCCTCGCAGCATGCTGTTTTCGGCCAGCATGTCCAGCGTTTACTCCACGGAAAGGATGTAGGGATAGTGCGGCTGCCCGCCGTTCACGACCTCCACTTCCAGATGGCTGAACTGCGCCCGAATCCTATCGGCCAGGGTCTGGGCATCTGCCTCTCCCACATCCTCGCCATAGTATATCGTAAGAATCTCGTTTTCGTCCAACGGCAACATGCCCAGCGCGTCCAGGACGACCTGGTGGTAGTTGTCGCCGCTGATTTTCAGGTCGCCGTTGATGAGGCCGATGACGTCGCCTTCCTTGATGGCGACTCCGTTCACCCGCGCGGAACGAACGGCATGGGTAACTTCCACCGTCTGCACGCGGCCGAATGCCTGTTCCATGATCTGGGCGTTGGTGGTTGCGTCGGCCTGGTAGTTGAAGGCGAGAAGCGAGGCGATGCCCTGGGGAATCGTCTTGGTGGGAATCACAAAGACGTTCTTGCGGGATAGCGTCTTGGCTTGCTGCGCCGAGAGGATGACGTTGCGGTTGTTGGGCAGCACGATCACGTTGTCGGCCTTCACGCCCTCAATGGCGTTGAGCAGTTCCTCGGTGCTGGGGTTCATGGTCTGGCCGCCGGAGACGACGGCGCTGGCCCCCAGGCTTTCAAACACGCGGCGCAGGCCCGCCCCAGGCGCTACCGCCACGGTCGCGATGTTGCAAATCTCCTCCGCCGAGACCGGCGGCTTGGTCTGGGCCTGGACGAATTCCTGATACTGCTGCTGCATGTCTTCCACGATCACGTGGCTGATGGAGCCCAGGCTGGCGCCGTAGTTGATGGGCGTGCCGGGCGTAGGGGTGTGGACGTGGACTTTGATGGTGGTGCTGTCGCCGACGACCATGACCGAGTCGCCCATCTCGGAGATTTTCTGCCGCACGGCCTCCACGTCCAGGTTCTGGCCGTGGATGATGAATTGGGTGTCGTAGCCGTATTCGGCCTCGGCGTGCGGCACGCTGAGTTCGGCACGGGTTACGGAAGTGGGCAACATTTCCACGGATTCACCTCGCGCAAATCGGAGTACGCCCTCCAGGATGATGGCAAGCCCCTGCCCGCCGGCGTCCACGACGCCCGCCTCCTTGAGCACGGCCAGGAGCGAAGGGGTGCGGCTGACCGAGTGCCGGGCCTCTTCCACGGCGGTTTCCAGGAGCGCCACGATGTCGTCGGTATCCTCAACGGCGCGGGCGCAGGCGTCGGCCACTTCGCGCGCGACGGTGAGGATGGTGCCCTCCACCGGCTTGAGCACGCCTTTGTAGGCGGTAACCGCGCCCTCGCGCATGGCGGCCGCCAGGTCGGCTGCGGTGAACGAGTCCTTCTTGTGCAGGTAGCGCGCCATGCCCCGGAGCAACTGGGACAGGATGACGCCCGAATTGCCGCGCGCGCCCATCAGCGCGCCATGGGCGACTTTCTGGATGACCTCGCTGGCCGAGTCGCTGGGATTGTCTCCCACTTCTTTGATGGCCGACTGCAAGGTCAGCATCATGTTCGTGCCCGTGTCGCCATCGGGCACCGGGAAGACGTTCAGGGCATTCACCGCCTGGACGTGCTGCTCAAACCAGGCGGCGCTCACGCGCAGCGCCTTGAACAGGCATTCGCCGTCGCCGATGCGCACGGCTTCTCTGCGTCTGTCGGTTGGATTGGGTCTCTTTGCGGCTTCTGACGCCAAGATGCGGTTCCTCTCTTTCCGTGCAGGGTAGTGGCGCGAGCGGCGCGTCAATCGGCGCTGCTGACGCGCAATCCTTGTACGTGGACGTTGACCTCCTTGACCGGCACGCCGAGGGCTTTCTCCACGCTGAACTTCACGGCGCTCATGATGTTGTGGGCGACAACGGAGATTCGCGTCCCATACTCAATGACCACGTACAGGTCAATGTGGATTTCGTTGCCCTCCAGCCGTACCTGGACGCCGCGCCGGCTGCGGTCGCCCGTCAGCACCTCCACGATGCCGTCGCGCACGTTGGCCGAGGCCATGCCGACGACGCCGTAGGACTTGAGCACGGCGTGGCTGGCGATGCTGGCGATGGCCGCCGGCGACACTTCAATTCTGCCCAGTCTCGTTTGTTCTGTCATGCTGGTCGTTCTCCCCCGCGCCCTGTGCGTTGGGTCGGCTGAAAAACGCGGGCGCAGTTTTTGCCAAGAATGTCGGTTTGTGTTATTATATTTGGGTGCGCAATTGGCGCCGTACTTATCCTTGATCTCGCATTCTGAAAGGGGTTGCGTTCCATGGCAAAGTGTGAAATCTGCATGCGCGGGCCGCAGTTCGGGCACAATGTGAGCCATTCCAATCGGCGCACCAACCGCCGTTTTGATGTGAACGTGCAGATGGCCACCATCGTTGTGGATGGCCGCAAGAGACGGGTTCGCATCTGCTCTCGGTGCCTGAAGACGCTTCAGAAAGCCTAATTCCGCCTGTCGGCTCCACGCAAGGCCAGCCGTCGGCTGGCCTTTTCTATTTGTCTAACCCTGTTTCAGGGCAATCGCTTCGCGAATGCGGCGAATGGCCTCGCCCACAGGCACGTCGGCGGCGAATATGGCCGCGCCGGCGACGATGATGTCCGCGCCGGCCCTGGCCGCCTTGGGCGCGGTGTGCGGGTTCAGCCCGCCATCCACTTCCAGGACGGGGCAGTGCTCGCGCTCGTCCAGGTAGCGGCGAAGGCGCGCGATCTTCGCCGTCATGCTGTCAATGTACTTCTGCCCGCCGAACCCGGGATTGACCGTCATGATGAGCACCAAGTCCACGTAGTCCAGAATCTCCTCCAGCGCCGACAGGGGCGTGGACGGGTTGAGCGAGACGCCAGGCGCCGCGCCCAGTTCGCGAATGCGCTGCACCGTCCGGTGCAGGTGGGGGCATGCCTCGTAGTGCACGGTCAGGATGTCGGCTCCGGCCTCTCGGAATGCCTCCACGTATCGCTCGGGCTTTTCTATCATCAGGTGGACGTCCAGCGGCAGGGACGTGCTGCGGCGCGCCGCGCTCACCAGCACAGGCCCCGCCGTGATGTTCGGCACGAACAGGCCGTCCATCACGTCCACGTGGATATAGTCGGCGCCGCCTCGTTCCGCTTCTGCGATCTGTTCGCCGAGCCGCGCGAAATCGGCCGATAGGATGGACGCGGAGATTCGGATCATGGTGCTATCTTACCCTTTCTTGGGCGAAAACGCAAGAATTCGTCCTCTGCGACTTGTCTTCATGCATAAGACACGTTGCGCGTCCGTGCACGCGATGGCGCTTTGCGGGGCAGGGAGTAGGCTGGGCGCAGCTAGGCGGGCGCTTGCAGCGTGCGCGCCCGCAACTGGCCGCATGCCGCCTGGATGTCGGCGCCGCGTCCCAGGCGCACCGTGCACGGCACGCCACGCTCGGCGAGCGTCGCCTGGAATTGCCGAACCCTGGCGCGGGGGCTCGGTCGCCAGGGGGAGTCAGGCACGGGGTTCAACGGGATGAGGTTCACGTGGGCCGGCAGGCCGCGAAGGAGCGCGGCAAGGGCCTGGGCCTGCTCGGGATGGTCGTTGACGCCGGCGATGAGGGCGTATTCAAACGTAACGCGGCGGCCGGTCAGGTTGACATAATCGCGAATGGCCTCCATGAGCGGGCCGATGGGATAGGCACGGTTGATGGGCACCAGGCGGTCTCTCAGGGCGTCGTCGGGCGCGTGCAGCGACACCGCCAGCCGCACCTGGGACCGCTCCTGGGCGAACCGTCGGATGCCGGGGATCAGCCCGACGGTGGAGATGACGATGTGCCGCGCGCCCAGGCCCAGGCCGGCCGGGTGCATGAGGGTGGAGGCAGCCTTCCAGACGGCGTCGTAGTTGGCGAACGGCTCGCCCATGCCCATGAAGACGACATTGGTAACGCGCGCCGATTGGGGGGCGAGAAGGCGCGCAAAGGCCAGCACCTGGCCCACGATCTCGCCTGCGGAGAGGTTGCGGCGCAGCCCGCCCTGGCCCGTGGCGCAGAACGCGCATCCCATGGCGCACCCGGCCTGGGTGGAGACGCACACGCTCTCGCGGTTTTCGTAGCGCATCCACACGGCCTCAATGATTTCGCCATCTCGGAGGCGGAGGGCCAGTTTGCGCGTCTGGCCGTCCGACGAGAGGTGCTCGGCGACCGGCTCAAACGGCGTGAGGGTGAAGTGAGATTCCAGGCGCTGGCGGAGGGCGACCGGCAGGTTGGTCATCTGGGCGAACTGCGTCGCGCCCTGCTTGTAGACCCACTCCCAAACCTGCCGGGCGCGGTACGCGGGCTGTTGCCACTCCTGCAGGCGGGCCTCTAGTTCGGGAAGCGACAGGTCAAGAATCAGGTCCACGTGTCTGAATCAGTCGTTCCTGCGAAGCCCGCCGAGGAGGAAGACGTAGTACAGCAGCGTAGAGATGCTCTGCGCGGCGGCGGCCACGTAGGTCAGCGCGGCGGCCGATAGCACCGACTTGGCGCCGTTGTACTCCTGCTGGGTAACCAGCCCTGTGTTGGTGAGCATCTGCATGGCGCGCGCACTGGCGTTGAGTTCCACAGGCAGCGTAACGAGCGAGAACACCGCCGCGCCCGCGAAGGCGATGACGCCGAGCACCGCCAGGTCGTAGGCCTGCAGGAGGAAGCCGATGATGAACAGGATGGGGCCGAGCCACGTCCCGATGTTCACGACGGGCACGATGGCCGAGCGCAGGCGCAACGGGCCGTAGCCCTCGGCGTGCTGAACCGCGTGGCCGACCTCATGGGCGACGATGCCGAGCGCTGCCACCGACGGGGAATTGGCGACGCCGCGCGACAGGCGCAGTTTCCGGCTGGACGGGTCGTAGTGGTCCGAGAGTTCGCCCGGCGTGCCCTCAATCTCCACATCGTGCAGGCCCGCGTTGTCCAGCAGGTAGCGGGCGGCGTTGAGACCGGTGATCCCGCGGCTGTTCGCCACGCGCAGGTACTTGGAGTACGACGTGCGGATTTTCATCTGGGCGTAGAGGCCCAGCAGCAGCGCGGGCAGCGCAAATATCAGATACATCGGGTCAAAGTAGAGACCTGGAAAGAACATCTTGTGCCTACCTCCAAAGGAACACGTCTATGCCGGTGCCACGCAGGGACGCTGGCGGAAATCCTGCCGCCGAGTCCTGCAAGCCGCCCCGGCGCTACGAGCCAATCCTGTACTTGGCAAAAGTATAGCGCAAATGCGCGGACATGCAAACTATCGCCGCAGAGCGACGTCCCCCGTCTCTTGTCGGCGCTCCAGTTGCAACCGCGAATCGCGCGAATCCGCGCGGGTGCAAACGGACCCCCAGGGGGCCAAGACCCGTGGGGTCAAGGCCCTGCTAACGACTCAGGTCGCGTATGGCGTCTGTGAGGATGCGCAAGGTTCGGTCTATGTCCTCGCGCTCTATCCCGTAGTGCGTAACCATGCGGAACTGGCCGCCCTCAATGGCCTGGAATTTCAGGCCGTCCTGCGCGCATCGGGCCACCAGTTGCTGGGGCGTGAACCGCTGGGTGGCCAGGCCAAAGATGAGGATGTTGCTCTGGACGCGGTCCAGGCGGATGTCAAAGACGCCCATCTCGGCGAGGCCCTCGGCCAACCGCCGCGCGTTGGCGTGGTCGTCGGCGAGGCGGTCCACCATCTGCTCCAGCGCCACGATGCCTGCCGCGGCGATGATGCCCGCCTGGCGCATCCCGCCGCCGAGCACTTTGCGCAGCCGCGTGGCCTCGCGCACGAACTCGCGGGTGCCGCAGACCAGCGACCCGACGGGCGCGGATAGCCCCTTGGACAGGCAGAAACTGACGGTGTCAAAGGGTTCGGCGAGGGTGCGGGCGTCCACGCCCAGGGCCACGGCGGCGTTGAAGATGCGAGCGCCGTCCAGGTGCGCGTTGAGGTTGTGCTTGCGCGCAACCGCCACGATGGGGTCCATCTGCGCGCGAGCGAGCACCGCTCCCCCGCATCGGTTGTGCGTGTTTTCAAGCACGACCAGGCGGCTGCGCGGGAAGTGCACATTGTCGGCGCGCACGGCGGCTTCCACCTCGGCGGGGTCCAGCGTGCCGTCATCGCGATTCCGCACGGTGCGCACGTGCACCCCGCCCAGCACCGACGGGCCGCCCGCCTCAAAGAGGAACGTGTGGGCCTTGTCGCCCATGATTACTTCGTCGCCGCGGCCGCACTGGGCCAGGATGCAGATGAGGTTGCCCATGGTGCCGCTGGCGACGAATAGCGCCGCCTCCTTGCCCATGCGTTCGGCGGCCATCTCCTGGAGGCGGTTGACGGTGGGGTCCTCGCCCATGACGTCGTCGCCCACCTCGGCGCGGTACATGGCCTCCCGCATGGCGGGGGTGGGGTGGGTTACGGTGTCGCTGCGAAGGTCAATGATGCGCTGCATATCAGTACCTCCTCACGATGCTGCGGTAGGCTTGGGGTTGGCGGCATTGCATGATCTGCAGTTCCTCGCGGGTGCGCCGCACGTCGTCCAGGTTGATGCGGGCGACGCAGTATCCCTCGGTGTCCTCGTCCATGATGGCCAGTACCTGCCCGCGGGGGCCGAGGATGACGCTCTCGCCGAAGAAGGCGTAGGTGTACTCCTCGCCGACGCGGTTGGCCGCCGCCAGGAACGATGCGTTTTCCATCGCCCGCGCCAGGGCATACGCCTTCCACTCTTCCTGGTTGGGCTTCTCCCAGTTGGCCAGCGCGAGGATGAGTTCCGCGCCGTCCAGCGCCAGCGACCGCGCCACTTCGGGAAACGCCAGGTCCCAGCCGAGCATGAGGCCGATGCGCCCGATGCCCGTGTCAAAGACGGGAAGGCGATAGCCAGGGCGGAAGGCCAGCCGCTCCTCGCCCTTCGGGTGCAGGGCGCGGTAGTCGCCTAGAATCTCGCCGTCGGGCCCGATGAGGATGGCCGCGTTGTAGATGATGCTCTCCACCTTCTCTTTGACCACCATGCCGAAGGCGAGATGCACCTCAAACTCGGAGGCGCGCTGGCTCATCAGGTTGGTGGTGGGGCCGGGGATGCGCTCGGCGAGTTCGGTGAATCGGACGCCGCATTCGTAGCCCGTGGTGCACAGTTCCGGGAACACGATGAGGTTCACGTCGTGCTCGCCGCGAATCTTCTCAATGAATTCGGTCATCCGAACCAGGTTCTCGCCGACCTCGCCCAGTTGGGGCGACATCTGCACGCAGGCGACGGTGATCTCGCTCATGGTTGCCCTCCGTAGAAAACATGTTCTATTGCGATTATACTCCTTGCGGGCGGGGCTGTCAACAATCGTTTGACGGGGGAGATAGAACCCCTCACCCCAGCCCTCTGGCCGCGGGCGGGGCGAGGGGGTGGCATGGCGGCTATGGGAAGCCGCCCTACGGGTTCTCTGGCCGCGGGCGGGGCGAGGGTGCGCGCCGAGTCTTGACAGCCGGCCCGCGGCGCGCGATAATGGCGGCACTCTGCACGGAGAGTGTGCCCATGACTGTGTCCCGATCGCGCGTCGGGCCGCCTCTCCCCACCGCCCTGGCCGAGGCGCTGGTCGTGGTGGTGGTGTGGGGCTCGTCGTTCGTGCTCGTGAAGGCGGGGCTTCGCTATGTCGGGCCGCTGACGCTGGCGGGCCTCCGGTACACGGCCGCGTTCCTGATCCTGCTGCCGTTCGCGCTGCGCCGCAACTCGCGCCCGCGTTCCCGCGGCGTATGGGTACGGCTGGCGCTCATCGGCCTGTGCGCCTATACCGTCGGCAACGGGTGCCTGTTCTGGGGGTTGCAGTACCTGCCTTCTACCACGAGTTCGTTCTTGATGAGCCTGGTGCCGCTGCTGGTGCTGGGGTTCGGCATCCTGTGGCTCCGGGAGTATCCAACCCGCGTGCAGGTGATCGGACTGGCCGTGTGCCTGGCGGGGTGCGGGGTGTTCTTCGCGCCTGGGCTGCGGGCGGGCGAGCCGCTGGGGTTGGCGGTTACGGGGCTGGGCTTGGTGGCGTTCGCTGTGTTCGGGATTCTGGGCCGAGAGGTGGCGCGCGACGGAACGGCGGGCACGCTGGCACTCACGGCCTTCCCGTTGGGGTTCGGTGGCATTGCGCTGTTGCCGTTGGCGCTGGCCGTGGAAGGCGCGCCGCGAATGGCCGCCCCGGGCGTCTGGATTGTCCTGTGGCTGGCGCTGGTCAACACGGCTGCGGCCTATCTGTTGTACAATCACGCCCTGCAGACGCTGACGGCGCTGGAGATGAATCTGCTGCTGAACCTGTCGCCGTTCGCCACGGCGCTGATCGCGCTGCTGACGCTGGGCGAGCGCCTGCAGGCGGTGCAGTACGTGGGGATGGTGGTGGCGATCGTCGGTGTGGCGCTGGCGCAGTGGCGGCGGAATGCCCGGCCCGCGCCGCCCGAGGCGGTGTAGCGCCGCTCACCGACTCGGGACGAGAGTGGCCCGCGCCCACACGCCTCGGTGGTCCGAGATGTCCTCGCCGCCGAAGGTGTCGGCGTCCAGCACGTGCCAGCGCACGCCGTCGCCATCCACCAGGAAGATGTAGTCAATCCGCCGGTCCGAGTCCATGCTGGTGGCCCCCGGCGCGTCGGGACGGGCCGCGCGGAAGGCGTCGCGCCAGTGCGCGGGCAGCGCCTGTATCTGGGGCGCGGACTCGTCGGCGTTGAAGTCGCCCGCCACGACCGCCGGCAATCCTCGCCGTTCGCGCTCCACGATGTCCACGAGCGCGCGGATTTGCGCGGCGTTGACCGGGCCTCGCTTGTTGGTGATGTGCGTACTGAAGGCGACGACCGGCCCCGCTTCGGTGTCCACCGCGCCCCAGATGGCCAGCCGATGCTCAAAGAAGCCGGCGGTGGGCGACAGTTCGCGCCACGCGGCGTTGGCCAGCGCGCCGCGCGCCAGGATGGCCTCGCCTTCCTCAAAGCGAATGAGCGCGCGGTTGCCGTTGGCGCGGACGTACACGCCGGACACGCCGAGAGCGTCGGCCAGTTGGCGGGCCGCGTGGGCTACGACCGGCGTGCGTGAGGCTTCTTGCAGGCACAACACATGGGGCGACAGGTCGCGCAGCGCCAGAGTCGCCGCCTGGAGGCGTTCGGCCTGGCGGGAATAGCGCGGGTAGTCGTGCCACAGGTTGAGCGTGGCGATGGTGAGGGTGGCGGGCATGGGGGTGGCCTCGCGGGCGCCAACATGGGCCAGCGGCCCAGGCCGGCTGACGTTGAGCAGGAACGTTGCGGCTGCCGCCGCGACGACGACCGCGAGCAGCGCCCACCTGCGCCAGGCTGTGCCTTGCCGATGCATGCTTTCCCTCCGCGTGGGCTGGGCGGCCTGTGGCAAGACCGCGCTTTCTGCCTGGGAGATTCCGTCCCCTGATGCGTATTGTATCCTGTGGTGGCCTGGATGTCCATCGGGGGGAGCGCGGGCGCCGGATTTTACCGCCGAGCGCACCGAGGGCGCGGAGGATTGTGGATTTGCCCGCGTGCCCGCCCGACGCCGAAGCGCCGACCACGGGCATCCACGAATCAAACGAATCGGCACGAATGTAAAGGGCGATCCGGCCTGCGCGCTAAACCCAGCCCCCGAAGGGGCTTGGCCCCCGTAGCGCGGGGGTTCAGGGCTGGGCGTGCGCGCTGACCTCACCCCCTCGTTCCCCCTCTCCGCGCGCGGAGAGGGGGATGCCGAAGGCTGGGGGTGAGGTGTGCCTGCGCCACGCCCGTGTGCGCCCCTCACCCTGGCCCTCTCCCGGCGGGAGAGGGAACGGTGCGCCCGACGGTGAGGCGCCGGGCTTGAGGGGCGAAGCCCTGGGGGCTGGGGTCGTCCACGAATAACACAAATCTACGCGGATAGGAAACGCGAGGTTGCTTCGTGTCGGGAGCGGTGGGGTCTGGCGGCCCGCTCCCGTAAACCTCGCCGCCGGAGGTGGAGCATTCTGCCGACGCCGCAGGCACCCGGCGCCCGGTTAGGTGTTGCGCTCGCGGGTTGTCGGGCGCTCGCCAAGGGTTACCTTGATCTCCATCTCCTTGCCGTCGCGCAACACGGTGAGGGTAACCTGCTGCCCCACCGACGTGCGCCGCACCAGGTAACTGATCAAGTCCTCGGAGCGCTTGATCTCGGTGGCGTCTATGCGGATGATCACGTCGCCGCCCACGGTAACCTGCGCGCCATCCAGTTGCACGACCTGGCTGCTGGGCCTCAGGCCCGCGGCCGCGGCCGGGCCGTTGGCGGTTACCTCCACGACCAGCGCGCCCTGCTGCTTGCGCGACAGGCCCATGGCTTCGGCGACCTTGGGCGAGAGCGTGGCCACCGTAACGCCGAGCCACGGATGCCGATACGAGCCGGTCTGGATGAGCGACGGCACCACCTGCTTGACAATGGATACCGGAATGGCGAAGCCGATGCCCGCGGAGGTGCCGGTGGAAGACTCAATGGCGGCGTTGACCCCGATGACTTCTCCATTGCTGTTGAGGAGAGGGCCGCCCGAGTTGCCCGGGTTGATGGGCGCGTCGGTCTGAATCACGTCGGGGATGCGGTAGCCGACCAGGCTGGCGCCCGTGGAGGCGGCGGGAAGATCGCGCCCCAGCGCGCTGATGACCCCTGCGGTGAGGGTGCCCTCAAGGCCAAACGGGTTGCCGATGGCGATGGCGCGCTGGCCCACCTTCAGGGCGTCCGAGTCGCCCAGTTTGACCGGCTTCAGGTCGTGCTCGGCGGGGTCCACCTTGATCACGGCCAGGTCGCTATCGGGGTCCGCGCCCACAAGGGTGGCGGGCAGCGAGATGCCGTCGTTGAAGGTTACCTCAATCGCCGTGGCATTCTCCACGACGTGATAGTTGGTTACGATGTGCCCCTGCGTGTCCCAGACGAAGCCGGACCCTTGGCCTTGCTGGACGAAGTCGCCGAACCCAGGGAAGCCGCTGCTCACCCTGGTGCTCACGCGGATGTTCACGACCGAGGGGCTTGCTTCCTCGTACACGCGCACGAGCAACTGCTCCTCGTAATCCCCTTGCGGCATGGCTGGCAACGTGGCGGCCTCTGGCGTGGGAGCCGGCAATGTGGCGGTGGGCAAAGGTGTGGCCGTCGGGGTGGGCTGCGGAGCCTGGCTGGCCGCGAACGGTGCAGCAGAACAGCCCGCGAGAAGAACGACAAGCAGTAGTACGGTTATGCTGAACGCGATGGAGTTTCTCTTGCGAAACATGGGCGTTCACCTCCTTTCGGGGAAGCATTATACCGGCATGACATTAACCACAGGTGAGAGAGAGGTTAGGAGTTCGTAAGAAAAAGCGCGGCGGGATTCGGCTCCGTCTTGCGTGGGCGCTAGGTGCGACACACTTTCGGGAGGGCGTCGCACCCATGCCCGTGGCGCGATCACAGACTTTGGAACCGAGACGGCGTCGGCGGCCATGTTGCCGACGTGGGCCTTCTTGCGTACAATGGCCTGCAGGAGGCGTGTTCATGGTTGTGGTGCGGTATCGCGGAAAGCAATACGAACTGAAGGCTGGGATGACGGCCCGCGACGCCATCCTGAAACTGGGGCTTGACCCGGAGGCCGTGCTCGTCCTGCGCAACGGCAAGTTGGTGGACGACTCGGTGATCCTGGAGGACGGCGACGAAATCACCCTGGTCGCGGTGGTTTCGGGCGGGTGAGGGCGGAGTTGCGATGGGCGACAGCAGGATGAGGTGTCGTAAGTGCGGGCGGCCGGCTGCCATCAACATGCGCCGCCACAAACTGGCGTTGTGCGACGAATGTTACCCGGACTGGTTCCGCGGGCAGGTGGAGCGCACCATCCGCCAGTTTGGGATGCTGGCGCCCGACGACAAGGTGCTGGTGGCGGTGTCGGGCGGCAAGGACAGTTTGAGCGTGTGGGATGTGCTCCTGCGCCTGGGCTATCACGCGGAGGGGATGTACATTGATCTGGGCATTCCGGACGGGGGCTACTCCACCGAGTCCAAGGTGCGCGCGCTGCGGTTTGCGGAGGCGCGCGGCGCGACCTGCCACGTGGTGAGCGTCCGCGACCGCTATGGGCTTTCGGTGCCCGAACTGGCGTTGCGGCGCGGGCGGATTCGCAAGGTGTGTTCGCTCTGCGGGCTGGTCAAGCGGCACATCATGAATCGCTTTGCGCGGGAGGGCGGGTTCTCGGTGCTGGTTACGGGCCACAACCTGGACGACGAGGCGGCAGTGCTCATGCAGAACACGCTGACGTGGCAGCCGGGCTATCTGGCGCGGCAGTTCCCCGTGTTGCCCGCCGACGACGAGGGGCTGGTGCGGAAGGTGAAGCCGCTGTGTCTGATGTACGAGCGCGAGGTGGCGGCGTATGCGCTCGTGTGCGGCATAGACTACATTCAGGATGAATGCCCCCACGCCATTGGCGCGCGCACGCTGTTCTACAAGGAGATCCTGAATCAACTGGAGCAGCGGTCTCCGGGGGCGAAGGCGTATTTCTTCGCCCAGTTCGTGCGCGCGAAGCAGAGCGGGAGCATCCAGTTTGCGGAGGGGGGCGAGCGCGCGCTCCATGCGTGCGAACAGTGCGGGCAGCCGACGACCGCGCCCGGGCTGTGCGCCTTCTGCCGGCTGTGGCAATCCGACGCCCCGACGGGCCAGGATGAGGATGAAGCATGACCATCTCAACCGAACGACGCGCCTATCGGTACTTTGACCTTGTCATGGCGTTGTTTGTCGCCGTGCTGCTCATCAGCAACATTGCGTCGTCCGCCAAGATCGTAACCTTCGGGGTGCCGTTCCTGACCTTTGACGGCGGCACGCTTCTTTTCCCGCTGAGTTACATCTTCGGGGACATCCTCACGGAGGTGTACGGGTATCGGCGGTCGCGGCGGGTGATATGGACGGGGTTCTTCTGCACGGCGCTGATGAGCCTGACCCAGTGGGTCGTGGGGCGCATCCCCGGCGAGGCCGAGTGGTCGGCGCGGGTGGGGCAGCAGGCGTATGACGCGGTGTTGGGGGCGACGCCGCGCATTGTGGTGGCCAGCCTGGTGGCCTACTTCGCGGGCGAGTTCTCCAACTCCTACGTGCTGGCGAAGATGAAACTGCTGACCCGCGGGCGCTGGCTGTGGACGCGCACCATCGGCTCCACCATCGTCGGCGAGGGCATTGATACGCTGCTGTTCGTTACCCTGGCGTTCGCCGGCTCCATGTCCTGGGGCGTCCTGTTGAGCATCTTCGTTTCCAACTACCTGTTCAAGACCGGGCTGGAAGTCGTGATGACGCCGGTAACGTACCAGGTCGTGGGTTTCCTGAAGCGGGCGGAGAATGAGGATTACTACGACCACGACACGGACTTCAACCCATTTCGGATTGCCGACCTGGGTGGGGGGCATGCGTCGTGAGCGATGGGGTGGATGCGGCACCGGCCGTGCGTCCCGTCGAGTAACCGCGCCAATGGCAGGGTGAGCGGCGCCGAGCCGCTACTCAGGTAGTGCATACATTTCGGTGGAAATTGGTCAGGCCGATGAGCGGCAGCATGAAACGCATTGAGTGGGGCAGGTTCCCACACCTGCCCTTGTTTCCGGCGGCTATGGAAAGCCGCTCTACGTGTTTTGGCGTTGCGCCGCTGACCCATTGCGGGCGCAGGGGCTAGTTTCCATACCTGCCCTTGTTTCCGGCGGCTATGGAAAGCCGCCCTACGTGTTTGGGCGTTGCGCCACCGGCCTATTGCGAGCGTAGGGCAGGTTCCCATACCCGCCCTCGTTTTCGGCGGCTATGGAAAGCCGCTCTACGTGTTTTGGCGTTGCGCCACCGGCCTATTGCGAGCGTAGGGCAGGTTCCCACACCTGCCCTTGTTTCCGGCGGCTATGGAAAGCCGCTCTACGTGTTTTGGCGTTGCGCCACCGGCCTGTTGCGAGCGTAGGGCAGGTTCCCATACCCGCCCTCGTTTTCGGCGGCTATGGAAAGCCGCCCTACGTGTTTGGGCGTTGCGCCACCGGCCTGTTGCGAGCGTAGGGCAGGTTCCCATACCTGCCCTCGTTTTCGGCGGCTATGGAAAGCCGCCCTACGTGTTTGGGCGTTGCGCCACCGGCCTATTGCGAGCGTAGGGCAGGTTCCCATACCTGCCCTTGTTTCCGGTGGCTATGGAAAGCCGCCCTACGTGTTTGGGCGTTGCGCCACCGGCCTATTGCGGGCGTAGGGCAGGTTCCCATACCTGCCCTCGTTTTCGGCGGCTATGGAAAGCCGCCCTACGTGTTTGGGCGTTGCGCCGCTGACCCATTGCGGGCGCACGGGCTAGTTTCCATACCTGCATCCGAGGTCTGTACCTCGGGTCGCGCAATTCCCACCGAGAAAGATACACTACCGCTACTCGCGCCCGCTTGACCCCGTTCCCACTCGCGGGTACAATTCGCTTGCGCAACGCCGCTCGCACCGATCGCCGGCCCAAAACCAACAGGAGGGACGACCTATGTCCGACATCATGAGGCCGCAACCGTTTGACGTGCTTCTTCGCTGGATTCTCCGCGAACTGGAACACAACGGCTCCATCTTCGGCATCCCGCGCGCGCTGTTCTACAGGCCCAGGCCGCACGCGCCCTACGCCAGCGAGATCTTCGGCCACGCCCTGGCCACGCCCATCGGGCCTGGCGCCGGACCCCACACGCAACTGGCCCAGAATATCGTGTGCGCCTGGCTGTCGGGAGGGCGATTCATTGAACTGAAGACCGTCCAGATCATGGACGAGTTGAAGATAGACCGCCCCTGCATTGACATGGCCGACGAAGGCTACAACGTGGAGTGGTCGCAGGAGTTGAAACTGGAGCAGTCGGCGTCGGAGTACGTCAAGGCGTGGGCGCTGCTGCATATCCTGCGCCGCGCCCTGGGGTTTGACGACGCCCCGTTCGGGACGGTGTTCAACATGAGCGTCGGCTACAATCTGCAGGGCATCCAGAGCGCGCCGATGACCCGCTTCATGGATCGGCTGGCCGACGCATCCGAAGACCTCGCCGAGATACGGGCCGTGCTGGAGGCGCAGTTCCCGCAGTTCGCCGACGTGGAAATCCCGCCGCGGCTGACGGATAACGTAACGCTGTCCACGATGCACGGTTGCCCGCCGGATGAGATTGAGCGCATCGCCCGCTACCTGATGGAGGAGCGCGGGCTGCACACGATGGTGAAACTGAACCCCACGCTGCTGGGCAAGGACACCGTGATGCGCATCCTGCACGACGACCTGGGCTACACCGAGATTGACATCCCCGACAGGGTGTTTGAGCATGACCTCCAGTACCCGCGCGCGGTGCAACTCATCCGCTCGCTGAAGGAAACCGCGCAGGAGTGCGGCCTCATGTTTGGCGTGAAACTGAGCAACACGCTCGCCATGGCCAACCACAAGGGCTATCTGCCTGGCGGGGAGATGTACATGTCGGGCCGCGCGCTTTACCCCATCACGATGACCCTGTTCCACAAACTGGCGCAGGAGTTCAACGGCGACCTGCACGTGTCCTACTCCGCCGGCGCCGACGCGTTGAACCTGCCGACGATCCTGTCATGCGGCGCGCTGCCGGTTACGGCGGTTTCGGATATCCTGAAGCCGGGCGGGTATTCCCGATTCGTGCAGTACCTGGACAACCTGGAGCGCGAGATGCGCGCGCGGTCGGCGGGGAGCCTGGGCGATCTGGCGAAGGACCGCATGGCGAATTTGGAGCGCGCCGCCGCCGAGGCACGGACGCACCCGCGGTACAAGAAGGCGTACCACCCCTACGGGCTGCCGAAGGTTGAGTCGCCGTTGGGGCTTTTTGACTGCATCGCGGCGCCGTGCGTGGAACAATGCGCGGTGCGGCAGGATGTGCCCGAATACGCGCGGCTGATTGCGCAGGGCGATTACAATCGCGCGCTGGAGGTCATCATGGCCCGCAATCCGCTGCCGGGCGTAACGGGCTACGTGTGCACGCACCTGTGCCAGACCCGATGCACGCGCAACAACTACGACGAGCCAGTGGCGATCCGCGCGCTGAAGCGGTTTGCCGTGGAGAACGGCGAGATCACGATGGACATGCCCGAGCCTACCGACTACGAAGTGGCCATCATCGGCAGCGGGCCGTCGGGGCTGGCGGCGGCGTATTTCCTGGCCCTCAGCGGGGTGCAGGCGACCATCTTTGAGGCCAGGGACGTGCCCGGCGGAATGTTGGCGCTGGCTCCGGAGTTCCGCCTGCCCAGGGACATCGTGCAAGAGGACATTGAGTTTATCAAGGCGCTGGGAGTGGAGATTCTCCTGTCGCACCCGATCACCGAGCCGCCGGAGCAACTGCTGCAGGACGGGTACGATGCGGTGTACGTGGCGTGCGGGTGGCAGCGGGACGCGCGGCTGGGGATAGAGGGCGAGGACGGCGAGGGCGTGTACGCGGCGCTGGACTTCCTGGCCCGTGCGGCGCGCGGGAAGGCCCCCGAACTCGGCAAGCGCGTGCTGGTTATCGGCGGCGGGAATACCGCCATGGACGCCGCGCGCACGGCCCACCGGCTGACAGGCGAGCCGGTTACGGTGGTGTACCGCCGCACCCGCCAGGAGATGCCCGCCGAGGCGGAGGAAGTCCAAGACCTGCTGGACGAGGGGAACACGGTGCTGGAACTCGCGTCGCCGGTGCGGATCATCCTGGAGGACGGCCGGGTGGCGGCGCTGGAATGCGTGCGGAACCGACTGGGCGAACCCGATGCCGACGGCCGCCGAAAGCCCGTGCCCATCCCGGGCAGCGAGTTCCGCCTGGAAGCCGACGCCATCATCGTCGCCATCGGCCAGAAGCCCGACATCGCGTTCCTCAACGGCAGCGCGATCTCGCTGCGGCCCGATGGTGCCATCGGCGTTGACCCGGCCACGGGGCGGGCAGGCCCGGCGCGGGTGTACGCGGGCGGCGACGCGGCGCGCGGCCCGGCCATTGTCATCCAGGCCTGCGCCGATGGGCGCCGCGCCGCCGAAGCGATTTGCGCCGAGTTGGGCGTGCCGTTCCGCGACTTGCTGCCGCGCCTGCCTGAACTGTCCGGCGACGAGATTCTCGCCGTCAAGCGCGCCCGCGCCCGCAAAGAGCCTCAGCACAAGCCCGACATGCTGCCGGTTGACCAGCGCGCGGGGTTTGACCTGGTGGAGCAGTCGCTGGCGGAGGATGCGGCCCGCGCCGAGGCGGCGCGCTGTCTGCAATGCTCGGCGCTGTGCGACAAGTGCGTGGAGGTTTGCCCGAACCGCGCCAACTACGCCTACGCTGTGGCGCCCGGGCGCCGGACGGTGCCCGTGCTGGCGTGTCGGGACGGGCGGGTGGGGGTCGTGCGCGAAGAGGTGCTTGAAATCGCGCAGACGCGCCAAATCGTGCACGTGGACGATTTTTGCAACGAGTGCGGCAACTGCACCACCTTCTGCGTGCATCAGGGCAAGCCCTACCTGGAGAAGCCGCGTCTCTTCTTGAACGAGGCCGACTTCGGCCGCGAGACCGACAACGCCTTCTACATCTCCGGGCGCACCCTCCGCAGGCGCGAGGGCGGGCGCGAATCGGCGTTGACAATTGCCGACGACGGCCTGGTGTACGAGGACGCGCATGTGAAGGTGTCCCTGTCGCCCGACTGGGCGGTGGGCGGCGTTGAACTGAAGCGGGCGTTTGAGGGCGAGTTGTCGCTGGTTGGCGCGGCCGAGATGGCCGTGGTGTTCAAGGGATTGGAAGCGGCGCTGCCGTTCCTGCCGACTTGGGGGAAGGCATAGCCCGGCCCCTCGGCGCCGGCAGCGTGCGATGAAGGCGTAGGAGCAGGACCTCGGCACCCGCAGCGTGCCGAAGGCCACGGTTTGGGTGGCAGGGCTCACCATGAGCATTAGCCCTGATGTCGCGGAACGGATTGCGGCCAGCGCCCGATTGGAGAGCGCGGGCCAAATCGGGGCAGCCGTGCGCAACGCGGAGGAGGCCGTGGCCTGTGCTCGCGCGCTGGGCGACCGCCCTAGCATTGCGGCTGCGTTGAATTGCCTCGGTTTCCTCCACTTCCGCATGGGGCACTACGGCGAAGCGATTGCGCTGGCCCAAGAGGCGCTCGTGCAGGCTGAGGCCACGTCCTCCTCGCACGTGGATGCGCTCCTGCTGTTGGGGATGTGCGCGGCGGAGACCGACGATCTGGACGCGAGCGAGGATTACTACCGGCGCGCCATTGACCTTGCCCGTCAGTTGGGGTATGCGCGCGCGCTGTTCCGCGGGCTGCACAATCTGGCGGCGGGGGTGTACATGCCCCGCGGGCAGTTTGATTTGGCGCTGGCTGCCGACGCCGAGGCGCTGCGCCTGGCGGATGATGCGGGGACGCCAAACCTGGCCCGGGCGCCGCTGATCATTGTGGCTTGGGTGTATTATCTGACGGGGCAACTGGATTCAGCGGAACGGACCCTGGAGCGACTGGCCACGATGGTGGAGGCGGGGTCCGCGCCCGATGGTTACCGGTGTTGCCTGGCGGCTTACGTGAGCCAGGATCGTGGCGAGGCAGATCGTGCCCTGGCGCTGTACGACCGGGCGCGAGCCGCAGCGGAAAGGACCGGCGAGCCTAGCCTGAGCATCCTCGTGCGGCTGGGCCTGAGCCGACACAACCGCGCGGTGGGGGATGCCGCCACGGCGTATCACTGGGCCAACGACGCGACGGCCATCGCGGTGCGCATCGGCTACGCCCACTTTCACGGCATGGCCCTGACCGAGCGGGGACGCGCGGCGTGGGAGATGGGTCATGTGCAGGCCGCCGAGGCCGATTTTCGCGCCGCGATCCGTGTGCTGGAAAGCGTGGGCGCGGCCTTTGACCTGGCGCAGGCGCGGCTCTTTCTCGCGGCGCTGCTGGACGAGCAGAAGCGGGGGGAATCCGCGGAGGCCTGGCGCGAGGCCGCGGAAGGCATCCTGGCGGGCAACTACGCGTTCTTGCTGGAGCGGGAGCGCGCGATCGCTTTCCCGCTCCTCGTCGCCTACATGAAGCATCCGGACCCCCGAATTGCCGCTCTGTCCGCGGGGCTGATCGCCCGCCTGGAGAGAATCCCTGCTCCCCCGTTGCGTGTGTGCGCGCTGGGGCGCTTTGAGGTGCGCCAGGCGAATCGGCCGATTTCCCCCCACTTGTGGCGGCAACGGCGGGCGGGCGAGTTGTTCCGACTGCTTCTGCTGGCGCATGGCCGGTCGCTGACCCGCGAGCAGATCATAGAGGCCCTGTGGCCGGGCAAACCGCCCGATTCGGCGCAGTCGCTGTTGCACCAGGCCACGTCGGCCCTGCGCCGAGCGTTGGAACCCGAATTGCCCGACAAGTTCGCCTCGCGGTACGTGCGCGTGGAAGAGGGGAGGGTGGCGCTGGAATTGCCGCCCGGGTCTGAGGTGGATCTGGACGTGTTTGAGCGGCAGGTGAGCACAGGGGAGTGGGAATCCGCTCTGTCCACCTATGCCGGGGATCTGTTCCCGGATGACCTGTATGCCGATTGGGCTACACTGGCGCGCGAACGGCTGAGGCGGCTGTACATGCGGGCCCTGTACGGTGCGGCGAGGGCGCGGCAAGAGGCCGGGAACATGCAGGGCGCTCTGGACTGCTGCCTCCGCATTCTGGAGGCCGACCCCTGGCAGGAAGACGCCGTGCTGCTGGGGATGCAGGCGTACCTGGCCCTGGGCGACCGCGCCAGCGCGTTGCGGCTGTACAAGGATTTGGAGCGCACCCTGCACGAGGAGTTGAATACCGCGCCCCAACCCTCGCTGCAACGCCTGTACCGAGATCTTCTGCGCCACATTCCCCCGTCCGAAAGGCTCTAGCCCCAGGCCCTGCGATCCTGCTGTCAGTCTTCTGTCAGTCGGCTCTGCTACAGTAGTCCCAGAAAGGAACCGCGACTGTCGGCGGGAGCGTGCTGTTTCTCATGCGTATTGTGCAGACGTTCATCTTGCGATTGCTGGTGGACACCGAACACGTGGATGAACTGCGCGGGGCGCTATGCGCGGTTGCGGGCGGCGCAGAGTACCCATTTGTGGATGAAGAGTCGCTGCTCGCGATTCTGCGGGAGTTGGTGAGGGCGGCACCGCGATCTGCAAACGGCGATAGGGCGCACGACAAAAGCGCGGGATTGGAGGCGGGTGAGCGCGCCGAAGAGGAGCCAAACGCGGGCTGATCCTCGGTCGGCGTGGGAGTTGGTTGATCGTCGGTACTGGCCATACGGGTATCCCAAAGTGAGAGACTGTGAGAGGAGGTAACAACATGCCGTACTGTCCAAACTGTGGCACCAAGAACAGCGACACCGCGCGATTTTGCGAGGCGTGCGGGACGCCGCTCGGAACCGCAGCGCAAGCCCAGCCGCAGCCGCCCGCGTCGGCGCCGGCATCTGGGCCCACTGTGGCCGGCAAAGCGGAGTCTCTCTCAAAGAGCTTCGGCAGCGCGAAAGACCTGATCATCGTGGCGGTGGCCATCTACGCTTTCGCTACGCCCCTGGGCTTCCTGGTTGGTGGGCCCATCGGCTTCATTACTGGTCTGCTCGCCCTGTTGGTTGTTTACGCTCTGGCAGCGGAGCCGATTCGCAAGGGCAACGTGGCACAGGCGAAAACCGGGACGATGATCGCCCTCGGCCTGTCCATCCTCTATGTGGTCATAAACGTGGCCCTTGGCGGGATCCCCGGGGCTGTGCTGAATGGGATCGCGGCGCTTGCGCTCGGGGCGGCCTATATGCAACTGAAGCCCTAGGTCCAGCGCCCGACGACGTGCTTGACGACGTCTGCCTTTCCCTGTAGACTGTGGACGAAGTTTCACATCTACAGGGAGGCAGACGATGCAGAGAGAACTGACCCAGCCCGGTCCGCTGCTGACGCCCGATGGGAAACTCGCCCAGGTGGGTTGGTCTCGGCAGCCGCTTCTGGACTGCAACCTGGAGGCCGCGCGATTCTACGCGCTGCGGGCGTTCCAACGGTTCCGCGTCAAGCGTTGGGATTACTACGCCGTCTTCACGCCGCGCCGCTTCTTCTCGGCCACCATCGCCGACCTCGGCTACGCGGGTAACATCTTCGTGTACACGGTGGACTTTCAGACCCGCGAGTTGCACGAGGAAGGGCTTGTCGTGCCGCTGAGTCGGGGAGTCGTGCTGCCGCGCAACAGCACCGAGGGCGACAGCCGCTTTGAGGGCAGCGGCGTGCGCCTGGAATTCGGCGTGCGCGACGCCGAGCGCCGCGTCGTGGTCTCGTGGCCCAAGTTCCACGACGGGCGCGGCATAGAGGCTGACATCACCCTCACCGCGCCGCCCGGGTACGAGTCCATGACCATTGTCATCCCCATCGGCAAGCGGCGCTTCTACTACAACCGCAAGATCAACTGCCTGCCCGCCTCTGGCAGCCTGCGCTACGGCGACATCCGCGAGACCCTTGACCCCGCAACCTGCATTGGTTCGCTGGACTGGGGGCGCGGCGTGTGGGAGTACCGCTCGTTCTGGAACTGGGCGAGCGCGTCGGGGTTTCTGCCCGATGGCCGCACGGTGGGCCTGAACCTGGGGTGCGGGTTCGGGGACCTGTCGGCAGCGACCGAGAACGCCCTCATCCTCGCCAACCGAATCCACAAACTGCATCAGGTGCATTTCGGCTACGTCTCCGGCGACTACATGAAGCCCTGGCGGTTCACCGACGACGAGGGGCGACTGGACCTGACCTTCACGCCGTTCCTTGAGCGGACGGCGCGCACCAATCTGGGGGTGATTTTCAGCGAAGTGCACCAGATGTTCGGGCGGTACAACGGGCGAGCGATCGCCGACGACGGGGAGGAAGTGGCCATCAGGGATTTGATCGGCTTCGCCGAAGAGCACCGGGCGCGGTGGTAGCGCCCGCGCGGCTGTGTTGTCGCGGGAAAGGAGGCGCAGATGCGTAGGCCGTTGGCTTTTGTGTTGGGCGGCGGAGGCGCGCGGGGGGCGCTGCAAGTCGGGGCGCTGCGGGCGCTGCTGGAGGCGGGGTTCAAGCCCGACCTGCTCGTGGGGACGTCTATCGGCGCGGCGAACGCGGCCCACCTGGCTTTGCACGGCGTGAGTCTTGCGGCGCTGGAGTCGCTGGTGCAGACGTGGCGCGATGCTGCTGCCGCTGACCTGATGCCCGCGAACTACCTGTGGCTGACGCTGCGGGTGCTTTTCAACCGCCCAGGCTGGCAGCCTTACCACCGCATGCGCGATTTCTTCATCAGCCACGGCATCGCGCCCGACATGCGCTTTGGCGACATCCGCGGCGTGCGGCTCATCCTGGTCGCGGCGGATTTGAATTCGGGGCGGCCTGTGCTGTACGGAGCGAACCCCGACGACTCGGTGCTGGAGGGGCTGTTGGCCAGCACGGCGCTGCCGCCGTGGGTGCGACCGCTGGAGAAAGGCGACTATCTGCTGATGGACGGCGGGGTGGTCAGCAACGTGCCGGTGGAGCCGGCGCTGGCCCAGGGCGCGCGCTCCATCATCGCGCTGGACCTGGCAGATCCGCGGTGCATTCCCATCGGCGATGAGCGGTTCGGCCCGTTCCTCGCCAAACTGATGCGCACGGTGGAGCAGCGCCAACTGGATTTGGAGATGGCGCTGGCCGCCGTGCGCGGCGTGGAAGTCTGGCACATCGGCCTGATGGGGCGGGAGCCGGTGCAGGGGTGGGATTTTTCCCACACGGAGGAGTTGATCGCGCAGGGATACGAGACGGCCCGCGCGGAGTTGGCCCAGCGCCCGAGTGCCCGCAAGCCGTGGTGGAAGCGGCTCCTGAGTGCTGGAGACCCGCCGTCGGCCACGTGAACTGGCCCATTGGGAGAAGGCGAATGATTCTGCGCTCGGTAAAAGTGCCACTATCGGATGGGGGCGGATGGATTCAGCGGTACCAGCGGTTCCCATCGGTTCACGTGGAGCCGCGCACTGTGGATGTCTGGCTTCCGCCTGACTGTGTGAGCGGGGACGAGGGCCATCCGGTGCTGTACATGCACGATGGGCACAACCTCTTTGATCCCGCTCTGTCCACTACCGGCCAGGACTGGGGTGTGGACGAAGCGGTTTCGCGGCTGCTCCGAAGTCGGCAGATTCCCAAAGGGGCCATCGTCGTGGGCATCTGGCATGGGGCCAACCGGTGGCGCGAGTACATGCCCGCGAAGCCCTTGGCGCAGCCCGATGCCCGAGCGGTGCGCGACGAGTTCATCCGCACGCACGGGGGAGCGCCGATTTCCGATGACTACCTGCTTTTCCTAACGGCTGAACTCAAGCCGTTCATAGACTCGGCGTACCCCACGTTGCCGGACAGGCAGCACACCTTTGTCGCGGGATCCAGCATGGGCGGTCTCGTTTCGCTCTATGCGCTGGCCGAATACCCCGAGGTGTTCGGCGGGGCCGCGTGCCTGTCCACGCACTGGCCGGCCGGAGGAATGGTTCTGGTGGACTACTTCGGGGCTGCGCTCCCCAGGGCCGGTTTCCACAGAATCTACTTTGACCATGGCACCGAGGGCTTGGATGCGGGGTACGGGCCGTACCAGCAGGCGATGGACAAGGGCATGCGGGCACTGGGGTACACGGGCGGCGTGGATTGGATTACGCGCAAGTTCGTCGGGGCAGACCATAACGAAGCGGCCTGGCGGGCGCGTCTTGACATACCCCTGCGGTTCCTCCTGGGACGGTGATTGCAGAGGGAACAGCCGTGGCAAACCCTGCGTCTGTAGGGTACAGGGAACAGCCGCAGGGCGCGGCTGCGAAACGGAGGCATTGAGGTGAAACGTCCTCGTCTGATTCGCGCAGCGATGACCGTGGCGCTCGCCGCGATGCTGCTTGTCCGTTGCACCACGCCAACGCCCGCGCCTACGCCTTCGGCCGCGCCGACTCCGAGCGCCACGACTTCTCCGTCACCGTCGCCATCTGCCACGCCTGCCCCCAAGCCGACCTCGGTGGACTTGGGCGTGCCGGCGGGCGATACGTACAGCGTCCTCGCCGGTGCGCTGGATGCCGCGCGCGGCCTGGTGTACGCCGTCGGGAACGAGGGAGACGCCTGCACCGATGCCGGCGTTCTGGCCGTTGTTGACCTGGAAGCGGGCCAGGTGCGCGCCACAGCCCCGCTGCCGGTGGAAGTGGACTGGATGTCGTCGGCGGCGCTGTCGGTCGACGGGGCGCGGCTCTACATCACCGGGCGCACCCCGGACGCGCGCGAGATCGCGGCGGTGGTGGCGACGGGGGCGGATGGCCGGCCTGTGGGCCAGGTGCTGGGCACGGTCGCCGACGTGTACGCGCTGGCGTTGGATGCCGCTGGCGGCCATCTGTACGTGGCCGGCCAGAATCGCCTGCGCCGCCTGGATGCCCTTTCGCTGGAGGAGCAGGCGGCGACAACGCTGCCCGATGCTCTGTCTCCCCATGTTCTGCTGGCGGCGAACCCGCGCGCGGGGCGGGTTTACGTTTCCGACTTGGGGAGCAATGGCGTGTTCGTCTATCGCGCCGACGACCTAGGGTTTGTGGGCATGCTGGAACCCGGAGCCCAGGTCTACGCGCTGACGGCAAACCCAGCGGGGCCAGAAGTTTACGCGATGGTGCAGGCTTTCACGCGGCAGCAGCCGGTGGCGCGGGTGGCCGTCATCCGAGGCGACGGCTTCGCGGCCCAATGGGATATGGGGGAACCGTACTATACGAGCCGCGTTGTGGTCGGCGGGGATGGCCAGGTCCTTGTGCTCCAGGACGGCTATGACGGTGCGTCGTGGTCGCGCATCCAGACGCGGGATTCGGACACCGGCGCGGTGCTCAACACGGTGAGTCTCCCATACGCGAACCTGACGTACTCCACGGCGTTCGTGTACAAAGGCGCGCTGGTGCGTCTGGGGGATGTGCTGTTCGCGGTGAATTTGGCCACGGGGCAGGTGGGCCAGATTCTGCATCTGGGCGTGAGCGTCGTGCAAATGGCGCTGGACGAGGCTGCGGGGCATCTGTTCGTTTTGGATTCCACCGGCGCGCTGCACGTGGTGGATGTGGCGGACATGGCCCCAGTCCGCGCGTCGCAAGTCCTGGACGCGGGCCTGGACCGCCTGTACGAGGGCCGGATGACCCTGCACGGCGGGCGCCTGTACGTGGCCGACGCTCGCGCGGACCGGACGCTTGTCCTGGATGCGGCCACAGGCGAGACGGTCGCGGCGATTCCGAAAGCCGGCCAGGTGAGCGTGGATGCCGCGCGGAATCGCCTTTTCGTAACGAATCAAGGCGTGTTCATCGCAGATATGACCACCTTCCAGATGACCGGTTCCGTGGCCGGCACAGTCCGCGAAGGGCAACAACTCTATTCCCCAGGCGCGGTGGAGGCCCTCTACTCGCCGGCGACCGATTGGCTGTTCGTTACCATGACCAACAACGCCACCGGCTCGGGCGCGCGGTCATGGCTGGACATCTACGACGCGAGGACGTTGACGCGACTGGAGACGGCCATCCAGAGCGAGCAGCGGTTCGTGGACGGGCTGGCGCTTGACGAGCGCGCGGGGCGCATCTGGCTTGCCTCCAACTACCCACAGGCGACGCTGTCGGCATGGGCAGCGGATGGCCGCCTGCTGGCGCGGACGCTGGGCCTGGGCGGGCGGGTGTTCCTGGATTCCGCGCGCGGGCGGGTGTACATGCGGGCATGGGGCGGGCTGGTCGCGGTGGATGCGGCGTCGGGCGATGTGGTGGGATTCCGGCCGTTGTCGTTGCGTTTCCCCGACGTTACGCTGCTGGACGAGGGCCGCGGTCGGTTCTACGTGGCGTCGGCGAACAGCGGCACAGTGGTGGCCGTGGGCCCGGAGCCGTCGCCGGTGGTTGCGCAGTCTGTGTCGGGGCTTCCTCCGCGACCGGTGCGCGAATTGGCCATCGGCGGCGACGGCTCCATGCTGGCCGTGGTTAGCGAGATGGGAGGTGCATCGCTGTACCGAAGCGAGGCAGGTGGCTGGGTGCAGGTGCAGGGTTGGTTCGCCGCAGGGGCGCTCTTGCGACTGGCCCCTGCGCCTGGGGAACGGGCGACGTTCTTCGCCTTTCCTGCCGATGGTTCTTACAATGCTGGCGGGCTGTTCCGCACCACCGATGGCGGGCAAACCTGGGGGGTGTGGGCGCGCGGCCTAACGGATTTCTACATCCGAGACGTGGCCCTATCGCCCAACTTTGGCGAGGATGGGGCGGCGATGCTTCTGGCGGGCTATACCGGCGTATTCGGCACGACGGACGGCGGGCGCACCTGGCGGCGGATTTCGGATGTGGCGGGGGTGCGCGTCGCCTCGTCCGCGGGGCCCGCGTTTGTCGTGCTGGCGACCGGTGAGGAGTACGGCCGCACGGAGGTGTACGTGGCCCACGGCTCCGGGGACGCCCTGCAGCGCGTGGGCGCGATGCCGGTGCCCTCGTACTCCGTCAAGGCGCTCGCCCTGTCGCCGCGCTTCGCCGATGATGGGGTGGCGCTGGCGGCGGCCGAGAACGGCGGCATCTTCCTGTCGCGGGATGGCGGGCAGACGTGGGAGCCGGTGGGGCCACCGCTGGCGTCCATCATCGCCCGCTTCACGTTCCTGTTTGCGCCCGACTGGGGGGCGAGCCGAACGGTGTACGCGCTGGCGTCGGAGATGTTCTACGGTGGGCGCGAGGAGCGGCGACTGCTGCGTTCCACCGACGGCGGGCTGAACTGGGAGCAGGCGAACGGCGCGGGCGGCGTCTCGTGCATTGCGCTCGGGCCGGATGGGCGAATCTGGGCGGGGACGGAGGACGGGCACGTGGAGCCGCTGAGGTTGGGCCAACTGTCGTGGGCAGAAGCGCCTGCGCCCACGCCCACGTTCACGCCGCCTCCCCCGCCCACGCCCGTGCCCACGCCGACGCCCATGGCGTTTCTCCAACCGCCGCCGGGCCTCTACTGGCCCGATGGCGTCTTCGCGGCGTTGTGGCGCTCGGACCGTACGGTGCGCGAGGCGTTGGGCTGGGCCTCGGAGGAGACCGCCCACGACACCGCCGCGGCCGTTGAACCCTTTGAGGGCGGGCTGATGCTCTGGCGGCAGGACATGGGCGAGGTGTACGCGCTCCTCTCCGTTGGCGGCGACTGGTACGCCGTCACCGACACCTGGACACCCGAACAGCCCGACCGCGATCCGGCCATTGTGCCGCCGGTCGGGCGCTTTCAGCCGATTCGCGGCTTCGGCAAGGTGTGGCGCGAGAATCAGTGGCTTCGCGAGCGCCTGGGGTGGGCGCTGCAACCCGAGCGCGGACTCACGGCGCAGGCGCAGCGCTTTGAGCATGGCTGGCTGCTGCGCGCCGAGGGCGACCTCTACGTGCTGGTGAACGCCGACGTCGGGCCTGCGTTCTGGGAACGGCACGCAGGCCCGCAGTAGGTTCCCTGCTCCCGCCTCGCGTCGGCACGGGCCGAGTCAGCGCGTGGTCATCTGCCGGCGCGCGCGGGAGCCTTCGCGGACGCCGGCACAACTCCCGCATCAACGGGCAGCGCGGGGGTGTCGGCATACGCCGAGGACGTGTTCTTTCGGATCAGGATGTTGTCCACATAGGCGCCTTCGGCATAGATAATGCTCTCGTCGCTGAGGAAGCGGATTCCCACCCAGACCTGCGATTCGCCTCTCAGGTCGCCCAGGGTGGGCACATCGCTGAAATCCAGCGACCCGTCCTTCCATCCGCCGCTGTTCCCGCTGTCCACGTAGCCATAGAACCAGGAGCCGTCCACGGACGCGCCCCAAAGGAGTTCGTCAAAGCCTTCTTCGGAGTTGAGCCAGTACTTCAGCGTCATCGTGGCGGCGGTGGCGTCGGCCAGGCTGAAGGGGCCGTAGATCATCCAGGCCTCCACGCTGTTAGGGTAGTTGCTGCCGCAGGCGAGGGAGGCGCCGTCGCCTCCGCCGATAGCCCACCCACTGTACGATCCGGATGCGGCCTTGCAGTCGCGCTTGCCCCAGTAGTACAGGCCGGAGTCGGGATCGTCATCCAGCACGGTCCAGTCGCCGGGGAATGTGCCCTCAAACGTCTCGTTCTTGATGGTAACCCAACCGGAAGGTGTTGCGGTGGGAGTCCGCGTGCGGGTTGGTGTGGGCGTCAGCGTTCGCGTGGGCGTGCGGGTTGGTGTGGGCGTGCGCGTTCGCGTGGGCGTGCGGGTTGCGGTGGGCGTGGGCAGTCCTGGCAACGCGTAGGAAAGCCCGACTATGGGCAGCGCCACCCGCCGGACCGCGCCAGGGACCCGCGTGGGCGATGGGCCGGGCGTGTTGGTGGGGCGACGGGTGTACGTGCGCGTTGGCGTCGGCGTGCGCGTGGGCGTGTTCGTGCTTGTGGGCGTGCGCGTCGGGGTGCGCGTGATGGTGGCTGTGCGGGTGGGAGAGCGGCTTGGCGTGCGCGTCGGGGTGCGCGTGGGGGTGGACGTCGCCTGCGCGGCGCAGGTGTAGATGCGCACGTCGTCCACGAACCAGCCGTAGGCATCGGTGCCCGAGTCGGTGCCGATGCGGAACCGGAAGCGCACGCTCTTGCCGGCGAGCGATGCCAGATTGAGCCGACTGGACATATAGCCGTTGCTCTCGCTGGTGAAAGCCTGGCGGCCTTTCAAGGGGTTGTCGCCGTCGGCTGCGTTGTAGATGGTTCCGTTGTAGCCGTTGTTGATGAACAGGGGGCCTGCGTCGGCCCACGACGCCCCGCCGTTGGTGCTGTATTCCACGATGCCACCGTCGTACTTGCTTGCGCCCGAGGGGTCTGAATCTTCAAAGGCGAAGGCATGCTTGAAGTGCAGGTAGGGCTGGCTGCCCGCGGGCAGAGATACGCTGGACGTCATGGCGATGTAGAAGTCGCCGCGCTGGGGCTGATTGTAGCCCCACAGGTTGTAGACGCCGCTGGTGGTGTACGTGGCGTCAAAGTGGAACGGATTGTTGGTCTGGGGGTAGTACCAGGTGTTGTCGCCGGTGATGGAGGCAGAGGCCCAGCGCCCCGCGGAGGGGTTCTCCATGTCGTCAAACCAGAGGGTAACCGGCGACTGACCAGCGCCGCACATGGGCGCTTCGGGTGCGGGGCAGGATGGAGGCTGCTGGTTCATTTCTACAGCGTCCACGGCATTCTTGACCTGCTGGCAGTCGGCGGCAGTGATGCCGGCGGTGCCCACCAGATTGGCGCATGCCTGCAACAGGCGGTCGTAGAGGTCCTGGTAGTCGCTGCCCGACGTGAACAGGTTGGCGTTGACCTCGTAGAAGATCTTGGCGGTCTTGACGATGCCGATGCCGGTTACGGTCTTGCCGTTGAAGGTGTCCCCATCCGCCATCAGGTAGGCGGCCTTGTTGGCCACGCCGCTGTTGGTGTGGACGCCGCCGTTGTCCTGCTCGCCGCAATAGTAGTGCCCGCTGGTCATCTTGTCGGGGTCGCTCTTGACGGGCGGGTTGCTCATGCTGCGTATCCAGCCGCCCGGCAGGTCTTCGCCCATGAGCCAGCGCATGCTGGCAGCGTCGTTGCCCTTGCCGTTGCTTAGGTCTACGAACTCGCCCCAGATGTCGGAAAAGGCTTCGTTGATGGCGCCCGACTGCATGTAGTAGAACAGGTGCGACTCGTGGTCGGTTACGCCGTGCGTGAGTTCGTGGCCCACCACGTCGTCGGCCGACGCGTACCCCTGGCCGTACACCATCTGCTGGCCGTTCCAGAAGGCGTTGGGGTAGGGGCACTGACCGCCTTGCGGGCAGTAGCGGACGGTGGAGATGATTGGCATGCCCGCGTTGTCCAGGCTGTCGCGTCCGTGGTTCGTCCAGTAGAAGTCGTAGGTGTCGCCGGCGAAGTCGTGGGCCTTGTCCACCTCGGCATCGCCGATGGGGCCCTGGCCCTCGCTGCGGCGCAGGACGCCGGGCAGGTTGGAGCCGCTCTGCGCGTCGTAGGTGCGGCGGTCGCGCGCGGCGTCAATCTGGTTGAAGTGCAGGGCGATGGTCCCCGTGCGCGCGTCCACCAACACCAGTTCGCGGATGGGGAGCAGTGGGCGCGGTTCCACGTCCATGCGCCACACCAGGCTCGTGAACTGCGGGCCTGGAGCGCCCAGGAGGACGGGGTTGTAGAGCCACAGTTCGGGCTGGGTGGCGGATAGCGCGTCAGGGGTCAGGTCGTAGGCGCGGGCGACCATCTCCAGGGCGCGGGCCTGCGCCTGCTCCGCCGAGATGGCGGGGGTGAGGCTTGTTCCGGGGTCTGGAATCGTCTCGCCGCCCGCCGAGACCACGTTGCCTTCGGCGTCCAGTTGGACGATCATCTCGCCGGCCAGGACGGGGATGCCGTGGTGCTGTTGCTGGAATCGGACGAAGGCGCGGTTCCGCTCGTCCTGCTTGATGCGCATGACGGCGAGTTCGGCTTCGGGGTCGGCGATGCCGAAGAGCGGGCCGTAGGTGCGGAGGAAGGCCAGGGCGGCTTGGGTGGGCGGGGCCTCAGGGGCGAGCGCCTCGGCGCGGGGGATAGGGCGCGACGGGTCGGTGCCGATAAAGCGCACCTTGCCGGTGTAGGCGTGGTAGGAGATGCGGACCTCGCCGCCGGTGGCCTGGGCGAGTCGCGCGAGCAACGCCTCGTCGGCGAAGGCGGGCGCGGACGTGGTGAGTGGGATGGTGGGCGGGGACGTGGGTTGCGGGCCTTGCGCGGAGGGAATCCATGTGGAGGCGAGGATAGCAGCGATGGTGATTGACATAACAACAAGACGCATTGTCGTTCGCATAGGAATCTCCTGTCCAGGCGTAGAAGTCCCGAGGCAACGCATGCGCTCTTCTGTGCGGTGTCGGCAGAGTGTAGACGGCGAAGGGCCGCAGGGTCTTGTCGGGCCAGCACGAGCCTTCTTTGGACGTTTCTGACGAGCAGTATAGCATAGGTGGTGTGTGGGTGCAAGGCCGTGAAGCGCGGGGCGGCGGATTTCACAAACGGAGGCGCGCAGGTTGCCTAACTGCGAAAAGTGTGCTATAATAGTGAAAGTGGGCACGGATGCCCACGCGTACTGCTCCGACAGCGGAGGACCATGACCCTGCTGCCAGTTGGTGGTTTGGAGAAACCTGTCGCTGTTCGCTCCGCCATGGCAACGATGTTGGCCTGCGCGGACATGTGGCTGTCCCACTTTCTCTCGCCCCGAAGTATGCGCGCCCGATGCACTCGGCGCTTCTCTTGCGAATCCCGGCACCCACGCAGATGGTCTGACTCTGCGCGTGTTTTCGGCTTGCGACCTTGAGAAACCGCCATCGGCGAAGTAGAAGACTGTCAACGGCGACCAATAGAGCAAGGAGGCTACCGTTCGGTCCGGACTGAAGGGACGCCGCGCCGACGCCTGTCGGTGAGCCTGCGGGGCCCTTCGCGTTTGCGGCGGCCAGGCCGTGCTTATTGCTCGCCATTCAGCGAGTTTTTTGTTGCACTAACCTACCCGAAGGAGGCAAGGACATGCCCGAGTCGTTTAGCCAGAAGACCGTTGCGCAGTTCCTGGATGAACTTGCGTCGCAGGCTCCTGTGCCCGGCGGGGGGAGCGGCGCGGCCCTGGTGGGGGCGCTGGGCGCGGCGCTGGCGAGCATGGTGTGCAACCTGACCGTGGGCAAGCCGAAGTACGCCGACGTGCAGGGGGAGATTCAGGCGCTCCTGGCCCAGACGGAGGCCTTGCGCGCCCGCCTCACCGCGCTCATTGACGAGGACATCGCCGTGTACTATCGCCTCTCTTCTGCGTACAAGATGCCCAAGGAGACAGAGGAGCAGAAGGCCGCCCGCACTGCCGCGATTCAGGACATCCTCCGCGATGCGACCAAAGTTCCTATGCAGATTGCAGAGGCGTGCGTGCAGGTGCTGCAACTCTGCAAGCCCATCGCCGAGAAGGGGAATGTGGGCGCCGTGTCGGATGCGGGCGTGGCGGCGCTGCTGGCGGAAGCCGCGCTTCGCTCCGCCGCCCTCAACGTCCTCATCAATCTGGCGGCCATCAAGGACGCCGAGTTCGTGGCGCGCGAGCGCGCTGCGCTGGAAAGCCTCCTGGCTGGGAAAGCCGAGATGAAAGAGGAAATCTACAACCTCGTGGTCTCAAAACTTTAGGAGAAGAGAGAATGTCCGCGATGATTCTGGACGGCAAGGAACTCGCCAAAACCCTGAAGGAAGAAGTGGTGGCCGCGGTGGGCCAGTTCAAGGCGGCGCACGGGTTTGCTCCGTCGGTGGCCATCGTGCGGGCGGGCGAAGACCCCGCGTCGGTGTCCTATGCCAACGCCATCCGCAAGACCTTTGAGGGCGCGGGCATGGGCTTCTCGCTCCATGCTCTCCCCGAGACGGCGTCGCAGGAGGAAATCGTGCGCGTGGTGGCGGGCCTGTCGGCAGACCCCAACGTGCATGGCATCATGGTGCAGGAGCCTTTGCCGAAGGGCATTGACGAGGCCGTGGTCAAGGAGGCCATCGCCCCGCATAAGGATGTGGATGGCGTGCATCCGGTGAACACGGGGCGGTTGGCGCAGGTGGCGCCTGTTGGGCGGCCCGCGGGCGTGCTGGACTTCTTCGTGCCGGCCACTCCGGCAGGCGGGATGGAGATTCTGAAGCGGTACAAGGTGGAACTGGCCGGCAAGCACGCCGTGGTCGTGGGCCGGTCCAACATTGTGGGCAAGCCGATGGCGCTGCTCCTGCTGCGGGAAAACGCCACGGTTACGCTGGCCCATTCGCGCACGGCGGGCCTCGCGAGCATCTGCCGCCAGGCGGACATTCTGTGCGCGGCGGTGGGCAAAGCCGGCCTCATCACGGGCGACTGGATCAAGCCCGGCGCCGTGGTCATTGATTTTGGCGTCAACTTCGTAGATGGTAAAATGGTGGGCGATGTGGACTTCCCGTCGGCGGTGGAGGTGGCGGGAGCCATCACGCCCGTGCCCGGCGGCACCGGCCCCATGACCAACGTGATGCTGATGCTCAACGTCCTGCAGGCGGCCCGCTTGTCGCTTCGCTAGGGGGCTGGTGCGGACGAGGTGATTATTGGACGCAAATCAAACTCAAGGAGGCAGAAGGAACCTATGGGAAAGCAACTCAACGTAGAACGCAGGAACCCCGTACCCAGCGACATTGAGATCGCGCAAGAAGCCAAACTCCGCCCCATTACCGAGATCATGGAAGAGATCGGGCTGCAGCCGGACGAAGTGGACCTGTACGGGAAGTACAAGGCCAAGGTGCACTTGAGCGTCCTGGAGCGGCTGAAGGATCGCCCCAACGGCAAGTACATTGACGTTACGGCGATCACCCCCACCCCGCTGGGCGAAGGCAAGACGGTAACGACCATCGGGGTGAGCCAGGGCCTGGCCTACTTGGGCAAGAATGTCTTCACGTGCATCCGCCAGCCGTCGCAAGGCCCGACCTTCGGGATCAAAGGCGGCGCGGCGGGTGGTGGCTACGCCCAGGTGGTGCCCATGGAGGATTTCAACCTGCACCTGACGGGTGACATCCACGCCGTGGGCGCGGCCCACAACCTGCTGGCGGCGGCCATTGACAACCGCATCCAGAAGGAGTCGCGCTGGAGCACCAACTTTATGGCCAAGGCGCTGTGCCCCGATGACCAGTATACGCCGTCCATGCGAAAGCGCCTGGCAAAACTGGGCATCAAGTCCGAGAGGCCGTCGGACCTGAGCGACGCGGATCGCGAGCGGATGTTCCGCCTGGACATTGACCCGTACTCCATCCAGTGGCGGCGGGTTGTGGACGTGAGCGACGCGGCGCTGCGGAACATCGTCATCGGCCTGGGCACCGTGAACGATGGCCCGCCGCGGGCGACCGGCTACGACATCACCGTGGCGTCCGAGATCATGGCGGCGCTGGCGCTGTGCAGCAGCCTAGCCGACCTGCGCGAGCGCATGGGGCGCATCGTCATCGGCACCAGCAAGAAGGGTGATCCTATCACCGCCGAGGACCTCAACGTGGCTGGCGCCATGACCGTCCTTCTGAAGGATGCCATCATGCCCAACCTGATGCAGACACTGCAAGGCAGTCCGGCTTTCGTCCACTGCGGCCCCTTCGCCAACATTGCCCATGGCAACAATTCCATCCTGGCCGACCGCATCGCCCTGAAACTGGCCGACTACGTGGTTACGGAAAGCGGGTTCGGCGCGGACTGCGGGATGGAGAAATTCATGGACGTCAAGTGCCGCATCTCGGGCCTGGTGCCCAACTGCGTGGTTATGGTCGCCAGTGTGCGGGCGCTGAAGATGCACGGCGGCGGCCCCGCTGTGGTCCCGGGCAAGCCGCTGGACAAGGCCTACAAAGAGGAGAATCTGCGACTCTTGGAAGCGGGCCTGCCCAACCTGATTCAGCATGTGGAGAATGCGCGCAAATTCGGCGTGCCGGTAGTGGTGGCCATCAACCGTTTTGCAACCGATACGGAGGCTGAGATTGCCTTGATCCGAGAGGCAGCGGTTGCGGCGGGCGCCGAGGGCGCTTTTGTGAGCGAAGTCTGGGCCAAGGGCGGCGAAGGCGGCGCGGAACTGGCCGAGGCGGTGGTCGCGGCATGCGAGAAGCCGTCGCAATTCCGCTTCCTGTACACGGATGACATGTCCATCAAGGAGAAGATTGAGACCATCGCGCGCGAAATCTATCGGGCCGATGGCGTTACGTACTCGCAGGAAGCCAACGAGAAGATTGAACTGTTCACCAAACTGGGCTACGGCCGCCTGCCCATCTGCATGGCGAAGACCCACCTGTCGTTCACGCATGATCCCACGCTGAAGGGCGCGCCGCGTGGCTGGACGCTGCCGGTGGTGGATATCCGCGCCAGCGTTGGGGCTGGGTTCCTGTACCCGTTGTGCGGCACCATACGCACGATGCCCGGCCTGCCAACCCGTCCGGCCTTCACCGACGTGGATCTTGACCTGGAGACCGGCCGGGTCGTGGGGCTGTTCTAGAGCGCGACTTGTCCCTGCCGGGTGTGGGCGCGGAGGCCCCGCCCGGCAGGGTCTCATGCCAATTTCATCTGGCAAGAATCTATCCAGCGCTTTCTGGCAGATAAGCCCACATAATCAATTTGTGGGGCGGCGCAAAAATCGGTATAATGGGATGCGCGCCCGCTAGAGGGGCGCGAGTCGGCAAACCACCTGCACCATCCACAACCAAGCGAGGGAGAAGGCTATGGAACACGTTGAGTATAGCGTCCCGCGAATGTGGGCAGACCACCACGTGCCCATTGTCCGAAAGGCACTATTGGGCATCCCCGGCGTGGAAGATGTCTACGCCAGTTCAGCATGGAAGACCGTCCGCATCACCTACGATCCGACCCGCGTGAACCCCGACACCCTTGAGAAGGCCCTGGCCGATGCAGGCTACCCCGTTGGCGTGGAACTGGAACTCCCGACGTATCCGGAGCAGACCAAGGACAACGCCATGTGGTACACCGTGGCAGGGCGCATGACCGAGACGAACCTGGCCGACCTCAAGATGTCGGGCGACCATCGCAAGTACTAACCGCAGCAACTGGTGGGCTATCAGGAGGAAACCCCATGACAGAGTTCAAAACCATTGACCCCGCGGCCATTGAGATGCTGAAAATCGCCGCGGAGGAGAACATTTCTACGGCCTTTAGCCGCGCCGAGGAAGTGAAGCCGTGCCCCATCGGCGAGACGGGCGCGTGCTGCAAGATTTGCTTCATGGGCCCATGCCGGCTTGTGGGCAAGACGACGCGCGGCGTTTGCGGGGCCGATGTCCACACCGTGGCCGCGCGCAACTTCGCCCGCATGGTGGCCGGCGGCGCTTCGGCCCACTCGGATCACGGGCGCGACCTGGCGATGACCCTGCTGCACGTGGCCAAGGGCGAGGGGCAGGGCTACCGCATCCGCGACGTGGCCAAACTCCACGCCGTGGCGCGGTACATGGGCATCCCCACCCAGGGACGCACGAAAGAGGAGATCGCCCTGGATGTGGCGACGGAAGCCCTCGCCAACTTCGGGCGGCAGACGGGGCAGGTTACCTACATAACCCGCGCCACCAAGAAGCGGCAGGAGATTTGGAAGAAACTGGGCATCGTTCCGCGAGGCGTGGACCGCGAGATTGTGGAGACGCTCCACCGCACCCATGAGGGCGTGGACCTGGATCCCGAGAACATCCTGCGCCATTCGCTGCGCACGTCTCTGGCCGACGGTTGGGGTGGGTCCATGTTGGCCACCGACATCAGCGACATCCTGTTCGGCACGCCCGCGCCCATCAGCACCGAGATCAACCTGGGCGTCCTGAAGGAAGACCAGGTGAACATCATCGTGCACGGGCATGAGCCGACGCTGTCGGAGATGATCGTCGCGGCGGCCCAGGATCCGGAGATGATTGCCTACGCCAAGACGAAGGGCGCCAAGGGTATCAACCTGGCGGGCATCTGCTGCACCGGCAACGAGATTCTCATGCGCCACGGTATCTCGCCGGCGGGCAACTTCCTCCACCAGGAGTTGGCCATCATCACCGGCGCGGTGGAGGCGATGATCGTGGACGTGCAGTGCATCATGCAGGCGCTGGCGTCGCTGGCCGAGAACTACCATACGAAACTCATCACGACTTCGCCGAAGGCCAAGATTCCTGGCGCGACGCACATTGAGTTTGATGAGAGCCGCGCCCTGGACTCGGCGAAGGCCATCGTGCGCGCGGCGATTGACAACTACCCGAACCGCGGCAAGACCCGCATCCCGCCCATCAAGAATAACATCGTCGCGGGGTTCTCGCATGAGTACCTCAACTACATGCAGGGCGGCGTGTATCGCGGCTCGTTCCGCCCGCTGAACGATGCCATCGTGCAGGGGCGCATTCGCGGCGCGGCCGGCGTCGTGGGGTGCAACAATGCGCGCGTCCCGCAGGATGAGGGCATCTACAACCTGGTCAAGGAGTTCGTGGCCAACGACGTGCTGGTGGTGGTAACCGGCTGCGCGGCGACGGGTTCGGCGAAGTACGGGCTGCTGTCGCCGGAAATCTGGGCGGCGACCGGCAAGGGGCTGCGCGAGGTCTGCGAGGCGGTGGGCGTGCCGCCGGTGCTGCACCTGGGCTCGTGCGTGGACAACTCGCGCATCCTGACGGTGCTGACGCAGATGGCGACCGAGGGCGGCCTGGGCGAGGATATTGACGACTTGCCGGCGGTGGGCATTTGCCCAGAGTACATGTGCGAGAAGGCGATTGCCATCGGGACGTACTTCGTGGCGTCGGGGGCCTACGTGCTGTTCGGCGTCCATTCGCCTGTGTCCGCCAGCGACGTGGTTACCCGCCTGATGACCGAGGGGTGGGAATCGCAGGTGGGCGGCAAACTGGAGTTTGAACCCGACTGGCGCAAGATTCTGGAGAAGTCGCTGGCGCACATTGACAAGAAGCGCGAGAAGTTGGGCCTTGTCCCGTGGGATCCGAACCGCTTCGGGAAGAGCGGCGACGCGTTTATGCTGGAGTATCTGAAGACCGTGGCCGCTTCCAAGTAGCGACCGACACATGATCTGCACCTTTCAAGGAGGAATCGCATGTCCAGATACATAGCCACACGAGCCATCCGCGGGGCCACGGCGCTGGTCTATGAGGCGGAGCAACTGCTCAACAAGGCGCTCAAGGAACTTGGGCCGGACACGCCGGTGCAGTTCACCAACACGGCCTACTACCTGCCCGTCATCCTGGGCCTCACGGGGATTGAGGTGTCCAAACTGGGCGATATGCCGGCGGTGCTTGAGCGGGCCAAGGCGCTGCTGCACCCGATTCCGCGCGAGCAAGTCTGGCTTCCCTACCTGGGCGAGACGCTGGACTCGGGCGTTGCGACGCTGTTTGCGGCGGAATTGATTGAGGGCATTCGCTTCGCCTATGGCGAGCAGCCCGAGAAGATCACCTGGGGCGGCAAGATCGCCAAGGGCGGCAGTTTCACCTCGCCGGAGTTTGAGGGCGAGGGGAACGGCGGCACGCTGAACGGCCCCATTGACGACATCCAACTGCGCGCCTGGGGCATCCAGTTGGTGGACGGGCGCATGCCCGGCTTCGCGGCCATCGTCGGCTGCGCCAAGTCCAACGAGGTGGCGGTGGAGATCGTGCGCCAGTTGCAGCAGCGGAACATCCTGGTGTTCCTCAGTGGCAACGTGAACGGGCGGAGCATCATCCACCAGTTGATGGAGGAGGGCGTAGAACTCGGGTACGACACGTACACCGTGCCCTTCGGCACCGACACGATTTCGGCTATCTACGCGCTGGGGTTCGCAACCCGCTCAGCGCTGACCTTCGGCGGGATGAAGGGCGGGCAGTCGCGGGAGATTCTGCTGTACAACAAGTACCGCGTGTTCGCCTTCGTGCTGGCGTTGGGCGAGGTGGACGACCTGAAGTACGCGGCGGCGGCCGGGGCGATCAACTACGGGTTCCCCGTGATCGCCGACACGGTCATCCCGCAGATTCTGCCCACCGGCATCACGTCCTACGAGCACGTGATCTCCATGCCGTTTGACGACATCCCCGGCGAGAACGACCTGGAGCGGGCCAAGCGCCTCGTCCAGCGGTGCATTGAAGTCCGCGGCGTGAAGATCAAGGTTACCGAGGTGCCCATCCCCGTGCCCTATGGGTCGGCCTTTGAGGGCGAGCGCGTGCGCCGTGAGGATATGCGCATTGAGTTCGGCGGCAAGAAGACGCGGTGCTTTGAGTACCTGCGCATGGCCGACTTTGACGCCGTGGAAGACGGCAAGGTTACCGTGGTCGGGCCGGGCATTGAGAACGTGCCGGTCGGCGGCGCCATGGATATGGGCATCGTGGTGGAAGTGGCAGGCCGCAAGATGCAAGAGGACTTTGAACCCGTGCTGGAGCGGCAGATTCACTACTTCATCAACGGCGCGTCGGGCATCCAGCACATTGGCCAGCGCGACATCGCCTGGATTCGCATCAGCAAAGCCGCCGCCGAGAAGGGGTTCAACCTGGAGCACTTCGGCAAGATTCTGGTCGCCCGCTTCCATGCGGACTTCGGCGCCATCGTGGACAAGGTTCAGGTAACCATCTACACGGATCCGCAGAAGATAGAGGAATGGCTGGCGAAGGCGCGCGAGGCGTACAACTACCGCAACCAGCGCCTGGCCGATATGACGGACGAGTCGGTGGAGGAGTTCTACTCCTGCACGCTGTGCCAGAGTTTCGCGCCGAACCACGTGTGCGTGGTGTCGCCCGAGCGTCTTGGGCTGTGCGGGGCCTACAACTGGCTGGACTGCAAGGCTTCCTACCAGATCAACCCCACCGGCCCGAACCAGCCCATCCCGAAGGGGAAGTGCCTGGATCCGGTCAAGGGCTACTTTGACAAGGTGAACGAGTTCGTCCAGGCGGCTTCGCACGGGACGGTGCAGCAGGTTTCCATGTACTCCATCATGGAGAACCCAATGACGGCGTGCGGGTGCTTTGAGGCGATCATGATGGTGGTGCCCGAGGCCAACGGGTTCATGGTGGTGTCGCGCGAGGATCCGAGCATGACGCCGGCGGGGATGACATTCTCCACGCTGGCAGGTGTGGCCGGCGGCGGACTCCAGACGCCCGGCGTGATGGGCGTGGGCAAGTACTTCCTGGTGAGCCGCAAGTTCATCGCGGCCGACGGCGGCCTCAAGCGCATCGTGTGGATGTCGTCTATCCTCAAGGAGACGATGGCCGAGGAACTCAAGGCGGCCGCCGCGCGCGAGGGCGACCCTGACCTCCTGGACAAGATTGCCGACGAGCGCGTGGCGACGACGGTGGACGAGATGCTGCCCTTCCTGGAGGAGAAGGGGCATCCGGCGCTGACGATGCCGCCGCTGTTCTAGCGACAGAAGCGGTCAGCCATCAGCGGCCCGCGTTCACCATGGGGGCGCTGCGGATGGCTGACCGCTCCCATGGCGCGTCGCGGAAGACCGCCTGCGCCAAGCCTGGGTTGTGCTGCGTTTGACGGGCGGCGCCTCCCAGGCTATCCTTGTGCGGACGAATTCTTGTGTCGGGGAGGGAGAGGTTGTCCGGCGTGCGGTACGTTCGTGATGTCATGCACCGCGGGGTCGTAACATGCGCTCCTGACACTCCGCTGACGGAAGTCGCGGCGCTCATGGCCCGCGACCGCGCCAGCGCCGTGGCCGTGGTGAACCCGAACGGCGAACTTGTCGGCATCATTTCCCGCACCGACATGGTGCGGGCGTACCTCAAGCCCTTCGCGAATCTCCGCGCCGAAGACATCATGACGACGCAAGTCGCCACCATCATCCCCGATATCCCGATTCAGGCCGCCGTCCAGATTATGCTGGATCGCGGCGTGCATCAACTCGTTATTCTGCACGCTCGCCCCGCGCCGCAGCGCCCTGTGGGCATCCTCACCATGGACGACATTGTCAAGGATATGGCCAACCTTCCAGACTCAGAGAAAGGAGAGTAGAATCCATGCCAGTTACCGTAGAAACACCGCTGGAGAAATGGACCGGCAAGGTCCGAGAAGTAACCCTCGGAGCCACCCGCGACCAGAAAGGAACCCGTTCCAAGACCGTAACGGTGGGCGGCGAAACCACCCTGCCCTTCCTTCACTTTGAGGGAAGCATTCCGCACCCTCCGGTGATCGCCATTGAAATCCAGGACTCGTATCCAAACGATTGGTCTCCTGTCTTGTTGCAGGCGTGGGGCGACACGCTGAAGGACCCGGCCGAGTGGGCGAAGAAGGCGGAATCGCTGGGCGCGGACCTCATCATGCTGCGGTTTCGCGGCGTGAACGCCGACGGCACCGAGACGACGGGGGCCCAGGCTGCGGCGGTGGCGAAGGCCGTGCTGCAGGCGACGGGCCTTCCGCTCCTCGTGCGCGGGCCTGGCCAGGCCGAGAAGGACAACGAATTGCTGGTGGCCGTGGCCGAGGCGGGCGCGGGCGAGCGCCTGGCGTTGGGCCTGTGCGAAGACAAGAACTACCGCACGATTGTTGCGGCGGCGCTGGCCCACGGGCACCTGGTCATCAACTCCACCCCCATTGATGTCAACCTGGCCAAGCAACTGAACATCTTGGTCAGCGATATGCAGTTGGAAGCCGACCGCATTCTGATGGACCCGACGACGGGCGCGCTGGGGTACGGCCTGGAATACACCTACTCGGTGATGGAACGCCTGCGCATCGCCGCCCTCACCGGCGACAGCATGACCCAGATGCCCATGATTTGCTTCACCGGCGAGGAGTCGTGGCGTCAGAAGGAGTCCAAGGTGGGCGAGGGCGTGCCCGCGGCCTGGGGCGACTGGACGAGGCGCGGCATCTTGTGGGAGACCGTAACGGCGGTCGCACTGCTGGAGGCCGGCGCGGACATCGTTACCCTGCGCCATCCCGATTCGGTGCCCATCGTTCGCAAGGCCATTGAGCAACTGATGGCGCACTAGCGGCGAGGTTTGGCGTGCTTGCGCAGGTGGACTGGCTAACGGCGGCTGCGGGGCTCGTTTTGCTGGTCATCAGCATCCTGAGCGCCTTTCGGCCCAACCTGGTCTGGGGCGACCCGACGCCGCTGCGCCTGCCGCCGGAGAAACTGTACCGCCTGTACCGCCGCCGGCAAATCGGGACCGTGGTGTTCTTCATTGCCGGCGCGGCCTTGCTCATTCTGAGTGTGAGATAGTCCAGGAACGTTCATCTACAAGGAGGACAAGATGCCACTGAGCGGACTTGAAATCTACAAACTGCTCCCGAAAACCAACTGCAAGGAGTGCGGGTTTCCTACCTGCCTTGCGTTCAGCATGAAACTGGCGGCCAAACAGGCCGAACTCTCGGCATGCCCGTATGTGTCGGAGGAGGCGAAGAAGGCGCTGGAGGCCGCCTCGGCTCCTCCGATCCGCCTGGTAACCCTGGGCGGCGGGGATCACAAGGTGGAAGTGGGCAATGAGACGGTGCTCTTCCGCCATGAGAAGACCTTCTTCCACCAGCCGGGCGTATTCGTGCGCGTGCCCGACAACCTGCCCGCTGCCGACCTGGAGGCCAAGGTCGCCGAGATCGTGGGGTTCAAGACCGAGCGCGTGGGCATGGACCTGTTCGTGGACGGCATCGCGGTGCAGAACGTTTCGGGCAGCCCCGAAACTTTCGCCCAGGCCGTGGCGACGGTGCGCGCCAAGACGAAGCGGCCGATGGTGCTCCTGTCGGACAACCCCGCGGCCATCGCGGCGGGCCTGGCGAAAGAGGGCGGGCTTGCGCCCCTGATTGGCCCCGCGACGGCGCAGAACTGGCAGGAGATGGCCAAGGCCGCGAAGGCTGCCAACGCTTCGGTGCTGGTGCGGGCCGACGGCGACCTCAGCGCGCTGGCGAGCCTGGCCGAGGATGTGAAGGCGGCGGGCGTGGAGAATATCGTGCTGGATCCCGGGGCGCGCACTCTGGCGGGCAGCCTGGCTCTGTTCACGCAGTTGCGCCGCCTGGCCCTGAAGAAGAACTTCCGCCCCCTGGGGTATCCGCTGGCGGCCTTCCCCGGCGAAGGGGCAGGCTCGTTTGAGGAGGAAGTGGTGGCGGCGGCCCAGGCCATCGCCAAGTACGGCGGCATTGTGGTGCTGGATCACTTTGACCCGGCCGCGCTTTACATCTTGCTCACGTTGCGGCTGAACATCTTCACCGACCCGCAGAAGCCCATCCAGGTGAGCCCGGGCGTGTACGAGTTCAACGCGCCGAAGCCCGAGTCGCCGCTGCTGGTTACCACCAACTTCTCGCTGACCTACTTCAGCGTGGCCGGCGAGGTGGAGGCGAGCGGCCTGCCCGCGTGGGTGCTCATCACGGACGCGGAGGGGATGTCGGTGCTGACCGCGTGGGCGGCGGGCAAGTTTGACGCCGAGCGGATTGCCAAGGCGGTCAAGTCCTTTGGCGTGCCCGATAGGATCAACCACAAGAAGATCGTCATCCCCGGTCTGGTGGCGACCATCTCGGGCGACCTGGAGGAAGAACTGCCGGGATGGGATGTGCGCGTTGGCCCTCGCGAGGCGGTGGATATCCCGTCCTACCTGAAGAACGTCTGGAAGTAGCGACCCCGAAGGGGCGAACCCGCTCCGCACCTGGCGGAGGAAGGTTCGCCCCTTGACAGGATGTGGTGATGCCTGAGAATTCATGTAAGGTAGCGTTCCAGCCGTCGGGGATCGTGGCCCAGGCGCGCCCCGGCGATATCCTGTCGGATGTGGCCATCGCCGCGGGCGTGCCTATCAGCCTGCCCTGCGGCGGCCAGGGGCGCTGCGGACGCTGCAAGGTCGTGATTACCCGCGGCGACGTGGAACGCAAGACGACCGGCAGGCTCAGCGCAACCGAACTGGAGCAGGGGTATGCCCTCGCGTGTCAGACGCGCGTCCTGGGCGACCTGGAGGTCTTCGTTCCGCCGATTGAGGAGATCATCGTCCGCAGGCTGCCCACGGAGCGGGGCGCGGAGCGGGCCTACGAACTGCCCGCTGCGTGCGATTGGGCCGCCAAGCCAACGCTACGCAAGGTTCATCTCCAGATTGAGCCGCCCAGCCTGCAGGACAACACGACGGACTTTGAGCGCGTGTCGCGGGAACTGGCGCGGCAGTACGACATTCGCGATCTGACGGTGGCGCTGCCGACGCTCCGCAGGCTGGCGAAGGCCCTGCGGGGGGCGAACTGGGATGTTACGCTGACGCTGGAGATGGGCACGTGGGTCAACCCCGACGGCCCGCCGCGCCTGGTGGACGTGGCTCCGGGGGATCAGACGCAGACGCTGTACGGGATTGCTGTGGACATCGGGACGACATCCAACGTCGTGTACCTGGTGGACATGGCGGCGGGGCGGGTAGTGGACACGGCCTCGGCGTACAACCTGCAGATTTCCTGCGGCGAGGACGTGATCTCGCGCATCATCTACGCCAAGAAGCCAGGCGGGTTGGATCACCTGCAGCGGCTGGTGGTGCAGACCATCAACGGGCTGATTGAGGAACTGTGCGCCAGGAACAACATCGCCGGCACCGAGATTCACAAGATGACGGTGGCCGGCAACACGACGATGACCCACCTGTTCCTCGGCCTGGATCCGGAGGCGATTCGCCTGGAGCCGTACATTCCCACCATCACGCACCCGTCGCCGGTGCGGGCGCACGAACTCGGCATCCACATCAACCCCGATGCGACGGTGGACTGCTTGCCTGGGGTGGGGGCCTACGTCGGGGGCGACATCACGGCAGGCGTTCTCAGTTCCAAACTGTACACTACCGACAAACTGAGCCTGTTCATTGACGTGGGCACCAATGGCGAGATCGTCCTGGGGAACGCCGATTGGCTGATCTCGTGCGCGTGCTCGGCGGGGCCTGCGTTTGAGGGCGCGGGCGTGCAGTCGGGCATGCGGGCGACAGTCGGCGCGATTGAGGAAGTCTGGATCAGCGCCAAGACCTACGAGCCCACCTATCGTACCATCGGCGACGCTCCGCCGGAGGGCATCTGCGGGTCGGGGATGATCTCGCTGCTGGCCGAGATGTTCATCTCGGGCGTGATGGACAAGGCGGGCAAACTCAACCGAACGCTGAACACGCCGCGCATCCGCATGGGCGAGCACGGGCCGGAGTACGTGGTGGCGTGGGCGTCCGAGACGCGCACGAAGAAGAGCGACATCGTCATTACCGAGGTGGACATCGCCAACCTCATCCGCGCCAAAGCCGCCATCTACGCGGGGTTCTCGGTGCTGACGCGCAGCGTGGGGATTGAACTGGCCGACGTGGAGCAGGTGCTCATCGGCGGGGCGTTCGGCAAGTACATTGACGTGGAGAAGGCCATCCAAATCGGGCTTCTGCCCGACATGCCGTGGGACAGGTTCCATTATCTGGGCAACACGTCGGCCCTTGGGGCCTATGCGGCGCTGCTGTGTGCCGACATGCGCCAGGCGGTCGTGGACATCGCCAGGAAGATGACCTACCTGGAGTTGAGCGCGGACAACACCTTCATGGATCAATTCACGTCGGCGCTGTTCCTGCCGCATACCGACACGGCGGCGTTCCCTTCGGTCATGCGGCTCTTGCAGAGCATAGGCCGCCAGTCTCAGGAAAAGTAACGGCGCACGGAAATCGCGCGCTCGCGGTGTTCGTGGGGGGTCATCGGGTTTTCACAATCGCGCGGAAGCGCACAAGAACACGAGGAGGTGCATACATGCTGATAATCGGGGAAAACATCCACATCATTGCGCCCAAGATTCGGGAGGCTGTCAACAATCGCGACACGGCCTACATCCAGAAGGTGGCGCTTGCGCAGTGGAACGCCGGCGCCCAGGTGATTGACCTGAACATCGGCCCCCAGAAAAAGGCGGGCGTGGAGATCATGGAATGGATCGTGGACGCCGTCCAGGAGGCCATTCCCGATGTGGTGCTCTCGCTGGACACGACGAACGCCGCCGCCATTGAGGCTGGCCTGAAGAAGTGCAAGAACAAGCCTTTCATCAACTCTACTTCGGCCGAGGAAGAGCGCCTGGCCGCCATGGCTCCGCTGGCCGCCAAGTATGGGGCCAACATCATCGCGCTCACCATGACGAAATCGGGCATCCCCGTGAGCGCCGAGGATCGCTTCAACATCGCCATGGAGATTCTCCTGCCGAAACTCACGGAGGCCGGCGTGCCGGTGGAGAACATCTACTTTGACCCGCTGGTGCTGACGGTGGCCGGCTCGCAGGAGTACGTGCCCAACGCGGTGGAGGCCGTCCGCCTGATGAAACTGTGGGAGCCGCCGCTCAACACGGTGGTGGGGCTGTCCAACGTCTCCAACCAGGTGTCGCACGAGAACCGCAGCCTCATCAACCGCACCTACCTGGTGATGCTGATGGCCGCGGGGCTGGATGCCGCCATCGCCGACCCGCTGGATCGGGAACTGATGCGGTTCATGCAGATCGTTGAGACCCGCGACGATAGCACGCCGGTGGGGCGGCTTCTGCTCCACCTGTACGACACGACCCAGAGCATGGAGCCTTTTGACCCGTCCGTGGTGGACATGAACGATCCGGAGCAGGTTGCCATCTACAAGACGGTGCGGATTCTGAAGAACGAGATCATCTTCGCGGATTCGTACCTGAAGATGTAGTCTTTACCCTATCACCCCCTGGCCCCCTCTTCCCCGCCGGCAGGGAAGAGGGGGAGCGGCGGGGCGGGCGCGCCTGCACACGGCATTCCCGTGAACACGGAACCGGTGAAGAGCCGCGAAAGGGCTTCTGTGCCTTTCGCGGCTTTTGTGCTGTTTCGCGGGGTTCCGTACCGCGCACGCGGCCTGCCATGCTGGGCAGCGGGGCCGCGGATGGGCGCGGGACTGGGCGGAAGCGCGCCGCACGCGCCTTGACGTTCTCCGAGATGTGGGGTATAATTCACGGTGGCTGTATCGATAATCGATAATATCCCTGGGAACTGGAACCACCGTTTTTCGCCAAGAGATTGTACCACGCGCACGAACTTGTGGTATAATAGGGCCAGGGTAAACGTTGTAATGCGCGTCCGCTTCCATCTGTACCTTCCAACCGCCGAGGAGGATTGCCATGAGACTTGAGGATATTCGCAGGGTGGCCATGATCGGGGCGGGGACGATGGGTTCGGGTATCAGCATGTGCTTCGCCCAGGCCGGCTACGAGGTGGCGCTGTACAGCCGAAGCGCCGAGGGAATCCAGAGGGCGCTCAACCGCGTGAAGCATAGCCAGCAGGTTTTCATCCAGGAGGGGCTGATATCCGAGGGGGAGGCCGAGGCCGCCCGAGCGCGTATCCGCGGGACCGATTCCCTCGCCGATGCGCTGCAAGGCGTCCAGTACGTCCTGGAGTCGGTGCCCGAGAACCTGGCTCTCAAGCAGGCCCTTTTCCGCGAAATGGAGACCTTGTGTCCGCCCGACACCATCCTCGCTACCAACACGTCGGGCCTCAGCATCACGGCTATCGCGTCGGTGTGCCGCTATCCCCAGCGGGTGGGCGGCATGCACTGGGCCAATCCGCCGGAGATCGTGCCGCTGGTGGAGGTGATTCGCGGCGAGCAGACGTCGGAAGAGACCATGGACCTCATCTACGGCATGTCCGAACGGCTGGGCAAGGTGCCGGTGCGCGTGCAGAAGGACATCCCCGGATTCGCGAGCAACCGCCTGCAGTACGCGCTGCTCCGCGAGGCGCTGCACTTGGTCCAGGAAGGAGTCGTAACCGCCGAGGATGTGGACCGCACGCTGAAGAACGGGGTCGGCTTCCGCTATCCGTGGCTGGGGCCGCTGGAGACGGCAGACCTGGGTGGCCTGGACGTGTTCCACACCATCTGTCAGTATCTGTTCAAGGAATTGAGCACGATGACGAAGACCCCCGCGTTCTTTGACGAGATCGTTCGGGGCGGCAACTACGGCATCAAGACGGGGCGGGGGTTCTACGACTACACCGGCAAGTCGCGCGAGCAGATTCTGCGGAAGCGCGATTTGTATTTCCTGCGGCAACTGAAGTTGCTGCGCGAGGTTCGGGAGATGGAATGAGGCGAGGTGAGAGATGGCAGACAAAGTCATCATCACGGCGGCGCTGGCTGGCAGCGTTACGCTGAAGGAGCACAATCCCAACGTGCCCTACACGCCCGAAGAATTCGCCCGCGAGGCGAAGCGGGCCGAGGAGGCAGGCGCGGCCATCGTGCATGTCCACTTCCGCGATCCCATCACCGGCAAGCCGACCACTGATCCCACGATCATGGCCGAGGTGGTGCAGGCCATCCGCGAGAACAGCCGCGTGCTGCTCAACCTGAGCACGGGCGTGAGTCTGGATTCCACGCTGGAAGAACGCAAGCGGCCCATCGTGTACCACACGCCCGAGTTGGCGTCGTTGAACCCGGGCACCATGAACTTCTGCACCGTGAGTTACAAGGATGGCTCCATCATCGCGGACAAGACGTACTACAACCCGCTTTCGGCCACCATAGAGTTCGGCACGCTGATGAAGGAGAAGGGCATCAAGCCCGAGATTGAGTGCTTTGACCTGGGCCACGTGCACAACACGTTGTTCTTCCTGGAGTACTACGACTTCCTGGTTCCACCGCTGCATTTCTCCTTCGTGTTCGGGGTGATGGGGGGAACCCGATTCAACTCGGACATTCTGAACAGTTACATCCACGCGGTGCCGCCGGGATCCACGTGGCAGGGGGTAGGCGTGGGGCCGCTGTGCTTCCCGGTGGCGATGGCCGGGGCGATCTTCGGCGGGCACATTCGGGTGGGCCTGGAAGACAACATCTACATTGACATAACCACGAAGACGAAGTCGCGGGGCAACTGGGATCAGGTGGAGAAGGCCGTGCAGATCGCGCGGATGGCGGGGCGCGAGCCGGCCACGCCCGACGAGGCGCGCGCGATCCTGCACCTTCCCGCGAAGCCGACCGTGTAACGTTCACGGGCGTAGCCCGAAGCCTGCGGCGCGATGTTCCAACCACTTGCGCAAAGGGGGTGCCGATGCGAAGCGATGCGATGAAGAAGGGGCTGAAGAGGGCGCAGCACCGGGCGTTGTTGTATGCCATGGGGTACACGCGCCGTGAGATTGATGCTCCCATCGTGGGGGTTGTCAACGCCTTCAACGAGATTGTGCCGGGGCACTTTCACCTCAACGCCGTCACGGAGGCGGTGGTGCGAGGGGTGGCGTCGGCGGGCGGCACGCCGGTGGTCTTCCCGTCCATCGGCATCTGCGACGGGCTGGCCATGGGGCACGAGGGGATGAAGTACGTGCTGGCCAGCCGCGAACTCATCGCCGATTCGGTGGAAGTGATGGCGATGGCGCACCCCTTTGATGCGCTCGTCCTCGTAACCAACTGCGACAAGATCACCCCCGGGATGCTGATGGCGGCACTGCGGCTGAATATTCCCGCCGTCGTCGTGAGCGGCGGGCCGATGCTGGCGGGGTTGTGGCGCGGCCGCGAGACCGACCTGACCACCGTCTGGGAGGGGGTGGGCCAGGTTTCCGCCGGTAGCATGACCGAGGCGGAGTTGGCCGAAATGGAGGAGGTCTGCTGCCCTGGGTGCGGGTCGTGCGCCGGGATGTTCACGGCCAACTCCATGAACTGCCTGACGGAAGCCCTGGGCCTGGGCCTGCCGGGGAATGGGACGATTCCGGCGGTGAGCGGGGCGAGGCTTCGCCTGGCGAAGTTGGCCGGCGTGAAGGTCATGGAACTTCTTCAGCGCGGGATTTGTCCGCGCGACATCGCCACGCCCGAAGCCTTCATGAACGCCATTGCGGTGGATATGGCCCTTGGGTGCTCCACGAACACCGTGCTCCACGTTCCGGCGATCGCCAACGAGGCGCATCTGACGATCCCGCTGGATTTGTTCCAGGAGGTGGCGGAGCGCGTTCCGCACATCTGCAACATGAGTCCGGCGGGACCGCATCACCTGGACGACCTGGATCGCGCGGGGGGCGTGCAGGGCGTGATGAAACGCCTGGCCGAGCGGGGGCTGGTAGACCCGTCGGTGATGACCGTTACGGGGCGGACGCTGGGTGAGAACCTGCAAAGCGTGGAAGTCCGAGACGCCGAAATCATTCGCCCGCTGGATCGGCCCGTCCATCCGGAGGGCGGCCTGGCGATTCTGAAGGGCAACCTGGCCCCGGAGGGCGCGGTGGTCAAGCAGGTGGCGGTGGCTCCGGCCATGCGGCGGCGGCGCGGGCGCGCGCGGGTGTTTGACTGCGAGGAGGACGCCGTGGATGCCATCCTGGGCGGGCGCATCGTGCCGGGCGATGTGGTCGTCGTGCGGTACGAGGGGCCGAAGGGCGGGCCCGGGATGCGCGAGATGCTGGCGCCCACGTCGGCGATTGTGGGCATGGGTTTGGGCGAGTCGGTGGCGCTCATCACCGACGGGCGGTTCAGCGGCGTAACCCGCGGCGCGGCCATCGGCCACGTTTCCCCGGAGGCGGCGGAAGGCGGGCCTATCGCCCTGGTGCAGGAGGGCGACAGCATCTGGATAGACATTCCCAATCGCACGCTAACGCTTGAGGTATCCGAGCAGGAGTTGTCCGAGCGGCGGGCCCGCTGGGTCCCGCCTGAGCCAAAGGTGAAGGAGGGGTATCTATACCGATACGCGAAGATGGTAACATCTGCAAGTACAGGCGCCATACTGAAGGCGTGAGCGGCAACCGTTGCCGACGCGCCGCGAAGTTCTGGTCCCAACCTAATTCACAATGAAAGGAGCGAAACCATGAGCGACGAAAGTGTGGTCAAGTACGATGAGATGGGCGTCATGGACGGGGCAACCATCGGCCTGCCTCGCAAGATGACCCGCGAAATCTGGCTGCAGGAGGTCTTTCCGGAGTGGGGCACGTACCTGAACTACGAGATTGAGCACTTCCAGGTGAAGCCGGGGACGGGCGTCCTGTGGTATTTCGGCGGGCCGTCGTGGGCGCTGAAGTCGCAGGCGGGCGCGGTCTTCCTGGTGGACCTGTACGCCGGGCCGAGCCTGTTCACGGACTACTCGTACTGCGGCGTGTGTCGCACCAGCGGCGCGGACAAACTGTGGTGGATGCGCCTGAACCCCCACGTGATAGACCCGTGGAAGTTCAATCGGCTGGACGCGGTGTGCATCACCCACCATCACCAGGACCACATGGACTTCTACACCATCAGCGCGGCGCTCCAGACCACGAACTGCAAGTTCATCGCGCCGCCCGAAGCCGCCCGACGGATGAAGAAGAACATGGGCGTGCCCGATGACCGACTCATCGTGGCCGAGGTGGGCAAGAGCGTTCAGATCGCCGACATGAAGATTGACTTCGCGCCGAACTTTGATGTCATCGCCACCAAGACGGGCTTTGACACGCCCAGGCCGTTTGAGGAAGTCGCCGTGAGTTACATCTTCAACACCGAGGGCGGCAACATGGCCTTCCTGGGCGACACGCTGTACCACAACGGCTATCGCATGGTGGGCGAGACCTACAAGATTGACATGGTTACGATGGACATGGGGAACAATGCCCCCGGGTACACGGACAAGATGTCGCCGTGGGATGTGTGGCGGGTGGCCGAGGCCATGAACGCGAAGGTGGTGATTCCGGCGCACCATGACAACTGGGCCAACTGCTACGAGGACCCGTCGTACCTGGAGTACATCGTGGCGCGCAAGGCGAAGGAGAAACGGCTGGATTTGCGGACCGTCGTCCTGTTGCCCGGGGCGCGGTATGAGCACCCGACCGACATGAACATCGGCCGGTACGTGTATCCCGACTGGCGCGAGCGCACCAACTGGAAGAAGAGCGTGGAGTACGGGCCAGACCGCTGGTAGGCGGGTGTTGGCGGATGGTCGCGGGGTGGCCGGTGGCGCGATGGCTGCCGGCCACCCGGTGTCGCGTTTTGTCGGCCTGGGGGACAACGCAGGGGAATGGAACGGACGAAGACGGGACTTGTCTCGGACCAACTGGAGCGCGGCGAGGAGCGGTACCGCGCGCTGTTTGAGGCGGCCGCCGAGGCGATTGTGCTGCAAACGGCGGATGGCGTCATCTTGGACTGCAATCCGTCGGCGTGCCAGATTTTCGCGTGCGCGCGGGAGCAGTTGATCGGCGCGAATGTGTGCGAATTTGTCGCACCGGAGGGGGCACCGGCTGCCCGGCGCTTCATGCGCGACGCGCTGCGGTCGGGCGCGGCCACTTTCACGCTGGCCTGCAAGCGCCGCACGGGGGTGATTTTCCCCGCGGAGGTTACGGCGCGTCGGGTTCTGTTGGAGGGCGCTCCGCATCTCGTTACGTGTGTGCGCGATGTTACGGAGCGAAAATGGGCCGAAGACCGCATCCGCCAGGACGAGCGCTTCCTGAAGGCCGTGTTTGACGGGATTCAAGACGGCATCAGCGTGCTGGACAAGGACCTGAACATCGTCAGCGTCAACCAGGCGATGGAGAGGTGGTACGCGCACATGACGCCGCTGGTGGGCAAGAAGTGCTTCCACGCCTATCACGGCCGCGAGGCGCCTTGCGCCATCTGCCCAACCATTCGGGCCATGAGGACGGGGACGCCCCAGATGGACGAGGTGCCCCTGACCGGGGCCGATGGGGTCTGGGGCTGGCTGGAAGTGTACGCCTTCCCCATGCTGGGCGATGATGGCAAGGCCACCGGCGCGATTGAGTACGTGCGCGACATCACCGAGCGCAAGCGCGCCGAGGACAAAATCCGATATGACGAGTGGTTCCTCCAGGCGGTGTTTGACGGGATTCAAGACGGCATCAGCGTGCTGGACACGAACCTGCGCATTGTGCGCGTCAACAACGCCATGGAGCGCTGGTACGCCCACGCCACGCCTCTGGTGGGCAAACTATGCTACCAGGCGTACCACCTGCGCAGCGAGCCGTGCGTCATCTGCCCCACACGGCGCGCCATGGAGAAGGGCACGCCGCAGATGGACGAGATTCCCCTCACCGGCCCCAAGGGGGTGGAGGGGTGGCTGGAATTGTACGCATTCCCCATGTACGACGACAACGGCAATTGTATCGGGGTCATTGAGTACGTGCGCGACATCACCAAGCGGCGCGAGGCCGAGGAGGCGCTTGGCAAGTCCCGCCGCCTGCTGGAAAAGATGTTTGCGAGCCTGCGCGACGGGGCGTTTATCATAGACCTGGACATGCGGATTCTGGACTGCAACCCCGCTGCGACGGAGATTTTCGGCTACAAGCGCGAGGAGATGCTGGATCAGGACATCGGCCTGCTCCACGTGGATGGCGCGCGCCTGGAGGAATTCAACCACCATTTGCGCGCCGCCCTGGCCGAAAAAGGGTTTCTGTTCCTGTCCGAGTTCCCGATGAAGCACAAGAGCGGGAGGGTGTTCACCACGGAGCACAGCGTGGTGCCGTTGGAGGACGAGCAGCACCGACACATCGGCTGGGTGGCGCTCATCCGCGACATCACGGAGCGCAAGCGGATGGAGCAGTACATGCTGCGGACGGAGCGGCTGGCGGCGATGGGGCGGCTGGCGGCGGCGCTGGCGCACGAGATCAACAACCCGCTGCAGGGCATCGGCAACAGTCTGGAGTTGGTGCTGGACTTCCCGCTGGGCGACGAGGAGCGGCAGGAGTACCTGCTGGCGGTGCGGCGCGAGATAGAGCGGCTCATGGCGTTGAGCGAGCGCGTGCTGGACTTTGCGCGGCCGCCGCGGATTGAGCGCCGCCCCACGCTGGTGCCGCCTATCGTCCAGCATGCCCTGGACCTGGCCGCGAACCAGTTGCAGCAGCGGCGCATTGCGGTTACGCTGGATCTTCCTGCGGACCTGCCGCCGGTGATGGCGTCGGCCGATCACCTGTCGCAGGTGTTTCTGAACCTGATCATCAACGCCATTGAGGCCATGCCCGGCGGTGGAGCGCTGGACATCGCGGCGAGGGTGTGCGAGGGGCAGATGGAACTGGCGTTCTCGGACACCGGCGCGGGCATCACACCCGAGGCGATGAGCATGATCTTTGAGCCTTTCTACACGACGAAAGAGGATGGCACGGGCCTGGGGCTGGCGATTAGCCACAGCATCATCCAGCAACACGGGGGTTCCATCACGGCCCGGAACGCGCCGGGCGGGGGCGCGACGTTTGTCGTGTCGCTCCCGCTGGCGCCGGATCTTCGTGAGCAGTCGCAGGAGGTGGATTTTGCTGGACCCTGTATATCCGCCGATTCCTGAAGCACGGATTTTGGTGGTGGATGACGAAGCGACGCCGCGAATGGCCATCACGCGGGCGCTGAATCTGATGGGATACAAGGCCGACGCCGCGGCATCAGGCGCGCAGGCGCTGGAGCGGCTGGCAGCGACGCCGTATGACCTCATGCTTCTGGATCTGCGCATGCCCGGGCTGGATGGCGTGGAGGTCATGAAGCGCGTGCGCGAGGAATACCCCAATACGCTCATCATCATCCTCACCGCCCATGCGACGCTGGAAAGCGCGGTGGTCGCCGTCAAGTCGGGCGCGACGGACTACCTGCTGAAGCCGTGCAGCATCCGCGAGATCGGCGAGGCGGTGGCCCGCGCCCTGCAGCAGCGTCACGAACGGCTGCGGCGCCAGCATCTGATCCGCGTGATGGCGGATGCGCTGTCGGCATTGCAGGATGAGGAGAGCGCCGCCAATCCGCCAGCCGACGCGGGGGTGGAGCGGTTCATCCGAGCGGGCGGGCTTACGCTGGATCAGGCGAAAGGGCTCCTGCTCGTGGCGGCGAGGGACGGCAGGGAGGCGCGCACGGTGGCGCTGACAGGCAATGAGATGGCGCTCATGGCGCAGTTCCTTCGCAATCCCGAGACGGTGTTCTCGTGCCGCCGCCTGGCCAAAGCGGCGCTTGGATACGATGTGCCCGAACGGGAGGCCGCCGAGATCATCCGACCCCACATCTCGCGGCTGAGGCGCAAGATAGAGCCGGACCCGGCGAGGCCGAGCCTGATTCGCACCATTCGCGGCAAAGGATACTTGTACTCGCCTTCATAGCCCTGTGTTTGCCGCTGTATCGCAGTTCCAACACGGCGGCCCTCGCCATTGCGCAACATTGTTGCAATGCAACTACAACGTTGCACGATAGGTTTTCGTGCTATGATGATAGCAACAGCGTGTTCCCACTTTGTGTCCCTCTCTGCAGCCAAATCCAATTTGGAGAGAATCTCATGGCAAAGAAGAAGCGGATTGTTTACACCAATCGCCCGTGGGAGGCGACGGGGATTTGCAGTGGGTGCCATCTGTGCGAGTTGTACTGCTCTCTCCAGCATGTTGGCGCTTTCAACCCCTATCGGGCGCGGATTCGTGTTGCGGAACTGTCCACCGGCGTGGATGTGCCGGTTACCTGCCAGCAGTGCCAGGATCCCGCCTGCCAGGCGGCCTGCAAGTTTGACGCCATCGTGCTGAACAAGAAACTGCAGATCGTCGTCGTGGACGAGACGAAATGTACCTCGTGCGGGGCGTGCGTGGGGGCCTGCCCCTATGGCATCATCACGCTGGATCCGGTTACGAACAAGGCGATCAAGTGCGACCTGTGCGGCGGGGAATCGCCGGCATGTGTGGACATCTGTCCGTCGCATGTGCTGGGCGCGCTGACCGACGAGGAGGTATCCGAGCACAATCGCCTGCGCTTCGCGGCGCTTTTGGCCGCGAGCGACGAGTTGCGACGCAACACCCCCAGCGGCGAGGGGCCAGTCCTGAAACGACTTGAGAAGAGGGGGTAGGCATCATGGCGAAGAAGAACTCGTATGCGGGCAAGATTCTGCGGGTGGATTTGAGCACGGGAGCCATTACGACGCAGGAACTGGGCCCCGAATACACGGATTTGTTCCTGGGGGGCCGCGGCATCGCGTCCAAGATTCTGTACGATGAGGTTCCACCTGAGGTGGAGCCTTTTGATCCCGCCAACCGCCTCATCTTCTCGCCCGGGGCGCTCATCGGGACGGGGGTGCCCGCGGCCAGCCGCACGACGGTCGCCGCGCGGTCGCCGCTGACGAACATGCACGGCGATGGCCACTCGGGCGCGTCGTGGGGGGCGGAACTCAAGCGCGCGGGGTACGACGTGCTCATCTTCCAGGGCAAGGCCGAGAGGCCGGTGTACCTGTACATTGACAACGACACGGTTGAGATTCGCGACGCGAGCCACCTGCGGGGTCAGTTCACGTCGGCGGTGCACAGTTGGGCGCGCACGACTTTCGGCGCCGATGTGTGCACGGTGAGCATCGGCCCGGCGGGCGAGAACCTGGTGCGGCTGGCCGGCGTGTACCACAACGGGGCCGACAAGGGCGTGAGCGCGCGGTGCGGCCTGGGCGCGGTCATGGGCTCCAAGAACCTGAAGGCGATTGTAACGCGGGGCACCGGCGACATCGGCGTGGCCGACATCGCGGCGCTGAAGGCGGCATTCAAGGACTACCTGGATACCATCGCCGTGGATCCCTACGTGCCGCCGGCGACGAAGTACGGGACGTGCCGCTTCATGGGCCACCGCGTGAAGTTCGGCATTCACGGCGCGGAGAACTGGCGCTACGGCGCGTACCACTGGGAGACGCTGGATCCGGAGATCTTCCGATCGGACTATCAGGTCAAGGCGGGGGCGTGCCTGGCGTGCCCGGTGCGCTGCCGTCGCGACTATCGGGTGCGCACAGGCCCCTACGCGGGCGTTACGGCTAAACTGGAATGGGAGACCATCGCGCGCTCCATGACGTGTGGCGTTACGAACCCGGAGGCGGTCATCGCGTGGTCCAATCAGTGCAACCACTACGGCCTGGACACCGAAGGCACGGGCGATACCATCGCCTTCGCCATGGAGTGCTTTGAAAACGGGATCTTGACCGAGAAGGAGACCGAGGGCCTCCGGTTGGAGTTTGGCAACGAGGCGGCCTGGCTGGAACTGACGCGGCGGATCGCGCTGCGCCAGGGCGAATTGGCCAACATTCTGGCGGAGGGCACCAAGCGGGCGGCGGCCAAAATCGGGCGGGGCAGCGAGCGGTTCGCCATGCACGTGAAGGGCGGCGAGATGACGGCGGGCGACCCGCGCGGGATGCCGGTTCGGGCGGTGTCCTATGCCACGTCCACGCGCGGGAGCGATCACCTGCGCTCCAACCCGTACATTGAGGAGATCATGCGGCCCGAAGAGGCGCTGCAGTGGTTCGGGTCGGAGGAGGCGGCCGACATCAAGCACGGGGTGCGCGGCAAGGGCAAGATGCTGAAGTTCAGCGAGGATTTCGTTACCATCGGCGACATCCTGGGCCTGTGCAAGTTCGCGTACTACCGTTCGGCCACGTTCCCGTACCTCTACCGCAAGGGCGTGCACCTGGCCACGCGGTTCTACAACGCCTGCACGGGGCGCAACCTGAGCGAGGAAGAGATGCTCATGGCGGGCGAGCGCGCGTTCAACGTGGAGAAGGCGTACAACACGCGGTGCGGTGCGACCCGCGCCGACGACGTGATTCCGCGGCGCTTCTTTGAGGAGCCGCTGCTGGGTGGAGGCCCAAGCGGCGGGGCCGTCGTTGACTTGGAGAAGTTTGACGCCATCCTGGACGAGTACTACGAGGACCGTCGCTGGGATCCCGATACGGGGCTGCCCACCCGCGCGGGCCTGGAGCGCCTGGGGCTGAACGCCATCGCGGATGACCTGGAGGCCCGCGGCAAACTGCCTGTGTCGGATTGCGGCAAGGTTGAGTGAGCAGCGACGCACGGTAAACCTTTCGGTTCACCTGTACCCGCCGCTCAACGGCGCGGCGGGGCAGGATCGGGTGCAGATAGCGCTGGAGGCGCCCGCGACGGTGGGCGATGTGCTGGACGCCCTGGTGGCGCGGTACGGGGCCGAGATGCGGCGCTACCTGTATGACGCGAGCGGGCGCGTCGTGCCGGCGTGGACGGCTTTCGTGGGCGATGCGCCGGTCCAGTTGAATCGCGACGAGGCGCTTCGGACGCCGGTCGGCGATGGGGATGAAATCGCGCTGATTCTGAACCTGGCCGGCGGATAACAATTCCATAGCATCCTCAATTGCGCACCGCAGCAGGTGCGAAAGGAAAGGAGATGGACAATGGCAGTCATCCATGTTCCTTACGGCGTGAAGGGGACTCTTGACCTGGAGGTGCCGGACAAGAACCTTGTCCTGAACACCGACGTGCCGTTTCCCGGCGAGATGCCGAACCTCAACGACGCCATCCTGGCGGCGCTGGAGAACCCGGTTGCAGGCCCGCCATTCTCCGAGCGCCTGCGCAAGGCGAACCGCGTTGTCATCCTCGTGGACAATTTTGCCCGCCTGACCCCTGCGTACAAACTTCTGCCGCCCATCCTGGAGAAGATCAAGGAAGCCGGCAAGTACGTGGAGATTCTCATTGCCAGCGGCGCGCTCCGCGAAATGAGCGAGAGCGAGTTGGAGCGCAAGTTGGGCAAGGAGATTCTGTCGTCGGGCATTCCCATTGTGGTCAGCAAGGCGCGCGAGACGTGGGACTTTGAGTTCGTGGGCGTTACCAGTTACGGGTCGCCCATCAACGTGCACAAGCGATTCCTGGCGGCGGACTTCCGGCTGGCGGTAACGATGACGCAGGCGACGCTGTGGGGCTACGGCGGCGGCGGGAGCATGATCCTGCCCGGGGTGAGTTCCTACGAGACGATTGAGTGGCATCACCGTCTGATGACCTCGCCGACGATGAAGGTGGGGTACGAGCCGCCGCTCAACCGCTTCCGGGAGGACATTGAGGAGGCGATGGCGCTGGCGCGGCTGGATATGTCGCTGCTGGCCATCTTCAACCCCAAGATGGAACTGATAGACCTGACGGCGGGCGATACCCTGGCGGCGCACCGCGCCTCGGTCAAGAAGTACAACGCGCGCTACGCATTTGACCCCGCGAAGATTCCAGGCGGCGCGCTGGACGTGGGCATCAGCGGGTCGTTCCCGGGCGACCGCTTCTTCGCCCATGCGTGCTGGCCCATCGCCAACCTGGATCCGTTCGTGCGCGACGGCGGCACCATCATCGTGGCGACGCCGGTGCCCGGCGGGCTGGCCCACTACGCCTACGCCAAGGACTACATGCCGCCGACCAGGGATGCGATGCGCCGCCTGTACGACGACGTGTTCTACGGCAAGCAGGCCCTGTGGCACGCGTGCCTGTGGCTGCCGGTCATTGAGGTCATGGCGCGCAAGGAGGTCATCGTCGTTACCGAGCCCGAACGCGTGCCCGACTTTGAGATCGTGAAGATACCGGCGGTTACGTCGCTGCAAGAGGCTTGGGAGCGCGTGAGGGACAAGTACGGGCCCAACGTGAAGGTGGGCCACTTCCCGTACGGCAAGTGGATCGTTACCGGCAGGGGCGCCGACGGGAAACTCTAGGCGGAATTCACTGGTTGAGGAGCGCGATGCGACTTCGGTTTGATGACAAGGTCATGGGGTTGTTGGAAGGGGCCATTGACCTGCACATTCACTCGGCCCCGGACGTGTATCCCCGCATCCTGAACGATGTGGAACTGGCCCAGCAGGCCAAGGAAATGGGGATGCGGGCGATACTGGTGAAGAACCACTTTGTGGAGACGGCGGGCCGGGCGCAGGTGGCGTCGGATGTGGCGGGCTTCCCTGTGTTCGGCGGCATTGCCCTGAACCTGACGGTGGGCGGGCTGAACCCTCACGCTGTGGATGTGGCGCTGAAGTTGGGGGCGAAGGTGGTGTGGATGCCCACGCTCCACGCGCAGAAGTTCATTGAGAACAAGAGCCACGTGGCGAACCTGGCGGCGCAGTTGGGCGAGGGCATCCAGGGCATTTTCATCCTCAAGCCCGACGGGAGCCTGAAGGATGAGGTGTATCCCATCCTGGACCTCATCGCGAAATGGGACGTGATGCTGGCGACAGGCCACATCACCATCCAGGAGGCGATGGTGCTTGTGCGGGCGGCGGCGGAGCGCGGCGTGCGCAAGATCGTCGTTACGCACCCGTGCGCCAGTTTCGTGGCCTACAGCGTGGAGGACATGAAGGCCATCCTGGACGCGGGGGCCACGTACCTGGAGCATGTGTACAACGACACCACGCGCCAGGTGGCCCACCCCATCAAGGTGGTGGATTTGTACAACGCCATCAAGGCCATCGGGCCGCAGCACTGTATCATGTCCACCGATTCGGGGCAGTGGCTCAATCCGGTGCCCGCCCAGCAGATGGGGATTTACATAAAAGACATGCTGAATCTGGGCCTCTCGGAGCGGGACATCCGCACCATGGTGGCCGACAATCCGGCACGGGCGTTGGGCCTGTAGCCGCATGAGAAATACGAGACTGGGGGAGACTATGGCAAGAGTTGGGTTTATCGGTCTGGGGCAGATGGGCAAGTGGATGGCCCTGAATGTCCTGAAAGCAGGGTTTGACCTGACCGTGTATGACATCAGCGAGGCGGCGGTCAATGCCCTCAAGGAGGCCGGCGCGAAGGCTGCGCGGTCGCCCAAAGAGATGGCGGCGCAGGTGGACTGGATATTCCTGAGCCTGCCCAACACCCAGGTGGTGGAGAGCGTGCTCTTCGGCGCCGACGGCATCGCGGAGGGGGCGAAGGCCGGGCTTATCGTCGTGGACCTGAGCACCATCGGGTACATGGCGACGCTGGGGTTCGCCGAGCGCCTGGCGCAGCAGGGCGTGGTCTTCGTGGACGCGCCGGTGTCGGGCATGGAGGCGCGGGCGAAGGATGGCACGCTGACCGTGATGTTCGGGGGCGACGAAGCGGTCTTTCAGACCGTGTACCCGGTGTTCCAGGCCATTGGCAATACGATTATCCACATGGGCAAGGTGGGCAGCGGCCAGTTGACGAAACTCATCAACCAGTTGCTGTTCAACACGGCCTGCGCGGCGATGGCGGAGATTCTGCCGATGGCGGTGAAACTGGGGCTGGATCCGGAGAAGATCGCGCAGGTCATCGTAACGGGCACGGGGCGGAGTTTCGCCGTGGAGTTCTTCACGCCGCGCATCCTGGACAACAAGTTTGACGAGGGCTATCCGCTGAAGCACGCATACAAGGACATGATCAGCGCGGCGGAGATCAGCGCGCACCAGAGGATTCCGCTGCCTATGGTGCAGGCCGCGACGACCACGTACCAGATGGCGCTGGCCCAGGGTTTGGGCGACGAGGACAAAGGGGCCATGATCAAGGTCTTTGAGCGCATTCTGGGCGTGGAATTCCGCAAGAAGAAAGGGTAGCGCAATGGCGGAGCACCGAGGGCGACCGGAAGAGATCACCGAAGCCTACTACCGCGGGCTGATGCACGCGGTGGGCTATCGCAAGCAGGATTTGGACAAGCCGCAGATCGCCGTGGTGAATTCGTGGACCGACGTGAACCCGGGCCACCTGCCGCTGAAGGACTTGAGCCAGCGGGTCAAGGAGGGCATTTGGGCGGCGGGCGGCTCGCCGGCCGAGTTCAACGTGCCCGCGCCGTGCGACGGCATGGCGCAGGGGCCGGGTCAGCACTTCATCCTGCCCCAGCGCGACCTCATCGCAGGCTCCATTGAGGCCATGGTGCGCGCGCACGGGTTCCAGGGGATGGTCATGCTGGCGTCGTGCGACAAGATCATCCCCGGCATGGTGATGGCCGCGATTCGCCTGAACATCCCGACGCTGTTCCTCACCGCCGGCGCCATGCTGCCCTACCGTATGGGCAACCGCACCGTGGTTACCTCGGACCTGAAAGAAGCCATCGGCAAGCGGCGGACCGGCGAGATAGATGACGCGACCTTTGAGGACTGGCAGGAGCACTTCTGCGCTTCGTGCGGCACGTGCTCCATGATGGGCACGGCCAACACGATGGGCTGCTTCCTGGAGGCGACGGGCCTCGCGCCGTTCGGTTCGGCGACCATGCTGACCTTTGACGCGGCGAAGTCGCGGCAGGCGCGGGATGTGGGCGAGCGCATCGTGGCGCTGGTGCGCGAGCGCAGGCCCTTCGGCGAATTCTTCACGCGGGCCAATCTGGAGAACGGCATCAAGTACATCTCGGCGTCGGGAGGTTCCACGAACGCCATTCTGCACACGCTGGCCTTCGCGTCGCTGATGGGGGCGGATTTGGATTTGGCGGCGTTTGACCGGCTCCAGGCGTCGGTGCCGGTGGTGGCCAAGTTCAAGCCCTCGGCGCAGTACAACATGGACGACTATCACATGGCGGGAGGGGTGCGCGCGCTGCTGGGCGTCATCCGCGACTGGCTGGATTTGAGCGTGCCGATGGCGATGGGGGGCACGCTGGGCGATGCGCTTCGCGCTGCGCCTCGGCCCGACGGCGTGGTGATTCGGCCCGCGACGGAGCCGCTCGCGCCCAACGGGTGCTTTGGGATTCTGCGGGGGAACCTGGCCCCGCTGGGGTCGGTAGTCAAGAAGACCGGCGTGGAGCCGAGTATGCTGGTGCATCGGGGGCCGGCGGTGGTCTTTGACTCCGAGGAGGACGTGCGCGAGTTCATGCTGACCAAAGAGGTGCGCCCCGGCTCGGTGCTGGTGGTGCGGTACGAGGGGCCGAAGGGCGGGCCGGGGATGCGCGAACTGTCCATCCCGGCGGCGATGCTCGTGGGGATGGGGCTGCACACGTCGGTGGCGATGATCACCGACGGGCGGTTCTCGGGGGCGACACGCGGGCCTTGCGTGGGGCACATCTGTCCGGAGGCCTGGGACGGCGGGCCGCTGGCCTACGTGCGCGACGGCGATATGGTGGAGATCAACGTACCCGAGGGGCGGCTGACCCTGCTCATCTCGGACGAGGAATTGCGCGACAGGCAGAAGTTACCATTGGCGCGCCCCAATCATCCGGCGCCCGGGGTACTGGCCGCCTACCGCGAAAGGGTGCGTGGCGCGGAGACGGGCGCCGTGTGGCTCTAGTGATTCGGTTGTGGGGCCAAAGGTGCGTGATTGCGGAAAGGAGGTGATAGAATCCCGGTAGTTTGAACCTTCGTCGGCAACTGGAGTAAGGATTATTCAAGCGAAAGGAAGGTGACAAGGTATGTCTGGAGGCGAGTTCTATCGTGCAAGCAGTGTGCAAGAGGCCCTAGACCTGCTCGCCAAGTATGGGGCGAAGGCCCATGTTCTGGCTGGCGGCACCGACATCATGGTCAAAGTCAACCGCCGCCAACTTGCCCCCGAAGTCCTCGTGTACATTGGCGAGTGCGGCCTCAACTACATCAAAGACCTGGGGGACAAGGTCGTGATCGGGGGCGCGACTCCCTTCGCCGAGATACTCCGATCCGATGTCGTCAAGAAGAAACTGCCCCTGTTGGCCGAGGCCGTGAAGCATATCGGAACCCCCGCCATTCGCAACGTGGGCACCATCGGCGGCAACCTGGTAACGGCGTCGCCCGCGGCGGACTCCTCGGTGCCTCTCCTGGCGCTGGGCGCTTCGGTGAAACTGGCGTCCAAGTCGGGCGAGCGCGTCGTGCCGCTGGAGGGGTTCTTCAAGGGCCCCGGCGAGACCGTTCGCAAACCGGATGAGTTGCTGGTGGAAGTGATCGTCCCCGTGCCCGACAAGGACTTGAAGTTCGCCTACCACAAGATCGGGCGGAGGAAAGCCGGTACGCTGTCGGTGGTTGCGGGTGCGGTTGTCTTCAAGGCGGAAGGGGCACCGCGCGGCACGGCGCTGGCGCGCGATCAGGCGTGCTACTTTGAGAAGTGCACCCAGGCGCGCGTCGTGCTGAATGCCGTTGCGCCCACGCCGCTTGTGGCCAAGAGGGCATCGGCATTGCTGGAGGGGAGCGCGCTGGATGCCGAACTGATTGCCAAGATCGCCAAGACCGCAGCCGAGGAGACATCGCCCATTGACGACGTGCGCGCCTCCGCGTGGTACCGGCGTCAGGCCAGCGAGGGGCTTGTCAAGAGCCTCCTTGAGCGGATTGTAGCGTAGAAAGGGGTGGCTTCCATGTACACATTGGAATTGAAAGTCAACGGTCGGGCTTACAAGGTAGAGGTGAAGGCCACGACGACCCTGCTGCAGGTGCTGCGGGAGAAGTTGGGCATCACCAGCCCGAAGATCGGTTGCGAGACGGGCGACTGCGGCGCGTGCTCGGTGCTCGTGAACGGGAAGTTGGTGAAGGCCTGCATCACGAACGCGCTGACCGTGCAGGGCAAGGAAGTGTTGACGGTTGAAGGGCTTGGACGGCCTGGCGCCCTCCATCCCCTGCAGTTGGCCTTCCACGAGCACTACGCGGCCCAGTGTGGCTTCTGCACGCCCGGCATGCTCATGGCGGCGAAGGCGCTTCTGGACGAGAACCCGAAGCCGACGCGCGAAGAGGTGAAGGAGGCGCTGTCTGGCAACCTCTGCCGCTGCACCGGCTACGTGAAGATCGTGGACGCCGTTTTGGCCGCAGCGGGCAAGAAGGCCTAGAAAGGAGAGGATCCCATGGCGCTGAATGTAGTTGGACAAAGAGTCAAGCGGTATGACGGCCTGGCCCACGTAGCGGGCGAGACGCGCTTCGTGGATGATGTCATCGTCCCCGGCACCCTGGTAGTCAAAGGCCTCCGCAGCCCTGTCCCCAAAGGGTTGATCAAGAAGTTGGACGTGAGCGCCGCAGAAAAGGTCCCGGGTGTGGTGGCGGTCATCACCCACAAGGATGTTCGCAACAACCGCTACGGTTGGGGCGGCGATCAGTACGTGCTGGCCGAAGATCACGTGCGCTACAGGGGCGAATTGATCGCGGCGGTGGCTGCCGAAAATGAAGACGCGGCCCTGGAAGCCGTGGACAAGATGAAATTGGAGATAGAGGAGCAGGAGCCGGTGTTTGATCCGCTGGAGGCGATGAAGCCCGGCGCTCCCAAGGTGCGGCCCGAGGGCAACATCTTCATGTACGGCGACAGCCCGTGCCGCAAGATCATCTTCGGCGACATCAACGAGGGCTTCAAGAAGGCCGACATCATCGTGGAAGGCAGGTACCATCACCAGGGCCTGAAGCATGCCCAGTTGGAGCCCCATGCGTCCCTGGCAGTGCCGGAGGCGACGGGCCGGTTGACCATCTACACGGTCAGCCAGGCGATGTACTTCCACCTGACCTGGGTGTGCAACATCGTGGGGCTGCCGATGAGCAAGGTGCGGATGATCGGCGGGACGGTGGGCGGCGGCTTCGGGTCCAAGAACGACGTGCATGCCGACCACATCACGGCGTTGCTGGCGCTCAAGACGGGCCGTCCGGTCAAATGGCGCTGGACGCGCGAGGAGGACCTCCTGTTCTCCACCTTCCGCGGCTCGTGGGACATGGAGTTCAAGGATGGCGTTACGAAAGACGGGCGGCTTGTGGCGCGGCAGGTCAAGAGCATCCGCGACTCGGGCGCCTACACGTCGCTGAACGCCTATGTGGTGGACAAGCACTGCTTCCTGGTGGCGGGGCCCTACTTCATCCCCAACGTCTATGTGGAAGGGTACTGCGTGTACACCAACAAGCCGCCTGCCAGTTCCATGCGCGGGTTTGGGATCACGCCGGCCACCTACGCGGGCGAGATGCAGATGAACAAGATTGCCGAGGCGCTGGGCATGGACCCGTGGGAACTGCGGTTCAAGAACGCGTTCCGCGAGGGCGAGATGACGGCGACGCAGCGCGTGGTGGACTCGGTGGCGCTGATTGAGACCATGCAGACTTTGGCCGGGGTAGTGGGCAAGGAACTGCCGCCTCACCTGAAGGCGATGACCTCGGCGCAGAAGAGGGAGGGGTAGAGATGAAAAAGCGAGGAGTTGGGTTTGCAGTCGGGCTCTATCCTACCGGCATGAGCGGGGGCGGCGACTCCAGCCAGGCGGTGGTGAAGGTCAAGCCGGATGGCAGCGTGGACCTGATCCTGACGTCGGTGGACATCGGCCAGGGGTGCAAGACGGTGCTGGCGCAGATTGCCGCCGAGGAACTGGGCGTGCCCTATGACCGCGTGGACGTGGTGAACGACGACACGGATACCGGCCCGCTCTGCTTCGGCACCTTCGCCAGCCGGGTTACCTTCGTGGCGGGCAACGCGACCAAGCAGGCGGCCAGAGAGGCCAAGCAGATTCTGTTCAGCGTGGCGGCCGACAAGTTGGAGGCGTCGCCGGAGGACCTGGAAGCGGCGAACGGCAAGATTTACGTCAAGGGTGCGCCCGAGCGTTCGGTGGACATCGGGGCGATCGCGGGCGAGGCCACCTTCGGCCTGCGGAAGGTGATCGTGGGGCGCGGCCACTACATGCGCACGCCCTCGGCCCCAGACCCCGCCACCGGCAAGACGGACCCGTTCGCGACGCTGGCGTGGGCTGCGGTTGAAGCGGAAGTGGAGGTGGACACCGACACGGGCGAGGTTACCGTGCTGCGGCTGGACTGCGCCTACGATGTCGGCAGGGCCATCAACCCGCTGCTGGCCGAAGGGCAAATCCAGGGCGGCGCGGTCATGGGGATCGGCGCTGCGCTGATGGAGCAACTGTATCCGTACAAGTCGCCGGTGAAGTTCCCAGCCGAGACCTTGGGGGACTACGTGATTCCCACCGCGGTGGACGTGCCTGAGGTTACGGCAGCCATCTACGAGTGCCCGTCCACCGACGGCCCGTTCGGCGCGAAGGGCATCGGCGAGATGACGGCGAACGCGCCTAGCCCGGCTATCGTCGCCGCGGTCCACGACGCCATCGGCGTGTGGATTGACGAACTGCCGATCACGCCGGAGAAAGTGCTCCGCGCGTTGCAGGCGAAGGGGTAGCATCTGGATGACACCATCGGGGGGCTGGTATCCGCCTGGCCCCCCGATGGGCTAAGTCCCCCGAGTTTTGTCTTGCGATGTGGGCGGCGTATAGCAAGGGAGTTTTCCAACGTTAGAAACTTTTGGCGCAGTTCGGTGTTGTAGGAACCGAGAGGAACCACAGGATCGGGTGCGCGCTGGCCGAAGGGAGAGGCGGCTGTGCAGGCGGTGAAAGCCACGGCTCCAAGCCGCTCGGGTGATCCAAATCGTTCGGTATCCGACTGATTGAAACTGTGAGGAGGGAAACAGATGGGTCCGATTATCCTGCTTCTGGCGGCGTTCATTTTCATAGTGGACGCGGCGTTCCTGTTCGGTAAGGCTGACCCCAAAGGTGCCGGCGTTGCGAACGTGGCCGTAGGCGTCATCATGAACACCTGCGGGCTCCAACTGGGCTTCACCGCCGGTGGCAACTCGTTCCTCATGATCCTGTGCGGCCTGACCATGGCCTTCAGCCTGTTCTACATCGTCCTGGGGTGGTGCCTGCTGGCCGGCTACGATCTGAAGGCTCTGGGATGGCTCTGCCTGGGCGCGGCGCTGTTCACACTCCTGTCGGCGGTCTTCTTCTTCGGCCTGGGCACGACGGGGAACACGATCCTGGGCATCTTCGCGCTGACCTGGGCTACGCTGTTCGCCACGGCTTGGCTGAACCTAGCGTTCGGGACCAAGTGGGCGGGCTTCCTCGTCAAGTGGATCCTGGTCGTGGACTCGCTGATCACGCTCATGATCCCCGCCTACCTTCTCATCACGGGTGGCTGGCCCGCCTAGTTCTGGCGCGCTCTGCAGGAGCACGGATCGGCCTCTCCCGGCTTCTTGTGGACATCGCGGCGCCCGATTGCGGCGGGGCTTGTCGGATGGGACCGGCAAGCCCCGCAGTTTTTTTGCGCGGGGGCGCTGCTTGCCCGTGGCTGGCGCTCAGCGGCGGGTCTGGATGCCCCTCGCGATCACCGGCAGGAGGGCCTTGGCGCGCGGCGCGGGCGTGGGCGAAGGGGTCGGCGTGGCTGTAGGCGTGGGAGTAGGGGTGCGCGTGGGCGTGTACGTGGGTAGGATTGGGCGCAGTGGCGTATGGGTGGGCGTGGCCGTGGGCGTGTTGAGCGAACATGGCACGACATCCTGGTCGCCGGGGGTGTAGGACAGGTCGGTAGTGAGGAGGACCTTGTCCAGCCGGGCGCCCATCTCACGTCCATCAAACCGTATGGTGTGGACGCCGGGGCCGAAGTAGTAGCGTTCGTCAACGGGCCGCCCGTACATGTGCACTCTGCTCCAAATCCACGTGGGGGGCGTGGGGCCATACGGCACGAACTCGTGCCAGAACCGCTCCGCTCCGTCAATGGACACGAAGAACGAGTTGCCGGTGTACTCGCCACTGCCTTGCACGCGCGCCCAAATGGCATAGTTGCCTGGGATGTGGACATAGAACGTGAGTGTTACCGACCCCTGATTGCCCAGCTTGGTCTCCACGAACCCGCACTGTGATGCCTGTGTGGCGGTGCCCAGGTCCATCCCCGGTCTCACGACGTATCCGTGTTCCGCCTCTATCGTGATTGTCTGTACCGGAAACGGCGTGGCTGTCGGCCTGGGTGTTGGTCTGGGTTCCGGCTCGCCCGGGAAGCGCAAGACCCATATCATCCCGTCCCACCACGTATTCGCGACGTAGATGATGTCGCCTCCCACCGCGACATGGCTCGCACCGTTAGGTATTTCGTAGAAGCCCGCTTCTATCGGATGCGCTGCGTCGGAGACGTCCAGGACCCTCAGCCCGAATGTAGAGTCTGCGACGTAGAGGTAGGGCTGTGCGAAAGCGATGTCTGCAACCGCACCAGGGATGTCAAACTCGCCGGCCTTTGTCGGATGCGTCGGGTCCGAGATGTCTATGATCCAGATGCGCTTCCCTCCCGCCACGTAGGCATAGGAATCCCCGACCGCCACATAGCGAGCCGTGTCAATTTCAGTGTAAGCGCCGACCTCTGCGGGTTTGGTTGGATCCGAAACATCAATGATGCGCAGTCCACCTCGGCCGTCGGCTACGCACGCATATCCCTCGCTGACGGCCACCTGAAAGGCGTCGCCGGGTGTGCGGCAGTATCCAAGCCAACCCAGCCACCAGCGCTCTGGGTCGGCTACATCTACGATTTCCAGGTATCCGTCGGCGGGGTCAAAAGCGACGGTGTAAACGTAGTTGCCGGCGGCCGCGAGGTCATTCTGCCTGTAGTCCCAGGAATGCCAGCGGCCGACCAGTGTGGGAGACTCGGGAACCGCGAGGTTTATGACCAGGATCTCGCTAAGTTTCCCAGTGATAAGGTGCTCATGAATCGCAACGAACGCATAGTGGCGCGAGGTAACTACAGGCCCTCCCCCTCCGATGCCACCGTAGTCGCAGAAACCGAGTTCCTGGGGGCCGCTTGCCTCGGAGAAATCCACGACAGCCAGGCTTTCGCCTGTGGTAACGAGGAGATGATCCTGGTAGGTGGTCATCTCCGTGAGGTAGTGCGGGGTTAGGTACGCACCGACCTGGGCCGGGGAATCGGGGTTGCTGATGTCTAGAACCAGAAGCCCCTTCTGAGCATCGGCGACGTAAGCATAATTGGCTGTAACGGAAACTGCCGATATGGAGCCTTCAGTGCGGTATACTCCCCGCCGCACGGGTGAGGTAATGTCCTCCAAATCCAGAACGGCAAGGGAGCCATCTTCATAGAAGGGAGTCCCGTGGTCCAGTCCGATGTACGCGCGGTTCCCCCACACGCTGAGCGCGCTGATGTCGTAATAATATTCCGGCGTGTAGGCGCCAACTTCTACGGGGTGGGCGGGGTCGGATACATCTACGATGTGCATACCCCCCGGAAGCGACAGAGGAAGAGGTCCGATCTCCCGCGGCGCATAAGGGTCGGACACGTCTATTATGGAGATTGTTCCCACGACATAAGCGTAGTTGCCGCTTACGGTTATCAGACCCCATACTCCCGCAAACACGTAGTCTCCCACGACGGCCACGTCGGTCGCGTACGAACTGAGGTAGAGGAAACTTGTCTCCACCAATCGGTGGGGATTGGACACATCTATGATCCGCAGGCCACCGTCGTAATCGGCAATGTAGGCGTAGTGGCCCGCCACTGCCACCCCCATTGCATAGCCTGGCGTGTCGTAGGAGCTGACCTCCCACGGGTGGGTGGGGTCCGATATGTCCACGAGGCGCAGCCCGTGATGGCCGGCAGCAAGGTATGCGTAGTTGCCCGACAGAGCAATGTCCAGAACCGAGTGGGGGAGCGCATCCGTCCATCCGACCGGCTTGGGCGCTGTCGGGTCTGAAACGTCCACAATGACGAGTCGCGCGCTAATGGCAAGGTACGCGTAGCCATCGCGCACCGCGAGTGCTGTCTTGCGTCCGGAGGGCATTTGCCCAAGCGCTCGCACGTTCCAGGCGCCGCCGGACGCTACGTGCACATCGGCCTGGCTGGGCAGCACCTGCGTCGCCGGGAACGCGCTTGCCATGACGCAGACGCACGCCACGGCAAACAGGCTTGTCGCACGCATAAGACGGTTCTGTTGCATCATCTCAACCCCCCTCTTTCTGAAGTATGCCACATTCGCCAGGCAATTTCAAAGCCGAATACCCTAGGGTGGGTTGCATGGGAGGGCCTTTACAGAAGGGGTGTGCGTATCTCGTATTTTAGATAACGCAGCCTCTGGCTCGGAAGATTCGGGTACATAAGTACAAACGGGCGACGATGCGCACTTAAGCCTAGGCGGCGGCCTGAACGGCATGCGCGGTGTGCGGCCGCTCCGAAAGTTGACAGAACGCCGAGAATGCCTATAATGGGGCTATATTCAATTCCAGAGTATTCGGAAAGTGAGTATGCCCTATGGCACGCGAACGAGCGCTGTCGGCCGGCCCCGTCCTGCTGGGACTTCTCATGCCAGGGCCCAAGCACGGCTACGAACTGCACCAGGAGTTCGCCGAGTCGCTGGGGGCTGTGTGGCAGTTGGGCCTGAGTCAGTTGTACGCGCAACTCAAGGCGCTAGAGGATGAGGGCCTGGTAGCCTGCGAGACCGAGGCGCAGCCCAACCGCCCCCCGCGCAAAGTGTACAGCATCACCGACGCGGGCCGGGCGCACTTCCTGAACTGGCTCCGCGAACCCACCCCTCACATCCGCGGCATCCGACTGGAATTCCTGAGTCGGCTCTTTCTGTTCCGAAAACTCGGCTTGCCAGGACTCGGCGACCTCATTGACCGTCAGCAGGCGCTGTGCCGGGTCCGGGCCGACGCGTTTGCGCAATTGGCGGAGGGGGCGGACGATCCGTTCTTGAAAGCGGTGTACGAATTCCGGCGGGGGCAGGTTCATGCCGTGATGCAATGGCTGGATTCCTGCCGCGAGATGCTATGATTCGGATAGATTCCCTTTCGGTTTCTTATGGCTCCCATGCGGCGCTGGCCGATGTGTCGCTGAGCATCGGGGCGGGCGAGTTTGTGCTGATTAGCGGGCCTTCGGGGTGCGGCAAGAGCACGCTGGCGCTGGCCCTGGCCGGGTTGATTCCACAGGCGGTGCCCGCGCGGGTGTCGGGCCGGGTTATGGTGGACGGCCTGGACACGCAGCAGGCCCCCGTGCCGGCCCTGGCGCGGATGGTGGGCATCGTCTTCCAGAACCCCGCGACGCAACTGTTCAATACCACCGTGGAAGAAGAGGTGGGCTTTGCTCCCCGCAACATCGGCCTGTCGGCGGCCGAAATCCAGGCCAGGGTGGACGAGGCGCTGGAGGCCGTGGGCATCGGGCATCTGCGGAAGCGCAAGTTGCGGGCGCTGTCGGGCGGCGAGCAGCAGCGCGTGGCGATCGCGTCTGTGCTGTCGTTGCGCCCGAGCGTTCTGGTCCTGGACGAGCCGACGGCGCATCTGGACTGGCGCGGCGTGGAGCAGTTGCTGGCGGCGCTGGAGCGGCTGCGCCGGGAGCACGGCGTAACTGTGATTCTGATTGAGCATCGGCTGGCGGCGGCGGCATCGGTGGCGACGCGGGTGGTGCTGATGGAGCGCGGGCGGATTGTGGCCGACGGCGCGCCCGAGGTGTTGCTGTCGGACCGGGCGCTGCTGGCGACGTTGGGGCTGCGCTACCCCTGGTGCGACGTGGGGCGGCGCGTGGATCCCGTGGGACCAGCGCCGCGGCCTCGCGGAGATGAGCCGCTGGTGGCGTTGCATGGGGTTTCGGCGGGCTACGGCAAGCATCGGGTCCTGGATGGGCTAGACCTGGCGATCTACCCGGGGCAATTTGTGGCGCTGGTGGGCGAGAACAGCGCGGGGAAGAGCACGGTGGCGCGGGTGCTGGCCGACATCGTGCGCGCCGACCGCGGCAAGGTGGAGTGGCACCCGTCGCTGCGGCGGTTGCCGGCGGGGCAGCGCGTGGGACTCCTCTTCCAGAATCCGCTGAATCAGTTGGTGTGCGACTATGTGGACGAGGAGGTGGCCTACGGCCCGACGAACTATAGGGTGGGCGCCGACCTCGGGCCACTCCTGGCGGCGGCAGACCTTGAGGGTCTGCGCCGGTGCCGCATCCAGAACCTGAGCGCGGGGCAGCAGCAGCGCACGGCCCTGGCAGCGGCGCTGGCGGTCCGGCCGCGTTTGCTCATCCTGGACGAGCCGACGATGGGCCAGGACTGGGCACATTTGAGCAGGCTCATGGACTATCTCACGCAACTGAATGAAAACGGGCAGGCGATTTTGCTCATCACGCACGACGACCGCCTGGTGTGCCGATACGCGCGGCGGATTGTGCGGATGGCGGGAGGGCGTATTGTGGCGGACGGCGCGGTGCCGGCGACCGTGCCGGTGGCGAGTCCCGCAGAGATTGCTCACATGCACCGATGAGGTGAGGAGGGCAGCGATGGAGAACGCAGTGGACTTGTACAAGGCTATTTACGAGTCGTTTGAGAAGGGCGAGAACGTTTGCGTGGCCACGGTGGTGGGCGCGAAGGGTTCCACGCCGCGGAACATGGGCGCGAAGATGCTCATCTGGCAGGACGGGCGGACGCTGGGGAGCGTGGGCGGCGGCGAGTTGGAACTGCGCGTCGTGGCGGCGGCGCAGGAGGTCTTCGCGAAGGGCCAGCCGATGCGCCTGGACTTCTCGCTGCGCGGCGGGGGCGACGCGGGGATATGCGGCGGCGACGCCGAGGTGTTCCTGGAGTTGGTCGCCGCCAAGCCGCGGTTGGTGATCATCGGCGGCGGGCACGTCGGGAACGCTTTGAGCCGCTTGGCCGCGCTGTTGGATTTTCGCGTCGTGGTGATGGATACGCGGGAACTGGATGCGTCGCTTTTCCCCGAGTCGGTGCAGTTGGTTCAGGTGCAGTCCTACGACGCGCTGCCGAAGGAATGGTTTGACGCCAACACCTACGCGGTGATCATGACGCCGAACCACATGGGCGATCGCGCAGCGCTGGCGCAGTTGGTGCAGTTGCCGCTGGCGTACCTGGGGATGATCGGCAGCCGCCGGAAGGTGGAGCAGACGTTCCAGGCCTTGCGCGAGCAGGGCGTGCCCGAAGATGCGCTGAACCGCGTCTATGCCCCCATCGGCCTGGGGATTGGCGCGGAGACGCCTATGGAGATTGCGGTGAGCATCGCCGCCGAGATCATTCAGGTGCGCAATACCGCGCACCTGGAAAAGGAGGCACGCGAGCAAAAGCATAAGAGTTTGAAACAGGCGCTTCACGGGTAGGCTGGTTGATGCGAGAGGACAACGGCATTCTTGCAACCTTCTGACTGAAAGGGCCTGGTCTATGGCGAATGGCTCACGGTGGAAATCTGCAGCGTTTCGCCTCACGTGGTCGGAGATCAATGGATCGTTGGGCGACCTCGGTGTTCTGCTGCCCCTGGCTGCCGCTTTGATCACGGTAAACGGGCTGTCCGCGACCAGTGTCTTTTTTGGTGTTGGGATCGCCTACATCGCGACCGGTCTGTACTACCGCCTTCCATTGCCTGTCCAACCGCTCAAGGCCGTGGCCGCCATTGCCATTGCACGGGGTTTGGGTGCGGGCGCCGTTGTTGCGGCGGGCTGGTGGATGGGGCTGCTCCTGTTGGTGCTGGCATTCACCGATTCTCACGTGTACATCGGAAGGCTATTTACGCGCCCCGTAATCCGTGGGATACAGGTGGGCGTGGGACTTCTACTCGTTCGGAGTGGCCTGTCATTGGCATCTCGTCCCCAGATCACGCTGGGAGGGCCTGACGCCGTACTGCGCGTGGCGGATTGCGCGCTTCCCGCAGGGTGGCTTCTCGCAGGAGCGGTGGCGTTTGTGTTAGGGTGGGCAACGTGGAGGCGGCAGCGATGGCCCGCGGCCATTTTTGCGATTCTGCTGGGGCTAATCGTGGTTGCTGCCAGTGGAAGTCTAGAGCATCTCATCGGGGAAGTGCGCGCGGGAATGAGTATCCCGAAACCCATGCTGCCTCGGTTCTCAGACCTAGGAAGTTCCCTCATCCTGCTAGTCTTGCCGCAGATTCCGCTGACGTTGGGGAATGCGGTGTTTGCGACGGTGGATACGGCGAGGCAGTACTTTGGAGACGGCGCGGCGCGCGTTACGCCTCGCAACCTTCTGAAAAGCATGGGCGGATTCCAACTGTTGGCGGCGCTTATCGGCGGCGTTCCCGTCTGCCACGGTTGCGGCGGACTCACGGCGCACTACAAGTTCGGCGCGCGTTCCGGCCTGGCCCCGATCTTGCTGGGTAGTGCGTGCCTTGCTTTAGCACTCTTTGCTGACGGCAATGTGTTGCCGCTCCTTTCGCTTATTCCTTACCCCGTGCTGGGTGCCCTGCTGGCTTTCGTGGGCGTCCAGCATGGCATGTTGGCCCGCGATGTTCGCTCTTGGAAGGAGTGGGGCGTCATCGTGGCCATCGCGGCCGTTGGCTATGCGACGCAGAATCTCGCGCTTGGGTTTGGACTCGGCATCTTGCTGGAGCAGGCTGGGAGGGGACTGGCGGTTCTGCGACGAAAGCAACATCTGGCCAGCGAGCGGTAGTGGCCTTCTGGACAATGCGGATGCGGTAGGCTGCACTGTGCGAGGGCGGGGGGTTATCACTCCGCCTGCGATTGTGTGATGTCGGGCGCGTTCGCCGCAGACAAATTCTTTATGCAAGGAGGGTCAACAACATGGGGAGCTCCAGATGGGCTGTGCGCGACTGGATCTATGTGGCTGTCTTTGGCGCGTTGTGGGGCATTCTTGAGATCACCCTGGGGTCGTATTTGCATGTGCTCTTCCCGCCGCTGGCCGATACGTTCGTGGTCGGGCTGATCATGGCGGGCATCGGGGCGATCATCGCTCTCGTGGGGCGGTGGTTTGTCCCCAAGCGCGGGTCGGTGCTGGGCATCGGCGTGGTAACGGCGATCTTCAAGGCATTCAGCCTGGGCGGGATCGTCATCGGCCCGATTGTGGCCATCCTGGCGGAGGCCATCCTTATGGAGTTGGCGCTCTGGCTGCGGGCCACGCCGACGAGGTTACTGTACATGCTGGCCGGAGCATTGGCCGTGAGTTGGAACTTCTTCCACAAGTTCGTCATGATGTGGCTTCTGTACGGCCAGGGCATCGTGCAGGTGTACACGAAGATGGTGAAGGAAGGCAGCAAGTTGCTGGGCATAGACGTGGCCTACGCCGTGGCCATCATCGTCATCCTGTTCCTGTTCCGCGTCATCGTCGGAGCGGTGGCGGGGTGGATCGGCTGGGACTTGGGGCGCTTGGTGGGGCGACGGCTTGCACGCGAGTAGGGGCATGTCGGTGGCGGCGAGGTTCCGCCTGAACTCCATAAGTTACTTAGCCTTTCTGGTCTGGACGCTCGCGCTGGTGGCGTTGCTGCCGGACGCCCGTCTGGGCTTGTTTCTGCTGGCGGTGCTCGCGGTCGGGGCGCTGCTGGGCAGTAGCGGGCTGCGGATTCTAACGCGCGGGCGATTCTGGCTGACGCTGGCCTCGGTGGTGGTGGTTTCGGGGCTTCTCCTGGGCGAACGGGACCTGCAGTGGGGCTTCCTGCGGCTTTCGCGCGAGGGGTTCATCATCGGGCTTTGGATGAGCGCGCGGGCGGTGGCTCTGATGCTGGCGTTCGCCATCAGCCTGGCCGCCCTGTCGGTTTCGGAGATGGTGCGCCTGTTTGAGGCGGCCAACCTGCGCGGGCTTGGGTTTGCGCTGGGGGTTGCCCTGAACCTGGGGCCGGTGCTGCGCGACGCGGTGGAGGCTGCCTATCATACGATTCGCCTGCGCGGGGGATTCCGCAAGCCCGCGCAGGCGATGCGGCTGTTCCTGGTTACCGTCATCGCCAACGCGCTGCGCTACGGCGACGACGTGGTGAAGTCGGCGTCGGCCCGCGCCTTTGACCTGGATGCGAAGACGGAGCCTGCACTCCAGGTCGGGTGGGCCGACGCGCTCTTCGCATGCGCGCTTGTGGGGATGGGCGCGGCGCTGGTCTTCGCGGTCTGACGGCGGGAAGACCAATCCCTCATCATCCCCTGGCTTCCATTTGCGGCCGCCTGTTGTTGCAATGCGTCAAGCGGCGAAGCAGTCTCCGTGGGGGCGGGGATTGCTTCGCTCACGGGGACGCAAGAGGACACGGGCGCGTCCAAGGCGCGGCTTGCTACCGTGGGCGCAGGCACCAGAGGTCGCGGGCCGGGCGATCCTGCGCCTGCGCCCACGTGGTCTGGGCGATCCAATCCGAGTGCTTTTGCGCGGCGGCAAGGACGTAGGCGAACTCCGAACCGCGGTGGGGGCCATCCAGGTTCTGCGCGAAGTGGCTGTCGTCGGGCAGGCGCAGGACGCGGGCGAAGGTAGGGCCGACGACGGGCAGGAACGTGAGCAGTTCGCCGAACACGGCGCGGCCGGTGGTGAGGTCTGGGCGCGCGAGCCAGTCCAGGAGCGGCGGGATGTCGTCCGGCGTCGTGTCGGGGTGGCGGTTTTCGCGGAGCCACGCCCGCACATACGTGGTGTGCGAATAGAAATCCTGGACTGCGTGCAGGCAGCGGCCCAGGCACTGCATCCCGCGCTCGCAGTCCCCGCGCTGCAAGGCCAAGACCGCCTGGCGCTGCTGGGCCTGCATGTAGCGGAACGCAGGGGGAATCGCGTTGTCCACGTGGTACTCGGCGTGGCCGACTTGGCCCTTGAGGCTGTCCTGCGCGATGTTGGCGTGTATGGCGACTTCCACGGCTGCCTCGGTGAAGTAGGGGGACAGGGCCGCTCGCGTGATCTGGCGATGAAACTCGGTCAGCAATGTGCGCTCCTTCTATTTGACATAACAGAGTGGCGCGGGTGTCGGGCTACTGGCCCCAGACCTCCAGCGCGCGCTTGAGTTCGGGATGCTGTCTCGCCTGCTCGTCCAGGGGGACGCCGTGGACCGCGGCGTCAATGGCCTGGCGCATGGCTCTGGCTCCGGCGGCAGCGCCGTCGGGGTGGCCCTGGATCGCCCCGCCGACGGCCAGCATGATGTCCGGCCCAAAGTCCTGGATGATGCGCACGGCGTTGGCGGGCGTGATGCCGCCGCCGATGGTGGGTAGCGTGGGCTTGAGGTGGAACAGCGGCATCCGCTGCATGTGCGCGATGCGCAGGTAACGCTCGCGCAGGAAGGGGTAGTGGGTGTAGATGGAGTTGAACATGCCCGCATCCGCTCCGGCCAGCCGCACCAACTTGCCCAGGAGGAGCGGCGACGCGATGCCGGAACGCGGGTTCTCGGTGAGGGCTGCCGCGCCCGCCGAATGGGTTAGTATGGGGATGGCGATGGCTTTGTCATCCGCGAGCATGTGGAGCGCGCCGAGACCCACCGCCGCCGCGTTGACCATGACCATGGAAGCGCCCAACTCCTGGGCGCGGCGGGCGTTCTCCACCAGGTTGTCTATGCGGTCCGTGATGTTGGCGCAGTAGGCTGCGCGGTGGCCGGTCTCCTCGTACACGCGGTCCGCCGCCCGCCGATAGGCCTCCACGCGGCGGGCCAGGGTGTTGAACGACGGGTTGCCGAGCAGTTCGTCGTCCTTGATGATGTCCACGCCGCCCCGCGCCACCTCGGCGAAGAGCGCCGCTCCCGTTTCCGGGTCAAATCCGGTGCAGGGCTTGATCATGTTCAGCAGGATGGGCCGCCCGAAGACGCCCAAGTGCTTGCGCACGCCTTCAATCCCGAACTTGGGGCCTTGGAAGCCGCCGGCAAAGGTGGGCGAAAATTGGATGTCTAACAACTTGACCTGCGACGACGTGGAGGCTTCGTTGCCGAGGAGCGTGGTCAGGAGCATCGGGAATTGAGGCCCGAAGTTGATCTCCGGGAAGGCGATTTGCAGGATCACGGGGCGCTTGCCTTCCGGCAGGTCCGACGCGAGTTCCGCCGGCGGCAGGTCGTACACGGCGACGACGCGGGCCATGTGGCGGGCCGCCATCTCGGGGGTTACGCCGGGGACGGGCGTCCACGTGCCCACGCTTTGGCCCACGGCCAGCGCGCGGGCCTTCGCCAGCACGTCGGACGAACGGTCCATTTCGGTGTAGTACGTGGCGATGATGAATCCATCGCGGATCATCTCTTCTGGATACGCAAATGCCTCTTGCATGGTTCCCTCGGTCGGGCAAATTATCGGTGCGCGGCCCCCTGCCCGAATTCGTAGGCCGCGTCGGCCATGGCCAGGATGTTCTCGGGCGGGACGTCCTCCTGGATGTTGTGGACGGACGCGACGACGTACCCGCCGCCCGCGCCCAGGTCCTGGATGCGGCGCATCACCTCGTCGCGCACGTCCTGGGGCGAGCCGCAGGGCAGGACGCGGCTGGTGTCCACAGCGCCCCAGAACGCGATGTGGCTCCCATATTCGGCCTTGAGGCGCGCGGTGTCCATGCCCGCGGCCGATACCTGCACGGGATTGAGCGCGTCCACGCCTATGTCAACGAAGTCGGGAATCAAGGTGCTGACCGCGCCGCAACAGTGATACAGCACCTTGGCGCGGGATTTGCTCTTGAGCAAGTCTATCATCTGCTTGTGGCGAGGCTTGATCATCCGACGGTAGCGGCGCGGGTCCACCATGGGCCTGTCCTGGAATGCCACGTCGTCGCCGAATTGGATGACGTCCACGAACGGGCCGACCTCGTCCAGCACCGCCGAGGCCAGTTGCAGCCAGAACTCCAGCGTCCTGTCCATGAGGGCTTCAATGAAGGTGGGATTCAGAATCAGGTCCATGAGGTATTCCTGGTAGCCGCGGAGATACTGGCTCTGGTGCACGAACCCCACCGGCAGGCTCAACACCACGGCGTAGTCCGTTTCCTCGTGCAGGCGTCGGGCCTGGTCGCGGAGGCCGCGCGTCCGGCCTGGGTTGAGCGGGTCGGGCCACGGGTACCGCGCTAGGTCGTCCAAATCGGCATCGCGGAGCGGGTTGCCCACCGGCGCGTAGTGGCCTTCGCCCGCCCTGGCCCACACGACGCCCCACTCGTCCTGGAATGAACCGTCGGCGAAGTAGATGTCCTGCCACCCATCGGGGCTGCCGGGCAGGAGGGGCCGCGTGTCCGAATGGAGCCGCACGGCGATTCGCTCGTCCAGGAGCACCGTGCCCGATTTGCGCTTCATGTAGCGCGTCTCGCCAGCGATGCCCAGCGTTGCCTTCAGGCGCTCGTAGGCTTTCCCGATAATGGTGGTTACCGATGAGCCGCCGATGTCAATGGGCACACGGTCGGGAGAGCGACGCTCTACCGCGGCGATGACGCGCTCGCGTGGGGTCATCCTGCCCGTCATAGTTTCATATCTCCTGTGGCCGCGTCGCGGGAGGGGCGGCGGCGTTGCCGGCTTCGCGGCGCAGGCTCATGAACGTTTCCACGACGACGTCGGCGAACTCCGGGTCGTTGATGTGGGCGTCCACTTCCACCTGGCGCACCTCGGGCGCGAGTTCTCGGCGCATGGTGAGCACGTAGGCCATGTTCGCTGGCTCATCGTACAACGGATGCCCTTGCTTGTTCAACATGCTGTAGCCGCGCAAGGGGATGACCGAGGCGCGCGGGCCGTGGCCTTCGTTCAGGCGCGTGGCGATGAAATGCGCCACCTGCTCCATCTCCTCGGGCGTGGTGCGCACGTGGGTGTGCGTGGGGGAGTGGCGGATGCTCGCGCGGCCCCGCACCTCCGGCGGCAACTCATCGCCCACGCCGTGCAGGCGGATGTCGGTGCAGCCGGGGACGACGACCTGTGGAATGCCCATAAGCCCCGCCGCCTTCATCCGTTCTGGCGCGGCGGGCATCAGGCCGCCGAACAGGAGGTCGGTGATCTCGTGGGGCGAGAAGTCAATGAGGCCGCGAATCACGCCCTGCGAGATGAGTTCCTCCATCGCCTGGCCGCCGATGCCGTTGCAATGGAACGCGACGACCTCAAAGCCGAGGGCTTCCAGGCGCTCCTTCACGGCCATCACGCCGGGCGTGGTGATGCCCGCCTGCGTGATGGCGACGAGTTCCTGGCCGGTTGGCTCCAGGGCCTGCGGTTCGGCGGCCATGGCGACGACGGCCCTCGCGGCCTGGGCCAGCAGGCGCCGCGTAATGCGGTTCAGCCCCGAGATGTCGGCGACCGAATGGAGCATGGCGATGTCCTTCGTGCCCACGTAGGGGCCGAAGGTGGTCTTGCCGCAGGCGACGGTGGACACCATGAACTTCGGGACGCCGACCGGAAGGGCGCGCATGGCGGCTGTAGCGATGGCGGTTCCCTGCGCGCCGCCAACGGCGATCACACCCTGGAATGCGCCTTGCTGGTAGAGGCGGGTTACGGTGCTCACCAGGCCGTTGGTCATGGTGGACTGGATGAGCGCCTTGTCGCGGGTGGCGAGGAGGTCGGGCAACTCCCAGCCCGCGGCCCGCGCGATTTCCGTGCGGGATACATCGGCGGGGATGGCGGGCTGGCCGAGCGTGCCCGGGTCAAGGACAAGCGTTTCGTGTCCCAGGGCGGCGATGGTATCGCGCACGAAACGAACCTCATGGCCTTTGGTGTCCAGCGTGCCGATGATCGCGATCCTCATACTCTCCCTCCGCAGTATCTTGGCTATCCGCTTACCGGGTACCGCCCGTATTTCAGGCTGCATTCCAGGAGCGCCAGGTAGTTCTCAAAAGGGACAAAGTCGGGGATGGAGTTGCTGGAGCCGATGAGCCAGCCCCCACCCGAAGCCAGGGCGGCGGCCTTCTGCCGCACTTCGGCCTCTACGTCGGCGGGCGTGCCGCCGCACAGGGTGGCCTTGAGGTCAATGTTGCCGGCGACGGAGATGCGATGCCCCCACTCGCGCTTGACGGCGATGATGTCGTTCATGGGCGGCTCAAACGGGTGGATGCAGTCAAAGCCGCATTCCACCAGGTCGGCCAGGACGCGCGTCAGGTCGCCGTCGCTGTGGAAGCCGACGGGCAGGTTGGCCTGGTGGCACCTCTGGACGATGGCCTGGTACCAGGGATACACAAGCCGTCGGTACACCTTGGGCGATACCAGCGGCCCCGTGTTGTAGCACAGGTCGTCGGGCATCCAGATGGCGCCTACGCACTCGTGCTGGAGGAGAATCTCCAGGACGGCCATCTGCAGACTGCCGAGTTTGTCTATGACGGCCTTCACGAATTCGGGGTCGTCGGCCAACTGGAGGCTGAAGTTCTCCAGGCCCATGAGTTGCCACGCGCCCATGAAGATGTAGCCCAACTGCGGGATGACCTTCATCGTGGGCGGGAGGCACTCGGCGATGGCGGCGAGTTGGGCGTCCAAGGTGGGATGGGCCTCGTAGCCGCTCAGGGTTTCCGGCGCCGGCCACGGGAATTGCTCAAACTCGTCGCGCGTGGCGATGATGCCCACCGTCTCGTCGGCCCAGCCCCGCCCGTCGCGCGCGAGCGTGTCGGGCTTGCGTTCGCGGAGCCATTCGCCCACGACCGGATGGACACGTCGCACGACCGAGCGGACGCCCGCACGGACGGGCACGAAGTCATATCCGGCGGCCTGCCAGAACTCCACTTCGTCGGCCCATGTGCGGACGGGGCGCCCGAGGAACTGCGACTTGAGTGTGTTGTGGACGGACAGTTCAAACAGCGGCGCGCGGTCGTAGCCGCCTTCCCGCAGCATCGCCCGCCGCACGCGGCCGAAATCGGTGTCCGCCGCGAGTCTCATCGCGTCCTACCCTTTGGCGCCATAGCGCGCCGCCACATCCGCGGGCTTTTCGCCGTCCAGAAGGCGGGCCATGCAGTCGGCCACCGCGTCGGCGAACACGGGGTCGTTGATGTGCGCCGGGATGAGCACGAGCGGCACTTCCGGCCGCAGTCCTGCCTGGAACTCGCGGATCGCCGCCTCGTTGCCCTCGGGGTTGTAGAGTTCGCGGCCCGGCTGGTTCATGTCCGAGAAGCCCACCGTGGGGATGATGACCAGCGTGGGGCCGAGCGCGCGGTTCAGTCGTTCAATCATCGCACGCGCGGCCGTGGCCATTTCTTCCGGAGAGGGCTGGAACACCGTCATCTGCGCGTTGTGCACCATTTTGGGGCGGTCGCGGTAGGCGGGCGGAGCCTTGTCCACGCTCTCCCACAGCAGGTAGTCGCCGCCGCCCACGGAGACGACGGCCGGAATCGCATAGCGGGTCAGCGCGTCCATGCGGTTCTGCGCGCCGGCCAGCCCGTCGTAGATGCTGTCAATGACCTCGTGCACGCTGAGGTCTATAACGCCCGCGAACTTTCCGGCTTCTATCAGGTCTTCCATGGCCGGGCCGCCGGAGCCGTTGGCATGGAAAGGCACGATCTGGTAGCCTTTGGTTTCCAGGATGGCTTTGACGCGCATGACGCACGGCGTGGTGATGCCGAGTTGCGTAACCGCGATGACGGGCTTCTCCTGTTGGGGCGGGGCGGGGTGGCGCAGGGCCATGCCCGCAATGGCGTTGGCGGCGTTGCGAAGGATGGGGCGGCTGATGGCGTTCACGTCCAGGATGTCGGTTACCGAGTGCATCATGCAGATGTCCTTCGTCCCGACGTAGGGGCCGAAGCGGAACAGGCCGCTTGCGATGGTGGAGAGCATGAGTTTGGGCACGCCGACCGGCAGCACCCGCATGGCGGCGGTGCCGATGGACGTGCCCTGCCCGCCGCCAATGGCGACGATGCCATCCAGCCGGCCCTCGTCCCAGAGTTTCTTGACGATGTTGCAGAGGCCCTCGGTCTGCTTGGCGATGCAGATGCCCTTCTTGCCCTGGGCGATGAGCGCTTGCAGCGTGGTGCCGGCGGCCTGGGCCACCTCCTCGCGCGTGATGTCGGGCTTGACCGTGGGGGTGCCCAGCACGCCCGGGTCAATGAGGATGGTGTCCAGCCCCCACGACGCGATTTCGTCGCGAAGGTACGCCGCCGCCTCGCCCTTCGTGTCCAGGGTGGCGACGATGACAACGGTGCGCTTGGTTTTCATGGGTTCCCTCGCTCATGACGCACGGGTGTCGGGGATGTCGCGCACGGCCCATGCCTGGCTCGTGGGCCAGGCGGTGGGGTGCCGACTAGATTCCCGCGAAATAGAACGGCGCGCCAGGGATCGGCTGCCTGCGTTTTCGGAGCGGCATGCCCGGATAGGGATACACCGGATGCTCCATGACCTTCGCGTCGTGGCACGGCAGGATGAAGTCCGCGCGCCGGTCAATTTCCTCCATGCTCCGCCAGCCGTCAATCATGCTGACGAACCGCTGTTGTACCCAGTAGCGCCAGTGCTCGTCCATGTTCGGCTCAAAGTTGCGGTAGGTGAAGATGGCGTCGCCGACGAGCACGATGGTGCCCGCCTCGGTTTGCACTTCCACGGACTGGTGGCCCGGCGTGTGCCCGGGGGTGGGGAAGACCCTCACGCCCGGCACGATGGTGGCTTCTCCCTCCACCACCTCAAAGTTGCAGCCGATGAACGGCGCTTCTATCCCCAGCACCGGCGACTCGTAGGAGCGGTAGTACAGGGGCAGCGGGTTGTAGGCCCACTGCAATTCGGCCGCCGAGACGATGTAGCGCGCGTTGCGGAACCGTTTCATGCAGGAAACGTGATCCCAGTGAAGATGGGTAAAGATGCAGATGTCTATGTCGTCGGGGTTCACGCCCATCTTCAAGAGCGCATCGGGGCTGTCCAGGCAGTCGGCCTTGCGGGTCTTGTGGTGGTAGCGCGTGGCGCGGTCGGCGTCGGGAATGCCCGTGTCCACCATGATTTTGTGCTCGCCGGTGTCCACGTAGAAGCAAACCATGGGAATCTCGGTCTTCTGGCCTCCGGGGCCTTTGAAGAAGATGTACGTGCCGAGGTCTGCCTCGGCCCATCCGGTGTTGATGGGGTAGATTCGGGTCTTTGCGGTTGACATGAGCCTTCCTCCCTGCGTTGATACTTCAGACTACACCTTTCTATCCGGTGATTCGCTGACAATTGCCTTACAATTCCGTTGCCCGCGCTAATGGTTCTGTGCCCGATTCAGAAGGTGGGCGGCCTGCGGCCAGAGCGAAGCGACGTAGTGATACCGGTCTGGCCGTATGTGGATGTCTGCCCACACCAGCGGCTGGCCGGTGCGGCTGAGGCTCAACCGTTGCACCACCAGGACGGGCGAGTTGGCCTGCAATCCCAGGACGGCCTGATCCTCGGCGCCCGCCGCCTGGAGGGCGACTTCTTCGCGCACGTCCGCGACGACGGCATGGTATTTCCCCTCCAGCAGGCGCTGAAAAGAATGATGGGTCATGTCGTCGTCTTCCAGGCCGGGGCAGACTTCGTAGGGAATGAAGTTGACCTGATTGGCGATGACCTCTTCGTTCACGATGCGGGTGCGCTCCAGCCTGTACACGGGCGAGCCCACATCTATCTGGAGCCGCTGCGCCACGTGCTCTGCCGCCGGCTCAACCACCACGCGGCGGATGCTGGAAGACGGGGCCAAGCCTGCGCGGCTCGTGTGCTGGAACAGGCTTTCCACGCTGGGATTGAGGGGGGCCAGGATTTCAAACTCGTCGCCGGCGGGTTGCACCAGCCCCTTGCGGTGCGCGGATTCCAGGACTCGGCGCATGTCTGCAAGGGACGCGCCGAAGTCCGCAGCGAACTTCTCGGCGGCGGCCCTGAACCCGCTGGGGATTCTACCGTTTACAATAGCGCTCTCAAAACGTTGCTGAAGGTCGCGGGGGAAATCCACGGTGGCCATGTTCTTCCTCTAGGGTTTCCGCAGTCGCCCGTAAAGATACGTCAGTTCTCGGAGCCGCGCCGCGATGTTGTCGGTCAGGGTGCCCGGCAGCACCCGCCAGCACCAGTTCGGCGCTCCCGACGTGCCCGGGTGGTTCATGCGCGCCTCATGGCCCAGGCTCAGCAGGTCCTGGGTGGTGGTCATGGCGGTGTTGGCCACCGACGCCCACGCCAGACGGATGAAGTCCCACGCGATGTCCGAGCCGTCCACGGCCATGTACCGGCGGGCATAGTCGCGTTCCTTCTCGGTGGACGTTACCTGATACCAGCCGACGGTGGTGTCGTTGTCGTGAGAGCCGGTATAGACGACGCAATCGCGGGTGTAATTGTGCGGCAAGAAGGGATCGTTCGGGTCGCCGCCGAACGCGAATTGCAGAATCTTCATGCCCGGATAGCCGAATTCGGCTTTGAGCGCGTCCACGCCCGCGCGCGAGGCGTCGTCAAAGTCGCCCAGGTCTTCCGCGATGATGGCCACTTCGCCCAGGGCCTGCGTTACGGCATGGAAGAGGCGCGCGCCCGGCCCGTAGAGCCATCGGCCCAGCACGGCGGTATCCTGGCCGGCGGGGACTTCCCAGTAGTTGTAGAAGCCTCGGAAGTGGTCAATTCGGATGACGTCGGCCTGGGTAAACGCCATGCGGAAGCGCGCGATCCACCAGGCGTAGCCGTCCTCGGCCATGAGGTCCCAACGGTAGATGGGGTGCCCCCACAGTTGGCCCGTGGCGCTGAAGTAGTCGGGGGGGACGCCGGACACGACCGTAGGCTCCAGGTTCTCGTCCAGGTGGAACAGGTGCGGGTTGGCCCATACGTCCGTGCTGTCCCTGGCCACGTACAGGGGGATGTCGCCGATGATGCGAATGCCTCTGTCGTTGGCGTAGCGCTTGAGGCGTAGCCACTGGTTGAGGAACAGCCATTGCCGGTATTTCTGGGCCTCTATGCGGTCGCGGAGGCGCTCCCGCCACCGGCGCAGGGCGTCTGGTTCGCGCCTGGCGATGTCCCTGTCCCATTCGTACCACGGCCGCAGGTTGTAGTGTTCCTTCAGCGCGGCGAAGAGAGCGTAGTCTTCCAGCCAGAAGGCGTTCTCGGCGCAGAACGCGGCGAAGGCGGCGCGCTGCGCATCTGAGGCTTGAGCCTGGAAGTGGACGAACGAGCGGTCCAGGAGCGCGGTCTTGTAGGGGATCACGCGCCCGAAGTCCACCCTGTCGTCTGGAAACGGCGGGACATCCGCGAGGTCCGACGGGGCGAGAAGGCCCTCGTGCAGAAGCAGTTCGGGGCTGATGAGCAGCGGGTTGCCGGCGAAAACCGATAGCCCCTGGTACGGCGAGTCGCCAAAGCCGGTGGGGCTGAGGGGCAGCACCTGCCAGTACGATTGCCCCGCCGCCGCGAGGAAGTCCACGAACTGGTAGGCGGAAGGCCCCATGTCGCCGATGCCGAACCGGCCCGGCAGGGATGTGGGATGCATCACGACGCCACTGCACCGTGGGAATCGGGTCATAGCGCTCTCCTCATTGAAGTGCGCGTAGTTTACCACAGCCTTGGCGAAAGGTACAAGTCCCGCGCGTGGAACCAGCGCCTGCGCCCGCAATGGGTTGGCGGCACAGCGCCAAAACACGTAGGGCGGCTTTCCATAGCCGCCGGAAACAGGGGGCAGGTATGGAAACCCGCCCTACACTCAATGCGTGTCATGCTGCCGTTCATCGGTCTGATTAATTCCCACCGAAATGTATACCTACCGCGGGTTGGGCCAAGTTGACGGTTTTCGCCCCATGCGGTATAGTTACCGAAAGCCCAGCGCCAAGGCGGGACATAGGGCTGCGCGGGCGCACGGGCATCACGGGCTAACGCCAGGAAACTCTATCCACATGAGGAGGTACACATGGGTAACATCGCAATTCATGGGTTTGGCAGGATTGGCCGCTCTGCGCTGAAGGCGGCACTCAACGGCGGGCTCTTTGTGCCGGTCTCTATCTCCGACATCAAGGATGTGCCGACGCTGGCAGCCTTGTTCGCCGTGGATTCCAACTACGGGCGCTGGCACGAGCCGGTGCAGGCCGAGGACAATGCTTTCGTCATCGGCGGCAGGAAGATCGCGTACTACAACGCCTTGCAGGAACTGCCCGATTGGGGGGCGCTGGGGGTGGATTTGGTCGTGGACTGCACAGGGCGGGCCACGGTGAGGGCCGGCGCGCAGGCGCATCTGGACCGCGGCGCCAAGCGCGTGCTGGTCAGCGCGCCCAGCAAGACCCTGCAGGACTGCGACGCGGTGCTGCTGCCGGGCATCAACCTGGAGCAGTTTGACCCCAAGAAGCACCGTATCATCAGCATGGCCAGTTGCACGACGAATGCGCTGGCTCCGGTGGTCAAGGTGCTGCGCGAGCACTACGGCATCAAGAGCGGCTTCTTCTCCACGGTGCACGCCTACACCAACTCGCAGTCTCTGACGGACCAGCCGATGAAGGACCGCCGCGATTCGTGGGCGGCTGCCGAGAACATCATCCCGTCCTCGTCGGGCGCGGCCAAGGCCCTCAACTTCATCTGGCCCGACTTGAAGATGACGGGCAAGGCGTATCGGGTTCCCGTCCGCACGGGCAGTATCGCGGAAGTGAATGCCATTCTGGATCGGACAGTAACCGCCGATGAAGTGCGCAATGCCTTCCGGGAAGCCGCGGCTCGGCCGCCGCTCCACGGCATCATGGACGTGCTGGAGGAAGAGTGGGCCTCGTCGCGCATTGTGGGCGACCCGCACTCGTCCATCGTGGACCTTCCGCTGGTGCAGGTCATGGATAGCATACTCGTCTCCGTTGCCGCGTGGTATGACAACGAGATGGGGTATTCCACTCGCCTGGCGGAGATGGCGGCCTTCCTGGCGAAGCAGTCCTAGACCTAAGAGGCGCATGCACGAATCGGGCAGGAGACATCCTCCTGCCCGATTTTTTTTGTGGCGTTCGGCTTGCTGGTCAGCCCAGGCGCGCGCCGGCAAGGGTGCGCTGGCCCGCCAGGAACTCCTTGCCCGTCATGCGGCGCTTGCCCTCCGGTTGCACTTCCAGCAGCAGGAGGGGAGTGGAGCCCGTCCCCACCGCGGGGCCGTCTGGGTGAAGCACGACTTCGCCGGGGGCGGCGGGGCGCAGGGTGTCCGCCGGCACGGGCATCGCCCTGTGGATGATGAGCCGCCTGCCGTTGAGGAACGTGTAGGCCGAAGGCCACGGGTTGAACGCGCGCACCTTTCGCCAAATCGTCTCTGCCGATTCGGCCCAGTCAATCAGCCCCGCTTCTTTGTTGACGCGCTTGAACCAGGTGGCTTTGCTGTGATCCTGGGGTGTGGGCCGAACCTGGCCAGCCAGCCATCTGGGCAGGGTGTCCACGATGAGGGCGGCCCCCAGGTCGGCCAGTTTCTGCATCAGGCTGCCGGTTGTGTCCTCGGGCAGGATGGGCATCGTCGCCTGGCTCAGGATGTCGCCCGCGTCCATCTCCTCGGAGACCAGGATGATCGTTACCCCTGTCTCGGTGTCTCCCGCGAGTATGGCGCTCATGGCGGGCGCGGCGCCCCTGTGTCGCGGCAGGAGGGACGGGTGGATGTTGAGGCTGTGGAACGGCGGGGCGGCGAAGACTTCGGGCGGTATCCACTGCCCATACGCGGCCACGACGATGACGTCGGGTGCCAGCGCGCGTACGGCCCCCATGCCGTCCGGGGTGCGGAGGCTGGCCGGCTGAAGGACGGGAATGCCCAGGACCGCGGCCGCCTCCTTGATGGGCGGCGGCTTCAGTTGTCTCCCTCGGCCCGCGGGCTTGTCTGGCTGGGTGATGAGGGCCACGATGTCGCCCCATGCCTGCCGGTGCAGGGCCTGCAGGGCAGGAATCCCGAAGTCCCCGGAGCCCATGAAAACGATGCGGTGTTTTGCCATATAGCGTCTTGTCCTCGCTGCTGGGTAGGGAGTGCTTCGGCTGTATGTTAGCATGGGCGGCCGCGGGCGTCAACGGCGGCGGGCGGCGGGTGCGCGATGGGGTTGACGGCGGCGGGGCAGGACGCTATACTGTGTGCACCTGACAGTCTCGGCTGCCGGCGCTGCTTGTCGGATTGGGGCTGTCGCCCGGTTTGCGCTGGGACAGGTCATCGTGAGGGGCGAAGCAAAGTGAGCGCTAGGAGTGAAGCGTATGCCTGACCTGGTAGGTGCGAAACTGGGCGCCTACGAGATTACGGCTCGCGTGGCCAGCGGCGCCCTGGCCGAAGTGTACCGGGCCTATAACCCCTCCCTGGGCCGCGAGGTCGCCGTCAAGGTGTATCGGCCCCATCTGGCTGGCGACGCGCACCTGGCCGAACGCCTGCGCGAGCAGGCCCGACGGGTTGCCGCCTTGCGCCATCCCCACATCGCGCAAATCTACGACTGCGATGTGGCGACGGTGGCCGGCCAGCCGCTGCTCTACGTGGTCAGCGAGTTCGCCGAAGGCGCAACGCTGAAAGATCGCATGTCGGCGCTGAAGGCTAAGGGGCAGGTGATGCCCCTTTCGGACGTGGCCGACCTGGTGCGCGCCATCGGGAGCGCGCTGGACTACGCCCACAGCCGCGGCGTGATCCACGGGGGAATCAAGCCGACAAACGTCCTGTTCACTGGCGAAGGCGAGCCGGTGCTCGCGGACTTTGGGATGGCGCGGGTGTGCAGCGCCGCCCTGCAGGCCCTACCCGCCGACCCGGCCGGCGCTCCCGCCTACATGTCGCCCGAGCAGATACGTGGCGACCCGATAGATGCCCGCGCCGACATCTACGCCCTGGGCGTGCTCCTGTACGAGATGTGCACGAACACCCTGCCCTTCGTCGCCGACACCGCCACCGGCGTGATGATGCGCCACCTGACCGAGATGCCGCCCAGGCCCTCGCAGGCCAACCCGGATTTGCCCCTGGCGGTGGAACAGGTCATCCTGAAGGCGCTCAGCAAATCCCCGGGCGACCGCTACGCCACGGCAGGAGAGATGGCGGCGGCGCTGGACGCGGCTATCGCCGGCGTTGCGGCTCCCGCCGCTGTCCCTGCGACCGTGGGCGAGGTCGCGGCGCCGGCCGAAAAACCCGCGGGGCTCAAGGCTCTGCTGGGCGCTTCTGCCTCGGCGCTCTTCCCGGCGAAGGAGGGACAGACCGCCGGCGAACGGGAGTCCAGGAGGGAGGGAGTTCGCAGCCTCCTGGTTCAGATACTGGCGATTTTCACCACGGTGCTGGCCCTGCTGGAGAAGTTCACGAAGGCCGTGGACATCATGCGCAACCCCCTCATCGGGCTGATCGTTGTGGGCGTGGGTCTGGGGGCCATGGTGCTGAGCGCGGGCTACGTCCTGGCCCGCCCGGGACTTTACAAGCCCTGGCAGCGGAGGTTGGCCGCGGCCGGGCTGGCTCTGACCGTGCTCGCGGCGGCGGGCTGGGGCGGCTGGACGGTCTACGAGATGAAGCGCCCACCCAAGGGGCTGATCGTCCTCATCGCCGATTTTCAGCCGTTCCAGAATGCCAGTCCGGTGGACTACGCCGCGCAGATTCAAGATGGCCTGACCGAGGCGTTACGGCAGTTGAAGGTGGAGGGCATCTACGTGGAGCGCGCGAACGAGGTGTACACGGAAAAGGACGCCCGTTCGCGCGCCGCTACCCGCAAGGCGACTGTCGTCATCTACGGCTCCTATGACACGGCGACCGTCCGCCCCCGTTTTGAGTTGGTGAGAGCGCCCCAGCAGTTCTTGCCCATCCTCAAAGAGACGAACCTGAAACTGGCCGCGCTGAACGAGTTTGACGCCTGGATGGGCAAGGAATTCCGGGAGATGACCTATATCGCTCTGTCGGCCATTGGCCTGGCCTACTATGCCGACGGCCAGAACGAAACGGCGCTCGCTTTCTTTGAGCGGGCGCTGGCATCTCTGCCGGAGGGCACGCAACTGAAGGGGCGCGAGGCCGTCTATTTCTACAAGGGCTCCGTCCACTTCTCTCTGCGCCAATTCCCCCAGGCCCTCGCGGCGCTGCAAGAGGCGGTGCGCGTGAACCCCGACATGTACGAGGCTCACCAAAACCTGGCTGTCGCCTACATGGTCAACTGCGACTACGATGCTGCCCTGGGTGAAACCGACGAGGCCCTGCGCCTGAAGCCCGATAGCGGCGGTGCCTACCATGTGCGCGGGATTCTGCTGATGAGCCAGGGCCGCGTGGATGAGGCGGCCGAGGCGCTGGCCAGGGCCGCGGAACTCTCGCCGGATGACCCAGCCATCCACGCGGCACTGGGCACGGCCTACGAAGCGCTGGGGCGTGCCGACGAGGCCGCGGCCGCGCAACAGAAAGCCCTGACCCTGATGGAACGAGAGTTGAAGGGCGCGAGGGACGACCCGCAGACCATCGCTGCCTATGCCGATGTCCTGCGGAGCCAGGGCAAGTTGGAGGAGGCTGTGGCCGAATACGGGCGCGCCATCCAGCGGGCCGAAAAGCAGGGACTGCGACCGGATCGGCTGGCCCGGATCTACCGCTCCCTGGGCCTGGCCTATTGGGACATGGAGCGCTGGGAAGAGATGGCCGATGCCTACAACCGGGCCATTGCGCTCTCGCCCGGCCTGTACAGCGACCATACGGCGCTGGCGCAGGCCTATCGGGGTCTGGGGCAGCCCGATCAGGCTGTGGCCGCCTATGAGCAGGCCCTGGCCCTGCTCCCGTGCGATGCCAATACCCACGCCCTGCTGGCCGGCCTCTACCGTGAGATGGGCCGGACCGACGAGGCGCTGGCGGAGTACCGCCTGGCGGCCCAATATGACCCCGACGACTTCACCGCCTGGGGGTCCATTGGCGCGATCCTGGCGGAGCGCGGACAGGCCGGCGAGGCTATGGCCGCCTACGACAAGGCCGTGGATGCCGCCGAGCGCCACCTGGCGCACAACCCGCACGACGCAGACGCCGCCTCTATGCTGGGCCTGACGTACCTGCTGTTGGGCCAAACGGAGAAGGCGGTCTCCACGTTGGAGCAGGCCGTGGCCTTGCGGCCCAATGCCGACAACCACTACGCTCTGGGCAATGCGTACTACGACACAGGGGACTACGAGAAGGCTCTCGTGGAGTATCAGGCCGCCCTGACTGCCGATCCGAAGCATGTCGCCAGCGCCGTTCGCCTGGGCGATACCTTCGCGAAACTCGGCCGGACGGACGAGGCTATCGCTGCCTACCGCCAGGCGCTGGCGCTCAAGGATGACGCCGACGTCCACGCCTACCTGGGCATGCTGCTGGCGCAGCAAGGACAGACGCAACAGGCCGAGTCGGAGTATCGGGCCTCGTTGCGCCTGGCAGAGAACGTTCTGGCCCACCTGGGCCTGGCGACGCTCTACCAAAACGCTGGCGATCTGGACCAGGCCATCGCCGAATACCAGGCCGCCCTTGCGCTGCAAGATGCCCCGTACACGCGGCTGGCGATGGCCTGGCTCTACGAGGCGAAGGGTCGCCTTGCCGAGGCGGCCAGCGAGTATCAGGCCGGTATCGCGGGCCTCGGACCGGGAGACCCCTACCTGGACAGTAGCCGAGCGACGCTGGCCAGGGTGCTGCTCCGGCTATGCCGGCGCGATGATGCGCTGGCCGCGCTGCAACCATCGCTGTCGGGCGGGCAAGGGACACTTTCCGTGGAGGTCATGTCGGCGCTGGCCGCGGTTTACGAAGCGCGGGGGAAGGCGGCTGAGGCGGGCGAGACTTACGCGGCGCTGCTTCGGGACAATCCGAGTTCCCCCGTCGCCCACTACCTGGCCGGGGTGTTCGCTTATCGCCAGGGTCGCCTGGACGAGGCAACGAGAGAGATAGACCAGACGACGAAACTGGCGCCGGCCTTTTCGCTGGCCTGGAGCACCCTGGGCCACCTGTACGACGTGCAGGGGGACCTGGCGGCTGCGAAGACGGCGCACGAAAAGGCCCTGGAGACCATGCCCTCCAACGTCAATGGGCTGGTGGGCCTGGGCGTCCTCGCCCTGCAACAGGGCAAACCCGACGAGGCGCTCACCTATTTCCAGGAGGCGCTCCGTCAGCAGCCCGAATACGTCAAGGCCGTGCCGGATGAGGTTCAGGCTGTGCTGATTACCATCCACCTGGATCTGGCTCTGGCCTATGAACGGCTGGGCCGCGCCGGTGAGGCTGGCCAAGAACTGGCCACCATGCGCCAACTGGCCGAGGCGGCCGTCGCGGCGTTGCCCTCGCATCCGCAGGCGCGCTTCTACCTGGGGGTGGCCTACTGGGTGAGCGGCGACGCCGAGCGGGCCGAAGCGGCCTTCGCCGAGGCCGCGCGTTGCGACGCCTCGCTGGCGGGGGAGCGGGTCCGGGTACAGGAGAGGATCCAGCGGCTGCGGGGCGCGTTTTGAGTCGCGACGGGCGAAAGGGCGCCGTTTCGGCCAAACCCAGACGGCTTGGGCTGTCTCTGCGCGGGTATCCCCCTGGCCCATCGTTTTCGCGGGTGTTCACTCTTGGGAGTAGCCCTATCCTCCCTTCGGCGCCGGACAGCGCCGAGCACGCCGTTCTTTGTTCCCCCTCCATTGGTCGCGGCATGGGTAGAGGTGCGATGCGCTCCCAGAAGTGCGCCGCACCTTGCTCACCAAGCGTCGCTTTCTTGACGGCGAGGCGGCGAGTGATATACTTGGCAAGTATCTTGCCAAACGCATCTGCGTGCACTCGGCTGGCCGCGGTTAGGCGGCTCCGGTGTTGTGCGCGGCGAGGACCTTCCACCCATGCCACGGGTTGGGTGCGCGAAAGGGGGTGTAATCGGGGCCGCAAGCAGATTCGGGCGTCTTGCCTATTGCAAGACATGCTTGTTTCTGATCATTCCCTGGAACGGAGAGTAAGATGATGAGAACGTTGGCGAAAGTGAGCCTGGGGTTCCTGGCCGCTTTGGTGGCGGTTGGCGTGCTGGCCGCGTGCGCCCCCACGCCCACGCCGGAGAAAATCGTGGTGAAGGAGACCGTCCCCGTCAAGCAGACGGAGCAGGTGGTGGTTACGGCAACACCCGCGCCCAAGGGGGGCAAGATCATGTATGGGCTGACCCTTGTGGTTTCTGCCATTGACCCGCACCAGGGCCTTTCTTCCGAGTTGGGAATCTTCCTGACGAGCGTGTACGACCCTCTGGTCTGGCAGACGCAAGAGGGCAAGTTTGTCCCGGGTCTGGCCGAGAGGTGGGAGGTGTCGCCGGACGGCAAGGTCTACACCTTCTACCTCCGCAAGGGCGTGAAGTTCCACGATGGGACGCCGTTCAATGCCGAGGCGGTGAAGTTCAGTTTTGACCGGATTGTGGACCCCAACCTCAAGTCGCAGAAGGCCATCAACATGCTGGGCGCCTACGATCACACCGAAGTCGTGGATGATTATACCGCGCGCGTGTATCTGAAAGAGCCTTACGCGCCGTTCCTGGATTCGGTGAGCCAGGTGTATCTCGCCATGGTGTCGCCCACGGCGGTGCAGAAATGGGGGGCGGATTATCGGGACCATCAGGTGGGCACCGGCCCCTTCATGATCAAGGAGTATGTGGCCAAGGATCACATCACCCTCGTCAAGAATCCCGACTACAACTGGGCGCCGGAGTTCATGGAGCACCAGGGACCGGCCTATCTGGACGAGATTACGTTCCGCTTCTATCCCGACGCGGCGACACGGGCGCCGGCGCTGGAGGCGGGCGAGGCCGACGTGATGGGCGAGGTCCCGCCGCAGGACGCGACCCGACTCCAGGCGAGCGGCAAGTTCGTGTTGCTGCCGACCCGAATCCCCGGGCAGTCCCTCCAGTTCTTCCTGAACACGGAGAAGTTCCCCACGGATGATGTGCGCGTGCGGCAGGCGATGCTGTACGCGGTGGACCGAGAGGCCATCGTCAACGCGGTGTTTCGCGCGTTCTCGCCGGTTGCCTGGGGGCCTTTGAGCGCGGCGACGCCGTTCTACTCCAAGGCCGTGGAAGGGATGTACGCCTATGACCTGAACAAGGCCAAGGCGCTGCTGGCCGAGGCGGGTTTCCGCGACACCAACGGCGACGGCATCGTGGAGAAGGATGGCCGCCCTGCCGAGGTGGAGATGTTGCTCATGAGTTGGGGGAATGTGCCGGAAGTGGGCCAGATGATCCAGGCCATGCTGCGCCAAATCGGCATCAACGCCAAGACGCAGGTGCTCACCTATCCGGCTGCCGTGCAGGCCGCGCGCGAAGGTCAACATAACATGATTCCCCAGGCGGTCAGTGCCAGCGACCCGGACATCCTGCGGACATTCTTCCACTCCAGGAATATCGCCGCGGGGTTGAACTGGTCCAAGTTCGGCGACGCCGACCTGGATCAATGGCTGGATGACGCCGTCCGCACGAGCGATCCTGTCAGGCGCGCGCAACTGTACGAGAAGATTCAGAAGAAGATCATGGACGAGGCGCTGATCATCCCGATTCGCGACTACGTGAACCTGAACGTGGCCAGCGTGCGGGTGAAGGGCCTTCGGTACTCGTTGCAGGGTTGGTTCCCGTGGCTCTATGACGTGTACGTGGAGCCGTAGGGGTTTGTCGCTGGCGTTCTGTGTCTTGGGCGCGATGGCATCCGTTCGTCGCGCCCAAGACCGTGCAGGATTCTGGGGGAAACCGTGCTTCGCTATGTGCAGCGCCGCCTACTCGTAGCCATTCCGGTCGTGCTGGGCGTGGCCACCATCGTGTTTGCGCTGATGCACCTGCTGCCGGGCGACCCGGCCGAGGTGATGCTCGCGCAGTCGGGCGGCCAGGCCGAGACGATTGAGCGCCTGCGGCAACAACTGGGGCTGGACCTGCCGCTTCACGTTCAGTATTGGCGTTTTCTGCGCAACCTCGTTCGCGGGGACCTGGGCGAGTCCATCTGGCTCCGTAAGCCGGTGTCGCAGATACTCTGGGAGCAACTGCCCTCTACGGTGGAACTCGCCGTCGCGGCCATGGTGCTGGCCATCGTGGGTGGGGTGTCCCTGGGGCTTCTGGCGGCCCTGAAGCACAACTCGTGGGCAGATCGGGCGGTTATGGTCATCGCTTCGGTCGGGATTTCCATGCCGGTGTTCTGGTCGTCGCTGCTGGGAATCTACCTGTTTGCGGCGCAGTTGCGCTGGCTTCCGGCGACGGGCCAGGGAGACTTGAGGCATTTGATTCTGCCTGCTGCCGTGCTGGGGTATGGGACGGCCGGGTCGGTGGCCCGCCTGGTGCGTTCCAGCATGTTGGAGGTGCTGGGGCAGGAGTACATTACCGCCGCCAGGGCCAAGGGACTCTTCTGGCGGGTCGTGGTTCTGCGCCATGCCTTGAAGAACGCTTTGATTCCCGTCGTAACGATGCTCGGGTTGCAGTTCGGCGGGCTGCTGGGCGGGGCCGTGATCACCGAGACGGTGTTCTCTCGGCAAGGGCTGGGGCGCACGATGGTGGATGCCATCATCTGGAAGGACTTCCCGCTGGTGCAGGGCGGGGTCATCCTGATCGCGGGCATGTACGTGGTGGTCAACCTGCTGGTGGATGTTTCCTACGCCTTCATTGACCCGCGCATTCGGCACGAAGCCTAGGTGAGGGAGCCCAGACTGCCATGATGCGGTCCAGGAATGCCTACGTGGTGGCTGCTGCGGAATCCGGGCCGCGTTCGCCGTGGGCGGTGGCGCTCGCCCGCCTGTGGCGCAACGGCGCTGCCCTGGCCGGGCTTGGCGTCCTTGTGGCGATGGGGCTGCTGGCCGCGCTGGCTCCATGGGTCGCGCCGTATGACCCTCTTGCGATGGATTTGCCCAATCAACTTCAGCCGCCCGGCGCAAGCCACTGGCTGGGGACCGATCTCCTGGGGCGCGACATCCTGTCCCGTCTCCTGTACGGTGGACGGGCGACGCTGGTAACGGCGCTGGTGGCCGTGAGCATCTCCGTGGTGTTCGGCGTGTCGCTGGGATTGGTCGCGGGGTTCTATGGGGGAATCGTGGATTCGTGTCTCATGCGCTTTGTGGACATGCTCCTGGCGTTCCCGCGAATTCTCCTGGCCCTCACGGTGGTGGCGCTGCTGGGGGTTGGGCTTGGCAATGTGATGTTGGCCGTGGGCATTGCCGGCATATCGGGCTACGCGCGCATCGTGCGCGGCGCGGTGTTGAGCGTGCGGGAACAGCCGTATGTAGAGGCGGCGCGGCTGGTCGGTTGCGGGAATCGGCGAATCCTCTTCCGGCATGTGCTGCCCAATGTCCTGGCGCCGGTGATTGTCCTGGCGACGCTGGACATTGCCCACGCGCTTCTCAGCGCGTCATCGTTGAGTTTCCTGGGGCTGGGCGCTCAACCCCCGACGCCCGAATGGGGGCTGATGCTGAACGAGGGTCGGGCTTACCTGCGGGTGGCCCCCTGGGTTACGACAGTCCCTGGGCTGACGATCATGCTTGCGGTGTTGAGCGTGAACGTGTTTGGGGATGGCCTTCGGGACGCATTGGATCCGAGATTGCAGGTAGGGTGAGGCCCATGGCGAAGGTGAACCTATCGCTGCTAGAGCGTGCGAGAACGTTGGAGCCGCTGCTGCGGGATATTCGGCGGCGCTTGCACCAATGGCCCGAGTTGGGGTTCCAGGAGTTCAAGACGGCCAACCTGATTGCCGAAACACTCTCATCCCTTGGGGTGGAGTTTCGCACAGGGGTAGGCCGGACCGGGGTTGTGGCCTTCCTGGGGCGCGGCGCTCCGACTATCGCGCTCCGCGCCGACATGGACGCCTTGCCGATTCACGAGAAGACCGGCTTGCCCTATGCCTCGCGCGTGCCGGGCGTGATGCACGCGTGCGGCCATGATGCTCACGTCGCCTCGCTGTTGGGGGTTGCCATGCTGCTGCGCGATGCGGACATCCGCGGCAGCGTGCGCCTGATTTTCCAGCCGGCGGAAGAGACGGTGGACGAAGAGGGCCGAAGCGGGGCCGACCGCATGGTGGAGGCGGGCGTGCTGGAGGGCGTAGATGCCATCGCGGCCAGCCATGTCGTGGTGGATGAGCCGGTTGGCACGGTGCTGGTGTCGGCCGGCCCGATCCTGGCCGCGACCGACGCTTTCCAACTCACGGTCATCGGCTCTGCGGCGCATGGCGCGTATCCACACAAGGGGATTGACGCCATCGTGCTCGCGGCCCAGGTGGTGAACGCGATCCAGAGCATCGTGGCGCGGCGCATAGACCCTATGGAGGCGGGGGTCATCACCGTGGGCACTATTTCCGGGGGACGGAAGGCCAACGTGATCGCCGACCGTGTGGAACTCACGGGCACGATCCGCAGTTTCAGCCCGCTGGTGCGCAGGCAGATCGCAGAGAGCCTGCGAGAGGCGTGCGAACTGGTGCGCGCGCAGAAAGGCGATTACGTCTTGGAGATCTCGCAAGGCCACCCGACGACGGTGAACGATGCGGCGCTGGCCGCGCTTGTGGAGCGTGTGGCGGTGGGCATGGGGCTGAAGGTGGGGCCGGAAGTCCCCAGCCCGGTGTCCGAGGATTTCAGCCTGTACACTCAGTACGTGCCCGGAGTTTACTTCCTGGTCGGCGCTGCGCTGGAAGGCGGCCCCCAGCGGCAATCGCATAGTTCGCGCTTTGACCTGGACGAGCGGGCCTTGCCCATCGCATCGGCGATGCTGGCCGCGACGGCGTTGGAGTTTCTGGCCTCCCGCAGGTAGCCGCGGCGAGGCTAGGGCGCAGAAGAAAGCCCCCGACTCCACGGTCGGGGGCTTCGGTATGGCCAGTCCTTTCAGGGTGTCGTTGACGGCTTCTGTCGGCAGTCCGGGTGTTTACCACCATGCGTAGCGCGAGAAATGGTACAGGATCGCCGTTCGGCCGAACATCTGGACCGGCACCCAGCGGCTGCCATTCCAGTAGTTCAGCCCGTTCACGGGGAAGGCGAAGTGTACATACACGGGCCGAGCGAATTCCATGTCGGGGCTGAAGGTTACCTCGCGCGCGCCCAAGTCCACGGCCATGGTGATCATGGCATCGTGCGGGAGGGCCTTGGGCGGCACGACGAGGGTGATCCCCGCCGCGCGCAGGACTCCGCCTGTGTCGGCCCGGATGAACCTCTGGACGACGATGGTTTTGCCGCTGGCGAGCGCAGGCATGACCATGGTCATGACGAGCACGATGGCCAGCAGCAGCGCAATGGTCAGTTTGATTTTGGTTGTCTTCATTTTGCACCTCCTTCGGTAGCCCGGCTGTCCCAACAGTCAGGACCCGTAGCTTTGCGCCCCATTCTTACGAATGGTTTGCCTTTTCGGGCGGTGCCTTGGCAGAGAAAGTTGCCTTTCTTGCGTTTGGTGGTCGCGCCCCACGCTCAGGACTGGCCACAACCTGCGAGTTTTAGCGGACGGACGCGCCGCCCATAGGCACACCCTGTTTGAGCACACTCATCTCTTGAATGGTTTCTATCGCCTCCTTTGTCAGGCCGAGGTCCGCGTAGGCATCGGCCGCGGCCTGCATGTATGGAATCGCTTCCGCCGCCCTGTGCTGCGCGGCGAGAAGCCGCCCGAGTTCGCGGGAAGTCTCGGCCCAGTTCAGGCGGTCGCCGAGTTCCCCATACGACGCAATCGCATCGGCAAGGTGCTTCTGCGCCTGCGAGGGGTCGGCGCTGCGCGCGGCGATGCGGCCGAGAATGCGGCTGGTGTCGGCTTTGCCCAGTTCGTCCCCGATGCGCAGGAACGTATCGCGGGCGGTCTTGCACAGGTCGGCGGCCGCGGCGATATTGCCCTGGGACAGTTCCAATTCGGCGAGATGCTGTTGGGTCAGGGCGGTGTGATAGACATCGCCAACCTTGCGGAAGATGGCCAGCGCGTCCTGGTAGCACGCCCGCGCCTCGGCCGGGTTGTCCATGGATGCGTAGACGAAGCCGAGGTTCAGCGAACCGCGGGCGCTATCCAGCAGGCGACCGGCGGCTTCAAAGATGCGGATGGCCTGCCGGTAGTGGCGGATGGCGTCGTCCTTTTTGCCCTGGGCGTCCAGGATGTTGCCCATGTTGCCCAGAATGCGCGCCCGCAAGAGCGCATGCTCCTCGCCTTCCACCAGGCCCGCTGCCCAGCGGAGGCTGTCCAGCGCATCGTCCCAGTTGCCGGTCTGGAATAGGACGATGGCACGCACCGAAAGCGCCTGTGCGATGGTAGGCGTATCGCCGACCTTCTCGGCAATGCCCATCGCCTGCGACGCCAGTTGCAGGGCGGCGTCCCAGTCGCTCTTTCGGGCATGAAGGCGCGCGATCTCGGTGAGCACCTCGGCCTGCCGCGAGGCGTCGCCCTGTTGCTCGCAGAGGGCAAGCGCCCGCTCCAGTTGCTCCAACGTGCCCTGGAGGTCGCCGGCCACCTGCAGCAGCGCAGCGCGCCGCTGCCGGAGGTCGCGTTCCTGGCGGGCGTAGTGCGGATCGGGAGGCAGGTGGGCGATGGCATCCAGCGCCAGCCGGTTGAAGTGCAGGGCCTCTTCCAGCGCCCATTGCGCCTCGGCGCGCTCGGTGGCCATCTGCGCGTACCGGAGGCCCGTGCGATAGTCGGCGCCCTGGTAGAAGTGATGCGCCAGGTCGTAGGCGATCTCCTCAAGCCGCCCGGCGTACAGTTCCTCCAGTCGCTTCGCGATGATGAGGTGGTATTCCACGCGCAGCGGCTCGGCGAGTTCCGCGTAGAGCACGTCTCGGATGAGGTGGTGGGTGAACGTGTAGGTGCCGCTCTCAAAGGCGATCAGTTGGTGGTTCTTCTCCAGCCGGCCGAGTCGGCGCAGCAATTCCACCTTGGGCAGGCCCAGCGCGGCGCTGATGGTCTCCACGGTGAACCGCCGGCCCATGACCGCGGCGACATCCAGAATCTCACGGCTGGCCTCGTCCAGGCGCTGGAGCCGCCGAGTGATCACGTCGTGGACGCGCTGGGGCACGCGCATCTCCTCGGGCTTGCCGATGAGCCGCCACCCGGCCTCGGTGTACACCAGTTGGCCTTCCTCCTGCCACATGCGCAGGGCCTCAAGGATGAAGAACGGGTTCCCTTCCGTCTCCGCATACACCCGCGCGAGGAATTCGGCGTCCTCGGGAGCGCCGGGCAGTACGTGCCGCACCAGGGCATCGCTTTGCTCGCGCGTGAGCGGCGACAGGGCCAGGTGCTCAAACAGGTGCTCGCGGCTCATGCGCCGCATGACTTCTTGCAGCGGGTGAGGTTCGGCGCCGGTCTCCTGCTGGATGTCTTCCTCGCGGTACGTGCCAACCTGCAAGATGGGCGCGGCCTGGATGTTGCGCGCCAGGTAGTGGAGCAGCCGAAGCGTGGCCGCGCTCGCCCACTGCAGGTCGTCCACGAAAAGGAGCAGCGGCTGTTTCTGGCCGAGGGATGTCAGCACCTGCCGAATCGTTTCAAAGAGCGCGGTCTGGGCGTCGGCCCATCCCAGCGCCTCGTGGGCGGCCGGCGCGGCAGCGGTGGCGGCGTAGGGCAGGAAGTTGGATAGGCGCGTAACCAGGTGGCCGATGGTGTCATCGTCTTCGGGTATGCCGACCATGGTTTCGCGCGTGTCCAGGTAGGATTGGAGAATCTCCACGAAGGGCAGGTACGGGTTCGGGTCTTCCTGGTAGAGGCAGTGGCCGGTGAGGCACAGGAAGCCCGCGCTTCGCGCCTCGCGCTGGATTTCCGCGACGAGCCGCGTCTTGCCAAGCCCGGCCTCCCCGCTGATGAGCACCAGCCCTCCCCTGGAGTTGCGCGCTTGGTCCAGCGCCTGACGCAGGAACGCCAGTTCGCGCTCGCGCCCGACGAGCGGGATGTGGGTCGTGGCTAGCATCTCGTCGGATGGCAGGGTGGGGTCAAAGAGGTTGGCCGGCAGAGATGTGCCCTTGTCCAGCGCATCCAGGCACAGGCGGATGGCCGACGCGAGTTCCAGCGCGGACTGGAATCGCCGTTCGGGTTGCTTGTGCAGGAGCCGCCATACCAACCCGTCCACAGCGGGCAGGACGTCGGGGGCAAGGCGCCGAACGGGAATCGGCTGCTCGTTGATGTGTTTGAAGATGACAGCGGCGGTGGTTTCGGCGGTGAAGGGGAGTTGGCCGCTGATCATCTCGTACAGCATGACGCCAAGCGAGTACAGGTCGCTGCGGGCGTCGGTTGCCTCGCCGCGGGCCTGCTCGGGCGAGATGTAGGCGGCCGTGCCCATGAGGACGCCCGCCATGGTTACCGTGGATGCGTCGGCCACCTTGGCCAGGCCGAAATCCATGACCTTCGCGGTGCCGTCGGCGGCGATCATGATGTTGCTGGGCTTGAGGTCGCGGTGCACGATGTGGCGGGAGTGGGCGTGGGCGAGGGCTTCGGCCACTTGCAGCGCGATGTCCAGCGATTGCCGAAGGTCCAGCGCCCGCCTGTCCAGTCGTTCGCGCAGGCTTTCGCCCTGGACGTACTCCATCGCGATGTAGTACGTGCCGTTTTCTTCGCCGACCTCGTAGGTTTCCACGATGTTGGGGTGGCGCAGGCGGGTGCCGGCCATCCCTTCGCGGAGGAACCGCGCGACACGGTCGGGCATGGCCGCATATTCGGGCGGCAGCACTTTGAGGGCGACCTGGCGGCGGGTGTCGCTGTGCTCGGCGAGGTACACGGCGCCCATGCCGCCGCGCCCGATGACGCGAATGAGCCTGTACGGGCCTATGCGGTTCGGAGTCAACTCCTCGCTGTTCGGCAATTCTACTTCTCCGTGTCCTCTCCGTTGCTGGAGTAGTTCACCACGCGGTTGCGCCCGGCGTGCTTGGCCCTGTAGAGCGCGATGTCGGATTTGTGAATCAGGTCCAGCCCCGCGTCCGCGTCGTCGGGGAACGTCGCGGTGCCGATGCTGATGGTCAAGGGCATGCGCCCCTCGCCCTTGGACCAGTCGTTTTTCTCCACGAGCGAGCGCAGCCGTTCGCCGAGGATGCGCGCGCCCGTGGCATCCGAGAACGGCGCGAGAACGGCGAACTCCTCTCCGCCGTAGCGGGCCACCGTGTCCTCGCTGCGCACGTTGTCGCGGAGAATGCCAGCCACCACGGCCAGCGCCCGATCTCCGGCGGCGTGGCCCAGGCGGTCGTTGATGAGTTTGAAGTGGTCCACGTCTATCATCAGGAACGATACCGGAAAATGATGCCGTCGCGCCCGCGCCAACTCTTCGTTGAGGCGCTCCAGCAAGAACTGGCGATTGTGCAGGCCCGTGAGGCCATCGCGGGTGGCCCTGCGATACAACTCCTCCTGGCGTTCCAGTTCCACGCGGTCTATGTACCGCAGGCGGAACACGGTGTCGCCGACGCGGATTAGGTCGCTGTCGTTCAGGTAGGTCTCTTTCACCTGAACGTCGTTGACGAACGTGCCGTTACGGCTATCCAGGTCCACGATTTTCGGCCCCGCACTGGTCAGGACAATCTTGCAGTGCTGGCGCGAGACCCTGGGATCGCGCACGAGAAGGTCCACCCCCGGCTGGCGGCCGATGATGGTCTCGCGCTGCGCCAGCACGCGCATACCGCTGAGGCCCGTGCCCAGCAGAGGAATCAAGCAGAGTTCGCGCTGGTCCAGGTTCGTCAGGGTATTACGGCCTTCCGCAGTATGCAGGGTGAGTTCTTCCATGGCGGGTCCTCCGTCGTCATGCGGACAGGGTGGGCGCACGCAGGATGCGCGCGGCCAGCGAACTGGAATGGGCCAGGAGTTGCTCCAAGCGCGAATGGACCTGGTCGTCGGGTTGGGGGCGAAGCGCAATCAGGTGCACGTACTGCCTGTTGGCGATCAGCACCGGGCACCGGAAGGGAAGGGAGCGGCTTTGATCCAGGTACCGCACGGAAGCGTCCGTAACCGCAATGAAAGGCTCGGCGAGGTTCTGGGCGGCCAGGAACGCATCTTCGCCCTCACGAATGTGGAGGTGCCCTTCTATCTCCATGTTGTCCATGTAGAGGGCGGCCGCAACGGGATACTTCGGAATGTAGCGCGGATGCGATCTCCTCGTTTCGGGGGCGCTTTCCTCCTCGTAGGGGATGGCGATGCGGATGTGGTCGCGGCTCACCAGCAGGGCCTCCTCGGTCTGGGGCCCGATGCCCACGCGGTTGAGGGACTGAATTCGCGCGTTCTCCAAGCGCAGGTAGGGCGATGTCAAGTTCTCCAGCACGTCCATCAGCCGCTGGTGGCGGGTCGTAACGGTTCCCAGGGCGATGTAATCCCCGGCGTGAATCTCCACGCGGAGCGTTTCCCCGTGCGTCCTGCTGCTGTCTGTCGGTGTGGCGAGATCGCTTGTTGTCATCGTGATCACCTCTTGTCCTGACGGGCGGCGTACACCTGGTCGGTCTCACACCTGTTCCGCGATGATTTCCAGAAACAGCCGACTTAGGGTGGGGTCAAATTGGTGGCCCGCGCCCTTTTGGATTTCGCGCAGCACCACGTCGTGGGGCAGCGGCGGGCGGTACGGCCGCTGCGAGGTCATGGCGTCGTAGGCGTCGGCGATGGCCAGGATGCGCGCGCCCAAGGGTATCTCCAGTTCCTTGAGGCTGTCCGGATAGCCGCTGCCATCCCACCGCTCGTGATGGTTGCGTATCATCCGAAGCGCCCCGTTGAGTTCGGCCACGGGCACAAGGATGCGCTCGCTGATAAGCGGGTGGGTCTGGATGTGGGCGTATTCCACCGGCGTGAGGGGGCCGGGTTTGTTGATGACGGCCTCGCGGATTCCAATCTTGCCGATGTCGTGAAGGAGGCCGGCCATGCGGATGTATTGGGTGTCGCTTTCGGGAAGGCCCAGGGCGAGGGCGAGCCGCTCGGCGAGGGTCGCCACGCGCTGCGAGTGCCCCACGGTGTAGGGGTCTTTCGCTTCCAGGCTGTTGGCCAGGGCCATCACGGTGCTGAGCAACAGCCGATGGCCGGCATCCGCCGGTTGCTGGATTCTGGATTGGGATTCCAGGTAGCGCCGCGCCAGGTTTCGCTGCCGCTGGCGCAGGGCCTGCCGCACCGCGTTCATGACCTGATCCAGGTCAAAGGGCTTCACCACGTAGTCCGAGGCCCCCAGCCGCATGGCTGCGACGGCATGGTCCAGGTCGCCGTAGGCCGTAACCATGACCACGACGATGTCGGGATAGGTCTCGCGGATGATCTGCAAGAGTTCCAGGCCGTTGAGTTTGGGCATGTTGATGTCCGACATGACAACGCCAAAGCACTGCTCGCGGAGGAGAGCGAGGGCGTCTATCCCGTTGGCGGCGCCGACGGCGGTGAGACCCGCGCGGGCGAGTTTTCGGAGCAGCAGGCTCCGCACGGAATCCTCGTCTTCCACGACGAGGATCGGCTCGGGGTGAATCTGGCTCTGAAGGAACTCTTCAGTGGTCATCGTCTAGTTGACATCCTCCACAAGGGAATCTTCAGGCGCGCATCGGGCAGCCCACGCGCCGAGGCGCAGCCACAGCCGTCGGGCCGCACATGTGTCCTCATCTGCCATTGTGCCACAGCACATGGAGAGGCGCAGTGAAAACTGCGTGAAAATCGCAACAAGGTCGTGTGAAGGCCACGCGCCCTGGCTTCGGCGCGCTACGAAGGCGAATTCGGGCATTCCGGCTTGTGGCCAGGGCTCGCCCCGCGCAGAACGGGCTGTTGGCACCGTGTGCCACCCATGAGTTTTTGACACAGGTGCATTTGGGAGTGTACTATGGGTGCAGAATGGGAGGTCGGATGTACGCCATAGGCATTGCGGCTCATTGCGTTCAGTGCGGGGCATGCGTGGAGGTCTGTCCGGCGCGGGTTTTCGTGAAGGCGGAGGGTGTGCGGGCCTTGCGGCCGGGCGGCTGTATCTTGTGCGGGCACTGCGTCGCGGTGTGCCCGGTGGACGCCGTGGTGCATCGCGGGTTTGACGGCCAGGAGTTTCCCCCCATGCCCGCGGAGGCCGAGCCGAGTTTGGACAGCCTGGTGGGCTTTCTCCGAAGCCGCCGTTCGGTGCGCGAGTTCCGGCAGAAGGACGTGCCCCGAGAGGTGCTGGAGAAACTGCTGGATGTCGCGCGGTATGCGCCAACGGCAAGCAACGCGCAGGATGTGCGGTTCATTGTCATCACGGACCGACAGAGGATAAAGGCACTGTCGCGGCGGATTACGGGCTGGGTGCCGCTTCTACAGCGACTGGCGCGGGTTCCGGGGGTCCTAGCGTGGGCGAGCCGGTCGTGGGGGCGGAAGCGGCTGGAGGGGTATCTGGCGTCGCTGGAGGGTTTTGCCGAGACGCTCCGCGCAGGCGGCGACCCGATTTTCTACAACGCTCCCGCCCTTGTTATCACGCACGCGCACAAGAAGAACGCTTTTGGCATAGAGAACAGTGCCTATGCGACGTACCATATCGCGCTGGCGGCCCACGCGATGGGCTTGGGCACCTGCATGGTCGGGTTCCTGACGACGGCGAGCCGATACGATCCGGCGGTGCGGCGGCTGGTTGGCATCCCCAGGGGGCACCGCATGGCGACTGCGCTCGTGGTGGGGTATCCCGTGCATCGCTACCGGCGGCTGGTGCCGCGTAGGCAGCCGAGCGTTACGTGGAGCGGGGTCTAGACGGCCTCTCGCGACAAAATTCAACGTTCGGAGGTTGCCTATGGAGTATCGCTTTACGATCTACAGTCTGATTCACCTCCCTGCTTTGGTGATGACACTGGCCGCCGTACCTTACGCGTGGGGTTTCCGCAAAGCGCCGGGGCTGCTGCACCTGGCCTTGCTGGAAGTCTCGGCTGCCATCTGGATAGCCGCAGCGGGCATGGAAATGGCTGCGGCCACTTTGCCGCTCAAAATCTTCTGGTCGCAGGTAACCTACATCGGCCTGATGAGTGCGCCGGTCTTCCTTTTCCTGTTTGCCAGCGAGTACGCGCAGCCGCGCAGTCATTTCGGCTGGAAACACATTGCGCTGCTGTTCGTTGTGCCCGTGTTGACATGGATCATCATGTTGGTGGATGACCTGCGCCCGCTGATCTGGCCGAGTATCTCCATTGATCCAAACACCAACATTGGCGCGTATAGTCACGGCCCGTGGTTCTGGGTGGAAGTCCTCTTTGTCTATTGCCTGCTTGTTGCCGCCATGCTTTCCCTGTTCACGCGGTTGCTGCGCCTAAGCGTTTACTTCCGCCGCCAAATCCCGATCTTCGCTATCGCGAGCGCATTGCCCATCGTCAGCAACATCCTGTATGTAACCGGCCTCAACCCGATCCCCAGCCTGGATTGGACACCTCTTGCATTCGGCTTCATGAGTATCTTGTTGGCTTGGGGCGTGTTGCAGCAAAAGCATTTCAAGATGGTCCCCATCGCGCCCGAGCGCCTATCGGATTACTTGGCCGAAGGAATCATCGTTCTAGACAGCCAGGACCGCATCGTGGAACTGAATGTGGCCTTGCAGCGACTCTTTGATTTTTCTCTCAAAGATGTGGTGGGCAAACTCCTGGCCGAGGTGGTGGGTAGCAGCGAGGAGATGAGAGTACTCCTGGCGTCAGAAGGCGAGCAGCGTGTGGAAGTGGCCTTGGAGGCTCGCGGTCTGCTCCGTGTCTTTGAGGCTCGGCTACTGCCCCTGTCCGATTGGCGCGGGCGGGCGACGGGGCGGCTGCTGGTCCTCCGCGATATTACCGCCGACAAACTCCTGGCACAGGGGCGCGAGGATCTCATCCAGGGACTTCAGGAAGCGCTGGCGCACGTGAAGATGCTTCAGGGATTGCTCCCCATCTGCGCGAATTGTAAGCGGATCAGGGACGATCAGGGTTACTGGCACAGCGTGGAATCGTACATCAGCGAACATTCCGATGCCACTTTCACTCACGGGCTTTGCCCTGACTGCGCCAGGGAATTGTACCCTGAATTGTTCAAAGACAGAGACGAGAGGGTAGGCTAGGGGGCGGGAGGTCGCCGCTTTGCGGTCGGTAGTGCATCTTTTTCGGTGGAAACTGCGCGACCCAGGCTACAGACGTCGGGTGCAGGTATGGAACCAGCCCCTGCGCTCGCAATGGGTTGGCGGCACAACGCCAAAACACGTAGGGCGGCTTTCCATAGCCGCCGGAAACAGGGGCAGGTATGGAAACCTGCTCTACTTGATGCGCTTCATGCTGCCGCTCATCGGTTGGGCTAATTTCCACCGGAATGCATACACTACCCTGCGGTCTCCACGAGTGATGCTGCGGCTGTCTCGGTTCCAAACCCTGCTGGTTGCGCCGAGGCACAGGTGCGACGCACTTCCGAAAGTGCGTCGCACCTCGGTCGCGTCATAGGTATAAGTGCGACGTACTTCCGAAAGCGCATCGCGCCTCGGTCGCGCCGTGGGCATAGGTGCGACACGCGTCTCAAATTGAGTCGCACCTTGGTCGCCGACACAAGACGGAGCCGCATCCCGCCGACCCGCCGTTTTGCGTCTACGGGCCAAATCGTTATAATATTCACAATTTGCAGGACACACGAATGCTTGCGGTCCGCCGATGTACCGCCGACATCGCAGCCTGCGTCACTCACCAGGAGGGACAAAAATGAATACATCGGGTGATCACATTTCCAGAGAGGAGTTATTGGGATACCTTCGCCGCTACCGAGGGCTTATCGGCGTGCAGAGCAAGGTGCCGGTCAAGGATTCGGCCATGCTGAGCCTGCTGTACACTCCGGGCGTGGCCGAAGTGTGTCGGGCCATCGCCAAAGACCCGCTGCTGTCTTTCACGTACACGCTGCGGGGGAATACGGTGGCCCTGGTCAGCAACGCATCGGGACTTTTCGGCTTGCCGAACGCGTGCCCAGAAGCGGCGTTGCCGCCCCTGGAAGGCAAGGCCATCATCTTCAAGACGTTTGCCGGCGTGGATGCGCTGCCCATTGTGCTGGATGCTGAACATACGGCCGAGATGGTGGAAACCATCGGCGCGTTGAGCGGCACGTTCGGGGCGGTGTGCCTGGAGGACATCGCCGCGCCTCGCAGTATCCTGGTAACGTCGCTGCTGGAGAGGGCGCTGACGATCCCCGTGGTCAACAACCACCAGGAAATCGTCGCGATCGGAACCCTGGCGGCCCTTATGAACGCGGCCAAAGTGGTGGGCAAGAAACTGGAGGACCTCAAAGTGGTTATCCAGGGCGCGGGCGCTGCCGCCATGGGTTTGGTGGATTTGCTGGACGAGGTGGGCGTAACCCAGACCGTGGTGTGCGACAGGCACGGCGCGCTGACGCCCTTCCGCCTGAAGGAGATGAACTGGCTCAAGCGCTACCTGGCCAAGCGCACCAATCCCGAGCGGCGCGACGGCTCCCTGGCCGACATGCTGCGGGGCGCGGATGTCTTCATCGGGTTCTCGGGCGGCGGGACGCTGACGGAAGAGATGGTGCGGAGCATGGCGCCGGATCCCATCATCTTCGCCTTTTCGGTGCCGGATCCGGAGATTCTGCCGCCGGTTGCCGAACGGGCTGGGGCTGCGGTGGTGGCGACGGCGCGCGACGATTACCCCAATGGCATCAACATCGCGCTGGTGTTCCCGGGCTTCTTCCGCGGCTTGCTGGACGTGCGCGCCGAGGGCGTGAACAACCGCATGCTCGTCGGCGCGGCGCGCTGCCTGGCGGACATGGTGCCGAACCCCGACCGGTACCGCATCGTGCCCGATGTGCTGGACTTCACCGTCGCGCCGCGTCTGGCTCGCGAGGTGGCACGACTGGCCATAGAGACCGGCATGGCCCGCGTGAAGGCCGACCCCGACGAGATTGAGGAGCGGACGCGGCGTTACATCTACGAGGGGCAGGCGGCCACGGTGGACGAGCCGCGGGTGGGGCCTGGCGCGTCACTGGGCGAGAAGGCCATTGACCTGCGGCGGCGCTACCACGGCGCGCTGGAAATCCACGCCAAGTTGCCCATCCGCGATCGGTACACGCTGAGCCTGTACCTTTCGCCCAACGACGCCGAGCCGGCCAAGGTCATCAACGAAGATCCGGCCCGCGCCTACGAACTGACGGCCAAGGGGAACCTGGTGGCCGTCGTTACCGATGGGTCCGCTGTTTTGGGTCTGGGCAACATCGGCCCGCGCGAAGGGCTGCCCGTCATGGAGGGCAAGTCCATTCTGTTCCACACCTTCGCGGGCGTGGAGGCCTTCCCCATCTGCGTGTCCACGCAGGATACCGACGAGATCGTGGAGATTGTGCGACGGATCGCGCCCACCTTCGGCGGCATCAATCTGGAGGACATCGCCGCGCCGCGGTGCTTTGAGATTGAGGAGAAACTGAAGGCCCTGCTGGACATCCCGGTGTTCCACGACGATCAGCACGGCACGGCGGTGGTGGTCATGGCCGGCCTCATCAACGCGTGCAAACTGGCGGGCAAGGCGCTGGACTCGGTGCGGGTGGTCATCAACGGCGCGGGCGCGGCGGGGATCGCTGTGGCGAAGATGCTGCTGGCCGGCGGCGTGAAGGACATCATCCTGTGCGACACCAAGGGCACCATCTACCAGGGCCGCAAACAGGGGATGAACTGGATCAAGGAGGAGATGGCCAAGGTAACCAACCGCGAGAAGATTCGCGGCTCGGTGGCCGATGCCATGAAGGGCGCGGACGTGTTCATCGGCGTCTCGGCGCCTGGCGTCCTGACGCCGGAGGTCATCGCCTCCATGGCGGAGAAGCCGATCCTGTTCGCGCTGGCGAACCCGGACACGGAGTTCGCGCCGCGGCCCGGAGCGCCGCGCGAAGAGGTGGAGGCCGCCATCCGCGACGCGCGGCGGCAAGGCGCGATTATCGCCACGGGCCGCAGCGACTTCCCCAACCAGGTGAACAACTCGCTGGCGTTCCCGGGCATCTTCCGCGGCGCGCTGGACACGCGGGCCAGGGAGATCAACGAGGCCATGAAGGTGGCGGCGGCCCATGCGATCGCGACCCTGATTCCCGAAGATCGCCTGGAACCCGAGCGTTTCATCCCCGGCGGCATGGATTTCGCCGTGCCGCCTGCGGTAGCGGCTGCCGTGGCGCGCGCGGCCATGGAGAGCGGCGTCGCGCGGGTTACGGTGGATCCGGCCCAGGTGGCCGAACGAACGAGACGGTTTATCTACGAAGGCTACCTGGCGTAGAGAAAGCACCCCGCGGGCTGGCGGTTGGGTCGCCTCAACCCCGGCCCGCGGGACTGGCGGTGGCCGATGATGCGCGTGAGCCTCCGCTTCTACGCAGAACTGAACGACTTCCTCCCGCCCGAGCGCCGGATGGTGGAGTTTGAGCATCTGGCGGCCGACCGCGCGTCGGTCAAGGATGTCATTGAATCCGCCGGCGTGCCCCATGCCGAGGTGGATCTCATCCTCGTGAACGGCGTCTCGGTGGACTTCGCCCATCCGGTTTCCGATGGCGACCGCATCAGCGTGTATCCTGTGTTTGAATCGCTGGACATCACGCCGGTGATTCGCCTGCGCCCGCGCCCGCTCCGCACCCCGCGCTTCATCCTGGACACGCATCTGGGCAGGCTGGCCGGCTACCTGCGGATGCTCGGCTTTGACACGCTATACCGCAACGATTACGATGACGCCGAGATTGTCCGCATATCCTGCGACGAGAACCGCATCGTGTTGACGCGCGACAAGGGCTTGCTGATGCGAAACGCGCTCAGCCACGGGTACTGGGTACGGGCCACCCGTGTGCGCGAACAGGCGGTTGAAGTGGTCAGGCGGTTTGATTTGGCGGGGCAGGTGCGCCCGTTCAGCCGCTGCATCGTGTGCAACCAGGAGTTGCGGCCGGTCGCGAAGGGCGAGATCGCGGACCGCCTGCCGCCGAAGACGCGGCAGTACTACGAGGAGTTCTCAGCCTGCGATTCGTGCGGCCGCATCTACTGGAACGGCTCCCACTACGAGCGCATGCGGCGGACGGTGGATTGGATTCTGGCTGAAGCGCGCGGAGGTGAGGGGAGATGAGGATGCGCGTGGGAATGGTCTTGCTGGCGTGTGTAGTGGGTGTTGTGATGGTGGGCTGTGGTGGGGGGCGCGCCCCAACGCCGACGCCCGCGCTGACCGCGCCGGGGGCGACTGTCGGGACGCTGACGCTCACCAGCCCGGCGTTCCCTACGGGCGGCGAGATTCCGCGCAAGTACACGTGCGACGGGGAGGACGTCTCGCCGCCGCTGGAATGGGGAGCGCCACCGCAGGGCACGCAAAGCCTTGTGCTGATTATGGACGACCCGGACGCGCCCGCGGGCGTGTGGGATCACTGGCTGCTGTACAACCTGCCGGCGGACATGCGCGGGCTGCCCGAGGGGGCAAGCATCGCGATAGATCCCGCGAGTGGCAGAATAAGCCGTCTCGGGACGAACAGTTGGGGCAAACAGGAGTACGGCGGGCCGTGCCCTCCGAGTGGCACGCACCGGTATTTCTTCCGGCTCTATGCGCTGGACACGACGCTGAACCTGGCGGCAGGCGCGAACAAGGCGCAAGTGCTCGCGGCCATGGCCGGGCACGTGCTGGCGCAGGGCGAACTGATGGGCACGTATCGGCGGTAGTGCGCGCGATGGGATGGCCGTCTATGCCCGCATGATGGCACGGTTACCGGAAGTGCGTTACATAGCGGGGGTGCTGGCCAGCATCTCCTGTTTCAACTTGTTGGCTGACCACAGGGGCACGCCGACTTGGATCACGAGTTGAATGGGGATGCACACGAAGCCCACGATGAGCGCGAGCAGCAGCGAGATGGCTACCGCCGCGATGATGTCATACACCAACCAGGCGATGAGGCGGATGATGCCGTCGTTGGTGCGGCCAGCGTAGAAATAGCCGAGGCCGAGCAGGCCGAAGAACCCGCCGACGAACTCAATTAGAAAAGCCGTGTTGGGATCCTTGGGGCTAATTCCCGTTGCCATCGGTAGCCTCCTCTGTAGCGAAATCACCGCGCTCGGTGTGGGCGTACACTAGCAGAAATCCATCAGCGTGTCAAGCGTCAATTGGCTCAACAGATCACAGGTCGGGGGCGTCCGACCCTGCGACGTACCGCGTGAGAAGGAGCAGCCCGTCCATGCGGCGGCGGTATTCGGTAAGCACGCCGCCCGGGAAGCGCGATTGGAGTTCAGGGAGAATGTCCGCCTGGTCGGGCAGGATGTAGAAGCGCAGGGGCTGATTGGGGTCCAGGCGGTCCATCACGGCGGGCACGCAGCCCAGGAAGCGGTCGCCCGAGACGTAGGCTGTGGGCGAATGGTAGACCTTCCCCGAGGCGTCCACTCCCTCGTGCGTGCAGAGCAGGAACGCGCCCTGTCCGCGGTGTCGCTCGTAGTCCAGCGCGGCGACCGTTACCGCTTCCTGCGTGGGCGTCTTGTACGCCTGATGGACGTTGTACACGCCGAAGTAGAAGTGGATGTCCAGGGCGACCAGGCAGACGGCGACGACGGCCGCGACGCGCGTGGCTGCCTGGGGCGTCCATCCCAGCGCCTGCGCCAACCTTTCTGCCCCCGCGTCTATGCTGATGGCGACGACCAGGATCGCCGCCGGCAGGACGCCGAGCAGGCGGTGGAACGTGGCGGCGTCGGTGATGAGCACCGAACCCAGGGTCAGGACGACAAGCATCCAGGCGACAAGCCCCTGATAGGCGGGCTTCTTGATGCGGGCGAACACGGCCAAGAGGCCGATGAGGAAGATAGGGCCTTGTGCCGGGTGAAGCATCGCCTGCTGCGGGTGGTAGAACGTGCCGCGGTCGGGCACGGCGGTGAACACCAGCAGGCTGTCGCGCACCTGGTACCACCAGAGTTTCCACTCGGGCAGGCCCATCTGCGCCGACAACTGCTGCATCTTGTCGGAGAAAGGCATGGTCAGGAACAGGTGCTCGGAGACGCTGCCCGGGTTGCGCAGCCAGTGCCCGAGTAGCGGCCCGGCGGTTACCAGCGTAACCAGCGCGAAGCCGAGGAGCAGTTTCCACGAGCGCAGCGTGCCGCGCCGGTCGGCGATGAGCCATACGACGAGCGTCGCGAGGACGACGAAGGGGATCGCGCGGGTGCCGAAGTAGAAGTACTGGGCGAACCCCAGGCCGAACCCCGCTATCGCATACGCCCAGGCGCTGCCGGTGGCTCCGGCGATCCAGAGCGCGGCTAGCACCCACGTGATGAACATGCTGTCGCCGTTGTTGTTCAGCCCCAGGCGGCTGAAGTGGATGGCCGTGTTGGCCCCCAGCGCCAGGAGCCCGGCGATGACGGCCACGCGGCGGCCGTAGCACGCGCGGGCCAGGACGTACAGGGCGACGACCATGAGCGAGCCGACGATGGCCCAGGGCAGGCGCAGGGCCAGGAAAGTCCTGCCGAACCCGCGTATGAACAGGCCGTTCAGAAAGAACTGGAGCGTGGGATGGGTGGCCCAGCCGGTGGCGAAGGGATCCGTCGCCAGACCTTCCGCTGCGTCCGCTGCCGACAGGCCCAACGACGCCTCGTCGGGGTCCACGCCCATGGGGATGGTCTCCAGGTACGGGATGCGGAGCAGGAGCGCGCCCGCGAGCAGCAGGGCGACGATGAGCCAGTCGCGGCGGCCGAACGGCTCCGGCCGGGGGAGGCCCAGGTGGATCGGCTGTGGCTCCAGCCGCACGACGGCCCCGATGACGAAGAAGCACGCCACGCCCCACACCAGCAGCAATTGCCACGTCTGCGCCCAGTGTTTCCACCCGCCTGGGTTGAGGGCGAGGGGCAGCATGATGTGGAGGCCAACGGCGGCCTGCACCCAGTCGGTGCGCGCGCGGGGGATCGTGGGCCGGACCCTCAGGGCGAGGAGGAGCAGGTTTGCGGCGATGATGGTGAACCCCCAGACCTGGGCGTGCGGGATGGTGCGGAGGAGGAACTGGCCGATGTACATGCCCACCAACGGCAGGAGGAGGTCCACCGCCGTAGCCAGTGCGCGGGGTGCTTCAGAAACGGAAACTACGTGGCCTGGGCTGCGGGCTGTTTTCGCTTTTGCAAGCCAATTGCCCAGTCGTGCGCACAAGCCGGGCGCGTCGTGGCATCCCGGCCCATCGGATTGGGCCTGTTGCTGGTCCATTGCATGACTCCTGTGTGTGTTTGCGTCAGGATAGCAGGGCTGTGTGCGGGCGTCAATTCGGACGTGCGGACGCAGGCCAAACCGATAGAAGACGGGCCGAAATCAGAGTGCTCTCTGCCGTTTGTGCGCTACTCATCGGTGCGGTACGAGTGGTGCAGCCCCAGGTCCTCGGCCTCGTTGATGGCGCGCGCCATCTCGGGGATCATCGCCGCGCCGTGCCGATATTGGAAGGGCCACATGCTGCGGGGGTCAAAGATGCCCACCCGGTCGCCGTCCTTGAGTACGTGCCCCAGGTCGGGCTGGAGGCCGGGCATGGCGCTGAGGTTGCCGCTGATGAAGGTGATGCCGCGCTCTTCCGTGGGGAGACCGAGATGTTTGAGGAGGTCGGCCATGGTGCTGCCCTCGGGCAGCGTTACTTTGAGGTTGGCGTGCGCGGACTCGGCGGCCTCTCCGCCGTACTTGGCCAGCGCGCCATAGAGCCAAACGTCCACTACGATGTCTGCCATTCTACCCTCCTCCGATGGGCGGGAAGATCCCGACCTCGTCGTCGTTGTTGAGTGCGAAGTTCAGGGGCTGGGCGCGCCCGTTGACGAAGATCACCCGCACCTCATCGGGCGGCAGGCCCAGTTCGCGGATGAGCGTCTCAAGGGTCGCTCCGTCGGGGAGTTCCACGTCCACGGGGTTCCCCGATGGCCTGCCTGCGAGATAGCGGCTCAACCCGGCGAACAGTTTCACATGTACGCGCATCTCCACCTCACGGACACCGCACGATGTCCTGCGCCCACAGGCAATCGGCGCAGGACGGGTTCCATCCCCAGCATCCTTCGTTCCGCTCGCGCAGGTCGCAGGTTTCTCTCAGGTCGCAGTCCGGGCATGATGGGAAGTGGAATCCGCGCACCTCGCTGCGGAAGCGGACGTACTCTTCGGATGTCCAGATGCCGGCCAGGGATTGCTCGTTCACGTTGCCCAGGATGTAGCGGGTTACTTGCTTCTGCCTGCCGTCAATGGCGAAGTACGTGTAGTTGTGCGACAGGGCGTAGCAGGGCGAGACTCCGCCATCCCATCCTACCACAATGGCGCGGTCTTGGACAAATCGGCAGCGTCGCTCGGCGCCCCAGTGCATGCGGGGCAGTTCCAGCGTTCCCCAGGTAACCCATGCCCCCAGCGACACGGGCCAGCCGCCCGCGTTGAACGGCGGGCGCGGCTCGTAGCCGTAGAGCATCTCGTCGCGCATGTCTGCGGTGTAGGCCAGCACGTTGCTGACCAGGACGCGGGCTGCGCCCAGCCGCGAGGCCAGGCCGGTGAGCAGGCCCAGTTCGGCGACGTTGCTTTTGAGGGCGACGAACTCAATGCCCAGGGCGGGAATGAGCGACGCGCGGCGCGCCTTGGCGTCGTTCACGTGGCGTATGTTCTCCAGCACCTGCGAGATCATCGCGCCGCGCACGCCCGCGTAGGTCTCGGGCTTCACGCCGTCCAGCGACACGACCAGCCGGTCCACGCCGAGCCGCACCAGTTCGTCGGCCATCCTTTTGTCCAGCAGCAGGCCGTTGGAGCCGACCGTTACGGCCAGCCCTCTCTCTCGCACGGCCTGGATCATGTCCAGGATGTGGGGGTGGGTGAGGGGTTCGCCGAAGCCGGTGAAGATGACCCGCTCAAGGCTGGGGAGTTCGTCCAGGCTGGCGGCGATGCGCGCGAACGTGTCCATGGTCATCTGGGCTTCGGGGTCTTGCCAGACGTTGCGGATGCAGGTGCGGCAGTGGAGGTTGCAGCCGGTGGTCGGTTCCACGTACAGTTTGCGGGCGTCGCGGGCGCAGGGGTGCAGGATCAGGTCGCCCTCGCGTTCGTCCAGCCAGTACTCGGAGTCCGGCGGGATGTGGCGACGCTGGAGGAAGTCTTCCGGGAGAATCAGTCGTCCTTGCTGGTCTGCGATCACTTTGGGCATGGGATGTCCCCATAAAGACAGACCTCCCGCAGGACAATGCCTGCGGGAGGTCGTGATAGGATACTACAGTTCGCCGAAGACCGAATCCAGGGCCTCGTCCGGCACATCAAAGACCTGATTGTGCGGCGGGAGCGGCTCGTACTTCATGAACTCGGGTACTCGGTCGGCGGCCTTGCCTATGCCGGCGGCTTCGTTGAACGCGCGCTCTTTCTTGAGGATTTCGGCGCCGAGTTTCGCGGCGTCCTCCGACTTCCAGTTGGTGCCCAGCACGCCGTTGCACTCCTGCATCATGCCCTCAAACCCGCTGGCGATGTCCAGGATGGCGAAGGCGATGAAGAGGCAGTGGCCCGTGGAGTCAATGAAGGCGGTGGTAGCCTGGAAGGCGCGGCTCAGCGCGGCCTTGCCCTCGGGGCTGAGCGGGTCCTGCTTGCCGCTGACGCCCAGGATTTCGGGGGCGATGGTGTAGCCGGCGGTGTGGTCGGCTCCCATGGGGGTCGTAGCGTAGGTGATGCCGATGCCCTTGACCGCGCGCGGCTCGTAGGCGGGCATGGACTGGCCCTTGACGACCGGCACATGGGTCAGCCCAAAGGCCCTGCCCGTCGTGGCAGTGCCCGCGCCCAACAGGCGGCCCATGGGCGTGCCCTTGCCCATCTCATGCACCAGGTTGATGGCGCCCTTGCCGTCGCCGAACTTGATGACGCCTGCCTCCATGGCTACGGCCAGGGTGGTGCCGGTCTCAATGGTGTCCAGGCCGTAGGCGTTGCACAGGCGAATCAGTTCGCCGGTTACGTCTAGGTCGTCAATGCCGCAGTTGGCGCCCAGCGACCATACCGACTCGTATTCCTGGCAGGAGACGTGCTCGGTGCCGTCGGGCTTGTGCCAGGTGTTGGAGCACTGGATGATGCAGCCGGGGCTGCAGGCGTGGTTGTAGAGTTCCTTGCCGAGGCGCTTCTTGTTGCCCTCAAAGATGGCCTCGCCGGCGATCTTGGCCGCGCCCTCAAACCGTCCGCTGGAGAAGTTGCGGGTCGGGAGGCCGCCCGCCTCGTTCAGGATGTTGATGAGGACGGCGGTGCCGTAGGTGTTGAGGCCGCCCTTGGGCTTGGTGATGTCGTGGGTGCGGAGGGCGTCAATGAGTTTCTTGCGGCCCTCGTCAAAGAGCGCCTTGTCTTTCAGGACGACGCCAGGAGCGCCCTTGGGGTCGGCGATGATGAACTTGAGGCCGCGGCTGGCCATGACTGCGCCCATGCCGCCGCGCCCGGAGTAGCGGCTGGGCCGTCCCGCCATGTCGTTGTACACGATGCCGGAGTTGCCGTAGCCGAACTCGCCCGCGTTGCCGGTGCCGGCGATGGAGACCTTGTCGCCGAACTTGGCGTACAGTTTCGGGAAGATTTCGTACAGGTCTTTGCCGGCGTACTCGTTGGCGGGCATGAACTCCACCTTGGGCTTGCCGGCCTTCTCGTCCCAGGAGATGAGGGCCAAGTGATAGCCCTTGGCCTGGCCCTCTACGACGATGGCCTTGATCTGCATGTTGGCGATGTGCTGCGCCCAGGACGTGCCGGCGTTGGACTCCTTGATGCCGCCGGTGAGGGGCGACTTGGCCCCGACGGATATGCGGGCCGACGTGGGCGCGGCGGTGCCGGTTACGATGCCGGGGGCGAAGACCAGTTTGTTGTTCGGGCCCAGGGGATGGCACAGCGGAGGAACTTCGTCGTGCACGATGGTGGAGGTCAGCCCGCGCCCGCCCAGGTGCTGGTACTTGGCGGGAACCTCCTCAAGGCGATAGGACAGGTCTGCCATGTTCAACCGAAGGATCCACATTTTGAACACCTCCTTGTGATTTGTGGGGGCAGGAGCGCTGCCCGATTCCCTTATCCGATTGTCAAAAACAAAAGGCAACGTCGGCCCGACGTGGGCGTCAGTTGCCTCCTTTGCAAACACGGCAGGCGTGGGGATTGCTCCCCACACCCTATCGCCCATTCCTCCCGGTGGGAGGAGGTGGGTCGGAGGTCTGTCCCGGGTGCTTGGTTGTGGCGATGCAGGATTCCATCCTGCGAATACATTATACCCGAATTCTCGTCGGATGTCAATCGCTTTTGGCGGCCAATTTTGCGAATGGGTCTTCCTGCTCCGAAGCCGTGGGCGGGGTCGGCTGCGGTGACGAAACCGGACCCGAAAAACCGGACACTGATGGCCTATATGAATAAACTGTCATGCACAATCAAGGCATTTTGTGCTATAATCATTGGGGGCGCGATGCGCGTCGTTGCGCCGATTATCTTTGCTGCCTTGCTGTGGGGAGGTGCTTATGCGAAGATACGTGGATAGGTACGCGCTGGCCTTCGCGGCGGTGTTCTTCGTTGCCGCGGCGCTCTTCTTTGGGATGACCCTCATGGCCCATGCGCGTCCCCAGCCGAATGCGACCGGGTGGGGCGGCAACGAGGGGCCGATCGCCCAGGATTCGGCCCTCGTCGTCGCGGTTACAGGGCCTTCGGCGCCTGTGGAAATCTGCGGCACGGCCAGGTTCACGGTTACGGTAACCAACCTGGGGCCGGATCCGGCCAACAACGTCGTGATCCAGAGCGCCATGCCCGCAGGGTTTTCGCCAACCCCACAGTCGGCGAACAAAGGCACGGTCGGCGTGGGCCAGATGGTTACCTCCACGTTCACTTTCAACGCCGGCTGCGCGGCCGTCTCCGGCGATAACACGACGACCGTCTCCTACACGGGCGGCACCGACATCATCGTGTACACGTCGTTTGTGGTGAACCCGGGCGCCCTGTCGTTGACGAAGGAAGCGGTCGCCGTGAACGGGGTCCCCATCGCGCCCACCACGTCGCCGGCCGCGTCCATCGGGGATCAGATTACCTGGCGGATTGTCGCGCAGAGCAGCGGCCTTGGCCCCATCTCCAACGTCGTCGTTACGGACGTGGTCGGCAGTGGGATGCAGTACGTTTCCTCCACGCCGCCCGGCACCTACAACGGCACGGATACGATCGTATGGACCGCCGCGGAGGTCCCCGCGCTGGCGCGGATTGAGGCGGGGCAAGCGGTTACGCTCACCGAGGTTACGGCGGTGCTGTCGTGCAGCGACCTGACCAACATCGCGCGGGCCACATGGGGGTGCACCGGCGAGGCGTGTCAGACGCCCCAGGAAGTGCAGGCCAGCGTCGCGTTGCAACTCAAGGAACCGCTGCTTGCCTTCACCCCGCCGAACGTTGCGCTGCCGTTTTGTTCGTCCTCGGTTTCGGTCAGTTTTGATGTGCAGAACACGGGCGAGGGCGCGGCGAGGAATGTGTTCCTGGCCGTGGACCTCACCGGCTACAACGTAACGGTTACCTCCCCCGGGGCCAGTTATCAATGGACGCCAACGCCCGGCTTCGTTCTCCCTGACATTCCGGGCAGTGGCTCCTACACGCTGTCCTACGTTCTGTCCTTTGCCGGCAACTGGTGCAGCGGCACTCCTCCGACGGGATCGCGCACGTGGTTCCCGACCTACGAGGACGATTGCGGCGTGGTGTTCCACACGCCGGTCCGCACCAGTTCGCTGAGCATCAGCGGCGGGCCGCCCTCGCTGTCGCTCAGCAAGTCCGGACCGAGCGTGGCGGCCCTGGGCGACAACGTCCAGTACACGATCAACGTCAGTTACACTGGGGGCCTTTCCTGCGGCGCGGGCGGGGAGGCCGGCAAAATCACCGTCACGGATACGGTGCCGGCAGGCTGGAGCGTGCTGGACGCCGACGGCGGGACGGTGGTGGACGGCAAGATTGTCTGGACGGGCATAGACCCCGCCACGGGAGCCACGCTGCGCCCCACGTTCCACATCTCCGACACGAATGAGAGCGGCTGCGACCTGTGCGGCCACATCTACGCCAACCAGGTTACGGCGTCGGTGCAGGATTGCTGCGGGTGCCTCCGCACGGCATCGGCCTCGGCGACGACGGCCATAGAATGCCCGCAGACCGACATCGGCCTGGAGTCAAGCCGCACCATCGCGTCTGCCTATAACTTTGAGTATTGCACGCCTATTACCTATACCAACACATACATCTTTGACAACAACGCCCGCTGGGATAACGTCGCGTGGACCGACCTCCTGTTCACCGAGGACATGCCCGCGGGCCAGACGTATGTCCCCGGGTCGGCGCGGGTGCTCATCAACAGCGTGGACTACACGAGCCAGGTGGCCATCTCGGTGGTGGGCGGCCACCTAGTGTTTGACTTCAGCGGCGGGACGTTCCCGCCCAACGTTCGCAACAGCACCCTCGTGATCCAGTATGCGCTGGACACGCATCCTTCTGGGTGCGGCGCGTCCACCACGTGGTACGATTTTGCCACCCTTGAGGTGGACATTACCGGTGATCCGGGGTTTGAAGGCCCATGCACGACGGCGGGGGGCACGCTGGTAACCCGCGACGTTGTGGAGCCGACGGTATACGGTTCTACCATGAGCGTCAGCGTTGCGGGCATTCCGGACATCACGTCGTCCTGCGGCACGTATGTCATCACGGTTACGCTCACGCGCACGTCGGCCATGGACGCCTATGATGCCCTGCTGTTCCTGGATAGCAGCAACTACGAGATCATCACCGTAACCGGCTGGTCGGGGATTGAGCCGCTGTCGCCGCTGGCGGGCACGCCTGTGCCGGGCGGGTACGAGTGGAACTACGGCGACCTGTTTTCGGGGGGCAACACGACCGCAGAACTTTACATAACCGTGAAGGCGCGCTGCCTTTCGTCGTCGTCGCTGCCTGTAACGCTGTTCTACAACAACCGCTGCAATGACTTGGCAAGCCCCTCCTTCCCCATGAACGTTTCGGCTCCGGATCGCGCTTGCTCCACGTCGGCCAGCGATTCGGGCATCGTGCTGAATCCGGTGTTGACGATCTACAAGTTCCCCGAAATGAAGTGGGTGTCGGGCACGCAAGTCGCATGGCACGCTCACGTGATCAACTCGGGCGCGGGGATCGCCCATGATGTGCAACTCATAGATTTGATGGGCCCCAGCCAGAGTTTCAACAGCGCGGTTTGGAGCAAGGCCACCGGCGTAACGACGTACACGAACCAGACGCCCGAGGGCACACCCATCAACGGGGTGTCGTGGGTCTTGTCGCTGGAGCCGGGCGAATTCCGCGAGGTGGACATCGTGGCCGACATCGTCGGTTGCCGCGATGATGTCAACGTGATCACGATGCAGACCAAGTGCCTGGGCGCGATCTGTTCCGGGCCCGTGAGCGACTCGTCCACGTTGTTGTTCCCGCCGGCCAACCTGGTCGCAACTTCCATGGCGTACACGCCCATCAACCCGTGCGGGCAGACCGATGTTGTCCTCACGGTGCGCAATGCGGGCCTGGCGCCGCTGTTTGACCTGGAACTCAACCTGACGTTGCCTGCCGGGCTGACCTACGCGGCGGCGCCCAATGCGGAGTACCGCGTGAACGGCGGCCCCTGGCAGGGCCTGGGGAGCAGCGAGCCGCTGATTACGCCGACGTCGCTGGTGTGGAGTTACACCCAGGGCAATTCGGGCCTGTTCGGCTATCTGGACAAATTGGATCCCGACACCACGGTGGAAGTGCGCTTCAAGGTGGACGTGGCCTGCGAATTTGACCAGAGCCGATTGGAGTTCTACGCGTCCTACGCGGACTGCAAGACGACGGGACGCACGCAGACGGCCACCAGTTACTTCAACGTGCGGCCGAATCGGCCGATCCTCACCGTGTCCAAAGTCCAGACGCCCCCCGGCAACATCAACTGCGGCGCGCCCGTAGTCTGGACGATTACGGTGAAAAACGCTCTGCTGGGCACGGATGGCGCGCCGGTTACGGCAAAGGTGGTAACGCTCGCCGACACGCTGGGCGGCGCGTTCAACTTCGTGGACTTGCGCGAGGGCGGCGTCTCTGTGCCGAATCGCCAGGTGGTCGGGCAGACCGTAACCTGGGAGGTGGCGAACCTGGGCCCGGGCGAGACGCGCACGTTTACGCTCCACGCAACGCTGGACAACGCGCCGTGCAGTTCCTCGCTCACGAACAGTGTGTCGGCGGCCTGGGGCTGCGGCGACCCGGACGAGGATCCGTCCACGCCGGCCGTCTGCCAGGGCACGCCGGTAACATCCAGCGCCACGGTTACCCGCGCCACACCCAACATCGTGGCGTCGTTCGCTCCGTCCGCGCTGGCCGCCTGCACGTCGGGCAGTTTGGTTACGATTACGCTCACGAACAATGACTCTGTCGCGACGGCCTACAGCCCTGCCGTAACGATCACGCTGCCATCGGGGGCCACCTACGTGGCGGGCACGGCGAATCCGGTCCCCAGTTCCTCTACTTCCACGCGCCTCGTTTACAACGCGGGCATCTTGCCAGACTTGGGGCCGGGGGAATCCACGATGATCAGTTTCCGGGTGGATTTGCTGTGCATCCGCTCGGGCACCTTCAACGTCAGCGGCTCGTACCTGGACTGCTGCAACAATGCGCACACGCTGAATCAGAATGTCGGGCCGACGTGGCAGTATCCGACGCTGACGATCACGAAGACCCCGACAACGCAGGCGATTCTCCCGGACAACGACGTTACCTGGACTATCCGAGTTACCAACACCAGTGCGGTTGCAACGGCGGGCTACATTTTGATTGAAGACACGCTGGGCAACGGGTTCTCGTTCGTAACCGCCACGAACCCGGCCACGGGCATCGGCGACTTTGTGGTCGTGGGGCAGAACGTTACATGGGAACTGGACGACCTGGCGCCCGGCCAGAGCAAGACGGTAACGCTGACCGCCCACTACAACGGCACGGGCAATTCCTGCGATTCCACCCTGCGGCGCAACCGCGTTCGCGCCACGTGGGGGTGCGATAACGACAACAACATTGACGGAGACCCCACCACAACCGCCGATAGGGATTGCGCGAGTGGGGTGTACACGTCCTACGCCAACGCCTACGTAACCAGCCCTGACCTGTACTTCTCGGCGGGGCCTACGTACACCTGCAACACCGACGGTTCCGTTACCGTGTCTGGGACGGTGCGCAACCACACGGACCAGAGCAACACGGCCACGGGCGTGCAGGTGAGCATCATCGTGGACGGCGGCGCGCCCATAACCCTGTCCACGACGCCGGCCAACCTCAGCCCGGGCAGCACTGGCACGTTCTCGTACAACACGGGGCCTCTGGAAACCGGCGTGCCGCACACGTTCCAGGTGATGATAGACCCCGCCAACACCATTGTGGAGTGCAACGAGACCAACAACTCGGCCAGCGGGGCCGCGACGTGCAATGTGCCGGTGATGGACTTGACGAAGGACATCGCCCAAATCACGCGGGGCGGGCAGGTCCTGACGTCCTTCTCCAACATTCAGCAGGGCGACCTTATCCGGTATCGCATCCGCATCAACAACCCGGGCGCGACGACGGCGTACAACGTGGTGATTACGGATGTGCTGCCGTCGCCGCTGGCGCAATTCGCGTACCAGGCCGGTTCCACGCAGGCCACCTGGCCCAACTACGTGGGCACGTACACCACCGACCCGACGGGCACCGGTTCGGCGGCAGACCCGCTGACCTGGACATTCGCCGACGTTCCGCCGCGCGGCGCGACCATTGACCCAGGCGAGACCCTGACCCTGACATTTGAGGTGCGCGTCGGCAACGGCATCGCCGACGGCGTCAATTATACCAACACGGCCTACACCACGGCCCAGGATGGCTACGGCCAGGATTTGCCCGACGACTGGGACGACGAAACGCGCCCCGGCGCGCTCCCCGGCCTCGTGGTGGACAAGACCATCGCCGACATCAACGGCGGGCCGAATGACGGGTACGCCGAGCCGGGCGACATCGTTACGTACCGCGTTGTGGTTACCAACGTGGGCGCGGGCAACGCCTACTCGCTGGTGCTGACCGACACGCTGCCGCCTGCCTTTGAGTACGTGGCCGGCACGACCCTGGCCACATGGCCCAGCGGCTCCTACACCAACGACCCGACGATCAACGGCGCGACGCTGTTCTGGAACATCGGCGCGACGCTCCAGGGCGGCACGCCCACCGGCCAGGCGCTGACCCTCACGTTTGACGCGCGGGTAACCGCGGCCGTGGCGCAGGGCGTAACGTACACGAACGTTGTAACGGCATCGGGCAAGACCGGCGCGGACGTCCCCATCCCACCCGATTCGGGCCTGCCCGACGACACCGACCCCGACGATTCGGATGACATCTCGCTCACGGGCGCGCGGCCCGGCCTGGTGCTGGACAAGAGCATCCCGCTGCTGATTCGGCAGGGCACTCCCATCCTGAACCCCACGACCGTGGAAGCGGGCGACATCGTCTCGTACACGGTGGTGGTAACCAACGTGGGGCTGGGCACGGCGCACAACCTGGTGCTGTCGGATACCCTGCCTGCGGCGTTTGAGTACGTGGCCGGTTCCACCATCGCCACGTGGCCCAGCGGGACGTACACCACCGACCCGGTGCAGGGCGGCGGCTATCTCCGCTGGAACATCGGCGCGACGCTGAACGGCGGCGACCCCGTGGGCCAGGCGCTGACGCTGCGCTTCGCCCTGCGCGTAACGTCGGCCGTCGCGCGCGAACAGTTCTATCCGAACACGGCCCTGGTCAACGGGCGCGACGGTTTGGGCGCGCTGATTCCCGCGGACTCCGGCGACGCCGAAGACAATGACCTGGACGACCAAGACGATGCGACGCTTCAGGCGCTGAAGCCGGCGCTGGTAACGAGCAAACTCGTCGCGGACATCAACGACCAGCCGAGCGATGGCACGGTGGAGCCGGGCGACATCGTTACGTTCCTGGTAACGGTGCGCAATGTGGACCGCGGGACCGCGTACAACGTGGTGGTAACGGACACGCTGCCGTCGCCGGGTTGGGTCTATGTGCCGGGCACGACCTACGCGGAGTGGAACGGCGGCGCGAATACGTACACCGGCGATCCCACCATCACGGGCGGCGGTGCGGTGCTCCACTGGCCGATCGGCGCCACGCTTGTCGGCGGCAGCCCGGTTGGCGACATCCTGACGCTTCGGTTTGACGCGCGGGTTACGTCGGACATCGTGTCGGGGCAGACCTATACGAACCACGTATGGTTTACGGGCAAGGACGGCGCGGGCACGCCGATTCCCGGCGACACCGATGACCCCGACGACACCGATGATGACGACCAGGACCGCGTCCAGTTGCTGGGCCTGGAGCCTGCGCTGATTATGGACAAGGCGGTGGTGGATATCAACGGCCAGCCATCGGCGGGGACGGTCGTGGCCGGCGATGTGGTAACGTTCACGATTGTCGTTACCAACGTCGGCCCGGGCACGGCGTACAACGTGGACGTTACCGACCTCATGCCGTCTGGCTGGCAGTACGTTGCCGGGAGCACGCAGGCCAACTGGCCTTCGGGTTCGTCCACGGCTGACCCGACGGTGGCGGGGCAGTTGCTGACATGGGACTTGAGCGCGACCCTGAACGGCGGAGACCCCACGGGTGAAACCCTCACCCTGCGGTTCAAGGCGCGGGTAACTTCTGCCGCCGTCGCGGGGCCGAACACGAACACCGGCGCGACGACAGGCGAGGACGGCGCGGGCACGCGGATTCCGGCCGACACCGGCCAGTCCGATGACACCGACCCCGACGACCAGGACCAGGAAACCCTGAACATGCTGAAGCCCGCGCTGGCGGTGGACAAGGATATTACCCGCATCTTTGACCGCAACGGCGTGGAGATTTCGCCGACGCCCACGGGCGTTGAGGCGGGCTATCAGGTGGAGTATCGCTTCGTGGTTACCAATGTGGGCACGTCCACGGCGTACGACCTGAACGTTACGGACACGCTGCCTGCGGGTCTGGCGTATCGTTCAGGCACGTCCACCCTCAACGGCGCGCCCATCGCCGAACCGTCTGTCGTGGGGCAGAATCTCATCTACATGCTGAACCACACGCTGGCGGCGGGCGAGCGCATGACGCTCACGCTCCGCGCCGACGTAACCAGCGGCATCGTGGCCAACGCGACGCTCACGAATGTGGCCTACGTCCGCGGGCGAGACGCCTCGGGCACGGTGATCCCCGGCGCGAACGCGGACTTGGGCGACGTGAGCGACCCCGACCCGGACGACCCGGATGCCGACGACACGGGCAGCGAGTCGGTTACCGCGCTGGTCCCGGCGCTGGACGTGAACAAGGACATCGTCCACATCTACGACCGGCTTGGCGTGGAGATTTCGCCGATGCCGTCGGCGGTGGAGCCCGGAATGCGGATTGAGTACCGCTTCGTGGTAACGAATGTGGGCACGGGCACGGCGTACAACGTGGATGTGGAAGACCGCATGCCCATTGGGCTGTCGTACCGCACGGGCACGTCCACGCTCAACGGCGCGGGCATCGCTGACCCAAGCGTTGCGGGGACGCCGGGCACGGGCCAGACGCTGAACTACGACCTGAATCACACGCTGGCGGCGGGCGCGCGCATGACGCTGACGCTACAGGCGACGGTAACCAGCCTGGTGACCCAGGGCACGGACCTGGTGAACTACGCCGAGGCGACAGGCTACGACGGCGCGGGCACCGAAATCCCGAACAGCAATGCCGTCCTGGGCGACGTGGCGGATTCGGATCCCGATGATGCCGACGCCGACGACACCGGCCGCGAGGATATCGGCGTTGTCGTGCCCGCGCTCAACGTGGACAAGACGATTGCGCGCATCTACGACCGCATGGGGTCCCAGATTAGCCCCACGCCGTCCGCGGTGGAAGCCGGCTATACGGTAGAGTATCGGTTTGTCGTGAACAACGTGGGTGGCGGCACGGCCTACGGCGTGGATGTGGTGGACAATCTTCCTTTGGGTCTGGGGTATGTAACGGGTGCGAGCGCCTTGAACGGCGTTCCCATCGCCGACCCCGCCGTTGTGGGGACGCCGGCGACAGGCCAGACGCTGACCTATGACCTCAACGCCACGATTGCCGCGAGTGGGAGCATCACGCTGACCTTCCGCGCGCACGTAACAAGCCTCATCCGCGCGGGCGTCCCACTGACGAACACGGCTGAGGCCACCGGCTACGATGGCTACGGCACGGAGATTCCGAACGCAAACCCGGGCATCGGGGACACGTTTGACCCCGACCCGGATGACTCGGATGCCGACGACACGGGCAGCGAAACGCTGAACACCCTGGTTCCGGCCCTGGATGTGGATAAGATTGTCCTGCACCTCTGGGACAATTTCGGCACGCCGATCCCGACCACGTCTCCGGTTGAGCCTGGCTACCGCGTGGAGTATCGGTTCGTTGTAACGAATGTGGGCACGGGCACGGCGTACAACGTGGACGTGGAAGACCGCATGCCCATTGGGCTGTCGTACCGCACGGGCACGTCCACGCTCAACGGCGCGGGCATCGCCGATCCGAGCGTTGCGGGGACGCCGGGGACCGGCCAGACGCTGACCTACGACCTGAATCACACGCTGGCGGCGGGCGAGCGCATGACGCTCACGTTCCAGGCGGACTTGACGAGCCTCATCACGCAGGGCGTCTCGCTGGCGAACTACGCCGAGGCGACGGGCTACGATGGCGCGGGCACCGAGATACCCGACAGCAATCCCGACCTGGGCGACGTGGCGGATTCGGATCCCGATGATGCCGACGCCGACGACACCGGCATGGCGTATCTGGAAGTCAACGAGCCGTTCCTGATCACCGACAAGACCATCGTGAGCGTGGCGGGCGATCCCAACCGCGACTACATCCTGCCTAATGAGGTCATCCGGTATCGGTTCGTGGTAACCAACGTGGGCCTGGGCACGGCCTACTCGCTGGTGCTGAGCGATGTGCTTCCGTCGCCAGGGTTCTCGTATGTGGCCGGCAGCACCGTGCTGGAGACGCCTTCGGGCACATCCACCGCCGACCCGACGGTGGCCGGAACGCTTCTCACCTGGAACACGGGCGTAACACTGTTGGGCGGCGTGCCCGTCGGCCAGGCGGTTACGCTGACCTTCTCGGCGCGGACGGGTTCCGACTTGCCCGATGGCCAGTTCATGGTGAACACGGCCTACGCCAGCGCGTTGGACGGCAGCGGCGCGCCAGTGCAGAAGGATGGCGTGGACCCGCAGGATACGGACCCGGACGATCAGGATGACGTCCAGATATGGGCGCAGAACTCCGGCGTGGTAACGGACAAGAGCATCGTCTCGGTAAACGGGCTGCCCTACGACGGGTCGGTGGAGCCTGGGGACATCATCCGCTACCGCTTCGTGGTAACGAACGTGGCGGCCGGCGCGGCCTACTCGCTGAACATCACCGACACGCTGCCATCGCCCGGGTTCGTGTACGTGCCCGGCTCCACCCTGGCGGTTTGGCCGTCGGGTTCGTCCACGGCTGACCCGACGGTCGCGGGCGTGGTCCTGAACTGGAACCTGAACGCGACGCTGGCGGGCGGCGTGCCTGTGGGCGAGGCGCTCACCCTGACCTACGACGTGCATGTTACGAGCGCCATCGTCGCGGCGCGCACGTACACGAACACCGCGACGGTAACCGGCTTCAACCAGGCGGGCGAACAGATTCGGCCCGACAGCCCCGACCCGCAGGATGACGACCCGGACGACTCGGACTCCACTACCGTGTCGGGCGTTACGCCGGCGCTGGTCATTGACAAGCGCATTACCGACATCAGCCGCGGCATGGGCACAACCGTGATCTACCCGGGCGACGTGATCACCTACCAGGTGGTGCTGACGAACATCGGCGGCGGCATCGCCTACCACGTGAGCCTGACGGACACCTTGCCGTCCCCCGCGTTCACGTATGTGGCCGGCTCAACCCGGGCGATCTGGCCTTTGGGTTCATCGTCGGCGGATCCGACGGTGAACGGCGTTGTGCTGCACTGGCCGCTGGACGCCACGCTGCGCGGCGGCGAGTCGCTGACACTGACGTTCGCGGCGCGGCTGGGCAATAACTTCCAGGGCACGGTGTCGTTCGTCAACCACGTTTACGCTACGGGCCGCGACGGCGACGGCACGCCGATTCCGCCTGCGTCCACCGACCCAGGCGACTGGGATCCCGACGACGCGGATGATGTGCCCGTGGAGGGCCAGAAGCCGACGGGCACGCTGGATGTGGAGCCGCTGTGTCCCATCGCGTGCGCTGGCTGGAAGCATACCTTCGTCATCACGTACACCAACAACACGGCGATTCCGCTGACGCAGGCGCGGTTGGTCATCACGCCGCCCAATCACACGCTTGTGGTCTTCGGCGACTCCTCGGCGGGGCTGGTGTCGGGGCCGAACCCCGGCCAGGTGATGTGGGATTTGGGCACTGTGGGCGTTGGCGAGGTGGTGGTGCGCAACCTGGTGCTGCATCTGTACTCCAGCATTCCGCACGGGACGGTGCTCACGTTGCCCGTGGGCGCGTTTGCCTACGAGAGCGACCCGTTGCAGGTGCTGGAGACGTTCACGGTGCGCCGCGACGGCGTGTGCCTGGGGCCGACGCCGACGCCGCTGCCGACGAGCACGCCGACCCCGACGCGTACCGCGACGCCAACCGCGACGCAAACGCGGACGCCGACGCTGACGCCGACGGCCACGCCCACGGCGACGCCGACACTGACGCCTTCGGCGACGCCCACGGCTACGGCCACGAGTTCGCCGACGGCCAGCCCGACGGCCACGCGCACGCCGACGCCTACGCCCAGCCCGACGCCGACCCCGACGCTGCCAGGGCCCACCGCAACGCCGACGCGAACGCCCTACGCCGGCTGCGACTGGATTTCGGGCGGCTGGGTGGACTACGCTCCGCATGGCGTGCCCGACTTTGACATGCGCCAGGAGGGCTGGCGGAACCCGAGCGGCAGGTGGTCCTACGACGGGCCGGCGGCTGCGGCAAACGTCCTCTGGTGGTACGACTCGCGGTTTGAGACGGGAGGCAACCCGCCGCCCATCATCAGCGACAACTACCCGCTGGTGCAATCCTACGACACGCTGGGGCCGTTCCGCCGCGACGACCACGACCCGATGAACGTGAACCTGCCGGGCAATCCGGGGATGCGGCAAGGCGAGTTCGTGGAAGATCTGGCCTACGTGGTGCGGACGGATTCCAGGGGCCAGACATCGGAAGGGACCGACCTGGAAAGCCTGGCGCTGGGTATCGGCCAGTACATCCACGAGAGGGGCCTGTGGCCCGATTACACGGTGGAGGTGCGCAAGTCGCCTTCGCTCATCTGGCTCACGGACCAGGTTCAGCAGAACAAGCCGATCATCCTGCTCGTGGGCTTCTGGGAGTACCAGTGGGTAACGGACGGCAACGGCCATGGATCGTGGCAGTGGCGACGTCTGGGTGGGCACTACGTGTCCGTTGCTGGCACGTGCCTGGTGAGCAACCAGGTGGCCTTGAGCGACCCGTGGCGGGATGGGGCGGAGATCGGGATGAGCGCCGGGCGGGTCTTGCCGCCGCACAGCCCGCACCTCGGCGATGCTACGGTCCACAACGACGCGCAGATGGTCAGCCACGATCTGTACGGCGTGCAGCCCTCGGCCAGCCCGGGCGGCCTGTGGGAACTGATGGGGTACGCGCCGGCCTACGAGGAGATCGCCAACTTCGTGGGCATGAACTGGGCGCAGGACTTGCGCGCGTACCAGGCCGAATACAAGGGCGGCGCCATCCACGTGGAGGCGGAGTACGCCGTACTCGTGTCGCGCGCCAGCCATCCGGTGGTGCGCCGGTACGCGCCCGTCATGCCCGTGCGATGGAGCATTCAGTAGCGCAATGAGACTCTACGCAGAGCGCCGCCCATCCGAGCGGCGCTCTGTTTGTTTCTAGCCCACGATGGCAAGCACGCGGCCCTGCCTGGGCGGTACGGGCACGCCGCCCAGGAGGGAGCCACTGGCGCGGAACTCCTCGCCGCTCCACACGTCTCGGAACGTGAGGTTCTGGCCCCATGCAGCATCCAGTTGCAGCGCGACCTGGCGGGGAGAGCGGCTGGCGTTGAGGATGACGATCATCGTCTCGGCGTCCAGCCTGCGCGCGAATGCGTACACGTCATCGCGCGCCAGGAGCGGGAGGAAATCGCCACGGCGTAGCGCGGGGCGCGACTTCCGCAGCGCCACGCATTGCTTGACATAATCGCGCAGGCTGTGATTCCACTTCGCTTCGTCCCACGGGAACGCGCGGCGACAGTCGGGGTCGTGGCCGCCTTCCATGCCGATCTCGTCGCCGTAGTAGATGCAGGGCGCGCCAGGGTAGGTCATCTGGAACAGGATGGCCAGGCGCAGGGCCGACTCATCGCCGCGGGCAAGGGTGAGGAATCGCGGCGTGTCGTGGCTGTCCAAAAGGTTCAACTGCGCGAAGTTGACCTCGGGATGGTAGAGGCCCAGGATGCGGTCAATCTCCGCCGCGAACTCGGCCAGCGAGCGCGGGCGCAAATCTCGGTAACTCCATACCTGCTGCGCGAGCGGCAGGTCCAGAGCGCCGCCCGCGAAGTAGGATAGGCAGGCCTTGGTGAAGAGGTAGTTCATCACGGCGTCAAACTGATCGCCCTGGAGCCAACGCTGCGATTCGTGCCATATCTCGCCGACGATGTAGGCGTCGGGGTTGATGGCCTTGACTCGACGGCGGAACTCTTGCCAGAAAGCGTCGTCGTTGATCTCGGTGGGCACGTCCAGACGCCAGCCGTCTATCCCCTGCCGAATCCAGTGCTCGGCCACGCCGAAGATGAACTCGCGGACGGTGGGCGTGTCGGTGTTGAACTTGGGCAGCGCGCGCAGCCCCGCCCAGGCCACGTAGTTGGGCGGGCGCTTGGGGTCGTAGGCGTAGAGGGGGTAGCCCTTGATGTGGAACCAGTCCACGTAGGGCGAGGCTGGGCCGTTCTCCAGGATGTGGTTGAACTGGTAGAATCCCCTGCTTGCGTGATTGAAGACGCCATCCAGCACGATGCGAATGCCTCGGCGATGGGCTTGCTCCAGGAGCGTGGCCAGGGCGGCATTGCCGCCGAGGATGGGGTCCACGTTGTAGTAATCGTGGGTGTGGTATCGGTGATTGGCCGTGGACTGGAAGATGGGCGTGAAGTAGATGGCCGTGATGCCCAGGTCCGACAGGTAATCCAGCCGTTCGGCCACGCCTATCAGGTCGCCGCCCTTGAATCCGTACACGGTGGGCGGCGAATCCCACGGCTCCAGGTTGGACGGCTTGCGCACCGAGGGGCTGGTGGCAAACCGATCTGGGAAAATCTGATAGAAGACGGCATCTTTGACCCAGTCGGGAGTATGAATCTCGCCCATGTCTTACCCTCCATCTCGCCAGGTTTTGGCAATGAGCCGCCTGGTTTCGGCGATGACTTCTTCCAGGTACGGCAGGTAGCGGGGCCGCAATTCCACCACCAGCAGGCCGTCGTAGCCCGCGGCCTTCAGGATATCCAGGACCGCTGCCAGGGGTATCCGTCCCCATCCTGGCGGCATGTGATTGTCGGCCTCGCCGAACACGAGCCTGTCGCCCAGCGATTCGTTCATGTCGTCGGTGATGCCGAAGTTGTCGTGGAAATGCAAATGCTTCACCCAGGGCGCGCAGACCCGAATGGCGGCCAGGTAGTCGGGGTCTGGCCAGTACGGAGCGGCCAGGAAGGCGTGGCCCACGTCCAGACAGATGCCCACGTTGGGGAGGTTCACCGCCTCCATCTGGCGGACGAGCAGGTCCAGGCGCATACCCTGGTGGTAGTGGGCGAGTTCGGCGGCGGGTTTGCCGTACATGCCGAGGGCGGAGATTTCCCACTGATGGGGGTCGCGGTTCTCCACCGCGAGGATCACCCCCATGTCCGCGGCACGGCGGCCCACGGCGATCAGGGCCTCCGTCTCGCGCTCCCACATCTCGCGGAGTTCGTCCTTGGACGGGAGCGGCGCGAGGTGCCGATAGGGGGCGTGCAGCGCGATCTGCGCGCTGTGGTACACGACACGTCGGGCGCCCAGCACTGCGGCAAGGCCCAGGACGGCGTCCATGACCTGATGATGCCGTTCGTTGCGGATGAGGCTGAGGTTGTTGGGGCAGTGCAGCGTTACGTTCAGGCCGTGCGCGGCCAGAATTTCGCGAACGCGCCTGGCCTCGGATTCAATCAGGACGCCGCCGCGAATCGCGTTGAGGCCAGGCACGGAAATCTCTACGGTGTCAAACCCACAGGCTTTGTACTTCTGGAGCAGGCCCTCCAGAACCGAGGTCTGCCCATCTACGTACTCGTGATCTGCATTGATCCCGATGCCACGAATCACCGAAAGGCTCCTCGTCAACAATGATTGCGAGACGCCTTGCGCATTCTAGGCGGCGGGGCGCGATTGTCAAATGGAAGGGGCGCGCTACATCTGGCGCAGGTGGCGGGGGTAGTGGTTCTTCACGGTGTCGCCGACGCGGAAACCCCAGCCCAGCGGGAACTCGCCCGCGCCGACCAGCACCCAGCCAGGGTCCCCTGGGGCCGCGAGCGGTTCGCCACGGAGGTAGCGCGCCGTGTCCTCGCCGTCGGGCGGGAGCGACAACCGCCGACGCGCGTCGGTCATGGCCAGCCCCAGCGCCAGGGCGTGGCTCGGAACGAGGCGGCTTTCCCGCAATTGGCCCAAATGCCAGCCTGGCCACAGGACGCGCAGGCCCGCAAGCGCAGGCGCACCGTCTGCAGCCAGGAAGGCGCGGTTGCCGTCGCGGGTGACCGTGCCTGTGAGGTCTTGCGCCAGGGCCTCGGTGGTGAAGTCGCGGAAGGCGCGCGCGGCGGCGGGATCTTCCCGCGCGGCGGCGCGGCGCGGGGGCGGCCCGGGTTCGTCCGTGCGGCGCATGACGGCGATGAAGTGGCCGTCGCCACGGACGCGGTGGGGCCAAAGCCTGGCGGTGTGTTCCAGCGGGAGGCGGCTTCCCTCGGGCACAGAACACCATTCGCGCCGCCCGCGTTCCGCCACGCCAGGGACGTGCGCGGGTATCAGTTCGTAGTTCGGGTGGGCGAGCAGGAAACGCGCCACCACGTCTTCGTTCTCCTCGGGGCTGAAGGTGCAGGTGGAATAGACAAGGATTCCGCCAGCCGCCACCATCTCGGCGGCTTGGTTCAGGATCAGGAGTTGCCGCCGCGCGCAGCCGGCCACCGTCTTCGGCGACCAGGCCAGGCGCGCCTCGTGGCTGCGCCGAAACATGCCTTCCTCGGAGCAGGGCGCATCTACCAGGACGCGGTCAAAGAATCCGGCCAGAGGAGGGGCGAGGCGGTCGGGGGACTCGCAGGCAACCAGGATGTTCCGCGCGCCGAACCGCGCCAGATTCTCGGCCAGGATGCCGGCCCTGCTCCACACGGGGTCGTTGGCGACGAGAAGGCCGCGACCTTGGAGTCTGGCGGCGATTTGCGTGGCTTTCCCGCCGGGCGCGGCGCACAAATCCAGGATGCGCTCCCCTGGCTGGGGACTCAGGGCTTCCACCGCCGCCATGGCCGATGGCTCTTGCAGGTAGTACAGCCCGGCCCAGTGGTAGGGGTGTTTGCCGGCCCGCGCATCGGGCTCTTCCAGCCAGAATCCCTCGGGGCACCAGGGGATCGGCTCCAGGTGCCAGCGTGTGAGGGTGCGCAATGCCTCGGGCGCGACCTTGAGCGTGTTCGCGCGCAGGCCCGTCGGGGCCGGCTCCTCCAGCGCGCCGCGGAAGGCGGGGAACTCTGGCCCGAGGAGTGCCCTCATGCGCTCCAGGAACGCCGCGGGGATGTCGGCCGCGCCCCTGCGGGCGTAGGCCGAGCGTGCGGATGGGGTACGGGTGCCGCGCGGCGTCATCTCATGCGGCGCAGGCTGCTGCCGGCTCGGGGCGCAGGGTCTTGCCGAAGATGATGAGGTCGTCGCCGGGCGAGTAGAAATCGTGGATGACGGCCTGATACCGGTAGCCGCAGGATTCGTAGAACCGCCGCGCGGGTTCGTAGGCTGGCGTTCCCGAAGTCTCCACGAGGATGAGGCGGCCCTGCTGCGCCGAAACGATGTCCTCCATGTGCTGCAGCAGCGCGCGGCCTACGCCCTGCCCTCGCGTGTCGGGATCCACGGCAATCCAGTACAAATCCCAGACGCCCTCGGCCAGGGGATGGGGGCCAAAGCATGCGTAGCCCAGGGTTCTGCCGCCGTCGTGAAAGGCGAGAAAGGTGTAGCCGCTTCTCTCGCCTTGTTTTAGATACTCATTCCACAGTTCCGCTACACACTGGATCTCCGATGGGCTGAAGACTCCGACTTTGGCTGTAATCGCCGCTATGGAGTCCCCGTCTTCGGGTTGGGCGAGACGTATCATAGGTTTGCCTTTGCCTCATTGCGATGTCCAATATTCGGAGGGCCATGTCGGGATACGAGTAGCCCGCCGTCCTCGCGGCGCGGAAGAAGCCCGCATCGGGCGAGAGGTCGGGGTTGCAGTTGACTTCTATGACGTAGGGGACGTTGTCCTGCGACAGGCGCATGTCCACCCTGGCGTAGCCCTGGCACCCGATGGCTCTCCACGCTCGGAGCGCCGCGCCGCGAATGCGATCGGCGACCTCCGGGTCCACGTTGGCGGGGCACACCACGGGCGTGTGCGTGTAGGCGAACGAGTCCTCCACCCATTTGGCCGAGAACGACACGATGCGCTCCAGCGGGTCCTGGAAGGCGCTGAAGTCCACCTCGGCCAGGGGCAGCACTTGGGGCGGGTTGCCCCAGAGGGAGATGTTGAACTCGCGGCCTGCGATGAATTCCTCCACCAGGGCCGCCTGGCGATAGGTGCCGACCAGGTACGCGACACGCTCGCGCATCTCCTGGAGGGAGCGAACCACAGCACTGCCTTCTATGCCCTGGCTGGCATCCTCGGCCACAGGCTTGACGATGGCCGGCAGAGGTAGGTCGCCGAGCGCGTCCCACGTAACTTCCACGGGGTGGCGGAACAGTCGCCAGTTGGGCGTTGGCACGCCGGCGCGGCGCAGGGCCTCCTTGGCCCGCGCCTTGTGCGTGGACAGGGCAAGGGCCGCCGCATCCGAGCCGGTGAAGCGATAGCCCATCGCCTCAAGCGCCCAGGCGATTCGGACTTCTTCAAACAGCCGTCCGCCCAGCCCCTCTCCTAGATTGAACACAACCCACTCCGTTGCCGGATAGGGGAGGAGGGCCGATTCCACGTCGTCCGTTATGGCCACCAGAGCGGCCTGGACGCCCGCCTCCGCCAATGCACCGGCCAGGGCATGGGCGCAACCGATGACCGCCTGGTCGGCCACGATGTCCTCTGGGCTGCCCTTGACTAGGGATTCCGTCTTGTTGTACACAATCGCGACGCCACGAGGGCGCTCATCGTTTTCCATCAGACTCCCTCAAGCCCGTAACGTCTGGCCGCCAGGCGTAGGACTTCCAGTATCAGGGTGTTGTAGGGCAGGTTTTCGCCCCTGGCAGCCAGGACAATGTCGCTGTAGGTTGGGTTCAGTCCCGGCAGGGTGTTGATTTCCAGCAGGTACGGCTGGCCGTCCGCGCCCAGGCGAAAATCCACCCGCGCCACATCCAGCCCGCCGATGGCCTCAAAGGCGCGAACCGCCAGGTCCTTGAGTTGGCGTTCCAGGTCTGCGGGTATCGGCGCGGGGCAAAGGTATTTCGGCCCCAGGGGCATCTCCGACTTGATGTAGCCGGTGTACAGCCGCTCCCCTTCGGAGAGATGGCTCACGTCTATCTCCATGACGGGCAAGACGTGGAAGCCCCTCTCGTTGTAGAAGGGCGAGAGGGGGCGCTCCCCAGGCGCCAGCGTGTTGCCGAGGAGGCCGACGGTGAACTCCCTGCCCGGGAGATACGATTCTACCAGCGCCGGCTGCCGATAGGTGCGGATGACCCAGCGCACCTGCTCGCGGAGCGCCGCCTCGTCTCTCACGACGGATTGCTTGTTGATGCCCATGCCCGAGCCTTCGCGGGAAGGCTTCACGAACAGCGGGAAGGCGAGCGCGGCATCCAGCGGCTCATCGCCGCGGTACAACGCCTGGAACGGGGCCGTGGGCAGTCCCGCATCCCGCCAAATGCGCTTTGCAATCACCTTGTCCAGCGAGATCGCGTGCGCCAGCACCTTGGACGCGGTGTAGGGAATGCCCAGCATCTCCAGCAGTGCCGGCACATGGGACTCCCTGGATTCGCCGCGCAGACCCTCGCAGATGTTGAAGCAGATGTCGGGTCTTGCGCGGCGGATCGTGTCCAGCAGGGTCTCGTCGCCTTCCAGCGGGATGACCTCATGCCCGCCGGATTCCAGCGCCGATTTCAGGCCCTCCACAGTCTCCTCGGAGTCATACTCCGCGAGCGCGTCTTCGGGCGCGTCCTCGGGCACAGGCACGTGCTTTTTCAGGTTGTAAAGCAGGGCTATGCGCAGCCGCCTCATCGCTGCTCAACCTCGGCCGAACGGGTGGCGACGGAGTGGATGGGCACGGGCTGTTCGCGATGGTGCACCTGGTCCCAACCTTCCGGCGCGATGGCCAGGCGTTCCCCGCCGAGCAGGCCGGCGACGCCTTCCTGCCCGCCTTCGGAGTGGCGCTGCTGGCAGTAGGGGCACGTCCGCGGGTCGTGCGACACGTAGTCGGTGGGCTGTGTGTAGGTGCTGATGAAGCCCTCGTAGTTGCGGATGACGACCCGACTTTCGGACATGCTCATCAGGTAGTTGGGCAGGATGGGGACTTTGCCGCCGCCTGCCGGCGCGTCAATGACGTAGGTGGGGATGGCGTAGCCCGAAGTGTGCCCTCGCAGCGCCTCCATGATTTCAATGCCCTTGGCGACCGGCGTGCGGAAGTGCCCCGCGCCGTGGACCAGGTCGCATTGGTAGAGGTAGTAGGGCCGAACGCGGTTCTTCACCAGTTTGTGCACCAGCGCCATGATGACGTTGGGGCAGTCGTTGACGCCGGCCAGGAGCACCGTCTGGCTCCCCAAGGGGATGCCGGCATCGGCGAGTTTGTTGACGGCCTGCTCAACTTCGGGCGCCAGTTCCTTCGGGTGATTGAAATGGATGTTCACCCAGAGCGGGTGGTAGCGCTTGAGCGTGTTCACCAGTTCGTCGTTGATGCGCTGGGGCAGGAACACCGGCACCCGCGTCCCAATGCGGATGACTTCCACATGCGGGATGGCCCGCAGGCGCGCCAGGATTTGGTCCAGCACCTTGAGCGGCAAGGTGAAGGGGTCTCCGCCCGAGATGAGCACGTCCCGCACTTGCGGGTTTGCCGCCACGTAGGCGATTTGTCGGTCATAGTCGGCCGGCGAGAACTGGGCGTGTGAATTGCCCACGACCCGACTTCGCGTGCAATAGCGGCAGTAACTGGCGCACTGGGTGGTTACCAGCATCAGGACCCGATCGGGGTACCGATGAACCAGGCCAGGGACGGGTGAGTGGGCATCTTCCGCCAGCGAGTCCTCCATTTCGGCCGCGAACGGGACGAGTTCTTGGGCCGTGGGGACTACCTGGCGGCGGATGGGACAATTCGGGTCGTCGGGATCCATCAGGCTCGCGAAGTACGGAGTGATGTCGGTTCGGAACCGCTCGGACGCGCTGAGGGCGTCTCGCTCCGACTGGGTCAGATGGATCACTTGTGAGAGTTCTTCAATGGAACTCAGGCGGTGGCTGAGTTGCCAGCGCCAGTCATTCCAAAGGGACGGAGGCACATTCTCCCAGGGGTGGGGAGGCCTCCCAGTACCGGGGGGCTCTTCAAGTTCCTTTGCTATCGTTTCCATTTGTCTCATCTCCTTCTAAGATAAGATGCTGATGATAACTCTGTTTGGTGCGTTGGCGCGGGCTTCATACGTCGTTGTCGGCATTTTCCATCAGGCGCACGCGCTCGCGCAGAATCCAATCCTTGTCCTGTTCGTCGGGCGCTGGCGGATTGAATACCCAGTCCACCTCCGGCGGGTTGACGTTGATGACCTCAAGTTTCGCCCCGCATTGGGGGCAGACAACCTTCGCCCCGACTTCCGCATACTTGCCGATTTGAAGGGTCGCCCCGCATTCAGGGCACGATACAGATGACATCTCGTTTTGTCCTTGCTTCTGCTAACCTCTGCACTACCGCTGGTATGCCCGGGCTTCTTTCCCCCCGAATCGTAGGGGGTGCAGAACTGTAGCCAGGCTCTTTTGAATACCCTGCGCATTATAACCCCATTGCGTGTAAAAGGTGTGCAAGAAGTGTATTAATATTGTGCACAGGGGCGCCCGGGGATCGCAACATTTCAACAGGCGGCTACGCGTCGGGGTTCTGGAGTTTGTAGCCGACGCCCGGGACGGTCAAGATGTACCTGGGGTTCTTGGGGTCCTGCTCTATCTTTGCTCGCAGCCGGCTGATAAGCCCCCGGACGAGTTCGCGATCGCCCTCGCCGCTGTAGCCCCAAACGCGCTCCACGATGGCCTCGGTCGGCAGGGTCTGGCCCTGGTGCATCATGAGCGTGTAGAGGAGGCGGAACTCCAGGTGGGTGAGGCGGTGGGGAGGGTGTCCTTCCCGCTGGACGTCGCGCGACGATGGGTCCAGCGTGATGCTGCCGACGCGAAGGGTGGGGAGGCTGAGCAGGGGGACGCCGCTGCTGCGCCGCAGGAGCGCGCGCAATCGGGCCAGGAGTAGCCGCGTGCTGTACGGACGGTTGAACACCACGTCGGCGCCGGCCTCAAATGCCGCGAACAGGGAGTCCTCGTCCTGGGCGTTCGTGAGGACGGCCAGGGGGACATCCGTCTCGGCGCGCACACGCCGCACCTGTTCATGCGGCGCGCCTGCCCGTAGCGCGACGACGACCATGTCGGCGGGGCGCTGCGCCCAACTGCGCATGGCCCGCTCCAGGTCGTTGGCAATGGTTACGGCCAGTCCCACCCGCTGGAGCACCAGCGAGAGGATCGCGGTTTCATCGTTGTCATCGCAGACCAGCAAAGCGTACACAGCCTCAATTCCTTCGGCGAGCGTCAGCGGCTCTGCCCGGCCCTGTGCGCTCCATGGCCGGGCCGGTTGCCAGCACAAGTATAGCCGTTTCGCGCTCCAGGGGCAAGAAACACTCGGCGCGCGGGCATTTTTGCAGAATCGGGCGAATTGTGGTAATATTTGCGTAGAACCCTGCTGTGTGCGTGAAGTCTCACCTAGTGTTTTGAGCCAACACCTAATAGACGGGGGCCTGGCACTGCTGGGGCTGTAGTAACCCTTCGGGGTCAGGCATTAACCAGCGGGCTGGCTCCCACCTGCGTGAGCAGGTTCAAAACTCATTGAGACGCACGGCACAGCGGGGTATCTTTGTGCCCTGCGGGCGGCAAACGCTTCGGGCCGCCCTCGCCCCGCCGCCTTCTCGCCCCGGCAGCGGGCAGAAATGGGAGGCGTGCGCCATCCCGCGGCAACGCTCCTTTCCCCTGCGCGGCGGGTTCCGTCGGATGCGGCAGGGGTCGCAGGGCTTTGACTTTTCGCCGTTTGCGTGCTATGCTTCGCGCTGCAAATTCCGTAACGGAAGAGTGCCTCATGGGATACGAGAGAATTGATGACGATGTCTATGTTTTCTCCAGCGATACTTATGCGCAGGTAACGGCGGGCCTTGTGTTCACGAGGGCAGGAGCCATCCTGATTGACACGCTTCCCTTTCCGCGGGAGACGCAGTCCATCGTGCAGTTTGAGCGTCGCCGCGGCGGGCTGGGCGTGCGATATGTGATCAACACACACCACCATGCCGATCACGTGTACGGCAATTACCTGTTCCCGGGGGCTCGGGTGATCGCGCACGAAATCTGCCGCGCCACTATGATGAAAGAGGGGCCGGCGCTCCTGGAACGCGATCGCCAGTCCATGCCGCAACTCATGGAGGTGGTGCTGCGCTTCCCGGACATCACCCTGGACAAGGGCGGGGCCATTCACATCGGCGGCAAGTCCATGGAGATCATTTCCCTGCCCGGCCATTCGGATGACATGCTGGGCGTGTATCTGGTGCAGGAGAAGATTCTCTTCGCCAGCGACGCCATGATGCCGGTGCCCTACATTGTTGGGGGCGACCCGGAGGCGTACAAGCGTTCGCTCCTGCGGATAGGCGAATTGAACCTGGAGAACCTGGTGCAGGGGCATGGCGAGGTGCTCCTGCGCGGCGAGATTCCCGACGCTCTGAATGCGAACGTCGCCTACCTGGATACAGTCCGCGCGCGGGTCAGGGAAGGGATTGAGATGGGCCTGTCGCGCGATGAGATCGCCGCGCTGGACATTGAAGAATGCGGCCTGTCGCGCGTGCCTCTAGGGGGGCTTGCCCAGCATCTGCATCGGGCCAACGTGCTGTACCTGTACGACGAGATGCGCCGCGGAGGGCTGCCCTTCGCCGCGGATGAGCCTGAAACTTCCCCTGCGCGTGCCACGGCAGACGAGGATGAGCCGCTTGAGTGATCGGCCTAGTTCCGCGCGCCGCTCGCCGCGTACCAAGCCAGACTTCACCGTGGTCTTTGACGGCGGCAGCAGGGGCAACCCCGGCCCCGGATATGGCAGTTTCGTGTTGATGCGCAACGCCGATGGCGCGCAGAAGCGGCAGCGCCTGAATCTGGGCGCTCGCATGACCAGCAACGAGGCCGAGTACGACACGCTGATCCGCGCCCTGGAGGCCCTGCTGGACTGGATTCGCGAGATGGGCCTACAGGCGCACGAGGTTAGGGTGGAAGTGCGCGGGGACAGCCAACTGGTCATCCGACAGGTCCAGGGCACATGGAAAGCGAGGGAGCCGCGGATGGCAGCGCGGCGCGACCGCGTTCTGGCGCTCGCAAGCCGATTGGGCGCTGTGCGGTGGGTGGAGCAGCCCCGCGCGGCCTCGGTGCGGCTACTGGGGCACTGACGCCGCGCCCGGCCGCCGACCGCAGCAAGGGCAGGCGCTACTCCTCGGGGAGTTCCTGTACCGGCAGGTTGAGGTCCACCAACTCGCCGTGAACGTTGACGGTGGCGCGGAAGCCCATCATGCCGAGGTAGAGCCTCGCTTCCTCGGGCAGGCCGAACTCCATCATCTGGTCCACCTGCTTGTCCAGATTCTGCAGGGTGGCATCTACGGCTGCTTTGGTGAACAGGTCGTCGCGCCCCAGGAGTTCCAGAATCTGGGCCGTAACCAGGTCGCGGTGTTGGAGCATCTGGTCGCGCAGGCGCGTGAGGATTTGCTGGTCCACGTCGCGCGCCGGGACGTGCCGAAGGAAGCCGTACTCGGGGATTGTGTAGCACGGCTCATCGCCGACGTAGGCCACGCCTACCGGCTCGCCCGCCTCGTTGAAGATCAGGTTCTCAAAGAGTGGTTTCTTGACCATCCCGTTCCCCTCGCAGGCCCGCCTTTGCCGCGTGGTGTCGGGGCGGCGGGACTCCGCAGGTACCCCCGGAGCGATTCGAACGCTCAGCCGACTGCTTAGAAGGCAGTTGCTCTGTCCGTTGAGCTACGGGGGCTCGTCTGAATTATAGCACGATGCGCGATGGTCTGGCAACTCGCTCGCGCGGGCGCAGGGCAGCCGTGGGCAGGTATGGAAACCTGCCCCTACGCTCGCAATGGGCGGGTGGCAGGTATGGAAACCTGCCCCTACGCTCGCAATGGGCGGGTGGCAGGTATGGAAACCTGCCCCTACGCTCGCAATGGGCGGGTGGCAGGTATGGAAACCTGCCCTACGCTCGCAATGGGCGGGTGGCACAAGGCCCGAAGATGTAGGGGGCAGGTATGGAAACCTGCCCTACGCCCGCAATGGGCGGGTGGCACAAGGCCCGAAGATGTAGGGGGGCTTTCCATAGCCGCCGGAGGCGGGGGCAGGTATGGAAACCTGCCCCTACGCTCGCAATGGGCGGGTGGCAGGTATGGAAACCTGCCCCTACGCTGGCAATGGGCCGGTGGCACAAGGCCCCAAAAAAGAGCGTCGCACCCTGGCACCTATGCCCATGGCGCGCCCAACAAGATTTGGCACGAGACGCCTCTCATCGGTTTTTGTGTTTTGGGCGACTTTGAATATAATACATGTGTGTCAGGGGATGAATGGTCTCGACGGAGGAGGCTGATCAGGGACTGCGAGCCGAGGCGCCCAACCGCGTGAAAATGGGCAAAACGAGAAGTGCGAACTTCGCACAGAAGCCGGCTTTGGCCATCGCTGCCTAGTCAGCGAGAGTCAATGCCTTAGTTACCTGCGGGTAACTACGTCCTGACCATCTCTCTCCCGGTGAGGTGGATCCAGGGCGTCATGAAGACCGGGATGCAGCCCTCCGGATGCCGATACGGGGGGCCCAAGCGCATCGGCTGGCTCCATGCAGCCCCCGTTGGCCGGGTGCTGGTGGGGCGAGATTCCAAAGGCCACCTACGCTCGTAGAGGTCTCTGGTCGAATCTTTCGGACGCGGGTTCGATTCCCGCCATCTCCACCTGGAGAAGCGGCTCACAGGCCGCTTCTCGTTTTGTCCGCGCGCGGGAGGCCGCGTGCGACCGGTGGAGGCGCATTGCCAGCCCGGTGCTCGCTTTGACAGGCGGGCGCGGCAAGGCTATAATGCGCTGTGTTTTCTGCGGGTTTCAAGAAGGTGCAGGAATGAGATTCAATGTGGCGCAATTGCTTCTCGGCCCCACGGGCGGGGTTCGAGAGTACGATTTGGACGACGACATCAGCGGGCTGGATCCGCTCATCGTGCCGCATAGCACGCTTGTGGGCCATGTGCGCTTCACGCATGTGGGCGCGAATGTGCTGGTGGAGGGCAGCGCGCATGCCGATTTGGAACTCATCTGCGTGCGCTGCGCCGAGCCTTTCGTTGAGCGGGTGTCCATTGAACTCGTGGAGGAGTTTGAGCCCAGCATAGATGTTTTGACCGGGCGCGTGTTGCCCGGCACGCACGAGGACCCGGCGCTGGTGATTGACAAGCACAACATGCTGGACCTCAGCGAGGTTGTGCGTCAGAATCTGCTCCTGGCGATTGAGGAACACCCGCATTGTCGGGAAGATTGCGCCGGCATCTGTCCCCACTGCGGGCGCAACTTGAACACGGAAACCTGTACCTGCACGGATGAGCCGGTGGACCCGCGCTGGGCTCCGCTGGCGGGCCTGCGGACAAGTTGATCTCATTGAAGGAGAGTTTGGACTATGGGTGCTCTGCCAAAGCGAAAACTGTCAAAGGGGCGGCGGGATCGTCGCCGGTCGCATCTGGCGCTGAAGACGACCTCCCTGGTCGTGTGCCCCGAGTGCAAGAACCTGCGGCTGCCCCATCGGGTTTGCCCGACCTGTGGCTACTATCGCGGAACCGCGCGGATAGAGGTTGAAGGCGGGGAGTAGGACGGAACAGGGCATTGCTCAGGGTTACGCCTGTGGCCGTGGTGCGGGGTTCCGCGGCACGGCCTTTCTTTTGGCCGATTCACGCGCCGCGCCCCGCTTGACTTAGGGCGCGCGATGGGGTAATCTAGGGGTTGCGATGCTGGTTGCGAGGGGGTCTGGCTATGGAAAATGAGACGGTCGGCAAGGTAACACTGGCTCCTGGTGTTCTGACGACAATCGTAACCCTGACGGCCAACGCCGATGAGGGCGTGGCGCGCCTGTGCAAGGACTGGCGCAGCGACGTCAGCCGGTTTCTCGGGGTCGGCGGCGTGGATGACGGTGTGCGCGTGGACGTGGAGGGCAACAGCGTGGCCGTGGATGTCCATCTGGTGGCCAAGGCGAACGTCAATCTGCTGGCCCTGGGCCGGCGGTTGCAGGCCGCGATTGCCCGCGCCATCAGCGAGACGGTGGGCCTCGTGGTGCGCGAGGTGAACATCTTCATTGAAGATGTGGAACTCCCTGATGCCGAGGAGCAGGTGTAAACCGTGAAAGTACGGCGGCGCGCTCGCATTGTGGCTTTGCAGGCCCTCTTTGAGACCGACAGTGTGGGGCATCCTCCCGATGTGGTGCTCCAGCACCGCCTGGAGGAGACGCCGCTTCCCGACGCGGGCGTGGATTTTGCGCGCGCATTGGTGTTCGGGGTGTTGGAGCACCGCAAGCAACTGGATGCTTTCATCCAGAAGAACGCTCCGCAGTGGCCCATTGAGCAGATGGCGACCATAGACCGGAACATCCTGCGCATCGCGCTGTTTGAACTCTACGTGGACCGGACGACGCCGATGAAGGTCGTCATCAACGAGGCCGTGGAACTGGCCAAGATGTTTGGGAGCGAGAGTTCCCATCGCTTCGTGAACGGTGTCTTGGGCAGTTTTGTGCTGCAAATGCAGGGGGCAAGCGATTCTCCCCATCCCGATCCAAGCGGCGGCTCCCCTCAGGATGCGGAGAAGGAGGGCGGGGCATGACTTTGTTCGGGATTGGACCAGGCGAACTGATCCTCATCCTCATCCTGGCGCTTATCGTCTTCGGACCCAATCGGCTTCCGGATGTCGCGCGCACCATCGGGAAGACGCTCAACGAGTTCCGCAAAACGTCAGAGGAGGTTACGTCTGCCGTTGCCAGGGAACTGGACTTGAGCGAGGCGGCGAGCAAGGCCGATTCGCCAGCCCCTACGCCTCCACCGGCCATCCAGCCGGTGCATGGCATTCCGCTGTCCAAGGTGGGCGAAGTGGTGGTGGCCGACGCGCCCGCCGCGCAGGACGAAACCCCAACACCGGCGGCTGAGGCTGCGCCCAACGCGACCGAAGCCGGCGATCATGCGGAAGCGGGAGGCACCGAGCAGCATGACTGAAAACCACAAGATGCCGCTGCTTGCGCACCTGGCCGAACTGCGTGATCGTCTCATCAAGGCTTTCGTTGCGCTTTTTGTGGGGACTCTGGTGAGCCTTTTCCTGTTCACGCCTCGGCTCTTTGAGATTGTCATCCGACCGATGCAGCCCAATGTCCCCGTGGCGTTGAGACCCACCGAGACCATCATCGTGTACTTCAAGTTGGCTCTCATCGTGGGCGTGGTGCTCGCGATGCCGGTCATCATCTACCAACTCGTGCGGTTCATCGTGCCCGGGCTCACGCCGCAGGAGAAGCGATACCTGTACTTCCTGCTGCCGGGGGCTACGCTCTCCTTCGCGCTGGGAGTGCTGTTCGCCGCCCTGGTCATGCTCCCCTTCGCTATCGCATACCTGAAAGGCTTCATGAGCGACATCGTTCGCCCGACGTATTCCATAGATTCTTACATCTCCTTCGTAACCGGCCTGCTGTTTTGGGTCGGGGTTACCTTTGAGACACCGCTCATCATCTTCTTCCTGGCGAAACTCGGCATCGTAACTCCTGCGTTTCTGAGCAAGAACCGCAAGTACGCGATTGTGCTCATCGCGGTGTTGGCCGCGGTCATCACCCCGACGCCAGACCCCTTCAACATGCTGATCGTGATGGCGCCACTGATCCTGCTGTATGGGGTAGGGGAGATTCTGGCGCGATTCGCACGGCCTCTGGCCAAACCCGGCGCCAGCAACAAATCGTAGCGAAACAGCAATACACTGAGGAGGCTTTCAATGAAGAAAGACAGAGTTCTGATCATGGGCGCTGCCGGAAGAGACTTCCACAACTTCAACGTCTATTTCCGCAACAACCCGAATTACGAAGTCGTGGCGTTCACGGCGACGCAAATCCCCAACATTGAGGGGCGCGTGTACCCGGCGGAACTGGCGGGGCCCAACTATCCCAAGGGGATTCCCATCTACCCCGAGTCGGAACTGGTGAACCTGATTCGCGACTTGCGCGTGAACCAGGTTGTTTTCGCCTACAGCGACGTGAGCCATGAGTACGTGATGCACAAGGCTTCGGTGGCGCTGGCGGCGGGGGCGGACTTCCGGCTGATGGGGGCTGAGTCCACCATGCTCAAGGCCAGCGTGCCGGTGGTTGCGGTCTGCGCCGTGCGCACCGGCAGCGGCAAGAGCCAGACCAGCCGCCGCGTCGCGGGTATCCTGCGCGACATGGGCAAGCGCGTGGTCGCCATTCGCCACCCGATGCCCTACGGCGACCTGGCCAAGCAGGCCTGCCAGCGCTTTGCCACCTACGCCGACATGGACCGCCACCACTGCACCATTGAGGAGCGTGAGGAGTACGAGCCGCATCTGGACCGAGGCGTGATCGTCTATGCGGGCGTGGACTACGAGCGCATTCTGCGCGAGGCGGAGAAGGAAGCCGACGTGATTCTGTGGGACGGCGGGAACAACGACCTGCCGTTCTACAGGCCCGACCTGCATATTGTCGTCGTGGACCCGCACAGGCCAGGGCACGAGGTGCGGTATCACCCAGGCGAGACGAACCTGCGCATGGCCGACGTGGTGGTCATCAACAAGGTGGACACGGCAGACATCGCCAACATCACCACGGTGCGTGAGAACGTCTTCCAGGTGAACCCGCGCGCCACGGTCCTGGAGGCAGCCTCGCCCATCTTCGTGGAAGCGCCTGAGGCGATCCGCGGGAAGCGCGTGCTGGTGATTGAGGATGGACCGACCCTGACGCACGGCGAGATGGCCTATGGCGCGGGCACGGTGGTCGCAAGGCGGCTGGGCGCGGCGGAATTGGTGGACCCGCGGCCCTACGCGGTCGGTTCCATCGTGGACACATTCCACAAGTATCCGAACACCGGCGCGCTCCTGCCTGCGATGGGATATGGCGAGAAGCAGGTGCGCGAACTGGAGGAGACCATCAACCGTACTCCGTGCGACTTGGTGCTCATCGCGACGCCGATTGACCTGCGCAGGGTGCTCACCATCAAGCACCCATCCCAGCGCGTGCGGTACGAACTGCAGGAGATCGGCCAGCCGACGCTGAAGGATATCGTGGAGAGGTGGCTGGCGTAGGCAGGGGCCGTCGGCGCTAGACGGTCTGGGGGAGGGAGTGCGATGTCTCCAGATTGGGCCGCTGTGGAACGCGAGGTTGTGCAGCACCTACAGACCCTGATTCGCATGGACACGACGAACCCGCCCGGGAACGAACTGCCTGCCGCGGAATATCTGGCCGATGTGCTTCGGGGCGAGGGCATAGAGGCGGAGGTGGTGGAGTCGGCGCCGGGGCGGGGCAATGTGGTGGCGCGGCTCCGTGGCGACGGCTCCGCCCGCCCGCTTTTGCTGATGTCGCATCTGGATGTGGTGCCCGCCGAGGCGGACAAGTGGGAGCACCCGCCCTTCGCCGCCGAACTGGTGGATGGCGTGATCTGGGGCCGCGGCGCGGTGGACACGAAGAACCTGACCGCCGTGCAGTTGATGCTCATGCTCTTGCTCAAGCGCGGGGGCGTGCCGTTGAAGCGGGATGTCATCCTGGCGGCGACGGCGGACGAAGAGGCGGGCGGGCTTACGGGCATGGGGTGGCTCGTGGAGCAGCGGCCCGAACTCCTGGAGGCCGAGTACGCCATCAATGAGGGCGGCGGGTTCGGCCTGGAAATCGGCGGCAGGCGCGCCTATGTCTGCCAGACCGCCGAGAAGGGCGTCTGCTGGATGAGGCTGACGGCGCAGGGCAAGCCCGGCCACGGGTCCATCCCCAAGGGCGACAACGCCGTGGCCACTCTGGCGCAGGCCATCGTCCGCCTGTCGCACGCGAGGCTCCCACTGCATGTGGTGCCCACGGTGCGCGAGTTCGTCCAGCAACTGGCCCGATTGCTGCCGTTCCCGCAGTCCTTCATCCTGCCGCTGGTGCTCAGTCCGGTGTTTGAACCCCTGGTCGCGAAGGCGCTGGCCCGCGAGGAGACAATCGGGCCGCTGCTGCGCGCCTCCGTGCGCAACACGGCCACGCCCACGGTCCTCAACGCCGGCAGCAAGACGAATGTCATCCCCTCGGTGGCAGAGGCCCAGGTGGACGGGCGGCTGATTCCCGGCCAGACGCCCGACGACTTGATCCGCGAGATTCGGCCTTACGTCGGCGAGAAGGTGCGGATTGACATCATCGGCACGTCGGAGCCGTCGGAGGCGGGATACCAGACCCCGCTGTACTCCATCCTGGCGGAGGCGCTGGCCGAAGAGGACCCGGGAGCGGTGATGCTGCCCTTCATGATCACCGGCTCCACCGACGGCCGCTTCCTGGCGAAGCGCGGCGTGAAGGTCTATGGCTTCTGCCCGATGAAGCAGGATATGGACGTGTCGCCGCTGGAAATGGCGCACGGGCACAACGAGCGGATATCGGTGGCCAACCTGGTCTTCGGCGTGCGGGTGCTGTACAAGGCCGCGGTGCGGTTGTGTTCCTAGCGCGGGCATGCGCGCTAGACCTGGATGGACTTCCACTTGCCGCCCCGGTAGCGCAGGAAGGCGAACAACCCGCGGAAGAAGAGGTCCACCGACATGGCGACCCAGGCCCACTCCAGTCCCAGGCCCATGACGGTGATGAACAGGATGGCGAGCGGGACGCGGATGCCCCAGATGCACCCCGCGACGATGTAGAGGGGATAGCGCGTATCCCCGGCGCCGCGCAGCGCACCGTTGATGATCATGGTGGCGGCGAGCGCCGGCTGGGCCAGCCCCACGATGCGCAGCGGCCCCGTCCCCAGCGCGATGACCTGCGGGTCGGATGTGAAGAAACTGACGAGCGGCAGCGGGAACAGGATGAAGACGACCCCCATCAGGCCCATCAGCGCCGCCCCGATGGCGAACGCCGTGTAGCCGTTGCGTTCGGCTTCCTTCGGGTTCTGCGCCCCCAGAGCCTGCCCTACCAGCGTGGTCGCCGCGACGGCGAAGCCGAAGCCCGGCATGTACGATAGCGACTCGGCATTCAGCGCGACCTGGTGAGCGGCAAAGGCGGCGGTGCCAAGCGTGGCGACCACCCGCGCATAGGACATCTGGCCGAATCGGAAGAGCAGTTGCTCCAGGCCCGAAGGCACGCCGACTCGGAGTATGCGCTTGATGAGGTCCCAGTCGGGGCGGAGTTTGTCCAGCGCGAGCCGAAGGATGCCGCGCCCTCGCGCCAGCGTGCTCACGGCCAGTACGCCGCCCATCAGGCGGGCCGTGGCCGCGCCGATGGCCGACCCCGCGACCCCCATGCGCGGCAGCCCGAAGGCCCCATTGATGAGCGACCAGGCCACCACGATGTTGATGCCGTTGACGATGAACATGATGCGCAGGGGGGTGCGCGTGTCGCCCGCGCCGCGCAGGGCGGCATTGCAGATGAACATCAGCGTGGCGGGGAGGAACACCACCGAGACGATGCGCAGGTAGGTGGTGCCTGGGCCAAGGGCTTCGGGTTCTGCGCCCATGAGGGCCACCGCAGGGCGCGCCAGCGTCGTGCCGAGCAGCGTGGCGACGAGGCCGATGGCCGCCCCGACGAGCACCGATTGTCGGAGGACACGGTTGGCGAGCAGCGAATCCTTGGCTCCGACCGAGCGCGCGATGAGGGCGGTGCTGCCCACGCCGATGGCCCCGAAGAGCGCGTTGGTCAGCATCACCCACTGATTGGCCAGGCCCACGGCCGCGAGGGCTGCCGCGCCGATGTGCCCAACCAGAAACGTATCCACGATGCCCACCATCATCCCCAGCATTTGCTCGCCGGCGGCAGGCAGAGCCAACCGAAGCGTCTGGAGCGCGGCGGAACTGCCCGAGGCGCTCTTCCGGAGGGCGGCTGCTGTGCGAAGACGGGCCGCGGCCAGGTGTCCCAGCCCATTGACAGGTTTCATGAGCGAGTCTCTTTCGGCGTTGGATTCAGTTTGGATATATTATACTCCATGCGCCGTTTCTCACAAATGGGGCGGGATGCGGGGTCGGTTCCAGTTTGCGTTGGGGATTCCACGAGGTGTAACCGCGAAGAACGAGAATCCACGCGAATGTTAGGTGCGACGCGCTTCCGAACGTGCGTCGTACCTGGGCCACCAACATCGGCACTTCGCCACCCGCAAGGACGGGCGCCACGCGATTGGGCGCCGAATCGCGGGATGCGTGCGGGCGTGCGTGTGGACACGCAGGGCGATTTCGGCTACAATCTGCCGGGCAGCCGCCGTTTACTCGTTTCGGAGGAGGTCTCTGTCGCGATGGTGAAACGCTTTGTGATTGTGGCGGGCAACATCGGATCGGGCAAGACCAGCCTGACCACCCTGGTGGCGCAGCGGCTGGGGTGGAGGGCCTACTACGAGAGCGTGGAGGATAACCCCTACCTGGCCGACTTCTACGCCGACATGAGGCAGTGGAGTTTTCACCTGCAGATATTCTTCCTCGGGCATCGCGCCGAACTCCACCGACACATTGCCTCGTTGCCCGAATCCGTGATCCAGGATAGGAGTATCTACGAAGACCGCCACATCTTCGCTCAGGCCCTGTTTGACATGGGCATGATGCGCAAGCGGGATTTTGACGCCTACGTTCGCCTCTACGATATGATCGTGGCGCATCTGCCGATCCCGAGCCTGCTGATCTACCTGCAGGCGTCGGTGCCCACCCTTGCCCGCCGCATCCGCCTGCGCGGGCGCGACATTGAGTCGGGTATCACCGAGGATTACCTGGCGCGGCTGAACGAGTTGTACAAGGTGTGGATGGAGGGCTTCAACCTCTGCCCCGTGCTGACAGTCCCGGCAGACGACCTGGATTTTGTCAACTCTGCCGACCACCTGGACATCATCTGCACGCGAATCCTGGACCGACTTCAGGGGAAAGAGGAGGTCATCCTGAAGCCGTAGGGCGCTCGCGGCCTGCTCCGTGGGAGTGTGGGCGTCGGCCCTGGGCGCGCTCGGTTCCGCATCTACGGGCGAAGCAGTTTCAGCCCGTCCGGGTACCGCCGCGCCAGGTCCACGTAGATTTTCTTGAAGTGCGTCCACTGGGCGCGGTATTCGGCGGTTACATCCTTTTCCAGAAGGCGCGCGGGGACCCCGACGGCGATTTTGCCGCCGGGCACTTCCTGGCTCTGCCGGACGACGGCCCCTTCGGCGACGACGCTCCACACGCCGACGATGGCCCAGTCGCTCACGACGGCGCGCATGCCGATGACCGCGTAGTCGTGAATCGTGGCGTTGTGGATCACCGCGGCATGGCCGATGGTAACCCAGTCGCCGATGACGGTCTGCTCGTCGGGCCTGGCATGCACCACGACGTTCTCCTCTATGCTCGTGCAGTTGCCGATGGTAATTCGGCCATAGTCGCCCCTGATGCAGGCTCCTGGCCCGATCCAGCACCCTTCGCCGATGGAGACATCGCCGATGACGGAGGCCGAAGGATGAACGTAGGTGTTCTGGCCGATGGTGGGGATGCGATTCTCAAACTGGTAGATGGCCACGTTCACTTCTCCTGCATGGGTGAGCGGACGAACCGATAGCCGACGCCGCGCTCGTTGACGATGTAGATGGGATTCTCAGGGTCAGGCTCAATCTTGCGCCGCAGGTAAAGGATGTAGAGTTTCAGGTTGCTGATGGCGCCCTCGTAGCCAGGGCCCCATACGTTGTCCAGGAGTTCGCCGTAGGAGAGCGGGCGGTCGGGGTGCGTTACGAAGTACAACAGCAGGTTGTATTCCGTCGGGGTGAGGGGAATCTCATGTCCCGCGACTCGCACCCTCCTCGTGATGGGGTCTATGGTGAGGTAGTCGCCGCCGACGGAGTAGAGGCACGCGGTTTGTTCTCCCACCACGGCGCGCCGCAGCAGGGCCTTGACCCGCGCCCGAACTTCCTCCAGGTCTACGGGTTTGGTGATGTAGTCGTCGGCGCCCATGTCCAGGCCGCGCACCTTGTCGGCCGTCTGGCCCATGGCGGTGAGCATGATGATGGGAACCGGCGAGAATTCGCGGATGCGCTGGCAGACCTCCCAGCCGCTCATGCCGGGCATCATGATGTCCAGCAGGATGACGTCGGGCCTGAAGTCGTAGGTCATGCGCAGGCCTTCGCGGCCGTCGGGCGCGGCCATGAACTCAAATTCGGGCGGTCGGAAGACCTCCGCCAGCATTCTTTTCATCATCGGCTCGTCGTCTATGAGGAGGACTTTGATGCTCATACGCTCTCACCCGGCGCATAGAGCCAGTGTATGGCCGCTTGGGTGTATTATACAGCAGGTTGCGCGGGGAAGCAATATGAGCGGCGGGAGGAACCCCCGCTCATACCCTGGCCGCTCGCGCTGGCCTTCGGGGGCCCTAAAGGTCTCCGAGACATTTTGGGGTCTCTCTGTTCTTTCCCGCGAGTGGGGGCCCCCTTGCGGCCAGGGATAGCCGCCCTACGTGCCGTCCCTGAACCTGTGGTCGGGTTTCCATGCCCGACGCAGTGTGGTGCAGGGGCACCCCACGGCGGCTAGGGATAGCCGCCCTACGTGCCGCTCCCCAACCTGTAGGTCGGGTTTCCATGCCCGACGCAGTGTGGTGCAGGGGCACCCCATGGCGGCTAGGGATAGCCGCCCTACGTGCTGTTCTTTCCCGCGAGTGGGGGCCCCCTTGCGGCCAGGGATAGCCGCCCTACGTGCCGTCCCTCAACCTGTGGTTGGGTTTCCATGCCTGACCGGGCGGCTGGCTCCGTTGGCGGCGCAACTTTTGGGCAGGAGCGTTGTTGTATATGTGAGAAGGGCCGCGTTTGTTTACATAATCCGCGTCGGAACCTATTGACAAATGCGCAAGTTGATGGTAGAATATAGTGGCCTAAGCAGGGTTGCCGACGTTGGTGGTTTTTGTTCTCGCGGAAGGGAGGTGATGCCGGGGCTGGCCCGATCGTTCGCTTCATTTGGCAGAGTCCGTTTCACCGATTGGTCGTCCGAATTCAGTCGCGAATGAAGTAAGGAGAGTAGGAGATGAACGCTCTGGTTGTCCTCGTCATCGCCGCTGTCGGGATCGCCGTGGGATATGGTCTCTATGCCAAGTCCATTGACCGCCGCGTCATCCAGCCCGATAACCAAAAGGCCACTCCCGCGAAGATGTACATGGATGGCGTGGATTTCATCCCCGCGAACCGCAACGTCCTCTTTGGCTACCAGTTCAAGTCCATTGCCGCCCTTGGCCCCATCCTCGGGCCGATTGTAGCCGTGCAGTGGGGCTGGCTCCCCGCGCTGCTGTGGATTGTGCTCGGCACTTTCTTCATCGGCTGGGTGCAGGACTACAGCAGCATCATCATGGGCGTCCGTGAGGAAGGGCAGACCTTCGGCGCGTTGAGTTACCGGCTCATCTCTCCACGCGGCCGAGGCATTCTGCTGGCCTTCATCTACGTCTACCTGCTGATGATCATGGGGGCGTTTGGCATCCAGGTGGGGTTCAACCTTTTGACCAACCCGGCGGTGCCCCTGGGGGTGATCATCGTCATCCTGGTGGGCCTGCTGGCCGGCCAGATGACCTACAAGTGGAAGCAGGACATTCTGTTGACGACCGTGATCACGGTGGTGCTTGCGCTTGTGGGCATCTGGGTAGGCATGGCGCAGCCGGTGCGGGACTTCTTTTCGGCCCTGTACGGGACTACCGGCGGCGCGGCCAGCCCGAAACTGTTCCTGGACGTAACGCGGGCGAAGTTCATCGGCAGCCTGTTGGTGGTGATCTTCTGCTACCTGGGCGCCGTTCTCCCAATTTGGCGCTGGGCGCAGCCGATCAACTATGTGGCCTTCTGGATCGTGAGCCTGGGCATCCTGGGCGGTGTCATCGGGATCCTGATTGGTCGCCCAGGAATGGCGGACTTTCCGGCCACCACGACCTTCCGGACTGTGTCGGGTCCTCTCTGGCCAATGCTGTTCGTGACCATCGCCTGCGGCGCCATCTCAGGCTGGCATAGCCTGGTGTCGTCGTCGGGCACGGCGCGGCAGTTGGAGCGCGAAGGTGATGCCCTCTTTGTGGGTGGCGGCGCCATGTTCTTTGAGATGTTCTTCGCCACCATGGCGTTTCTGACCGCGACCGTGGCCTTCGGCAGTTACAAGGGCTACATGGATGCCGGAGGTCCGGGGGGCGCTGCGGCCGTCTTCTCTAAGGGCCTCTCCGCGTTCCTGAACAATTGGGGGCTGGACCGCGCGCTGGGCAAGGGGTTCGGCGCCGCCTATGGTGCGATCTTCCTTACCCTGATGGCGCTGACCATCATGCACTTGGTGGTGCGCTTCATGCGCGTGGCCAGTGCTGAGGCACTGGGGGATCGCTTCCCCATCCTTCGCAACGTCCATGTTGGCACCATCATCGCCCTGGTCCTCACGCTCCTACTGATCTGGATCATGCCCTTCATCCAGATTTGGGGCGTGTTTGGTGCTGCCAACCAACTGATGGCATCCCTGGCTCTGCTGCTGATCACCCTGTGGCTGATGTCCAAGGGCAAGAACTATCAGTGGACATTCTGGCCCTTCATCTTCATGTTCGTTACCACTGTCGGGGCGCTCCTCTGGTCGGCCTATGCGGCCTTCTTCCTCAACTTGCCCAAGCAAACGGCCTGGCAAGGCATCGTCGCCCAGGTTACCATTGGGGTGGTTTCCCTGATCCTGGTCGTGCTGGCGGTTATCCTGGTGGTGGATGGAGTGAGCGCCATCCGGCGGTATCGCGCCGAATTGGCCAAGGCCAAGGCCTAGCGGCGCAAGGTGCGATCTCAGCGATGGGAGAGCAATGGCGCTCTCCCATCGCGCCTACCTGCCGTTCTTGACGGAACGGATTGGAAGGCGTACAATGTTTTTGCAAGTTTCCGTCAGGATGCCGTGTGGGTAGAATCTACAAATGGGTGATGGTATGGTACGCAAACCAATCCTGCTAGAGGTGATCGCACCGATTCTAGAAAGGGTTGGTTTGTGCTTTACTTGCCAGGTTGTTCTGAGCGGCGCCGGGCTTGACAGGGGACAGGATGCATATCCTGAACAGTGGCGGAGCGACTTTGAGGCGACGCTAGGAGTCGTCCGGCGACTGTCGCAGATTGCCGGAAACGGGTTGGTCATCCGCTGGTCGGATCCGCGATCCCTTCGTGGGTTGTTTCTCTCGCTGCGGTACCGCGTGCGGCGCTACCCTACTTTCATTTTGGGCGCCCGCGAGAAGTTTGTCGGTTTGGAGCAGGCCGAGGCGGGGTTGATACCCCGGCTGGAGGCCCTGATGGGGCTGAGGGGAAACCATGTATCGCAAGATTCTGTTGCCCATTGATTCGGCAGGTGTGCCGGACGACACGGCGCGGCACATCATTTCGCTGGCGCAGGTGCACAACGCGGCTATCCTCGGGCTGCTAGTAATCCCCATTGTGTCCTCGGGCGAAGCGTTTTTTGACAAGGTGCAGGTGGAACTCGGGTCTCGCGGGGCGCGATTGCGCGACGCCGCGCAGGCCGAGTTTGCGCGGCTTGGGGCGATGTGCAAGGAGGCCGGCGTCGCCTTCGCGGGCGAGGTGATCTTCACCGAACGCGGCGAGGCAGAAGCCATTGCGACGTATGCGGCCGAGAACGGGTGCGACCTGATTGCGATGCCCGCGCACCCGCGAACGGCCCTGTCGCGGTGGCTGATGGGGAACGTGGAAGACAAGGTGCGGCGGCGCGCAACCGTACCCGTCTTGTTCATTCCGGTAGCCGTTGGCTCCGGCGCGTAGAAAGCGAGGCACGGATGTCTCACGATATTATCCCAATTCTGCAGGACGCTCTGAAGGCGGAACTGGCCGCTGTGGAGATGTACGCGGCCCATGCGAAGGCGATCCCAGAGGCGGCTGTCGCGGAGGGCGTTCAGGCGATTCTGGAAGTGGAGCAGGAGCACGCGGCCAACCTGTCGCGCCGCATACGGGAACTCGGCGGGCGGCCGCTAGAGCCAGGCGGGCCTGCCACGGTCGCGGGCAGGGTTGCCGCGGTCGGCAGCCAGGCGCTTGCCACGGCGGAGATGCTGCGGCTAGAACTGGGCGAGGAGCAGACGGCTATCAAGCACTATGCGATGGCCATCGCCGAGATCATGGACGACGAGGACACACTGTCCATGCTGACAGAGCACCTGCAAGATGAGATTGCCCATGCCACGTGGATGAAGCGCCAAATCCGTGCGCTGGGAACGGCCTAACGATGGGCGAAGAGGTATGTAAGGAGAGCAGACTTCGGCGCGCCTGGCGCACGCTGGGGCAGATCATCTACGGGATGACGGTCTATGACTGGGTGCGCGAACTGCAAAAGCAGCGCGGCGAACTGGAGCGGTTCTTCGTCCTGGTGGTGTTTGGCGACATGATCGGCCTGCCGATCTTGCCGCCGTACTACTCGCTGCGTTTGATTCCGTACACCGTACCCATGCTGGACCGCTGGAAGCGTTGCATCCTGAGGGAAAGAGACCTTACGGATCTGTTTGATTCCGAAATTGGATAGGGAGGAAAGTACGTACATGAGCGAGGAAGAGAAACCCAATGTGCTGAAACGGTTCCTTGACACCACCAAGAGCGTGCTGTATGGGATGGCGGGGCACGACATGGCGCGATTCGCGCTGAAGACGCGCGGGAGCATGGAGCACCTGTTCATCCTGATCACCATGGGCGACCTGCTGGGGATTCCGATTCTCCCGCCGTACTACTCGCTGCGGCTGCTCCCGTATGTGGTGCCGCAGATCGCCACGTGGAAGCGGCGCATGCTCCGTGAGCGCGACCTGACCGACGCACTCGCGTAGTGCGCTGCGGTCGTCCTGTAGTCGCGCTCTACAAAAATCTAGAAAGGGGTGATGGGCGTTGTCATTAGCAGAGGTTTTTGAAAAGAATCCCGACCGTCGCTACATCATGTTTGGAGGCAAGGGTGGCCTGGGGAAGACCACATTCTCCGCCGCCACGGCATACTGGCTGGCCAAGAAGGGCTATCGCGTCCTGGTGTTCTCCGTGGATCCGCAGGCTTCGCTTTCGGATATCTTCCAGCGAGACATCTTCGGCAAAGGCCCTGTAGAAATTATGCCGAATTTGTATGCTCAAGAGATTGACGCGGACAAACGCATCAAGGAGTACCAGGACGAGATTCGCCGCAAGATTCTGGACATGTACGGCCTGCCCGAAGTGCCCCAGGAGATTGAGAACTACATCCAGGCCGCAGCGGCGGAACCTGCCATGGAGGAAAGCGCCATCTTTGACGAGGTGGTGGACATCGTCGTGGGGGGGCAGTACGACTATTATATCTACGACCTGGTGCCCCTGGGCCACGCGCTCTACTATCTCAGCATGGCATCCGTGTACGACCAGTGGATTGACAAGATCACGGCGCTGCGCGAGGAGATGGCCGAGTACGAGAAAGTGGCAGCCGTGATGAGGCGGGAGAAGGAGACCGAAGAGGACAAGATTCTGAAGGAGTTGCAGTACATCAAGAATCGCATCAATACCTCCTCGGGCATCCTGACCGACAAGCAGAAGACGGCGTTCTTCTTCGTGCTGGTTCCCGAAGAGATGATTATCCTGGACACGCAGAAGGCGGCGGGGCTGTTCGCCAAGTTCAACGTGCCCCTGTCGGGCTACATCGTCAACCGCGTGATCCCTGCGGAACTGGCGCAGCAGAACATCCCCGCGTACCTGCGCAACCGCATTGAGATGCAGCGGCAGTATCTGGACAAGATCAACCGCACTTTCGGCGGCGAAGTGCTGGCGTGGGTGCCCGAGTTTGAGCGGGACATCACCGGCTTGCCGATGATAGAGAAAGTCGCCAATGCGATGTTTGGAGGTAATGGCGCATGATCACGAAGACAACGCAGCAATTCCTCGCCGAACACCCGAAAATGAAGTACGTCTTCTTCGGGGGCAAGGGCGGCGTGGGCAAGACCGTCATGGCCGGCACAGCCGCCTTGTGGCTGGCGCAGCAGGGCAAGCGCACGCTTCTGGCCTCCACCAACCCTGTCCACAGCCTGAGCAGCCTGCTCGGGCAGGATGTTTTCGGCAAGCCCACGCCGGTAACGGGGGTGAACAACCTCTGGGCGCATGAGATTGATACGCGCGAGACGATAGAGAAGTCCAAGAAGGAAATCCGCGAGAAGATAGAGTGGTTCCTGAAGTTCGCGGATATCAAGACCAAGGCGGACGAGTTCGTAGAATCGGCGACGATGAACCCGGCCTTTGAAGAGTCGGCTATGTTTGAGAACATGATTGACATCATGTTTGAGGACAAGTACGAGGCCTACGTCTTTGATACCGCGCCGACGGCGAACGCGCGCCGCCTGCTGGGCATGTCCTCGGTCTACTCGCTGTGGGTCAACAAGATGGTGCAGAGCCGCGAGGAGGCCAGGAGCCTGCGGGAACTGCTGTCGTACAGCAAGAAGAAGCAGGAGAAAGACCCCCTCATGGAGTACCTGCTGCGCTTCAAGGACCGCATGGCGCACGCGAAGGAACTCCTCACCGATGCGGAAAAGACGGCGTTCTTCTTCGTAACGCTGCCCGAGGCCCTGCCCATCGCTGTGATCACCCGATTCATCAATTGGTTCAACGAGTTCGGCATCCCGGTCGGCGGCGTTGTGGTGAACATGGTCATTGACAAGAGCACGGTGAACGCCACGACGCCTGATTTCGTCCGCAACCGCATCGCCATGCAGGACGAGTACATGGAGGTCATTCACCGAACCTTTGGGGACTCGGTGCGGGCCGTCGTGCCGCTGTACGAGACGGAAGTCCGCGGCGTAACGATGTTGGAGCGCACCGCCCGCGACCTGTTCAAGTAGCGTATCGTGTCGTCCAGGCAAGGCCCTTGTCGTTCTGGACAAGGGCCTTGTTTTGCCAGGAGGGTATCCGTATGGGGCCGTGGATGGTCTTGCTCATGGGGTTGTTGTACATTGTGGCGTTCGGCGCCCTGGGGCTGGTGCGCCGCGAGCCGTTGAGCCTGCGGTTTGCCGTGGAGAGCCTCGCCTTCACCGCGCTCATCTATGCCATCTACTTGGCGAGCGGCTTTCTGATGAGCCCCGTTCTCTTCATCATCCTGCTCTACGTGCTGACGATGCGGGCGCAGATTCTGGTGGACGTGGGTAACCTGGCCGCCCGCACGGGGCGGTGGGACATGGCGCGGGGGTTGTACCGACTGGGCGAGCGGCTCAGCGTGGCCGACCCCAGCCGCTGGGCGGCCCGCATCAATACGGGCGCGTGCTTTCTCAAGGAAGGGCGGCTGGAGGAAGCCATCCGTGCCCTCGCGGCTCTCCTGGAGAACGCGGAGAAGGGGCGGCTGGCCCCGAAACACGAGGCGGCGTGTCGCTACAATCTGGGCCTGGCGCTGATGCGGAGCGGCAAATGCGCCGAGGCGGTGCATCAGTTGAATGAGGTCATTGAACTGCTGCCCGGGTCGGTGTATGCGGTGGGGGCAAGCGCCGAACTGAAGCGCTACCGCAAGACACTGGCCGGGCAGGAGAAGTCGCAAGACTCGGGTTGCGAATCATAGAATACATCAAGGAGGCCAACGTACATGGACAGCATGGACATCGTAACGGCGTTGATGGAGGTCGCGGCGCGCACCGCGCCGAAGGCGGCGGGCAAGGATTACATCGTCGTCCGCACGCTGAAGGGCGACGTGCTGCGAGACCTGGCCGAGAAGATGGTGGAGTTCGGCATTCGGACCGGCAAGGTCAACTTTGACCGCGACGGCAAGAACGTGGCCCACTCGGCGGCCGTGGTCCTCATCGGGATCAAGGACGCCGCGACAGTAGGTCTGAACTGTGGCGCTTGCGGCTTTGAGAAGTGCCTGAAGATCAACACGTTTGAGGGCGAGTTCAAGGGGCCTCAATGCGCTTACCGCCTGCTGGATATGGGCATTGCCCTGGGGTCGGCGGTGAAGACGGCGCAGATTCTGAACGTGGACAACCGCATCATGTACCGAATCGGCGTGGTGGCCCGCGAAATGGGCCTCATAGACGCCGACTTCGTCATGGGCATCCCGCTGTCGGCAACGGGCAAGAACATCTACTTTGACAGGTAGGGGTGCCGTGAACTGGAGCGACGTAAAGAAGACCGCGAAGGAGCGTTTTGCGGGCGCGTGCCGCGTCTGCCCGGTGTGCGACGGGAAGGCCTGCGCGGGGGAGATGCCCGGCATGGGGGGCATCGGGAGCGGCGCGTCGTTCATGAACAACGTGGCGGCCCTGGCGCGGCTCCGCCTCAACCTGCGCACGCTGCACGACAAGGATACGCCGGACACGCGCCTGACGCTGTTCGGCCGTGCGCTGGAGATGCCCATCCTCGTAGCGCCTGTGGCGGGGACTGCGCTCAACATGAACAACGCGGTGCCGGAAGAGGATTTGGCCGACGCGATGATGGGGGGCGCGGTGGCCGCCGGCTCGCTGGGCATGGCGGGGGACGGGCCGAATCCGGCGCTGGCGGACATCGGCATCGCGACGATTGCGCGGTACGGGGGCCGCGGCTGCTTCATCGCCAAGCCGCGCCGCTCGGAGGACATCCTGCGCCTGTTGCGCCGCGCCGAGGAGGCGGGGGCATGGGCTGTGGGCGTGGACATAGACGCGGCCGGCATTGTGGGGATGGTGCGCGCGGGCCAGTACGTGGGGCCCAAGCCCGTCGCCGACTGGAAGGCGATCGCGGCGCGGCTTGAGCGGCCGTTCATCCTGAAGGGGATCATGACGCCCGACGAGGCGGAGATGGCCCTGGACACAGGGGCGGCGGCCATTGTCGTGTCCAATCACGGCGGGCGAATCCTGGATCACACGCCGGGCACCGCCGACGTTCTGCCGTCCATCGCGGCACGGGTGAAGGGTAAGATTCCAATTCTGGCCGACGGCGGGGTGCGGTCGGGGTACGATGTGCTCAAGATGTTGGCGTTGGGCGCCGACGCCGTGATGGTCGGGCGCCCGATGAGCATCGCGGCGGTCGGCGGCGGCAAGGAGGCGGTCGCGGCGCTGCTGGCCCAGTACGCCGATCAGTTGCGCTCGGCCATGATCCTCACGGGCTGCGCCAGCCTTGCCGAGGTGGACGCCCGAATCCTGTGGGGCCATGACGCCTAACTCAACGACGAGGTGAAGCATGTATCGGGTGCTGAGCATCAATCCAGGCTCCACGTCCACGAAAGTTGCCTTGTACGAGGACGAGTCGCCGGTCTTTGTGGAGGTCATCCGCCACTCGGCGGAGGAGATCGCCCGCTTCCAGCGCATCGTGGATCAGTACGAGTTCCGCCGCGATGTCATCCTGCGCGTGCTGGAGGAGAAGGGCGTTGACCTGAAGTCGCTGCACGCGGTGGTGGGCCGGGGCGGCGCGCTCCCGCCCGTGGCCAGCGGCGTGTACCGCATCAACGACCGCATGCTGGAAGACCTGCGCCAGCCCAAGCGCGAACACGTGAGCAACCTGGGCGCGTTCATCGCCCGCGAAATCGCCAGCCGCGCCGGAGTCCCGGCCTTTATCGTGGATCCGGTGTCGGTGGACGAGTTTGAGCCCATTGCCCGCATCAGCGGCCTGCCGGAGATTGAGCGCAAGAGCCTGTCCCACGCGCTGAATCTGAAGGCGGCGGCGCGCAAGGCGGCCAAGATGCTGGGCAAACCCTACGAGGAACTGAACCTGGTGGTGGTCCACATGGGCGGGGGGATTTCCGTCAGCCCGCACCGCAAGGGCCGCATGATTGACGTGAACCAGGCGCTGGACGGGACAGGCCCCTTCTCGCCCGAACGCGCCGGCGGCTTGCCCATCGGAGACCTGCTGCGGCTCGCGTATTCGGGCCAGTACACGTTTGACGAGTTGTGGCGGAGGTGCGTCGGCGGGGGCGGGCTGGTGGCGCACCTGGGCACCAACGACGCGCGCGAGGTGGAGCGGCGCATCGCCGAAGGGGACGAGCACGCACGCCTGGTGTACGAGGCGATGGCCTACCAGACCGCCAAGGAAATTGGCGCCATGGCCACGGTCCTGAAGGGCGAGGTGGATGCTATTGTCCTGACGGGCGGGCTGGCGCATTCGGAGATGCTCACGGGCTGGATACGCGAGCGCGTGGAGTGGATCGCGCCGGTGCTCATCTTCCCGGGCGAGGACGAGATGGAAGCCATGACAATGGGCGCGCTGCGCGTGCTGCGCGGCGAGGAGCAGCCCAAGGAGTACGCGTGATTCGTCTGCAGAGCTCGGCGGCGAACCGATACATATCAGGGGGCGTCTGTGAGTCTGGTTTTCTTCATCGCGGGGATCATCCAGGGGTCGCTGGCCGACGGGATGCACGACCAGGACTACCGCGCCCGAATCGCCGAGGTGATCCGGCGGCGATTTCCCGACGCGCGCATCGTGGACCCTGTGGCGCTGCACCCCAACAGTTTGGACTACTCGGACGAGGAGGCGCGGGCCGCGTTTTTCGCCATGATTGAGGAGGCCAGGCGGGCCGACGTGGTGATTGCGTTCGTGCCGTCGTGCAGCATGGGCACGGCGGTGGAGATGTGGGAGGCCCGCCGCGCCGGGAAGCCGGTCATCGCCATCTCGCCGCTGGTCAACAATTGGGCGGTGCGGTACCTGTCCACGCGCATTGTGGGGACGATGGAGGACTTGGACGCGGCGCTGGCGGAGGTGGTGGGGTAGGCGATTCTCCCGGCCTAGCGGAAATCCCGAAACACGCAGGGAAGAAACAGCGCCTGCGTGTCGGTCATTTTGATCACGTAGAAATCCGACGGGCCGGGAATCTTGTCCAGCGGCCAGGACACTGCATCCATGAAGCCGACCGCCACGATTCCGCCATCAGAGGTGCGAATCATGGACACAGGATCGTCATTGTCCGGGCCGCCCCAGATGCGGGACCAGAGGTCCTCTCCGGCGCTGTTTAGCCTCATGATCCAGAAGTTGTCAAAGTTCATCTCCGGCGTTTGGTAAACCTGGGAGTAAGCGGACACCACATAGCCGCCGTCGGGCATCTGCACGATGTCATAGGCGCCGTCATAGCGCCCGCGACTGTTGAAGATTCTCATCCACGCCACGTCGGCGTTGGCATCCAGTTTGACGATCCAGGCGTCTTCGCTGGGGAATGTCTCCTGCATGCTGGTCCCGCCCACGATGACTGCGCCACCGTCGCGGGTGGGTATGATGGAGCCGAACTTGTTCTTGGGGCCTTCGTTGAAGGTCTGTGCCTTGAGGATGTTCCCGTTCGCGTCAAGCACCAGGTAGGAAGCAAAGACATGCGGAGTCAGGATGCTGCGGCAGTCGGCTGTGCACGTGTCGGCGGTGAGGATGTAGCGATTTGAGCCCCAGGGGGTGAGCGCAGTGCCGCCATCTTCCGCGCCCAAATCGTACGTCTTGCTCCAGATGATCTCGCCGTTGGGATTCAACTTGACCAGCCAGACGTCCCCTTTGCCATCCTGAACGCCGAACGACACGGTGCGGCCAGTCATCAGGAAGTTCCCATCGGGAGTAGGGATTGTCTCCACGACGAATTCATCCTGATTGCCGCCGAAGGTCTTTTCCCACACCACGCTGCCGTCGGGGGCCATCTCCAACAGCCAGGCCTGGTAGCCGTAGGGAAACACATATCGGGTGCCGGTAATCCAATAGTGGTTGCCGTTGAGAGTAACGGAGTTGAACGAGTCGGCTTGGCCGCTGCCTATCTGACGCGCCCAGAGCAGTTCGCCGCGCGCGTTGAGTTTGATGATCCAGCCGTCCGTATTGCACCACAGCAGGCAGGGAGTCGGGCCGGTAACGCCGACGACGACCAGGTCGCCGTCGGGCGTTTCTACGATGTCGGCTGCGAGATCGGCCTTCCCGTTGTTGTCAAATCGCTTTTCCCAGACAACCGATAGGGCCGCGGGACTCGTTGCCCGTGGCGGGGAGAGCGGGGTGCTGGATGAGGGGAGAGTCCACGGCGCGGGCACTGCGGGGGTCAGCGTGGCGGTGGGGGGCGGGCCTGGGCGTGCGCCTCCGGCCGCGGCGATCGTGGCGCAGGCGGTCGCCAGGAGGAGCAGGAGAACCATCGCGCGTCCCATGTGTTTCATTTCGGGCGCCCTCATCAAATGGTGTGAAGCGTTATACCAGCACCTCTTGACGATCGGCGCGGTGTTACCCGCGTTGCCGTTGTCCCGCTTCCTCCAACGCGCGTTCAAGCAGGTCGCTGATGTGGAGTTCGGAAGCCCATTCTCGCAGGTAGTCCAGGTCTAGTTCGCCCGCGCGAGTTTTCAGCACACCAAGCACGTCGCGCCACTGAAGGTCGGAGACATCGCCGCCCATCCGATACCACTCCAGTTTGGACAGGACGATGTCCTCTGGGCTGATGACATACACGGTTTGCTCCGGTTCGGCAACGATGGCGAGGGGTTTGCGCCGTTCTAATTGCATTTGGTCAAACGGGCGCAATCCGCGGATGAAGATATCCACCTTGAACGCGGTTTCGTAGTGGATGAGGTTGAAACTGCCGTGATGTTCAATGGCAGCGCGCATCATTTCCTCGTCCACGTAGAATTCCTTTGAGAGCGCGGCTACGAGCGGTGGAATATGCTCCAGGCGCATATCGGCAACGATATCCACATCCAGCGTAGAGCGCATGACGCCTTGCAGGGAACTCGCCAACGAACCGCCCACCGCGTAGCGAACGCCCAGCCGTTCCAGAGTTTGGGCCACCAGCAGTGTGATGCGCGTGGTCTCACCGGACACGTCCATACACCTTCTCTGCCAGTTCTGCACCCAGCGCCATTTCTGCGAACATGCGGTGGACTTGTTCGGCGGTTGCCTGGGGGTAACGCTGCTTGATCCCGCTGATGGCCAGCGTCCTGACGGTTTCGTTCAGGCTTTCCACCACCGCCATCTTTCTCCACGGCGGCATACGCCGAATCAGGTCAATTTGCAGGGCTTCAATGCGGGGATCGGTGTCAGGGAATAAAGCGCCCATATCGGTTCTCCGCAACCGCATGCTGCTCCCCATCTCAATTGTAGCCGCACCCTCACGGCGCGTCAATGGGTTTGAGGGCCCGCACCCCGGCCTTCCCCGCGGGCGCGAGGGTGCGTTGTCCCCCTACACACCCTTGCGCCGCGTGTAGTCGGGCAGCAGGATGGGCGCCCGAACCTTCGGGTCAAGCCCGGCCTCTTTCAGTTGCTTCTCCCACCGGTCCAGGTGGCTCAGCGTGAGTTTGCCCGGTTTCACTTCGCGGAAGTGCTGGCCCACCGTGATGCCCGCGCGCCGCCCGAACACGCACACGTCCAGCAGCGAGTTGCCCATGAGGCGGTTGCGCCCGTGGACGCCGCCCGACGCCTCGCCCGCCACGTACAGGCCCGGGATGTCGGTGGTGCAGTCGGGCTTGATGGCGATGCCGCCGTTCTGGTAGTGTAGCGTGGGGTAAACGAGCATGGGTTCCTTCGTGATGTCCACGCCGAAGCGCCCGAACTGGCGCACCATGGCGGGGAGTTCCCGCTGCACCGTGCCCGGGCCGTGGATGATCTCAATCATGGGCGAGTCCAGCCACACGCCCTGGATGCCCGAGGGGGTGGTAACGCCCTTGCCGCGCTCCACGCACTCGCGGATGATGGCAGCGGATTCGGCGTCGCGCGTCTCGCGCGGGAACACGAACTGCTCGCCGTCTATGTTCACGACCTGGGCGCCCAGGCCGCGCACCTTTTCGGTAACCAGCAGGCCGACGATCTGCTCGGGGAATGCGGCGCCGGTGGGGTGGTACTGCATGGTGTCAATGAACGCCAGGCGCGCCCCGACGCGGTAGGCCATCACGAGGCCATCGCCCGTCGCGCCGTAGTGGTTGGTGGTGGGGTAGTTCTGGTAGTGGAGCCGCCCGCTCCCGCCGGTGGCGATGATGGTGCACTTCGCCTTGACGACCAGGTATTCGTTGGTCTCCAGGTTCATCAGGACTGCGCCAGCCACGCGCCCGTTTTCGTCCATGAGGAGTTCCACCGCTGGCGCGAACTCTATCACCTGGATGTCTTCGGGCCAGGAGCGCACCTCGTCGCGGAGGGTGCGCATGATCTCCGCGCCCGAGTAGTCGCGCGCCGAGTGCATGCGTTTGCGGGAGGTGCCGCCGCCGTGGATGGTGATGAGCGTGCCGTCGGGGTGCTTGTCAAACATGCAGCCCAGGCTCTCCAACCACTGGATGACGAGGGGCGCGTCCTTGACCAGCGCCTCCACCAGGTCGGGGTCGTTGGTGAACCCGCCGCCGCCCATCACGTCCAGGTAGTGGATGGCGGGCGAGTCGTTCTCCTTGTCGGCGGCCTGGATGCCACCCTGGGCCATCATGGTGTTGGCGTCGCCGTGGCGGAGTTTGGTGGCCATGATGACCTTGGCGCCGGCCTCGCGCGCCTTGATGGCCGCCGCCGATCCTGCGCCGCCGCCCCCGATGATGAGCACGTCGGTCTCGTAGTCCACGTTGTCCAGGTTGACGGCTGCGGGGTCCAGCAGGGGGCGCGCTTCCAGCAGGTCCGCCAGTTCGTGGGGCGTGCGTGTCCCCTTGTTCGGCCCGACGCGCAGTTCGCGCATGGCTTCGCGGATGTAGTCGGGGTGGAACTTTTCCAGCAGGGCCTGCTTTTCCTGCGCGGTGAGCATCGGGAACGTTTCCTGAAGCCGCCGCGGGCGGGTTGCCTCTACCTTCGCAATGGAATCTCTCATGTACTGCGGATAACCCATGATCTCCTCCGCTATTCGTTATCTACCGAACGGGTGCGCGCATCGGCTATTCAGGCTCAATGTCGCGCGCGTAGTACGCCTTCTTGAGTTCGTCCTTGGACATGGACTTCAGTCGGATCAGTTCCGCGTCGTGCTTGCCGTCCATGATTTCCTGGACGCGCTTGTGCAGGTGCTCGGCGCGCGGGGCCAGGTATTTGCCGTAGAGGCGCCTACACAGGATGGCGATCTGGTACTGCTTCTCCTCGGCGGGGCAGCGCGCCGCGCACAGCCCGCACATGATGCAGTCAAAGGACTTGTCGGCGACGCCCGCGATGTTGCCCCGCATGGCGTCGGCCATGTAGTCCCGCACGTCTATGTCTTGGGGGCAGACCTTCGTGCACGTGCCGCAACTCAGACAGCGCAGCACCTCGGGGTAGGTCTTCAGCAGGGCGCTCATGTCGGGCTTCAGTTCTTCCAGATGGTACTGCGCGCGTGGAGCCGGGAAGAAGGGAATCTGCGCCAGGTACATTTCCGGCTCCACCATGGTGGCGCACGCCAGGCCGATCTTCAGCCGGTAGTCGCCGGCGGTGCGATAGACCGTGGCGCACGCCCCGCAGAACCCCGCGCGGCAGCCGACGCCGCGAATGAGTTTGTAGCCGGCGTACTCAAGGGCCTTCATGATGGTGAGCGTAGGCGGAACCAGGTACTGCTTGTTCATGATATAGATGGGAATCAGTTCTTCGTTGGCCATCACTGAATACCCTCCAACTCGTCTTCGCGGAATGTGGCGACAGGTGGGGCTTCGTCCAGGCTTCGGCCGGGCACGTAGTCAAAGAGGGCCTGGACTTCCTGCCCGACGGCGCGGAACATGGTGGCGATGGGCAACTGGCTTGGGCAGGCGCTGTCGCACATGCCGCAGCCGACGCATGATGTTACCATGTGGTTGAGCCGCGTGATGTGGAAGAGGAGCGTATCGGTCGGGAGCCGCACCGCGCCCTTTCGGGCCGCCCACTGTTGGTATTTCTCGGACTCATGGTCAAAGATGGGCGTGCGGAAGATGCACTCCTTGCAGTAGCAGATGGGGCAGTTCACCATGCAGTTGTGGCAGCGGATGCAGGTAGAGAGATAGGCCTGTAGCCCGCTCATGTCCCTGACGCGCTCGCGGAAGGCCGCGAACAAGCGGTCGCGGGTTTCCGTGCGCCGCCTGGTGATGTCGCCCACGACGCCCTCGCGGGCCTCGACAGGTTGGCCCGGCTCCAGGCCCAACTTTTCGGCCAGCACGTCGGCGACTTCCAGGTGGATGCGCTCGCGGGGGTCGTCGCCGAAGATGTGGATTCGCAGGTCGCCGTGGCTGGGGGTGAACTTCTCGCACATCTGGCATGCGGTGCGGAAGGTCTTGCCGGCATGGGGCTGGATGTCGCCGCCTGCGACCTGCGACAGGAGTTCGCCTTTGGCGTCCACGCCGTGGCGCAGCATGTCCGCGTAGTCCCGCACCTCGTAGGTGCCCGGGCAGTCCACGCCGATGATGAGCAGGTTGTCGGCTTTGGCCTGCTGGAGTTTGACCAGTTCCACTACGGCCCGAATCTCGCAGTCGCGCATCACGACGCCTACCCGCTCCTTGATTCCGGTCATCGTGATGTTGGATACGAGCCGGGCCGTGGTTACGGGCATCACGGGCGCCAGCGGATCCATGGCGGCCAGGTGTCGCGGATCGCGCACCAGGGTCTGCACCGTGTTGTCGCCAGCGGCTACCCTCAACGGCACCAGCAGGGAGTCCACAATGCCCGCATCCAGCAGTCTGCGCAGTAACGAATGGATCGCCTCTGAGGGATTGCCGTCGGTTTTCAGAATGCTATGCATCATGAGCCGTGAAGTCCTCCCTTCAGCGATCAGATGTCCCACGCGCCCTTGAGCGGGTTGGGGCCTTTGGCCTTGAGGGCGGCGACCATCTCGGTTACGGTGTCTGCGAACAAGCGGCCCTCGCTGGCGCTGATCCAGCGCAGCCATACGCGGTCTTCGTCAAAGCCCAACTGCTTGAGGATGCTCTTGAGGATGGCGACCCTTCGGCGGGCCTTGTAGTTGCCGGTCTGGTAGTGGCAGTCGCCCGGATGGCAGCCGCCGATGAGAACGCCGTCAGCGCCCTCCAGCAGGGCCTTGCTCACGTACACGGGATCCAGCGCCCCGCTGCACATCAGGCGAATGACCCGAATGTTGGGCGGGTACTGGATGCGCGACGTGCCCGCCAGGTCCGCGCCCGTGTACGTGCACCAGTTGCACAGAAACGCGATGATCCTGGGTTCAAATTCGGTTTCAGCCATTCGTTTCTCCGACGTTGAGAATACGGGCTTCGTTAGGTTGTCGTGCGCCGTTGCGGCAGCGTTAGGCCTGGGGCGTGGCCTGGACTTCGCGGATGTCCAGGATGGTCAGGCCAAGCGCCTCCATGGTCTGCTGCAACTTCTCCTTGGCGATCCCCGTAACCTTCAGCGTTACGGTTCGGTTGGATGCATCCTCGCCCAGGAAGGTGCCGAGGCTCACGATGTTGCCGCCCATTTTGGCGATCTCGCCGGTGATGGACGCGAGCATGCCTGGCTCCTCGGGGACCAGGAGCGTGATTCGGATTCCCCCTTCTCGCGCGCCGAGCATCTCAATGAAGGTCTTGAAGATGTCGGTCTCGGTGATGATGCCGATGAGCCGGCTATCGCGAACGACGGGAAGCCCGCCGATCTTGTTGTCGGCCATGATGCGGGCGGCTTCTTCCAGCGGCGTGAACTCCGTTACCGTGATCACGTCTTTCGTCATGACGTCGGCCACGGTGATGCGCGAGATGAGGTAGTTGAGTTCCCACACGCTCAACGTTGTGGCTGGCGACGGCGACGCATACAGCAAATCCTTCTCCGAGACGATGCCGATGAGATGCCCGCGCTTGTCCACGACCGGCAATCGGCGCACTTTCCGCTCCCTCATCAGTTTGAGGGCTTCGTTGATGGGCATTTCGGGCCCCGTGGTAACCGGGTGATGGCTCATCCGTTCTCCGACTAACATCGTTCTACCTCCTCATTTCCCTTCGCTTTGAACTGTTCCGATACGACGAACTTTCGCTCCGCTCCAAGATTACAACCCGAGCGCGGCGGCGTCAACTTCGGCGAGCACGGCCTTGTGCTCAAAGGTGTACTGTTGGGTGGCCTTGTTTGGGCATGTTACGGCGCAGATGCCGCATCCCTGGCACAACTCGTCCAGCACGCGCGCGACGCGCTCCTCGTAGTCCATGACGCGCGCGCCATAGGGACATGCCGAGACGCACAGCCCGCAGAAACTGCACAGGCGCTTGTTGACGCCGACGCGCGTCATCTTGCTGGCGCGCTGCTTCTCGGCCAGGTAGGCGGCGGCCCGCATCGCCGCGCCCTGGGCCTGGGCGATGGTCTCGCGAATGAAATGCGGCCCGTGCGCCAGCCCGCACAGGTACATCCCTGGCTTCATGAAGTTCAGCGGGCGCATCTTCGGGTGCTGCTCCTGGAAGAACCCGTCGCTGTCCAGCGGCACGCCCAGGAGTTGCGCCAACTCCGCGTTGGCGTTTGGGGCGATGCCGGTGCTGAGCACCACGGCGTCGGCTTGCAGGAGTACCGTCTCGTTCAGGGTCGCGTCGGTTACCCGCACCCCAAGCCCGTCGGCGGCAGGCTCTACCTTCGGCTTGTCGGGCAGTTCGTAGCGGATGAACACTACGCCCTTGTCGCGCGCCTGGCGGTAGAGGAGTTCGTGCATGCCAAAGGTGCGGATGTCGCGATACAGGATGAAGATGTTGGCTTCGGGCTTGAGTTCCTTGAGTCGGATGGCGTTCTTGACCGCCTGGGTGCAGCAGATGCGCGAGCAGTAGGGGCGGTTCTCATCGCGGGAGCCGGCGCACTGGATCATGACCAGGTTGCGCGCGCTGGCGAACGGGGACTGCGCCAGGGTTTCCTCGCCGCCCGAGAGCGCACGGGACAGGTCGCCCTGGAGCAGGACGCGGGTGTCTTCCCCGTAGAGGTATTCGCGCACCTGCGCCTCGTGGCCGCCGGTGGCGACGATGACAGCGCCTGCCGAGACCGGCACGCGCTCGCCCGCGGCCGTCTGGATTTCCGCGCGGAAGCGGCCGCCGACTCCGGAGAAGGACGCCAGGGTCGCGCCGAGGTGCACGGTGATTCGGTCGTGGTGGCTCACCTGCGCGGCGAGGTGCTCGGCGCGGGTTTGGGGATCGGGCGTCTCCACCGTGAACCCGACGTTGTGCAATTGCCCGCCCAGACGGTTCTCGCGCTCCACGAGGGTTACAGGATGGCCCAGGTTCGCCAGGGTGAGGGCGGCGGTCATCCCTGCCAGGCCGCCCCCGATGACAAGCGCGCCGTCGTCCACATCCGTCGTCTGGATTCTGACCGGGTTGGCGTGAACCGCTCGCGCGGCGGCCATGGCGACCAAGTCTTTGGCCTTCTCCGTGGCCAGCGCCGGCGAATGCCCGTGCACCCAGGCGCATCCCTCGCGGAGATTCGCCCGCTGCAGGAAGGCGTCGTTGAGGCCGGCCTGGGCCAGCGCGCGGGCCAGTTCCGTCTGGCAGGTTCGCGGCGAGCATCCGGCGAAGACCAGGCGATTGCTGCCGGTGGTTCGGATCCATTCGCCCAGGTTCGCGATGCCCTGTTCCGAGCAGCAATCCTCGGCGCGGCCCACCGCAACGACGTGGGGCAGGGATGCCGCATACTCCGCAAGCGCGGCGACGTCCATGGCTTGCCCGATCGTGCCGTTGCAGGTGCAGATGAAGACGCCGATGGCCGGCTCGCTTTCGGCAACCTGGCCGCTCGGGACGACCGGGCGCGCCGGGGCTGGCTGCGACGCCGTTTGCGCGGCGTGGGCGGCGGCCGCGGCGGCCTCGGCCACGGTGTCGGGGATGTCTTTGGGTTCCAGGTAGCAGCCGGCGACGAAGACGCCGGGGCGCGCGCTCGCCACAGGTGCGAATTCGCCGGCCTCGCCGAAGCCGTAGGCATTCACGCCCAGCCCGATGCGCTCGGCCAGTTTTCGGGCCGACTCCGACGGCTCTAGCCCGATGGCGAGGACGACCAGGTCAAACTCCTCTTCCTTTGGCTCCCCGCCCTCGCTGACGTAGTTCAGGGCAACGTGGCCGGTCTTGGGGTGCTGCTTCGCCTTGGAGACCATCGCCCGACGGAAGCGGATGCCCTCTTGCCGCACGCTCTCCCAGTAGCGTTCGTATCCCTTGCCGAAGGTGCGGATGTCCATGGTGAACACGGTGATCTCGGCGTCGGGCTGGGATTCCAGCGCGGCGCGGGCCTGCTTCGCCGTGTACATGCAGCATATGGAGGAGCAGTACTCGCGTCCCACCGTCTGGTCGCGGGAGCCGACGCACTGGATGAAGGCGATGCGTTTCGGCGTCTTGCCGTCCGAGGGCCGCACGAGTTTCCCTTTGGTGGAGCCGGGAGGGCTGACCATGCGCTCAAACTGGATGCTGGTAACCACATTGCTGAACACGCCGAATCCGAATTCGCCCTTGCGCCGCGCATCAAAGGGCGAGAAGCCCGGGCTGAGGATGACGGCTCCCACGTCCAGCGTCTGCTCCGTCGCCTGCTCGTCCAGGTTGATCGCCTGGGTGGGACAGGCGGCCACGCATTTGCCGCAGCGGATGCACGCGGTCATGTCAATCACATAGGCATTGGGCACGGCGCGGGGCGGGGGCGCGTAGATGGCCTTCTGGGGCGCGAGGTTCCCCTCGTGGGCGTGCGGTCGCGTAACCGGGCAGACCGCCGCGCAGTCGCCGCACAGGTTGCACCGCTCCACGTTGACATAACGCGGGTTGCGGCGAATCCGGGCCTGGAAGCGGCCTGGCGCGCCGTCCAGGTGTAGCAACTCGCTCAGGGGCAGGGGCATGATGTTGGGGTGCAGGCTGCACTCTATGGATGGGCAGTAGGTGGCGTTGGTGGGCGAACTGATGCACAGCCCGCACGAATCCGTCGGGAAAGTGCGGTCTAGCAGGTGGAGCGAGCCACCGATGCCCGGCGCCTCGTCCAGAAGATAGACGGCATGGCCGCGCTGCGCCAGGAGCAGTGCCGACTGCATCCCGCTCAGGCCGGCACCCACGATGAGAATGGCGTTTGAACCTTTGTCAACGGCGGCATCAGCCATGGCTCACCCTCAAGTCGGTCATTCCAGCCCCTTTGCGCGCAGGAGAGGCCGGGGATCCACAAGGTGCTTGGCGTACCACTTGTTGCGCCCGGGAAGGTCCAGCGCAAGGCCCATGAGTTCGGTGATGTACATGACGGGAACCTTGGGCGAGACGCCCTTCTGTCGGCTATCCAGATTGGCCTGGCAGAGCGGGCACGCGCAGACGATGCAATCGGCTCCGGCATCGTTCGCTCCCTGGGCGATGCGCCCCGACAGGACCGTAACGACGTCGGCGCGATCCAGCGCCAGCGAGGCCCCGCAGCATTCTACCGTGTGCGCCCACGGCACCGGCTCTGCCCCCAGCGTCCTCAAGATGCGGTCCATGACCGTGGGGTGTTCGGGATCATCCCAGCGGTTGGTGAGGTCGGGCGGGCGGATGAGCAGGCAGCCGTAGTAGGAGACGGTGCGCAGCCCGGTGAGCGGTCGCTTGACCTTGGCGGCCAGGGCTTCCGGCCCCAGGTCGTTGCCCAGAACGTCCAGCAGCGTGCGGGGGCGGGCTGCGCCGATGTACTCGGTCTGGAATTCGGCTTCCATCTCCTTGCGCCAGGCGGGGTCGGTGCGCATCCTGTGATCGGCGGCGGCCATGCGGCCGTAGCAGGCGGCGCAGGGCATGACGATGTCGGCCCGCAGCGCCTGCGCGCGCATGAGGTCGCGCGTCGGCAGCGCCAGCGCTAGCCGGTGGTCCAGCGAGTGCGCCGAAGATGCCCCGCAGCAGTTCCAGTCTTCTATCTCCACCAACTCTATGCCCAGGGCCTCGCAGACGGCCTCGGTGGACCAGCCGTATTCAATGGCCGTGGATTTCAGCGTGCATCCGGGATAGTACGAGTATTTCACCCTTGTCCTCGCGGTTGCTTTCTGAACAACTGCTGGATTTTGGCCATGCCCTTGATGCGCTCGGGCAGGATCGGGATTTTCCCTCGGAGAAACATGCGGGCGCCCAGGTCCAGGTCGGTGAACAAGTCCCCGCTCAGGAGTTTGTACAGCGCCAGCATGCTCAACTCATGCACCCGCCCGAAGAGGCGGATGCTGTTCAGGAACTGGCGGTGCAGGACCAGCACGCGGCGCTCCGCCGGCGCGTAGCCTTCCCGCAGGGCCATCTGCTTGAGCGCGTCCATGACGTGGCCGGCGGCAATCCCATTGGGGCAGCGCGTCCAGCATGTCTCGCAGCCCACGCATAGCCAGATGGCGCTGCTGCGGAGGACCCTGTCCTTCTGGCCCAACTGCACCAGTTTGAGGATGTGCGCAGGGCCGTAGTCCATGGCGTATGCGGTGGGGCATCCGGCGGTGCACTTCAGGCAGTAGTAGCACAGCCGAATGTTCTCGTGGCTGAGCGATTCCACCGTTCGCAGGAACGTGGGGTCAACCCGCAGCACGGCCTGTGTTGCGCCCGCGGAGGGCGCCTGCGTTCTCGTGTGGCTGGCCAGGGATGCGGTCGCGCCTGCTGTCATCTACACCTCCGCCAGGTAAGCGTCCATCATCGCCAGCACGTGGCTGGGCGTCAGGTTCCGCAGTTTGCACGCCTTGTTGGGGCAAGCCACCACGCAGGCGCCGCACCCCTGGCACAGGGCTTCGTGGACGACGGCCTTGTGCTTCCAGGGGTGCATCTCGCGCGCCTGGTAGGGGCAGGCGGGAATGCACAGCCCGCAGCCCGAACAGAGTTCCTCGTCCACGTAGGCGATGGTAGGCTCGGCGACCAACTCGCGCTGGGAGAACAAGGACAGGACTTTGGCGGCGGCCGCGCTGGCCTGGGCCACGGTCTCCGGGATGTCCTTGGGCGCTTGTGCGGTGCCTGCCAGGAAGATGCCGGCAGTCAGGCTTTCCACCGGACGCAGTTTCGGGTGGGCCTCGCTGAAGAAGCCGTGCTCATCGGTGGCGATGCGCAGTTTCTGCGCCAATTCCACCGCGCCTTCCGCCGGCATGACGGCGGTCGCCAGCACTGCCAAGTCGGCCTGCACCTCTATGGGCTTGCCGGTGAGGGTGTCGGCGGCCCACGCGACGACTTTGCCGTCCTGCTCGTAGAGGCGCGCCACCTTGCCGCGAACGTACAGCACGTCCTGCTGGGTCATGGCGGACTGTACGAACTCTTCGTAGTCGCGCCCCTGCGAGCGGATGTCTATGTAGAACACGTAGGCCTGACCATCGGGCACGCGCTGCTTGTACAGGGTAGCCTGCTTGGCCGTGTACATGCAGCAGATTTTGGAGCAATAGGGCATGTGGTGCTCGGGGTCGCGCGAGCCGGCGCACTGCACGAAGATGACTTCCCGAGGCACGGCGCCATCCGATGGCCTGCGGATTTCGCCGCCCGTGGGGCCGTCGGCGGCCAGCATCTGCTCAAAGGTCAGCGCGTCTATGATGTCGGGGTAGCGTCCGCCGCCGTACTCGCCGAATTTGGCGAGTGGCCGCAGGGAGTATCCCGTCGCCACGACCACGGCGCCGAAGGCGTGCTCGGAGAACGTCGGCTCCTCGTCGGCGTTGCCCGACCGATGCTTGAGTTTGGCCGTGAAGTTGCCCACGTAGCCGCCCAGTTCCTCCACCTCGGTCCGGAGGAAGACTTTGATGCGCGGGTTGTTTTGTACCGCCTGCAACTTGGACTGCAAGAGGTCATGGGCCGCGTCAAAGTTGACATAAACGCCGGACAGTTGGCCCACGTGGCCGCCGAGTCGGTCGGAACGCTCCACCAGCACGACGGGGTATCCGGCAGACGCGATGTCCAGGGCCGCCTGCAGCCCCGCGATGCCGCCGCCGATGATCAGCGCCTTCTTGACCAGGGAGAGGGATAGCGGAACCAGCGACTCGTTGTATTTCACCTTCTCCACGATGGTCTTGATGTGCTCTATGGCCTTCTCGGTCGCGGCTTCCTTGTCTCCCTGGTGGACCCACGAGACCTGCTCGCGGATGTTGGCGATTTCGGTCTGGTAGGGGTTCAGGCCCGCCTGCGCGGATGCCTTGCGGAACGTAACTTCGTGCATGGCCGGGCTGCACGCGGCAACCACCACGCCCTCAAGGGCCTGGTCCTTGATGGACTGCCGAATGAGCGACTGGCCGGGGTCCGAGCACATGTACATGTAGTCCGTCGCCAGGACGACGCCCGGGTAATCCTTGAGCGCCTCCGCGACGCGCTTCACGTCCACCGTGCCGGCAATGTTGATGCCGCAGTGACAGATGAACACGCCGATGCGCTTCATGATGCCTCCGCTCCGACGGGGGTCTCCATGGCCTGGGGCACGCCGCTCCACTGGGCGAAGAGCGACAGGACTTTGGCGGCAGCGGCGCTGGCCTGGGCGACGGTCTCGGGGATGTCCTTTGGGCTGGTAACGGCCCCCGCCAGGAACACGCCCGGGCGCGTCGTCTCCACGGGCAGCACGTTGTCGTCCAGGGGCAGCAGGAAGCCGTAGGGGTTGGTGGGAATGCCGAGCATCTCGGCCAGTCGCCGCGTCTCGGGGTGGGGCACCATGGCCGGCGCCAGCACCACCATGTCGGCGGCGATCTCCACCGACGCCCCGCTGAGCGTATCCGCGCCCCAGACGATGACCTGGTCGCCCTCGCGGAAGACGCGCGCCACCTTGCCTCGGATGTACAGCACGCGATCTTCTTCTGTGGCGCGGTGGTAGAATTCCTCGTAGCGTTTGCCAGCCGCGCGCACGTCTATGTAGAACACATACGCGGTGCCGTCGTGCACCCGATGCTTGTACAGCATGGCGTGTTTCGCCGTGTACATGCAGCAGATTTTGGAGCAGTAGGGCATGGCGGTTTCGGGCGCGCGCGAGCCGGCGCACTGGATGAATACCACCTGCTTGGGTTCTTTGCCGTCCGAGGGCCGCCGAACCTTGCCCGCGGTGGGGCCGGACGCCGAAAGCAGCCGCTCAAACGCCAGGCCGTCCACCACGTCGGGAATCTGCCCGTATCCGTACTCGCCCAGGTTCTCCAGCGCGTACAGGTTGTAGCCGGTGGCGATGATGATGGCGCCGACCTCCACTTCTGTGGTGGTCGCTTGCTGCTCGTAGTCAATGGCGTGGACGGGACAGACTTTCTCGCAGAGGCGGCACTTGCCCCGCGTGAACCAGGTGCAGGCGTCGCGGTCTATGACCGGCTTGTTGGGAACCGCCTGTGGCGACAGCGTGTAGATGGCCTTTCGCTTGCCCATGCCGCGGTCAAAGGGCGAGGCGACTTTGGTCGGGCATTTCTCCTGGCAGAGGCCGCACCCCGTGCACACGTCCCAGTTGACCGATGCCGGCTTGCGCTGGACGGTGGCGGTGAAGTGCCCGATCTCGCCCGTGATGGCCGTAACCTCCGAGAAGGTCATGAGTCGGATTCGCTCGTGGTGGCCGGCCTCCACGGTGCGGGGCGTCAGGATGCATTGGGCGCAGTCCA
>Ga0272448_1000014_pt1 | contig 251536 bp, 233 predicted proteins | sample YNPCB0191_FD_202220 | JGI IMG/M metagenome (GOLD analysis project Ga0272448, IMG submission 202220) | Hot spring sediment microbial communities from Yellowstone National Park, WY, United States - YNP-CB-019-1 | ecosystem: Environmental > Aquatic > Thermal springs > Hot (42-90C) > Sediment... | reverse complement strand
AGTTGGGAGATAAACAAGGAGCGCTTGCCGATTTCAACACTGCCCTCAAAATTAATCCTAACTTTGCCATGGCCCACAATAATCGGGGTTCTGTCCGCTACCAGTTGGGAGATAAACAAGGAGCGCTTGCCGATTTCAACACTGCCCTCAAAATTAATCCTAACTTTGCCGCTGCTTACAATAGTCGGGGTTTAGTCCGCTCCCAGTTGGGAGATAAGCAAGGAGCGCTTGCCGATTTCAACACTGCCCTCAAAATTAATCCTAATGATGCTGCTGCCTACCTTAATCGGGGTTTAGTCCGCTCCCAGTTGGGAGATAAGCAAGGTGGAATAGCAGATATTCAGAAAGGTTTTGAACTGCTTGAACAACAGGCTATAACGACAAACAATCAAAGAGTATTACAACTGATGAGAAAGCTTCGATTTTGAATCAAACAAGATATGCTTTTAAGCAAGTGTCATCTTACATCTGCAATAATCAATAAAGCTCAATGGAATATTACTTCGATAAGTATTCAGAAGCTTCAGAATTAATTTCTAGCGATTTTATCATCTTTTCTGCAATTGATAAAAACTTATCGTATGTATCTTGAACTGCCGTGTAGATAATTACGTAAGCCTTATCTCCTTTCAAAGTAAAAACTTGCAATTTTTTTGTAAATTTTTATATTCATTTTTAATATTAAATACTAATTTTTTACCGGTTTTATTTGCAATTTTTATGTCATTTGTATCCTCAATTTTGCTTTCTATTTGATTTTTAACTTCTTGAATTAAGCAGTTATTGTATTCATCTAATGTTCCTGAAAATTTTTCAACAGTTAATATAATCTTTTCTTGGAATTTATCTGTGTTATTCTCGTGTGATAATAATTATGATGATAAGAATGCAACTAATTCACCAGTAACAGTATTGTTTAAGTCTTGTCTTTGCCAACTTTGTGGGTATTTAAGTTTTATTCCTCAAATAGAATTTTCATATATTAAGTAATTTTCAAATATGGTTTCTTTCCATTTATCTACAAATAACATAAAAGTTGTTATTCCTATCACTATTAATACTCCCCCTAAAAACTTATTAGTATAGTTTTTCCGAGAAAACGGCAATGTGGAATGATTGTTGTTAAACCAGACAATAGCTTGGTTGCAGGTTGTGAAGTTTTTAAATTAGTGGGTAATATTGCCCAAATATCTGAAAATCCAAAAACAGTTTGGCGATTAGTAGTTGTTCAAATTGATTTTGATAGGTATGTAGTGAAGACTTTAATCCCCATTCAAACAGGAAGTATACTTACTACTAACTCCCCTAGGCCGTCAAAAATTTTTATACCAAACTACTAGTTACAGTATACAACGAAAGCCTTTATTCCAGGTATTTTCAATAACTTTTGTAACATCACCACCGCGCTTTGTATTTGCAAAAGTATACTAAGAATATTTTATTTGATTAACCAATCAATCAATAATTTTTTATGCCTCAACGGGACGAGCAAGATTTTGAGAATCGGCGACAGCAAATTATAGATGGAGCGTTGCAAGTCTTTTCTAGCAAAGGTTTTGAGAAGGCAACCAACAAAGATATTGCGATCGCCTCAGGTATTGGTTCACCCGGCTTAATTTATCACTACTTTAAGGATAAAGCCGATCTGTTTGAGCAAGTGCTCGAGCAACGCATGCCCGTGCTGCAATTGCTGACTCATGGATATGAGGAAATGATGAACAAACCTCCCCAAGAGGTACTGGCAATTTTTGCGAAATCGTTTCTAACAGTGGCGGACAATCCAAAATCGATCGCGCTAATGAAATTGCTGATTGCAGAAGCATTCCGGCAACCTCAAGTAGCCCAAATGCTAAATCAAGCAGGTCCGAGTCGCTCAATAGCGTTTCTGACTCGTTATTTAGCAGGACAAATGGCGCGTGGAGTACTCAAGCCCATGGATCCCAGAGCCGCTGCTCGCTGTTTCATTGGTCCTTTAGTTGCATACTTAATTACTCGAGAAGTCTTTCTACAACCAGATGCCCAGCAGCTAGATGCTGAAACAATGGTATCCACTACCGTTGAGGTGTTTCTGCAGGGGATGCAGTTTCCTGATGCCATCCGGCACGCTTCGCGAACAGGAGGAAATCTTCCATCGAACTAAATTTTTTTTAAATGTTTGTTGATTGATTAATCAATAAAGTTTCTAGTTGTTGATTATAAAAGCTGTGATGACGCAAACACAAACTGATGTTCAAAACAACTCTAAACAGCAACCACCAAGGCACAAACCTTGGCAGAAGATTCCTAAAGCTGTGCGCATCATCAGCGCGATCGCTTTGGTTGCAGGTTTGGGATACGGTATCTACCGCCTGTTGTTGTACCACCCAAACACAGATGGATTATTTTTAAGTGGGCGCATTGAAGGCCATGAAACCGATGTATCTGCCAAAATTGGGGGTAAGGTTGCTCTAGTTGCAGTGCGAGAGGGGGATACCGTTACACCCGGTCAACTTTTAGTACAAATTGACGACTCGGATTTACGTGCCCAGCTACAGGGTGCGATCGCGCGCGTGCAGGCAGAAAAGGAGCGATTACAGCGTGCCCGTCAACAATTGCCAGTGCTGCAGGCCCAACTCCAGCAAGCTAGATTAACAACAGAGCAATCATCTCAAGATAGCCAGGGACGGGTGTTAGAAGCAGAAAATGCCGTTGCCCAAGCCCGCTATAATTTGGCAGAGGCTCAAGCAAGTTTGATCCAAGCACAAGCCAGACAGCGACGCACAAGAGCGCTGTATGCACAGGGAGCAGTTTCAGCTCAACAGTTAGATGATGATACTGCCACCTTAAGAATAAACCAAGCTCGGGTCGCTGCTGCCCAACAGCAGGTCAAGTCAGCACAGGGAAGACTGATCCAAGCACGGGCAACTCAGCGCAATGCTCCAATTCGTATCGCTGCAGAGCTTCAGATTCAAAAGCAAATTGAGCAAGCCAAGACAGACATTTCTATAGCTGAGCAACAACTCCAGGATGCGTTGGCAAATCAAGCCCAGATTCAAGCAAATTTGAATTATCTTGTCGTCAAGAGTCCTCTAGCAGGAGATGTGATGACGCGAACGGTCGAACCTGGTGAAGTCGTTGCTGCTGGAGCACCACTTTTGACATTGATAAACCGAGAGAGCCTTTATTTGCGGGGTTTTGTTCCAGAAGGAGAAATTGGTAGAGTGCGATTGGGACAGCTAGCACAGGTTTATCTAGATTCATTTCCCAACCAACCTTTAGAGGCGATCGTTACGCGCATTGACCCCAAAGCTAGCTTTACGCCAGAGAACATCTACTTTCAGAAAGACCGAGTCACTCAGGTGTTTGGCGTTGAACTAACGCTAAAAAATAACTCGCTTTCTTTGGCAAAACCGGGAATGCCTGCGGATGGACGTATTCTGCTTCCAGACCCATCACATAAACGGTCTTCTACTTTGCTACCCGGTATACTCAGCTTTCTCAGATCATGACACAAATACTTCCAACTAAGACGTCTACTAAGCACCCGAATGCGCCAATCATTTCGATTCGCGACCTGCGCCACCGCTATCATCGCCATGCTCAGGAGGCTGTTGCAGGCATTAACCTTGACATCTATCCTGGTGAAATCTTTGGGTTAATTGGTCCCGATGGAGCTGGTAAAACCACGACATTTCAAATACTGTCTGGGGTAATGCCGCAAACTAGTGGCATTGTGGAAGTATTGGACTCAAAGCCGAGGGATGTACGCCTGCAAATGGGTTATTTGACGCAACGCTTCAGCCTCTATCCAGATTTGAGTGTTTGGGAGAATCTGCGCTATGCAGCAGGTTTGCGCGAGGTGAGCGATGCTGATTTCAAAATCCGCAGCGATCGCTATCTTAGCTTGCTCGATCTGGCACGATTCAAAAATCGTTTAGCAGGAAAACTCTCTGGTGGTATGAAGCAAAAACTGGCTCTGTGCTGCACCTTGATTCACAACCCTCCAATTGTATTGCTAGATGAGCCAACTACAGGCGTCGATCCAGTATCGCGGCGGGAGTTTTGGGACATTCTGGCGCAGCTTGCTCATACCGAAGGCATCACTACCATCGTGGCAACACCATATCTAGATGAGGCAGAACGTTGTACCCGCATTGCCTTAATGTATGAGGGCAAAATTCAGCAGTGCGACACACCCGCTAAGGTCAAAGCAAGTTTGGGAGTACGGCGATTGGAAGTATTTTTACCCGTAGCACAACTCGATCGCGCAGAAGATATACTCAGAAATACTGCCGAGTTGCGGAAGTTGGTCTCAGATGTGCAGCGATTTGGCGATCGCCTCGATGTTCTCACAGCGCAACCCAAGCAAACTGCTAATGAGATTCGCCAGATTCTACAGCAGCAACAGATTCAGGTCGAAAACTTTGCTATTGACTCACCCACCTTAGAAAACACTTTTGTGGCAAGGCTGCGCGACCTCAAAGGTGAAACGGCTGTGGCGAACTATCCCCGTATTTACCGTCAGGAAAAGTCATCAGGAACGGCGATCGGTGCCCAAAAACTCAATAAATTTTTTGGTGATTTTCACGCAGTTAAAGATATAAATTTAGACATTGGATACGGTGAAGTATTTGGACTGTTGGGAGCCAACGGCGCCGGTAAAACCACCGTTATTAAAATGCTGTGTGGCTTGCTAAGCGCCAGTTCCGGTCAGGTAATCCTAGCTGGGGAAACCAGGGAACTTCGCAGCGAAAACTTACGCCAAAAGATTGGTTACATGTCTCAGAAATTTACGCTCTATGACGATTTGACAATCGATCAAAACCTTGAATTTTACTGCGGTGTATACGGCATACCTCGCCGCCATCGTCGCACCAAGAAAAAGTGGGTGTTGGAGATGAGCGATCTGGTAGGTCAAGAAACTATGATGACAGGCGACTTACCTGGTGGTTGGAAGCAGCGTGTTGCCTTTGGCGCTTCAGTCATGCACGAACCTAAGATCCTGTTTCTGGATGAACCTACCTCAGGAGTCGATCCACTAGCGCGTCGGCAATTTTGGCGATGGATTAATGAATTTGCTCGTAACGGTATGGCAATTCTGGTGACAACGCATTACTTAGAAGAGGCAGAACAATGTCACCGTTTAGGATTCATGGTTGCTGGAGAACTAGTGGCTCAAGGAACTCCACGCCAGGTTAAAGACGAGCAACCAGGGCAGTTGGTAGAGTGGGAATGCGAACAATTGCAGCAAGCCTCAGATTTACTCAAGCAGCATTTTGACCGCTGGCGAGTCTCTATTTTTGGTTCCCGGTTGCACACCATTCTAGATAATCCACAAGCGCAAATTTCCCAAGTAGAGAACTGCCTAAAAGCAGCAGGAATTCAAGTTCGCAGCCATCGTGAAATTGAGTTTTCCTTGGAAGATGTCTTTATCAGCGTGGTTAATCAAGCACGGCAAAGGGGCTTTGATTTACCTACAGACTAGCTACCCGAAACGCAGAATTTTTCCTAAAGAGAATTCGCTAGAAATTAATGAAATGTTGTACCAAGCACAATTCAAATATTTGTCAAAAAGGTGCAGCTTATGGCAGTACGACCCCAACGAATCATTGCTCAAACCATAAAAGAATTGACGCAACTGGGACGCGATCGCCTCTCCCTAACAATGGCTTTAGGCTTGCCTTTGGTATTGCTATTACTCTTTGGTTTCTCCACATCACTTGATGTCAACCGCATCGATATTGCGATTCAAGACCTGGATAACACTCGCATCAGTCGCGAATACATTGCCACCTTTGAACGTACCAATAAATTTCATTTAGTTGCCCAAGGGCCTGGCGTTAATGTACCTCAACTGCTCGACCGAGGAGGAGCAGCTGCCGGAATTATCATTCCTCCTGAGTTTTCGCGAGATTTGAAACGACAGGGACGACAAGCCCAAGTGCAAGTTCTCATTGATGGAACCGATGCTAACACTGCCAACCTTGTCAGGGGATATGCAAAAGCAACCACAAACGCTTTTAGCGAGAACTTGCGATCGCCCAGCACAGCAACGACTCCCGTAACCCTACAAACACGGCTCTGGTATAACCCCGGTTTAGAAACGTTGAAGTACATCGGGCCTGGAGCACTCGCCATCACAGTGACATTGTTTCCTGCACTGTTAGCAGGTTTAGCAACAGCCAAAGAAAGCGAACAGAATACAATTACCCAGATTTATGCCTCTAGCCTGACAGGAACGGAGTATCTGTTGGGGAAAGCAGCCGCTTTTTGGCTGGTAGGCATGGCGGAAGTGCTGTTCACTAATGTGGAGTCGTGGATCTTCTTTGGGTTATCATTTGCTGGCGATCCCACGCCACTCATTATCAGCTCGGCATTGTATATTGCCTGCATTGTGCTGTGGGGTATCTTTCTTGGTACTAATACAAAAACTCAAAGTGCCGTTATTCAAGCAGTTTCTTTTACAGCCTTTTTGCTATCGCTGCAATTTTCAGGCTACATCTATCCTATCGCCAATATCCCCATTTATATTCGGTGGCTTGCTGGAATCGTACCTGCCCGTTACTACATTCTGCTGACTCGGGATGCCTACACTCGCGGCGTTGGCTGGATGAGTGTCTGGAGTTCAGTTTTGGCATTGGCAGCACTGTTGAGTTTCTTTTTCTTCCTGGCTTGGCGCAGATTGCGGAAAATGCAGGTGGAGGTTTAAATTATGAATCGCATCACGGATTTTTTTGATCGCATTTTGGGTAGTCGATTCTGGGCACTTTTCATCAAAGAAGTTTCCCAAATTCTACACAACCGTCAACTGCTGATTCAACTGTTAGTGCCGCCTACTGTCTTTCTAACACTGTTTGGTTTTGCCCTTAATCCCACCTTTGAAAACCTGCGAGTTGGCATTACTGACTACAGCCACAGTCGCGCCTCGCGGGAATTTATTGAACTGTTTCATCAAACTCAAGCCTTTGATATCCGCAAGTACTACACTAACGAACAGGACATGATGGCGGATTTAGGAAAAGGAAAGCTAACAGTCGGCATCACCATTCCACCTGAATTTGACAATGACTTGGCACGCAGACGCCCTACTACAGTACAGGCACTCTTCGATGCTGTAGATGCCAACACGGCAAACGTTGCCTCTGGGTACCTTAGTCAATTAGTTAGTGATTACAACTTGCGACGATTGGATATTGATTGGCGTCGGCAAGGAATAGGTACAACAGCCAATAACAATAGTACTGGCTTTACTACAACGAATACCCTCGCTCGGCAAATCAGCCCGGGAGTAACTAACCCAGCTTTACAGCAGAACCAGCTTCCCCACGAGAAGCCGCGCGTAGGGCGTCTACAGCTGCAAACGTCTGTATTCTACAATCCGGGATTGGAAAGCTCCTGGTTTATTGTGCCGGGAACGCTCGGCATTGTGCTAACAGTAGTTGGTTCTCAGGCGGCGGCTTCATTAGTCGTGCGTGAAAAAGAAGCGGGAACAATCGAGCAGCTAATTATGACACCTGCTTCTAGCACTGAAGTCATCTTGGCAAAAATTTCTCCCCTGCTGGTTTTGCTCACCTTTGATGCTGTTATTGCCTTAATTGTGGGCAGAATTGCCTTCAATCTACCATTTCGAGGAAATTTTCTAGTTTTTCTCAGCATCTCAATACTGTACTTCTTCGTAGGAATCAGTATGGGCATTTTGATTGCCAGCTATGCCAAAAGTGAGCAACAGGCACTGCTAACAACTTTTTTCGTCAACCCACCTCTAGTGCTGTTGTCTGGTGGCAACTTCCCCATCTTAGCTATGCCAACTTTTATGCAATGGTTGTCATACCTCGATCCAATGCGTTACTTTATCGAAGTCTGTCGCGGTGTATTGCTCAAGGGAGTTGGGTTGGAAATATTGTGGCCACAGGTGGTAATTTTGTCGATTTTTGCTACGATCCTGATGAGTTTGAGCATTTGCCAGTTTCGCCGTCAGTTAACATAGCTGTTGTGAAAGTTGTGAGAATATTTAACAAAGGTAGCTGCTAACCTATCGAAAGCTACTACTATCTGTAGGGCGATCGCGCTAGCTTGGTTACATAGCAAAATAAATTTACAAAAATCTGCTAATGAATCAAAGTTTAAGCGTTGTTCCTGTTGAAAGTAAAAATAGCACGACAGCACATACTATTGTTGACAAACAACAGCAAATTATCAAGCAACTAATTATTCTTGGGTTAGAACTGCTTTTGGCTTTACCTTTTGGTGTAGTTCTTTCTCGCTTCAACGTTGGTGGAGTGGCTTGGATTTTCGGCGGAATCGCCTCTGGTGCAGCAGTACTGCAAACTACTCGGATTTTTTACAACTACTGTCCGAAACCAAATCGAACTGCTAGAAAAATAGGAATGGCACTTGTGGGGCTGAATGTTGGGTTTGCAATTGCCCGTAGCAATCTCGCCAATGTTGCTTTTGGTATTCCTGTTTTTGTTTTTCTTACCCTGTTTTTGCTTTTGTGTGGAAGTTTAATCGGTTACATTTACTCACGCTTGAGCAAAACTAATTTATTGACTGCGATGCTGGCTACAGTTCCTGGTGGTGTAGGTCCAATGTCGGCGATCGCTGCTGATTATGGTCGAAATGTTACCCTGGTATCATTAGTTCAAGCACTGCGGGTTACCTGCGTAGTTTTTCTCATTCCTTTGGTTGTAAGGATATTTCATCCGGGTGGTTTGATTTATCCACAAGCGCGTTCTATCAAAGCTGCTTTGTTCAGTCTTTACGGAGTCGATTTACAATTGTTGTTTGGCGCATTGCTTTTAGGTGGATTGGGGGTTTATTTAGCTGTATTGTGCAAAGTTCCTGCTGGGGATTTTTTTGGCGCTTTATTAGTTGGAATTGTATTTAATCCTTTGCTGCAGTGGTTGCATTTTTTTGGTGATGTTCACTTTAGTCCACCGCTTTTGGTAAATTTACTCGGTCAAATGTTACTAGGGATTACTATTGGCGAGTACTGGGGTGACAAACCAAATTTAGACAAAAAACCTGTAGCATACGCTTTGATGTCTGTGGCAATGACTCTTGCTACTGGAGCGATCGCTACCATGCTTGCTATGCAAATTACATCTTGGGACTGGTTAACTTGTCTTTTGGTAACAGCACCAGGAGGATCGGCGGAAATGATTTTAGTGGCCTTGGCATTGAATCATAACGTGGAAATTGTCACTGCTGGTCATTTGGTGCGACTAATAGCTATTAACAGCTCTCTACCACTTTGGTTGGTGATGTTTCGCTTTTTGGAGGAGCGTACAAAAGAACCATTTTCCAATTCTTGACTACATTGGCGGTTCCACAAATTCAATATCGAACACCTGAGCAAAACACTGTACTATAGTTGCGCGAACCTCATCGCAAGTAAGATTGGGAATCCATTCGGTCAAACTTGCTACTGGTTTGTCTGGAATACCACAGGGTACGATCCTCGCAAACCCTGTCATGTCAGGACAAACATTTAATGAAAATCCGTGCATGGTAATCCAACGACTTACTTTAATACCAATGGCTGCTACCTTACGTCCTTCTACCCAGACGCCAGTGAAACCGGGGAGCCGTTCTCCCCGCAAATTATAAAAACTTAATGTATTAATTAATACTTCTTCTAATTGGCGCAAATACCAATGAAGGTCTTTACGATAACGTTGTAGATTTAAAATAGGATACCCGACCAGTTGACCGGGACAATGGTAAGTAACTTCGCCACCCCGCTCGATTCTATACACCTGGTGGTTATGGCTTTGGAGATCGAATTTCAAAAATTTCGGGTCTGCTCCTTGTCCTAGGGTATAGACGGAAGGATGTTCCAGCAAAATGAATACGTCATCCAAACTAGGATCTTTGATGCGATCGCTCACAAGCGATCGCTGCCAGTTTAAAGCATCTATGTAAGGTGTCAAACCTTGGTTATATAACCAACAACGATGGGAGTGGAAAGGATTACTGCCAAACATTGCCAAAAATAATTGCCAAAGAGAAAATAAAGTATTGTAAGTTACATATGCCGCTGAAAAGACCTCAAGCAATGCAAAGGATTTTAAAGGAAAGTAAAGGGAAGGAGTTTTGTAAGATACAAAATGCTAGTTTGAATATATAACCTCAATGGTATTGGGAGGAATTTTCTGCTAAGAAATCACGCCAACAAAAATGAAAATAGTGACTGATGGTGTGAGAGCGGTTATTCGCATCTAAGATGGAATGAAACTTACACTAGGTGTAGTCTATGAAAAGCAAATCCACCGTAGTTAGAAGGAATAAAGCAGTTAACTAGCGGCAGCAAAGAGGAGCGGTCGCGATGGCAGAGATTCCGAAACTAATTAAGGCAAAGCAGGCTGAGGACAGACACACCAAAAGCAGCGTGTAGGAATTTTCCGATTTAGCCCAGTGATAGGCCTTTTACCGCAATTCCTTTTCTCCAAAACCAAATACACATCAGAATATTGAGCGGGAGAGTTTACATGAAGCTTGTCATCCACGGCAAAAATATTGAAATCACCGATGCCATCAGGGATTATGTACATCTGAAAATTGAAAAGGCAGTAAGTCATTTTCAGAACCTCACAAATGAGGTAGACGTGCATTTAAGCGTAGCTCGCAATCCCCGGATCAATCCCAGGCAATCGGCAGAAGTCACTATTTATGCTAACGGAAGCGTCATCCGTGCCGAGGAGAGCAGCGAAAATTTATACGCCAGTATAGACTTGGTAGCGGATAAAATAGCTCGCCAGCTACGCAAGTACAAAGAACGGCGTCATGACAAGAAAACTCACGCCCAAACAACCATTGAAGGAGCAGTTCAACAGACCATTGTCAAGGATTTAATAGGCGATCGCACACCGGAATTGCCACCGGAAGTAGTTCGTACCAAGTATTTTTCCATGCCACCGATGACCATAGCAGAAGCGTTAGAACAACTGCAATTGGTAGATCACGACTTTTACATGTTCCGGAACGCGGAAACTGGTGAAATTAATGTTATCTACGAGCGCAATCACGGTGGTTATGGCGTAATTCAACCCCGGAATGGAAACGGTCATACCAACGGCAAGAACGGTAAAACAACCCAAGGGCATCCTACCACGCCAGAACAATCACACACTCATAAATAAAACACTCCCCACATAGGAAGGGTTAGTAGTAGTTAGGCTTAGAAAGCAGCTACTAACTACTACTTAGCCTTTGCAAAGTTTTCAGTGCCGACTCAACATGACCTTGAAAGTTGAGCATCGAATCGAAGATGTATCTTACAACTCCATCTTTATCGAGAATATAGGTAACGCGGCCGGGTAGGAAACCAAAAGCTGTGGTAGCACCGTAAAGTTTGCGTACTTTATCACCTTTGTCGCTGAGCAAAGTAAAAGGCAGCTGGTATTTGGTAGCAAATTTTTGATGAGATTCGCTAGAGTCTCCGCTGATGCCAATTATCTCTGCGCCAGCAGCTTGAAAGACTTCGTAGCGATCGCGAAAAGCACAAGATTCTGCCGTGCATCCGGGTGTATCGTCCTTGGGGTAAAAATAAAGGACAACCGGTTTGCCACGAAAATCTTTGAGGCTAACAAGGGTACCGTTTTGAGAAGGAAGGGTGAAATCAGGTGCAATATCTCCAACTTTGACAGGCATAAACAATAAATTTACTTTTGATGAACAAACCCATTCTTTTACAAAATTTTAACTTGTAGTCTCAAATTTTTCCTTGCTCGTCTGTGTTAGGAGAGGTAATTTATAGTCTCAAACCCAACATTTTATTTATGCGCCTCACCTGTCTTGATGTCTTTCGCGGCATAACGATCGCTGGCATGATTCTTGTGAATATGGCTAGCGTTGCCGAACCTAATGTCTACCCACCACTACTTCATGCTCAATGGCATGGTTGGACGCCAACAGATTTAGTCTTTCCTTTCTTTCTTTTTATAGTTGGCGCAGCTATAAGTTTTTCCTTCTCTAAATATACCGACAACAAAGCTGAAGGTAAAACTTCCCATCTGCCTTACGGGCGTATCTTTCGCCGCGCTGCTATTTTGTTTGCTTTAGGACTATTCCTCAACGGCTTTTGGAATCAGGGGATTTGGACTTTTGATTTCTCTAGTTTGCGCCTGATGGGGGTATTGCAGCGCATTAGCCTTACCTATCTAATAGCAAGTTTGGCAGTTCTCCATCTACCGCGTCGAAGTCAATGGATACTGACGGGGGTGCTACTCATTGGTTATTGGCTGACAATGATGTATATACCCGTTCCCGGTTACGGTGCGGGTGTGCTGACCAGAGAAGGCAACTTTGGTGCGTATGTAGACCGTTTGATTATTCCCAAAACCCACCTGTACAAAGGTGATGGCTTTAACCTTATGGGAGACCCAGAGGGAATTTTTAGCACTATTCCTGCTGTTGCAAGTGTTTTGTTTGGTTACTTTACCGGAGAGTGGATTCGCACTCAAAAAAAGACAAATTCCGAAACCAGCATGGATTTAGTTCTATTTGGTCTTAGCTGTTTAATTATAGGTGGAATTTGGGATTTAGCATTTCCTATTAACAAAAAGCTTTGGACTAGTTCCTACGTGATTTTTACTACTGGTTGGGCTTTATTGTTACTTGCTGCTTGCTATGAATTAATAGAAGTACGGCGAATGCGACGTTGGAGTAAACCTTTTGAAGTCTTGGGATTAAACGCCATATTTATATTTGTTGCTTCCGTGCTCCTGATTAAAATTTTAGTTAAAACCACAATCGGTAGTGGAGAAAAAGCTTTGAGCACCTACGATTGGATTTATCAGAATCTTTTTGCTGCTTGGGCTGGAGCGTTTAACGGTTCGTTGTTATTTGCAATTGCGACCGTATTGTTGTGGTTAGCTGTTGCTTGTGCAATGTATCGCCGGGGTTGGTTTATTAAAGTTTAAATAATTAGATGGCAGCACAGCAGAGGTTGTAGAGATTTTTGTAAAAGCTTTTTATGTTTTTTATTACCCAAGCACCTCCACTTCTTGCGCAGAATTAATTCGAGCAAGGGTTGACCAAATTTCCTGCAGCATTGGCTCCAATCCTGCACCAGTAACTGCGGAAATTAAAAAAACAGGAGCCTGGGAAAGATGTTTCAGTTGGGTCGCTAGTGCTTCTAAATCTACACTTTCCTTATCCACTGCATCAATTTTATTCAGCGCTAAAACTTGCGATCGCTCTGCCAAACCTCTTCCGTAGGCTTGTAATTCTCGCTGAATAATACTGTAGTCTCTGATAACATCGTCGCTGGTGACGTCTATTAAATGCAGCAATACCCGTGTGCGCTCAATATGGCGCAAAAAATCATGTCCTAACCCACTTCCTTGGGAAGCACCTTCGATTAATCCGGGAATGTCGGCAAAAACCGTACCGTCACCTGTGGGCTTGCGTACTACGCCTAAATTTGGTACTAGTGTAGTGAAAGGATAGTCAGCAATTTTGGGACGTGCTGCTGATAAAGCTGAAATTAAAGTGGATTTTCCAGCATTTGGTAGCCCGATAATCCCTACTTCTGCCAAAAGTTTCAATTCTAAACGCAGCTGCTTTATTTCTCCTGGTAGTCCGGGTAAAGCATATTCTGGTGCACGGTTGCGATTGCTCAAAAAATGCTGATTTCCTAACCCACCTTTACCACCTGCTGCTACCAGTAAAGTTTGTCCGGGTTGGACTAAATCTCCAATCAACTCACCTGTTTGAGCGTCGTAAACAACGGTACCGCAGGGAACTTCAATAATTAAATCTTTCCCGTTGGCTCCAGTGCGGTTATTCGGTCCGCCGCGAGAACCATCTTCTGCCTTAAATTTATGATTGTATTTAAAGTCGAGCAAGGTTTGCAGGTTTTCGTCGGCGCGTAAATATACCGAACCCCCCTTTCCGCCGTTACCGCCAGAGGGACCGCCTGCAGGTACGTACTTTTCCCTGCGGAAGGCGATGATACCGTCGCCTCCTTTACCTGCTTCAACTTCAATTTCTGCTTGATCGATAAATTGCATAGTATTTTTATTTATTAGTAGTTAGTAGTTCGTTGCTCTACCTACTAACTACTAACCAACATCCACTTACTAATTAACTAATATATTTTGAAATGTCCTCACCGCATTCATCTGCTAGATAGGAGAGGGCGCGAAAACGTAAGTTAACAAGTTGCTCGTAGAGGGGATTGAGCTTGCACAATGGTGGTATATGTACTATTTTACGTCCAAATAGTTTAATATCGCGCTCAAAAGGACACTGAGCAGGAATCATTTTGCACAAAAAGCGAGCGACTCTGGGGTCTTGAATTTCTAGGTCGTTTAGCCATTCCCGTAAAGGATGCAATGCATCGAGCTGACGCTTTGTAGGTGCAAAGACGGGGGTTTGTCCTTGTTCTGTTGGTTTTGTCAAAGTGTGGCGCAAAGCTTGTAGTAAATTTTCTGGTGCTCCTAACGCCTTGCACAATTGGTGTAGAAGATAGTCTTCACTTTGAGAGTAAGTACCGTCTGCGATCGCTACCATCACCGCCGTGCGCAAGAAATTTTCTGCTGCTGGCGTACCCGTACCCAAGATGACAGCTAACTCTTCCGGTTCAATAGCATCGAAGGACTCCAGGTTTGTTCCAGGAGGCAGTTCTTCCTGAGTAATATTGGTAATTATTTGTCTTTCTTGGTCATCAAAATCACCATCTGCCCAGGCAATCGTCAGTAATCCACGCAACCAAGCGGTTATTTGTTCGCTGCTATAGGGAGATTGAACAGCACTTGTCATAAACTCACGCCTCTAGCTTTTCCCAAGTCCATACTAGCTGACGCTTGCTTTACACAATGTTATTTGTTTTATTAAATCTTCTAATTAACTAGAAATGATTCCGTAAGCAAGCTCCACTGCTTTGGCCACAAAAGATAACTTTTGTCTGCAATTGTGGGCAATTTTGGGAATAAAATCAAAAAAGGGATTTTTAATGACAAAATGAAAGTAGACCTTGACGACGCTCGCTGTGCGACAAACATGATTAATTCTTCTCTGAGCTACGGTTAGCTGCTGAGAGTAAGGAACCCGACTTGATTCTAAACTGAAATTTGTACCCTGTCCTTGGAGAAAGGCATGTCGATAGATCTTGGACAGCAATAACTAGGATAATTTTTGCAAAATTTTTGCTAAATTTCTCTTTTTGTATCTGAATTTCTGTTGCTACTATTCTCAACAATCCTTAATTAGATATTTCAGGGAGGTCGATCGTGGAAATTATTTACTAGCAAAATATTTAAGATTCTGGAAAAATAGGTGAATTTCCATAACCAGGTTTGTTAAAAGTGTATGAGTGATGTTTCAATTTGGTATTGAACATGAAGTAGCTTTCCTTAATGAAAAGGATAAGTTTGTTGATTTTTCTTGTGCAAAGTTTGCTGATTTTAATCAAATTATCGAACAACTTCCTACATACCCTAATGATTATCTTCAGTTACACATGGGAGACGCTGGTATTAGAAAAAAAAGATGGTACATTGAAGGATTTGAAAGATTTGCGGATTCCGGAAAAATTGTAGATTGTCTTCCAAAGGGAATTGAAATTAGAACAACAATCAATTCGACAATTTCAAGTACAATTAAAGAACTGACAGAAAGTTTTTGTTTGCTGAGCAAAGTAGCTGCCCAATACGGCTTTTCGCCAGTATTAATTAGTTTTAATCCCTACAAAACAGCTTTCGAGCCGGAACCACCATTAAATGATTATGAAATGCAACTAATACAGCAAACTTATCCCGAGGAACAAACCGCTAGTATTTACATGGTGACTTACGGGCCAGATTTAAATTTATCAATGGCGGGTTTATCAAACGAAAGTTTAATTGATATTGGGAAAAAATTAACTTATTACAGTCCTTATATTGTTCCTTTTAGTTACAGTTCGCCTTTTTATCAAGGAAATTTGTGGGAAGGTCTGTCGGTGAGGACTTTTGTGAGAACAGGAAGACGAGCAGCGTCAATAGTGTTTGTAGAAAAACGAGAAAAACTACTTGGGGGTACACCTTCACTAACGAAAGTAGCGCGCTTGCCAGCAGAAGTAGGTCGAATTGAATTTAAAGCCTTTGATAGTTGTGATGATTTTTCAATTTATGCTGGTTTATTGGCCTTGTTAAAAGGTTTAGTTTTAGATGAATCACTACCTGGTAGAGCCACAAGACCAGATCCGAAAAAACATCAACTTTCAGCTCAACAGGGATTTGATAACCAAGATATTTATGCGATCGCCTCACAAGTTTTGCAAGCTGCTGAACATGCTTTGGGAGAAGATCCGGATGTGAATCTACTAGCACCTTTAAAAGTAATTCTTGAAAAACGAGAAACAAAAGCTCATCAACTGATTCGCGATTTTCAGAAGTTAGGTTCCATAGAACAAGTACTCAAGAATACCTACTCTGCGTTCGTGTGAGCAGTTGCTTGTGTAGGAAAATTATCGAAAGCGATCTAGAGGTTAGAAATCAAAGTAACAGGCTTTTGGTCTTTAATCTGTTCCGTGACTTTTGCGATCGCCACGCTTGCATCGTAACCCAAGGTTTTGAGCGCAGCTAAACAACTATTAACTTGCTCGCGGGGAACAGAGGCTAACAAACCACCAGCAGTTTGAGGGTCGAACAGTAAAGGATAATTAGGATGATGTTCCCACTGCTGCAAGTTGGCAATATAACTGCAAGCGCGGAGATTTTCTGCGTGCAGAGAGCTAAAAATTCCCTTTTGTAAGGTTTCCCTTGCACCAGCTAAAACCGGGATAGCCTCCAGATTCAACTGGACTGCGACACCAGAAGCTTGTACCATTTCCATTAAATGTCCCAGCAAGCCAAAACCTGTAACATCAGTACAAGCAGTTGCTCTATGTGTCAAGAAACATGCTGCTGCTTTTTGATTGGATAGCAACATCGATTTAACGGCGTTATCAATCCAACTTCCTTTAGCTTGACGACGCATGTCAGCAGCAAACAAAGTCCCCGTTCCCAGAGCTTTGGTCAAAATTAACATTTGTCCTGGTTGCATTCCGCCTTGACGCAGAAGTTGTTGGGGACGAACCAAACCATTGCACGACAAGCCAAATCCTAGTTCTGCACCTTCATTGGTGTGTCCGCCAATCAAAGATACTTGTGCTTGGTTTAATACTTTGACAGCACCCGACAACAATTGGTAAAGGGTTTCTTCAACTTTGGCGGGTGTAGCATAGGGAATTGTGGCGATCGCCAAAGCGGTTTCTGCAGTTGCTCCCATGGCAAAAATATCGCTCAAGCAATGATTGGCGGTGATTTGTCCAAAAATATACGGATCGTTGATCAAACAGCGAAAATAATCTACCGTTAGTACCAGCAATTGCTCCCTCGGCAATTTTAATACTGCTGCATCGTCTGGTGTATCCAAACCAATAATAATATCTTGTCTTTGTTCGTCTATCGATTGTTCTTGTTTGATGCGAGCAAGAACTTTCTCCAAAACCGTACTGCTTACCTTAGAACCGCATCCCGCGCAGCGCACCGTCAAATTAGAAGTGGGAGACTGGGAATCGATGTTTTCCTGTCCTTTGTCCATGTCTGGAAAATGACGGAAGCGTTCTATAAAACGGCGATCGATCCAGTCTTTCCATTGCCACAAAAGTTTGTGGGGTGGTAGGGTAAGAAAACCCCGTGTGGCGATCGCTCGTCCATCTCCTGTACCGATTAAACTTAAATATTGTTTCTGGGGTTTATAAGTTTTAAGAGGCTTTCCTAATAAAGCTCTTCGCAAGTTCTCAAACAAAGGTTTACCTTGACGAACAGCAAACACTCCTGCTTTCGGACGAGGATGATTGACTATTGTAGCTATATCCCCACTGGCAAACACGCAGGAATGAGAAAGCGATTGCAGCGTATCCTGAACTAGAATAAAACCTTTTTCGTCAGTTGTCAATCCTGCTTCCTTTAACCAAAAAGGCGCAGCTGCACCCGTTACCCAGAAAATATAGTCGCAAGTAACTGTCAAACCCGATTCGCATATAACTTTCTGCGGTTCTACCTTGCATACGGTTTCTCCCAGATGCAATTGTATCTGGCGCTCGGTCAAAAGTTGATGAACTAAACGCCCCACCGACCAGTGATAATTGGGCATTAACTGGCTGTGTCGTTGAAATAAATGAATCGCCAAAAAAGTTTTGGATAGTCCTTCCTTGCTTGTTTTTCGCTGTAAATGAGCTTGCATCGATAGCGCCAGTTCTACACCGCCAGCACCCCCACCCACAATGGCAATAGTTAAGGATTTTGGCGGAGTTTGTGTGACATTGTTTACCAACTGATTCCAGCTTGAGAGGAATTTCCCCACTGGTTTGACTGGAATTGCCAATTCTGCTGCACCTGGTACGGATGCAAAAGCTGGAGTGCTACCAATGTCTATCGACAGCAGATCGAAAGTTACCGCTGGACGATGAGCACAAATTACTTTGTGATTTTCTAGATCTAAACCTACTACTCGATCCAAGTACAATTGCGCTTGAGCAAAGCTTGTTAAAGGTCGCAAGTCTATGTGACATTCTTCATAGCTGTAAAATCCAGCAATATGCCCTGGCAACATGCCAGAATAGGGTGTTTCAAAGTTTTCTGTAATTAACGTTAACCGCACTCCTGGTAGAGGCTTCATACCGAACATTTGCAGTACTATTGCATGGGTATGACCCCCACCGACCAAGACTAAATCCTTTCTAATAGGTTGTAAATTTTGCTGCATTTTTCATACTTAGACAGGTACTTCTACCCAAGTTACTAGTAACTGCTGAGTTATCTGCAAGCGTTTGCCTAAAAGCTGGAAACACAAAATAGTTTATCTACTTGTAGTTGTGTTACTGAAAAATTTCTCCAAGCTGTCACTAAAAATTTTTACTTAGTTAATAATTCAAGTTAATTCTAACATTTTACTTGGAATTTGACTGTATATTCATACTATAAACAATTTAGTTAATAATGAAAATTTTATCTGGGGATAAGGTTTTGTTAGGAAAATACTTGTTGGGGAAATTTATTGATAGAATTGGAAATATACATTTCCTCAAGGTTTTTGAAAAAGACTTGATTGTTGCTACAAAAAAATTAGAGCATCCAGATATACAAACTCGTTTAACTGCCATTTCTACTTTAGAACAAATTGCTCACAATTATCCCCTTTCCCACTGGGAAGTGATAGAAATACTTGCTGGTTTTGTGCGAACTGCTAAAATTGAGAGCCACGCATCATCAAAGATTGGCAGAGATATCCAAGCTGCTTTAAGTGTAATTTGTGGAAGAGACACCAATAAAGACCCAAAAAACGAGCAACTAGATTTGAGTTACGCAAACATGCAAGGTGCAAATCTCCAGCACGCTCATCTCCAGGGAGCAAACCTTACTGGTGCTAACCTATCAAAAGCAAATCTTGCAGACGCCGATCTGCAGCAAACAATTCTTTGTGCAGCTAATCTTTCGGAAGCTAACTTGGCTGGTGCCAATCTCTCTCAAGCTATTTTAGGTGCAGCTAAATTGCATGCAGCAAATCTTACTGGTGCTAACCTTTCCCAAGCCAACTTGTTCCTTGCAAATCTTGTGGGTGCAAATCTTGTGGGTGCAAATCTTTGCGGTTGTAACCTCAGAGATGTAAATTTATATCCAAAGTAAATTAGTTTTTGAACGAATTTGCTCAGTGCCAGGGTAGTATTAAGTAATAAAAATAAATATTAAATATTTATGCAAAATTCATATTAAGATTGAATTTCTTGGTATGTAAATTCACATAAATATTTTTGGAAGCATTCATCTATATTGAAGGAGAAAATCAGTTGTTAACATCAACTTTACTTGCCGCCGCAACCACACCTTTGCAATGGAGTCCAACCGTTGGCATTATCATGATTCTCTGCAATATTGTTGCGATCGCTTTTGGTAAGTCTACCATTCAATATCCCAATGCCGGTCCTGCTTTACCTTCATCTCAGTTTTTTGGCGGTTTTGGTTTACCAGCGTTGCTAGCTACCACAGCCTTTGGTCACATTCTAGGGACAGGGGTCATTCTCGGTCTGCACAACCTAGGAAGATTCTAAATTTCCACAGGGTCCAAGTTTGATGTTCTTTTACTTTTGTCTCCAGTCAGAAGCCAGAGAGTGTTTATTTCTCTGGCTTTTTTATTGGAAAATTCAGTGACTTTAGCTGCCTTGGAGCTTTTCTTCTGGTAAAAAATCCCAGGTGCAGGTTTGCTATACTGGCAGGGGAGCTAAGCCACGCATTTGGCGTATGGCATTAACGCAAACAGCACAGTCGCAGCCAAAAATGGCGATTGCCGCATCGCTTTCCTCCTCGGTGAAGTCAAGTTCTTGGCCTTGAGCAGCTTCAAAGTTCTGTTGTGGCTTTAACTGGGGTTTTCGCGCGCTGGCGTAGGAGTTATTTGTTTGCAGACACGGACGGAGCGAGGCGAAGCGAGACTCTCGCACGCAAGAAAGGTGGGTTTGGGGTGATTGATTGGCACCTGCTGGATGAGCAATCAAAAGCACAAGCCACACGGACGCAAACAGTAGGGGGCTAGAAAGTAAAGTCAGGACAAATTTCTTGTTCATCTACTCCACGACGTTTTTGGTGAAACTAAGATAGGGCAACCGTATTTTCACATTAATTAATGGATTTTTAGTAAATTGTATACAAAGTCATCCCCATTGATAACCTAAGGATTGCGGAAAACTTTCTTGCACCCTTTGAGTAAGGTCTACGGGGAATTTCGATCGAGTTTAGAGTTTTGGCTGCAATAACTTGAGGTGAGACACGAGTAACTATACAATAGCCGAGTTTTATCTTCAGGAAAAGTCACAAGCAACCGGACAATGAGAAAATGTTTCAGCCATTACCAAAGGAGTAATTTTTTTCAGCTTGCCAAATTCTCCTACAATGCGCTTGTTAGGTATTTAAAATCTTTTTGGATTTATGGCAAATCAAACTCCTATTCCCGTAATTGTCAATGGTGCTGCTGGTAAGATGGGTCGTGAAACGATCAAAGCTGTAGTGCAAGCAGCCGATATGACTCTGATGGGTGCTGTGGACACCAACCCAGAATACCAAGGTAAAGATGCAGGAGAGGTAGCTGGTTTAAATGAACCAACAGAAGTACCAATTACCGATCAATTAGAGCCAATCTTGGCGTATGTAGCTGGTGAAAGACACCTGCAACCGGGGGTAATGGTGGATTTTACCCATCCTGATGCTGTATACGATAATGTTCGCAGCGCGATCGCCTACGGTATTCGTCCCGTGGTTGGTACAACAGGATTGAGCTCAAAGCAAATTGAACAGCTAGCGGATTTTGCAGAGAAAGCCAGTACTGGTTGCTTGATTATTCCTAACTTCTCAATTGGAATGGTACTGCTGCAACAAGCAGCCATAGCAGCGTCCCAATACTTTGACCATGTAGAAATTATAGAATTGCATCACAACCAAAAAGCCGACGCTCCCAGCGGTACTGCCATTCAAACAGCTCAAATGCTAGCAGAAATGGGTAAAACATTTAATCAGCCTGCTGTCAAGGAAACAGAAAAATTGCCCGGAGCCAGAGGTAGTCTTGCTGGTGAAGGAATTAGAATTCACAGCGTACGTTTACCGGGACTAATCGCCCATCAAGAAGTGATTTTTGGGGCTCCCGGTCAAATATATACTTTACGGCACGATACCAGCGATCGCACTGCCTACATGCCAGGAGTACTGCTGGCAATTCGTAAAGTTTTGCAGTTAAAGTCTTTAGTATATGGATTAGAGAAAATTCTGTAAAAACTTCTGTTTTCGCTTATTTATTTGTGCCATTCCAAAACCATGCTTGTCCCACTGACTCGCGAAACATTCCACCAACTTATCCCTCTGATTGCTACTGGTCCCCAGTATAAGTATTACTGGGGAAAATTTCCTGATTTTTTGCAGCGGTTGTTAATTTCTGTGGTTGCAGCAGCTGTTGTTTTGATCGTCAAAGTCATTTTCCGGCTTGATTTTGGTCCTGTAGTATTTTTACTGGGATTGATAGGGGCTTTGTACTGGCTTTGGGGACCGGTATACTGGGCTAGTTTGCGCAATGCTCAATGTCGCCGTTACAAATACAGTGGCTTTTTTCGCGGACGGGTTTTGGATTGGTGGATTACCGACGAGTTGGTTGGCAAACAAGAAACCGTTGATAGCAAAGGCGATTTAGTAATTGTAGAAAATCGAGAAAAACGGATTAACTTAGAAGTGGGTGATGAAACGGGATTTACAGCCCATATTAAAGCTCCGTTGCAACTTGAGCACAAAGTCATCACTCGCGGTCAAGTAGCAGAAATGGTGGTGATGTCAAATCGTCCAGATTTGAGTAGAATCGAACAAATCAGCGACATTTACTTACCCAGGCGGGAAGTTTGGGTTAGCGATTATCCTTATCTGCGCCGAGATCTTTTCCCTGAGGTTAGTCGTCGTCTGCGCGATCGCCCACCAGAAAGACGCGGTCCCCGTCGCCGCTCGGCTCCAGAAACACCAAGCATGCAAGATTACAGAAGATATCAGCAATGGTGATTTTCCGTTGCTTTGTTAGTTCGCTTTACTGTTTGCCTTTCCGTAGGCTTGCCAAGCTAAATCTACTATTCCATTCACAATTGCCACAGCTACCACTGCATTTCCTTTGCGGCTATCAATTGTAATGTTGGGTACTAAAGAGTCCCGCAACCGCTGTTTAGCAGAATCCATGTTAATAAAGCCTGCTGGCGTTGCTATGACTAAAGCAGGTCTTATTTCTTCTGCTTCTATTAAATCAACTAACGCTGTCAGGGCAGTTTGTGCTTGTCCCACCACAAATATGCCTTCCGGGTAACGTTTGGCTAAAGTTTCCATTCCCCAAGCGACCCGGGTTTTTTCTTTCTGGGGGCGAGTGGGAGTATCCGTGCTACAGTATATTCCATTGGCGAAAGTGTTTTGAATGTCGTAGGTAATTCCCGCTTGTACCATTAGTGAGTCGACTACGATAGTAGTACGGGCAGCCAGTGCCGCTGCTGCCGCTTGCAAGGCGCTTTCCGAAAAGCGAATCAGGGATTTATACTCAAAATCTGCTGTAGCATAAATAACTCGCCGCACGATTTCGTACTCCGCAGGAGAAAAGACGTGCTCGCCAATTTCATTATCGATTATTGCCAAACTTTGAGCATCAGTTACGTGCCATTCCATCATCATTAAGCTTTGTGCTTCTCAGTCAAATTGGATACTGGAAGTGGACAGGCGAGGAAAATTAAAGTTGCCTCCGCTTGTCCCCAGCTCCAGTTCTCCTATATTACGTTTTCGAAACAGAAGAGCGGCTGAAAACAGGAGATAAATATGCAACTAAAGCACCAATTAGGAAACCGGAGATATTGCGAATTAAAGGTAGCCAATCGGAAGTGCGGGATATTACCGGTCCAATACCAAAAGCAATAAATAAGATTCCCCACAAAGGAGAGAAAATTAAAGCCCATTGCCAGGCTATCACCTGTCCTTCGCGCCGGGGTTGGGCTGCAAATCCGCAAACGACCCCACCGATTACTGAAGTCACGAGGGTGAGAATCCACTGTTCTTTTGGAAGTCCCGGAACTACGCGGCAACCTCCCTGACGCAAACAAGTTTCGATCGATCGCAAAGACTGCAAAATCGCTTGATCTTCGCCTTGCTCGCGTACAAAATATAAATTACCAAAGCGGGTTTGCAATTCTACCCAGAAGGTACGCGGCAAAAATTTATAAACGGCGTCGCCAACGTTGAAGTTGAGAATGTTGCCACCACTAGCATCGGCAACTAGTAAAACGCTTTTTTCATCCAGCCCCCAAAAGTCTTTTACAGCTCGACCGGGAGTGCGATCGTACTGCGTTAAAACTCTTAGCTTCCAGCCAGTTTCAGCTTCAAATTTCTCTAACTCGCGGATTAAATTTTCTTCTTGGGCACTGCTGAGAGATTTTGCCAAGTCTACAACTGGAGTGGGAATATCAGGTAATAAACTCGGATCGTCGTAAGCATAGGCGCGGGGAGAATGGGCTACCCAGATGGACCCTGCCATAACTAACACCGCTAAGTATACCAGAATCCGTCGCCAAAAACAATGTCGCATGGGCTTATTTATACAAATCTCCACCATGAACGTGAACTATTTTTTTATGGTTAGGGAAAAAGTGATAAATCTTTACACTTTTTAACTTTAATCTAATTTATTTTACCTGAAAAAAGTGCTGCTTTTGCCCTCTAATCATGGTGGAATAGGGCAAACTCAGTACTTCTACAAAGGAGAAATTTCTAATTTCTATTTATTCTTCTTGCCAGTCTTCCGGAGCGTCATTCATGTCATTGCTGCTGTTGCTAGCAGTATCTTGATAAAGATCTTGACTTTGGTAAACTTTATACTGGCTGAAGAACTGTCGTTTTTGGGACGGCGACAGCATTCCTTTTTGGTTGACCGAGAGGCGATCGCCTGTTCTTCTTGCGGACTTAGGACGGGTAAAGGATTTCCATGCGGCTTTGACACCGACAAACAAGCTACGCGTACCAATTTGAAGATTTTGAGCTTGTTGTTTGGCGCTATTGAGACTTTGATCCACCTGTTTGACCACTCCCGAAGCGCTTTTTATACCTTCGCTGACATCATCTGTTAAATCGGTAATTTCCAAGCTGGTCATGCGGATTGCTTCTAAAGTAGGAGGTAGCTCCTTTGAAAGAGTATCAAAAAACTTTTCTGCACTACGGGCGGCCCGCGCCAATTCCTGCAAAGCTGGTATTGCTGCCACCAACACAGCTGTCAAACTAGTGGCAACAAGGAGTATGGATAGTCCCAGCCAAAACAGGGGTTCACTCACAGTTAGCTAGATCGTTTTCTTAACTATCTACATGCTGGGTAAGGGGTTGGGAATTCGTCTCTGGTTCAGAATTTTTTCGCTTGATTGCTTGGCTTTCTCGCTGACTGGCATCAATACCAGCAGCTATTGCTTCCCGCAATCGTTCCAAAGTTTCATCCCAGTTGCGCAGTGCATTTGCAGACAGACGATCGGCCTGAAGTTGAACGCTTGTTGATAGATCTTCTGCCAATTCTGGCAGGGCATTGGCAGATTTTTTTAGTAGTTGACGTGTTTCGCGCCCTGTACGTGGAGCCATGAGCAAGCCAGCTAAAGTACCGATGGTAGCTCCTAGCATCAAACCGCCAAAAAATACTACAGAACGGTTGTTAGACATTTTTATTATTCTCCTTACACCCATTTTATGCAGGTTTTCACGCCTTGCAAGCCCTACCACCACAATGTTATTTATAAGTGTTGCTTTCCTGATATTATTGTTGTGGGTTTAATATATTTAACATAAATTCACCTGTGTGAGGGGCAAGCGATCGCTGGAAACCTTGCCACAGAAAGCGGAATTTTCCCCAAATTTCTGGCTTTTTTCTATAAAAGGCATGAGGTTACTTTTAAATTTTTACCTTTAATCTCCGTAAATATCTCCGCCAAATTCGCCATCCTAAATTTAGGAGACCGATTGCCTTTTGTAATTGTTGCAATTGTAACTCTAGTATTTGATTTTTTTGCCGCCAGTTGTAAATTTCATGCTGGCCGAGAAAAATAGTTTCTGGTGCTTTATACAACACAGCATGAGTACAAACTTCGGCAAGGATAAACCAATTGGTAATTTTAGTCCATAGCAATCGCCATTGCCACACCCGCCAGGCCAGGTAAAGTAGAATTACTGAGATAAGCATATTAATTAGAACTACAATTTCCACCATTGCTTTTTGACTCTCTGTTGGCTCTGACTTGAGAATAAAGAAAGAGAATTTTGTTCACCACTGGTACCTGCCTTCTGGAAAGTATCGATGAGATTAGCAACTAAAATCAAACTCGGGTTGTAGTTTGTAATGGGCTGGCTGTGGTGGCGACAATGCAAGCGCGAAAGTCACGAACATTTTAAATTTTAGGCAATACTGCCTCGCTTGCGTGCTTCTTTGTAAGAAATTCCCACATTTCTCAAACCTGCTTTAATCATTTCTCTTTCCAAAAAAGCAAAGAAACGAGCCTTATCACCACCTCTTACTACCGCTTGATTGTGAGCCTCGGCTATAGCTACTGGATAACCGTATCCTTTCTGCACTTGAGCTAGCATCAATCCCAGTACTTCCAGAAACAATGATACGTTTTCGGCGACCCAAGCAGGTACTTCTATCCGAGCAATTTCTGCTCCTACATGAACGTAACAAAAGTAAACTTGCTCGCCTTCATACATATCCAGGATGCGGGCGTTAGTGCGCCACAGAGGACCGCGTTGTCCCGGTTGCAATTGGGTTGCCCAAAGGGTAGAATCCCGCAGTGGTTCAAATACTTTACAAGGTAGGCTGTCTGTTTGGTTGGGACAAAAACTCAGACAATCAGGTGCGCAATGGGGACAAGCTAAAAGCCGCAGAAAATTTATTCCTTCTACATTGCGAGCAGCACTCATGTAGCCGAGAAAGGGAATTTGAGCATTTCGCATCTGTCGCCAAGCATCAAGAATAGATGGTAAGATGCGATCGCGCGCTTCCAGCGGTAGTTGTTCTAAAAACCAGTAAATCAAAGAACCATCCACCATCGCTAAAATCGGTATTCGAGATGATGGCGCACGCTCATCTTTGCTATTGCTATTTTTGGCTACACTACAAGCTAGTTCTGCCAATACCATCACTTCGCTGACAGTTCGGCGAAAACTCATCCACTCCTCAGTTCTGATTCCCCACTGACGAGAAATATACAAATCCTCAGGACGGTAGAATACTTCTGGCAAACTATCTAAAAGAGGGTGTCTGTTTTGTCCGTAATACAAAGCAACTCTACCAATATTCAGGAGATAACAATAGGCGATTTCGTGGTGATTGGGAGCAATTTGGGAACCATCGGTAGCAACAACAGTGTGAACCTTGGGAGGAGAGGGAATATCAATGCGGGTATTGAGCGGTTCTAGGGGAGTTGCACTAGCAAAAAGAATGCGATCGCGCCATTTTTCCTGTCGCTGCACCAATTCTTCCTGACAATCACAAGCTTTGCAGAGATATTGTTGAGCTAATTCCAGACGTTGACGACAACTAGCAGCTTCCTGTGTCAGATGCTGGCTCAAACCTTGCATTTGGCGGGCTAGTTTGGTAAGGTCAAGCATAAATTAATTTTGTTGTTGGTAACTCTTGCTAAGGAAAGCATACTCAAGAATACAAAACTAAACACGGTAACACTTAGAAAAAGTTTTGCTTCCTTTTTTTAATTCCATTGTGAAAAATCTTTCCCAAACTGAGACAGAGATAATAGTTGGATGCGGGGATCGTTTTTAGCTGTTACCTTTTCTGATGGAGTGTTGTAACCCCAGTCTGCAAGAAATAATCTTACCTGTTGCAAGTCTTCTTGTGTTGCTACTAGCTGCAATGTTTTTAATCTATCTTCCACAAACCACACACCATCCGGAGCCAGTTCGTTGTGCGAGTGAATTAATTCTCGTAGTATTTCGTATTTGGGACGTTTGGATTCTTTGCCAAAAATTTCTTTTGGTCCTAAGTCAATACCTTGTTGTTGCAACAGCTTGTGTACAAATCGCCCTTCTTTTGTAGAAATGATATATAACTTGGTTGGACTAGCAACAATTTCTTTAATTCTATCGATCAAACCCGGATAAAAACGATGCAGGCTCAACCAACCCTCTAAATCTGTCTCTATCCATTCATCTCGTAGTCGGTCTAAATTGATGCCAATTTCTGTAGCATCTAGATTTTCTGTTTGCAAAATTTCTTTAACAATATTTCCCCATTCTTGAAGAATTTTTTCTTCTGGAATTTCCTTGATTAAAGCTCTAATTAAAACAGGCATCTCCCATCCTGTTTCAATTACTGGTCGCAGCTGGTAGAATTTGTTGGCTAAATTATCTGGTGGTCTTTTTTCGACAGGCGACCAAATTTGACAATAAGTGCGCCATGCTACTTGAAAATATTCCGTTAGTCCATCGCAGATCACACCATCAAAATCCAAAGCGAGAATTGTTGGACTAGTTGCCTTCATCGTCTTTATTCTAAAACTACTTTTGTCAGATTACTTTAGCAAGTTACGTCGATTCAGGCGAAGTTATTAGTCTTGAATACATCACCAATTAAGCATTGCACTTATCAACACAACAGAGCTTTTACAAACAAAGTGGTTGCCAATTTAGATTGGTAAGCAAACGTCATCCAGTGTTAGAAGAACTCCTCTACAGTCGTCAGATTTAACTTTGAGGGGGTTTGGGGAACTATAAGTCTCGCGCTAGAATCTCTCCCAACAGCTTGGAAACCCGTACCATCATCTTTGATTTTGTGTGGGAGGATGTTACGAATTGACACTGCAACAGCGTAAAAACAAATAGCAAAAATACCTCACTGGTCGTGTCTTTTGGTTGTTGACTTTTGACCGTATGAAGACAATTTCACCAAGAAGTTAAGGCAGAGCAAATATTACCGTTGTTTCTTTTTGCCTTCTTTGTTCAACTACTTTGGGTTGTGAGAGGTGAGCGGGGATCTATGGCAGGCTTTTGATTTACCAAGCGAATTTGATTTTCCTTGACTACTACCGTAATTAATGGTAAGGGACGTCTAGCTGGACCGTGAATTACTCGACCGAGATGATCGTATTGGGAGCCGTGACAGGGACAAATGAAGCGATTTTTCTGTGGATTCCATTTCACAGTGCATCCTAAATGAGTGCAAATCGGTTTGATGGCGTATTTGGCGATTTTCGGTCCTCGTTCGATTACCAGATAATCAACGCTATTATCTGGCAAGCCTTTTACTTTCACGGGAATTCCTGGTCTAGCATTAGCTAAAAGTGCATCGGCTGCAATTATGTGTCCTTTGTCATCACGGGCACTAAATCCTGGTAAATAATTTTGACAGCTAGAGTTATCTGGATATAACGAACAAAGAGTTTCCAGGTCTACTTTTTGGCTGTGGCTTGCTTTGGGAAATAGATATCCCATTGTTACGGAAGCGATCGCACCACCCACCACATACTTTAAGAAGTCCCGTCGATTTTTCACGCCAGCAACTTGATTGATGGAAGAACGCAAATTTTTATTCATAGCTAGCGCTCCTGGGGGGTATTTATTTTATTTTTATCCTATTCCCCGTATCAGAAAAATCTCTAACAGACAAATTATTGTTAAATATCTTAATTTTGATCTGGCGCTTGCTGTTTAATTTTAAAAACACCATATTGGGGATTAAAAAGAAATGCCAATACAAACAGTCCTGATACTACTAACACAATTGCCGGACCGGAGGGTAAATTATAAAAGTAACTGATATACATGCCAGCAATACTAGAAATGACCCCAATTACTGCTCCAAAAATCATCATTTCATGCAGGCGCTTAACTAATAAGTAGGCAGTGGCTCCTGGTGTAATTAAAAGCGATAGTACCAGAATAACTCCTACGGCTTTCATGCTAGCAACAATTGTTAAGGCAATTAACAGCATCAGTCCAAAGTAGAGTTGATTTACTGGTAAACCTGTTGCTTGAGCGCCCAGAGGGTCAAAGGTATAAAATAACAGTTCTTTATACAACAAAAAAACTACAACTAACACAATGGTGGCAATGATAGCCGTATCCTGCACGTCCTGTAGGGTGACGCCAAGAATGTTGCCAAACAAAAAGTGATTGAGGTCGATTTTATTTTCCTTTTGAATGGCGGTAATAAGGGTAATACCAAGGGCAAAAAATGCCGAAAAAACTATACCCATAGCAGCGTCTTCTTTGATGGGCGATCGCGTTTTAATCAAAGCAATACACATTGTACTGACCACACCTGCAACAAACGCCCCTACGAAAATATTTGCTCCTAAAATAAAAGCGATCGCCAATCCTGGTAAAACTGAATGACTGATAGCATCACCCAGCAAGGCCAAGCGCTGTACCATCAAGTAACTGCCGACAACAGCACACAACAGTCCCACCAAAATAGCAATGACAAGCGCTCGCTGCATAAAGCCGTACTGTAAAGGCTCAATCAATGCTTGCAGCATCTGAAATTTTTACACCGCCTCTTTCCAAAACATGACATTTCCACCGTAGGCGCAAGATAAGTTTTCTTCTGTCAATACTTTTTGTCGAGCTCCTGCAGCAATTAAGTCACGATTTAAGAGAATCAACTCATCAAAATGAGAAATAGATTTACCCAAGTCGTGATTGACAACAAGTACTATTTTTCCACTGGCAGCGAGTTCATTAAAGACTTGAAAAATCACCACCTGGGTTTTTTGATCGATACCTACGAGCGGTTCATCAAAGCAAAAAATTTCCGCCTCCTGTGCTAAGGCGCGCGCTAAAAATACCCGTTGTTGCTGTCCCCCGGAAAGCTGTCCGATCGGACGGTTGCGGTATTCTAACATTTCTACCCGTTGCAGCGCAGCTTCGGCAATTTGGCGGCTAACTGCACTGAAATGACGCAACCATCCTGTTTTTCTTACCCTTCCCATCATGACTGCATCCCACACAGTCGCCGGGTAGGTCCAGTCAATTTGACTGCGCTGCGGTACGTAGGCGACTTTGTCAAGCTGTTGCATCAAAGGTTTTCCTTGATATAACACCGTACCGCTACAGGAAACCAAGCCTAGCATTGCTTTGAGCAGCGTGCTTTTACCAGCGCCATTAGGACCAAAAATTCCGGTTAATTTTCCTGGTTTAATGATGCAGTTAATGTCTCTGAGGGCTTCTAGTGCATGATAGCGCACGCTCAAATGCACGATTTCAATTGTTTTGGTTTCGTCCGTGTTCCTAAAAAAAGGCATTTCAATCTTTTTCTGGAATATGGTTTTTACAAGTGATTGGCTTCAGTTTACTATAAAAATGAAAGAATAATGAAAAAATTCCTCATGCGGAGTAATCATTTTCATAAATGAAACAAATACCACAAGCAAATGCCAGCAGTGCTGGGATGCACAAACGAAGAGTCTTTTTTTTTCTAGCTTGGAACAAGTTATTTGCGGGATTGCTTTTGAGCTTTGCTTTAGTTAGCTGTTCATCTTCAAACTCTTCCAAAACCACCGCAGACCGCAGACCGCAAGTTGTAGCAACCAGTACAATTGTTGCAGATTTGACACAAAAGGTGGGGGGAGAGGAAATTCAGCTAACGGGAATTCTTCCACCGGGAGCGGATCCACATATATACGAACCGACGCCAAAAGATAGTAGAGTTTTAGAACAAGCAGACTTAATTTTATACAACGGCTATAACTTGGAACCCGGACTGATGAGATTGATGAATGCATCAGGTACAAAAGCAAAAAAGGTAGCTGTGGGCGAAGCAGCCAAACCCCTACAATTGGATCGCAGTAAAGGTAAAACAGTTCCAGACCCCCACGTTTGGGGTGATGTCAAAAACGCGATCGCCATGGTCAACGCGATTCAAGATGCTTTAATCGAGTTATCACCCCAAGATAAAGGAGAATTTACCTACAAAGCACAGCAACTGACCGCTGAATTAAAACAGCTCGATAGCTGGGTTGCTCAACAAATTCAAACTATTCCACCTGCTCGACGCAAACTGGTCACAACCCACGATGCATTTCAGTATTACGGACGCGCCTACAAAATTCCGGTTGTAGGTACGTTGATTGGTATTAGTACCGAAGAACAACCAAGCGCCCAAACCGTACAGAGATTAGTAGAGTCAATTAAAAAAATTGGCGTTCCCGTGATTTTTGCAGAAACAACTATTAATCCGGCTTTAATTAAGACAGTAGCTCAAGAAGCAGGCGTCAAATTAGCACCGCGTCAGCTTTATTCCGATTCTCTTGGTGCACCTGGCAGCGAGGCAGATTCCTATATCAAAATGATACAGTCCAATACTCGCACAATTGTTGAAGCTTTGGGAGGAAAATACAAGCCATTTACGGCTAGTAAAGGTCAAAATTAAGTTGAGAGCACAATATAAATATCCTGTCATTGATAACGTCTTGACTGTAAGTAACGAAGTGCCTAAAAATTTGCAAGAAACTCATCTCCATCGCGCCCGTGCTAGTCTCAGACAAGCACTGTCCTGGTATGGTAATCTCCGCAAACCCGGACAAGTGTCATCAAACCCGCAATTAGCAGCTTTAGTCAAACCGGAATTAGAGGTTTTGAATGCTGCTCTTAATAAATTAGACTATAGCTTGATCAAGATTGCCGCCTTTGGTTTGGTTAGTCGCGGTAAATCAGCTGTATTGAATGCTTTACTCGGACAAAAATTGTTGCAAACGGGTCCCTTGCATGGTGTGACTCAGTATCCGCGTTCTGTGAGCTGGAATCCTGGTGGTAAGGTACAAGTGGAGTTAATAGATACACCCGGATTAGATGAAATTGCTGGGGAAGCGCGATCGCAAATGGCCAAAGAAGTAGCGCGTCAAGCAGATTTAATTTTGTTTATCGTCGCTGGCGATATTACCCGCACAGAATATCAAGCTTTGTGTGAATTGCGCCGCAGCCAAAAACCTTTGATTCTTGTGTTTAACAAAATAGATCTGTACCCAGATACAGACCGAGCTGCCATTTATAAAAATTTACAACAATTAGGTGCGGGAAATTTACAAGCAAAACCCCTGCAACCTGATGAAATTGTCATGGTAGCAGCAGAACCTGCACCCGTGGAAGTGCGAGTAGAATGGCCTGATGGAAGCGTCACCTATGAATGGGAAACACCACCTCCACAAATAGATGAACTTAAGCAAGCGATTTTAAAAATTCTTAATCGCGAAGGGCGATCGCTGTTGGCTTTAAACGCACTTGTGCAAGCACAACAAGCTCAAGCGGCGATCGCATCCAAAATTCTAGACGCACGCCAGCATGTTGCGGAAGAACTTATTTGGCAATTTACCAAGTACAAAGCTTTAGCAGTAGGATTAAATCCTATCGCCTTTTTAGATATCTTGGGCGGAACTTTTGCCGATTTGGCATTAATTCGTTCCCTAGCCCGATTGTACGGTCTGCCCATGACTAGTTATCAAGCAGGTAAACTGTTAAAAACAATTTTATTAAGTTGTGGTGGATTGCTGTTAGGAGAATTAGGTAGCAGTTTGATGTTAGGTTTAGGTAAAAGTACGGCTGCTATGGCTGCAGGAGAAAATCCTAGCAATATTGCTGCTTTTACAGGAACAGCGATCGCCCAAGCTAGTATAGCCGGTTATGGAGCCTATAGCGTAGGTAAAGCCGCTCAAGTCTACCTCGAAAGGGGTTGTAGCTGGGGACAATTAGGTGCTAGCACGGTGATTGCAGAAATTCTTGCAGAAGTGGAACCCAACACAATTTTGTACCGCTTGCGACAGGAATTAGCACAACAATTGGGAATAAGAAATGAATAACTTTGTTACCAGCAGAAAGGACGAGTGTAAAAAAAATACCTTTTTTGACAATTGTTCAAATACTCAGACTTTTATTGATAAAACTCAAACGCTGGTGCTGTTTCAACCACTGTTTACAAACTTCCTCCGCAAGCATTATTTCTTCATTTGTTAAGAACTCATCCAACATTTCTGAGACTAAAATCTCAGCAACTTTCGCCGCTATTTGATTTTCTATACCGTATTTCAATAATTCTGTGTGAAAAAACACCTTTTTCTCTGCAAAAAACATTTTTAAACCAACAACTTCATCTATGCAATTTTGAATATTATCTAGAATTAACGAATTAATTTCTTCTTTCTAGGGTTAGATGTGAATATCTAACTCTAACATAATCGGACAGTTTGGCAAGCTAAAGCTTTATTCACTGAATTTCTGAAAAGGAATTTCTCCTCAGTTAGAGTTATTTATAAAAGCCTATAGCTCAGTTGAGAACAGAATCCACTCAAAACCAAGCCTTGACTAGCTTTAGAACTCGTAGCCAACAATATGCCAAGATACACCCGCTCACACTCACTACAAATCACTCAAATTTAGCACGTTCATGTTATTCGTAAATCAGGCTTCTCCCTCGCTAGTAGTAAGCAATTAATCGCTTTTTGGCTACACCATATCCTTAGAGTTAATAAATACTCTTAAATAACTATTTCTATAACAGCAAGCTTGGGGAGAGCTTGAAGAAACTATAAATTGCATACTACAAAACATAAAAAATCGTGAAAAGCCTAGACTGCATGGGAACTGCTGTTAGTTTTGGTATAGAGCAAGCAATTACCGAAGCTATTGCTCAAATGCGCGCAACTTGCGAAGAAAAAGGTAATTACAAAGAGCGATTCTATTGTAGCTTGGGAAATCGTTGAAGAACTACAACTCCAGAAATTTCAGCAATTAATGACAACAAAAAGGAAAACCACCATGGAAAGGTACTGTAAAGCTTATCCAGAAGCAGCCGAATGTAGAATTTATGATGTATGATTTTCTCTCAAATTAATAACTGCTGATTTCGCTATTTGCTGAATAATTTCTAAATTGGGAGGTGGTGTTTCACTGTACATACTCAGCCATAAAAGATACTCAATATTTCCAGCTGGACCGGTAATAGGCGAGTAAGTTAAACCTTTGTACTTCCATCCTAATTCCCAAGCAGTTTGGAGAACTTGAAAAATAGCATCTGCACTAGCTTTTAGATCGCGCACAACACCTTTTTTACCTACGCGGTCTTTACCAACTTCAAACTGAGGTTTTACTAATAAAACTACTTCTCGAGGAGGTTGTAGCAGTGACCACAATGCACGTAGGACTTTCGTTAACGAAATAAAGGAGACATCTACCACTCCCAAATCAGCATAAGTTATTTGTTCAGGAGAGACACCATATAGTTGTTCGGGCGTAAGGTATCTTAAATTTGTGCGTTCTCGCAAAATTACTCGCGTGTCGTTACGTAGTTTCCAGTCTAGTTGTCCATAACCAACGTCAACACCATAAACCAGTTTTGCTCCTGCTTGCAAAAGACAATCAGTAAAACCTCCTGTGGAAATACCGCCATCTATACAGATGCGTCCTTCCACGGAAATAGCAAAGGTTTCTATGGCCTTTGCGAGTTTTTCTCCACCTCGAGAAACAAAACGCGATCGCTGTTTAACCTGAATTTGAGCGCAAGTATCAACTTCCGTTCCTGGTTTGTCCACTATCTGCTGGTTTACGGTTACCTCACCCGCCAAAATTAGACGTTGCGCTTGCTGGCGGGAATTACACAACCCCAGATTTAATAATAAAGTATCTAACCGCTGCTTGACCAATTTTGTATTCTTAGTACGAATAATTAAATAAGTCTAAAGTTCTGATTTGCAAGCGATAAATCGCTAACTAGGAATAGGAATTGATAAGTTTTTGGCTGTGAATAGAAAGCGATAAATCGCTAACTACGAACAGAAAGCAAGGAATTTCTGACTGTCAGGTAGCTGTAGGTCTGACATGTTATTTAGCTTTTCTTGTACTTGTTTGAGGCAGTAAATTTTTGGGTTATTTATTTTTTATCTTAGCCTACAAAGAAGTTTAAAAAAAGTAAACGCACCTTGCCAATCAAGCCAAAGTGCGGTTAGTGATTTGTTGGAATAGTAAATAAACTAATCCAACTTTGTATAGGCAACCAGACAAAAAGCTGATTTTACCAGCATTGACATTCTCCTGTAACTTGGAGCCTTCACTAAATATCTTTCTCGCCCAATTCTCTAGTCATATAGTCAAATGGTTCATCTACAAAGCTGGTGTTAGGAATACCAGCTGCTCCTAGTTGCTCCTTGACGATTTCTTTCATAATTTGGATACCGCGCACGGTTGGACCTATGGGAACTCCCAAAGAATTATAGGTTTCCCGCAGACCTTGCAATACTCTTTCATCCAGTACATCCATACTACCGGCGACGATCGCATAGGTAGCATAGCGCAAGTAATAGTCCAAATCACGCAGACAAGCTGCATACCGACGGGTTGTGTAGGCATTTCCGCCGGGACGAATTAGTTCTGGTTGTTCGTCAAATAATTTTGAACCTGTCTGCTTGACAATTGCTGCAGCATTAGCATTGATCGCCTTAGCAGCCTGTACTCGTTGCGTGCCACTTTCAAAATAGGATTTGAGGCTTTCGATGGCGTTGCGGTCAAAATAGCGCCCGGCAACGTCATAATTCTTAATTAAACTTGTGACTGCATCCCGCATTCTTTTTTCTCCCAATCATCCTAAAATTTATGGTTTGATATTTATTTGACTGCTTTTAGCAAATTGCTAACTTTGTGCCAAAAATGTTAAATAAGCCAAGCACAAAACAAACATGTGCGCTACTTAAGGATTCTATGTCAAAGTTGTCCCGATCAGATGAACTATCAAGTTTTGTAGAGTTGACAGCGCAAAGTTAATAAAAGTTGTAAACTGAAAAACCGTATCAAAAGATACAAAATTTCCCTATTTTATCTTCTTAGGATATACCAGGGTGTTTTTTCTTTGCGTTCAGCCGAACAGGGTCAGCGTGCATTAACTAACATTGTGGTTTACTGTACTAAAACGGTAGAGAAGGAGTAGCCATGACAACCCCAGAAGAAGTCCTGAAATTAATTCGGGACAAAAATATTCAGATGATCGATCTGAAGTTCATCGATATGCCAGGAACTTGGCAGCACCTGACGGTGTTCCGCAACCAAATCGATGAAAATAGCTTTATCGACGGTGTACCTTTCGACGGTTCCAGTATTCGGGGTTGGAAAGCGATCAACGAATCAGACATGGCAATGGTACTCGATCCAAACACTGCTTGGATCGATCCTTTCATGCAGGAACCGACTCTCAGCATTATTTGCAGCATTAAAGAACCGCGTACGGGTGAGTGGTACAACCGTTGTCCTCGCGTGATAGCTCAAAAAGCGGTAGACTATCTAGTTTCCACCGGTATTGGCGATACAGCCTTTTTTGGTCCGGAAGCGGAATTTTTCATCTTTGACGATGTTCGCTTTGACCAAAACTCCCACGAAGGCTATTACTACGTAGACTCTATAGAAGGTCGCTGGAATTCTGGTAGAGCAGAAGGTCCTAACTTGGGTTACAAACCGCGCTACAAAGAGGGTTATTTCCCAGTTTCTCCGACTGATACCTTGCAGGACATACGGACAGAGATGCTGTTGACTATGGCACAATGCGGGGTACCGATAGAAAAACACCACCACGAAGTTGCTACCGGTGGACAGTGCGAGTTGGGCTTTCGCTTTGGTAAGTTAGTCGAAGCAGCTGACTGGCTGATGACCTATAAATACGTAATTAAGAACGTAGCCAAGAAATACGGCAAGACAGTCACGTTTATGCCCAAACCAGTCTTCCAAGATAATGGCTCGGGAATGCATACTCACCAGTCTCTTTGGAAAGATGGTCAACCTTTGTTTGCGGGTGATAAATACGCTGGTTTGAGTGAAACAGCACTGTACTACATTGGTGGAATTCTCAAGCATGCACCAGCACTTTTAGCCATCACCAACCCGACCACCAATTCTTACAAACGTCTTGTGCCTGGATACGAAGCACCAGTAAACTTGGCTTATTCCCAAGGTAACCGTTCTGCTTCTATTCGGATTCCTTTATCGGGTACGAATCCGAAAGCCAAGCGCTTAGAATTTCGTTGTCCCGATGCTACATCTAACCCTTACTTGGCATTTTCTGCCATGTTGTGTGCTGGTTTGGATGGTATCAAAAACAAAATCGATCCCGGCGAACCATTAGATAAGAACATTTATGAACTTTCTCCAGAGGAGTTGGCAAAAGTTCCTTCTACTCCTGGTTCTTTGGAGTTAGCACTAGAAGCGCTAGAGAAAGATCATGCTTTCTTAACCGAACCGGGTGTATTCACTGAAGACTTCATTGAAACTTGGATTTCTTACAAGTTAGATAATGAAGTTAATCCTATGCGGTTGCGTCCGCATCCTTACGAATTTGCTCTTTACTACGATTGCTAATTTTGAGAGAGCAAAATACTTGCCCGGAGAAACTGGGAAAATGCTAAGTTAGGATATTTGTTGGTTAATCATTTCCAAACATAAATTCGGCCACCGTTTAGGGTGGCTTTTTCATATGGTTATAAGTGAAGAAATTGCCAAGCGGATTTACAAGTGGCGACTGTTAATTTTTAAGAAATGTTGTTATCAATGGCTGTTTTCTTTGGCTGAGAAGTTTCTGCTCCCATCAATTTGGGAAATAAAAGTCCAGATCGCTTTTTATAGTCATCAAACTCGGGATAGCGAGATAGGGATTTGTCTTTATTAAGCATATTGGGAATAAAAATTATCCCTATAAAAGCTCCCAGGATTAAAAATGGCAGCCAGTGCTGTGTTAACATGGCAAAGGAGGTGTAGATAAATATTTCTCCTAAATAATTGGTGTTGCGACTCCTGGCGAAGAATCCTTCTGCAATCAATCCGGGTCGATACTTGAGGGTATAGTATTTTTGAGCATCGCTAGCAAAGTGTAGAAAAACGCCAAAAATATTCAAACTAATAGCCGCTGCAACTAAAGGTGGTGGTGGTACGCTACCGCTACTAATGAGGATAAAAGGTGCTACCCAGTATAAATTGACTATCAAAAATGCGAAAATGCCCTGTAAAAGGGGAACTTCTTGCTCCCATTTCTTGTCGGGGAAAAGACGATCTTTTAGTAGCCAAATCAAGCCGTAGGTACCGTGAAGTGCTAGATATACCCACGGGCCAAGGCTGAAGTTACGGTATGCGAACATTAGTCCTAGTATAAAGAAGAAAGTTAGCCCTTTACTAAGATTGATAGCGTGTTTAACTTTCATTGCAAACACAGCCCCTCGACTGGTTTTTGGCAATTTGGGTCCCTTACTAAGATTAATAGCGTGTTTAATTTTCATTATCTTTTTGCTGAAAAATGTTTGAGCAGGCGATCGCTCACAGTAATTTTGAGTTTCGCAATTCCGATAAACTTATTTGAATTTTAGTATCAACTAACACATTGCCACAGCCCAAGGATACTCGTTGGCCAGTTACCCAAGCTTGTTGGGGTTGACACTGGTATATTCTGCGAGGTGAATCGTCTAAATAATCTGCTGGAGTTCTATGAACTTTTATTCTTGTTCGATTCATCAGTAGTTGCATTACTTTTTCTGTTTCCTCGGGTTTGACCTCAGATGCTATGCCGTAAAAATACAATCCCTCTGGTGTGCCTTCTGAAACATTCGAAGCAAAGATAGCGATCGCGACTCTGCCATGATTGTTGTATATGTTTTGCGAGTGTTTGGATAGGATAGCCGAACTCCAATAGATGTTGCAGTGGCGATCGTAGGCAAAAAATAAAGGTGATACCCAAGGTATCCCGTCAGGAGAACAAGTAGATAAAGTGCAATAAATATTGTCGGCGATGATGCGAGATGCTTTAGCTATAACTTCTGGATTTTTTGCATCAACTGTGTTGACCCATCCGTTTGCAGGATTTGCTGGTTCCATAGTCAAGAAGAATAATTTTTATTTCCACAAGGGACGCGCAGGCTATGACATTCTTGTATTTTCAAACCCAAATAGAGGTGCTGCGCCTTGACAAGGCGCATGTACCTTGTCAAGGCGCACAGGAGCAGTATAGCCACCCCGATTTTTTAAGATTCCATAACTTCTTTTGTCTTTTTCCTATCCAACTTCAAAATTAATACTCCCAAGGGCGGCAAACACAAATCCAGTGAATAAGGACGGTTATGCATCGACCAGTTATCGGTCCACTTACCACCTAAATTACCCATATTGCTACCGCCATACTTGCGCGCGTCGCTGTTAAATAATTCTGTGTAAAATCCTGGTTCGGGTACGCCGATACGGTAGTGGGAATGGGGTTGGGGTGTGAAGTTGCACACAACAACAACAAAATTGCTGGGGTCCTTATCTCTTCTGATAAAAGACACTACACTGTGACGGTTGTCGCTGCAGTCGATCCACTCGAAACCTTCACGAGCAAAATCTTGCGTATACAAAGCTGGTTCGCTGCGGTAAAGATGATTTAGTTCTTTGAAAAATTCTTTCAGCTGTTGGTGCGGTTCATATTGTAATAAATGCCACTCTAAATCGCTCCATACGTTCCACTCGCTCCACTGACCGAATTCCATGCTCATAAACATGGTTTTCTTACCTGGGTGAGTGAACATGTAAGTAAACAAACAACGCACGTTGGCAAATTTTTGCCATCTATCCCCTGGCATTTTACCGATAATGCTGCTTTTGCCGTGCACAACTTCATCGTGAGACAACGCCAACATAAAGTTCTCACTGTGGTGGTACCACATGCTAAAAGTAACGTTATTTTGGTGAAACTGGCGAAACCAGGGATCCATGCTGAAATAATCGAGCATGTCGTGCATCCAGCCCATGTTCCACTTGAGGTTAAAGCCCAACCCTCCAGTATAGGTCGGCCAAGAAACCATAGGCCAAGCTGTGGATTCTTCGGCTATGGAAACAATGCCAGGAAAATAGCTAAATATCAGGTGGTTTACCTGACGCAAGAAGTCTGCTGCTTCTAGATTTTCTCGACCGCCGTATTGATTGGGAATCCACTCACCTTCTTTGCGGCAATAATCGAGGTAAAGCATGGAAGCGACTGCATCTACACGAATGCCGTCAATGTGGTATTTGTCAAGCCAGAACAATGCATTGGCAACTAGGAAATTGCGAACTTCGTTGCGGGAGTAGTTGAACACTAAAGTTCCCCATTCTTTATGCTCGCCTTTGCGAGGATCGGCATGTTCGTATAAATGAGTACCGTCGAAAAATGCTAAACCGTGACCGTCTTTGGGAAAGTGACCGGGAACCCAGTCCATGATTACGCCTATCCCATTTTGATGGCATTGGTCAACAAAGTACATGAAATCTTGAGGAGTTCCGTAACGAGAAGTGGGAGCATAGTATCCGGTTACTTGATAGCCCCAAGAACCGTCAAAGGGATGTTCGGCAATAGGCAATAGTTCTATATGGGTATAACCTAAGTCTTTGACGTAGGGAATGAGTTTATCTGCTAATTCCCGATAGGTGAGGAAGCGGACGCCAGGTTTGAGTTCGGAAACGGTGACTATAGGTTCGGTTTCCCCGTTGGGAAGTTTGGGAGGTTCTGCACTGGAAGCGTGCAACCACGAGCCTAAGTGCACTTCGTAGACTGAAATTGGCTGGGTGAGAGGATCGCTATGGCGCCGCGCCTCCATCCACTCTTGGTCGTTCCACTGATAACTATCTAAATCGCTGACAATTGATGCTGTTTTAGGACGGGGTTCCTGTTGGAAACCGTAGGGATCGGATTTTTCGTAAATGTGGCCTTCTATATTTTTGATTTCGTATTTATAACGCTCTCCTATCCCCAGTCCGGGAATAAACAATTCCCAAACTCCTGTGACGCCTTTGCGCATTTGGTGTTTGCGTCCGTCCCAGTGATTGAAATCTCCAATAACCGAGACGTTGCGAGCATTAGGTGCCCAAACAGCAAAATATACACCTTTGACGCCATCGATTTCTGTCAGGTGGGCTCCCAGTTTTTCGTAAATTCGGTGGTGGTTACCTTCAGCAAACAGGTGCAGGTCGAAGTCGGTTAAGCGAGGGGAACGGAAAGCATAGGGATCGTAGATAACTCGCTCGTGTTCTCCTTCTTTAATTTTTAACTGGTAGTTTGCTAGCTGTTTGGTTTCGATGGTGCATTCAAAAAAGTGAGGATGATGCACGCTCTGCATCGGATATTCTTTCCTTTCTTCAGGAAGAATAACCCACGCTGCACTAGCATTGGGTAGGTAGGCCCGCACAGCCCACACATTTTTGCCGTTGTCTTCTATCAGATGCGAACCCAGTACTTCAAAAGGATCGTGATGCTGATTCCAAACGATGCGGTTAACCTGTTCGGGAGCGATCGTGGTCATAGACATGGAGCTACCTACGTTGATTGAATAAAGTGCTTAGTAAATGTGCTTTTTAAAGATATATATATATTCTTTACATTTATTTGCAATTTTTGTCTCGTCATCGTTCCTAAGAAGGAATGGGACAGTGATTGACCTACGGACAATATCCGTGTTTTCTTGCCGTTTTCTGGTGGTTTCTGTCCTACTAAATATCTAAAAAGGGGAAAATCTGAAGCAAAATTTTACGAATGTTCAGCAAAAAAATATTTTCTCGGATTTGGGGAGATAGTTTTGGGGGAGGTGCTTGTTGCAGTTTGTCTTGTAGTTGTGCATATTCTGCAGCGGATAAGGGTTTGCCGTCTACAGGCGATCGCGCTGCTGTGATTATTTCCGTGCGCAAAATTTCTTCTGGAGTATCTTCTGGCGGTGGTAATGCCATTACCTTTGTGCTTTGATGGCCGGTCACCCCTATCCAGATACCGGTAACTACAGCTAAAATTGCCAACCTTACTGCTTTCAGTTTCATTTTTTATTTTTGATCTAAAAGTAGTTTGAATATTTTCACTTTTTAACACTAGCCCTGTTTATACCATTATTGTTGCTGCATGACCAGAACGACCGCTTGACTTGACATAAATAATTTCACATGCATGTTCGCTCCTGGCTGCTTGTGCCGTCTTTGAGCCTAAATGAGCTTGAAATTGGGACCTATGGGCGCAAAAATTTCCTTACTGCCAGTCTGCACTGTCTAAAAGCTTTAATCGTTTATCTGTTGGGTTTTTTAGTTAAAAACCGATGCAGGTTTCCTACATCGGTGAAAATGGGATAGATTTGAAGGTGGCTTTTGTTCATGCCAATGCTGAAGCTTGCGGTTTAGCAAAAATCATTCGTCCGGCAGAAGTTTGCAGCGCACTGGTAACTACTACTCGCACTTCACCACCAATGTAATTGCTGCCTTCCTCGACAACGACCATTGTGCCATCGTCAAGGTAGCCGATTCCCTGACTCGGTTCTTTACCTTCTTTGAGTATCTTCAAATCCAGGTTGTCGCCCGGTAGGTAGGTGGGACGCACGGCATTTACCAAATCGTTGATATTCAAAACAGGAACTTTTTGGACACTGGCAACTTTGGATAAGTTGTAGTCGTTAGTTAACAGGGTGCCGTTGATTTCTTGGGCAAACCGTACTAGTTTGGCGTCTACGGTGGCAACATCCTCGTAATCTACAGAATTAATTGATATTCGCTCTGAATATGCTGTTTTAATGCGGTTGAGGATTTCTAGTCCCCGTCTTCCCCGTATTCGTTTTTGATCTTTGTTAGCATCTGCTACTTGCTGCAATTCTTGCAAGACAAATTGCGGTACGATGATTTGTCCTTCCAAAAAGCCGGTTTCTAGCAGTGTTTCGATGCGTCCGTCAATGATGCAGCTAGTATCTAGCACTTTTGTACTAGCTGGTTTTAGGGTTCCTTCTACTACCATGGTTTCCACGGTATTGGGATTAATTAAACGCAACAATCCACGTCCGTGAGTATCGGCGATGTTCATCCCCGTGTATGCGAGTACAATACTGCCAACCACTGCTACTAATGGCTTTATAAAGCTAAAGTCAGTGGGAATTGGCAGCAAGAATAAAGGTGCTAACATCAAATTAGCCATCAGCAACCCAATTACTAAACCAATGGCACGAGTCAAAATGACTTCAAATGGTAGTTCCCGAACTTGTGCCTCCAGACGACGATATTCTGTTTGGAATCTCAGTCCGATCGCACCACCAAAGATAGCTGCAAAAGCAGCCACCACAAAGCGTAAAGCTTCTAGGTTCGTTACTCCCTCCAAGGCTTTGTTGGGTAGCAAATCAGTGCTGTAGAACCCTATCCCCGCTGCTGCTATAATGAATGACAAAATGATAATTGCATCAAGCATAGTGTTGTTTTTTCCTGCAACTGTGTAAGCAGACAAGGTTAAGTATTTTTTAGATCCTCACTCAAATATATTTCAGAATAATTACTGCCATAACTAAAATTTAACAGCGGTAACATCTTGCCATCATTATAACTAAATAGTCTACTGGTTTATAACTCTCATCTTTTCGTTGGAAAAGGATAAAAATTGTTAATAAACTACTAATCTTCATGTTTTGTAATTATTAAGATAATACTTTAACTGTTATTTAAAATGGGCCAAAGAGATATTGCTTTGGGTATTCCTAGTTCTGCTTACATACACATTCCCTTTTGTAAACGACGATGTTTTTACTGTGATTTTCCTGTATTTGTGATTGGCGATCGCTTGCAGGGTGAAAACTCTGGTACTATCCGCCACTACATAGAAATGTTGTGTCAAGAAATAAGCATTTCTCCTGTTTTTGGTCAACCCCTAGAAACAATTTTTTTTGGCGGTGGTACGCCTTCTCTTCTCTCCCTAGAGCAATTGCAACGAATATTAACGTTACTAACACAAAAGTTTGGCATTTCTCCCCAAGCAGAAATTTCCATGGAAGCAGACCCGGGTACGTTCGATTTAGCCTACATCCAAGGTTTATCAACAGCAGGTGTCAATCGTATTAGTTTAGGGGTACAAGCATTTGATGCAGATTTGCTGCGCTACTGCGGGCGATCGCACAACCTCGACGATATTTTTACAGCTGTAGACTCGATCCACCAAGTTGGAATTCCTGAGTTTAGCATAGATTTAATTTCCGGATTACCGCATCAAACTTTACATCAATGGCAACAATCCCTAGAAAAAGCAATCGCCCTAGGACCAACACACATATCCATATACGACCTGACTGTTGAACCCAAAACTGCCTTTGGTCGTTATTACACACCCGGCAAGGCTCCTTTGCCAACGGAAGAAATGACGGTGGAAATGTATCGTCTGGCACAGCAAATTTTAACAGCTGCAGGATACGAACATTACGAAATTTCTAACTATGCCAAACCAGGACACCAATGCCGGCACAATCGAACTTATTGGGAAAATCGCCCTTATTACGGTTTTGGCATGGGTGCTGCAAGTTTCGTGCAAGGAAAGCGCTTCACTCGTCCGCGCCAAACAAAAGAATATTATCAGTGGGTACAAGACGGATGTGTCATTGATGCTAAAGTCACATCACCAGATGAGATTTTGTTAGAAACGTTAATGCTGGGGTTGCGTTTAGCTGAAGGTGTAAATTTGAGAGATTTAGCTTCACACTTTGGGGAAAACAAGGTAGAGGAAATAAAAAAATGTTGTCAGCCATTTGTAGAAAAAGGCTGGGTAGAAATTAGAGAAGGAAGATTACGTTTGCGCGCTCCCGATGGTTTTTTGTTTTCGAATGTGATTTTAGCAAAATTATTTGCCACCTTGGCATGATAAAAGAAGCACTGCGTTCGATTTGCTTGAGAGCAGTTGGTCCTTTAGAAGTTTCTGGGAAATTTCTTTTGTAGTAACGCTGCTCAATCCACATTCGCATTTCTGCTTAAGTGAACTTATTTTCTGTTTTCCATTGTTGTTGAAGATAGTAGGTAGTAGCGATCGCCATCAGGACATTAACCTAAATACATCCGCAACTACACCACTATCATCAACTAACCTGGTTTTGGCTGGAGAGTCATATACAACTAATAGCGAAGGTACTCCAGATATATCTTGAAATAATGTCATGCCTTCAGCACGATCATCTCGATTTCCATAGGGAATTTCTTGCACTAAAAGTGGAGTATTAAGAACATTTTCTTGTAAGTGAATGCCATTTAACAAGCGGTATAGTTGTACTGGACCATCTAAATCCATTGTTGGTCCTGCTAATATCAAAATATCTTCGCCATCTATACACAAATCTCTAATTCCCAAGCCATTCAAAAATATAAAATGCTTTTTATACTCTCTTCCCTCGGGTGTAATTTTTCGTAACTTTAACAAACCTGCTTGGGAAGATTCCACTTCTATTTCCAACATTAAAGCCCAACCCCGCAGCACAGGACCCCGCAAACCCAAAAAAATACGGTTGTGATATACCGCTATACCTTCTATATCAAAGCCATTTTCTTTACCAGGAATTTCTGCTTTCACAAATAAGCCTAAATGAGGATCGTCTGCTAAAGCTTCTGTAAGCAAGTTTCCCTTTTTAGTTAATTCTAGTTTAGCAGCAGTTAGTTGCACATTTGGCTGATGAGGATGGGGACAGGATTTTTTTAACTCGCCATTGACAACAGGAATACGACCCAAAATATACCGGTTTGGTTCCGATACCACTTTGGTTAGTCTTTGAATGTTTTTGAGATCGGTTTTTTCAGTTTGTGGTTTTTTGCGTTTCCAACTGTGAGAACCGACTATCCAAAGATAGCGATCGCGGTAATCAATACCTTCTATGTCTATTTCTTCTTCCTCTGGTGCGGGTAAGTCAATAAATTCTGCAACGCGAAATCTTTTGTGTTCCGCAAAATGATTGGCCGAAACCCAATCAAGACGCTCTACTGTGGAAGTTTCATCCGTTCCCAACCACAAATGTTTTTCCGGTGTTAACGCTACTGCTGATATATCTTCTCTGTGTTCTTTGAAACCATTAGTAAATGTGAGTAAAACTTGATATAGCAAGCTTTGGTTTTCCATTTTACTTTTGTTCTCCCCAACCGCCTCTTCTGTGTATCATAAAATACTATATTAGCTAATGAGAAAAATTTTTTATTTTTTGAAATTTCAAGGATGATTATGGGAATAATTCGCATTAACTTTTCAAGCTCATAGCAGTCAAAACAATGTGAATTTTCAATCAATGCTATGATGCAGTTATTCTCTTCGCCTGTTAATATTTGTCCAAGGTGTATCAATTGCTATGACATTAGCTAGCAAACTGGATGTGAAAAATAAAGAGAAAAATTTAGGAGACTACGCTTATGCAGCAATTCAAAAACATTTTCAAAAAATTTTGAAATGGGAAACAGAAGTAAAAAAAGACAAAGATCCAGAAGCTCTACATCAAATGCGAGTAGGAATGCGTCGCCTGCGTACTGCTGTCACTCGCTTTCAGCCAGCCGTAAATTTGCCAAAGATAATTAATGATAAGAATATCAGTAAAATTGCACGCCGTCTCGGTAATCTGCGAGATTTGGATGTACTGAAGGAAACTCTCGCAAATCTTGAGCAGCAAATTTTACCAAAAAAAGAACGACAATCTCTACAAGCAGCCTTTAACGCTTTAGAGAAGCAACGCAAAAATGCACTGCTAGAGGTACGAGCAACACTTAAAGACGAACTTTACAAGTCTATCAAACAAAATTTACAAGATTGGCTAGAGCAACCAGATTTCCAACCCCTGGCATCCCTATCAATGCAAGAAGTTTTACCAGATCTGCTTCTACCAGAAGTGAGTAGTTTCTTGCTACACCCAGGTTGGTTAGTTGGAATTGAAGTAGAACATGCGGGAATTATTGTCTTACAGGAGTGGGAAGCAGAAAAAATCGAACAGGAATTAGCAGCTGGGAATGCTAGGGTTCTTCATAGTTTGCGCAAACAAGCTAAACGCCTGCGCTACCAAATGGAGCTGTTCAGTCAGCTGTATGGTGAAGGTTACACAACTTATGTCGCAGAAGTAAAAAAAATCCAGGAGATTCTAGGATCCATACAAGATAGCACGGTTTTAACCGAGTGGCTTGTGGATGTTTTTAAGTGCAAACTTGAGACTGAATTTCCCACCCTGGCTACTTTTTTAGTACAAAATCGCTATCAAATGTGGAAACAGTGGCAACCTTTGCAAAAGCGCTATTTACAAGCTAAAACCAGGAAGGAACTACACCTAGTAGTACTTAACCCTCTGTAAGACTAAATTTCTGAGCGAGCAAGCAAAAAGCGGGTAATTGGAATGCAAATATTCGCCCGTAACTTGGCAAACATCATAGAGCGAGCAAGCAAAAGTCTCTAACCCAAACAAGCAAGTAAGTTTTCTGTGCTCTGCTAGATGTTCTCAAACTCCTGAATTTATTTATGAAGACAAATCCCGAGAGTGCAAACTTTACTAAATCTCCCGCTGTCAAGTCTGGGGAATTTTACTATTGTTGTTGAGGTGCGATCCAATCAGATAATTTAAAATCTGACTTTGCTAATTTTTGGGAAACTAAAAACTGCTTTGTTCCTTCTAAAAGTTCTATTCCTCTGGGAGATAGGGGTTCTTCTGGAAACTGGGTAACAGGAAAAGATTCTTTGACCACATCAAGGGGATATCCTGATGTCTGGGCGAGAAATTTGTAATATTGTTGGGGATTTGCTTTGATATCTTGAACTGCTGCTTTTCTTATCTGATTCCACTTTTGAGGTAAGTTGGGATGTTTCGCTAAAAAAGCTTCTGTAACCACAGTCACGCTTGTACCTGGTAAATCTGGATGTTTAATAGCCACGTCTGCGACAGGAAATCCCTTTGCTTTTAGTAGGGGACCAGTTCCAATTGGTGCTGCGATCGCAGCTACATCACCCCGCTCCAATGCTGCTTGGGCCTCGCTGGGAAGAAGGTGAACTACGGTCACTTTGTCTGCAATCCCAAACTTTTGTAGCAATCCCAGCAAGTAGCGGTGCATGTAAGATCCTTTCGAGGTAGCTACTTTTTGGTTCTGCAGCTTTTCTACCGAAGACGGTCCATTTTTCTTTGCTAATAACCAAGCATTTATTCCCACCTGTTCTTGACTGATTAAACGGGTAGGAGCACCGTTAGCCCTGGCAACCAGTGCAGGTGTATCGCCGAGGATGCCAACATCTACTTTACCCGCTACTATAGCTTCGTTCAAATTAGGACCGTTGGGAAAAGTTAACTTTTGTACTTTTTCGATTCCCAATGGTTTTAATTGTGGCAGAAACTTGTTTTTATACATTGCCCAACCTATAGGTCCGGTGGGAGTTTTAGCATTATTGGTACTGATAAAAGCCAAACGCAAGGTAGAGGAATTGCCTGTGGGATGAGATGCGGTAGATTTTTGCAATCGTGTTTGCAATAGCAAAGTTTGTCTAGAATTGCAACCGGCATTAAACAACAGCAGAGAAAAAATTACTAAAACAGAGATACTGATTTTAGTCCGCTCGTCTTTTGTGCCATTTGTCCTGTGCCTGTTCATTTTCCCCTACTCGATCTTCTTGAGCAATTGGTAAGTTGCATCTTGTTGAGCTTGATTGATTTGTCCGCCACTCCAGCCAATGTTGTGGCGATAACTGCCTAAAAGTCCTGCCTCTATTAAGGACTTTTCGTCTACCGACTCTAAAGGTTCTACTTGGGGTGCAACATACAAAGCATCAGCCGGACAGTACAATTCACACATAAAGCATGTTTGACAGTCGTTTTGTCGGGCGATCGCTGGAGGAGCACCTGGTACTTTGTCGAAAACATTTGTAGGGCAAACACTCACGCAGATATTGCATTTAATACACCGGGAATTGCTGATTAGTTCGATCATCTGCAGTTAAAGTCTGGATGTTAAGGATGAGGAACTGGGAATCCCAAACAGAACCCAATTCCATGAACTTAGGCTGCAACGGGTGATTTGGTCTGTGAAATTGGCGCCGGTTTCACCCACACGCGATCTAAACCGCCACTAATCAGGTAGTGCTGCTGGTTAACGTCCTGTTGTGGATAGTCTAGGTGTCTGTGCATTCCCCGCGTTTCTCTGCGTTCGAGGGCGCTGTTGTACATCCACCGCGCTGTGGCTACCATGGCTGCAGCTTCCCGCGCTCGCAGAATTTTGCTGTCGCTGGCAACAAAACTGGTACGAATTTCTTGCCACAGTCGATCTAATCCGTGTAATGATTCCCTCAATCCCTTTTCCGTACGGAAGTAGTTGCGATCATAGGGAAAAACTTCCCCTTGAGTGGCTTTGATGATTTCCTCACTGGCAAGTTGGCCCTGACCGCCATCTGAAAATATTGCCTCACCTACAGCCTTTGATTGCCTTTGATGAACTTTGTTACCTAAGCGACGGGCAAATTCGGCAGCAGATTTTCCAGCCCAGTAACCTGAAGACAAAGCCCAAGCCGCATTGTGACTACCCCCACCTGTAAACCCACCGCAAATGAGTTCTCGCGTCGCAGCATCTCCAGCAGCATACAACCCCGGTACGGTTGTAGCACAGGTATAATCGATTATGCGAATGCCACCCGTACCGCGGACGGTCCCTTCTAGGCGGAGGGTGATGGGAAAGCGTTGTGTAAACGGATCGATTCCTGCGCGATCGAATGATAGGAAGAAATTGGGCTGTGCTTTGCGCATGTACAGCTGCATTTCCTCTGTGGCTTTGTCTAAGATGGCGTAAACTGGCTGGGTTAATAAGGTCTTGGCAATTACAGAGCGTCCTTTTTGCGAACCAGCACCTGGTATGGGTGTACCATCTTCGTATGTAAAGGTTGCCCAGTTGTAAAACAGGGTTTTGGTTACGGAAGAAAAAGCAGGTGCGATCGCATAGGCATTGGAAAACTCCATACCCGACATTTGTGCACCTGCTTCAGCTGCCATGAGGTACCCATCTCCGGTTAAAACGTTGCATCCTAGAGCTTTGCTTAAAAAAGCACAGCCTCCAGTGGCAATTACTGTCGAAGTTGCATGCACAATCCATTTTTTACCTGTTTGACGGTTGATTCCCATCGCACCCGCAACCGCACCTTCTGCATCCACTAATAGCTGCAAAGCAGGACTGTGGTCTAAAATTGTTACTCCCGCTCGTCTTATTTGCTTTCGCATCAAGCGCATGTACTCCGGTCCTTGCAGCGATCGCCGGTAGGAGTTTCCTTCCTCATCCGTGGGAAAGGGATAACCCCACTCCGCTAACAAATTCATGTTTGTATAAGTTCGATCCAAAACTCGCTGCATCCAATCCCGGTTTGCTAAAAACCCTCCTAATGCCTCCCGAGATGCCATTGCAGCTTCCCGCGCTTTTGGATCTGGTGGTACGTACCACACACCATTACCAGAGCAAGCAGCACTACCACTCGAACCACAATATCCCTTCTCAACTAAAACCACGCTAGCACCAGCAAACGCCGCGCTCCAAGCTGCCCAACTACCAGCAGGACCACCCCCAACAACCAATACGTCTGCCTGTAAATTTGGCTCAAAATTGACAACAGATGACTTTACCGACCGCAAATCATTATTGCTCATCAAATCCCTCGCTCTTATGTTCTAAATTTGCATACAAACTATCAAGACAGTCGCAATAGATTTTCGGCTACGTCAACCTATATCCAAACCGTCAACAGATTACCATTTTAAAAATTAAATACTGTATATCTATCAAGATACTGTATATTTATATTTGATCGTAAGTTTTGCACAGTTGTTCTAGAAAATCAAGAACAAATTTAATAAAAATTAAAACTTGACTGACAAAGCAGAATTTATGAAAAAGGACTTGCTTTTGTGACACAGTTTATGCGATGATGCAAACTTATCAATCTTAAATACACTAAGTCTATCTGCTTACAGTAATTAAAGGTTAGCAAAGTGCAAATAACCTGTAATTGTTTCTGCTGGATGTCCGAGCAAGCTAGCATTTACTAGGAGATAATAAACGAAAAACCGCCTTGACTGGGCGGTAATAACTCCCGACGAGAGTATGGGATAGTAATGCAAAACTTGAATTGATTTAGGGTGCAGGATTGGGATAACGAGTGTGAACTGCATTCAATTGTGTCAAAATTTCTGGAGTTAGAACGATGTTTACACTGTCTAAATTTTCCCGAAGTTGTTCAAGCTTTGTCGCCCCAATAATGGTACTAGCAACAAACCAACGACTGCGCACAAAAGCCAAAGCCAACTGTGCGGGTTTCAGGTGATGTTGGCGTGCGATTTCCACATAAGCTGCAACAGCTTCATTCACATTTGGCTTGAGATAGCGTTGTCCAAATTTTTCAAACAAAGTGATTCGAGCATTCTTTGGTTTTTGTCCTTGCAGATATTTTCCAGATAAAAACCCAAACCCCAAAGGACTGTAAGCTAGCAAACTAACATTTTCACGATAGCAAGTCTCTGCTAAAGCTGAATCGAACACGCGATTCAACAAGTTGTACGCATTTTGAATGGAAACTATTTTCGGTAATCTTAGCTGTTTGGCAACATGACTAAATTCACAAACTCCCCAAGGAGTTTCATTACTCAAACCTAAATAGCGAATTTTGCCGGCTTGAATTACCTCAGCAAAAGCTTCTAATTGTTCTGAAATAGGAACAGTTTTACGCTCAAAGTCTGGATGATATTCTGTTTGACCAAATAAAGGAACGTAACGATCTGGCCAGTGAATTTGGTACAAGTCTATGTAATCAGTTTGTAATCGCTTCAAACTATCATCTACTGCTTTTTTAATAGTGCGGCGTTCAATGTTTGTAGCACCTTCCCGCAGCCATGAAAAATTCCGACCAGGACCAGCAATTTTAGTAGCAATGATTAATTTATCTCGCTGTTGTTTTTTGAGCCATTCCCCGATAAAAGCTTCAGTTAGCCCTTGAGTTTCTCTGCGGGGCGGTACTGGATACATTTCCGCAGTGTCTATAAAATTGACGCCTTGAGCAATAGCATAATCTAACTGTTTGTGGGCCTCTTCAATAGAATTTTGCTGACCGTAAGTCATGGTTCCCAAACAAATTTACGAGACTTTTAGGTCACTATTGCCAAGTTGGTTATATTTCATATTTGACAACAATTAACTGTGGTTTGATTTACATAATATGACTAAAAGATATCAAAGATATCAAGAAAATTATCTTTTCAAACTTTTGGAAATTTTATGATGTTTTACTGATTTTATTTCCAGTCATTATTGCTCTATTTTTTTTGAAAATGATAATATTTACAATTATAAAAATAAATTGATTTGCTGTACTTTTGTATTGTGAGTTTTTCGAGAGATCGATAACTTAATTTTTCTAATCTGAATAAAAATTTTTGAAATCTAAAAAATTGAGCCAGAGAGCGTTCAAACTAGTAGCGAAACTTGGTGTTGCCGAATTATCCAGATATTGGGTGCAGTATTACGAAAATTTTGTCACAGACCCAGGAGAGTTTTTATAAATAGAAATGAGCAGAAGAATTTGGAATATATTGTTCACCGGACAAGTTGCGTTGGGGTTAATCTTATCAGCAACGACAAAAATTGTGGCTCAGGAAGTACCTGCAATTTTTAAGGAAAATATTCCTCAAGTAGCACAATCCAAACAACCGGTTGAGGAATCTCCAAGACCCTTAGAAACAACATCTCCAGTTACCTCTGTTTCTCAACTTTCAGATGTACAAGCAACTGATTGGGCTTTCAGCGCACTTCAGTCGCTGGTTGAGCGCTACGGTTGCGTTGTTGGATATTCTAACAGTACTTATCGCGGTAACCGTGCTCTTAGCCGTTATGAATTTGCTGCAGGATTGAATGCTTGTCTAGACCAAATCAATAAATTGATTGCATCATCCACAGCTGATTTAGTTACAAAAGAGGATTTAGCCAGTCTGCAAAAATTGATAGAGGAATTTCGTCCAGAACTGACGCAATTAGGAGGAAGACTGGATAATTTAGAAATCAGAACAGCACAAGTAGAAGCCAAGCAATTTTCAACCACAACAAAACTTGTTGGCGATGCAATCTTCCTGGTAGCTGATACTTTTGGTGACGCAGCGAACAACACTAGCGCTAATGATACATCAGACAACACTACTACCTTTTTTGCTTACCGTGCCAGGCTTGCCTTACAAACCAGCTTCAACGGTAAAGATCAACTCACAACTGGTTTGCAAGCAACCAACATTCCTAACTTGGGAGTATATACAGGAACCCAAATGACTCGTTTTACCTTTGATCGACAGGGTGCTTTCGCCGATAACCAACTGTTCCTCGATCGCTTGTATTACCGTTTTCCATTAGGCGACAAACTTATTGTTTGGGTAGGTCCCAGAGCTCTTCAACCAGCTGTTCACACTCCGACTTTGAATCCTTTGGTTGGTGGAATCAATGGTGCTGTCTCCCGATTTGCTACCTTTAACCCTACTATTTACCGACCAGGTTTTGATGGTGCTGGTGTAGCGTTGGCATATAAGTTTAGCAAGCAATTGCAATTAAACCTGAGTTACATCGGAGATAACTTTCAGACCAATGTACCGGCAATAGGATTTGCCAATGCAAATAACATTATATTTTCTCAATTAACTCTATCCCCTAGCAATCAGTTAGATATTGGCTTGAGCTACGTCCGCAAATACTTTGCTAGTAATACTGGTTTTAACCTGACCGGTGGTACGGGTAGTGCATTTGCAAGAAACCCTTTTCAACAAAATGCTACTACTTCCGATAACTTTGGTCTTCAATTTAACTGGAAAGTTACCAATGGTTTTAATCTGGCTGGTTGGTTTGGTTATACATTCGCCCATCAAGTCCGCGGTGGCAACAGCGATGCGACCATCGTAAATGGCGCACTTACCTTTGCTTTTCCAGATTTATTTAAGGAAGGAAATTTCGGAGGGTTTGTCGTTGGTGTACCGCCCAAAGCCATCAGTAATGACTTTAGACCCACACCTAGTGCAGCTCGTCGGGAAGATAAAGATACCTCTTTACATTTAGAGGCTTTTTATACCTACAGAGTAAATAATAATATCACTATTACTCCGGATTTTTACGTAATTATTAACCCAGAACACAATGATAACAATGCTCCGATTTGGGTAGGTGTTCTCAACACTACCTTTACCTTTTAATTAAATACTCCTGTATATCTATCGATATACTGTATTAAGAGGAGAGGGAGTTGACTTTTATGGTGAAAGTGTTTTTCAGAGGTTTAACTGTCCAGTTGCTCAATCCAAATCAACTATTTTCTGTGTTCCGTGTTTCTATAACGAAAGCTTTCTTAGCTGGATTGTGTTTGAGCTTATTTTTTGCTGCTTGTACGGCTAATAATTCTGCTAAAACTAACAACGTTACAGCAGCTGATAATCCTGGTAAGACCAAAACATCAGTAGTAAGATTTGGCTATCAAAAATCAGCCATTCTGCTCAAGAGCAAAGGAGTATTAGAAAAGCGCCTGCAACCAGAAGGAGTATCTGTAGAATGGACGGAATTTCCCGCGGGTCCACAACTTTTAGAAGCAATGAATGTCGGTAGTATCGACTTTGGACATACAGGAGAGTCGCCTCCAATTTTTGCTCAAGCTGCAGGAGCTTCCTTGACATATATTGCGGGAATTGCACCTAGTCCTGCGAGTTCAGCTATTATTGTTCCTCAGACATCTCCAATCAAGTCAGTTACTGACCTCAAAGGTAAAAAAATTGCTTTTCAAAAAGGTTCTAGTGCTCATTACCTGCTAGTACAAATTTTGGAAAAATATGGTTTGAAATACAGTGACATTAAGCCGGCCTTTCTACCACCTGCTGATGCTCGTGCTGCTTTTGTTAAGGGTAGTGTTGATGCTTGGGTTATTTGGGATCCCTTTTATGCTGCAGCTTCAAAAACAATTAATGCTCGCGTATTGATTGACGGTAAGGGAATTACAAAACAGGGAGGATATTATTTAGCAAGTCGCAAGTTTGCGGTCGAAAATCAGCAAACGATTAAAGCGATTTTGGAAGAAATTAAAAAATTAGAAGATTGGTCTAGTAAAAATAGGCAAGCTGTAGCAGAAACTCTGGCTCCTGTGTTGGGAATTGATTTGGAAGCAATGAAAAAAGCTGTTAACAGGAAGCAATTTGGAATTGTGCCAATTAATGCCGAATTAATTGCTGCCCAGCAGGAAGTTGCAGATACTTTTTATCGGTTGAAATTAATACCTAAGCAAATTAATGTTAAAGAAGCAATGCTCACACCAGAAGAATATGCAGCTTTGTCACCATCTTAGCTGTATTTTCTGAGTTAATATAACAAATGTATTATCAGTTACCTATGATTAATCCTGCTGAGTTACTGAGCGATCGCTACGGCTTTAGCATTGGCAATATACATACTTCCTGGAATGAAACTTTAGCAACACTGCTTTCCCATCGTTCCATTCGTGCTTATCTTCCCAAACCTTTGCCAGCAGGTACTTTAGAAAGCCTAATAGCAGCAGCGCAGTCTGCATCTACATCTTCTAATCTTCAGACGTGGAGTGTTGTAGCAATAGAAGACCCAGAACGCAAGGAAAAATTATCACAGCTAGCAGGAAATCAAGCGCACATTCAGCAGTGTCCGTTGTTTCTCGTTTGGTTAGCAGACTTGGCGCGTCTGACCTGTATTGCTGAAAATCTTGGCTCGCCCCATGAAGGTCTAGATTACCTAGAGATGTTTTTAACAGCAGTGATAGATGCTGCAATAGCAGCGCAAAATGCAGTTATTGCTGCTGAATCTGTGGGTTTGGGTACGGTGTATATTGGTGCCATGCGCAATCATCCAGAACGGGTGGCAAAGGTCATTGGTTTACCTCCTTACGTTTTTGCTGTGTTCGGTCTTTGTGTCGGTTATCCCGATCCAGCTGCTCAAGCTGCGATCAAGCCGCGTTTACCTCAAACTGCAGTCTTGCACCGGGAAACGTATCAGCTAGCACAACAAGTAGGCGCGATCGCCTGCTATGACAAAGTTATGAAAGACTTTTACTCCCAACGGCAGATGAACTTTCCAGGCAATTGGTCAGAGCATTCTGTCAAAAGAATAGCTTCTGCTCAATCCTTATCTGGACGTGACAGGTTGCGCGAAGCTTTGAACAACCTTGGTTTGAAACTGCTGTAATCAAACTAACTTCTTTAGTTTATGTCCTTTTCCTCCAAAGTTCTCCTCAACTGAGAATCTGTGGGATCCCTTTTGTTGACTTTTATTAAAATAATGAGATAGGGCTGTTTGGCCTTTCTGGAAAAATAAATTGTTCGAGAAGTGCCACACCCTTATCTCTAAGTTACCAGCGATCGCCGCCAACCTCTCCATTTCACAAAATAAAATTAATGTCAACTCTCTAAAAAAGTATTGATTATAAATTTTGATTGTTGCCCGTAGTTCTTTCTAGAGGAGTATACGGTTATCCACCCTGTTTTTGGACTCAGAATTTGTAATAATTGTTAAGTGATTTTTATAAAAATTAACATAACTAGTGGCAGATTTTGAGGAAAACCCCACCCATGCTCAAGTTCCATGCTTCTCAAAATTTGACAATGACCGTGCTCAACCAAGCAATTTCTATTGAGCACTATCTGCGTCAACCACAACGTTTGGTTCAAGCTGTCACTGCTCGCACCCAACTGGAGCAGCTTGGTCCATCCGAATTTCGCCTCAAGCTTCGTCCTCTGAAGTTTATGACGTTCAGTATTGAACCTATAGTAGATTTACAGGTTGTGGCTGGTGCGGACGGGACGATTTACCTGCGATCGCAAACATGTAAGATTCGTGGAGCTGAGTACCTGCAAAAGTCCTTTATCTTCAATCTTGCAGGCAAGTTATCCCACCAGAACATCGGAGCTGCCACAATGTTAAAAGGAACAGCTGACCTCACAGTGCAACTAGAATTACCACCAGCTTTACAGCTAACACCCAAGCCAATTCTCGAAACTGCAGGAAATGCCCTTCTCAACGGTATTCTTATAACTATGAAAAACCGCCTGGAACGTCAGCTGTTGCAAGATTATCATCTTTGGGTACAGACAACTACAGCAATGGGCGCAGAAGCTTCTAACGTTGTACCAATGGGAAGTCCAGTTAGTTAAATCTTGTGGAACAATTATCACAGCAGTTAAGTTGCATCTTAGCTTTCACGCCAGGGGTGCTCTAAACAGAGGGTGTCCGACTCAGCACATCGCCAATTTTGTCAACAATTTCGAAAATTTAATATTCCTCAGAAACAAAAAGATCTTCACCTGGAGTAACAATCATAACAACTTCCGGATGAAAACTAGAAGGGACAAGATCAAGCTCCAGGACAACTAATGTGATTTCGAGCACAGCGGGAGCAATCTTTAAATCAGGTATCTACTACGCCCGTCTTTTGGCAGAAATTTCTCCACGCCTCAAAACAGGAGATTTAATAAAGTTTGCACTCTCGGAATTTGTCTCCATAAATAAATTCAAGGGCTTGAGACCATGGCATTAAAAATTACACTCTTTCCTTCTGTCCCCTGCCTTGTGCCTTTCTTCTGGTAAAGATTCTAACTGTGTAATGCTAAGAAATTTAACCTCCTTGCCTTTTTAGGAAAACTATGCAAAACTATTATCAATATAAAATACTATAAATCTACCGATTTACTGTATTTAAGCTAGCCTTAAAATAAAACGAAGGCTAAGGAGTCCGTTATTTGGAAAATTTCAAGTCAGGGTAATTTGAAGTGAAACGTTGTTAGAGTTAGATACTCTTAAAGGTTTGAAGTATGCAAGAAAGATTGCAAAGGAAGTTATCTGGACGCGTCTAGGTGTAATTAACGATAGAAGGTAGGAAATTTCTTCACCACTTCATAAGACATTCAACCGGTCAAACTGAAGCAGAGTTAATACCAAAATTGCCACTAGAGTTCAGCATTTTTAGTTTGATTGCAGTCGTGTCTCGATGCAGGCAAGGTCTAAAAATTGGAGGATAATTTGGCATGGGATCTCAAGTGCGGGGAATGCATTTAAAACTCGAAGGACTAAGAAAATCCTTCGGGACAAAAACAGTTTTGCAGGGCATAGATTTAGAGGTATTACCAGGAGAATTTGTAGCGATCGTCGGTCGTAGTGGATGTGGAAAGAGTACTATGCTACGCCTGATTGCTGGATTAGATACTCCTAATGGAGGAGCTGTCTTTTTGAATGGCAAACAATCCCATGGAATCGATCCAGCAGTAAGGATGATGTTTCAAGATGCACGCCTGTTACCTTGGCAACCAGTACTGGCAAATGTGGAATTAGGATTATTGGGTTCTACATCCAAAGTACATGTAAGGCAAAATGCTTTACAAGTTCTGCGTGCTGTGGGTTTAGAAGATCGCGCTCATGAATGGCCTGCAGTCCTTTCTGGTGGACAACGCCAGCGGGTAGCTTTAGCCAGAGCATTGGCTAGTAAACCTCTATTGTTGCTTTTGGATGAGCCATTGGGCGCTTTAGATGCATTAACACGCATTGAAATGCAGCAATTGCTAGAAGATTTATGGCAGCAACAGGGGTTTACTGCATTGCTAATTACCCATGATGTGGAAGAAGCAGTAGTTCTTGCAGACCGAGTAGTTTTAATTGAAAAAGGTCTAATTGGCATGGATGTAAAGATTTCTCTACCCCGTCCCAGACAAAGGGGAGATGCGGAATTTGCACAAACAGTAGAAAAGATTTTACAGCGTGTCATGGGCAAACCAGAAAGGAACGAATACGAGCATAATCTGGAAAATGCTTTGTCGTTAACTTCGGTGCAGGGATGATACATGTAGCGAAAGCTACTTGCAATTCACGAGCAAAAAGAAAATAGAGCTATGGTGCAATACTTAGTCAAAGAAGAATTGAAAGATTGGATAGGAATCGCTTCTTCTATATCTGCTCAACTAAGCACTAATGCTGTAGAACGGGATACACAAGCAGGACTACCAGAGCAAGAAATTAAACTGTTGCGCGAAAACGGTCTTCTACCTTTGGTAGTTCCCACAGAATATGGTGGTGTAGGAGCTACCTGGATAGAAGCATTAAAAATTGTCCAATTACTTTCCCAAGCTGATGGCTCTATTGGCCAGTTGTATGGCAATCATCTTAACTTAACAACTTTGGCTCACGTAAGCGGAACTCCTGAGCAAAAACAGAGATACTACCAGGAAACAGCTGCCAACAATCTATTTTGGGCCAATGCCATCAATACGCGGGATACCAGACTGAAAATCGTTCCAGATGGCGAACACTTTCGCGTCCACGGTACCAAGAGTTTCGGTACGGGTATAGCGATCGCCGATATGCGGGTATTCTCTGCTATCCAAGACGGCGTCGAAACTCCTTTATTTTTCATTATCCCCAAAGACAGAAACGGCGTAGTTTCTCAGCAAGATTGGGATAATTTCGGCCAGCGACGCACCGATAGCAACACCTTCTCCTTCCATGATGTCTTGGTAAAAAAAGATGAAGTTCTGGGATATCCCCATCCTCCTGAACATGCTTTTTCGACATTTTTGGGAATCATCGCTCAGTTAACCAAAACCTACGTCTACCTGGGAATTGCTCAAGGAGCATTATTAGCAGCAAAACAGTATACTCTTACCCAAACTAGACCCTGGATTACATCTGGGGTAGAACGCGCCGCCGCCGATCCCTACATTCTCCATCACTATGGAGAACTGTGGACACAACTGCAAGCAGCTATTGCTTTGAGCGATCGCGTTGCAGTGGAAGTCCAACAAGCATGGAATAAAGATATCAACTTAACTTCCCAGGAACGGGGAGAAGTCGCGATTTCAGTATTTGCAGCTAAAGCCTTTGCAAGCAAAGTCGGTATAGACATTACCAACCGCATCTTTGAAGTCATGGGAACTCGTTCTACAGCTACTAAGTATGGCTTTGACCGTTACTGGCGCGATCTCCGCACCTTTACACTGCACGATCCCTTAGATTACAAGTTGCGCGATATAGGTAATTGGGTACTTAACCAAGAGTTACCACTTGTGACCCAATACTCTTAAACCACAACAACTGTTGCCGCAGTAATCTCCTCATCCTTGTCAGTTGGGCTAAAACTCCCGCCTTATTTCCTTACACTCGATTCCGCCAAAAACTTCCACATTGGACTTGATTCCGGTCCCGACTACTCTATTTCTCATCTCTACGAGAAGCCGCGCGACGCGACGCGAGCCCTCGCCGCGTCTACGCTACAGCAGCCACAAGTCTAGTCCAGTTCTCAAGGTGCTTATCTGCTCAATTCGCATTATTCGCTACTTGGCCTTATGCAAAATTTGCAAACAAAATCTCCATTCCGGCAACATCGCCGCATTACTCGCCGTTACATTTTTTTTGCTCTCGGTTATACTCTTGTACTATCTACTATCTTGTTCGGTTGCCACAAACTAGAAAATAAAACTCAGTCGCAAGTTCTTTCATCAAATAGCAAAAATAAAGTAGTACGTATAGTCCGTTCTAAACAACTCACCGCCTTAGCAGTACTGGAAAAGCAAGGCAATTTGCAAAAAAGATTGCAATCTCTCGGATATAAACTAGAGTGGCCAGAATTTGCTGCTGGACCGCAACAATTAGAAGCCCTGAATGCAGGTAATCTTGATATTGCATCCACCGCAGAGTCTCCCCCTATCTTTGCACAAGCAGCAGGAACTCCTTTGGTTTATTTGTCTGCTAATTCTCCCGATCCCAAAGCAGTTTCGCTTTTAGTTCCTCTCAACTTGCCAATTAAAAGCGTCCGCGACCTGAAAGGGAAAAAAGTAGCTTTTCAAAAAGCATCCATCGGTCATTATCTTTTAGTCAAAGCTTTAGAAAAAGAAGGACTGAAATTAACTGATGTCAAATCAGTTTACCTTCCACCCCCAGATGCAAATGTAGCTTTTAGTCAAGGAAAAGTAGATGCTTGGTTTATTTGGGAACCGTTTGTGACCAGAAACGTGCAAAAGAAAATTGGCCGGGTTTTGATAGATGGTAGTAATTTACGAGATAGCAATAACTTTTACTCCACCTCGCGCCAATTTTATCAAGAAAATAAAGAGGTAATTAAAGTATTCCTAGAGGAACTGCAAAAAGCACAAATTTGGTCTAAAAATCACCCGAAGGAAATGGCACAATTACTTGCTCCAGTAACTCAATTGGATGTACCAACTCTGGAAAAAATGCACAGAAAGTATCAATTTGAATTAGTACCAATCACTGAAAAAATTATTAAAAAACAACAAGAAGTAGCAGATAAATGGTACAGCTTGGGGCTGATACCCAAAAGGGTCAATGTGCGAGATGGTTTTTTGACCCCCGAACAATATGCGGAAATTACTCCTAAAGACATATTAGCTAAAAATAATTAGAAAGTAAATAGGAGTAGCAATAATAGAAATAGAATAACTAATTTTTGTTTGATGTAATTACTATATTTTCCATATTTAAAAATCAAAATTTTACATTTGACTGACTAGTCTTATTCGAGGAAAAAAATTGAACATTAAAAACCCTTCTTATATAGACTATGATTTATTAATTCGGAAGTTATTGAGAATCAAAAATGCATAGCTAATTTATTTTTTAAAACCAGTTATTCCTAACAAGATAGATATTAAGGAAGCTATGCTGACACTAGAAATCCTGAGTAATAAATAGCATACAGAGTTTGGAATATTATCCGTATTTACAGCTTCAGGACAGGAGTTCACGCATGAAAAATTTTTCTTCTCTTTCTGGCTATTTTCCGCACATAAAAAAGACCAAAAAACAAAAGTTACTACTTAAAATTCTCAAAAATCGCCATGTGCAATCTCTGATTCCCTGGGCTGTACCCATATCACTCATCATTGTGTGGCAAATATTATCTAATATAGGCTTGATTCCCAGCAGAATATTACCCGCACCGTTAGCTGTAGTTGGTGCTGCAATTCAATTAGCTAAAACAGGAGAATTATTTCGCAATATTGGTGTTAGTGCAACTCGTGCTGTTTCTGGTTTTTTAATTGGTGGAGGTATCGGGTTTGCTTTGGGATTGCTAAATGGAATTTCTCCTGTTGCTGAAAAATTGTTAGATACTTCTTTACAAATGCTCCGCAACATTCCCAATTTAGCTTTAATTCCTTTGGTAATTTTATGGTTTGGTATTGGGGATGAAGCTAGATTATTTCTTGTTTCTTTAGGTGTTATGTTTCCCATCTATTTAAATACTTTTCATGGAATTCGTAGTGTCGATCCGGGATTAATTGAAATGGGGAAGATTTATGGGTTAAATCCCTTGGGCTTATTTTGGCGAATTATTTTACCCGGGGCGATGTCTTCCATCTTGGTGGGTGTTCGTTATTCTTTAGGTATTATGTGGTTGACTTTGATTGTCGCAGAAACTATAGCTGCTGATTCTGGTATTGGCTATATGGCTATGAATGCCAGAGAATTCATGCAAACTGATGTCGTAGTTTTAAGTATTTTACTATACGCTTTGTTTGGAAAATTAGCGGATGTTATTGCCAGAGCACTCGAGAATTATTGGTTGCAGTGGAATCCCAACTACCTTAAGAACTAGACAAGAAGAAAAATTTAAAGTACTTTAAATCTATCGTGTTATTGTATTTATTTTTCTAGCTTCTCTACGAGAAGCCACGCGAGCGCGTGTTTACACAGGAGCAATAAAAAGTGGCATTATTAATTTCCCGTGTTCGAAAAGAAAATCGCAACCAAAGGTGGAAGCCAACTTTAGTATGGCGTGTCAAAGCCTATACAACAGTATTTGGGATTATGGTTTTGACATTTACTAGTTTGGGCTTTTTATACATTTATGAGTTGGGGAGTGAGTTGCTAGCAGCAATCAAAAAGGGTAGGGCGGAAAATCAAGAATGGGAGAGTTTACAAAGCAAGTGACGGAATTGCAAAAACTGGGGATTGTTTTTCATGCGATCGCACTCGCCAGGTACTGAAAATAGAGACAGAATTTATCTAGTCTGTGTACACAGTTATGCAAGCAGCGTCAGGTTTATTTTGCAGATATGGCTGTATCAAATTTTTTTGCTAAAACACTCCAGTTTCGCTTCTAGTAGCATTAAATTTGCTAGATAGCTACTGGAGTGGTTGATTGTGCTGCTACTGATTGTATTGTTAGCTGGTGCAAGAAGTACTTGAAGTTTGGTTTTGCTTGTAGCGAGCACGCTTTGTTGGGATTACTGTAGTTTCTACAGCTTGCTTATATGCGTTGTGCACCTGGTTGATTATTTGAGACTACAAAAGAAGCTAGGGTGCTGATAGAAGCATTTTGTTCGGTAATGCTTGACACTACCCGGTAGTCACTTTGCCAGTAATGACGGTTGAGGTAGCAACGGACGTAACCTCGGAAAGCACCGTCAAAAAACCTGGTATGGGGATTACCGCTCAAAGCAGCTTGTACTGGAGCGATAAACTCGGTGGGAAAGTTCGAAGAAATTGAAGTTCCGACGAACTCAGTACCCACGGTAGCTGAGGATGGATTAGTAAAGTCAACTTTGAGATCGTGTACCCAACTAGAGTGGATATCTCCACTAATGACAATTGGGTTTGAGGGTCGGCGCTGTTCTAAAAAATTAAGGAGCCTTTGGCGCGCGGCGACATAACCGTCCCACTGGTCCATGTTGAATAATTCTGTTTCTGGACGGGAATCGAAGTCGAATTCAGCTAACATGGTTTGCTGAGCGATCGCATTCCAGATTGCTGGCGATTTGTCTAATCCTCTCAGCAGCCATTGCTCCTGCTGCGTACCTGTCATAGTAGCATTGGTATCAAAGACTTGAGGACAGCGGGGCTTGAGTCCGTCACCGCAGGGTTGGTCGGTACGGTACTGGCGGGTATCTAATACGTGAAATTGTGCTAAGTCGCCAAAACTAAACCGTCGATACAACTGCAAATAGGGACCTTTGGGCAGCGAAGACGGACGCAGTGGCATGTGCTCGTAGTAAGCTTGATATGCATTGGCTCTTCGTACTGCAAACGCGGTCTGGCTTTGGTTTTCTTCAGGTATGAAGCCAGCATAGTTATTCTCAACTTCATGATCGTCCCAAGTGACAATCCAGGGAAAAGCAGCATGAGCAGCTTGTAAATGGGGATCGCTCTTGTACAGAGCATGACGGTTGCGATAGTCAGTAAGGGAGACTGTTTCAGGACTGTTATGCTGGCGTGGTCCACCCGGCAATGGACCGTATTCGTAAATATAGTCGCCCAGGTGAACGACAAAATCTAAATCCTCTTGTGCTAGATGTTGGTATGCTGTATAGTAACCGTTTTGCCAATCTTGACAGGAGACAAAGGCAAAGTTCAGTTTGGGAATAGGGGCAAAGAATGCTGCTGCTGTGCGGGTTCTGCCAATGGGACTGAGTTCGTTGCCTGCTTGGAATTGATACCAATACCACTGTCCGGGTTTGAGCCCGCGTACTTCCACGTGTACCGAGTGTGCTAACTCTGGAGTCGCTATTGCTTTTCCGCGCTGGACAATCTTTTTCATTTTTTCGTCTAGGGCAACCTGCCACCGTACCATAACGTTTTCTGGTGGCATTCCCCCTCCATGCAGGGGATCGGGAGCTAGACGCGTCCACAAGACAACGCTGTCCGGTAATGGCTCGCCAGAGGCTACTCCGAGACTGAATGGATAAGCAGAAAACCTGGGTTTTGCCATCACAGGGCGCAATCGACTAACTAGTGTTAAACCTGTTAGCAATCCCGCGCCTATTAAAAAACTCCGCCGCCGACATCGAGTTTTGAGTAAGCGATCGCTTTGTATAAGCTCCATTGTTGTAATTTTGTCTCTAAGGGTCGCTGCAATAGGCAATACGAAGCTATCAAGCCAAACCCAAGTAGAAATTAAGAACACGTTAAAGTTAACTGCTCGACAGCTTAAGCAAACTACCAAGCAATTAACTACTGTTAGGGTGCAAGCAAAATTGAGGTACTCGTGCAGGCGGCAGTGTCTTAGTTTTTAGTCTTGCATTCTTAAGCGATAACTAATGGTGGGGTGTAGGCAGAAGAATCTCCGTTGATAGCTTGGCTGCGTTGACCATCAATGCTGATGGGAACCTCACCAGCAATTGTCACTCGTTGCACGCGGCGGGGCTGGTCGCCATAATCAGCGATCGCGTAATGTTGAGTAGCACGGTTATCCCAGAATGCAACATCCCCAACTTGCCAACGCCAGCGAACCGTGTTCTCAGGACGTGTTATGTATGACTGTAACAATCGAAGAATATCGGTTGATTCTGTTGTTGATAAACCGCGAAACTGGCGAACAAACCCACCAAGAAGCAAACTGCGCTCTCCAGATTCAGGATGAACGCGCACAACTGGATGTAAGGTCTCGTATACAGTTGAAGTGAAAACATCTCGGTATGCTTTGACTTCTTCAGGAAGATCGATAGGTGTGACGTAGTCAAAAGCATTGCTGTGTACTGCCCAAAGTTGGTCTGCAAGATTGCGCAAATGAGTTGGTAAATCTTGGTATGCAGTAACTGTGTTTGCCCAAATGGTGTCGCCTCCTTCTCGAGGGATAACAAGCGCCCGTAATATAGAACCAAGGGGAGGACGATCTACAAAGGTGACATCGGTATGCCAAGTATTGGCGCGATTGACAGTTCGACCATAATCCAGATCAAGAACCTGCGGGTGATCTGGTAACGACGGTACCGTTGGATGAGCTGTCGTAACTTCGCCAAACTGTCGAGCAAAGGCAACCTGTCCCTTAGCGTCTAGCTGCTGGCGACGGAAGAAAATTACCTTGTATTGAATCAGCGCTTTGCGAAGTGAGGCAATAACTTCATTGCCAAGCTCAGCACTCAGATCGATACCTACAATTTCAGCTCCTATACGTCCTGCAATTGGTTGAACGTCAAAGTATTTAAAACTCATATGTTTGTATCTCCCCAGAGCTTTTACTAGTTCTTTCCGCAAGCCTTTGAGTAGCAAGCACTTGTCAAGTGTTTCTTTACAGTCTGTTGCTATTCCGTGTCAGAGTGAAAATTTCTAAACTTTATCTCTGCCACAATTTGCCACTGCAAAAAATACTGTAAGTCTATCAATAAACCGTATTTTTTAATGTAAGTAGGTTACCATATAAATTCTTTAGAAATCAAGCACTTAGTTTGTAGTAAGCACTTCGGTGCTGGTTGGTATCAGTGGTTGCACGCTTGTAGTAAGGACAAAGTGTGCTTTTTAGAAGACGAATTTACAAGTACTAAAGTACTTACTACTAACCTATTGCTGGTTGATACTAATCGCTTAAGTGGTGGTTACAAGTCCGTTATTGAGTTTGGCAGTCACAGTTGCAAGCTTGCTACCTAGTTCCAGGATAGCTTCCTGTTGTGCTCGCTCGCGTAAATTGCCATTTTCATCAAAAGCCTGGGATGCATTGCTAATAGCTTTTTGGTCTGGTAAGACTAAAACCCCGATATTGCCGAGAATAGAGCGGACATGAATCAATCCTCGCAAACCGCCCAATGCTCCAGGAGAAGCACTCATCAAAACTGCTACTTTCTGTTTGAAACATGCTAAAGGAGGTTCATCTGGTTCGGGACGGGAGGCCCAATCAATAGCATTCTTCAGCAGTGGAGTAATGGAACTGTTGTATTCTGGACAGGCAATTAGAAATCCTTGATGTCCTTTCATTAATGCCTTAAGTTTGCGAGCATTTTCTGGAAGACCTTCAGCTGCTTCCAAATCCTGGTCGTATAGGGGAAGGGGAAGGTCGCGAAAATCTAAATAGGTAACTTCTGCACCAGCTGCTTTGGCTCCTTGGGCGGCAATTTTCACCAATTTTTTGTTAAAAGAGTCTTTTCGAGCACTCCCAGCAAAGGCGAGGATTTTAGTAGCGATCGCAAGTTTCTCTGTTTCAGGGCTCATACATTCCCAACCACTAAGATAGCGCAAAAAAGTTATTGATCGAGAGTCTTAGTCTCGCACCTAACTAGGTGCTAATCACTTCATTTATATTAATTGAAATCATTATTTCTATCAGAAAGCGAATTAGTAATGTGAATCAATCCTGTAAGGTTTGTAATTTGCTTGAGCTTGTCAGGATTTCCGATTGTGTGGATGCATCGAATGCAGCTATCCCCAATATCTGAGGTTACGTCCATAAAAATCACCTTCTCTACGAGAGTTGAATAACAATTCACGTGTCAAACAGACTTACCAAGTAATGTATTATTTTTTTTATTATTTACAGTATTTTCAACTAGCCATTCTAAAGGGCGAGGCTGGAAGCCCAATTCACGTTTGGCTTTTGCATTTGAGACACCTCGTAACTGAGTGCCGTAAAAGACAAATTTTGCACCACCTGCCTTCAAAGCCTGTTCCACTGAGACGTGGATAGGCGGTGGAGCGTTGAGCCAGCGAGCATAAGCTGGAAGCCACACACTCATCTGCAAAGGTTGCTCGTCGGCGATGATGTAAACGCCAGGATTACCCTGCTCGACTGCTTTAGCTGTGGCGATCGCTGCATCTTCAACATGAATCCGCGACCAGACGCCTTTTCCATTTGCAACGATAGGAAACTGTTGCTGACGAACTTGTTTGGCAATATCTCCATCGGGAGCGTACCAAGTACCGGGTCCGTAGAAGAAGCCGTAACGCAGAACAATTCCTTCTAAATTCGGTACTGCAAGTAAGCGACGTTCAATTAAGGCGATAGTGCGGATACCGTCTGCGATCGCAGTTGGTGCATCAAGGGCCAAGCTTGTTTCCTCATCTATCTGCCAATCCTGGACCGGGAGCTGCCCAAAATGCAATTGACTGGAAAATGTATCGCCGCACGCCAGCTGCTTGCGCTGCTGCCAGTACATTTCCCCCTCCTTCTCGACGCAGGCGATTGTTTGCTTGTGCTGCTGCTCGCATTGACTCTTGAGTGTAGGTTTTAGGCAGACAAGTGAGTTGTTCTATCGCTACTTTTGGCTGAATGCGGTGAATGGCATTGTTAATAGCGCCAGTTCAAACACGTTAGCAACAACGACTTCTACACCCTGTGCAGCCAAGGTCTGGGCTTTTTCTGGAGAACGGGTCAAGACCACCACATCGTATCCTTTCTTAAGTAATTGCTCAACTAAAGGACGACCGATCGCTCCGGTTGCACCTGCTACAAAAATTTTCATATCCAAATACCTGGAAATATCAAGTATTCATAGCTAAGACGAAGGGACATTGTTGTTTGTGACAGTTATGGATGGAAAAGTGGTGGGTATTTCCACTAAGACAGAGGCTATAAGGGCGCTTAAGCCTGCTAGATGGCAGAAAAATCTTGCCAGGTGCGAATATTCCCACTGGTTGCGTAACTGTTGCCAATTTGTCGGTATTGATGTGGGTGTGGCTTTGCGAAAGATAATATTTGCTGGTTCGGTAAAGGCGAAGAAAATGACTGGAAACGCCAGCAACATAAATCCCACAGCTAAAAGCGTCAGTGGCAATGCTTTTGATGTTTGCGCACTAAAATTGCCAGGGCGATCGCTGCAAGCGGTGCAAGCACTTCAATGAATGCACCAATGTTTGGCGGTCCAAAAGCTACATACAAACTGTTTTGCAGCATAACGTCAAGCCAACCAGGATACTGCATTTTCGCCGGGAGTTCGAGGGCGTGACAAAACGCCATTCCTGTCACTAGAGCCGACAAAACGATGGTTAGCAAGCGCCAAATTCTTAAAAACATGATTGAGTTTCCTCCCATGATTTTTTGGCTAAAACACAGAATCCTTGTTGTGTCTCGACGAAAGTTATCTCTGTAAATCCAGCTAGCTCCAGCGTTTCCAGCAATCCAACTTTTGATTGTCTAGACTGGGGGGTAAATCCAAGCGCAATCTTGCCACCCGCCTTGAGCACCCGACGTATTTCTTGCAGTCCAGCCATCATAACATCAAACCAAACTTGCATCGAGTTGATTGTTAATGCTTTATCAAAAGTGCGATCGCTAAAAGGTAGTTGTTCGACCGACCCATGTTGAAGTTGAACCAAACCTGCTTTGATTGCTTTTGCATTTCTCGATGTAGCTTGTGCAACCATTTCCTTAGAAACATCTATTCCCGCTATCAAACCTCTTGACGCCGCACCTGCTAACATTTGAATTCCCACTCCAGGGCCAAATCCAACTTCTAGCACCTTGTCTTGTGGTTGAACGTCTAGTAAATGAATTACCCGCTGAGTAAAATCGTGTTTGGTGTGAGCTAAAATTATGCCACCCAATCGACCCAGTACTCCCTTAGGGCGTCCAAACATCCGCATGAGCAGGCTATCCGCAATTCCCAAATACAACTTTTGCATGGCTTGGGGGGAAAATCAGTCATACTCTCATAATGACAACTAATTGTCATTTTGACTATTAATTGTTATTTATGGAAATATTTATGGAAAATCAACTTTTGTAAATGCTACAGGCAATGACAAAGCAAGCAATTAAAAGAAGCGAAGCAAAAGCTGCAATGGAAGAATTAGTCATCGAAATTGTGACAACATTTTTTCTCCTACGGGCTGAAGGAATGCGAATTGGGGTAGTTTCGCCCTCGGGAGAAGGTTACTGGAGTATGTTGCGGATTTTGAAGATGAATGGTCCGCAAACGGTACCGCAGATTGCACGGTATCGTTATGTACCTCGTCAGAGTATTCAGAAACTAGCCAATCAAATGCTCCAAGATGGAGTGATTGAGTTAATCAACAATCCTGCTCACAAGCGCTCGAAACTGTTGCGTCTGACTCCCAAAGGAGAAGCTGTTTTCCAAAAATTGAGCGATCGCTTTTCCTGGCTGTGCGAAACTCTAGCAAAACGGCAAGATGCAGTTCAGTTGCAAAATGCAGTGGTTGTCGTAAAACACCTGCGCGAGCAACTCAAACAGATGCTAGAGCAAGAGAATCAAATACATAGTAGTCAAAATGACTATAAATGTTCGTAGTTTATAGCAAGTACTTAAGTACTGACTAGAAACTATGTGTTTAAAGTATTAGTTGCTTTTACAATTAAATTAAGTTAACTCTGGTTAACATGCTTAGTATTAATTTTGGGTTGAGTATTAACCAGAATGGGAATTTTAATTGCTGAGCCTAGAACCTATATATTTTGTTATGTAGTCTGTTTGCTAAATTCTTGGTTAGATACCTGTTTGGGTTGACTGTAATTTTCTATAATTTGCTCGACGACATTTCTGTAGACTTGTGCAAATTTCTCTCTTGTATGGTTGGCTCTTGCATATTCCCATGCTTTGTAAGACATAGTTTTCAGTTGTGGAGCAGGTAGATTGGAAATTCTTCTTACTGTTGCTTTGATTTCTTCAATCGAGCAAATTTTTAGAATCACTCCGAAGTCATGAACATCTACACCTGTTTCGTAGCTGATGATGGGAATTAATCCACTATGCAAGCAAGTTATCACTGCGCCTGATTGTCCTTCGCAACCAGAAGGATAAACAAGACCCAAGCATTTTTTTGTTAATTCTAAAAAATCAGGACTGGTAACATCAATCCACCCATATGTATGAATGTTAGGTGTTTCATAAAGTTCTTTATAAAAAGCTTGTTCAAATGCTTTATCATCCTGAATTGGTCCACAAACAGTAAGGTGAAAATCTGACATCTCAGCAAAAGCGTCTAAAACTAAGTCTAATCCTTTGAGAACTAGCGCGCCGCTTCCTAACCACAAGAAATGCTTCCTTACAACCTCAAAATCTTTATCCTCTGACCAAGGATAAACAGCTGGTGCAGAAATGGGAATGCGATACATTGGTTTGTTAGCATATTTATATGTGCTTTCGGTGAAATCATTTCCCAAAACAGTAGCGCAATCTGCGTATTCAATTCCCAAGTTGGGAACCTCATAACGTTGTGGACGAAGAGTTATACCTTTGCGTTGCTGTAACTGTAGAAGTCTGGTACATTCAGCGGCATTTCGAAATATCATATTCGCAATATCAGCGTGAAAAATTTTCACGCAATCTTGATTGATGAATGGTGAAAGAGATTCCAGGCGATCGCGAATGTCAATGAAAAAAGCATACTTTTTTTTTGGAATGAATTTATGGTTATGGAACTGGATAACGTCAACACTATAACCAAGATCTAAAAAAGTTTGTGCTATTTGCCTAACTTCCCAGTGCCAAGTATGATCGTGAGGCAGTGATTGACCAGGTTTGACACAAAAAGGTTCAATACGATACGACAAAAGAACATTTCCCTTAGAAGTTTGTTGTGGTTTTAGTGAAACCACTCTAAAACATTTCATATACTTAATACGAGCTTGGATCTTTTGGAATAAAAAATTTATCAAATTCTTCACCGGCTCGATTATTTTTTTCATTCCATCCACCTGTAGTTCATTTTTTCATACTATTTTGATGAATTTGAGATTATAATTATTCCATCATCCTTCTATTTTCATAAAATAAATCTTCCGCACGATTAGATTGATTATTTTGATTTTTAATAATTATTAGCTGTAATATTGACACAATCACTAAGGTCAGAAATGGAATTACTGTACTGATAGTGAAAAAAGGCCATCTTCTCAAAGCACCCAAAAAAACTTTCAAATTAACTTCTTTAAAATTTTTCACTATCATTTGTCTGCAAAATTGTTTAGAGTATCCGTTTTCCTCTAATTTCACCAAAACTTCAGGAATATGCTTGTATTGCATCAATAATGCAGACTTTGGTTCTTTCTGCCAATAACTAACACCTACTATACATTCCAAGTAAGTATTTTTAGTTACAATTACTTTGCCGTGAGCAGCACAATATCCTGCTAAATATGCTAAGAAGATCCAATTGCTATCAGCATTATTCCATATTTGCAGACCGCGTTTCACCACATCAGTACGGTAAATTGTAGCAGTCAGAAAAATGACAGCCCCTACACTTTTCCGAAAACAATGTTCAAATGTTGCTTTACCGTCACTGCAGCCATCTTCGCAATCTATATCAAACCAACGATTGCCAATAATTGTCGGTGGATGTACTGGTTCTCCTGTAATTTTATTACGACCAGAAAAATTAAGAAATATTAATGATATTTTTTCGTCTTGTTTGAGTTTGGTTAAAACATAACTGACTGCAGTGTCGTGAATTGGATCGTCGTCACCTATAGCCCAAACGTATTTAGTAGTTGCAGATTTTAGGCAATAAGCAACGTTTTTTAGTACTCCTATATTTTGTTCGTGCCGGTTTGTTTTAAATGTTAAGTTACTAAAAATAGCTTGCCATTTCTTAATTATTTCCGGAGTGTTGTCGGTAGAACAATTATCAGAAACTAGTATTTCAATATCTGACTCAAAGCCTTTAGTTGCTTCAGCAAGCCATGCTAGCTGTTTGTCAAGTAAATGAGCACGATTAAAGGTAGGAATAGCAATGGTGAGCAGCTTGTTCATATTTGGTATCGAGTCCATCAGAAATTATTGTCAATTATTTCTTAATTGATTACGCAGTTAAAGTGAAAACATTGGCAGGAGGACGACAAATTTGTACTTCCGGAATTGGTATAATAAATTGTCCGCCCCACTGGTCAATAAATGCAATTTGTTCCATGATTTCTTCTTTGAGATTCCAAGGCAAAATCAGTACATAATCTGGTTTGGTTTCTAGAAGTTTTTGAGGATGGAATATAGGAATATGTGTTCCAGGTAAAAATAGCCCTTGTTTATAGGGATTGCGGTCTACTGTATAATCAATAAAGTCTGTGCCAATACCGCAGTAATTCAACAGAGTATTACCTTTTGCTGGCGCACCGTAGGCAGCAATGGATTTATTTTGATCTTTGGCATGAATCAAAAAAGCTAGTAGTTTCCGCATTGTTTTTTTGACCTTTTCTCCAAAGGCAGTGTAAGTTTCTAATTGATCTAATCCGGCGGCAATTTCCTTGATTTTTAGTTTAGTAATGCGCTCGCTAATTTTTGGAAACAGAGCATCCTCATGTTTTCCATATATCCTCAAAGAACCACCATGAGTTGGTAATTCCTCTACGTCAAAGATTGTTAGCTGATGTGCTGCAAAAATCTTTTCGACACACAGGAAGGAAAAGTAAGAAAAATGTTCGTGATAAATCGTATCAAACTGATTCTGTTCTATTAATTGCAATAAATGGGGAAATTCCATTGTCAAGATACCATTCGGCTTGAGAATTATTTTTATTCCTTGAACAAAGTCATTCAGCTGAGGTACGTGAGCCAAAACATTATTACCTATTAATAAATCTGCTTTGATACCTTCTGCAACTAATTCCCGAGCCGTCTCAGTACTAAAAAACTTAGTAATGGTAGGAATACCTTTTTGTATAGCTACTTTGGCTGTATTTGCAGCTGGCTCTATGCCTAAAACTGGAATACCTTTTTGATGAAAAAACTGTAATAAATAACCATCATTACTAGCAATTTCAATGACTTGATGGCTAGAATTTAATGTTAGTGTTTTTAACATTAATTCTGTGTAATTCTTGGCGTGTTTTAGCCAGCTTTCTGAATAAGAAGAAAAGTAAGCGTAGTCCCCGTCAGCAAAAATATGATTCGGTGATTCGTATTCTTCTAGTTGAACTAAAAAACATTGTTCGCAAATATATGTGTGAAGAGGATAAAATTTTTCTGGTTTATTTAACTGTGCTTGACAGAGGTAGTCATTTGCTATTGGTGACATACCTAAATTGACAAATGTGTGTTTTAATTCATTTCCACAAAAACGACAATTACTAGCCATGCAAAGCCTCCCATAATGAAAATATGATGAATTTCATTGCTTATGTCAATTGCACTTGGGTTGCTGAGAATATCAAAATTTAGCTAGCAACCCGAAAAAAGGTGTGCAAAATTATGAGCTATTAATGCAGGTAATAGCTAGGGAAATTTTTTGATGCTTTTTTCAATAGCAAGAAAGTTCACCTCTTTGAGTGCACGCTTTCTGGAATGTGCAAAGAGTGTATTAACTTTATAAATGCTGTGATTTTAAAACTACTGCATTTGCAAGACAATGACTTTTTCTTTATCTACGAGTAAAGAGAAATTTTCTCTAACGTCAAAAATATTTGCTTGCAAATTAAATACTAGAAATACTAGATTTTCATTAATTCTATAGTCCTTCCGTTGTTTTTTTGAGAGTTTCGTAGGTTTGGTGAAAAAATGAGCTTACAGTCACAAATAAAAAAGATAATATGCCCTAAAAATTAGCTCAAATCAAACAAATTTTTAATATTTGTTTGAGCTTTGTTGGCAATTTCTATTAGTATTTACATGTACTCAATCTATGGTACTTATGTCATGTACCACTAGTGAGTAAACATGTAAGGTAGGTATATCTAGTTATGCACTTATGCACTTAATATTAAGTGCATTCTTTGCTGGGAATCATGAAGATTTTATTATTCAACGGTAAAGATACAATAAAAAGCCGGTTGCAGTTTTAGATTTTACTTGACATCAAAGAATTTTCTCGGTAAAGGCGGGTTGATAGTATAAATTTTTGTAGTTACGAGCGTTTTGTGTTTTCAAGCCCGCACCTTTATGAAGCTACTTTCAATGGTAGGGGATTATTTGCAAAATGATAATGTACATGCAACAGCGATTACCATTAAATTTACTTACTCTACTAACTTCACTCAGTACTAAAGTACTTACTACTAACTTGAGCGATCAGGTTTTTAGAACCGAGAAAATACTATTACCTTCTTTCGATAATGATTTTATAATTTTACTTATGAAAGTAAGTACTTGCATACCATGTGATGGGGAAAGTAAATCGAGAAACAGTTCCGACGCGCGATCGCATCCTGGAAGCAGCAATCAAAGTTTTTTCACAAGAGGGTTTCGTGGGAGCAACGACTCGTGAAATAGCTCGAGTGGCGGGGGTGAATGAAGTCACGCTATTTAGGCATTTTCAGAGCAAAGAGCAACTATTGGCGGCGGTTGCTGAGCATATTACTGCACTGAGACTAGAAGCTCTGTCTCATCAGTATGAGTGGACCTACGACTTGCGTCGGGACCTTTTGTACTATGCAAAAATCCACGACGACATGCTTGAGGAATACCAAGCACTGTTTCGGATGTTTATTGGTGAAGCGCAACGTCATCCTCGAGAAGCACTTCAGGTTCTTCAGCAATCATTTCAACCTTGGCGTGAAAAGTTAATCTCCTATTTACGTTCTTGTGTGGAACGAGGAAGTATTCGTCCTGATGTCGAGCTTTTATTAGCGGCGGATCAATTTACGGGAATGCTGTTATCGGGAATGATTCGCCGTCATGTTCTTCCAACTGCGAGAAATTATAGCCGCGATCGCTACGTTTGGGAGTGCGTGGACATATTCATACGCGGAATTGGAACAGCAGCAGTTACCTCTGATTCTTCTTCATCTTATTTCGGAGGTAATTCTTGAGTGCTTGACAGATGGGATACAACTGGGACGCTCCTCATTGCATCAACCAACAGAAACAATCGCTTTGAAATTTGATTATGACTGCATCTTCTGCTCACTCTAGTTACATTCGAGGACCGCTAAAGTGGGCGATCGCCCTAACGGCTTCCCTCGGTGCTATTTTAGAAGTAATTGATACCAGTATTGTTAACGTTGCCCTAACGGACATGCAAGCGACCTTAGGGGCGACTGTCACTGAAATTGGCTGGGTAGTGACAGGTTATGGAATCGCAAACGTAGTTTTAATTCCCCTATCCCCATGGCTGGGAGATTTCTTTGGTAAAAAAAATTACTTTTTATTTTCGATGGCGGGATTTACCGTTGCTTCCGTGTTGTGTGGTTTATCAAGCAATCTACCCATGCTAGTGATAGCACGGATCGTTCAGGGTTTATGCGGAGGAGGACTGCTGGCTAAAGCTCAAGCCATTTTATTTGAAACTTTTCCACCAGCAGAACAAGGCATTGCGCAAGCGGTGTTTGGCGTGGGAGTAATTTCTGGACCTGCTATTGGTCCCACCTTGGGGGGTTTTCTCACCGATACGTGGGGTTGGCGTTGGATTTTCTTTATCAATCTACCGATTGGAATCGTCGCCGTGATGATGGCGATAGTATTTTTACAACCGGACTCCAAAAAACTTTCCCACAGTCAACAACAAGTAGATTGGTTGGGAATTGGATTGTTGTGTATTGCCATTGGTAGTTTGCAAACATTTTTAGAAGAAGGAGAAAAGGATGGGTGGTTTGAATCGAGTTTGATCGCGAAGTTGGCGATCGCAGCTGGTGTGGGGTTAGTTTTGTTTGTTTGGCGAGAGTTGAGCACTGCAGCTCCTGCAGTTGACCTGCGGGTGTTGCGCCACAAGTCACTGGCAGCAGGCAGCCTTTACTCTGGTATTTTGGGAATGGGACTGTACGGAACATTATTTGCCGTACCGTTATTTGCTCAGGGAATACTGGGATTTTCAGCTACTCAAACCGGTTGGTTGCTAGCTCCGGGAGCGCTAGCTTCGGCTATCACGATGATGCTGCTGGGTAAGATTTCCACCAAGATCGATGCTCGCATTCTGATTGCTGTTGGTGCAGCAGGCTTAAGTATAGTTATGTTTGACCTAGCAAAAATCACGCCTCAAACGGGTAGCGATAGTTTATTTTGGCCCCTACTTTGGCGCGGAGCAATGACTGTTTTGATGTTTCTACCATTGAGTTTAGCAACCCTGGGAACTCTACCTAAAAAAGATATATCTGCTGGTTCCGGCTTTTATAATTTAACCCGCCAACTTGGTGGTAGTATCGGTATTGCCATTTTGACCACCTTGCTAGATCGGCGAGAAACTTTTCATCGAAACATACTGCTAGCAAAACTGACTCCTTACGATTCTGAAACGAACCAGCGTCTGAACGCACTCGCCGAACTGTTTCAAAGTCGTGGTTTCGATGCTGCTACTGCACAGCAACAAGCCATAGCATACCTTTCGCATTTGGTAGACCTGCAAGCAACTATTTTGTCTTATGCTGACATCTTTCGATTTGTTGGTGTTGTCTTTCTGTGCTCGCTGCCGTTATTATTGTTCCTAGGTAAAGGAGCGGGGACAGCAAAAGCACCCCTAGGTCACTAAGAACAGCAGTATCGCCAAAATCTGGTTCGTGGGCAAGGAGAATTGTACTGCCTTTGTCAGATAATTACTGCAATACCAGATCCAAGCGCTGTTTGTCCAAACACACGTCATCTACGTCTGCAATTTGCAATGTGGCATGACCCCGGTGCAAGCTATAAACAGCATTATGAAGCATGATAATACCGATTTGCGTTATGGCTTGGTCGATAGCTTATAGATGTGCTTCCCAGTCATGGTTACCGTTCGCCAAGCGAACCGGATGGCATCATATGCCAGGTGTGGTAAAGTTAAATGCAAGGATTTAATTTCAATCCAATTTGGTTAAATCCAGCAAGCGTACAAAAAAGCACAAAAGACCAAGCAAAAACCAACTCTGAAAAATTGCCAGGCAAATTTACGGGCTTTTTTTAGCATTAGACTTTTTCTCAAAGCCCAATCTCCATTCCTTGTAATTGCAATTGCACTGACTATCACAGTAGCGATCGCCAGCTAAATCAATAAAAATTTTTGGTTCCCAATTTGTTCTTCAAGGACAAACACAGAGTCATTACTAGCAAATGTAGGTTCTAGCTAAAATAAAGATTTGCAGCATTTTACATCTGAACCTATGAGACTTCCTGTTGTTGCTGTTATCGGTCGCCCGAACGTGGGAAAATCCACTCTAGTCAACCGTCTGGCAAAAGAACAATTTGCTATTGTTTATGACGAACCAGGGGTAACGCGCGATCGCACCTATCTACCTTGTTTTTGGCGCGATCGCGAGTTTATGGTCGTAGATACAGGTGGTTTGGTATTTAACGACGACACTGAATTTCTACCACTCATTCGCCAACAAGCAGCGATCGCGCTTTCAGAAGCTAGTGCTGCTATTTTTGTTGTCGACGGTCGCAGCGGTCCCACAGCAGCTGATGAAGAAATTGCAGAATGGTTGCGACAACAATCCGTACCTGTTTTGCTAGCTGTTAATAAATGCGAATCTGCAGAACAAGCTTTAATTCAAGCAGCAGAATTTTGGCATTTGGGATTGGGTGAGCCTTATCCCATCTCTGCCATTCATGGTAGCGGAACGGGAGAATTGCTGGATGCGCTGATGAATTATTTACCACCAAGTACGGAACTACCGGACACAGATGAAATTAACGTCGCAATTGTAGGACGTCCGAACGTCGGTAAATCCAGTTTATTGAATGCTTTGGTAGGCGAGCAAAGAGCAATTGTCAGTCCCATTTCCGGTACTACCCGGGATGCCATTGATACCTTTATAGAACGCAACGGACAAACTTACCGTTTAATCGATACCGCAGGAATTCGCAAAAAGAAAAATGTTGAATACGGTACTGAATTTTTTAGTATTAACCGCGCCTTTAAAGCAATTCGCCGCGCCGATGTGGTTTTATTGGTAATAGATGCCCTTGATGGCGTTACCGAGCAAGATCAAAGATTAGCTGGACGAATTGTGGAAGAAGGACGAGCTTGCGTAATTGTCATCAATAAATGGGATGCGGTAGAAAAAGATTCGTACACTATTTACGACTACGAAAATCATCTGCAACAAAGGCTGCATTTTACTGAATGGGCAGAGAAAATATTTGTTAGTGCATTGACTGGACAAAGGATAGAAAAAATTTTGGAGCTGGTAGATACTTCCGCCGCAGAACACAAACGCAGGGTCACCACCTCAGTAATTAATGAAGTTTTGGAAGAAGCAGTGCGCTGGCATTCTCCACCAGTTAGTCGTAGCGGCAAGCAAGGTAAAATTTATTATGGTACGCAAGTCAGTAGCCAGCCGCCTACAATAGCATTATTCGTTAACGATGCCAAACGCTTTAACGAAAACTACCGTCGCTACATAGAGCGACAATTCCGGGAACAATTGGGTTTTAAGGGTACTCCTATTCGTTTTTTATGGCGAAGCAAAAAAGCTCGTACCGTGGAGGATGTTAATGTTAATAGAGCAACCCGTGCTTGAGGAACTAAAATCTGGGGACCAAAAGCCACAAACAAAAATTCCAGCCTTTTATCTACTATTTTTTTATCTTTGATTTCGAGTCCCCATTCCTCTATGGATTTACTGCGATCGCTACCGCTCGGTCTTTACTTGGAACAACCGCAAACTTGGTTGCACAAACTCGACCCCCGAGTCAAATTTATTTGGTTGATGAGCTTTCTAACAACCTACGTATATGCCAATAACTTCTGGCGCGTTCTTTTGGTGGTACTGTTAATCTTTGTGACCTTAGCAGCTCAGATTCCCAAGCGAGTTTGGCAACAGCAAATGGGTTGGTTGTTGATGCTGTGTTTTTTTGTTTTAGCGGTCGCCGCCGTTAGTCCCGATGGCTTTAGTATAAAATATCAACCGCGCCTACCAGCTTACGAGCATACCATTATTCCCAAATCAGAAGCAAAGCCTTCTACCGCACTATCTTCCTTCCTGAAAAACCATTCTGGCTACAGCTACGTGTTGTGGGAAAAAGGTGCTATAAAAGTAACTCGCCGTTCCTTAGAATTGGCGATCGCCTTGAGTACTATTTTATTTACTGTTATCTACAGCACCAATTTGTATTTGCTCACCACCGCACCAGAAGAAATCACAGCTGCTATAGAAGACTTAATGCAACCCCTGCGCCGCTTCAACTTACCTGTTACTGAAATTACCCTGACTTTAACTTTGTCTTTGCGGTTTATACCTTTGGTTCTCGAAGAAGTGCAAAATTTATTTCGTTCGGTAATGACAAGGGCAATTAATTGGAAAAAGTTAGGATTAAAAGGAGCAGTTAAAGTCTGGATGTTAGTAGCAGAGAGATTACTAGAAAATTTGCTCCTGCGCGCCGAGCAAATGGCCAATGCAATGATGGTACGCGGTTTTACTAGCCCCAACGAACATCGAGTGCAATGGCACGAATTACGACTCACCCCAAAAGATTGGCTGGCTATTGTCATTTTAATCTTTTTTTGGGGACTGCGTTTGGCCATCGGTACGGAAATTCAATAGGTGCTGTGTGCTTGTAACGTTTCTTTCCATCTCAGATTACTTAAGTCCTTGCCAGAAACTATAGTGTTTGCTAAGGAAGCGATCGCTAAGTGCAAATACCCCAGCAGTACACGCACGAGCATGGAAATCAAACTTACTTCTGGTTCTGAAGCTGTTACAAACCACTTTATAAAGAAGTAGTAATTTTATACAAAGTTTTTGTAAAGCAATTATATTCTTTTTACAAAGGTAACGAAGACCCGTTGGACAAATTACCGTAATAATACTTAAAATGCTTTAGCTGTGTTTCACGCGTAAACAATCTTTAACAACATGAATATAAACACTATTGTCCAACGCTTACGCAAGAGAGTTTTAAGAAAAGTATACCAATTATCGTTCTTACAAAATCAGTCCGAGCAAAACTACCTAACAGCGACGGAAAAGCATAGTTGTTTTTTACCTGCAATTTCTACCAATGATTTAATTTTAGTAGAGACTATTAAAAGAGAAGGCGTGGCGATAACTTCCCTAGATGCGCTATCTATTACTTCCACAGAAAAAATGTTACAAGCAGCACAAAATCTCATGCCAAAAATACCAAGAAATGTTTGTGGAGACAAAAGAAAATATGTAGTCCATGCTACTGCTGAGCAAATGCTAGCAAATCCAGAAATTTTTCTTTGGGGACTGCAAGAACGTCTGCTGAATATAGTCGAACATTATATTGGCTTGCCTGTAGCCTACCACGGTGCATATTTTCGCAGAGATCTTGCCAATCAAGTAGAACGAAAATCCAGGTTATGGCATATAGATACAGAAGACAGAAAAATTCTGAAAATAATTGTTTACCTTCACAACATAGATGAAGATGGCGGTCCTTTTCAATATATTCCCCAGTATTTAACAGATATAGTTGCCAAATCTTTGAAATACAAGTACGGATATATAAGTGAAAAAAGAATGCGAACAGCTTTACCGCCATCTTATTGGAAATCATGCCACGGAAATGCAGGTACGGTAATTTTCGCTGCTACTGCTAGTGTGTTTCACAGAGGCAAAATTCCGACTAAATCTGATAGATTTACAATCTTTTTCGATTATACTTCTCGCCAACCAAAATATCCTTTTTATTGTAATTCTTACCTAATTCGAGATAATTTGCTGTCGCTTGCTTCCAATTTTTCCGAACAACAAAAGCAGTGTGTTTTTTGGTTATAAAAGTACTGCAGTTGACCAAACATGCTTGCTGTTTAGAAAGCAAAACTTTGAACCACAACTTCTGCAAACAAGTATTTTATTCTACTGAAAGTTAAATAATAACACTATTCCCGCGATCGCCATCACTACACCAACTATTGCTCTGCAAGTAACTTCCTCACCCAAATAAATAGCGATCGCAGTTGCAAAGACGGGACTGGTTTGTAGCAAGGTAGAAGCTATTCCTGCAGTTGTGTACTTTAGTGCTATCTGTTGTAACCAAATTCCTAGATAAGTTCCACAAAAAGCTGCAAAGAAAATTGTGAATATTAGTGGTGCTGATTTCCACTTCCATAAGAGCGTGATTGTGTTCCTGGAGCGATCGAGAAACATCCACATCGGTAAAATCAAGACTCCTGCACTCAATCGCCACAAAGCAGCCCATAAAGGACTAATATCGGTATAGGCAAATGCTGCACGGGAAAAAATGGTTCCCAAAGCGTTTGTGATTGCTGTTACCAAACCCAAACCTATTCCTCGCCACAGATGAGGAGAAGCACCTTCGCCAAGCGTTCCTGTTTCCAGAGTACTGGAGTTGGGAGTGCGTTCTGTGACTACCCAAGCAACTCCCACGACCGTTAGTAAAATACCGCACCAAGCGTTTACATTGAGTTGTTCTTGCAGAAAAACCATCGCCGCGATCGCCGCCAAAGGTGGAGCCAACATTCCCAGCAACAAAGCACGACGCGCCCCCAATATATTTATCGTAGCAAAGAAAGCCGTATCTCCCAAACCAATGCCAGTGACCCCACTACACACCAGCAGAAACAAAGCAAGGGGAGAAATAACAGGAAATTCCTCACCGCCAAGCACAATAGTCAACAACAACAAAGCGATCGCAACTATACCTTTAATTAAGTTCAGCTGTAACGGCGGAATTCGCTCTCCTAAACGCCCGTACAACACAGAAGCGATCGCCCACAAACAAGCAGCAGATAAAGCTGCTATTTCACCCTTCCACGCTAATTTTGAAAAAATATTAAAAATAATCTTGACTCCTTTACAAATACTAAATAATTTTCATATTTTTATGATCGATACCCTTATAAAGGTTAGCACTCTGTGGTCTTTGCTGCTAATTTTCAGAGGCTAAACATTAGCACTCAAACAACTCAACTGCTAAAACTTTACTGCTATTTATGACCGATGATAAAGAAACAAATCATTCCTTTCTCAGATGCAATTTTTGGTTGGGAACATATCATTATTGAATATACTCTTCCATACATAACAACTAATTAATTCCGGGGAGGTAAAAATATGAAATACACTTTTGATATTGTGGGAGTATCTCCAATTTTGAACTTCTTCGCTCATCAACAACAGACACTGCAAAAACCACAAAATAAAGGAGTTGAATACATCGCCACCCACAAGTGTACCCTGGATGCACTGATAGAATCTGTGGAACCAGTACCGCGAAAATGGGGTTGGGATCAAGACGAAGTTGTTGGTACAGTTATCGATTTTTGGGTCAATAACTCAGACAGCGTTCGTTACTGGAAAATACGTTTGAACGATGCAGGTAAAGAGAACTTATTAGTAGCAAGAATTGCAGATATTATGGCATTAAAAGCTGAATTTGAACACTTGTTAGATTGAGTATTTGCATGTGGGTAAAAATCCTGAGAAATTAACAAATTTCAAACTGAGGAGCCCGCAAAGATAAATTAGGATTGTAAAAAGGATCTACTCCTAAGATCTGGAAGTAGTCCCGCCACTTTTTGTCTAGCCTATTCCTTTCTTCAGATTTTACTCCCTTTTGCCTGCTAACTGATTCATAGTGAATTAATTGAGCATAAGGTGTGACTGTATTGCGATATCCAGCTTGGTAGGCTTTTAAACATAAATCAACGTCGTTGTAATTGAGGGGAAAATCCTCGTCCATTCCTCCCAACTGCTCAAATACGTGTTTTCGCATCATCAAACAAGCAGCGGTAACAGCTAAGTAATTGCGGTTGACAATATTTGAACAAAAATAACCGGAATATTCGCCATCAAAACCGTAGAAAGCATGACACGGGTTTCCATCCAAAATTAGCACTCCTACATGCTGTATTCTGCCATCTGGAAATAAAAGTTTTGCACCAACAGCGCCAATTTCTTTTTGTTGTGCAAATTCCAACATCGATTCTAGCCAGTCAGGAGCAAGCACTTGCGTATCATCATTTAGCAACAATAGAAACTCTCCTTTTGCTTTCGCTGCACCTTTGTTGATTCGCATCGAGAAATTAAAAGGTTGTGGGCAACGAACCAATTCTAAATTATCAATGACTGTTATTCTGTTGAGAATTTCCTCGGGAAGATCGTAACCATCTACTACAATCAGCTCGAAGTTTCGATAAGTACTCAGCTGCTGAATGCTGCGAATGCAATTCTCCAGCAAACACAAAGAACCAAAAGGAGTATCTATGGTTCTGCCAGCACTGGGAATGATAATACTAACTAGGGGATTGCCAATAATGTGGCGCCGAACTCTATAAATACCAGGATAAGCTGTTTCCTCCACACGCCCTGGATAAGAACTGCGCTCTAACATAGATTCTAAGGCTTTTTTGCCAGCGGCGTAAGCCCAGGGCTTAGCCTGGTAACCAGAAGCAGCGGAACTAGAGATACTGCGCCAGTGGTAAAGTATTTTGGGAATGTGGTAAATATTTTTAGTTTTTTCTACCACCCGCAATGCTAAATCGTAGTCTTGCGAACCGTCATACTCGCTACGAAAACCGCCAACTGCACGAACAATACTAGTCCTGTAAACGCTAAGATGACAGGTGTACATGCAAGAATAAAGGTATTCTGGCGACCAATCTGGTTTAAAATGCGGTGAAAATCGCTTTCCCTTGGCGTCTATTTTATCTTCATCGCTATAAATAAAATCGGCATCTGGATGCTGGTTAATTAATTTAGCATTTTCAAATAAAGCATCAATTGTTAATTCATCATCGTGGTCTAAAAAAGCAACGTAATCTCCTGTTGCTAATTCTAAAGCTGAATTACTAGCAGCCGAAATATTACCATTTTCTGTGCGAAATATAACTTTTATGCGGGGATCGATTTGACTGTAATGAGTCAGTAGCGAACGAATATAAGGATAGGTAGAAGCATCATCAGCAATACAAAGTTCCCAGTTGCTATAGATTTGCGCGCGCACCGATGCAATGGCCTTTTCTAGCCATCGCGCCTCCACGTTGTAAACAGGTACAACAATTGAAAATTTTGGATGCAGCTGCCACTGAGAAATTTGATTTTGAGCAGCTAAAATAGCTTGCGGTGTTAAGGTTTCTCTTCGAATCTTTTTTTGGTATGCTATCTGAGTCTTGAGTTGAAATACAAGACTTTGATAGAGAAAATGTAATACTCCTAAAAAGCCTCGTCGCTGAAAAATACGTTTGAGCTTTTCAAGACGATGATTTGTCAGCTGCATGAATTTTTTAAAATGTTTTTCGAGGTAATATATTTTTCTTGATTTTTAGCCATTGATTTCTCAATTGCCAAAATTTACTGTTTTCCATTTGTTTCATGACAGTTTGTAATCTGTAAATTTCTGCCTTTTGGGATTGCAATTCTGTTTTCATTTGTGCAATATCTGAAGCATTGTGCATGTTATGCATGATATATTCTAACCTTTTTTTTATTTTTGCTCCTATTTTTTGGGGATTTAATTCAGATTGAACGTCTTGGGCTGCTTTGGCACCGATTTGAAGAGCTTCTTGGTAGTTATGAAATACGTATTGCATTAAAGATGCAGCATGTTCAGTATCTGGTTCCGCCCAGACACTTCCTTTTTGGTAACAGCCATAATCTTTTGTTAATTCTTTTAAAGAGTATTTAACAAGAAAGCTATTGCCTACATTCATAAATTCAGTATTAGCTGAATAGCCGGTTGCAATTACTGGTTTACCATAAAACATTGCTTCTGCCATTGTTAGTCCAAATCCTTCGGAACGATGCAAAGACACGTAGCAATTACAGTGAAAAATTAATGCATTTATTTCTGTTTTGAGTAAGTAATTTTCTAACAATTTGATGTTTTGAAAATCTGCTACTGCTGCTTTTAATTGCTGTAATTCTTTGGGGTAATATCTAGAGTTAGAAAATTTAATTACCAGCAAGACATCTTGATTTTTTTTACCAAAGGCTCGTTGAAATGCTTCAATTACTGCTAGGGGATTTTTTCGTTCAAAAACGCTAGAAAAATCAAAGATAAATAGAAAAATAAATTTATTTTCTGGCAATTCTAATGCTTGTTTGGGAAGAGAAGGTTGAGAAAGAGAAATGCTGTGCATAAACTTGAGCACGGGAAGAAAAGAAAAAGGAGCGATCGCTTCTGCACAATAATTACTTGGAGTCCATATTTCATGAAAAAGATTAAAAGCAGGTAGCCATTGTTGAGGAAATTCAGGAAGTTCCCATGCCCAATAACCGATATTGTACTTTCCTCGAAAATAATCAGGACTGATGGAATTGATAAAAGTATGTATCACATCGGCATTAACTTGCACAATATTAATTGGATGAGGATTGTCTGGCGAGAAATCAGTGTAACTACAATCCAGCTTTCTGTGCATGGTATTAAAATTGCAGTTGTTAATTACAAACGGAATACCAGCAGCTTGTATAGCTCTAATTGTTCCTCTGACTCCTTCACCCAGTCCAAATTCACTGTTGACATAACCTGAAATATTAACACCAAGGGAAGCATGGGTAGCGTCAGTGGAAATTTCAGGTTTTGATGGCATGTGTTTGGCTCCTATTTTATTTTCACCAGCTATGGCTACAGCACCAAATTTGTAAGAGCGTTATCCGGATCGAACTAATCATCTTTTACTAAGAAACTACTTATTATCGCTCAATTCCTTTAAGTCATGATCGACCATTATTTCTACTAACTGTTGAAAGGAATGTTGGGGTTTCCAGCCTAATCGTGTTTGAATTTTTTCAATAGAGCCTACTAATTGTACCGGTTCATCTGGACGGTAGAAAGCGGGGTCAACGGACACATAATCTTGCCAATTTAATCCCACACAATTAAAAGCACATTCCACCAGTTCTCGTACCGAGTGAGTTTCACCGCTAGCAATAATATAGTCATCTGGTTGCTGTTGCTGGAGCATCAACCACATAGCGTAGACTGCATCTTTGGCGTAGCACCAGTCGCGCCTTGCATCTAAATTACCAAGTTTTAATTCATTGGCTAAACCTAGTTTAATCATCGCTGCAGTACGCGTAATTTTGCGAAATACGAATTCTGTTCCCCGACGGGGGGATTCGTGGGTATAGGTGATACCGCAGCAACCAAATAAGTTATATTGTTGGCGGTAGTTCACAGTCATCCAGTGGGCGTAGGCCTTAGCAACACCGTAGGGATTGCGGGGACGAAAAGCAGTGCGTTCGGTTTGAGGAGATTCATCCGGTTGACCGAAGACCTCACTGCTGGAAGCTTGGTAAAATTTAGCGTCTGGTTTGCAGCGACGGATCGATTCTAGAAGTCGGGAAACACCAAGGGCTGTGTATTCAGCAGTCAAAGCTGGTTGAGTCCAAGACAAGGGAACGTAGCTTTGAGAAGCGAGGTTGTAGATTTCATCTGGTTGACAATCACTAACAACATCCATTAGCGAGGATTGGTCTAGCAGATCGCCCGAGACAATTTGAATTTGGTTAAATAGGTGACTGATGCGTTCTAAATTGCTGGTGCTGGAACGGCGAACTAAGCCATAAACTTGGTAGCCTTTTTCTAAAAGAATTTCAGCGAGGTAGGAACCATCTTGTCCCGTTAATCCGGTAATCAGGGCTTTTTTGGTCATACTTGCGAGAAATAGGTTTAATAGGAATATATGCAGAAGTTGCATCCAAGCGCTACTACTCACTCTTTTTGCGGTCAACTTCCCGAGCAGATGAGTATAAAATTCTGCGCAGATAAGTTGGCGCTTTGTAGCTAGCTAGCGCAAGCTTCAGTTGCCAAAAGCGAGATAGCTAGGAAATAAACGTTTTTAACATTAAACCAAGCAACACCAAAATGTGTTTTTCTGAGGTATTAAGAAATATTTAAGTTTTGCTTTCAACTTCCTGGGGGACAAGCCAATGGGCGAATTCAGTGGCGAAGGTACCGCGCATAATTGCGTTGCGTATTTTTTGAGTAAAGCGAATAATTTCAGTGATATTGTGGATGCTCAGCAGGGTATAAGCTAGAATTTCTTGCGCCCGCACTAAATGAGAAATGTAAGCGCGGGTAAAGTGCTGGCAGCTATAACAAGGACAAGTTGCATCTAGAGGTGTAAAATCTTCCCGAAAGCGGGCGTTTTTTAAGTTCCAACGTTGGCCTTGTACCATTGCGGTACCGTGTCTGGCCCAGCGGGTGGGAATAACGCAATCGAATAAATCTACGCCAGAGGCGATCGCCACGACTATTTCTCGATAGGTTCCCACACCCATAAGGTAGCGCGGCTTGTGATGGGGTAGCAAAGGTGCTGTGGCTTGCACGATGTGGTGAATCAGTTCTGGTGGTTCTCCTACACTCACACCACCGATCGCATAGCCGGGTAGATCTAGCTGAGACAATTGTGCAGCTGCGCGGGAACGCAAATCCAGATGCACCCCGCCTTGGACTATAGCAAATAAAGCTTGATCGCGGCGCTGGTGTGCTGTCATGCAACGTTCTAACCAGCGATAGGTACGTTCGGTTGCAACTTCCACTTGTTGACGGCTAGCTGGATAGGGGGGACACTCATCAAAAGCCATAATTACATCTGCCCCGAGTGCGTTTTGAATTTCAATACACTTTTCCGGCGTCAGCTTAATAATTTGACCGTCGTGGGGAGAGCGAAATGTCACGCCTTCGTCAGATATTTTTCGTATTTCTCTGAGGCTAAAGACTTGAAACCCGCCGGAATCTGTAAGAATCGGATTGTTCCAACCCATAAATTTGTGCAGTCCTCCAGCTGCAGCGACAATTGCTTCTCCTGGCTGTAGGTGGAGGTGATAGGTGTTGGAGAGTATCATTTGTGCTCCAGTTTCCTGAAGTTGAGCGGGAGTAAGAGTTTTGACATTTGCCAGCGTCCCTACTGGCATAAAGTTAGGAGTGTCAACCGCACCGTGAGGAGTATAAAATACCCCCGCTCGTGCTTTGGTTTGGCTGCAGCAAGCAAGACATTGGAAAGAAAATTGTTCGTTCAAAGCAGAACTAACCGTTAATTATTGAAGCTAAGAATATTAAAACGGTTCAGAAGAATCATCGTCAATTTCAATTTCTGCATCCCATTTCGCTGACAGTACCTGTTCCATCATTGCTTCTATGGCGCTAGCGTTTAAGGAACGCTCCTTTTGTTCTTGCATGGGGGTAGACAAAGGAATAAGTCGCAGGCAATTTCCTTCTTGCACTAAATCGAAGTAGGTTTGCTGTTGCGGTGATTGTTTCAATTCTAGGTAGTCGAAGCTGTAGACATTCAGATAAAGACTGTGGTTGGCTACTAGGGTAGACCGTCGCGGATTGGCAAATACTTCCATCACATCTCCTTCACCCTCACTTTGTAACTTGCCATCTTGGGTGTAGCTATAGCGCACGCGACCTAAATCTGCTAGCAGTCGCCGCATATCTAATTTATTTACAATTACACCCGTGTTGATGATGCACGGAGCTGGTATCTTACTTTCGGGTAGATGATGACTCATGGTTCAATAACTTGACAAGCGCAGTTGGAACAAAGCTAAACATTCTATCTTATCACTTTTTCTCGCTCCTTAGGGAGCAATATCGAGCCCTAGCAATTTTAAGTATCCATTTATACGCAATTTCCCTCTCGCTGAGCTAAGCATAACAAAGTTTGTCAATGAAGTTTTGTTGTGTAATTAAATCTTATTTAAATTTTTAAGTAGTAATGTTAACTTTGATAACAGTATTGCTAGCATGATTGTGAAATAAACTACATCTTATAACTTTCGATTCTAAATTATTATGGGTGCAATTTATCTTTGGGAAAATTAGCGTCACCAATATGACTAGTAGATGTCAGTGGTGGAAAAAACTACTGCTAGACTTAGGAGCTTCTGTAATATTTTATACAACAATTCCCCTGCCGCGGCTAAATGCTTTTGATTTGCAGCAAGTTGCACGTTGGGCGCCAGTGGTAGGAATGCTTGTGGGAGGAATTTTAGGGTGTGTTGATTGGTTGTTGAGTTACGCAGGTATGGCGGTATTAACTCGCAGCGCTTTAATAGTTTGTATTTGGATTGCTATTACTGGAGGACTGCATTTAGATGGAGCAATGGATACCGCCGATGGATTAGCAATCAGATCCGATCTGAAGCGAAGGTTGGAGGTAATGGCAGATAGCGCCACAGGAGCGTTTGGGGCTATGGCAGCGATCGCCTTAGTACTATTAAAAACAACAGCCTTAGCAGATTTGCAGAACAACCGCTGGTTGGTGCTAATTGTGACATTGGGTTGGGGACGTTGGGGACAGGTAATGGCTATTGCTCGCTATCCTTACTTAAAACCGACGGGTAAAGGTGCTTTTCACAAAACCGCGATTCGTTCCTACAAAGATTGGTTGCCAACTTTATTGTTGCTGATCTGTTTGAGTTGCGGGCAACTAATTTGGGAGAGAAATAAATTGCTAGATGCTGCAGTCATGGTGGTTGCTGGAAGCGCGATCGCCATTAGTGTTGGTGCTTGGTTCAATTACAAATTAGGCGGACATACAGGAGATAGTTACGGCGCGGTCGTAGAGTGGACTGAAGCTTTATTTTTGTGCGTGTTGACTATCCTAAGAAACTAAAACTACCAGTGGCAATTTTTTATTTAATCGGTTGTAGTCGTGTCACCTTTAACTTAAAACTTCCCACTCCTGTTTCCCCGAAAGAACGAACGCGAACTATATACATCCCTGTTTTTGTAATTCGGGTAAATAGCAAAGAATTAGTGCTACCGTCGGGACCGTCATCATTTTCTGCGACTGTGGAACCATCTGGACCCAAGAGTGTGACAATGCTGTCAAAGTTGTCGGAACTAAGGTCAATTGCTAGGTTATCACCCTTATTTAACTTCACCATATAATCGCGGGCAAATCCACCTTGACCTGTGGGAATATCTTTATCGGAAAGGGTATCAGAAACTTCATACGTGCTGGGTAAAGGAATTGGATTGTACAGCTTGTTACTCGCTTGAGCTAAAACCGCTGGGGAATAACCAGCGCTCATTACCAACAGCGAGACAGGAATGAAAATAGATTGTTTGAAACCTACTGTAAAAGCTTGACCGCTCATGCCAAAGAATTTTTCCACAAAATAGGCGTAATTTGGTAAATTATAGTTTTATTTGACACCAATTGGTTGCTAGTTTCCTTTGCTAGCCATCTTTCCTAGTTGCGGCAACTGCTAAAAAACCACAAACTTTGATGTGGTGTTGGTGGAGTGTTTGCACCGCAGCTGTTGCAGTTGCACCTGTAGTGTAAATATCATCCACTAACAAAACTGGAACAGCTGGAAGACGATAAAAATCTCGTCCGATTCCAAAGGCCGCAGTTAGGTTTTTTTCTCGCTCGGAAATAGATAAGCCAAACTGTGCTTCAGTGGCTTTGATCCTTTCTAAGCCATTTTGTTTTAATTTTAATCCAGTTATTTCACAAAAGCTTTTAGCTATCAGTGCGGCTTGATTGTAGCCACGGCGTTTGAGTTTGTCTGGATGCATGGGAATGGGAACCACCACCACCTGGGAGTGAAAAGTTATCGAGCTTGCAAGGCGATCGCTGTTTTGTTGCGCTATCCATGCCTGTGCTAAGCATTTACCTAGAATATCAGCAATTTGGGGTTGATTTTCGTATTTCATTACCGCGATCGCCCGTTTTAGCATCCCACCGTAGGTTCCCCAACTAAAACCCAACACCGAGTATTCGCTCAGTTTCCAAGTACGCGGAGCGTGCTGTTTGAGCAATTTTTTGGTGCAGTCTTGACATAATTGCTCGCAAGCGGGACGCTGACACAAAGGACAGGGGGATTGCAGAAATAAGTTCAGAAAAGATGTGATGGTTTTAGTCCAAACTTGCATAATTAGCTAGCAGCGACTTGACGTAGACGCGATCGCATCTTGCTGTTTCCACGCCTGCGGTAAGTTTATAACCGCTACTTTCGTACAATTTAACTGCTTCCACCAGGACGCTTGCAGTTTCGATCCAAATTTCCTGGAAACCAGCAGCAGCGATCGCTGCTTCTAGCTGTTGTAGCAAATATTTCCCCAGTCCCACACCCCTGACGCTTGGTAGAAGATACATTTTGCGGATTTCTGCTGCTTTTTTACCTCGCTGTATGGGGTAGTATGCTCCCGTACCTACAATGTGATTTTGGTGCTCAATTACCCAGAATTCTCCTTTGGTAGCTAGGTAATATTCTTCTACTTGCAGCACGTCTCGGTCTGCACCGTTTGGTTCCCAATTTAGACCGTATTCTGATAACACCGAACGAATTACCTCAGCTGCTGAGGTGCGATCGCGCCTTTCCCAGGGACGAATTAAAAAGTCTCGGTAATAGTGAAAAGTCATCGATTTTACTAACTATGAATTCTCGGTTCGGGATGCAAGTTTGCTAGCAATTGACTTTCCACAACTGCTAATTCATCTAGTCTTTGCTTGACAATTTGGCGCTCGAAGTAGGTATCGGCTAATAGCCAGTAAGTACCGAAATGGCGTGCCTCGGACATCATCAAGCTTTGATAAAATTTTGCTAATTCTGGTTCGGGACAGTAAGTCGCTAATAATCCCAAACGTTCGTGACTGCGAGCTTCAATTAAGCCACTCACAAGCAAAGAATCCAAAAAGCGATCGCTTTGTTGGGGGCGAATTTGAGCTTTCAAACCTGCGCCATAGGGAGGTGGCGTTAAAGGGCGCATGGGGATGTTTCGCCGTTCCAACCATTGATTCACTTGCTCAAAATGTTCTAGCTCTTCACGGGCAATTTTAGTTAATTCCCGCACCATTTTAGCGTTAGAAGGGTAGCGAAATATCAAGTTCAAAGCAACACCAGCAGCTTTGCGCTCACATTGGGCGTGGTCAAGCAGAATGGTGTCTAGGTTAGATATTGCTTGTTCTACCCAACGGAAACTTGTGGGTTGTTTTAAAATCTCGATCCTCGATAACTGAGATGATTGCACGGCCAAAAGTCAAAAATATTCCCGTCTTTTCCAAACTTGATTAGCTTTATTTTCCCATGTCTTTGCCATTTGGAAATAGCAAAATCAAATTATTTTACCTGCTTGTTGCTTGCCTGTGTTGATTTCACTGATAATATTATTGAGCATCCGGATTTTTTTGCAGACGAATCATCGTCCTGTAGATTTGATTTTTCAATTCTTCATTTTTTTGTAGTTCTAAAGTAATGTCATTAAATTTTTGAATGGTCAAACCATTCTCTTTTACTATTTCTTGGGAACGATTGCAGTAATTTACTGCTATATCTCTAGCTTCACTGGGAATATTATTTAAGCTGCTCGGATCGTTACAAGCCATTTTGGGAATTTCTCTGTTACCGATGATTTTCTTGATATTTTCAAAAGCTTGTTGACGCACCGATTCAATTTTGAGCAGCGCTCTGGAGTAGTTGATAATGTCGGTATTTTGAGGTGAGGTTCCAGTTGATGACGAGCTTTGAGCATTGACTGTCGAATTCCAAACTAGAAAGCTAAAACCTAAACCAGCAATATTCACAAAAGCCATTAACAATAATTGAGAAATTATCCCAGGGAGGCTGAATCGGTAAAAATGATGGTAAGGTCTGTTCATTGGCTATTGACAAAATTAACTAGTTAGAGGTCTGTACAATCAGAATGAATTATTTAAGAAGCAAGAAGTTCCAGGAAAATACTGAATTATATACCAATTGTCGTTGTTTTATTTTTCTTGGCATACCTGACACAGTTGCATAACTGTTGTTTGCAGGGATAACATTTCTGCTGCTCCTTGTTTGAGGTTAACTTCTAATTCCAGCAGTAAAGGTAAACAGGTTATTAATTGCTGTACGGAAAGGGACTTTACTTCCTGTTGTAAATGATAGATACGTTTGGGGTTAGTTATTCCCACAGCTTCCGCGATCGCTTGGGGATTTTTTTCTCCACTTTCCATAATAATTTTTACCCACAACCAGGTACGAAATTGCCCTACGAGGGTAGCAACTATTCGCAAAGGGGGTTCGCAAGCCTGGATAAGAGCTGCTAATATTGTTAAGGCTTTGGCTGTGTCTCCCTTTTTGATCGCAACTGCTAATTGCAGGCTGTTGTGGCTGGTATTTCTGACTAATTGAGCAATAGTATCTGTATCTTGCGGTTTGTTGCTGTTGTCGGCATAAAGCTGTATTTTTTCTAACTCACTGTACAGCAGCCGCGTATCGTTGCCTACAGATTCTGCCAACATTTCTATTGCCGCAGGAGTGAGTTTGACGCCCACTATTCGGGCAGCTTGCTGAACAGATTGTAGCAGCTGTTGTGTCTTCCAAGGTGGAATTACAGGAAATTCTCGAAATTCAGCGGCAAATTTTCTCAAAAGTTGGGTAGATTTGAGTCTTTCATCAGGTTTGTGGCGGCTGGTAATGATTAAAAAAGAATTTGTTGGAATTTGTGGTAAAGTTCGCACCAGTTCTGATAATACATCTTGGGGACAGTGCTGGCAAAGTGGAGAATTAGCAAGCCATACTACACGTCCTCCAGCGCCAAAGGGTGGCGTCATAGCTTGATTGAACGCAGCGATCGCAGCATCGCTTTGTTCTGGGGGAAAAACAGTGTAGTTAAAACTTGTCCACAAAGGATCGAGGACGCGATCGCCTAAAGCAGCGATTGCTTTTTCCATGGCAAAATCATCTTCTCCCCAGTAAACGTAAATTGGCATACTAGCCGCTAAACTCCTACTTTCGCAAAGCTAAATACTTTTTAAATCATTAAATCAAGGCGGATAACTTTGCCTACAATCAATAAGCGTGAGAGCATGAGGATATGAAGATTGGACGACAACTACCAAACATACCTAAACCGAGTAGCACGGATGATGCTACCAGAAGCTTACAGATCCCAAGTCCAGCATATCCAGGAATCCTATAAGTTTCAGCCTGCAAAAAATGGGGGAAGACAAGCTGTAGCTTTTCCTGGTTACACAGTCATGACCCCACCTTGGGAAGAAGAAACAGAAAATTTGCACTTTTATGGCAAGTTGGAGAATTATCAAAAAGAAATTCTGCAACTAACCCTTAATTCTGATCTGATCGTACCAGTACCTCCTGCTAGTTTTCATTTAACTTTGGCAGATGTAATTTGGGATGATGCTTTTCGAGACGCGTGTGCAAAAAATCCCCAATTTGAGGAGCAATTACGCCGTTGCTTTGCAGAAATTTTCCAGCAGTACCAACAAGCAATGACAAACAACGGTATTCCCATTCGCTGGCAAATACTGGGACTTATGATTATGCCAAGGGCGGTAGGTGTTTGTTTAGTACCTCAAGACCAAAGGTGTTACGAACAAATCGTGAATTTGCGTCGCGCGATTTATCAAAATCCTCAATTAATTGCTTTGGGTATCGAACAACAGTACCACTTTACCGCCCACATTACATTAGGCTATTTTGGAGAAGTTCCTGCACAATTAGACCGCGATCGCTTAGCAACAGAATTTTCGGATTTGAACCAACAATGGCTAACAGATTCACCACAATTTTTAGTTCATCGTGCCGAACTGCGGAAATTTGATGACATGACACGATATTACCGCGAACCAGACTGGCCGGTTTTGAATTTTAGCTAACGATTTCGGACGAGTTTTTCCGATTTAGCTATGGTTCAAAATTTAAAGATTGTTGATAGGCAAGATAAATAGCTTCTAAAAGCACATCGGAGTTAATCCCTGCCGGTACTTTTTCTAAATTAATAATAGCTTTTACTTGCTTGGCTAGTCGTGCGGCTACTGCATCTTTTGCTTTTGGCGACATTTCCTTGCGTCTTAATAAATATTCGCGAATAACAGCAAAATCATCAGGTAACATTGCTGATATATTGGCTTGTTGTATCAATTGCTGACAAAGTAACTTTGCCTGTTCGGAAACGACCAAAGTCGTTGTTGCTGAAGGTGGTTGGATTTGGATAACAACGGTACCAGCTACCCAATCACCTATGCGTTTTTCACGACGACTAAAAACAATAAAAAATCCACCTAAAAACAAGGTATCGTCAACCAATCGCAATAAAGCACGTATAGCTGCTTGCTGCAATCCAATCGGACGTCCGTTATCTTGGATAACGCGAATTTTAGCGATGCGCTTTCCAGGGGTTTGTCCTTGCCATACTGTTTCAAAAAAGACAAAATATCCTGTATAAATAAAATAATTGACCAAGAGGGCGATCGCGTATAACCAAATTCCAATCTTTTCTGCACCTGCAACATTTGTTGACCAATCCAATACCTGCACCGATATTAACATCCATACGCTTAAAAAGATAATTAAAGTTAAAGCCAAAATATGATAATCAATTAGCAAAGCCCAAGCGCGACTACCTATTCCTGCCAAAACAAATTCTAATTCTACGCTTTCCGGTGTTTGGTATTTAATGCGATTAAAAATATGCATGTTCAAATTTCGCGATCGCGTAATTTCAAACCCAATCCTTCCCTACGACTTCTTAAGTCGTAATAAACAACTGCTTTGATAGCTTGCCAAAAGGGAGTTACTAAAACATTTGCCAGTAAAAGTAAAATTAAACCTAAAAAAATTAACATCCAAAAAGTATTACTCACATCGATACTAGGTTCTGTCCCTCCACTTAAGGCCAGAGTCACAAAATATCCTATACCAAATGCAAAGGGAATCATTGCCAAAACAATTATTGGTAGCGTGATTAAGGAGGCTATTAAAATAATGACCTGCAGCCGCCAGGCATGACCTTTTGTCAATTCCCAGCTGCGACCTATCGCTTCTCCTGCATCGCGGATATCCTCGATGGCTAAAGGTAATTCTGGTAGAAAAAGACGTGAGAAAAACCAAAGATAAATAACTAATGTTGCCAGGCTGAAAACAATATTTAATAAAACAAAAACGACAGATTCATTTCCGAAAATTCCTCCTAATATGCGGGTGATAATCCCCTTAATTATTGCTAACCCAAAATTGAGGAAGAAGAGAATTATAGTGACTATAATTTGCGCCAACCAAAAGCTCCAAAATCGAGAATTAATGTGATGTTTGGCAGATCTAATTGACTCGGGTTGATTAACTAACTCACCAAATGCCAAGCGAGAAATGGTAGCATGAAGAGCATAAAATTTTGCCCAGCCATAAATTGGGATTATTGCCCATAAAATAGCCTGAAATGCCAAACCAAGATATTGCTGGAAATGGGAACGATACAACTTGACAGCTGCACTCACAACATTTCCCACACTCAAAGGTTGCACGGAACTTGTAGTTCCAAAGTTTTCAGACATATAAATTAAGACTCCGAGAAGGCAAAAATCTGAATTAAGGCTATCTTATAGTCAACTTCTACTCAGTGTTCCCAAATTTTATGAATATTCAACGTTGGATATCACGAAGAGAACCAAATTGGCAACGTTTGGAAGAACTATTGAAGCGGGTGGAAAAAAAAAGGCATTCGATCTCTTTCCGCTTCAGAAATTAGAGATTTAGCAAGTTTATATCGTTCTATATCAGCAGATTTAGCCCGTGCTCGCACTCAGCAAGTCGGCCAGACTTTCATACAATTTTTACAATCCCTAACAACCCGTGCCTATACACAAATTTATCAAGGTTCGCGGCGACAAGAATGGCAGACAGTGTTAGACTTTTATCGTTGGGAATTCCCAGCTATTGTTAGGGAAACATTTCCCTATACTGTTTTTGCTACATGTTTATTTGTACTGGGAGCTGTGATTGCTTGGTGGTATGGATGGCAAGATCCTAGTTTTTTGCCGCTTATTGTACCTGAAAATTTGATTGCCACAGTTCGCGATCGCCAACAATTATGGATGGGTTCCATTGTCGGAATAGAACCTTTGGCATCCAGTAATATCATGACAAATAACCTATCGGTGTCTTTGGCAGCGGTAGCTGGTGGAGTAACAGCTGGGATATACACGGCATTTTTGATGTTCTTCAATGGTTTGTCGGTCGGGGCGATCGCCGCTTTAGTCGGACAGAACAACCTTTCCTATCCTTTTTGGGGTTTTGTGTTTCCCCATGGTTCCCTAGAATTACCCGCCATATTTTTTGCTGGCGGTGCTGGTTTTTTGTTAGCAAAAGCAATTTTATTTCCCGGTCGGTATCGCCGCGCTGACGCATTAAAATTCTCGGGTGCACGCTCTGTGCAGTTAGTGTTTGGTATTGTACCAATGTTAATTGTTGCCGGTATAATTGAGGGATTTTTCTCTCCCAATCCTTTTGTACCCTTACCCTTCAAGTATTTATGTGGAATCGGATTATTTGCATTGCTAGTTGCTTATTGCCGCCGTCAGAAAAAAAACTAGTTTTTATGAATTATCCAACTATTACTTCCTCACCCCTCGCCACGTAACCATTGCTAATAACTCGAGCCAAAATTCCTGTTTGGGTATGGTGAAAATGTTTTTGCAACAAAGCAAGTAAATTTACATCCCTTTCTCCTGTTTCCGGGTTAACATCTATATTTAAACAACGATTAATTTTAGCTGTAATTACAATTCGTGCTGTTCCGAGTTGAATTTCTCGTCCTACCCAATCAAATTCTTGCCAGGGAGATACCCCTTCGATAACTATGTTAGGGCGGAAACGCCTCACGTCGATTGATTGCCCAGCTAATTCACTTAAATGGTTAATCGTTTCCTGACTAACCAAGGAAATATGGACTACTTCTCGGTCGGGATAGCGAGTTTTGGGAAATTCTCCCACCAGTTGTAAAGGTGCGCGGTGGGGGTGTTTGGCGCCCTGACTGGGGTAAATTCCAGCGAGATAACCGGTGAAAAAAGCTGATATCAAATCCCGTCCTTTGCAGGTGTTAGTGCTGGCAACTAACAACTCTACACCTTTACGCTTGACAGTTAAAGTCTGGGTATCCGGGTTATAAAAACACTCTAACGCCGCCAGAGCATGCCAATCGTTTTGCATGGCAAAGTTGTGCTTTTTCATCCAGGGTACGGTTGTCGGGTCAATATCGGTAGGATCTTGCTTGTAGAACAAAGCAAAAGCGCGATCGCCGGGAATACCGTGTCCTAGCTGCAGCTCGACGCGATCGCGCTCGTGGGCGCTTAATCCTTTCAAAGGATAAACGAACAATCGCTGCACGGAAACTTTGTTCATAGCTAATAGCTTTGTAGGAGTTACTAAGCGATCGCTTACCAAGATGATAGCCTTAACTACTTAGCTATTTCCGTGTTGGCGATGATGTTTATTCTTTTGCAGAACCAGCTGGTTTTTGAGCTAGTGGTGTTTTTCCGCGCGGAGATTCTGCGGTGATGCTGCGGAAATACAAACCTCCCACAGTGAGTAAAAATAAGATATATGCAACTGCTTGTACTAAATAAAGGTGTTGCCTGTAGCCAAATAAAGCTTTGAGCAAAACTCCAGGAAATTTTTCATCCGGCAAAATTTTGGCGGTATTCCAGACCATCGGTCCTAAAATGCAAGAGTGGATTTTGGTAAACCTTTCGTAATAAAAACAAAGGCTTTCGGAAGCACGACTGCTGTTGGCTAGGTTTGCCACAGCTTCATCAACATTGTGCAATGCTGTTACCACCAATCCTGCCACGATCAACACCAGCAAAACGCCCATAACCTGAAAAAATTCGCGGATGTTGATTTTGACACCCCATTTAAATAGAAGTACACCTATCATTGCTGCCACTGCAATACCAGCGATAGCCCCCAAGCTGGGAATTATTCCTTGTTGAAAATTGGCAGCTATGAATAGAACCGTTTCAAAGCCTTCGCGTACAACTGCGATTAAGATTAAGCTAAAAATGCCCCAACCCGCATGGGAGTTGCTTTTTAACGCCTCTGTTACTGCCCCTTCTACTTGGGCTTTCATAAATCTAGCTTGTTTGGTCATCCAGATGAGCATCCAGCTGAGCATGGCGATCGCCAGGACGCTGAAAGTAGCTTCCAGCAATGGCTCAACCACAGACGTGTACTGGGGATTAATCGCTCCTAGTGCTTGAATCAACCAACTAAACAGGACACCAATGAGAGCGCTGACGGCGATACCAACGCCCACACCAGCATATACCCAACCATTTAGTCGAGTGGCTTTTGCTTTTTTGAGCAAAGCCATGACAATACCAACTACTAAAGCAGCTTCTACTCCTTCTCGGAGTGTAATTACAAAAGTCGGTAAAGCAGTACTAAAATCCATTCATTGTCCTTTGTTTTTAGATCTTGGTTAATGGCTAACAGTCAGCTATTAGCCAACAAATGTTAACCGAAATCGCGTAACATTTTTTTCAGTTCTAGACTGTGCATTTCTTCTTGCCCTATCATAGTGCGAGCAAATTCTTCTAGATAAATGCTGGCATTGCTCACAGTATCTAACAGGTTTTTATACAACTGCAGAGCTTTCTTTTCGTGGGCCAAACTTTCTTCTAAAATATCCTTGACTGAATGTTTGTAAGATTCTTCTATCGGCGCGATTTTCAGGCTGGGATGACCATCTAAACCTGTGAGAATTTCTCCTACTTGTTGGGCGTGAAGAAGGGATTCATTCGCCTGGGCTTTAAAAAAATCAACGATGGGAATACGATAGGGACCGTTTACCATCAAGGAATAGTGCGTGTAGCGTACAACTCCTGCTAATTCAAATTCCATGATGGAGTTGAGCAGATCGATAGTCTTTTTGTGGTCAAGTTCTTGCATTAGCTATTAATTCACGCTCAGAAAGCTTTTGACTTAATTTTATTCTGTTTTTCTCAGCTATGATTTTTGTGCTTGTGTTGCAGAAGCATCAATCACTTTCTGCGATTGGTGCTCGATAGTTTTGATCAGCTTGGTCACTTCTTGTGGAGTTCTGACTGGTTGAGCTGGTGGAATAACGCCAGGCCACACTTTTAGCAGTTCGCTCATGCTTGTTTTTATAGCTTTGTCTGCTGCGGGGTTAATTTTAGCTACTTGGTTGGAAATAGCTTTGTACAGGTCGTTAGCGTACGTTGTAAAACCACGAGAATCTTGATATTCTATGGAGGCGGTTATTTTGCCGTTGGCTACCGCAGCGCCGTATTCAGAGTTGGCAGCATCTAACAGACCGTTAATTACTTGGAGCACGAAGGTGGGTTTGCTGCGTTCGGTTTCGCTCAAAGCAGCGATCGCTCCATCTACTGCTTGCATGGCAGAAGTAAAATCTGTTTTCACTTTACCAGCTTTGGGATTGGCTTTAACTAAATCTTGCAAGCTAATCAGAGTATTTTTGAATTCCTTGACATTGCGTTCTTTGAGCTGCTCTTCTACGTCAGTGTAAATTTCTTCTACCGGGTGTCCGATGTGGGGTTCTGCTTGCTTCGGTTGATTGATATCCAGCAGTTGTTTTGCTACTATTAAATGCCCTTTCATCAATCCCAGTTTGGTCATGTAGTCCACATCTTTAGCTTCCCCGGTCAGCACCACTTCTTCTGTGGTAACCTGGTCTTTAATTTTGTCGAACTGTTCTTGGGTAATTACTTTTTTGGTAACTAAATCCTGGGGACTTGCGTAGGGACGGTTAGCCTGGATTTTATTCGACAATGCTGGAATCCCCAACTGTGCTTCAAACTTATCCAACTCTGACAAAATAGCGTCGTTAATGTTGATTTTCTTTTTGCTACCGTGACTGCTGTGAGTTGCTGTCTGGGTTGTTTGCGCAGCAGGATTGGCGTTATTGGGTGTGGCTGAATTTTGGGCGGTAGGTGTACCGCCATTACAGGAACTTAAAATCACAAGCGCAAAAGTAGCAACGGTCAAGCCTATGTAACGAAACTTAATCATTCTTGCTCCTAGATAAGTTTAAAAACTAGTTTTTGAAAGACTTTGGCCTTGCCAGTTAAGTTTAAGAGATTCGATCTCTAATAATAGATTTTATCAATTAGGCTTGATAAATTAGTAATTTATTTTTAGATTTTTTCAACTTTTCCAATAACTAATTCCAAATAATTAGTAATATGTATCAGTTAACCATAAAAAATGACACAATTTGCTGCATAATTTCCTCAGTTAAGCACAAATTTCCAAACATTATCCCAAGGATTTTTTCTTGCTTTGGGAACAGTTGCGATCGCAAATGACTTCAAATTGACCCATGCATCCGTTTTCAGCGATCGCGTCTTGATGGGGATGAAACATATATTTTCCGGGATAGCGAAAAGCAAATTCCACAATGTGTCGTTCTGCTACACCCATAGTGATGACATCTGTTTTCTGAGTGGGAGTCAAGGTCATTCCTAAGGGATAGACGTCAAAAAAGTTAGCATGGAGGTGAAATGTTACTGCCGGATCGAATTCAATTATGTTAAGTAGGTACAATCTAATCAACTGATTTTGATAAATACGGATCGGATGGTGCATGTAGTAGTGGGGTAGTCCGTTGAAGGCGTAGTATTCGTTGCGGTTATCGTCATTGACGTCGTATCCGGCCATAATTAATACGATTTCATCTGCTGGTGGACGTCCAGCAGGGGGATCGACAATAAACATTCCGTACAATCCTTTGGCAATGTGGCGAGTAACTGGTTCTATGTGACAGTGATAAAGATGAACGCCAAAAGGTTCTGCATCAAATTCGTAAATGGTCGCGCTACCGTTGCTAACCGGACGAATACCATCCATTTCTGCAGTATGGATACCGTGAAAGTGCAAAGAGTGAGAATGTCCAGCACGATTGAGAAATAGTATCCGCACGCGATCGCCTTGCTTTACCCTTAGTGTCGGTCCCGGAATGCGACCATTTAAATCCCAAATATTGTAAGCAACTGCACTGTTGAGTTGTATTGCCGAGGTTCCAGCTGTTAAACTAAATTCCCGAATTGTCCGCCCGTTTTCTCGCTTGAGCGTTCCATAATCGAAATCTCGAATTACCTGCATGGGGTTAGCAGCACCTTTTGCAATTACCTCTGTTTGTGAGGGTGGTACTCTTACCGACTGCTTTTGTGCAGTCCATTTTTGCCATATCGCACTTACCCCAGCAATACCAACACTTGCCAATCCCAATTGCAAAAGTTGGCGACGGCTAAATAATTTGTCTGTTTTCAGAGTAAAGTAGTTAGGCATGAGCAATTTTTGATTCGCAAGAAAAAGCTGCGAAATTTTTGCAACTAATTTCTATTGAAAAGGAATTAAGAATCACTGTCAATTGCTTGTCGGCAAACTTTAAACTACCAAACCTGACTTCCACTAAAATCAAAGACTTAAAAGAAAGTAACTACACTGGAATACCGACCAAATTTATTGCATCATTAGTTACCATTATTTTGATTTTCTTGGTAGTAAGGTATAAATGTCTGTTTGGCGTCGAAATACCATTATTATTTCTGGGTGTCTGAGCTTGAGTTTGTTACTTACCAGTTGCAATGACACTAAAGCTTCCCAATGTCAGAGATTAATTACCGCCGTTAACAACGGAACTTCTCTTCTGGAAGCAAACAAAGGTACCCAAGTCAGCACAAGCTTGAAACTAGCTCAAGATTTAGCAGATGTGGCAAAAAAAATACAGAAACAAAACTTCAAAGACCCCAAACTAGCAGAGTTTCAAAGCAATTTTGTCAAAGTATTTGTTACTGTGAGCGAAAATCTTACCAAAGCAGCTCAAGCTCTCGGTTCTAGTAAGTTAGCAGATGCTTCTCCTTCCGGAAGAGAAAAAATCCAAAAGGCCAGAGATGAAATTGATACAGCTTTGAAAGCGGCCGCGGATGCTGGCAAACAATCAGATATTCTAGCAGGACAGATAAATAAGTATTGCAGCCAGAATGAATAGTTCTGCATTGAATTTCTTGTCAGTCAGGACAACGGCGAGTTGTGATGTAGTTATGACTATACTATTGGGTTGGTTGATCTAATATGATGGGAGTCTAACTTCCCAACTATGACTGATAGCAGTTCAGTTTTAAAAGATACACTTTCTCTAGTGCCAAGAGCAACTACCCTCAGCTTTTAGTTGTTTGATTTGTCACCTATTTAGCTTGCAGCTGCAAGCAAATTGTTCTGTTCTTACACACGTCTTCAGAGGAAACAGTGATGAAAGCGGAACTAATCGAATTGCTCGCCAAAATTGTCCAAGTCTTACAAATCAATATACGTTGGATGAGTTGGAATTTATTTCTGGCATTTATACCTTTAGTTTTAAGTATTTGGCTATTTCGCATCAAAAGCGGGCGTTCTTGGGTTTGGTGGTTAGGTTTTTTGGTTTTCTATGCTTTTTTACCAAATGCGCCTTATTTACTAACTGATGTGATTCACCTGATTGATGATATCCGTACGATCCCATCAGTATGGTTGATTAGTCTTGTATTAATTCCGACGTATGTATTGGTAATTTTGGCGGGTTTTGAAGCTTACGTGATTTCTTTAATTAATGCAGGTTACTACTTGCATCGCATTGGTAAAAGTCAGTGGATTGGGTGGCTAGAGATAATTACTCATGCTTTGTGTGCTGTTGGTATTTATTGGGGTCGCTTTTTGCGTTTTAACAGCTGGGACTTTATTACTCAACCAGATGCTTTGTTAACAAAAGGTGTGGAAGAAATTCTTGGCAAGCAGCCCCTAGTAATTATTCTGATGACATTTGGTATACTTTGTGGCCTTTATTGGCTGATGAAACGAGTCACTTTGGGTTTGATCGCCCAGAAAAATCGGGGTACGGGCATCAATACCAAAGGTATTAACAGTAACAGCTAGTAGGTGTAAAGTAAAATAGTTGGAATTGACTGAAATTATCCGATCGCTTATGAAAGTAATTTTGTCCTTAGTTGGTTTAGCTTTTTGGAGTGGAACGAGTGTATTTGCTGCAGCTGGTGTTGTGCGAGCAGAGACAATCTTTGGGCGATCGGGTCAAGTACAAGCGGAAATTTCCTACGAACAAACTCAGGATTTGTATAAAAATGTACATTTAAAAATCCTCCGCTCTGGAAAAATTGTCTTTGATGACAAGGTCCCTCAAGAAAGCGAATACGATAGACCCATAGGTAGCTTATTTAACGAGGATAACCAAGAAAACGGTAATCGACTACCGGTTGTGGATTTGGATGGAGACAAAGAACCGGAAGTAATTGCTGATTTCTTTACAGGAGGAGCGCATTGTTGTATCTATTCACTCATTTACCGCTATGACAAGCAGGCTAATCGGTACAACAACATTCGCCATGACTGGGGAAATGGCGGTTATAGATTAAAAGATTTAGACAAAGATGGATTGCCAGAATTTGAAAGTCGAGACGATCGCTTTGCCTATGCGTTTACATCTTATGCTGCTTCTGGTTATCCGTTACAAATTTGGCAGTATCGTCAAGGAAAAATGATCGATGTTACCCGTCGCTATCCTAAATTAGTTCAAATTCATGCCCAACAGCTGTGGCAAACTTATCGGGAATTACGCCACAAAGGAGATGACGGTAAAGGATTTTTAGCCGCATATTTGGCAGATAAGTATCTGCTCAATCAAGGACAAGACGGTTGGAAAAAGTTGCAGCAAAATTACAAAGAACGCGATCGCGCCCAATTCTTTGCTGAGGTACGGAAGTTTTTGCGTCGAACTGGCTATATCAAAGTAAGATAGCTGCAGGCTGTTTTTAATTATTGCAATTGCCGTCGTGCTGCTTCTAAAAGCAAACGTTTCTCCGCACGGACAATGGCATTATGTGTTCTCAAGACTGCTTCCGGTTCTACGGAAATAGAAGTAATACCCCATTCGATCAAGCGATCGATGATTTCCGGGTATAATGCTGGTGCTTGACCACAAATAGAACAAGGAATTCCCGCATCTCTAGCCATGTGAATCAGTTGAGCGACAGCACTCATAACTGCAGGATGGCGTTCGTCAAATGCTTTTGCAAGCTGTCCTTGCTCTCTATCTACTCCTAGCAGCAATTGGGTCAAGTCGTTGGTTCCGATAGAAATGCCTTGGACACCGGCCTTAACGTATTCTGGCATTAAAAACAGCACGCTTGGCACTTCTGCCATAATCCACAATTGAAATTGAGATACTTGGGTTAATTTTGCTTGCTCGACTTTTTGCTGACAAAAGCGAAACTCTTCCAAGGTCCGAACAAAAGGTAAAAGCAGGTGGATGTTAGTGTAACCAGCTTTTTGTACAGTTGCCAAAGCTGCAAGTTCTATTTCAAAAAAGGCGGAATTGACTAAATAACTAAAAGTACCCCGTTCTCCCAACACGGATTCTGGGAAAGATGGTAAGTTCTCTTTTAAAGATGGTGATTGCTGCGATCGCCCTTTTTGGCTGGAAGGTTTTCGCCAATCCAAAGAGCGATAAAAAACCGGTCTGGGTGCAAAGGCGCGAACAAACTGCATAATTGCTTCGCACCAGCGTTGTAATAATTCTGCTTGCTGGCCATTTTCTAACCAACTATAGGGGTCTCGACCATCTAATACAGTCAAGCTCATCAGCTCCGATCGCAATAATCCGACTCCGTCTACGGGTAACGACAGCGCTTGAGGAATAGAAGCAGGTTGACTTAAATTCACCAATAACCTGGTAGCGGTCGTGGGTTCCGGAGAGTTGGAGTGAGTGCAATGGGGGTGGAGTAGTTCTGTAGAGGCGCTCTTGGTGGCTTCTTGTAGAGATGTTTTTTTTGTCTGGTTGTCTGCTAGTTTGTTTTCTGCGTCTTCTACGCTGAGGCGATAAATTTCTCCCTTATCGCCGTCTATTAAAAGTTGTTCGCCATTTTGAATTAAAGTTGTGGCATTTGCCACATTCCCTACTGCTGGAATTCCCAATTCTCTTGCTAAAATGGCGGCGTGACTGGTCAAACCTCCTTGTTCGGTAACTATACCGGCTGCTTGTTGCAAAATTGGTAACCAATCTGGCGTGATTGCTTTTGTAACTAAAATAACTCCTTTAGGTATTTGTTCTGGTTTGGGCTGGGAATTAACGATGACGTGAGCAGTTGCAGTCGTGCGTCCTGCTGCTGTCCCCAATCCCTTGAGAAAGTGGAAATTGGAAATACTAAATTGGGGGGCAATAATTTTTGTGATGTAAAGCTTTCCAGAGGGAATTTCTTGGGAAATGGTCCATTCTAAGGTCAGGTTTCTTCCTACTTCTTGGACAAGTCGCTTTGCCAATTTAATTAATTGTTGCAAGTATTCTTCTGGTAGGGCGTACTGTTGTTGTTGTACTTCCTCTAGCAGGTAAGTTTGCAAACAAGAGTGATTCGCCGTTTCTGCTGATGCACAAACGTGTTGTAAATCAGCTGAACTACTTGCATGATTGAGGCGATAAGCTAGGGTTTTATTCCCCAAATGTTGTTCGAGTAGAGCGCCAGTTTCTGGGTGGATGTAGTAGACATCTGGTAAAACTTCGCCGTGGGCGATCGCTATTCCTAATCCAAAGGTAGCTTGTATTTCCCATCCTGAAGAATTAGCAATTAACAAACCAGAGGCGAGCGCATCGCGAATTGGTTGTACCAAAACTGCATAGTGAATTTGTTGCAAATCAATTCCTGCCCGCTGCCAGTATAATAGACTTCTGGCTCGAAACAGCTGGCTCCAAGTTTGCTTGAGCGTAGCTGCGATCGCTTCTGGAGCGCAGCAGCAAATTTGGGACTCTAGCAATCCATTCAAATTTCCTACTGTTTGTTTGGCAGTCGGAAACATCAAGCTGGGACGAAAAATCAAACATTCCGCTTCCAATTTACTCGCAGCTTGCCAAATTTCATTTAATAACTTTGCTGGCAAACTGGCAGTTATTATTTCTTGACGCAAGCTACTAGCCACCTGCTGCAACTGACGCCAATTGTTGACATCTAAGTGTAAGGAAGAATGGGGCAAGTCCGCAATTAGCGCTTCAGAACTGTTGAGATTTTCTAAAAATTTTTGCAATACTGATGCTGCTATTACGAAACCAGACACTACGGGGTAACCGCGCTGCATAAGTTTGCTCAAATAAAAAGCTTTATCACCAACTTCGGCGCGGTCTTGTAATCTAATTTGCTCCAGCCAGTAGAGTTTGTCCACTCAATTTGTCATTTGTCAGTTTCGGTTGTCATCAATTCTGGTTTGGACCAGAAAAAAGTCCATTTTTGATGGTCTGTGGTTGAAGTTGACAGTTACTACTAATTGCACCGTTTGTAAATTTCAATAGCAATTCGCCCTCCAACCAATGCTGTAAAGGAGATTTTTCCACATACTACTTCTTCTCCTAACCATTCATTTCTAGAGAGCTTTTCTACCTCCAAACTGTTACATTCTCTCGTCCTCTAGTTGGCTTGTCCTGATTTATTTTGACCCCTAAATTCGTGAATTAGCTATACTGAAAGTATTAAATATGAGATTGAGCCTTTGGAAGTTTTAAATTTTACTCTAGCATTTAAGTGTTGCTGTGTAACACATTTACAAGCATAGCACCAAAAGCAATTCTAACTCTTGGACATTTTTCCAAAAGCTTTGCTTAGGTGATTCTTCTTGCGAGGGTCGAAATTTTTGCGAAGATACTTTTCAAATCATACCAGAACAACAACATTAGGGGGAGAGCATAAAAACACAAAGAAGATAATTGGAAGTGAAATCTCTCTCCTGCAAGCAAGGAATTTGGTAATTTTCAAAAATTAAAACGTCAAAATTTGATTAAGAAGCGATCGTTTGTAAATTCCATGTTTCAACTCAAAACATGACACACCAATCATTACTGTTAATAAATACGTACTATCTTTCGCCTGATGATTGGTTTAACCTTACCTTAAGGCTATGTTTAGCCTTGCTGTTTGGAGCGGCGATCGGCTTAGAACGGGAACTGAGGCAAAAACCCGCTGGTTTAAGAACTCACATGTTAGTTAGTATGGGATCGGCACTGTTTGTTTTAGTGCCGTTGCAAGCAGCTGCAATTTCGCCAAATTATGACCCTCTTAGCCGTGTTATCCAAGGCGTTGCGTCCGGTATTGGCTTTGTTGGTGCAGGAGAAATTTTACGCGAATCTTCTCCAGAAGCATCACAACGTACTAAAATTCGCGGACTGACCTCAGCAGCAGCCATCTGGGTATCAGCAGCTTTAGGAATTGCAGCTGGATGCGGTTTATGGCGGTTAGGATTAATTAGTACCGTGCTGTGCGTATTTGTTCTAAAATTTTTTAAATGACTAAAATCAAATCATGGCAAGCTAACTGCTAGCTTTTTTGATTATTGAGGATCGCCGCACAAATAATCAGCACGAACCCAAGCACTTCGTGTACCGTAGATAATTCTCCACCACCAGAAACCATCTCGTTGGTATTGACCGCTGATTAATCCGACAATTTGTCCGTTGGGAATTTCTCCAAGCTTAGGAAATGGACGTCCCGGACCGCTACGCACCGAAAGCCTACCATCAATATCATTAGTACAAACCTGAGCGTAGGATTGAGGACTAGATGCAATGCTATCACTGCGGCCAAGTCCGGGTCCAACTTGTGCTATTCCAGGTAAGGAAGAAGCAGTTACAATTAAAGCATCAGTCACCAAAGTTTTCAACATCATAAATCCTCAGCATTTGAACCAAAAAATCACTGAATTTTGACTTCCAGAAAATTAAGCTTATAAGTGTGGATATATTCCAATACTTGGTCTAAATCCTGTCTTTTAGTTAGTCCAATACATCCGGACGTTCCATCCTCACCGTTGTTTTTTTCAAACGAAGGATCGTAGTGAATACCTAAGTCTGTACGACCGGTTTTAAATAGAGGCCAAATCGGAAGGAAGCGATCGCCTACTTCTGGAGTGCTGCCGTGGATATAAGTTTTCGCAACTTTATACAATCCATCTGGTAAAGGTGCTTCCGTTCCAGAGCGATGGCGGTCTTTATTTTGGGTAGTAGCTCTTCCAGAAACAATATCGTAAGAGTTAATTTCTCGTCCTTGTACGTAAATAATCAGTTTGTATAGAGGATTGCCAAGGGCATTTTTTTTCCCTGTTGGCACTAACTTCATATAATTAGATGATCTGAGTGTATCCGTGGAAATTTTTTGATAAGAGAACTTATTTTTTGTTAATTTCTTCTCACCCCAATTCCAGCGGGACTGAAAGTAATCACCATTTTTGCTCATCTTTTTTTCTTCATGTATGGCAGTGATAGTTGTATTAGCTTCGGTATGATTTTCCCCGTTTTTACTAGAGTTAATTTCTACTAATGCTACTGGTAATTTTATTTCTGTAGCATGCTGGCAACTTACTACAGTTAAGCAGGTTAAAAATAACAATAATTTTCGAAATGGCATAGAAAATTTTATTTTTTTATGTTTAGAGTTTAGATACCAATTAATTAATTAATTAAACATCCGAAATGATACGTATTTTCAATCGCTGCGCCAATCACGCAATTGCTGCTATCTTTAAAAATTTTTCAAGTTTCTAGATCGGAAATTCAAAAACCATCGATTGAATCAACTAAGATTTAGAAATAAAATTAATATTGTTTCCGCGAATTTATATGTATTTTTCGTTACTTGAAGCTGGGAAAATCGCTCGCAATGGCAGTCGCTCTCAGTAGATTTTTTGAAATCAAATTTGTCACCAGCTTAAAAAATTCACAAAAACAAAAAAAGCAGCTGGAGTAAACCAACTGCTGAAAATTATCTTGACATTTTGACAGCGGATTACCTGAGTGCCACTTGACTAACTGGTAAAACACCAGCCATTTCTAAAATCGGCACAATTAAATCTTCGCGCTTGACTGCCATCATATGCACGCCTTGACATAATTGTCGGGCAATTTGCACTTGTTCGGCAGCAATTTTCATACCTTCAGCCAACGGATCTTTAGCTTGAGCCAATCTATCAATAATATGCTGGGGAATTTTAACACCCGGAACGTTCTTATTAATAAACAGAGCATTCTTTGCCGATTTGAGCAAAAAAATTCCTGCTAAAACAGGCTTGTTGCAACCGGCGGCAATTTTGTCCATGAACTTTTCTAGCAGTTCAAAATCGGTAATCAATTGGCTTTGGAAAAATTGTGCTCCTGCTTCTAATTTGCGTTCAAATCGTGTTTGCAGACCCGACCAGCTTGCACATTGGGGATCAACTGCTGCACCGGGAAATAAATCCAGCGCTCCATCTGAGAGGGGTTGGTCGTTGCAGTCAACTCCGCGGTTGAGTTTTTGGATGACCTGGAGCAGGCGTACGGCCTCCAAATCAAATACAGCTTTGCAGTCGGGATGATCGCCTGCTTTCACGGGATCTCCCGTTAGAGCTAGGATATTCCTGATCCCGAGGGCGTGAGCACCCATCAGGTCAGCTTGTAAACCAATGCGATTGCGATCGCGACAGGCAATTTGGCAAATCGGCTCGATACCGTGTTGTAGCAAAATTGCCGATGCTACTACAGAACTCATCCGCAGTACAGCTCTACTGCCATCGGTGACATTGACAGCATGCACCCTCCCCTTAAGGGTAGCTGCCATTTTTAACATGTGTTCTGGATTACCGCCTTTTGGTGGTGTTACCTCCGCAGTAATCAGAAATTCACCTGCCTTTACAGCTGTGCGAAAAGAAGTTAAAACAGTTGGATTTCTGATAGCCAGCATAACCAATGAAGTTTTCTGTCATTGGGTACAGCTATAGCACATGTCACCCCATTCAGAAAAGCTCACAACGGCAGAGAAAAACCCATGGCAGTTTTTACTTTTGCCAAAGTTTGGTTGGCGATCGCCTCTGCTTTGTGCTTGCCGTGTCGCAACACCGATTCTAAATAACCTTTATCTTTTATGACCGCGTGATATTTTTCTTGAATCGGTTTAAGAGCGTTGATTGTAGTTTCTGCTAGTATTGGTTTAAACTGTCCCCAGCCCATATCTTGGCACTCAGCTGCTACTTCTTCCTTACTTTTGCCAGAAAGTAACATATACAGCGTTAACAAATTATTACATTCCGGCCGTTCAGGATTATCAAATTCCAAACCACGAATTGCATCGGTTTTGCAGCGCTTAATTTTTTTGTTAATTTCATCTGGAGAGTCTAGTAAATTGATGCGGCTCAATTCAGAAGGATCGGATTTGGACATTTTCTTGGTTCCGTCCGTCAAACTCATGATCCTTGCTCCTTCTTTTTTAATTAAAGGCTCCGGCAATTTCAATACCGGTTGGTTTGGTTGGGCAAATTGATGATTAAATCTGTTGACGAGATCCCGCGTTAGTTCCAAGTGCTGCTTTTGGTCTTCACCCACCGGGACTTTATCTGCTTCGTACAGTAAAATATCAGACGCCATCAGTACCGGGTAGTCTAACAAACCAACACCCACATTTTCACCCTGCTTGAGTGCCTTTTCCTTAAACTGAATCATATCCGTCAGCCAATTGAGGGGTGTGATGCAGTTGAGCAACCAAGTTAGTTCCGCATGGGCAGGGACGTGGGATTGCACGAAAATGGTAGAGTATTTTAAATCGATACCGCATGCTAGGTACAAAGCAGCGATCGCGTAGGTATCTGCAGCTAGGCTTGCTGGATTGTGGGGTAAGGTAATAGCATGCAAATCTACTACGCAAAAGAAATTTTCGTACTGACTTTGGATTTCGACCCAGTTGCGAATTGCACCTAAGTAATTACCCAAATGTAAATTACCAGTTGGTTGAATACCAGAAAGTACTCGTTGCCTGCCCATAAATTTCATCTTTAATAGCTAATAGTTAATAGTTAATAGTCACCGGTCAATAGTCAATACTCAAAAAGTTCTTGATGGCCCAGCAAGCGAATTGATTTAGTTTACAAAACTCGACAAAAATTAAGTTCTTGTCAGAGATAGTCATAGTAACCTGGAAAGTAATTAATTTTTTAACAAGATTTGGGAGTTTTTGCATGAAAGCTCTGCTACTGTGGCCCAAAATGCCCAATTCCTTTTGGTCTTACCAGGAAACACTCGATTTAGCTGGTTTGCGGGCTACAAACCCGCCATTGGGTTTAATTACAGTTGCGGCGATGTTACCCAAGGAATGGGAAATTCGTTTGGTGGATCGTAACGTCCGCGAAGAAACACAAGAGGAATGGGCGTGGTGTGACATTGCAATCATCTCTGCGATGGTGATTCAGAAAAAAGATTTCTGGGAATTAATTCAAAAAGGAGTGGCCTTGGGAAAGAAAGTGGCCGTGGGGGGTCCCTTTCCAACTTCGGTACCGCAGTTTGCCCTGGAAGCAGGAGCGCATTATTTAATTCTAGATGAAGGAGAATGTACTATCCCCATGTTTTTAGAAGCTTTAGCACGGGGAGAACAACAAGGTATTTTCCGCGCCACAGAAAAACCCGACGTTACCCAAACACCAATACCGCGCTTTGATTTGCTAGATTTAGATGCTTACTTAGCCATTACGGTGCAATTTTCGCGCGGATGTCCGTTTCAATGCGAGTTTTGCGATATCATCAATTTGTTTGGTCGCAAGCCCCGCACCAAAACTCCCGCACAAATGCTCGCCGAGTTAGAAGTCTTATATCAAATGGGTTGGCGGCGGTTAGTTTTTATTGTTGATGACAACTTTATCGGTAATAAACGCAATGCAAAGGTTTTTCTGCGAGCATTAATTCCCTGGATGCAAGAGCGTAAATATCCGTTTATCTTAATTACAGAAGCATCCCTAAATTTAGCAGAGGATGACGAGCTGATCGAACTGATGGTTCAAGCTGGCTTTCGGATCGTATTTATGGGGATCGAAACGCCGGATGTAGAAAGTTTGACGCTAGCCCACAAAGAACAAAATACGCGCCAATCTCTGATAGAATCTTGCCACAAAATTACCCGTGCTGGACTGCAGATCATGTCAGGCTTTATTTTGGGCTTTGACGGAGAAAAACCAAAAGCTGGACAGCGCATTCAAGCATTTGTGGAACAAACAGCTATTCCTCAAGCTCACCTGAATTTGCTGCAAGCGTTGCACAACACGCAAATGTGGAATCGCTTGCAAAACGAAGGAAGATTACACCAGGAATCAACAGATTTTTTGGGTTCTCAGATGGCTTTGATGAATTTTGTTCCGACTCGCCCCCTAGAGGAAATTGTCAGAGAATATATCGATGCATTTTGGAATTTGTACGAGCCGATGGCGTACCTGCAGCGTACCTTTCGCCATTTTAACATGATGGAAGTTCGGCGTCCTCAAAGCAAACGTCCTCTGACATGGCATGAAGCGCGCTTGTTTTCCGCCATTTGTTGGCGACAGGGTGTTCTGCGCGCGACTCGTTTTCGCTTTTGGTTACAGTTGCTGGCGATCGCCCTGAGGAAACCCCATTTAGTTTACGATTATCTAGCAGCTTTAAGTTTTGGCGAACACTTTTTCATTTTCCGCCATCAAGTGAAAGCACGACTGGAAGCACAACTAGCTACTGCCAATTTAGAGACCACAACAACTAACAACACAAGCAGATTACCAACCACGGCCGGTTCGGTGTTAGTTAATTGATAATAATTTGACATGCAAATTTTGAAATTATTGATTTAGGCGTGTTTGTTGGTGAGGAAACACCAGAATGAGTTTAATTTTCATTTTCATATTTGGTGATTTTTTCACCAGTCGCCCCTTGCAGCTAGCTACCGGCCACATTGCGGGGATTTTTAATGGGAATTATTTTTCTGGCTTAATCTTCTGCTGATTGGGTTGGTATTTCAACTGCTGTGACATCAATTGTGCCTTCTGGAGTCAAGCGCTGAAAACGGTGCTTCTGTACTAACAATGCTTCCCCACAGTTAGGACAATTTATCTGCGTTTGATTTAAGCCTGTAAATTCGTATTTGCAGACCGGACAGCGATCGCTAACTAAGTTACTTTGCAACCACCAGCGAAATCCAAAAAATGCCACAACAGGTGCTAACAAAAGTAAACCGACAATAATCAGCAATGAGTTGACCAACCATCCCAGACCTAATGACCCCAACAACCATACAATTAGTATGAAGGTCAGCCAAGGACGAAGGTAATACAAGTTTAATTGAAAAGTTTTAAAGCTCATTTTTAAGTTTCATCTTGCCCTTTTTCTAGGATAGCGAGTTTATCAACGAGTCTCTAGTACAAAAAGATAATATATTGTCATGTTCCTTCAGCTGGCTTTTGTGTTTTTTTTATTGTCTTGTGACATTGCCTTGATGTATCAATTACAAATTGAAAAATTTTTCTTCTCTAGAGCGAGTATTACACAATACCAGTTTCTCCGGTAATTCTCCCAAGGTAAACCTAGGGTAAAGAAACTAATTAAGAAATATTATGTCAGTGTAAATTTTTAGTAAAAAATGTAACCTTAGCCGCGAAAAAAGGTAAATTCTAAACAAGAGTTTAACAAGCAGCTTTGACAACCAACCACAGTACACATGCATCCCTGCTGACTACATTCAAAAATGATACAATTGTTTTTAGTCTGTAGCTATCGATACTAAAAAAAATTGCCGAGACAAACAAAACCCATAGCTAATTTCATACATAAATAAAAACAAAATCGCTGACCTGTGTTTTCAGGGATGTAGTACCCTTCAAAGGTTGAATTGTCGCAGCTTCTTGGAAAGTTGAAATATTGAATTGAGTTTCTTTGACAATTAGCACTATTTTGGCAATGGTTTCTAGCCGTAATAAAGTATACAAATGTCAGCATCCTCTCGGCGATAGCACAGCGGTCAACAAACGTATTAGTGAATGTAAAGATAGAAATAGAGGTTTATTAGAGGAATTGGCACCCGAACGACAGGTAATATTCAAACAGCAAGAACTATTCAGGTCTTTAGCAGAACTTACACCCTTTCCAATAGCTATTACAAGCTTGGAAAGCGGTGAAATATTATTTCGAAACCAACTTGCAGAGTCCATCTTGGCAGTAGATTCGCGCACGACGCTCGAGAAATTCCCCTTTAATTGTTATGACTATCCACATTCATGGCAGCAGTTAATTGATAAGCTTGAAAATGGCGAGTGCGTGAGAAATTTTCCAGTCTTGTTCAAAAAAAATAATGGAGATACTTGGGAAGTACGAATTTCCGCTCAAGTTGTGAATTGGGAGGATAAACTTGTAGCGTTGTTCGTATTCATGAATACAACTGAACAGGAAACCACGCAGCAGATAAACCCCTGGCTGGGGGATAGCGAGTTGCGAGTAACTAAAGAAGATACTTATAATTTTGTTGAAAATTACACATATACAGAAGCAATTGGAAAAATTTCGGCGCTGGCAATGGAATGTCAGCAATTAAAAACACGCTTGCATGTAATGGAGCGGGCGCTGGCTGCTAGTAGTAATGGAATTATTTTGACAGACGCCAATCATCCGACAATCCCATCGTTTATGCCAATCCAGCCTTTGAAAAAATGACAGGCTATTGTGCGCGCGAAGTTATCGGTCGCAACTGTCGCTTTTTGCAGGGAACCGATCGCAAGCAGGCGGCGATTGCAAAGTTGCGCGCTGCCGTGCAACAGCAAAAAGAATGTCACGTCATTATCCGCAATTATCGCAAAGACGGTAGTTTGTTTTGGAACGAGCTTTACATAGCTCCGGTGTTTGATGCTTTTGGGAAGTTAACTCACTTTATTGGCATTCAGACAGATATTACAGAACGCGTCAAAGCTGTGGAAGCGCTGCAAGAAAGAGAAGAACAGTACCGCCGCATTGTGGAAACTGCGACGGAAGGAATTTGGGTAATCGACCAAGATAACAAGACTACTTTTGTCAACCAACAAATGGCGAGTATGTTAGGTTACACGGTCGAGGAGATGATTGGCCAAAGCTTATTCTCATTTATGGATGCACAACAACGAGAACTCGCCAACACCTTGCTTGCACGTCGTCGTCAGGGTGTTCGCGAGACACACGATTTTAAATTTTGCTGCAAGGACGGTTCAGATTTGTGGGCGATGGTTTCTTGTGCTCCTTTATTCGACGAGCAGGGAAATTACACTGGTGCGTTGGGAATGGTTACTAACATCACCGATCGCAAGCGAGTAGAAGCAGCACTACAGGAAAGCAAACAACGTTTGGATAGCATTTTGCATTCTCTAGAAGATGTAGTTTGGTCTATTGACGCCGTTACTTTTGAAACTCTTTATCTCAATTCTACTGTCGTTAAGGTTTATGGTCGTCCCGCATCCGACTTTTTCCAGAATTCCAATCTTTGGTTCGAAGTGATTCACCCGGAAGATCAACCCCGAGTTAAGGCTGCCATCGAGCCGTTGCTGGCAAATGGCAACCAAGAATTAGAATACCGAATTATCAGGCCGGATGGTCAAGTACGCTGGCTGTTAAACCGCAGCCATCTAATTTATGACGCCAGTGGAAAAGCAATTCGCATTGAAGGAATTGCGACGGATATTACCGATCGCAAACGCATGGAAAAAAAGTTAGTCCGCTACGCCTTCTATGATGCTCTTACTGGTTTACCCAACCGAGTTTTGTTTATGGAAAGGCTACAGAAAGCCATAGCTAGGACGAAAAACTCTCCGGGTGATTTGTTTGCCGTGCTGTTTTTAGATCTCGACCGTTTTAAGATTGTTAACGACAGTCTGGGTCACTGCGTTGGCGATCGCCTGCTAATAACTGTTGCCCAACGTCTGCAAAGTTGCTTGCGTTCCGATGAAGGTGATGTTGTCGCCCGCTTGGGTGGAGACGAATTTACCATCTTGCTTTCCCACATTCAATCTGTTGATGACGCCATTCGCGCTGCAGAACAAATTCACCAAGTACTAAAGTCACCGTTTAACTTGAACGGATATCAGGTATTCACAACTGTTAGCATTGGTATTGCCTTGGGTACAAACGGCTATACTCAAGCTGTGGATGTCTTGCGAGATGCAGATACTGCCCTTTACCGTGCCAAAGAACAAGGAAAATCCTGGCATATTGTTTTTGACAGTACCATGTACGACCGGGCAGTAGCGCTTTTGCACCTAGAAACCGACTTGCGTTGGGCACTTCAGCGCCAGGAATTACGAGTTTTCTACCAGCCAATTGTATCTCTTGTTACAGGTAATATTACGGGATTCGAAGCCCTCGTGCGCTGGCAACATCCGCAACGAGGGCTGGTTTCTCCTAGCGACTTTATTGCCATTGCCGAAGAAACTGGATTAATCGTACCGATCAGCCAATGGGTACTGCGCGAGTCTTGTTTGCAACTACGACAATGGCAGCTGAGATTTCCCGAACACAAGTCTTTAAGCATCAACGTTAACCTTTCGGCTAAACAACTCTCCCAACACAATGTAGTCGAGCAAATCAACCAAATTCTGCAAGAAACCAACCTTGCTCCTAGCAGCCTAAAGTTAGAAATCACCGAAAGTGCGATTATGGCAAGTCCGGAAAAAGCTGCTAGCGTTCTTCAGCGACTAAAAGCTTTGGGAATCCAGTTGTGTATTGATGACTTTGGCACGGGTTATTCATCCCTTTCTTATTTACACCATTTTCCGATTGATATTTTAAAGATTGACCGTTCCTTTATCAATCGTATTGACAGCGACGGTGACCAATGGGTGATCGTGCGGGCTATTATCACCTTGGCTAGTAACTTAGGAATGGGTGTTGTTGCTGAAGGGGTAGAAACAATGGATCAGTTGATACAACTAAGGTTATTAGAATGTGATAAAGCACAGGGTTACTTGTTCTCCCAACCCTTAGACAGCGAACAAGCAAGCGCCTTGCTAGCTTCTCAACCATTTTTTTAATGCTGGCAATTGGTTTGCTAGTTTTAGTCTAAAAACTGAGACAAGCGCTGTTGGTAATACTCTACAATTTTTTTGGTCACCTCAGCCACAGAAAGACCGTCAGTGTTAATTTCCATAGCATCGGGAGCTTTCTGCAAGGGAGAAACTTTACGCGTGCTATCTTTCCAATCGCGTTCGGCGATGTCCTTTTCTAACTGTTCTAGAGAAATGGGGGGTTGGGCTTGTTTTTTTAAATCTTCAAACCGACGGCGGGCTCTTTCTTGTACGGAGGCAGTTAAAAAAATTTTTACTTCTGCATCAGGAAAAACATGGGTACCGATATCCCGCCCTTCTGCAACTAAACCACCTTTTTTACCCCAGCTTTGTTGCTGTCTGACCAATGCTTGACGCACGGCGCTTTGTGCTGCAATTGCCGAAACTTGGGATGTGACTTCTAAAGAGCGAATCGCTTGAGTAACATCGTGACCGTTAATCCAAACTCGCACAGGAAATTGTAAATCTTGGTTGGGAGTTAATTCGATGACGCATTTGTTGACTAATTCTGCGATCGCGCACTCATCATCAACGGCTATTCCTTCTTGCAGCACCAGCCAAGTTACAGCACGGTACATGGCTCCTGTATCCAAATACACAAGTCCCAGCTTTGCAGCCACTTGCCGAGCTACAGTAGATTTTCCAGCTCCTGCTGGTCCGTCAATAGCGATAATAGGTTGGCGATCGCGCAAAATCATATTGTCAATCAAACGCGTAGAACCAAGACGAGCGGCGATCGCGAGCATTCCTTCTTCCTCCACTGTTTCCAAAGGTATCAAAGTAGTCGGTTCAACCAATTCAATATATTCGACAGAGATAGAACTGGCGAGTGCAAGTTCTTGCTGTACTATTGATATCAGTGTTTTCGCTTGACGTTCTCCAGAACGAAACTTGCTTGCGGCTTTGCGCAAGCTACGATATAGTACTGCTGCTTGTTGTTTTTCCGCAGCAGTTAAGTATTGATTGCGAGAACTAAAAGCCAAACCCGATGCTTCTCGTACTGTTGGACAAGCAACAATCTCAACTGCAAAACTCAAATCGGTTACCAGCCGTTTAATAATTGCCAATTGCTGACCATCCTTTTGACCAAAATAGGCTCGATCGGGTTGAACCAAGTTAAAAAGCTTGGTCACGATCGTGCTCACACCCTGAAAGTGGCCTGGACGAGAACGGCCACACAAGCCTGAGATCATAGCAGATGGAGGTATAACTTGTGTAACCTTTGATTCTTGTATATTATTCAAGTCGATTCCCATTTCCTCCGGAGTCGGCGCAAAAATCGCATCTACCCCAGCTTGTTCGCATAGTTGGCAATCTTTGTCCAAAGTTCGCGGATAGCGCAGATAATCCTCGTTCGGACCAAATTGCAAAGGATTGACGAAAATACTAACAATTATTGTCACATTTTCTTCGCGTGCCCGTTGAATCAAGCTTAAGTGACCTGGATGCAAAGCTCCCATTGTGGGAACTAAACCGACCGCTGTCAAAATTCTGTCAGTTACTTCCAGTTCTGATTGCTGTTGTGGTTCCAAAAGTAATTCACTGGAACGGCATTTGGCTAAAAAGCAGCGCAGCGCTGCAACTGTTGTTAACAGACGCATAAAAAATACCCCATGGTTTCTATTAGTCTCCCCCGTTAGTTTAGATCCGAAAATCAAGGAAGAGATTACTCACCAAGGGGCCAGGAGGAATTGAAAAATCAGAAGACAAAGCAAGTGACCAAGAGTTTGGTTGTTTGTTGTTAGTTGTTGGTAAAAAACACCCATGGTCGGGTTTCCCGACCAAGCAACTAACAGCGACGGGAGCGGGGTCCCCAAAAATTTGCTCTTTAACGTAGATTTTTGGGGTTCCCTTACCTACCCAAGACTTCTATTTTTACTGGCGCAATTCCACTACTCATCATTCCCAAAACCCGTGCTGCCGCAAAGGAAAGGTCAATAATTCGACCGCGAACGTACGGACCCCGGTCGTTGATTCGCACAATTACAGAGCGACCGTTACGGGTATTGGTAACACGTACTCGCGTTCCAAAAGGCAAGCTGCGATGGGCGGCTGTCATTGCTTCTGGATTGAATCTCTCACCTGTAGCAGTCCTAGTGCCAGAACCATCATAACCGTAGAAGGAAGCGATACCTTGGAAAGAAGCTAGAACTGTTCCAGCAATTTGCCGTGGTAATTTTGCTACTGGCGCAGGTATGCGAATCGTTGGTAGGTTGGCAATTTGGTTTAAGGGAGATGCATTTCCTATTAGCCGGCGCAGGCGATTTGTTGCTTGCAACGCGTCTAGTGCCAAGTCTTTGGTTGTATTTGCCAGTCGCGTGTTCTCGTTAATTTCTACAAGTTCTTGGTTACGGAACTTGATCAGAAAACGACCGCTTGGCAACTGCTGACTAGAGAGGTTTTTATTTTGGTTTTGATTGGCTTGCCAAGTAACTGTAATTTTATTGGCATCTGCTTTATCCAAAACTAACTGATTAATTTTCGCTGCTACTACACTAGCCCTTTGCACCGGATCGTCTTCAGTCAAGCTCGCTTGATTCACCTGTAGTGTGGAGTTATTGGTATCGAAGGGAACCCCAAAAATTTGCGCAGAGCAGCAAATTTTCGAGGAACCCGAATAGAAGGTTTTACTTGCTGTACCAACACTGTTTATCTCACCAACTTTTGTTTCTTTGCTCGCTACTGGCTTTTGACCCATAAAGGTGAGAACGGGAATATCGCGGATATAGAGCGTTGCTGCTGGCCGACCTGCCATTTCATGCGCGTGGATTTTGGCGATCGTAGCTGCATTCAAGGCAGAGCTTGCTTTTGGGGTTTTGTACTCTCCCAGTTTTACCACATCGCCAGAAGGCTGGGCGGAAGAGGTTGGAGCCGTTTTTTTAGTCGTTTCGCAACGTCCCATTTCAGAACATCCAACTAACGGTGTCCCCAAAATCGTGCTAAGCACAGCGACAACAGTCCACAAATGTTTTTGATTCATGCGTCCGAAATATTAAAGCAACTGTAGAACAGAAGTTTCATCATTCGTGGGTTTTGCACCAGTAAAAGTGTCTTTCCCAACAACCGAACTCGTTCTGCTTTCACTTTTTGCTTTGTAACTGCAACAGACTAACATGAACTTCTGGGGTTGGGGATCAGGGTTTTAGCGCAAGTCTCTGTAAATTTATCAAAATCAAAGTTGCATTTCAAGGGTCAAACCTCGCTCGAAAGCGGATTTTGCTTTGGTAACACTTTTTTCAATGGATTAGAAATTTTATTAGTTATCCTTAACAAGATTTGGTATTTAAATCAATGGATTGATATATTTGCTTGCCCAAAAAGACCTTTAATGGTAAACTGCAGCTTTTTTACTTTTTGTACACAAAATTTACTTAAGTAGAGCAATTGTACTTAATAAAAATAACTCGGATATAAAAACTTTTATGAAGTATTTTTTTTAACTTTGTTTTGGAAGAACAAAAAAATGTTAATTTTATTTGCAAGCTGGGGATCGTTCTTCATTTAAAAAACAAAATCCGAATCCTAAAAAAGAAAATCCTCATTTTCAGTAATAGCAATTGTAACAGTAGCTTTTATGTGCCCACTTTCTTTCACTAGAAAGGCACTAGGAAATTTTTGTACTTTTGAATACAAAAAATCCAGCTTCCAAAATCTGCAAGCTCTCGGAATACTTAAGAAGTATTTTTAACTGAAAAAAGAAAGTTCTTAATTAATTAAGATCACTGAAATATCTGGCAGCAATTTGGATATTAGATCACCACGGCTTAGAACAAGCAAGGTGTAAAAAATCAAGCATAATTTTTTACCACCTACTAGAACGATCACTCTAAGTTGACCAAATCATCTCACTGTCTGTTTAATTGCCTGGAAACAGAATGTTCTCGAAGGTTTGAGTGTAACCCATGACCATAGCAACCTTTTTTACGGGCGTTTGATTTTGACGTTCTCGAAGTAACCTTGTCACTGATGAAACTGGCAAGTAGTTCTATTAACACGATTTTTCTTTGTTAGAGATGCATAAAAAATAGTAACAAGCATGAAAGTGCTTGCTACTAACGAACTGCTTGAAGCACTAAAGTAAGTGCTTGCTACTAACTTGATATTCCGTGGTTTGGTTATCTAAGGTCACAGGATATATACAGCAGATAATTTATTCGAGGGACTTTGCAATCAACCAAAGGTTTTTCCATTCCAACCCCACATATAACCTTTAGCATCGGCAAACTCAATGTAAATTCGATTTTGTGGTACACCTAGTTTTTGATTAATTTCCTGACAAAAATCCTGACTCATCGCCTGGGTTTGCTCTGGTTTCATTGTTCCAACACTTTTAATTTCTATATAGCAAACCGGATCGGTAGTTCCAGCAAAAGTCATGGGAATTTCGCCTTCAAAAGCTGTCATCACGTAGGATTCTGGTTTTCCCGTATGTTTGGCCAACTTTGCTGACAAGTCTTTGAGCATTGCTTCGACTTGGTTTTTTGCTGGTACGGGTGCAGAAGTTTGGATTTTAATTAACGGCATAGTAATTTGTTTTGATCCGACATCGAAATATTATCGTGGGGTTGCACAAAGTAATAATCGGGGTTGATAGAAAAACTCCAGCAAGCGTGTGGTAGTAAATGCTTTCGATATCTCTATTTTCGTATTATGAGGTGATTCATTTTGACTTTGCTTTGCAGCAAATATTTAAACGGTGTCATGCCATTCTAATTATCTAGTGTTTGCTGAATGCCCAGTCAGACACGACACCAGTCTCGAGGATTTTTGTTTAGGAAATAAAGATACTTCCGAGCGTGTTTATGATTTAGCCACCATATTGCCAGCCTGTGGTTTCTAGTAACAGTTGTTTTCCTTCCCGGTGAACGCCAGCAGCTATAACCTCTCCAACAAAGATTGTGTGGTCGCCTTTAGTGACTGCATCAACAACCTGACACTCAATGTATCCCAGAGAATCGGAAATAATTGGACAGCCAGTTTTGCCTAGGTAAAATTCTACATCCTCAAATTTATTTCCAACTCGGCGCATGCGCTGAAAGAACTTTTGCGCCAAGTCTTTTTGTCCTTCTTCTAAAAAGCTGATAGCAAACACCCCGCTATTTTTAATCATTTGATGGGAGATGGAGTTTTGATTGACGCAATTTACAACCAAGGGAGGTTTAAATGAAGCTTGCATTAACCAGCTGAGGGTAAAACCGTTAACTTCTTCCCCGTCTTTAACGCCGCATATGTACAACCCGTGGGGTATTTTTTGCAGCATTGTTTTTTTGGCCTGTTCGTCGAGCATAAATCGATCTACTTAACTGTTTCTTTGCTAAGTGTATCGAACAGGAGAAACTCTCACCCAAGCTTTTTGCTATTCTTGGAGGCGGAACAAATGACTGTGTTCAGGATGGTATAGGCGCGATCGCCCTACACCTGTATTTAGCATCTGTGCTGTTGCTTGTTTTAGTGCAGGACTAATAACATAAAGGGTAGTGCGTGTTAACTTTTGTTGTTCAGTTAAATTTGCCATTTCCTCGAGAGGTACAATCCATATTTTCTCTTCAGGCCAGCCTAAACGAAAACAAATTGCCACAGGGGTATCAGCTGGATAGTGTTTGAGTAATTTGGCTTGGGCGTCTTGAATGTGGCGGGTGCTTAAGTAAAGACAAAGGCTGGCTTGATGAGCGGCTAGGGAAGTTAATTCTTCGGTTGGTGGAACTTCCGTGCGTCCGCTGCTGCGGGTGAGGATTATGGTTTGGACTAAACCAGGAACCGTCAGTTCTACTTTCAGTTTGGCAGCAGCAGCTTGAAAAGCGCTAATACCGGGTACAACTTCAAAAGGAATTTTTGCTTCTGCTAGCAGCTGCATTTGCTCGCGGGTAGCGCTGTAAAGACTGGGATCTCCGGAATGAAGACGGACGACAGACTTGTGCGATCGCACCCTTTCTACCATTAGTGGCACAATTTCTTCCAGAGTCTTGTTTGCTGTGCCAATTATCTCCGCCTCGTCCCGACAAAGTTCTAAAATTTGTTGGGGCACCAGAGAATCGGCAAATAAAATTACATCGGCTGCCAAAAGCAGTTTCTGTGCCTTTATTGTTAAAAGTTCTGGATCGCCAGGTCCTGCTCCCACAATATATACGCAAGGTTTTAGGAAATTAATTTTTTTATTATCACTTTCATTTTCAGTATATTCACGCATGAAAACCGCAGAAGTTAAGATTTACAGAAATTTTTTCTGAGTTTCTCTCAGTATCTTTCCGGATGAAGTTTCCATATCTAGTAGAGGTGATTGGTAGATGCACCCTGGTTAAGCCCTGGAGAAAACTCTGGGGCATTTTTTATGGCTTTGGCGGTAATTAGGACAGCTAACTTTGAGTAGATTTTCCCAGCTTAACTGTATTTATCGACTGTTTTGTCTTTCTTTTTGAGAAGAAGTGTAAACCACATCTGGAAAAGAACGTTTAGCAATATAAAGCCAACTTAATCCAGCTAATCCCAACACGATTCCGATGAAACTAATCACTTGCGCGATTCTCAACGGTCCCAGCATTAAGCTGTCAGTTCTAAGACCCTCAATCCACAAACGACCTAAGCTGTAAGCTGCTAGGTAAACCATAAACAGCGTACCTGTTTTTAATCGTGGCTTACCCCGCAAATCTCGAAAAAACAAAAAGATCAGCAAGGCGAATACCATTAAATCCCATAAAGATTCATAAAGAAAGGTGGGATGAAAATATTCAAAACCAATCAAATCTGGAGGACGGCGTTCAGGAGGAATATATAACTTCCACGGTAAATTAGTAGGAGCACCAAAAGCTTCAGAATTAAAAAAATTACCCCAACGTCCGATCGCCTGTCCTAAAATCAGTGAAGGAGACACTAAATCTGCCAACTGCCAAAACGAAACTCTCTTGACTTTGGCAAAGATGATAGATGCAACCAGACCGCCCAGAATCGCTCCATGAATGGCAATTCCTCCTTGCCAAATCGCAATGATTCGCTCTGGATGTCGAGCGTATTCTGACCACTCAAACAAAACATAATACAGTCGCGCTGCTGGAATTGCCGCAATGACCAGCCAAATCGACAAATCACCAATCAACTCTGGATTCACGTTACGGCGCTTTGCCAGGTACTGAGAAAGAGTGACGCCAATTAATACCGCTGTAGCGATTAACAAACCGTACCAACGGATAGTAATTGGCCCTATTTTCACAAAAATTGGCCCGGGAGATGTAAATTGAAACGCCAAGGGCAAAACGGAAACTGCCAATGCCATGTATAAGTACCTAACTCAGCACTCTTAACTCGAAATTTTTGCACTGCGGTAATAACAACCACAGCATTGATTGTAAGTCTCCCGGGCAGAGGATGGCGATGATAGATAAAAAAAGAAAGCTCCTGTTTGGCAAAACAAACTTACCCAAAACAAAAATTTCTAGCAAAGAATAAACTATGTTTGGATATAATCACCTAAATAACTTTGAGGCAATATTAAGATCGTGATCGCCATTTATCCAGGTAGCTTCGATCCTATCACTTTGGGACACCTCGATATAATAGAACGCGGTAGCCGGCTATTTAACCAGGTTATCGTTGCTGTAGTGCGAAATCCCAACAAAACGCCTCTTTTTACTGTACAAAAACGCCTAGAACAAATTCGTCAATCTGTTAAGCATCTGTCTAACGTTGAAGTTGACGCCTTTGATGGTCTAACTGTTAATTATGCCCACATGCGCCAAGCCTCTGTTTTGCTACGGGGACTACGAGCAATTTCGGATTTTGAAGTCGAGCTGCAAATGGCTCATACCAATAAAACTCTGTCTACCGATATAGAAACTGTTTTTCTAGCAACCTCGAACGAGTATAGTTTTTTAAGTAGTAGTGTGGTAAAAGAGATCGCAAGGTTTGGTGGTTCCGTCGATCATCTTGTTCCCTCCCACGTTGCCCTGGATATTTACCAATGCTACGCCCAAACTCATCCCATATCGAACCCAATCACAATGGAAGCACTCCCACCCACCCAGAGTTCCACGATGGAATCTTCGATGAAAACTCTGCAGGAACGGGAAGTGTAGATATTGAGCAAGAACTCAATCTCTTAGAGGAAATTATCCTCTCTGGCTTGCACGTTCCATTCACGCGCAATACTTTGGTGGATGAGGATAAGCTGCTAGACCAACTTGATTTCATTCGCCTATCTCTACCAAAAGCTTTGCAACAAGCAACAGAAATCCTCCGCCAAAAAGAAGAGATTATTCTGCAAGCACAAGAGTACGGACAACAAATCGTGGAAGCAGCACAAGCAAAAAGGGCACAAATCCTAGATAATAACGAAATTATCAAACAAGCAGAACGGGAAGCTTCAGAACTACGGCGAAAGGTGCAGCAAGAATGTGAAGCAATGATGCAAGAAACGTTAGAAGAAATTGACCGCAAGCGCCGTCAGTGTCAACAAGAATTGGAGGAAATGCGACAAGCTGCGATCGCACAAGCACAAGTTATTCAACGCGGAGCTGATGAATACGCCGATCGCGTTTTAGAAAATATTGAAGAGCAACTGCAAAATATATTGCGAATCATCCACAACGGACGACAACAATTACAGCAAGAATTGCCCCCACAACGCAACTCCTAGCTCTTTTCAATTCCTAATAGGGAGTAATTATAATTTCGACACGCTCTTGCACTACTTTGCTTGACCACAAAGCAATTCAGCCGTTTTTCTCGAACAAGATTTTCTAAAATCTACCCATCTTTGCTGTTTTTGGCAAAAAAGAGTGCGATCGCTACAGCGTGTATGTAAAATCCTCAACCAACATACCGGGGACAATACTACCTCCGAGTTGACGAGCTTGATAGGTTCCGACTTCGGGGATGAATTCTTGAAAGTTAGTAAAATCTAGAAGATTTTCTCCCCAGAAGCGATAGAGACTTTCGTCGAAACGCAAATTTTCTATGGGAGCGACTATTTGGCCAGCTTCTACCCAAAAGCAAGCATAGCGTGTCATACCGGTAATTCTTCCTGTAGGGCGATCGCTCCAATTTAAGTAGTGTAGATTAGATACATACAGTCCTGTATCTAGACTTGTGAGAATGCGATCGCGTGCTAGATTTCCCGGACCCAGTTCTGGTGAGCGTAAAGATTCAGTACTGTTGGCGCCGTTGGCAGTTTTTTGATATTCTTTGGCGGTGCGGGAATTGACCAGGGTATTGACTAAAATGCCCTTTGTAATAATTGGTAATTCTGGTGCTGCAATTTCTCCCCATTCATTAAAACGCGGTACCGATCCTCGGTGAAAATTTTCTTTGAGGTTTACAAGAGGAGAAAGCACTTTTTCTTGGCGAGATAAAGCAGCTAGGGCGCTATTTCCTTGTTGTAGGTCAGCTTCGCTAACACCTCCCCAAGAAAGCATGCTTAGCAGATCGGCAACTGCTGCTGCTGCAAAGTAAGTTTTATAGTTTCCTCTGGGCAATTTTTTAACAGGAAGAGAAAGTAATTTTAATTGTTTTTTAGCTTCCTCAATTTTAGCTGCATAAGTTTCTTGCTGCCAGTTACTACCTGCAAAAGTGTCTTTCACAGCCTGTTGTTCGTTTGTAAATATAGAATAATCGAGTGTGAAAGAATCTGTGGCAAACCAGTGTTTTTGTCCGCTGGAGTCAGCATATGCTCTTATAACAACTCCTCCGGCGTAAATGCCAGTAAAATCTAATTCTTGAACTAATTCGAGTATGGCTGGTATTACTGCTTCTTCAGCTAATAAATTACCTATATAAACTTCTCTACTAGTGTTATTTCCTGATGGCAAAACTAAATAGGGGTCTAGAGGTTGTAAAGGCAGTTCTTCCTGCAGTTGTTGCCAAGCTTGGCGTGCTAGTTTCCAATCTGTTTCCCAGTTACCAGTGAAAGGAATTAATCGAAAATTGCTGCGTTGATTTTGCATGCAAGTCAATTCTAGCCAGCCATCGCTAACGGTACCTGTTTGTCGTACTTTTGCATGGTTGAAACGGGTGAATTGACTGTATTCGCTGTTCAATTTGACAGTGAATTGTTCACCTTCTTGTTGTTTATCTAGAAGAGTTTCTACAAGTTGATTAAAGCTATTTTCTACGGCAGATAACTTTTGCTGTTTCATTATATTTTGTTGTTGGAAAGAGGGGCAAAAATATGATGTGGGGGTTTTGTGTTTGTGTTTTTGTGTTATTTTCTAAGTTCCGCCACCAAAGACTTCGACGTTAGCAAATACACAAACAGGTGAACCATGTCCTACCCAGATAGCTTGGTTTGGTTCTCCTTTTCCGCAGTAGGGAGTACCGTACATTTTCCAGGTGGAGGAGTCGCCGACTTTGATTAAGCTGTGCCAAAATTCTGGTGTGGTGGCTCGGTAATTGGGATTGCGGAGTGTTTTGGTGAGTTTACCGTTTTCAATCAATTTTGCGTACTCACAACCAAATTGGAATTTGTAGCGGCGATCGTCTATTGACCAGGAGCGATTGGATTCCATGTAGACGCCGTGTTCGATATCGGCAATAATTTCTGGAAAGGAGCCTTGATTTGGTTCTAAGTTCAAGTTAGCCATTCGGTCGATGGCGGGTCGGTTCCAGGAGCAAGCGCGAGCACAAGCTACTCCTGCTTTTGGTAATCCTGCACGTTTTTGACTTTCGAGACTACCCAAACCCCGTAGCAGCAAACCTTCTTTGATTAAATATTCTCGTGTTGCCACAGCGCCAGTGTCATCAAAGCCGTAGCTAGCAAATTCTGCGGGTATGGTGGGGTCGAAGGTGATGTTCATCAAAAAAGAGCCGTAAGCTAAAACGCCGAAATCGCTGATGTTAACAAAGCTACCTCCCGCGTAATTACGCTCGTCTCCTAAGATTCTATCAATTTCGAGCGGATGTCCGACGCTTTCATGAATTTGCAGCATCATTTGATCCGGGGCGAGGACGAGGTTTGTACGTATATTTGGGCACTCAGGAGCTGTTAAAAGTTCTATTGCTTGTTCGCCGATTTGCTGGGCTCGTTGCTGGATATATTCTGGTTGGAGTAATTCCAAGCCACCTTGATAGCAGCTAGCTTCCCAACCGTTGTTGGTGCGCTGTTGCACGATCGCTCCTTCTTGGGCGATCGCTCCGTAATGCTGGCGTACAAAAGAAAATTTTTGATATACTTGAGAGCCATTACTGCTGGCGAACCAAATTTCTGTTTGGGTGGTAGTAGCGCTGGCTGTGGTTTGGACAATTTGTGGAGAAACTTTCAGGGCCTGACAGGCGCAGATTAATAAATCGTTGATTTCGGCAATGCTTTGGGTATCTAAGGGTTGGGCGGCTGGGGAAATGTATTCACCAACAACTTTGGGGCGTTCGGTTGCTGGTTGAAATGGATGTATCCACCACCGACTGGAGAACAATGCTTGTTTGTAGGCTTGTTGGGCTGCGGTTTGCAAACTTGCAAGTTCGAGATTATTGGTAGCAGCGTAGCCAATGCAGCCATTGACCATTACTTCTACCATGGCTCCGATAGTATAGGAGTTGCCATTTTTTTGCGGTAAAGCATCGCGGAAGTAAAAATGGGAAGAAGTTTCCTTGACAAGTCTAATTACCGATCCAATCGGCGGGAATGTTGATGTTAGCGATCGCCTGTGTTAGTTGAGACCACATGATTATATATTTTCAGAAATAAAGGTAGAACAAGGCTCTAGGGTAGAAGGTGAAATGCTTAGAGCCCTTAATTACGATGCCAGCGAGTTCCTTCGCGGGTATCTATCAAAGTGATACCGCGTGCTTGTAGTTCGTTGCGGATGCGATCGCTTTCGGCAAAGTTCTTAGCTTGTCTTGCTGCTTGTCTTTTTTGAACCAAAAGTTCTATTTCCGTGTCGCTTAAATCATCGTGCTTGGATTTTTCCAGTTCTTCTGTTTTGGCTTCTAAGCCCAAAACTGCAGCTAGGGTGATTAAAGTCTGCCATTTTGTGCGCAATTGTGCTGGTGAGGTTTCTATTCTACCTTCATGGACGAAAATGTTTCCTTCTCGTTCTAATTCTTTGGCTAATTCAAACAAAACGGACAACCCGCGCGGGAAATTAAAGTCATCGTTGACTGCTTCCTGAAAACGCTCGATGTAGGAGTTATCCAGCATTTGTTCTTTTGGCAAACTATCTTCCCATCCCCATTGTTGACCGTACTTATAGCCAAATAGCAAGCCTTCTTTAAGGGTGTGCCAACCTTTAGTAGCAGCGACAATACCTTCTTCTGTAAAGTCTATTGGTTTGCGATAGTGGGTCATTAACACGAACAATCGCAAAGCCATGGGTTCGACTCCTCGCTCTAGCAATTCGCGAATGGTGATGAAATTCCCCAGTGACTTCGACATTTTTTCACCATCTACTTTCACCATACCGTTGTGTAGCCAGTAGCGAGCTAGTGGTTTACCTGTTGCTGCTTCTGATTGGGCTATTTCATTTTCGTGGTGGGGAAAAATTAAGTCTGCACCGCCAGCGTGAATGTCAATGGTATCGCCGAGGCGATCGCGTACCATGGCGGAGCATTCGATATGCCATCCCGGACGACCTTGACCCCAAGGTGATTTCCAATAAGGTTCTCCTGGTTTTGCTGCTTTCCACAAAGCAAAGTCAAAGGGATCTCTTTTTTTCTGATAGTCTGGGTCATCTGGGTTGACTCTTTCGCTGGCGCCGGCGAGCATATCTTCTAGTTTGCGTCCGGAAAGTTTACCGTATTCGGGAAATTTACGCACAGCGTAGTAAACATCGCCTTGGGCGGGGTAGGCGTAGCCTTTGTGTTCTAATTCGTGAATTAACCGCTGAATACCGTTCATTGTATGAGTTGCACGGGGATATTCATCGGCGTCCTTTACTCCCAAGCGGTGCATATCTTCAAAATATGCTTTGATAAAGCGATCGGCAACAGCTTCCATTGAAGAGCCTTCTTGTCGTGCGCGATTGAGAATTTTGTCGTCTATGTCTGTAAAATTTTGCACAAAACGCACTTCATATCCAATAAATTGCAGGTAGCGACGCACAACGTCCCAGACAATGCAAGCTCTAGCATGACCCAAGTGGCAATAGTCGTACACCGTCACGCCGCAGTAATACATCTTGACCTTTTTTGGTTCGATAGTTTCGAAGAGTTCTTGACGACGGGTGAGGGTATTGTAAACTGTTAGGGCCATAACACAGTAATACTAAATAGGATACGCAATAATAAGTTAAAGTAGGCAAGGCACTTGTCCAGCACACTTATGCTAGAGTTTTCTGGACTGTGTGCGCTACATTTCTATTTTGACTTTTTTTGACAGCAGCGCTATGCAAGCAGTTACCCCCGAATCTCAGGCCATGGATTCTCCTAAACAAGGGTTACCAGTTACAATTATTACTGGATTTCTCGGTAGCGGAAAGACAACTTTACTCAATCACATTCTCAGCAATCAGCAAGGTCTAAAAACTGCTGTTTTAGTGAATGAATTTGGTGAAATTGGTATCGACAACGAATTGATTATCTCCACCGATGAAAATATGGTGGAATTAAATAATGGTTGTATTTGCTGCACCATTAATAATGATTTGATCGATGCTGTTTATAAAGTTTTAGAACGTCAAGATAAAATTGATTATTTGGTTGTAGAAACCACCGGACTTGCAGATCCCTTACCAGTGGCGCTGACTTTTTTAGGTACGGAACTGCGCGATCTCACTCGCTTAGACTCAATTATTACAGTTGTTGACGCAGCTAACTACAGTCTGGATTTATTTAATTCCCAAGCAGCTTACAGTCAAATTTACTACGGCGATGTCATTCTTTTAAACAAGACAGATTTAGTTTCAGAAGAACAACTGCAAGCAGTAGAAGCTAAAATTCGTCAAGTCAAGGAAGGAGCAAGAATTATTCGCACCCAGCGCTCGCAAGTTCCCTTACCCTTGATCCTCAGCGTTGGTTTGTTTGAATCAGATAAATATTTTGATGTTACCCAAGCACACAGTCACGACCACGACCACGACCACGACCACGACCACGACCACCATCATCACCATCACTCCCACCATTTAGAAAATGATGGTTTCACCTCCTTATCTTTTGAAAGTGACAAACCTTTTGCAATCCGAAAATTTCAGTACTTCTTAGACAATCAGCTTCCCGATACTGTCTTTAGAGCAAAAGGAATTATGTGGTTTGATGAAAGTCCCAAACGCCACATTTTCCATTTGTGCGGAAAGCGTTTTACTCTAGATGATGATGAGTGGAAAGGTGAGAAGAAAAATCAGCTGGTGCTTATTGGCCAAAATTTAAATCATCAACAATTGCGAGAACAATTAGAAAACTGCTTGTGCTTACCTTCTACTTCTCGTGGTAAAGGTTTTGGGAAGTAGCAGTTAGGAACGCTCAAGACAAAAATTAGGTATGGGCGATAGAGACGCTTGTTTTGCCCTGTTAAGCCCCTATTGTCCCATATCAATTATTTTTTCAATTTCCCGATTTATAATTGCTAGTTATGCGCGTGGTGCTGCAGCGAGTCAAGTCGTCTCAAGTGACTGTTGACGGTGAAATTGTTGGCAAAATTGGACGAGGATTAAATTTACTAGTTGGTATTGCCAACACTGATACTGATGCCGAAATTGACTGGATGGTACGTAAATGTTTAGAACTGCGGCTGTTTCCCGATCCGCAAGGGGGAGAACGCTGGCAAAAATCTGTGGAGGAAATTGGTGGCGAGTTGCTGGTGGTCAGTCAGTTTACGCTTTATGGTGATTGTCGCAAGGGGCGCCGTCCCTCTTTTGACCGTTCTGCTCCTCCTCAAATAGCTGAAGATTTATACCACCGTTTTGTTGCCAAGTTACGCACTAGCGGTTTAAAGGTAGAAACTGGTAAGTTCGGGGCAATGATGCAAGTTGTGATTGAAAATGATGGTCCTGTAACTTTATTACTGGAAAAAGAAGCTATCTAGTTAATTTTATGGAAGTAAGGTTGACAGTGGCATTTAAATTCCTTCATACAACTTAGTACTAAATGATGAGAAAATATAAGGTTAACGCTCACAAAACTTTAAATTCACCGCATCATGGCCAAAATTCAGTTTACCAAAGGTATTGACGAAGAAGTAATTCCAGATGTGCGCTTGACGCGATCGCGCACCGGTAACACCGGTACAGCAACGTTCATCTTTCGAAACCCCAAAGCATTGAGCAACGGTAGCACCGATGAAATCACCGGTATGTACTTGATTGACGAGGAGGGGGAACTAGTTACCCGCGAAGTTAAAGCCAGCTTTATTAACGGAAAGCCAGAAGCACTAGAAGCTGTTTATGTAATGAAATCTCCAGAACAATGGGAGCGCTTTATGCGATTTATGCAGCGGTATGCAGAAGAAAATGGCTTGGGATTTAGTAAAGCTTAATAATAAATTAATAAATTATTAGTCATTGGTCATTAGTTACTTGTTCTTCAGTACTAATGACTAAACTTTGAAAAGCCAACTGCAAAACAAGAAGCATCTATTATATGCCCTTAGAGGTTCTCCAATATGTGTTAAACCTATGACCGCTCTCCCTCATTCTGATTCCAAAATATTAACGGTCAGTTGTGCTGTTGTGACCGTCAGCGATACACGCTCCCAACAAACCGATCGCAGCGGTCAGTTAATTCAGCAATTACTTAGTGATGCCAACCACACTGTCGCAACCTACACAATTATCCAAGACGAACCAACCCACATTGAACAGCAGTTAGAGGATCTGGGAAAAAATTCTTGTGTAGATGCTGTCATTTTCACCGGTGGTACGGGAATTGCACCTCGAGATACCACCTACGATACGCTGGAGAAATTACTGCAAAAAACTTTACCTGGATTTGGAGAATTATTTCGGTTTTTAAGCTATCAAGAAATTGGTTCGCGGGCGATCGCATCCCGCGCTGTGGCTGGCATTTATCAAAATAAGTTAGTATTTTCCCTCCCTGGTTCCAGCAACGCCGTCCGCTTGGCCATGGAAAAACTGATTCTACCGGAACTGACTCATTTGGTGGGGTTATTGCGTTAGGAAGGCAAAAGGCAAGGAGGAGCTAGAGGTTCGAGTTAATAGTTTTTTGCACGCTTTCACGCTCGTGCTTATCACCAAAATGGGTAGCACCCTGCCATCTTGCCTTGTGCCTTGTTTTAATCTTTTTTTATCCAACTGAACATAGCACGCAAGTCTTTACCAATTTCCTCGATGGGATGTTCGGCTTCTTTGCGACGCATAGCGGTGAATCCAGGTTTACCGGCTTGATTTTCAAGAACGAATTCTCGTGCAAATTGCCCGGTTTGAATTTCTTGCAAAATCTTTTTCATTTCTGCTTTGGTTTGCTCGTTCACGACTCTGGGGCCGCGGGTATAATCGCCGTATTCTGCTGTGTTGGAGATGCTATCGCGCATTTTGGCAAGTCCGCCTTCTACAATTAAATCAACAATTAATTTAACTTCGTGAAGACATTCAAAATAGGCTAATTCTGGTTGATAACCTGCTTCGACTAAAGTTTCAAATCCAGCTTTGATTAAGGCGCTCAACCCACCGCACAACACGGCCTGTTCGCCGAACAAGTCGGTTTCGGTTTCTTCGCGGAAGGTGGTTTCCAGAATTCCAGCACGAGTCCCACCGATACCTTTAGCATAGGCCATGGCGCGATCGCGTGCTTGACCGGAAGCGTTTTGATAGACAGCAAACAAACAAGGTACTCCTTGTCCTTGTTCGTAGGTACGCCTGACTAAATGTCCCGGCCCTTTAGGTGCTACCATGATCGTGTCTACGAAAGGAGGCGGCACGATCTGACCGAAGTGAATGTTGAATCCGTGGGCAAAAGCTAATACATTTCCTTCTTCTAAATGAGGTTCAATTTCCTTTTGGTAAACTGTTTTTTGGACTTCGTCGGGCAGCAAAATCATAATTAAATCAGCAGATGCGGCTGCATCTGCGACGTTTTTCACGGTCAATCCAGCTGCTTGAGCTTTTGCAACTGACTTGCTACCAGGATATAAGCCGACAATTACGTTTAGGCCGCTATCTTTTAAGTTCAGGGCGTGAGCGTGGCCTTGAGAACCATAGCCGATAATCGCAATAGTTTTTTCCGCCAAAAGGTCTAAATTTGCATCTGTGTCGTAATACATCCGAGCCATAAGTGCGTCTTCTCCTCCTGCCAGCAAGCGAGTATCCTGTTTTGTTGCAGAGTTGTTATTTTACCGGATTATGATGCCGTTTCTCGATCGATTCTTTCTACTTCCAAAGCAGATAATTTTATTTCTACAGCACGTGCGGAATCTTCGATACTGGAAATCTTGCTAGCACCAGGAATGGGCAAAATACAAGGTGATTTAGCACGCAACCAAGCTAGTACAATACAGTAGACCGATACGCCTTTTTCCTGGGCAAGGTTGGTTAAAACCGGAATATCCTGCAAGTTTTGGTAGCGGCGCCTTCCCCCAAAGGGACTCCAAGGTAAAAATGTCAATTTTTCTTGTTCGCAATATTCTAGTACGCCATCAAATTCTGGTTGACGGTGCCACGGGTTATATTGATTTTGTACTGAAACGATATCAATCACACCTTGCGCTTGCTGAATTTGTTCCACAGAAAAGTTAGAAACTCCCACGAATCTAACTATACCCGCAGCTACAGCTTCTTTGGCTGGTTTTAGAGATTCCTCAATGGTGTAGTTGGGATCTGGTGCGTGATATTGCCAAATATCAATTGGTTTATTTCCGCCCAATGCTTCAAAACTGCTGCGAATGGCTTGTTGTAGGTGTTTGGGATTTCCGTTGCGCGTCCAATTTCCTTGCGGGCGCATTAAACCGCCTTTGGTGGCGACGATGACTTCGGATGTGTCTCGGTGATAAGTTTGCAATGCCTTGTGAATTAGTCGCTCATTATGGTGTTTGTCAGATTCATCTCGACAGTAGGAATCTGCGGTATCGATGAAGGCGATCCCCAAATCTAAAGCGCGGTGGATGACTTTGATCGCTTCACTTTCTGGAGGGCGATCGCTCAACGACATTGGCATAGCTCCCAAACCAATCGCACTTGTATAGATACCTGTTTTTCCTAGTTGTTTTTTTTCCATTCTTCTAGCTTTCAATTACTTGCTTACAACCAGCTTTTGTATATTCTAATTATGTTTTTTCGTTTCCTAATAAAAAATCATATTTTTTGATAAAAATTAAAATTAATCCGGCTAGCAATTATTAGCGACAAACTATGATTAACGCTTTCTTTAGCAGCTTGAATGCACTATAGCTAGAAAATCTAGGCAAGACTTTCAGAAGATATAGTCTGGAGTGCTAAAATATTAAGCATTACCTAATTCGACCGCGTCTTTTTGAGCAAAAAGATTTGGAAGATTTTCTAAAAAATTTTCAGCCAAAAATTTGGAAATAAAGATAAAAACTGTTGTATTTGAAGTTAACGACTCAACTACCTCATTGCACTAAAGCTACAATAGAAATATGAAGACTGAATGGCAAAGTTATTTGGCTAAAAGTGCCTTCATCTTTCTGCCGGTTGCTGGTATAATGTTAATTACTAACCCTCAACAAGATGCTTACGTTGACTACGCTGCCAGCAGACTGACCAGCGAAATTCAAAACTCTATTTGTCAAGGACCGCAGTTGCCAGCGGGGTTATTATGGGAAAAAGTAGGCAAATTTACAACCGATGCTTGTAAGTCCGGACTAGCAACAGGATTAGCCTGGCAAGATAAAAGTATTAAAGAATTTATTGCCAATTCCACAAAGCGCCAAAACTATTTTCTGCTCAGTACCTATACAACAAAAGTTCCTGGATATAACTTTCGAACTATAGGTGCATTCGGTAATTTCCTCACGTTTCAAAAATAGCTAGATGAAGGTGTGGAAATGCTGGCTTTGGTAAGGTAGGAAGGATGCGTACCTGTTGCGGATGCTAGAAGTAAATCCGAAGGTTTGTACTAATTATGACGAAACAATAGCGTCTAGGAATGCCAAGATATTAAGCAGCACTGCTCATTGAAATTCTTATGCCAGAACTTCGCCAATCAATAGCGCAGCACTATCACGAGCGTACGAAATACGATCCTGAAACTATTGCTTCTAGAACTCACAGATTAGACTGGGCTAAGCAACCAGTACCGTTTAAGGAGTACAAAATCGGCTCGAGTTTTGACCTCAAGCCTTACATTCAAGAAAAGCCAGAAAATAGCAGTAATTTTGAAACTCAGTGGTGGTACAGGTTATCACGGCTTTTGCTTTGCAGTTACGGATTAACGGCGAAAATGCCTTCGATGGGAAGTGCGGTATATCTTCGTGCTGCACCTAGTGCTGGTGGTTTGTACCCAGCAGAAGTGTATGTTATTTCTCGGGGTACGCCATTGCTTCCTCCTGGACTGTATAACTACCAGTGTCGGACTCATTCTCTGGTACATTATTGGGAAAGTGATGTTTGGCGAGCATTACAAGAAGCTTGTTTTTGGCATCCGAGTTTGGAAGCTACCCAACTAGCAATTATTATTACTGCAGTATTTTATCGTTCCGCCTGGCGTTATGAAGATAGAGCATACCGTCGTATTTTTTTGGATGCGGGACATTTGTTGGGTAATATCGAGTTAGCAGGCGCTCTTTGTGATTACCGTCCCCATTTGATTGGCGGTTTTGTGGATGAAGCAGTTAATGAACTGTTGTATATCGATCGCCAGCAGGAAGGAGCGATCGCCGTGGTTGCTCTTGCAGATTTATTAGATATCAAACAAAATCTGCCAAAATTACAAACTGCTCTACCTTCAGCTACAGAAACGGATTATCCAGAAATTCCGGATGGCGAGTTGTTAAAGTACTTTCACAAAGCAACAGAAATTCAAGCAGGCGTAGTTAATAAATTTCATTCGCCACCAGCAAGACTAGAAAAATCTCTAGAAGATAAATACAACTTTCCTTTTTGTCAAAAAATCTCCACCGTTACCACACCTATTAATTGGGGTGAAAAACTGCAACAGTTAGAGGTTACCATCCTCAAAAGACGTTCTACCCGTGCTTATAACGGTGATTATTTAACCTTTGAACAGTTAAAAGCTTTACTTGATTTTACTTATCAACCTCAAAATTACATAGCTCAAAATCTAGATATTTCTCCAGATTACTTTGACTTGAATTTAATAGAAACATTTGTTGCTGTTTCTGGAGTAGAAGGACTGGAAACAGGTTGCTATTATTATGCACCTCAAGCGCAAGAATTACGACAAATTCGCTTTAAAAACTTTCGCCGGGAGCTGCATTTCCTTTGCTTGGGACAGGATTTAGGGCGAGATGCGGCGGCGGTTTTGGTGCATACAGCAGATTTGAAGACTGCTGTTGCTCGCTATGGCGATCGCGTCTACCGCTACTTGCATATGGATGCGGGCCATTTAGGACAAAGGCTGAATTTAGCTGCTATTCGCCTGGGTTTGGGCGTTAGCGGTATCGGTGGCTTTTTTGACGATTTAGTTAATGATATTTTGGGAATTCCTGCAGATGAAGCAGTGCTGTATCTTACTACCTTGGGAAGACCCCGATAATGCTACCGTGGGGTCATGCTATGTAGGTAAATAAGATTAAAAAACAAATTAATCCCTACAATCTAATGGTTGTAGGGAAAGAAGCGTGATTTGGTGGCGGGAGATGGATTTGAACCATCGACCTTCGGGTTATGAGCCCGACGAGCTACCAGGCTGCTCTATCCCGCGTTGCTTGTTCTAGTATAACTTAGGAATTAAAAATTTAGCAACTATAAAATCGACAATTCTCCTATTACTTCCAAACGTTTGTATTTGCCCAAGTTCATAAATTTTTCTGATAGGACTTCAGCAACAGAGGGACTGATCCAGCCCATTTGTTGGAGCAAGTAGATAGCAGCGGCGTATTTTGCTCGTTTTGCTCCGTCCATAACTTTAATTGCCAGTCCCATACCTTCACCGAGTCTACCGATGCACTGAATTCCTTCTGCACCTGCTTTACTTACTACTTCTCCTGGAGCTAAACGCATTAGTTCCGTATCAAATTCGCCGTCTCCTGCTACCAAAGTTGGGTGATGGGTCATAGCACGGACAATGCGTTCCATGTCCAAACTGCTGCGAGCAGCTAGGTGGGCGTATAAAGAGGCCATTTGTCCCAGTTGCATCAGGTAGGTGGGTGCACCGCAGTCATCGTGAGCGCTGATAAATTCCTCAGCTGGCATTTTCAGCACTTCTGAGATTTTGGTGAGAATTAACTGTTGTACGGGGTGCTTGCGCTGCAAGTAGTTATTTAAAGACCAATTGCATTGCTGACAAACAGCCAGCATCCCCGCATGTTTTCCGGAGCAATTGTTTTCTAGGGGGCTGCGCTTTCCTTCAGGGATGGGACATTGCAGTACTGAAGGGTCAATATCAGCTCGCCAAAGGATATTGAATACTTGTCGTACTTGCTGTATTGTGCCTTGATGGGAACTTGTAATAATTGCCAGGTCGCGATCGCTGAGATCGTAGCGTTCTAAAGTACCTGTACTGGTGACGGCTAGTGCTTGAAAGGGTTTGAGTGCGGAACGGACAAAGGTTGCGGTTTCTGCATTTCCGGCTACAGAAAGTACCCGTCCTCGCTCGTCGCATACAACAGCTTGGACTGTATGCCTTGACTCAATAATACCTTCGCGCAGTAACCTAACTTCCAGTACGGCTGCTTGAGTTCGTTTTCCCATTGTCATGGGTTATTGTCTATCGCTATTTTGTCTTTTGTAATTTGTAATTGGTCATTGTTCGCGTGTTGGTTGCTAGTTTTAGGGTTTGGTGGTTGAAGAATTTTTCAACTTGCACCCCCCTACTAACAGTCGATAATTCATGAGTATTTAAAGTAAGTGCCAGACTATCGTACCAATAACAAACAATACAGCCAAGCCACTAAAGGTAATTTGTAATCGTTGGATAATAGGTTTAATTTGGTAGCTAACAATTAGGCGATCGCGAGTTAGCAGTTCCTGTGGTTTTGTCCAAGTTTGACCGTCGTACCACCCAGATTCTTCGTAGGAAATAGTGGGACTGGCAAGACGATTTTGCACGTAGGACCAACCCAAATACAATCGCAGCAGTAGGAGCAACACACCTATACTAGCTCCTGCACTGCCACACAAAAGAAAGCGGGCTATTTCCTTGTGTGGTGGAAAGCTTACTGCTGCTACTGGTGCGGCTATCGCCCAAGACAAACTCCAAATCCAGGTTAATTTTGTGATATACTCGCGCCAGCTAAGGGTGCAATCGCGAAACAACCAAGAAGATTTTAACTGTTCGTATTCATTGAGCGGTTGTTGTTCGAATGGAACTGGGCAATTTGAGACCTGCGATTCGATCATGTTTACTTGTTTCCTCCACCCTCGCTAGATGTTGGCAATTCGATGCGTTCCGCATGGCCCCAAAACGCTTCTAGATTGTAGAATTCGCGCTCTTTAGGCATCATGATATGAACGATCACGTCTCCGTAATCTTGCAGCACCCAAGTTCCTTCCGTTTTTCCTTCCACTCGGAGAGGACGTCGTTGCCACTGTTGTTCTACTTTTTCTTCTATAGCTTGGGCGATCGCCCTAACTTGGACTCGGGAATAACCTGTCAGCACCACAAAGTAATCTGCCAGGTAAGATACATCTGCTACTTTTAGCAATAAAATGTTACCTGCTTTCCGTTCTGATGCAGCTGCGACAACGGTTGTGGCTACATTGGTGCTGATATCTCCGATATCCATTTGGGGTTTGGCGATACCACTGTTTTTCACTGCTAGTGATTGTAATTTCAAGTTATTTTGCAAATAATCAGACATTAAACCTCAGCTACTGTTTAGTTCTCTTGACAATTTTTACAATTACCGGTCAACAACCATGGAATTGCAACCATGAATACATTGTTTTTTTTGAATACTAACAAAAAATATTCGTACCTAGGTGTTTGGTTGCAGAATGTTATTCTGCTTTGCTTTCGACTTTTGTAAAAACCAGTTGCGAGTTGTTAGGGTACGTGGATGAATCAAGCAGTTACTTTCCAGCAAAAACTTGAAAGTATAATCGCACGTTTGCCAAACAGCTTGTTGGAGATTTTCAAGACTGCTGTGTCTTAACGCTTGCAATTCGGGAGTATGACCGCGTCCTGGTTCCAGACTGTCTGCTAGAAACACGATACAGCACAGTGGACTCATACCTGGTCTGCCTAAAGTGTGATTAGCGATTGCCTGCAATACTTCTTCATCTTCTACACCAAATGTATCCCTGGCAACAATAGCGCTGACTTCTGCATGTAACAGATGGGGACAGGCTAACATAACTTCATCTATTTCCAATCCTTCTGTTTTTGCCATCTCTAAAAGCTTTTGTGGCGGAAAACATTTTGCTAAATCGTGCATCAGTCCAGCTTTGGAAGCTTTTTCCATGTCTTGTTTGTGATGTTGTGCTAAATTCACAGCCATTTGCTCAACTCTGAGAATATGGTCAACTCGCGCGGGAGGGACATTCTCTGCTAACCACGCTAAGACTTTTTGGCGCATAGCTGAAGGTACAAATCGAAAAAATAGCGAGCAAGCAAAATAATTCTTAATTGAAATTTTTTGCCAGCAATCTTGTACAAATCTTTTCACAGCAACAGACACTCTTATTTTAACTCCTGGGAGGTTTGGGGGCTATAACTCCCACACCACAATCTCTCCCAACAAATCTAGAAAGCTTTCACAGAAGGCAAAAGGGAAGGTGAAACAGGAAAATTAAAGACTGCTGTTTTTACTTTCTCATTGCTGCCTTTTGCCTGCGTGTTTGAGGAAAATACTATGACATCAGCTGAGACTGCTCTTTTTTGGATGTAAACAGGCGGAAATAAAGAGATTGAAAAAATTCCTTAACAGGAAAAGCGATATAAGTAATCGGATTAATGGTGACGATAATATTTCGAAAGTCTCGTTTTGCTAGAGCTACGATCGCTCGAGACACCCATCGAGCGGACATAACACCATAGGGATTGAGTTGACTTTTAAATGGACCCAAAACCAATTTGCGGATAATGCAAGGAGCATCTAGTCGCCGTAGGGTAATCAAGTCTCCTAAAGTTCTTTTCGATAATTCGTACAGCGGGCTAAATGCTGGATTAACTTCTGCTTCCGAGGTATTTATCCACAGTTCCTTGAGAGCTCTGTGGGAAGATTTTGTCACTGTTTCAAAAAATAATTCTGCTAGTTTCAATGCTGAAAAAGCGTTCACTTCGTAGGATTTTTGGATCGCAGCAGCTGAGCGATTGCCGTACACGTTAACCCCATGATTGATAATAAGAATATCCACATTTTTCAAAAAGGGCATCAAGTCTGTTTCCGATCCTATTTTCCAGTGCAAAACTTCAACTTTCTCGTGAAAGCATGCATCTGCATTGGTCGTTAAGGCAATTACCTTTGCTTTGTGGAGTAACAACTCCTCTATTAATGCTTGTCCCAAACTACCGGAAGCTCCAGTAATTGCTACCACTTTTCCTTTCAGAGACAAACTTGTTCCCAAGATTTTGTCTACAAGGGTAAAGTAACCACAAAAGTAGGCGTTACCTTGATCGAAGTGATGTCGCCAGTGGTAAGTACGGTTCACCGTCCACTGGGAGGGAATCTCGACTAATTCTCCAGGTTTATGAGTCAAGTCTGTTTGCAGGAGAAAACCTTGGGAACGAGCGATGGCGGGAATCAAAAAGAATAGAGAATACAGACAACCAAGCCACATCGCCCAGATATGGGACAATTGGGCCACTAAAGCTGTTGCGGTTACCATCACCATAGATTCCGGTACGTCATTATACCATTGTGCTTTTTTGTAGACCTCGAGGCTGGTCATGGTTAAATCGGGACAATAGGCTTTGTGATGCAGGTTGTGGAATTTCTGTAAGGGTTTCCAGTAGTGTCCCGCGAGGTGATAAATATCCCTTACAAGTTCCGCAAGGATAATGGAGATTAATCCCAGCAGTGATTGGACGATCGCTTCGCCAAATAGCAGATTGAAGTCCATTTAGTTCAATAAAAGTTTTTTAAAATCTCTCGCAAGTATAACCTAATGTAGTGCTTTGAAAAAGCCGGCTTTTGAGGAGCAAGGAAATTTTTATGTCATGAAAATAACACTTTATTTCAGTAAAAACATTTATGCAAGTTACCTGCTGGTCTCAAACAAATAGAAACCCGATTTTGCAGGCAAATCGGGCTGATAAGCTAAAAATATCCTCTGTGGTAATTTATCTTTTCTGTTTCTTTCATTTCATGCTCCAAGCAGCAAAAGCTAACGCAACCCAACCAGCTAAAAAAGCTGCTCCTCCTATTGGGGTGATGGCTCCCAAAAACTTAATATCAGTTAAGCTGAGGGCATACAAACTTCCAGAAAAGATTGCGATCCCGATGATAAACAGCCATCCACTTGCTAATAGAGCTGGCGGAGGAGAATCGCTGCGGCTTAGTAGCAATGCTACTACCAAAAGTGCTAGAGCATGATACATCTGGTAACGAGCGCCGGTTTCGAAAATTAACAAAGCTCGCTCGCTAATTCTTTCTCGCAAAGCATGGGAGCCAAAGGCGCCTGCAACGACAGATAAACAGCCTAAAATTGCTCCTAAGCTCAAAAAAATCTGGCTCATGAAATTAACTGACTTTAATGGCACTAAATTCCTCTTTACACTTCAAAATGGTAAGAAATTCCTCCTTCTTCGCTGATTTGAAAATTAGCGTTGAATAATTTGGCCTGGTCATCTAAATATTGTTTGGCAACAGATGCTGGTAATTGTGATTGCATTGCAAAGCCTAAAAGAGTTATGCGTCCGTTATTTTCTTGAATCATGCGATAAAAAAGAGACTGCAGGCGTTCTTTGACTTGTTGATCGAGTGCTTTTTTCTCCTGCTGGCTTTGACGGTATAATCCCAGTGCCAACCATCCACCTAGTATTAAGCTGGGAACGCCGAAAATCAGACCTCCTACGGCGGTGTTCTCTATTTTAGAGATTTCGTCTGTAGAGAGATTGGGGATAGATTCCACTTCTCCTTGGATCCAAATATTTGTTTTTTGAATAGAAATTTTTTGCAATATTGCTGATGCAGATAGGCTCAAAAATATGAATCCGAGTGTCAGCAGCCAACCCGCAGCTAATTTCTCACCAGTCTTCATAATTCCTCTTCAGATAGATTATTGCTTTGCTAGCGATTTTAACTTTACTTGCATAAAGCTTCCAGTAATCAGAAAGATACCGTAACTTATCACTGATTTCTAGCTTATTCGAGGTTTTTGCTACTAGCAGCCATACACCTTTACAAACAATGACGATTTGCCATTGAATGTTTCTAGACAAAAATAAAATGCATTTTAGTAAACATGATAGTGGCAATCAATACCTTTGAGCTTAGGTTGTACAACATGTAAGCTGTTGTTGGTAGTTAAATACCGATTTGCTTTTAAAGCAAAAGGCAATAACAGAATTCTATCCTTATTTTTTCTTTGGGAGCGTGTAAATAAGATTAATTAAACTGTTACAAAAAGTATAACTATTGATGCAGACAAACAGGGAAAATGCAGCTAAGAAAAAATATTACTGCCTTGACACAAGAGGCGATCGCGAAAAATTTCTTGATTGTTTGACGCTTTCTAATTATAAATAATGCTCTTTGACCGCTAATACAATTTTGTTTGTGTTTTTCTGCAACCGCATCTGTACTGAGATAATTTTGGAGTTGGACGACAAGATTTAACATCTTGCCGCAATTTTTATAGTTATTCGCGAGTAGCTTCTAGTAAGCGGGAAAAGTAAAAACGAGTACGAATCATTTTTTGTCTTTGCACTAAAAAACCGTTCTTTTCCAGGATTTTCACTACATCGGTCTCGCGGTGTAAATAAGCACGAGTTGCTTTGCTTGCTCCGGGAAAAAAGCTACCAATTTTCTTCAAAATGCTCAAACCAAAAGTTTTGGGGGCGAAGCTGAGAATTATTCGTGATTGCGCTAAAGAACAAAGATGAGAAATCATCTCATCAGCTTTATCCTGGGGATAGTGGATGAGAACATCCAAACAAATGACGGTATGGTAGCTACCACCGAGCTGTTCTAAATCTTGCACGTTAAATACAAGATAGTCCGGATGCTGCAAAATTTGGCTAGCTCTTTGCTTTGCTTCCTCTACCATTTTTTCAGAAATATCGCTGGCATAAACCTTTGCTCCTGCTGCAGCTAGAGGAATGCTAAGACTACCTACACCGCATCCAGCATCGCAAATAGATAGTTCAGTTAAATTACCGTCTGCTTTTAGCCAGTTTAGTACTGCGTCTACGGTTTGTTGGTGTCCGTTGCGGATATCTAACTGCACTTTGTTAACTTCACCATCACCGTATATACGTCTCCAGCGATCAAACCCTGTGGAATTGAAATATTCTTTAACAATGGTTTTATCGTCAGCTGCGTTCATGAAATTGAAATATTTAATAGTTTCCAAAGCTTTAAAGTATCATGTCTGTTTGGCAACAGGGAGTGGTTCAATTTCTTTTTGTCTTAGAAGCTGTGTTGAAAACTCTTGGCTTCTAGCCAACAGATGAAAACTACGACGGAGGCTAAAGCTTATCTGTGGTAAAAATAAGAGCTATATAGGACTTTACAAAAGTTAGAATCATCGGAATTTTAATTCGGTATAAGTCAAACCAATCTTTGCCAAGTAAGTTCTTGGGTGGGTTCGTGAAAGTACCAGCGCAATAATTGGTCTGCTCGAGCACCTGTTATATTTGTGGGCAGACCGATCGCCTTTCTGGGTGCATCTGTGGCCAGAGCGATCGCTTCTTGCACGCCGCAAATTCCCCACTTGACTAAATTTTGTACTCCTACTAACAAAGGTAAGGTGGTTCCCGACAAGGTACCATCTGGCAATCGTGCAGTACCGTTTTTAACTTCTATGTAGCGACTGTCCCAAGGATAAATACCATCGGGTAGTCCTAAAGGTGCCAAAGCATCACTGACTAGAAACAGTTTTTTGTCATCTACGCTAGTCCGCAGCAATATATCTAACATGGTTGGAGAAACATGCTCTCCATCAGCAATAAAACCACACATCACTTGCGGATGGGTTATTGCTGCTCCTAAAAGTCCTGGTTCGCGGTGATGTAAGGGTGGCATGGCATTAAAAGCATGAGTTACCATTGTTGCACCCTGTTGGAAAGCGCGTTGTGCTTCGGCTGCTGTTGCTTGGGAGTGGCCTAAACTTACGGTTACGCCAAGGGAGCGTAAATAAGGTATTACCTCTCCAGTTGTATCTAATTCTGGTGCCAGGGTTATAACTTTAACAATAGAAGCGTAATTTCCTAAAACCCGCTGCAGCTGGACAATTGTTAAGGGTAGCAGATACTCTACTGGATGGGCACCGCGTTTTTGAATATTTAAAAATGGTCCTTCCAAGTGAACTCCCAGTATTTTGGCTTGTTTGGGCAATAAGGTTAAACAAAAAGAGGATGGGGAGGTATTTTCTGTGTGGGTGGAAGTCAACTTTTTTTCCTCCTCGTCTGCTGCCATGATGAACTTAGCGATCGCAGTAAGCGAGCGCTGAATTTTTTCTACGGAGGTGGTGACTAAGGTGGGTAAAAAAGCATCTACACCTTCATGCCAGAGAAATTTGCAGATTTTCGGCAATAGGTAGGAATTTTCTGCTTCTAAGTTAGAAAATGCCAATCCCAAAGCACCGTTAATTTGTAAATCAATACCGCCCAAGGAAATCCAATCCCCTGTAACGTCTAAAATTTGCAACTGCGATGGTAATGTTGTTTGGCAAACTGCACTCATAGGCAGAATTTGCTCTACAATACCCTGACGGTTAATAGAGAGCATCTGCAAATCTTGATAACCTGGCACTCGGGCATTGATAATTTCTACGGGGGTAGAGATGATGCTTGGTGTTGCTTTGGTCATTGTGCTGGCAAGAAAGATGTTATCTGGCGATAATCAACCGAGAATATCCACAAGATAAATGAGATGATTATCTTTTAGCAAGGCACTGTTGTGCTTTGATTGCAAGAAAAAGTTTCGTTCGTTGTATGGTTCAACCTCTTATCGGCATTATTATGGGTAGCGATTCCGACCTACCTGTTATGCAAGCAGCGATCGCTATTTGTAAAGATTTCGATATTGCCACGGAAGTAGCGATCGTCAGCGCTCATCGTACCCCGGAACGCATGGTAGAGTACGCTCGCTGTGCTCACCAAAGGGGTCTTAAGGTTATTATTGCTGGTGCGGGAGGCGCCGCCCACCTTCCGGGTATGGTTGCATCTTTTACTCCACTTCCTGTTATTGGCGTTCCTGTACCCAGCCGTTACCTGCAAGGAGTTGATTCTTTGTATTCTATTGTACAAATGCCTCCAGGTATTCCAGTAGCAACGGTGGCAATTGGCAATGCAACTAATGCTGGACTTTTGGCAGTGCAGATTCTTGCTGTCCAACAACCCGAGTTATTAGAAAAAGTACAACAGTATCGCCAAAATCTGCAAAAGTCGGTAATGACAAAGCAAGAAAAACTTGAACAACTTGGTTACGAGCAGTACTTAAAGCAGATGTAGCACACAAATTTTCCCAAAACTGTCACCTCAATTTTGGTATGTTTACCAAATATTGTTTAAGTTGACGACCTTACTTTGTCAAAAGTTTAATATAAAATTTTTTTAAATTTTCTCGCCGCCAATCTCTAATCACAATCCTTGCACCTTGATGCGCTAACAATGCTTGGTTGTTGGCAAATGAATAGCGCTATTGAGTTTGTTGATCTTTTTGATGCAAATATTTGATTGATGCAAATTTGCACCCAGAAAACCTTCTGTTCTCGAGTTCAAATAGATATTTTCCTTCCCCAAATTTCTGTATCTTCAAATACAGATTTTTTTCTAACTTATTATCACAAACTTTTTCTAGCAATGGTTTATAAATTACTAAGCTGTTTTGTGATTCATGCTTGACAAGGAAAATCACAAAAGTAGATCAAAGCAGATTGAAAAGTCCATGAAGAATACTTGACTGTGCGAGCAACTACATAATAAAAGATAATAATAATTTCTTAAGAATACCTGTAGTCTGAGAAAAGGTAACACTAGAATCTAGACTGCAAAATATTTCGAAACATGGCTGGGTGAAAGTAAGAATCGGCGAATTGGAATCAAAGGCTAGCCTAGATAACCCGTATCAAAATCACTGGTATAGCTTCTGGGAGCTTTTTTCTTTAGTTCACGCACTTTTGTTCAGTTAAGAACGGTTAAGAGCATGATGTTAAAGCACAAAAAAAGGAAAGCAAAAAAAAAGCAACGCAAGGCTTGCTGGAATGCTTATTTTCAAGACGTAAATTCAACTGTCAATCAAATATTGAGGTTTATTAAGCTGCTATCTCCCAGCTGGCAAGCTTGCATTCCTCTGGCTTGTTTAATAGTTTTGGGTTGGGGCTATGCAGCAGTAGCCCAAGCACCTGCTTCTGCTGGCCCTACGACGGCAGAATTAAAGGTTGCCCTTGACACCTTGTGGGTAGCGATCGCTGCTTTTTTGGTGTTCTTTATGAATGCAGGTTTTTGCATGTTAGAAACCGGCTTGTGCCGTCAAAAGAACGCCGTGAACGTCCTAGCCAAGAACTTGATTGTATTTGCCCTTGCCACCGTTGCCTTTTGGGCCATCGGTTTTGGCTTGATGTTTGGCGATGGCAATGACTTTATTGGATTAAATGGATTTTTCTTGCAAGGAGCCGATAACAGTCCTGCAACAAAAGAAGCTTACAAAGGTGTTTTCAGCGCCCTCAGCTGGGCGGGAGTACCTTTAGCAGCAAAGTTTTTGTTCCAGTTAGTATTTGCGGGAACCGCTGCAACAATTGTGTCCGGTGCTGTTGCCGAACGTATTAAGTTTGTTGACTTCTTAATTTTTAGTCTTTTACTAGTCGGCATCTCCTACGCCATCACCGGACACTGGATTTGGGGTGGTGGCTGGTTAGCAGACATGGGTTTCTGGGATTTTGCCGGTTCTACAGTGGTTCACTCAGTTGGTGGTTGGGCAGCTTTGATGGGAGCAGCATTGCTTGGACCTCGTCTGGGTAAATACCAAGATGGGCAAATCGTTGCTATTCCCGGACACAACATGAGCATTGCCACTCTTGGCTGTTTGATTTTGTGGTTGGGTTGGTTTGGTTTCAACCCCGGTTCTGTCATGGCCGCCGATGCCAATGCCATTACTCACATTGCTTTGACTACTAACATGGCAGGTGCTGTTGGTGGTATTGCTGCCACTGTTACAGCTTGGTTGTACTTGGGTAAGCCAGACCTGTCAATGATTATCAATGGCATTTTAGCTGGTTTAGTTGCCGTGACAGCACCTTGTGCCTTTATCAACATCGGCAGTGCCTTCGTTATTGGCTTAATTGCTGGTGTTTTAGTAGTTTTCTCTGTTACTTTCTTTGACAGAATTAAAATTGATGACCCAGTAGGAGCTATCTCCGTACACCTGGTTTGCGGTGTTTGGGGAACTTTAGCAGTCGGTTTGTTTGCAGTCGGACCTGGAGTGTATTCCTGGTACGGTGATGGACAAGGTCCTGCTAAAGGTTTGTTTACAGGCGGTGGCTTGGGACAACTCTTTACGCAATTTATTGGTGTTATCAGTGTAGGCGGTATGACCGTTCTCCTGACTACAGCTTTCTGGCTAGCACTGAAGGCAACCCTAGGAATCAGAGTCTCCAGAGAAGAAGAAATTGAAGGCTTGGATGTTGGCGAACACGGTATGGAGGCTTACAGCGGTTTTCTCAAAGAAGCTAGTGCCAGCGGATTTACCGAACCAGGCAGCCCTAAAGGAATATCTCCATCAGGAGATTTACCTAGTAGCTTGTAATTTTTGACTTGTTGAGTTTAACTCTTGGGGGGTTCGGGTGGCTATAAGTCCCACGCTAGAATCTCTCCCAACAGTGTGGGTGGGATACATGGACATCCCAAGACTATTGGGTGTAGCTCAATGCCACCGAAACTTCCCCTACCTACTGGTAATACTCATTGATAGAATGACCGTTAGTAGCCAGGGACTCTGGCGAACGCAAACCTCCTGCTGTCAAGTCATTCTTTTGGGGATCTGTGACCAAAGTTAAGTCTACAGCCCACATAAGTGGCCTAGGGCAGGAATTTCCAACTTTCAAGTTAGAAGCCCACACTATCATCTTTGATTTGCTGCGGGAAGATGTCACTAGCTGAGAAATCCTATCCCCCGGAACCTTACTGTTGATAAGGGGTTTTTTTACAAGAGTAACTAGGTTAGTAGTTGGGGCTTTAGCCCTGCCTAGAAGTTATTATCTTAAAAGTTAGTAGTTAGTGCTTTAGCCCCAACAGAAGCATGCTTACTCGTTACTAAAAAGATTCCTGTGTAAGACCAGCAGCTCATTACATTAATTTATCAAATTTGCCAGGAAGACCCCAAGTGCAATGAAGTGGAACTTGGGGATAAAAGGCAATTAAATACGAAACACCCCTTGAGTGATTTTTTTGCTCCGCAAGAACACAGAGAAGGGTAGTTGAGTATTTAACAATTTTAAGGATTGTCAAGTTCACTAAAATAACGTACTATACTTCCAGGTCGATAAGGTAAAAATAATGCTTATTTTTGAGTTCAAAGTCAAAGGTACTTTGCGACCGTAATAAGTGCCTGCGGTTTTTGGATGGACAATCAAAATGTTAAGCCTTACGACTTGAATAAATATACTGCTGTCATAGCCAAAGAGTTTGACTTTGCTGAAAAATTAAATTCTACAGCAAGGCAAGCAGCAGCAGGAAGAGTAGCTTTTGCAATTAGAAGATTTTTTGATAATTGTAAAGCTAAGACCCCAGGTAAAAAAGGATATCCAAAGTTTCAAAAAAATAATCGCTTGGTTGAATATAAGTTGAGTGGTTGGAAACTTTCAGATGACCGCAAGTACATTAAATTCACAGATAAATGTAATATTGGTCAGCTAAAGTTAATTGGCACTTGGGATTTACATTTTTACCAAATTAAACAAATCAAGTGGGTCAGAATAGTTAAGCGTTCAGATGGTTACTATGTTCAATTTAGTATAGATGCAGAACGGAATATAGATATTCAACCAACTGGGAAAACCATAGGTTTAGATGTTGGAATTAACGATTTCTATACTGATTCGCAGGGAAATAAGGTAGAAAACCCTAGATATTTACGCAAATCAGAGAAGGCATTAAAACGTCTTCAAAGACAAGTTAGTCGTAAAAAGAAGAGGTCAAACAATTACAAAAAAGCTTTAAACCGTCTTGGTAGAAAACACTTGAAAGTTTCTCGTCAGCGTCAAGATGAGGCAGTGCGATCTTGGGGTTTTCCCCCAGGAGCAACTGCCGATAACGCAATTAAGCAAGCGTTATGCGTGGTAAGGTCTAACGACCTTGTGCCGTATGAAAAACGTGATTAAAAACAGCAAACTTGCAAAGTCTATTAGTGATGTTTCACGATCGATGTTTACCCAATGGCTACAATATTTTGGGAAAATTTATGGTCGAATCGTTGTACCTGTAGAACCGCATTTTACTAGCCAAAAATGCTCATCATTTGGTGCAACTGTAAAAAAATCTCTATCTGTTCGCACTCATATTTGTAAGTGTGGATGTGTTTTAGATAGAGATTTAAACGCCGCAATTAACATACTGAACAAAGCCTTGAAACAGACTAATTATGACTTAAGTACCGTTGGGCGAACGGAAACTTTTAACGCTTGTGGAGAGATGACCCTCTACCCAGATTTGGCAACAAGTCTGGGCAAGGTTGCTCAGTGAAACAAGAATCCCCGTATTTCGCTTCGCTACATACGGGGAGCGTTAAGAATTCTGAATGTATAATGAGTTCCTTATCACGACTTTCGTCCTTGATTTCGCTACACAAAAGTGCTGGCTAGAAACTGATTCTAAAGTTTCGCAAAAGACCAGCAGTTGTTTGCCTGTGTGTCGTGGTGCTTGTGGAGCAATTGAACTTCCAAAATCAAAATTAAGTGGAAAGACACTATCAAATATAAATTTACACTGCTTGTGCTGAGTCGGATTTCTTGCCCAAAAACCTTGCTTTTGGGTCTAAGTCCTCACTACAAACTTTACTTCATGTACTCATCATGGTGGTGACGGCTTTTAATTTTTGGCACTCCCAGGTGGGAGATGTTATCAACAATTTACTTTAGAGAAAGTAAAATACTGAAACAAATCATGCAAAAATTGCATAAAAGCATAGTAATTTAATATTTGACAACTCCTGTAAGGAGTATGTTTGTTTGAATGTTTCAAAACTAACTAAATTTGAGTAGCTTTTAATACAGAAAAAAGTATATAACGTTACTCAAATTTAGTTATATGGTCATTTAAAACAACGAATGATGGCGCAGAGGTATAAGAAGAAGTGTTAAAGAAAATTGTTTTCACAGCAGCGATCGCAGCTGTAATCATGGGCGGACCGTTGATCGGCAATGCTTTAGCTGCACCAGATGTCAACACAGCAATTTCTAATGCTCAAACTGCGGCTGATACAGCATTTATGCTGCTTGCAGCTGCGCTTGTGTTGTTGATGACTCCGGGGCTAGCGTTTTTCTATGGAGGATTCGTGCGCTCCCGCAACGTCCTCAACACTTTGATGATGAGCTTTGTACTCATGGCGATCGTGGGAGTGACCTGGATTTTGTGGGGCTACAGCCTTGCCTTTGCGCCCGGAAACCCTTTTATTGGTGGATTGGAATGGCTGGGTTTGAATGGTGTGGGATACGAGGTCACAGATTACCTTAAGGGTTCTAATCCGGCGGAGGTAGTTTCCTATTCGCCGACAATCCCACATCAGGCTTTTATGATCTACCAAGCCATGTTTGCCATCATCACTCCAGCTTTGATTTCTGGAGCCATTGTGGAGCGTGTAAACTTCACTGCTTACTCTTTGTTCGTACTGTTGTGGTCAACATTTGTTTACGCTCCCCTTGCCCATATGGTATGGGCGAAAGGCGGATTGTTGGGCTTGTATGGTGGTCTTGGCGCCCTCGACTTTGCAGGTGGTACGGTTGTTCACGTTAGTTCTGGAGTTTCTGCTCTAGTAGCAGCACTAGTGATTGGCTCTCGCAAAACCTATCCCGATCGCCTCAGTCCACCTCACAACGTTCCCTTCATTTTATTAGGTGCTGGCTTGCTGTGGTTTGGCTGGTTCGGCTTCAACGCTGGTAGTGCTCTAGCTTCCGGTCAGCTGGCAACAGCTGCTTTTGTTGCTACCAATACTGGTGCGGCGTCAGCGGCCTTAACTTGGCTGATCCTAGAAAAAGTTCTGCGCGGTAAACCCACAGCAGTGGGAGCAGCAACGGGAGCAGTAGCTGGGTTGGTAGGAATTACTCCTGCGGCAGGATTTGTGACGCCGCTAGCTGCCATACTGATTGGTAGCATTACCGCTTTTGTCTGCTTCTATGCCATTAGCTTCAAACACAAACTGCAAGTTGATGATGCCTTAGATACATTTCCCGTTCACGGTGTGGGTGGTACGGTTGGTGCTATTCTGACAGGTATATTTGCTACCAAAACAGTGAACTCACAAGGCGCAGATGGTTTGTTGTACGGTAATCCCAAGCAAGTGCTGATTCAGATAGGAGCAATTTTGATTGCCTACATCATTGCTGCTGTTGGCACCTGGATTATTCTTAAAATCTTGGATGCCACAGTTGGTTTGCGGGTCAAGGAAGAAGCAGAATTCCAAGGCGTGGATATCAACGAACACGGTGAAGAAGGTTACAACGAGGAATTCAGCGATCGCATCACGATCAGGGAAAAATAGGTAGTCACGGGTCTTTGGCAGTGGGATTTCTCCGCACAGCAGTATAAAATCTGATACTAAAAGATTTAAGGAATATTGCTACCCGTGTCTACTGCTGCAAAAACCTTTCCCAGCTGGGCAATCCTATTACTAATTACTAATGGCATGCTATTACTAGCGGTCACGCTGCTAATTTGGCGACAGCAGGTAGTGACCGCTTTTTTTGAGACAGTATCGTCAAATCAGGTAAAATCTGAAGGTTCACCCCAGGCTACCGTACAGTTAGGTCCCCGTCACACACTCAACTATCAACAGTGGGTTAAAATTCTCAAGCAAGAAGCCAAAGTGGCTGCTCAAACCCGTCCCGAACATTTGGCTGTACTAGCTGGAGATTCCTTAAGTCTGTGGTTTCCACCAGAGTTATTACCAGAAAACAGTAAGTGGTTAAATCAGGGAATTTCTGGAGAAACCAGCGCTGGACTGTTAAAAAGATTAGACTTATTAGACCAGACGCAACCGAAAACCATTTTTGTCATGATTGGTATTAACGATTTAATTCGGGGAACAACTGATGAGGCGATCGTAGAAAATCAACGACAGATAGTGCGTTATCTGCGCAAGGTACATCCCCGGACAGAAGTAGTTATCCAGTCGATATTACCCCATGGCAAAGAAGAAGTTACTTGGGAGGGACGAGAAAAGTTACTAGCAATTCCCAATCATCGCATTTGGATGTTAAATCAACAACTCCAGACCATGGCGAAAAAAGAAGGTGTCAAATATCTAGATTTATATTCTCTATTTGCTAACAAACAAGGAAATCTTCGTCCCGAACTCACCACTGATGGTTTGCACCTCAACTTTCAAGGTTATTTGGTCTGGAGATCCGCCTTGCAGCTGTACAGCCAAATTGCATTACCAGAGCGATTGTAAGTCAAAATTTATATTTTATTTATATTTTCTTTCACTTCATCTTTTCATCTCAATGGCCTCCCAGCGCGAGAAAATGAAAATGACGAAATTGTGACAAAGATCAATGGATACCAAAGCTTTTAAGCGTTCGCTGCAACACTCGGAAAATTACCATCGCAAAGGATTCGGTCACCAAGCAGAAGTTGCTACCCAATTGCAGTCCGAGTATCAAAGCAACTTAATTCAGCAAATCCGAGATAGTAATTACACTCTCACCCGTGGAGATGTCACCGTTGTACTAGCTCAAGCATTTGGCTTTTGCTGGGGCGTAGAACGTGCAGTGGCAATGGCGTACGAAACTCGCAAACAATTTCCTGCAGAACGCATTTGGATTACTAACGAGATTATCCACAATCCTTCTGTTAACCAGCGAATGCAGGAAATGGGAATAAAATTTATCCCGGTGGTGGCAGGGAAAAAAGATTTTTCTGTGGTCGATCCTGGCGATGTAGTGATTTTACCAGCTTTTGGGGCTAGCGTGCAAGAAATGCAGGTACTTTCTCAGAAAAACTGCAAAATTGTCGATACCACTTGCCCTTGGGTATCAAAGGTTTGGAATACGGTGGAAAAACATAAAAAAAATGAATATACCTCCATAATTCACGGTAAATACAAGCACGAAGAAACCATCGCCACAAGTTCCTTTGCGGGAAAGTATTTGATTGTTTTAAATTTACAAGAAGCAGAATACGTTGTGAAATATATTTTGCATGGAGGAGACCGAAACGAATTTCTAGCTAAGTTCAGCAAAGCTTGTTCTCCAGGGTTTGACCCCGATCGCGATTTAGAAAAAGTTGGTATTGCCAATCAAACGACAATGCTTAAAAGTGAAACCGAGCAGATCGGTAAGTTGTTTGAGCGTGCTATGATGCAAAAGTATGGGACAGCCAATTTGAAGGAGCATTTCCAAAGCTTTAATACCATCTGCGATGCCACGCAAGAAAGGCAAGATGCGATGTTAGAGTTGGTGGAAAAGCCGCTGGATTTGATTGTAGTCATTGGTGGATTTAATTCCTCCAACACTACGCAATTACAACAAATTGCTCTCGAGCGCGGACTTCCTTCCTATCACATTGATAGCGTGGCAAGAATTTTACCCGGAAATCGGATCGAACATAGATTGTTAAACGGTAATTTAAAAATCACGGAAAATTGGTTACCGAAGGGAAAAGTTATCATGGGATTAACTTCTGGTGCTTCTACACCAGATAAAGTAGTGGCAGATGTAATTGAAAAGATTTTCCAGCTCAAAGCAACAGCAGTTTGATAATTTGTAGACACGCTACGCGCGGCTTCTTGTAGAGAACTTTTCATTCCCTCTCGATGTTCGGGAGGGAGATTTTTTTGCCTACTTGGAAAGCGGAAAGAAAAATCTCAGCTGAGCTTGGCGATCGCCCTTTGCGAAATCTGAAAACAGATGCAATAATCGCTCCGCCCAGTATTAAGGCTGCAAAGCGAAAAGAACCTTGAAACCCTATAACGGTCGCCTCTGATGTAGCAATGGATGCATCTGCACCTGCAGCGGTGCTGGCGATTAACATTCTCCCCATTAGGGAACGCCCACGGTGCTACCCCCCGTAGACGCGCTCTAATGCCGCTTCTCGTAGGGAAGTAGGCGATAAAGATAGTAAACCAGAAGCAATTCCCAATCGCTTTTGGGATGCTGCTCCCATAACAGTGCTGTTGTTGGGTGATTGAAACAAACCTAGCCCTATACCGTAAATGCTGTAGCGCAGTACGTATCGTAGCTCGCTGAGTTAAGCGTCAAAAGTGCTAATTGTCAGACAACCGCCCATCATTAACCCCAGACCGATGCAACCGATCCGTTTGGAACCAAAATAATCTGCAAGTACCCCAGACACAGGAGCTATTAATCCACTCAGCACTGGCGACACCGCCAGCAAAAGCCCAACTTTGGCTGTGGGATAGGTTTTGACTCGCTCTAGAAAAAATGGGGTAAGACGATAAACGCCAACCAACCACCGAGCAAACCCATGCTGAGCTCGAAATTGCGAAACAAACTTAAATCCAAAAGAGGTTGTTCGAGAATGGCTTCTACTACTAAAAAAAATTACAAAACTAAAGGCAGCAACAGATAATAACACGATGGCATGAACACTGCTGAAACCCTGACTTTGCTCTACGGTCATACCCAGTCCAAAACTGCCCAAACTTAATGTAGCCAATACAGCTCCTAAAAAATCAAATCGCTGTTTTTCTTTACTAAAGACAAAAGATGGTACCGTCCAAGCAACAAAAAACTAGCTACAACTCCTATCGGTAAATTGATCAACAATAGGCTGCGCCATCCCAACCAATCCAAAAGCATTCCTGCTACAGAAGGACCAAAAGCAATTCCCAACGACACCACACTAGCGATGATGTCAACAGCACGACCTGTTTCTGAAGAAAGGGATACTTCTGTGATGATGCTTAAGTCTAACCCGGAGATAAAGACAGCTCCTAGCCCTTGCAGCGCTCGAAAGCCAATCAGCAAATCTATACTTGGTGCAAGACCGCACAATAGAGAACTGAAGGTAAATACCATCAGTCCTGCCAGATACAGATATTTCTTTCTCCACATATTCCCCAGGCCAGTTGCTCCTAAAACTAGACCGGAACTGACCAACAGGTAACTTAGTACCGTCCACTGGGCGGTGGGAAAATTGGTGTGAAAAGCTTGAAGTAGTGAAGGTACAGCCACGTTGATAATGCCTGCATCTAGGGTAGACATGAATAATCCAAGTCCAACACCAACTAAGACCGAAATTTTTTCAGGGTTCGATAAAGCTGGAGATTTTGCTGGTAATGGTTGCAACGTCTAGCCTCCCGTGCTGGCTTAACAGTGGGAAATATTTTGTATTCGTAATATTAGATGATCGGACAAAAGCAGTCGGCAACATCCGTGGCGAGTGTGTAGTTTTGTTGTATTACAAAGAAGCGATCGCCTTCTCTGAAAATTTCACCAAAAATTTCTCATATCCCAAACAATTCCCTGGGGTAGAGTGTTTAGTTGATTAGTTTTTTGCATTTAACAATTTCTGGGATTATGATTTTAATTTAAGACAATCCATGGATTTGATTTCCAAATTGAGACTTCAGTAAGAAATTTCAAGCAATCATCAAGAAGAATTTTTCTTTTTTAGAGTTATGAGCGAACATTTATCTATCTTGAAATTGTTAGAAGCAGAACGGGAACGCTATACACTGGAAGCTGCTTCTATAATGCGTCGTTTGGATTTAGTCCGCAGTCAAATTCATACCCTAGAAGACCTGATATACAGGTACGCGACCTCAGAGCAGGTATACTCTGGTGAGACCGACTTATCTCATATATCTTCTATTAGTGGGTTTCTTCAGGAGGAAGGCAGTAGCGATGTTTTTGTGGAGGAAAAAGTAGCAAATAATTATCCTACCCATCAAACTGAGGCGGAATTTCACACCCAGACAAATATGAAAAATATAAAGCAACAGGAGGAAACATCAGTAAATTTTGAAAGCTATCCACAAGCTGAAATTGAATCTCAACCCCAAAATTTTGAGGAAACAGCAACTACAACTGCTTCACAAACTAGTGATGGTAAATCTACGCCAGCTTCGACGTCACAAGATGTAGATATTTCTGACATTCCCAAACGCACTTTTCCACCGAAACCTGGAACTTTACCAATGCTGGGAGAATATCAGGAATATACAATACAGAACGCAGTTTTAATTCTCATGCGCCGCCATCCGAACGCGCACATGCATCTGGATGCAATTGTGCATAGTTTATACGGAAATTTACCTCCCCAGGAGTTTAAGACAGCAAAGGTAAATGTTGCTAAAGCAGTTTCTGAAGGCTTAAAGAAAGGTTTGTGGTACAGGGTACTGCGCACTCCTGGCGTATATACCCTGCGTTTTGAAAAAGGAGTAACGGGAAAAAGTCCAGCTCGCAAATAAAAGTTGTATCAAAAAGCGCGATCGCATAGGCAAAGTTGTGAAAAAAGCTCCACAAGTGCGATCGCTTGCTGTGCGCTTGCGGTCAAAGAAACAGTATATATCAAAACGATGATAGAAATTGGCAAAATCAGAGTTGCAAAAGATAAAGCGGAATTGGTGAAAGCTTTAACATCAACAGATGGAAACACAGGACCCTTTCAAACTTTTGCTGATGCGATCGTATTTGCAGCTGCTTTGGGTGCAAAGTATAAAAAGCGAGTACCTTTAGGAGAAATTTCTCAAAGAGAACCTTCGCCAATTCGATTAGAATATTTCGCTTCTGCAGGCACTGATGTAGTGATTAAATTATTGGCAATGATTGAAGCTAAGGATATTCAAATTCTATCTCATCAAGAAGAATACCAAACCCAACGCTATCAAATTTTTGAAGAATATGCTAATGGTGGGTTAGAAATCTTGCAAAATCAATTGCGAGGAGCTGTGGACTATACAGAAACAATATTATTACTTCTCAAGCATGAACAAAGAAATGACAATCAGCAAAAAGAAGAATTTGATTTACGCAAATTTTTATCTTCAGGAACTTAAGCTTCCAAAAATTAATTCAGGGCCCTTAGACAATCTATTTACCTTTTGTCATCTGCCTTTTTCAAAAATTTGCAATTTACAAAACAGAAGGTAATCCTACTTGCTTTAGTTCCACAAATTTACCATCAAAACCTATTGTTTTATTTTCGATAGTTCTTGCTCGAGCTAAATCTTTGCGAAGTTCAGCGCGCTCCATTTGCTCTTGAATTCCTCCGAGAATATAAACGAGTAACTTTGCTGCTAAATCTCGTCCAGCAACCTGTACCCGCTTTTTGTTTGGATCGTATAAAACTCCATACCAAATAGATTGTGGATATTCCATTCCGCTAAAACCACCTTGTTGGTCAAACTTGCGCAACTTTTTAAAGATGTTTTCTAAATGGAATCCTTTGCGGAAAACCAACAGACCTAAAGCTTGTGCTACAGCGACCTGACCGACAGGACGGAAAAGGATATTTCCTTCCCCTCCGTTTTTTTCAAAATGGAACCGTCGTAGGGTTGGGGTATCCTCATTTTCTAACAGCTTATAACTAGGAAGGCTGGCCAGATAATCAAATAGTTTGTGAAACTCTTGTATTCCCTCTTCAAGTTCTTCATCTTCCGGACGCGTGGGAATTAAACCTTTTTGCAAGGGTTTCCAGTGAGGAAATTTTTGTCCCAGGTAGCGTTCCGACATATCCTTAAGTGCTTGTAATGTTGTTAAAACGGTTGATTTAGCTGCAATGGTCGCACTGTTCCAATTAACGCGGGGTTTTCGATTTTCCCGTGGTTCAAAAAGCGGGTGGGTAGTAGCAATTTTTCTTGCCACAATGGAAAAACCATCATCCTCATTTAGCTGTGCTAGCTGACCTTTAGTTAACGGTGTAGCCATGAGGTTAACATGAACAAAGATGGATCTTACCCGTCTGAGTGCTTGTTCGCGGGTTTCTCCTTTTTCCACCGCACAGATAAACTCGATACCAATTTTTTCTTGCAGCAAGCGTTGCAAGTAGTCAGGTTGAATGCGATATCGCTCTATCAAATCAGTCACAGTTATAAAAGTATTGTCAGGGGTTTTATCCTTTTTGTAGCCTTGGAGTTTACCAGTTTGGAGCAACTGTATTAACCCTTGTACTCCCATTAATCGGTGCTGACCGTCGAGTGCGTAGATTGTCGCATTCTCCTGAGAGACATCGAGCAAACCAATTTGACCTTGTTTGTCTAAAGGTGTAAATTTGGCGCTGGATTTGGTGGCTGTGCATGCGACGCTCCACTCCCGAGCTTGAGGATCGTCTACCCAGGGTTGGCTAATTACCACCAATACTGCTGGAAATTTGTGATTTTTGCGACTTGTTAAATACTGCATTAGTGGTAGTTGACGCGACCAATCCAGGGAACGCTGTTGAATTTCATCTATACTCTCGGCATCGAGATCGATATTACCTGTAAGAGGATTATATTTTTGTCTGAACAACGGTAAAGTGGATGCGAAGCGAACCCGAAGAGCAAACCATTCCAGGGTGACGGAACCTAGGTACGCTTCTTTTCCACCCATTTCGGTTTTCTGTACCAAAATTTGGTCTTTTTGGTTTGTAAACTTTTCTAGCAGTAAACTCAGTAATTGTTTGTCTTGACTTTTTGGTTCTAGGTGTTCGGTGGTGATATCAGCAGCTTGGTCAATACAGCTTGAGTCCATGTTAATTTTAAAAAACCTCAATTGACAGCATAGATTTATTGTCCATAAAAAATAAAACTACCAAATGTGTTTTTAAAAACCTTAAAGGTTTACAATGCTAGGGTTGTATTGAGAAATTCTCACGCTCGGACTGCAAGACTCAAAAAATGACACCAACACCAAAACAAAACCAAGCTCGGACTGTAGCAAAGTTTGTAGAAGATATAGAAATTCTGACTCATGAAATACAACAATTATATTGTCTGGATGAGGTGCCTTGGGTTGTAGGGTACTCGGGGGGGAAAGATTCAACGGCGACGTTGCAGTTGGTTTGGAATGCGATCGCAGCTCTTCCGCCATCAAAGCGGAAGAAAACAATCCACGTGATTACAACAGATACTTTGGTAGAAAATCCTTATGTTTCGCTTTGGGTACGCCGTTCCCTACAAAGGATGAAAGCAAAAGCCAGCGAACAACAACTAGGAATTGAGCCTCATTTGCTCCACCCTGATTTAAAAGAAACCTTTTGGGTTGGTTTAATTGGGAAAGGTTATCCAGCACCCAATGCAAAATTTCGTTGGTGTACCGAGCGTCTCAAAATTCATCCTTCTAATCGCTTTATCCGTGATATTACCAGAACAAGCGGCGAAGCTATAGTAGTTTTAGGTACTCGCAAAGCTGAAAGCAGGCAGCGCGCGAACAGAATGAAGCAATACGAAGCAAAGCGGATACGCGATCGCCTCAGTCCAAATATGAGTTTGCCAAATTCCTTGGTTTACACTCCCATCGAAGATTGGCGTACGGATGAAGTGTGGCTGTATTTGATGCAGTGGGAGAATCCCTGGGGACACAGCAATAAAGATTTGTTTGCAATGTACAAACAAGCCAGTGCTGATAATGAATGTCCCTTGGTTGTGGATACTTCTACACCTAGCTGCGGAAGTTCTCGTTTTGGTTGTTGGGTTTGCACTTTAGTCAGTCACGATAAATCTTTGGCTGCAATGATCCAAAACGATGAAGAAAAAGAATGGCTTCAACCTCTTGTAGAGTTTCGAAAAGAATTAGATGCACCAGAAACTCGCAAAAAACGAGATTTTAGACGCAGAAATGGTGAAGTGCAGCTGTACGAACGCAATCTAGACGATGAAATTTCTGTAGAACCTATACCCGGACCTTTTACTAAAGAAGCCAGAGAAGAATGGTTAAAAAAATTGTTAATTCTACAGCAACAACTACGACTTCTAGCTCCAGACCACATGCGCGATATTACCTTAATTACTGCTGAAGAATTAAGCGAAATTCGCCGCATTTGGTTAGAGGAAAGACACGAATTTGATGACAGCTTACCCCGCATATATAAAGAAGTGACCGGTGAAGAATTTCAAGATCCGCGCCCTGGCGCCAATCACAGTCTTTTGGGTAGCGATGAATGGGCGGTGTTAGAAGAAATCTGTGCAGGTGATGCTATGCACTTAGAATTGATGGCAAAATTGTTGGACACAGAACGTCAGTTTCGGAAAATGGCGCGGCGCGTGGGAATATACGACGCCCTCGAAAAATGTTTTGAAACCAGTTCTCGTTCCCAAGAAGAAGCAGTAAAAAATGCTTATTTAAAAAGAGATTTGAAAACCGCAGTTTCCCTGGGTGATGTGGCAAAAATCAAACAACTAACTCTAGGAGATTTTGCAGTGACAAATCAAGAGGTTTCTACTCCAAAAACTTGGGCAAGCGTTAAATTCAAAGGCAAAACATAGTACTTAGCAAGTATTAGAAAGCCAAGATTCTTCAGATAAAAATTTCTTTCTTTTTGCCATCTGTTTTCTGCAGACATGATTTTTCTGGAACTCGTTCTTCAAAACTTTGGTCCCTACAAAGGACGTCACGTTATCAATCTTGATATCTCACCTCGAGGTGAACACGGTCATCAAAGACCCATACTTCTTCTCGGAGGAAAAAATGGTGGAGGAAAAACCACACTCATGGATGCGCTGCGCCTGGCTCTTTACGGTCACCGCGCCCAATGTTCTAATCGTGGAAATTTGAGTTATGGTGATTTTCTAACTCAGTGTGTTAACAGCCATGCTTCCCCTCATGAAAAAACTCGCATTGAATTAGTATTTGAACATATTGAAAACGATATACCAGTTAAATATAGAATTGTGCGGACATGGGAAAGAAATCCCAAAGATGGTAAAGACCAATTAGGTATTTTGGGCGATGACGATACATGGCCGGTTGATGCTTTAGCTAATATTTGGGACGAATATATTGAAAATTTATTACCCCTGGGAATTTCGAATTTATTTTTATTCGATGGCGAACAAGTCAAAGAATTGGCAGAACAAGAAATTCCCCCACCAATTGTCGTGGATGCAATTCGCAATCTTTTGGGTTTAGAATTAGCAGAGCGTTTAGCTATTGATTTAGATATTTTAATCAACAGAAAACGAAAAGAATTAGCCGAGGAAAAAGAGTTATATAATCTTGAAGAAATTGAGCAAAAATTGCAAAAATTACAACAAGAATATGAGAAAGAGAGTAAAAATTTGGTATCCAGACAAGCAGAATTAAAATTAGCAAAAGAGCAAGAACAAGAAGCAACAGATAAATTTATTTCTGAGGGCGGTAAAATTGCAGCAGAACGCAGTTATTTAGAAAAACAAGTAAGACAAAAAAGTTCAGAGATAGAACAAATTTGTAGCAATTTACGCGAATTAGCTGGTGGTGTTTTACCATTAGCATTGATTCAACCAATACTTATTCAAGCTCAAAATCAAGGGGAAAAAGAGCTGCAGGTGCGTCAAGCCCAAATAGCAAAAGATATTTTAAAACAAAGAGATAAACGTTTGCTGAATTTTGTGAATAATTTGGGTTTGAGTAAAGAAAAAATTGAAAAAATTCAAGCTTTTTTGCTTGAAGATGAGGGATATCCAAAAAATTTACAACTACAGTGTGAAGAAGCTTGGTTATTAGCAGATGAAAAAGCTCTGAGTCAATTAGGTAATGTTATTTATTATTTACAAAATGCTCAAGCAACTGCCAAACAGCAATTAGCAATTGTTAAAGTCAAAGAAGAAGAAATAAGCGGCTTAGAAAAACAAATGCTTCAAGCTGCTTCTCCAGAAGAATACAAGGAATTGCGTCAAGCTGTGCAAATAGCACAAAAGAAAGTAGCAGAAGCTTTAGCTAATTGTGAAACAGTGCGCCGTCGTTTAGCTGAATTAGAAGTGGCAATGGAAAATCTTAAAAAAAAATTAAAAGACTATACAGAAAGTACTATTAAACGAAAAAATAAAGAGCATATTATTACCGCTTCTGCGAAAGTCCAAGAAACCCTGAAACTTTTTCGAGAACGATTGACTTTAAGAAAACTAAACAAGTTAGAAACAGAAGTAACCAAATGTTTTCGTTATTTGCTGCATAAATCAGATTTGGTACACAGCATTACGATTGATACTAAGACTTTTGGCTTATTTTTGTATGACCAGCAATCCAAAGTAGTACCCAAGCACAGGTTGTCAGCGGGAGAAAAACAAATGTTGGCGATCGCATTTTTGTGGAGCTTGGCTAGGGTTTCAAATCGACATCTTCCTGTGGTTATCGACACACCTCTAGGAAGACTGGATTCATCCCACCGTAATAATTTAGTAGAACGCTATTTCCCTTTTGCATCCCACCAGGTAATATTGCTTTCTACAGATACAGAAATTGGACCAAAAGAAGTATCTGCATTGCGACAAATAGATGCGATCGCCCGCGAATACCTGCTGCAGTATGATTCTTCTACACGACAAACTACCGTCATAGAGAATAAATATTTTTGGTAACCAATGGAACCACCTTTAGAAAGAATAAAGTTATCCCAAACTGCCAAAGAGCAGCTAATTAAACTGAAACGCCAAACCAAAATTGACCAATGGAATATTTTGTGTCGTTGGGGATTTTGCCGATCGCTTGCTGAGCCGACTCCTCCATCTTTGGTACCCATACCCCAAGATAGCAACCTAGAGATGAATTGGGCTGTTTTTGGAGGAGAAATGGCTGATTTGCTTGTTTTGGCTTTGAAGCAACGCTGCTACAATGATGGTTTTGGTACCGATAAGCAAACTCTAGCAACACAGTTCAAACTACATCTGCACCGCGGTATTGCTTATTTAGCCTGCGATCCGAATATCAAGAAAATTGAGGATTTGATTGCATTGGCAACGAGGAATTGAAATTATTATGGTTGATGGCAGGTGATTTCCATGTCTTGAAGGCCACAGCTAGTGCTAGCAAAAGTCTTCTAATGTTGAAAGCGCGGATATCAATGCTCTTATGTCTGGGAACTACATAGAAATAGAGCGTCATAAAGCAGCAATTTTTCGTACTGACTTATCTCGCCCGGTGCGATTAGCGATAGAGTGGTCAATTTTAAATAAAGATACCACCTTTTTTGACTATGGCTGCGGTTACGGAGGAGATGTTGAGCGAGTAGCATCTTTGGGGTACACTAGTGCTGGCTGGGATCCTTATTACTTTCCCGATCGCGATCGCGTTCCTGCTGATGTTGTGAACTTGGGCTACGTTCTCAACGTGATTGAAGATCCCCAAGAACGTTCTCAGGCTCTTGTACAGGCGTGGGAACTAACACGTAAAGTTTTAATTGTTGCAGCGCAAGTACTGGTTAAAGTTCCCAATCGCAATTTCCTTCCCTACGGAGATGGTGTTGTTACCAGTCACAATACTTTTCAGAAATATTACCACCAAGAAGAACTCAAAAAATACATTGATGAAACGCTTCAGGTAGACGCTATACCTGCAGCCTTAGGTGTTTACTTTGTTTTTCGAGACGAAGCGCAAAAAGAAGTCTACAAAGCTGCCCGCTTTTTCTCGAAAACTTCTACCCCAAGAGTTCGCGTTCCTGCCAAACGGTTTGCCGACTACCAAGATTTACTGCAACCATTGATGGCTTTTTATACACAACGCGGGCGACTACCAGTCAAAGGTGAATTGCCCAGCGAACAAGAACTACTCAAGGAATTTGGTAGTTTCCGGCGAGCTTTTACCGTAGTTTTGCAAGCGACAGATGAAGCAGAATGGGATGCGATCGCCTACCGTCGTTCTCTTGATATTCAAGTATACCTAGCCTTGACTCATTTTGAAGGTCGTCCTTGCTGGCATCAACTAGCACTAGAAATGCGCCATGATATCAAAGCTTTTTTTGGCAGCTACGAAGAAGCTTGTCAAGTTGCTGATGCCAAATTATTCAGCTTGGGAAAACCAGGGGTAGTCAAGGCTGCTTGTGAAAAAAGTAAAATTGGAAAGCATACTCGCCAAGCTTTATACGTTCATGTTTCTGCTTTGTGTGAATTGGATGCCCTGTTGCGAATTTATGAAGGTTGTGCTAGCCGGACCATCGGGCGTGTTAACGATGCTACGCTGATCAAGTTTTACACCGACCAACCGCAAATATCCTACCTATTTTATCCGGAATTTGATACTGACCCTCATCCAGCATTAAAAGCAAGTATCACCATCGATTTAAAAACTTTACAGGTTGTACACCGGGATTACACTGGCCGAACCAATCCACCCATACTTCACCGCAAAGAAACATTTGTCACCTCTAATTATTATCTGTATGATGAATTTTCTCAACTAACCCGACAAGAGCAAGAATTAGGCTTGTTGAAGCAAAAAAGTGAAATTGGTACTCGCCAAGGTTGGGCAAAATGCCTTGCAGAATACAACGTAGAAATCAGAGGACATCAAGTTTATCCAAAATCAGCAGCCCAGGAAAAACCGAACTTGTAACAAAAAGTAAAATCTCTAGCTTTAACAGCCAAAGGTGATTACAAATTAATTAAAAACAATTTTCTGCTTTCAAATTAGGCAAATTGGCGCTAGATTATACATTTGCTATGGTAATTTATTTGCATCTTTGAAAATATTGAAAAAATATTGAAAAAAATTTCTTGTCATACTTGATACACAGTAACGAAAAATCCAAGGAATTTAAAAATTGTGGAAACAGTGCAATCATTGCTAAAAGTATTTGAGAGCCGCAAGATGGCGGCTTTGTTATTACTAGGTTTTGGATCGGGTTTACCTTTATTGTTAATTGGTAATACTCTTAAAGCTTGGATGACCGTAGAAAAAGTTGATTTAGCGGCTATTGGCTGGTTTAGCTTGACTAGTTTGCCTTATTCTTTAAAATTTCTATGGTCACCCTTGTTAGATAGGTTTACTCCGCCTTTTTTGGGACGGCGACGGGGTTGGTTGCTACTGACACAGCTGGGGTTAATGATAGCGATCGCTTTTATGGCTTTTGAGCAACCCAAGCAAGCCTTGCAGCTTTTAGCTATCAACGCTATAGCTATTGCTTTTTTGAGTGCAACTCAAGATATTGCTGCTGATGCTTACCGTACCGACGTTTTGACAGAATTAGAAATGGGAGCTGGCGCAGCGGTTTTTATTCTTGGTTATCGCATTGCGTTGTTAGTGGCAGGTGCCTTAGCACTGATTTTATCAGATATAATGCCTTGGTCTTCAGTTTATTTACTGATGTCAGCTACCATGGCGATCGGTATTGTTGGCTGCTTGCTTGGTCCGGAACCAAAGGAAATTATTCCTCCCGCCTCCTTAGCTGAAGCTGTAATTTTGCCTTTTAGAGAATTTTTTCAACGCCGCGGTCTTGTCTCGGGTTTGTTAGTTTTGTTATTTATCACTCTTTACAAGCTAGGCGATGCTTTGCTGAGTAACATGGCTACACCCTTTTTGCTCACAATCGGTTTTACCAAAACCGCCATAGGAGCAATACAGGTAGGAATGGGGTTAATTGCTACTATTGTCGGAGCTTTAGCAGGCGGTGCCATCTTGAGTAAAATTGGTATCAACCGGTCGCTTTGGGTATTTGGGGCCTTGCAAGCCTTGAGTAATATTTCTTATTTTATACTATCCCAACCCCAATTTGCAAAAAATTATCAAGTAATGGTACTGACCATTAACATTGAAAACTTCTGTGGTGGTTTAGGAACGGCTGCTTTTGTGGCATTCTTAATGAGTTTGTGCAATCAACGGTTTTCTGCAACTCAATATGCATTGCTTTCGAGCTTGATGGCTGTCAGTCGTGATATTTTAGCTGCTCCCGCCGGGAAAATTGCGCAAAGCACGGGCTGGCCCTTGTTTTTCCTAATCACGATCGTCGCTGCTGTGCCGGGCTTGCTTCTTTTACCCGTATTTGCTCCTTGGAATCCCAAACCAGTGGCAATTAACAGACCAGGACTTGAACAAGAGGAAGATGATGTATGGGGCAGAAATTAATTATTGTTGTAGCAACAGCAATTCTATTATGCACGGGAATTTTGCTTGGCTATGTTCTTTCCCAATTGGTTTTGGGATTTTTAGCACTTAACCTTCTGACTTTGTTGGGGACTTTCAGTTTAATTTTAATTTTTGGTACCTTATATTACGTTTTATTTTGGGAATTACGCAGACAACAATCTCGTTTATCGCCCCAGAGAACTAAACTGGCTGTCAACAGGCGCATAGCCGATAACCGTCTCAAAAACAAACTGATAGCAATATTAAACGGTGATGTTGCTATGGCAGAACGCCTGGTAGAACAGGTCAAGCAAGACTATCCCGATATGCCAGAAAGTTGGTATTGGGAAAGAGTGATTGCTGATGTAGAGCGCGAACAGCAAAGCGATCGCAACTGAAACATTAAAAATAGATGTAGCTTCTGCAATTTAAGTTAAAACTAAATTATCCCGGTGAACTACCGTTTCTGCACCTTCATAACCCAAAATCGAGGGAATTTCGCTAGAGCGACGGCCGCGAATTTTTTCTAGTTCTGCACTACTATAATTTACGAGTCCTCTAGCAACTTCTTTGCCATTTTTGTCACACAATTGTACGGCATCTTGGCTGTCAAATTCTCCTTCTACTGCGGTTACGCCAGCAGCTAACAAAGACTTACCTGCTTGGGAAATAGCTAGTACTGCTCCTTCATCTAAATACAATCTTCCCGAAGGAACTAAACCGTAGGCTATCCAGCGTTTGCGGGCAGAAGTTGGCTCTGGTTGTGGTATAAAGTGAGTGCCAAGGGGTTCTCCTTGTAAAATTTTTTCAATGTTTTGGGGATATTTTCCTTCGGTAATTACGGTACGTACGCCAGCTGCGGTAGCAATGCGGGCGGCAGAAATTTTTGTCACCATTCCACCCGTACCCCAACGGGAGCCTTGAGTTCCTGTTTGTACTTGCAATTGTTCCAATTCCTTGATGCTGCTAACTAAAGCAATGGGTTGAGCATCGGGTACAAAACGGGGATCGGCGAAGTAAAGTCTGTCTACATCAGTAAGTAAAAAAAGCCAATCTGCATTTACTAAGCTGGCAACTAAAGCTGCAAGAGTGTCATTGTCTCCAAATTTTAATTCCTCAACTGCTACGGTATCGTTTTCATTGACCACTGGAATGACACCTAATTGCAGCAGTTCCTGGAAAGTGTTATAGACGTTGAGATAGCGACTGCGCTGTACCAAGTCGCTGCGGGTTAGCAATACTTGAGCTATTGGCTGTTGTAAACTGGTAAACAAATCGTCGTAGATGCGAATTAATCGTCCCTGTCCAACTGCTGCTACTGCTTGTTTGAGAGCGATCGCCTTTGGTCTTTCCATAAAACCTAAACGCGCGCAACCTATCCCCACAGCACCAGAGGAGACTAAAATTACTCGGTATCCCTGTCGCCGTAAATGGGAAAGGGTCTCCACTAAAGTTGCAAGGGTAGAAAGTGCTAGCTGACCGGTTTCTGGTTGGGTAAGACTAGAAGTTCCAATTTTGACAACGATGGTTTTATTCATTCGCCAATACTTAGCAGTGCCGCTTTGGGTGCAGCTTTTTGGGATGATCTTACTAGAGATAGTATTTGCTTTTGCGAGTAATTTTCATGGTTGATCTTGGTAAAGGTTGGAAATCTATTTTACTAGTCTCCAGCATTCTGCAGCGATCGCCCAATCTTCTTGGGTACTAATTACCAATACTCGCACCGTGGAATCGGGAGTAGCAATATCTGCATCTAACGGTTGAGCAAAGTTTTTTTGTGCGTCTAGTTTCAATCCTAAAAATTCAAAACCTACACAAGCTGCAGCGCGAATTTCAGGAACATTTTCACCCACTCCCGCGGTGAATGCTAAAGCATCTAATCCTCCCAAACTTGCAAGCATCGCACCTATGTAAAAACGCAAGCGATGTACGTAGATATCCCAAGCCAATTGGGCGCGAAAGTTACCTTCGGCTATGGCTTTGCGAATTTGTCGCATATCGTTAGATATTCCGGAAATTCCCAGCAAGCCGGACTTTTTATTTAAAACACTGTCTAGTTGCTCCGCGGTATAATTTCCTTGCCGCCACAGATGGATCAAAATACCGGGATCGACCGCACCAGAACGACTACCCATCATTAAGCCATCCAAGGGTGTAAATCCCATGGTTGTATCTACACTGCGACCATTTTTCACTGCTGCTAAAGAGCAACCGTTGCCAAGGTGACAAACGATTAGTCGTATTGTGGTTAAATCCCTATCGAGGATTTGAGCGACCCGAGCAGCGCAGTATTGGTGACTGATACCGTGAAATCCGTAACGACGAATACCTTGCTCTACCCATTCGTAGGGACCGGGATAAATTCCTGCAGCATCCGGCATACTGCTGTGAAAAGCGGTATCAAAAACAGCTACTTGCGGAACTTGACCCAAAAGTTGTTCTCCGATCTCAATACCTTCCAAGTTATCGGGATTGTGGGCTGGTGCCAAGCTGCAAAGCCGGGCGATCGCTTGTTTGACTTCTTCAGTAATTACCACACTTTCTTGGTATTCTCTACCACCATGTACTACGCGATGTCCGACAACGTCAATGTCTGAAAGTTTATCAATAACTCGAGTAGGACCTTTGTACAAAGTTTCGAGTAGATGGGCGATAACTTGAGCTCGAGTGGAGAGAGAAAGTTGTTGCTGTAATGATTCTCCAGTTGCTGTTTTCACCTTCATTTCTGCAACGCCTTGACTGGAAGTCCACTCTAGTTTCCCCTCCCAAACAGGAGATTGGGGTTTTGTCAGCACAGCTTCGCCCGTGATTTCGTACAGACAACTTTTTTGACTGCTGGATCCGGCATTGAGTACCAGTATTTTCATAATAGAAAGAAGAAATGTTTCTTTTGTGTTGTACCTTTTACCTTTTTATTCGCTAACTTTCGCCAGAGGGATCGCTGCAGCAAACTCCAGCGACCGCAGTTTATCGGACTGCATGAATGAGGTTTTCCGGTACAGGTCGATATTCAGCAAACTCCATGGAGAAAGTTGCCATTCCCTGGGAAAGCGATCGCAATTGTGTTGAATAACCAAACATTTCTGCCAAAGGTACTTCGGCGCGAATCACCACTTCATTATATCTGGTTTGGGTGCCTAGTAGCAAAGCCCGGCGCGATAATAGTTTTCCTTGGATGCGTCCTAAAAATTGACTTGGTGTTTCTACTTCTAACAACATCATTGGTTCCAAAAGTGTAGGTTTAGCTCGAGCAAATGCTTCTTCAAAGCCTTGCCTTGCTGCCACTCGGAATGCTATCTCGGAAGAATCCATGGGGTGGAAGCTACCACCTTCTAAAATCACCCTGACTTTAATAATCGGATAACCTTTGAGCCATCCGGTTTTGATTGCATCCCGGAATCCTTGTTCGCAAGCGGGGATAAATTGGTTGGGAACAGCACCTCCTAGTACCCGATTTTCAAATACAAACGCTTCTTCACAAGGTTCTATGCGACCGATAACGCGAGCGTATTGTCCCGCACCCCCTGTTTGTTTTTTGAAGGTATTGTCAAAGGTAGCGCTAGTAGTAATGGTTTCCCGATAGGCAACTGCTGGCGCGCCAACATACACTTGAGCGTGGTATTCTCTTTTCATGCGCTCTAGGTAAATTTCCAGATGCAATTCTCCCATACCCGAAATTAGGGTCTTGTGAGACTCCGGATCGCTAGTGACATGCAACGTAGGGTCTTCTCGAACAAAACGATGCAACGCTTTGGCAATGCGGTCAATGTCTTCTTGGCTTTTCGGTACGATCGCGATAGTCATCACAGGTTCCGGTACAAACATTCCTTCTAGGGAAAGTTGCGTTCCTAGGGAACAAAGAGTGTCGCCAGAAGCACACTCAACCCCGATGAAACCGACAATATCGCCAGCTGTGGCTAATTCTAATTCCTGACGTTTATCGACCTCGATTCTTACCAGTCGATTCACGCGTACTTGTTTTTTAGTGCGACTGTTGTAAAGGCGATCGCCACTTTTAACAGTTCCTGAATACAAACGAGTATAAGTTAATTGTCCAAATTCACTATCTATGAGCTTGAAAGCAAACGCTACCACCGATCCGTTGGGGTCGGGATAAACTTGAACTTGCTTTTGCGTCAAGACATCTGTAGCGGTAACGATTTGTCTTTCCATGGGAGAAGGTAAATACCAGGCGATCGCATCGAGTAAATTTTGTACGCCCTTATTTTTCAATGCTGAACCCATCAATACCGGTGTGAATTCCAAGCTTAAAGTTCCTTGACGAATAGCATCCCGAATCATTTGCTTGGGTACTTCTTCACAAGCAAGTAATTTTGCCATCATCTGTTCTGAGTGGATGGAAATGCGATCTAGGAGTTTTTCTCGTGCTAGTTGTGCTTCCAGTAGCAGATTTTCTGGTATTGGTTTGCTCAGCAATTTTTCACCGTTTTCTCCCTGAAAGTAGATAGCTTTCATCTCGATTAAATCGATTACTCCCTCGAATTGATATTCCAAACCGATGGGATACTGAACTAATAACGGATGAAGTGATAATTTTTCTTGCAGCTGTTCTACAACTCGTAATGGATTAGCACCAATACGATCTAATTTATTAATAAAAGCAATACGCGGAACCCGATAGCGCTTCATTTGCCGCGATCTACTGTATAGGTTTGGGACTGAACTCCCGCCACTCCATCCAGTACCATGATCGCTCCATCCAACACCCGCAGCGATCGCTCCACTTCAATCGTAAAATCCACATGACCAGGTGTATCGATCAAATTTATCTGCGTATCCTTCCAAAAACAAGTGGTAGCTGCTGAAGTGATGGTGATTCCCTTCTCTCGCTCTAGTTCCATGTAATCCATTCTGGCACCGTTCCCATCACCACCTACTTCTTCCATCTTGTGGATTTTACCTGTATAGAAAAGAATCCGCTCGGAAAGGGTTGTTTTACCCGCATCTATGTGTGCGGAAATTCCTATGTTACGAATATTACTGCCTAAAACCATAAAACTTGCTCCTGTGCAGCTAAAGAGCAATAAAAAATTAAGTTTGTTAAAGCTAAAAAAAAATTACTTTTTCGATTGTCCTGACAGTGGTTTATATTTTGAGCGGCATTGTCATTTATATTTTTTTACTATTCATTAATTTTAACTTCCTTTGACAAGGGCAGATAAATGATAGTTTGTTACATAAATAAATGTTAAATAGTCTGTAACGTAGTAAGCAATTTATCGCTTTTTTAATTTATCGCTTTTGGTCACCATTAATAACTGTAAAAATCAAAGCAGATTAGGTGTAAGGAGATTGTATAAAGTCCCTTACCCTGCTGAGCGCTCAAAAGCTAAAAAATATTACTGCTTGTAATTTCTATCTTCAAAATTGCTAATTTTCATAGGAAAATATAGATAAAGTTAAAATAAGCTAGACACAAACATCACTTTTACAGACATTAACAAACACCTCAAAAAATTCTGAAACAAGAGCAAGCGGAGGTGTCAAGCATGTACGAACTTCCCGTACTTGATGGTGATATTTACGCCCTAGTGAAAATTTGCCTATTATTTTTGATACTGTGTCTGTTGATGGCAATTACTGCTGCACCCGTGTATTAACGTGTATTAATTTAGTTGAGAGGAGCGAGTTCCCAGCTGCAAAACCTCTACTGGGAGTAAAAACTGTAGATAGTGGAAAAAGCTAAACACAGCAATAGTTGGCGTAGCGATCGCCCCTTTTTTCCCACCATACCCAAGCTAACTTGCGTGGTACCAATCGCTAAGTACTTCACGTTCCTGCTTTTTTTGAGGGTATGAACGCGCTGGTGCTAAAGGAGGACCAATATATTGGTTGGAAAACTTTTGTCTTTTGTGAACGGATTTATTTTCTGAGTTAATTTGTGTAGCAGTCATAGGGCTTTCCTCTATAATTTTTTAGATTTTTATCTTCAAACCGTATAACTACTCATATAAGATATTTCTCTACTTGCCGCATCTATCTTAGCTACGGATATTTAATCGGACAAGATATGAGTAATTATTACTGCAGCCCTAAGCCAAAGGTCTGCTATTGGCGCAGTAATCTTGGCTGTTTATGCTTAGTACTCAGATAGAAAATGCTAATTTTCGGAAAAATTATAAAAAATTAAAGATTGCTAGGCAAAATCAATTTGTTGGTAGTAAGACTTCTTGTCACGGTGCAAAATCAGGTTTTTGGTAATCAGAACTTTTATTTCCTTGTGGAGACAGGCAATTTTCAATCTCAATCCGTAATTTGAACGGAGAGGGTGGGATTCGAACCCACGGATGCTTTCACATCTCTCGATTTCAAGTCGAGCGCATTCGACCACTCTGCCACCTCTCCAATAAAGCGGTCAGTTTCTTTAACTGACCAGTAAAAAATTATAACTCATGACTTATGCAGATTACACCACACAAGGCGATCGCTCAAATAAAATTTCCTCAAAGGCAACTTTGAAATTATTGCCAACCCAAACGCAGGATGCTCGGGAAACTACACCATCTTTGAGCAGAACAATTGAGAAATTCCGCAGCTTTTGACCATCATTTTCGACAATTCTGGGTACGCTGGCTGCATTCAAGTAAATTATTCCCTCTGGACTTTTAAATATTCGCTTGCGCAGCATTTTTTTTGTATGGCGCATGGTATGGTGCATGTGACCAAATGTGACTAGAGGAACGTTTTTACCGATAGTAAGACTAAGAGATATAGCCTCTGCTAGATCTGGATCGCCGTAATCGCCACCAATTGGGTGCCAATCTTTACCGCAGGGATCTTCGGGGCGATCGCCCAATCCCGAGGGACCGTTATGACCGAGAAAAATAATTGTCTGACAAGCGGCGCTTTTGACAGCTTGGAAAATCCGGGCAGTGGACTGCTCGAAATCGCTGATACCATACCTTTGTTGGCAAATGTCAGCGAATTTCCATTCTGGTCCTCCCCAGGAAAAGGGACGTCCTCCTACGACCGTCAGGTTGAAAGCGGGAAAATCCCGCTTCCCATAGCCGACATGAGCTTCACCTAATAAATCTAATTGTTGCTGCACCCAGTCTTCTTGGGAACGATCGTAGGGACATTTTTTTCGCCCCCATTCTGTGGCAGTGTACCATGCGTCGTGGTTTCCCATCACTGCTGCTTTGGGAATGTCAAGGGAGGCGATCGCTCTTACCACTTCCACCGACTCATTGCCAAAATCCCCAACAAACAGCACTAAGTCAACGTCCAAATGCTTTAGGGCCATGCCATCTTCGGCTTCCCATTGTTCGTGAACATCTCCAACTACAGCAATTTTTAATGTTTTTGAACTAGTTGTCTCAACGATCATGCCACTTTCCTTGCCATATGTTTCCAGCTTAGGCAATTTACAGAGGTTTTGACACGACTAGCTGTTGTGAGTGTGTGTAACCCCCCAACCATTTTTGGTAAAAACTACTATAATTGCTGAGATAGACAACTATATGGCTACGTTAAACTGTGTTTACAACTGTACTTGGACAACGAGACAAAAACCAACTCCATGCCCTACCGACGGATTTATTTGCAGCTATTGAGAAGCTGAAAAAACAGCTCAATGCGGTAATTCTGGCGCACTACTATCAAGAACCAGATATCCAGGATATTGCGGACTTTATCGGTGATTCACTGCAGCTGGCAAAAGCAGCAGCAAACACCAATGCTGATGTCATCGTCTTTGCTGGTGTTCATTTTATGGCAGAGACGGCAAAAATTCTCAACCCAGATAAAATAGTGCTGTTACCAGATTTAAGTGCTGGTTGTTCTTTGGCTGACAGTTGTCCTCCAGAGGCGTTTGCTGCTTTTAAAGCTGCTCATCCAGACCATTTGGTGATTTCTTACATCAATTGCTCTGCCGAAATCAAGGCCATGAGCGATATTATTTGTACTAGCTCCAATGCTGTAAAAATAGTACAGCAGATACCCAAGGATGTACCGATAATTTTTGCCCCGGACCGCAATTTGGGACGGTACGTGATGGAGCAAACCAAGAGGGACATGCTGCTTTGGCAGGGTAGCTGCATAGTGCACGAAACCTTCTCGGAAAAAAAGATTGTGGAGCTAAAAATAGCACATCCAGAAGCGGAGACGATCGCTCACCCAGAATGCGAAGCTGCTGTTTTGCGCCATGCTAGTTTTATCGGTTCTACAGCAGCACTGCTGAAGTATTGTCAACAAAGCCAAGCTCAAGAATTTATTGTTGCTACTGAACCGGGTATCATTCACCAAATGCAAAAAGCAGCTCCTCACAAGCGCTTTATTCCTGCTCCACCAACTAATAACTGCGATTGCAATCAGTGTCCTTTTATGCGTTTAAATACTTTAGAAAAGCTTTATTTGGCAATGAAAAATCGCGCACCGGAAATTACTATGTCAGAAGAGACACGTTTAGCAGCTTTGCGTCCCATTCAGCGCATGTTAGAGATGAGCGTTTAGGTACAACAAACGGTGCGAAAAAACTGCATCTTTGCAGCGAGCAGCTTTTTGCAGTCAAGTAATCTCAAAAACTCCCTTCAGAAATTTGGTTAGATTTGTGAAATATAAAGCCTCTGAAAAATTCAATTTCCCCCTAAGGTTGAGTTTGGGGAATGTGATTGTTGGGTATGGTAAAGTCCAATACCCAATTTTTGTCTTCTAAACAGCAGGCTCCCTCAATACAACTTCTATCAACTTATTTTCAAGCGCAAATACTCTAGTTGAATACAAGCATCCATAATCACCTTTAATCCAGCATCCACAGCTTTTTGCGCCGCTTGTCGATCAAAAATACCTAACTGGGCCCATAGAGTTTTGGCATTAATAGCGATCGCTTCGTCAACAATTTTACTTAAGTACTCAGAACGGCGAAAGACATTGACAATGTCCACTGGTTCCGGAATTTCTTTGAGTGTAGGATAACTGAGTTGACCGTTAATTTTCTTAACATTGGGATTGACAGGATAAACTCTGTAACCCACAGTTCGCAAAAACTGAGCGACACGATAGCTATCGCGTTCTGCTTTTTCCGAATGACCGACAACAGCTATAACTTGAGCGTGAGTCAGAATCTCCCGCACAAAATTATCATCGTTTCGTTGAAAAAGTTTATCCATGTTTTCCACTACCGAGAAGAAAAATTATAACCACCAGCTACACAAGGAACTTTCCCCTTCTTTGATGCCACTTGCTTACTAATCAACGACCCAAGCTGTGTTAAGATATTTCTCAATTCTGAAAAATATGTTGGATAAGGTGGATTTAACCAAAAATGGAAGCAGCGCTTTTTTTAGCAAAATTGCCTGAAGCATTTCAACTATTCGACCCCTTGGTAGATGTACTCCCCGTCATCCCTGTGCTGTTTTTTCTGTTAGCCTTTGTTTGGCAAGCGGCGGTAGGTTTCAGGTAAACCGAAAGTCTCCCTCTGCCACCATCGTTCTACCGAAATATATTTGAACAAACAGCGCCAAAAAAACTGTTGGTATTACGAAGATTGCTACCCCCTATTTTATCTTTTGATTTTTTCAACCAAATAAAAAAACAAACAAGACTGGGGGTTGAGCTCGCGTTAATCTACCAACAGTTCTTTATATAAATTTAATTTCAGGGATAATTTAGGGACGATTGGCCGCTGCTATTGCTGCATCAACCATTTTCCCCAAAGCAGCTTGAATACCTAAAATCTGAGGACCCAGAGCGTTAATTCCACCAGGAGAATTAGCAGCAGCAGTAATCAAGGCATTATAAGCTTTGACTGCTACCAACAGCTGCTTGGGGTTAACAGATCCTCCATGAGTCAGACCCTGCAAAGAAATGCTCAAAGCGGTAGCAGCAGTTACCACTTCCGGAGAAGCCTTATTTAGCTCAGCTATCTTAGAAACAAATTGTCCCACAGGAATTTTTGACAACGAATTACATTCCAACTCAGAAAGCTTGAGAATACCTGCCAAAAAACAACCGCTAAGATCGCCACTAGCAATCAACCGTGCTACTTCTTGAGAAGAAAAATTAACAGAGGAAATAGAACCAGTTTTGATAACAGGATTTACAACCCTATTCAACAAAGGTGAGGGTTTAGCAGATAGAAAAGTGCTAACAGCATTCGCTACAGAAACAGGAACCGTAATAGTCACGGTTTGTCCAGTTTGATTGGTAAAAGTTTGAGTTCCGCTAATACTACCAGGAGCCTTCAAGGTAATAGCAACCCGATCTACAGAATTTGCAACTGTCAAGCCCGGAAAAGTGACAATCAGAACTGAAGATGAAGATGTAGGAGAACTAGTAGCTGCAGGAGCTTGAACGCTGCTTGTAACAGATACCCCACCAGTATCGCTAGATTGGACTGTTTGTGCCAAAGTTGGACATACCAGCTGGGATACTAATGTGGAAGTGAAAGTTAAACCTAACCCAAAATAGAAGGGAAAAACTTTAATGTTCATTGCTGTTGTTCTTAAAAAAGGTTTTTAGAACCTGAGACCGTAACCTACGCCTAGAACAAACCGCGGACCATCACCGGCATTACCAGTAACGTCTACAAAAGCAGGGTTAATTGTCAAGGGTAGATTTCTGAAAGGAGCAATAGATAAACCTAATGCTAAATCTTGACCGCTCCAGTCAGCAATAAAGGAAATTGGACGCACAAGGCGCACACCCACAGAACCAAATACATTGATGCTATCTCTACCGTTTTTGACATCAGATTCGCTACGGAAACGACCACCGCCTAACCCTACGGATGCAGTGATGCTGCTAAAAGGTTTATCCACATCGTCTTGTAATTCGAAGTATTTAGTAATTACACCATAACCGCTGGTGCCGCTATCTGTAAGCCCCCAAGTAGCTAAATTTTCAATTCCCACAGCTACAGCTAAATCACTAGTTATTAAGCGGTGTAACTTCAAACTAACACCGCCTGCATCGAAAAAGCCGCGCCTGAAAGTTGAAAAAGAAGTAAAAGTAACTTCCAAACCCGCATATTTACGAGCATCTCCCAAACCAAAACCAACAGCAATTGCACCGTCGTCATCTTGGGTAAAGCGGGTTCTTCCCTGATAGCTCAACACGCCAAAAAAGTTACCAAATTCCGCACCAAAAGCAGTAGGAGATTGAATGCTGGAACCGGGAGTACCGTTTACTCCCACTGAAACAACTCTTTTGACTATAGGAGGTTCGGGAAGTAAAAATTCCTCGAGTTTTGCATTTGATTGAGCAGTTTGTTCCACCACTGGTGCTTGAGAGCCAACAATGTATGCAGTAGCGGGATCAGAAGCAGGTAGTTCTGCTAGTGTGCCATTGTTAACCAATGCTTGATAAATAAACGCTGCCACATCAGCTCGGGTAGCAACCCGTGTCGGATTAAGGATTCTGACGTTATCGTAGTTGACGACAACGCGTTTTTCTGTGGCGATCGCAACTTTATTAATAGCGTAGCTGGGAATATCTCCCGCATCATCGTAGTAATCAGCTAAGTTAAGCTGCTTTTGTCCCGAAAAATTCAGACCACTTATCAAAGATACCAAAGCTTCTACTCGAGAAATTTTTTGATCGGGTTTAAAGGTTTTGTCTGGATAACCGCTCAAAAAACCAAGTTCGTAAGCTTCCTTAATTGCCTCGTAACCCCAATATGTCTGAGGAACATCCACAAAGGCGATGGCGCCACGACGAACCTTCTGTTTGGGAAATGCTTTGCGCAATATAGCTGCAAACTCTGCTCTCGTTACAGGTCGATCGGGTCTGTAAGTGCCATCTGGATAACCTGCTATGATATCTTTTGCCGCTAAAGATTCAATGAAAGCTTGCGCCCAATGCCCTTGTACATCAATAAAACTCCCACCCTGAGCAACTTGAGTCGCTGGCAAAGAGGCAGGCAAACGAGTAATATCATCAATCTGAAAATTACTGTTATTTTGAATTTGAGATAGCTCTACCGGCGTAAAAAACGAGGAATCATTTTTGAGACCGTTAGTTTCTAACACGTCTGGCTTTGCAGATAACTGCCGGTAAGATGCTTGACGTTGTTTCGCTTTTGCTATCCACTTTTTTAATGCTGAATTTTCTTTGGAAACATTAGCAGTGGAAGCACGAGTTACTGAAATGGTTGTGGTCAGAAGCAGAGAAGCCATTAAGGTTGTCAGCAAACCCAGGCACATGCACTGCAGATAATTTACTCTGAAACAGCGGAAGTTAACAACACTAGCAGTAGTATTAAGTTTTTTCTTTCTGTCCATTGAAATATAAAAAGTATAAAACGTTTGGCATTGACAAATTACACAAAAAACCCATCAGTCAAATATTTAGTAGCACGCTTAAATGCTTATATTTCCAAACAAGATCTGACCTGGATTCCGGTTTACAGGTTCGATTTGTCAAAAAAACTAAAATATAAGCTTTTACGCGTTTTACCAAGATAGGTATATTAATGAGTTTTACTGAAATAAAGATTAACTTTAAGTTAAATACATCACATTTTTGTTCAGTAGAAAAGGAGACAATAATAATCTTTTAAAACTAATTTTTTTTTCTTGTCTTCCGTAAAAATACCTAAGAAATGTCCTAACAAGCAATTACCGGCCACAATTGAATATTAAAATAAACACATTTAATATAGTTATTTTTACCGAATAAAATCAATAGTACAGCAATTAAAATTCCTACTGAGAGCGTTTTCTATTTTTTGATCGGCAGATACCCTTAAGTAGTTACAAAATAAAGCTGTAGCCCTTAAACAAATACGGAGACTAATCGAGACAGGCAGAAAATTAGTATTTTCACTGTCTGGAAGCGTTGCAAACAAATCTTTGAAAAACTTGTTTTTTCTTAACAAAATGCAATATCTTTTATTGATAGATGAGATATTTAGTGAAACCAGGTCAAATTCAGTAGTGGTACTCAGGCTTAAACCGGACGAGATATGAACTATGGGCAACATCAAATTTGTTAAAGAGAATAAAGAAGTAACAGCTGCTAATGGAGCTAATTTGCGGCTGAAGGCTATCGAAAACGGTATTGACATTTATAAAATTTGGGGAAAGATGATTAACTGTGGAGGTTACGGTCAATGCGGCACTTGCATCGTGGAAATTATTGAAGGAAGGGAAAATCTTTCTCCCCCCACAGAGGTAGAAAACCGCTTTTTGAAGAAAAAGCCTGTCAATTATCGCCTTGCTTGCCAAACTTTGGTCAACGGTCCGGTGAGTGTGGTAACCAAGCCTTAGGATTCTTAACTTATAGCTCAGCCAGACCATTGTAATGGTATCCTAAAATTGTTGACTGGAATCTAAAAGAGGCTTTTTTGATATGCAGGTTAACGATCTGGGGTTTGTGGCTAGCATTTTGTTCGTGCTGGTTCCTGCTGTTTTTTTAATTGTTCTTTATATCCAAACAGTTAGCCGCGAAGGCAAAAAAGATACCTAGGATTTTGTATTATCAAATAAAACCCTTACTGATGGAGGTAAGGGTTTTTTATCCTGTACTGATGGGCGGTGGTGTACTTCACTACCCACTATTTTTATAGAAATTTAGTTTTTGTTGCAAGATTAGCCAGAAAAAAGGCAAATCTTCTATTAAATATCTTTTCCACAATCTTTTGGGTTCGGCTAGGATTCTATACAGCCATTCCAAGCCGACATCGCTGATGAATTTGGGAGCTCTTCTAATTTTGCCTGCTTCAAAATCAATGGTAGCACCTATTGCCAAAAAGATTTTGATATTGGGTAACTGATCTTTGTACTTATATATCCATTTTTCTTGTTTAGGAGCACCCAAACCAACTGCTAAGACAGTTGCTTCAGAATTATTAATAATTTTAACTATTTCCTTGCACTCTTTTTCATTATTTTCAAATCCAAAGGATGGTGAATGAGACCCGACAATAATATTTCTGCCAACTTTTGCATTGATCTTTTTTTGAGCTTCCTTAGCTACACCAGGGGCTGCTCCTAGTAAAAAGATTTTAATTTCTTCATTGGTTTTGTGGTATTCATAAAAAGACGGAAAAAAATCAGAACCGGAAATTTTCTCTTTGATTCGTTTGCCTAAAAATTTAGAGGCATAAATTAAAATTTGACTATCACACAATTTGTATTCAGCACTTCTATAAGCTTGGAGAAAATCTGGATCTTTTTGTAATTTCATCAAATGATCCACGTTAGGCGTGAAGACAACGCCGCTTTTAAGGTTTTTTAAAACTTCCGCTTTGGATAAGTTGTCGATCTCTATATTTAAGAGTTTAACTTTTTCTGCCTTGTTCAATTCTTGATAATTGAGACCGATATGCTGTCTAAACGAGGCTCTATGTAAAGGCTCGAACACCTGAGGCGAAGAGGACATCCGCTCAAAAATGGTTTTAAGAAAACTAACTTTGACTGCCATATAATTTGAAGCTTGTAATCTAAGATAGAGCAATAGCGCAATTCCAAACACAGGCAGCGTTTTTACTACCACCAAAAAATCCGATCGCCTTATGTCTGTTTGAGATCGAACCAGTTCAACTAATTTTTTGGGAATATTCTATCGTTTGTAACTGAGTTGAAATTTACTTTCATAGGGACTTTAAAGATACTTGCATTGCAGACCATTGGCAAAAACTTGAGATTTGCTTTACAAGTCTTTGTACAGTCTCCTCTCCAGACAATAATAAAAAATACTATCTGATGGCTACTTAGAGCTTCATACCTACAGCATCCTGATGGAGAGATAAAATTATCCACCTAACTATCCGCTTGACTCTGGTGCAAGTAACGCTCAAGCTGCACACTAGAGAAGGGATAGTAAGTAATGTCACAACGACCGCAGGTTTATAAAAATGGCTGTTTAGACTAAAGCTTTTGCCAAGGTTGGTGACACTATATTCCAGGCGCCGTATACACGTAATTTTAATAAACAACAGATAAGTTATGTTAATAGTCAAGATACTTTTGCCGTAATAATATAAAGAATTTCCTTCTCCGGAAGGCTATTATTTAAAAATCACTGCTAGATGGAATTCAGCAGAAAAGATTTCCTGAATTGAAGAAAATGCTTTAGCAAGCGGGAGCTATTTATTTTAAAGACTTAGCCATGTCTTGGGAAATCCCTTGTGGGCAACATATTGAAATTAATTTGTAATTGCGAATTAATTTGTAGTTGCGATGGAAAAGCTGCCATGCAAAGGCATCGAATTATGGTCATTGGTAGCAACGTAAAAACCGTGCAGCGCGTCAGCAGCTACTGCTTGAAAAAGAGTTTGGAAGTTTTCCCTTACTACGGAATTCCAAACAAGGAAGAAGTTACTTTATTTTCTCCCCACGTATTTGTGTTATGCCTGCCGATAGTTGAAGGTTTTGAGAGCTTTCAGCCTTATATTTTGTGGTCAGAACAGCCTGAAGATGGGGGGTTGTCTTTAGTGACTACTCCGATGGAATTATATGCTCGTTTGTACGAATTTCTACAAATTTAAATTAATCCTTCACGTACAGCCAAAGCAGCTGCTTGCACGCGATCGTCAACGCTGAGTTTGTTGAGGATCATGCGCACGTAAGACTTGATGGTTCCCAGGGACAGGTACAGTTCCTCGGCAATTTCTTGATTGGAGTATCCTTTAGCAATAAGTTTGAGAATCTCGCGTTCGCGATTGCTAAGGATTGTTTGGGGGACAAGCTCGGGTGTAGAAGTCTCGCTAGAGGTCAGGGTTGGTTTGAGCATGCGGGCGACTTTTTGAGCAATTTGAGGGTCGAGATAAGCACCGCCTTGAAGAATCAGTTGGATAACGGCGATGAGTTGTTCCCATTCGATGGTCTTGAGACAGTAACCGTCTGCTCCTGCTGCAAGCATTCCTATTACCTGGGTATCGTCATCGAACGCACTTAAGGCGAGGATCCGAATGGAGCTGCGATCGCTTTTTATCTGCTGTGTGGCTGTAATTCCATTCATAGCTGGCAAATCTATGTCCATCAAGACCACATCTGGCTGAAGTTCGGCGGCTAATTCCACTGCTTGCGGACCATCACCTGCTTCTCCGACCACAGTAAAGCCAGGTTCTAAGGCAAATTGACCTTTCATTCCTCGGCGTATCAAAGCATGGTCATCAACAAGTAGAATTCGCACAGTTTTCTGTTCTTGTTTATCAAGCATCACTCCTCCCCCTCCTTTTGTGTCTGCTTTTTGTGCTGAGAAGATGCAACCTGGACTTTAGCAATTGGTAGGGAAAACCAGAAGATGCTTCCTTGTTTGGGGATACTTTCGACACCAATTGAACCTCCGTGAGCTTGGATGATTTGGCGACACAAGTACAAACCCAGTCCGGATTTTCCACGCCGACCCCGTCCCTGAATAAAGCGATGGAACAGCCGTTCCCTGTCTTGGGGAGGAATTCCCGGACCGCGATCTTGCACGGAAACTTTGATTTGGGTTGTTCCAAAGGGGACCACTTCTATAGTAATTTCCTGATTTGCTTCACTTACCCGTACAGCATTGTCAAGTAAATTTTGGACAACTCGCCGAATCTCTAACTCATCGCCGTAGGCAAGCGGTAACTCCTGAGATATTTTGTAAGTGATAATTGGCTTGTGGTTACAAGTAGCGTTGATTTGGGCAATTACTTTGACAAAAATTCTCTCCCAGTTTAAAGGTTCGTAGTTCAGGCGAGTACCGTGACCAGCTTCGTAGCGAGATACATCCAAAAGAGCTTCCACAAGTTTGAGGAGGTCTTCATTGGACTGGCGAAACTCCTGAAAAACTTCTTGCCAAACACTGTTGACAGGACCAAAAGCTCCTTTGAGCATGCTGTCTAAAGTAGCGCGGTTAGCAAGTAGGGGAGTGCGTAGATCGTGAGAAAGGGAAGATATCATGTCCTTTAGCTGTTGATTGCGCATCTCAATGCGTTGCTGGCGGTCTCGAGCTTGAGTTACCATCTCGTTGAGAACTTCTGTTAATTGACCGATTTCGTCACCAGATGAGTAATCAAACCTAACGTCCATTTCACCTTTGCGCCAAGCTTCTCCCACCTCTATCAACCTGCGCAACGGTACTTCCACTCGCTGGCGCAAAAGCCAGAGGTTCAAATTAACTCCGATGACAATAGCTACTAAACTAAGTCCATTGATAGCTGTATTGATTTGGTAAAGTTGCCGCAAACGATACTTGCGTTCACCCATTTGTTGCTCTTCATGCCAAATTATAAGCCGAACTCGGGTGCGCAGGGAAGCAAACAAATTTTCTATTAAAGCATTACTAGTAGAAGAATTTGAAAGTTTTTGTTGCTCTAGCTGATTTCGCCAGCGATCGTAGAGACTTTTGAGCTCGTCTAGATTTTTAACTTGGATAGAATTATCTTGTAAAAGTTGGTACAAACGGTTTAGACTTTTACGAACGGCAATTTTTTCTTTACCATTTATCTTTGATGAGGCTTTTTCCTCATCAACCAAAGCATTAAGCAGACGTTCCGCTTCACGCTCTACTACTAACGTGCGCGTTACCCGATTAACTGCATCTTGACTTAGGGATGCTATCCACAGGTTCAAGCATTGCTGTCCCGCTATCACGGACACTAGAATGGCAAAGCTAGTGCACACTGGTGCAAGCAAATGACTTTTTCTTAATGTCGATGGAGTTAAGCAATGCGGTAACTTAATAGCTAACACTATTTTTAAGAGATTGGGGATTTGAAACTAATATCGGGTACTTGGCTTATGTATTTATTGTTACGAATAGTCCCGCTAGTACCAGATCTTTAGCAGTAGTTGTGTATTGTTACATAATACTACCCAGGCGTATTTGTACTTCAACAATGACACTGTTCATAAGTAGGTTGGATGATATTTTGTAGGTGGTGAGTTTATAGGTGGTGAGGAAAATAGAATTGTAAAAATCATAGTGTTGCTTTAGTAAGGAAATATTACTACAAAGCCAAGTATTTAAGTAAACTCCTACAGAAATAAGCTTTTTTGGCAATATATCTAGAGTAGTAAATTTTAGGCTTGGTTTATACATTTTTACAAGAGGGAATATTGGTTAAATATTATACCTAAAATCTTACTAACCGGGCAGAAAGTCTTGATTAATACATGGTTTTCACTCGATTTGAGAGTATTTGCTTTAATTTTTATACAACGCCTTGATCAAAAATTTTTTCGTATTTGAAATTTTTATCATTTTGATTGCAATTATTAGCCAAAAATAGTGAAACAGAAAAACAATAGCCCTTGGTAATAAGTTTTTTTAGCACTACAAAGTTTTCAAAGAAGTTGATTTTTCGTCACTAATAGCTAAAAAAGGTAAAAATAATTACTATTATCTGCGGGAAAGCAACATAGAGAGTGGAACTCAAGGCTTGCATATTTATGCATATTTACGCCAGGAGTGCTTTCTTCCCCTGGTAAACGAGTGTTAGTAAATTCATGCAGGCAACAGACACAATCACAAACTTGCTTGGGAGAGATTTAGCTAGAAAATTGAGACCAGAGAAATAAAAGCGAGCAAAGAAAAATTAAGAATTTTCCTGCTCTACCAAAATGCAGTATGAGATAATGCGAAAAATAACAACAGCTAAATTGTTATCAAACGCACATGAAATTTGGGGTGATACCTGGGCGATCGCTAATGCTATTTATCATATTGACAAGATAATAATGACTTCGAAATTGCCTTCCTCCAGAGCGGACACTGTTATTACTGCTGCGTATTTAATATGGCTCGTTTCAAAAGAAGGCGATGGAAACCAGAATTGTCACCGGATAAAGAGCTTTTTTCCTGATATTCGTTGGGGGTGGGAACTAAGATAGAAAATAGCAAGGGTATCCAAATACCAACACAAGCTAAAGCCAAAATTACTCTCAATACATAAGTACGAAGATTTTTTGGATTTGACTTTGGCAATGCTGCTTTGCTACAAACAGTTTGGGCAGACCAAAAATGCTCATCAAAATTATAGTAACTCATCAATTTTCTCCTAAATTTGCTTACCAAGAAAATGCATTTGACTTTATACTTCCAAAATTCTAGAAAGGGAAAACTGTTATTTACTAGTAGCGAAAGTAACTAAGCTGTCTCCTACTGGAGTGGAAATCTCGACCGTGACAAACGTCATGTTGTGCGATCGCCGCTTGCTGTGATTATATTTTCTAGGAGGTTTGGGCGTGCTGCCTGCAGCTTGTCTTGTTTTGTCCAACTTGGAAAGTATCTTGAGTTTGCGCTAAAGTAGCAGTAGCATTGATAACAATCTGGGCTGCGCCTGTAAAGAAATTGCGGTCTATTGTTTTTGGCACATCGCTAGGTTGGTGATAGTGGGGAGTGCGTAGGTTGGCGGTATCTGTTACCAAAACTGCACCCACTCCTTGTAACCAGAACGGAGCGTGGTCGCTGCGCAGTGTATCTGGTATGAGCAAACCTTTGAAAGGAACTGGCAAAGTAAATATAGATGGAAGGGAGACCCAAGAAAGTTGTTTGAGTTTGCTAGTTATGGGGATGGCCATCTTTTGGCCTAAGTTTTGAAAGACATTGAGTAGCGTTGGGTGTTCTGTATCACCGACTACTGCTAAAAAATCCCCTTTATCGCTCGGTGGCGTCACGGGTAAACTTGCAGGATACTGCTGACAACCTCTAACGTGACAAGCATAACCAACCATATCCATAACAATAGCACCGCGTAAATGCTTCAAGGATTGTGCTTTTTGAGTGACAAAGGCCTTACTACCTAAAAGTCCTGCTTCTTCTTTGTCAAAAAAGAGTAATTGTAAAGTTCGCGGTGTAGGACGAGAAGCAAACAGTCGCGCTATTTCCAAAAGTACGGCCACACCAGTGGCATTATCATCAGCGCCGGGAGAAATAGCAACGGTATCGTAATGCGCTCCCACAAGAATTGCTCCTGCTTTGGGATTGGTTCCTTGGCGTTCGGCGAATATGTTTACACCTTGGGGAAATGGTTGCAGTTGCACTTTCCAGCCAAAATTTTTCAGTTGGGTGGTGATGTAATCGCGGGTACGCGATCGCTGCGCATCGGTGTAACGCTGAAAATTTAAATTTTCAACATGAGCAAACAGTCTGCTAGCTGACACACCAGGAAAAGATAACGCCAACTCCACTGGAGGCAAGCAATTGCTTTTTTCCTGTTGTATTGCTTTTTTTTCCAGGGGATTTGCTTTCGTAATTTCCAACTTTGCTAGTTGTTCCCCTTGTCTGAAAAATCCACCACTTACAACTGCTGTGAATGCTACTAGCACTGCAAGCAGCAGCCAAATCCACTTTCTCATTTGCTCACTTTTGGTTTTCGTAATAGCTAGGATAGCGCTGCGAGTGAGTTTGACAGCTTGTCTTTTGACACAGTTGAAAAATTACTTTATATTTCTCCTTTGCCTGGATGAGCTGACCTGACAAGACAACCAACTGTTCCCAAGAATTTAAACAGGACTAATGTGGCAATTAGCTATTGGCCAGATATGGTAGATTATTTGCTCGTTGTAAGTTTGGGGTTTCTGGGGAGTTTCGGACATTGCTTTGGAATGTGCGGTCCGTTGGTTGTGGCTTTTTCTTTGTCTGGTCAGCAACCAATTCCAAAACTGCGGCAGCAATTATTTTTTTATACTCTGCTTAACCTAGGGAGAATACTGAGCTATACCTTAGTGGGAGCAGCAATTGGAGCACTGGGCTCCGTATTGGTCGCCAGTGGACAAATGGCAGGTATTGGTAGCAATGTGCGCCATTTGGTTGCCGTTGTTACTGGCATGATGCTGGTGTGGTTTGGACTACTACAAATCAAACCAGACTTTCTGCCTAGAATTCCACTGTTGCACCCCTTGTTAAAAGGAAGCTTACACAACCGCTTGAGCGCGGGTATGGTGAAACTTTCCCAGCAAAATAGATGGTGGACTCCAGCAGTTTTAGGGATGAGTTGGGGTCTAATGCCTTGCGGTTTTTTATATGCTGCCCAAATTAAAGCTGCAGAAACTGGCGATTTGTGGATGGGTGCAGCAACAATGCTGGCTTTTGGAATTGGGACTCTACCAATGATGCTAGGTGTGGGCGTCTCGACATCTTTGCTGAGTAAAGACAGGCGCAGCCAATTATTTCGCTTGGGCGGTTGGGTAACTATTACCATTGGCATGCTGACGTTGCTGCGGACGGACAATACTATGGTGGATTATACCGGGCACGCCGCCTTAATATTGTTGATACTAGCGCTGTTAGCTCGTCCTATCAGTGGTGTTTGGGTAGCTTTTTTGCGCTATCGCCGTGCATTGGGAGTAGGGGCTTTTGTGCTTTCTGTTGCTCACACTACCCACATGATGGAACACTCGTGGCAATGGAATTTGGCTGCCTTTTGGTTCCTACCGCTGGATTTTCAGTGGGGAGTGGTTGCAGGTGTTGTAGCATTGGTGTTGGTAACTCCTGCTGCCTTGACAAGTTTTGATTCCTTACAGAGAATTTTAGGAAAGCGCTGGCGACAAATTCATTTGTTGAGCGTACCAGCTTTGATCTTGGCTAGCATTCACGCAATTGTCATTGGTTCCCATTACCTTGGAGCTTTGCAATTAACTGATGCCAACAAATTAGCGTCGGTGGTGTTAGCAATAATTACTGCAGGTGTGCTTGCACTCAGAAGGCGCTTTTTTTGGTCGCTTCTATCCCTAGGGAAAATTTATGTACCCCCGGATAGATGACGTTGAACGATAGTAATGCGATCGCGAAGTGTACCGTAAATTTTTACTGATGTCTTTTTTGATGCCATTGCCATGCATGGGTGATGATTTCTGGCAAGGCTGCGTATTGCGGTTTCCAGTTTAAAACTTTTTGTGCTTTGCCGCTACTGCCAATTAAAACCGGGGGATCTCCGGGACGGCGATCGCATTCCACTACTTTAATTTCCCTACCTGTAACTTGCTTGGCAGTCTCAATGACTTGTTTCACAGAAAAACCGTTACCGTTTCCTAAATTAAAAACCTCGCTATCACCGCCGTTTAATAAATATTCCAATCCCAAAACATGAGCATCTGCTAAATCGCTAACGTGTATATAATCTCGAATACAAGTACCATCACAGGTAGGATAATCGGTACCAAAAACAGAAATAGAGTTGCGCTTGCCTAAAGCAGCAAATAAAACAAGGGGAATCAAATGGGTCTCTGGGTTGTGATCTTCTCCTAACAATCCGCCAGGATCGGCGCCAGCAGCGTTGAAATAGCGAAAGCAGACAAATTTTAGTTTATAGGCAACATCAAAATCATGGAGAATTTGCTCTACCATTAACTTGCTATTGCCATAGGGATTGATCGGCTTTTGCGAGTGATCTTCCGGAATTGGTAATATTTTTGGGACCCCATAAGTCGCGCAAGTAGAAGAAAATACAAATTTCTGCACACCAGCAGCTAGCATGGCTTCTAGCAAAGTCAAAGTGCCTAAAACGTTGTTGTGATAGTATTTGGCAGGATTAGTGACTGATTCTCCCACATAGGCGTAGGCAGAAAAGTGCATAACTGCACTAATATCATGGCTTTGAAATAACTTATCCAACAAAGGGCGATCGCCTGTATCTCCCACTATCAGTTCTACACCTAAAACTTTTTCTACCAAGTCGCGGTGTCCGTATACCAAATTATCAAGAATCACCACCTCGTAACCAGCCCGCTTTAAAGCAAGCACCGTATGGGAGCCGATATAGCCAGCTCCACCTGTAACCAAAATAGTAGGCTTTGCAGGCGACATAATTTTTCCTTGCGATGACACAACTACTCATTTAAATTAATTTACTCGAATAGAATTACTGAACTAGAAAATTACAAATACTGCAGTCAGTTGAAAAAAATTGCTCTAAAATCACTACGACAGTAGTCTTGCTGTGAGGGAGTGAGAAATTTGCAGTCAATAAGAGTAGTATTACATTTTGACGGTACAATAACTCAATTTCCTCACACGCCTTCCTCACACGCTAAACAACCGTACTAAAAGATTTGAGAGTTAATCTATGTTTATCTTATTAAGCCGGGTACTTCTGTGGCTGCTACTTGTAGCTATTTTGGTAAGTTTGTTTCAAAGATTCTATCCTTCGGGAACGTTTATCGGGCGATTGCTGTTGGTAGTTTTGTTTTTGATTGTCCTACTTTCGTTTATTAACCCGAACGAACCAGCTGTTGCTTCCTTGTGGAGAGTAGTGTCTTTTCCGCTCAAACCCTTAGGAGCTTCAGTGTTGCTATTAATTTTTGCAGCTCAGAAAATTAAGGCTGGAGGAATAGATAAACCGGGGGGAATATATTTAGCTTGGGCGTTAACAATTATACTTTTAGCCAGTACACCAGCTGTGGCTTACTTTTTAGTCCGATCGCCCGTAGCAATAGTAGAAAATACCAAATTAGCCGTCTATACACCTTCAACTCCAACGCTGCTGGCATTTCAACAAGACTTGGCAGCAGCTAACATATCAGATATAAAGACCTTTATTTTACCAAACACAGGTTCGCCCTATTTATTACAAACTCCCACCGACATTCCTAAACGGGGATTGCGTTTGGAAGATTTTGTTCCTAATGCTGAAACTTTGGCACTGACAACCCGAGTTTGGGAAAGTTATCTCAATCAAGTTTATTTTTTCTTGCGGGGTCGTCAGCCATAAATTTAAAAAACAGCTCTAAAAAAGGTCATAATGTTACGTTTGTAACTAATTGACCTTTTTACAAGTTTTATTTCTGCCCACCTTACGAGCTCGAAAGTTCACAATTGCTGGAATGGCAAAAACGCGACGTCTTGCTAAACTTGCTGCTTACTTGCGTCCCCACTGGCGGGATACAGCTTTAGGTATTTTCGCTTTGTTAACCGTGAATGGATTGGGTGTTTACATTCCCCTTCTGATTCGTTCGGCTGTGGACAAGCTAGCAGCAGCTTTTAGCTTTAGCCAATTACTATACTACGTAGTGCCCATTGTCTCGCTAACTTCGGCAATGTGGCTGATTCGTATGGCTTCCCGCATCTGGATATTCGGTGTGGGACGCCAGGTGGAATTCGAACTCAAACAAAAAATTTTCGAACACCTGCTCAAATTAGAACCGTCTTATTTTGTTACTAACACCGCTGGCGATTTGATTAGCCGTGCTACCAACGATGTTGACAATATCCGACGGTTGTTGGGATTTGCAGTATTGAGTTTAGCAAACACGATATTTGCTTATATTCTGACACTGCCAGTGATGCTGTCTATTAGTGCGGATTTAACTTTCCTATCGCTAGCAGTTTACCCCTTGATGTTTTTGTTAGTGCATTTGTATAGCGATCGCCTCCGCAACGAACAGCTACAAGTACAGGATTGCCTTTCCCAACTCAGTGACTTAATTCAAGAAGACATCAGCGGTATTGCTTTAATTAAAATCTACGCCCAAGAAGAAAACGAACGTCGCGCCTTTGCTCGCAAAAATCAACAGCTGTTGCAAGCTAATCTCAAATTGGCAAAAAGCCGCAATACCCTGTTTCCCTTGATTGGCGGATTAGCTAACATTAGCTCGTTGGTCATTATCTTGTTCGGAGCTACAAGAATTGCTGCGGGAGCACTCAATGTGGGCGACTTTGTAGCTTTGCTGCTTTACGTAGAGCGTTTGGTTTTTCCCACCGCTTTGTTAGGATTTACAATTACCGCCTACCAACGAGGTGAAGTTAGTATAGACCGCATCGACGCCATTTTAACTGTTCAACCAAAAATTAAAGATTCAGCAGATGCTGTAGATTTACCAAAACAGCAAGTTAAAGGCGAACTTACAGCAAAAAATCTCAGCTACACTTACCCTGGTTCTGATACTCCCGCTTTAAACAACCTTAACTTTCAAATTTTACCTGGAGAAACGGTAGCAATTGTTGGAGCGATCGCTTCCGGAAAATCTACCTTAGCCAATACTTTACCGAGATTGTTGGATATTGAAAAAGGACAGCTGTTTTTAGATGCAATTGATATTACTCAAATCAAATTGTCAGATTTAAGAAGCGCGATCGCCTACGTTCCTCAAGATAGCTTTCTGTTTAGTACTACCATTAAAGATAATATTCGCTACGGCGACCCCTTGGCTGGACAACAAGAAGTAGAATCTGCAGCTCGAATTGCCCAAATACACGAAGAAATCAACAATTTTCCTCACCAATACGAAACTGTAGTTGGCGAACGCGGTATTACCTTGTCTGGCGGTCAACGCCAACGCGTCGCCCTCGCTCGCGCTATCCTAGTAAACGCTCCGGTTTTAATTTTAGATGATGCCCTCTCTAGCGTTGACAACCAGACTGCAACAGCAATTCTGAGAAATCTTGCCAGCGGTACCCAACGCAAAACTATAGTCTTTATCACGCACCAACTATCTGCAGCAGCGACAGCCGATCGAATTTTTGTTATGGATAAAGGTGAAATCGTTCAAGTAGGTACGCACCTAGAATTATTGAAACAACTAGGACTTTATAGAACATTATGGAGTCAGCATCAAGTGGAAGAATTACTGCGTTGAATCTGCAGTCAGACCCACTTTTTTAGCAGACGATACTCTTCAACAAGCTCCAATTCTGGCGATTATAACATAGAAAGTTTTCAAAATCAACAAAACATCGTACAGCGGATGCCATTTTTTCTGGTACTGCAAGTCTAAATCAACTATCTGCTCAAAGTCTTTCACATGAGAACGACCGTTAACTTGCCATTCGCCTGTTAAACCTGGTTTGACACTCAAACGTCGCCAGTGACGTTGGTTGTAGTGAATCACTTCATCAGCTGTAGGCGGACGCGTACCTACTAAACTCATTTCGCCAACTAAAACGTTCCAAAACTGAGGCAGTTCGTCTAAACTAGTGCTTCGTAAAAAACGCCCTACCCTAGTAACGCGAAAATCATTTTTATTTTTAAATATAAATCCGTTCGCTTCGTTGTTTACCAAACTTTTTAACTGCTCGGCATTTGCTACCATGGAGCGGAATTTGCGAATATGAAACGTACGACCCTGCAACCCATAGCGCTTTTGTACAAAAAAAATCGGACCCGGACTTTCAATTTTGATCGCGATCGCTATCGGTACAAATAAAATCGCTAAAATCAAAAGACCTACCAAACTGCCCAATATATCTAAACAACGCTTAAATTTAGAAGTAGCTGAAGGATGAATCCCTAATTCCCAAGTTGGAGAAGTTGTATTTTCGACAACGGTTGCATATGGTAATTGATACATTGTCCAGGCTAACTGCTAGCAAAATTTGTTTGTTTACAAACCTTTACTGACGAAATCATATACTTAAGCATTCACAAAAAACACCATTGCTACCGTATATTTACTTAATCTTCATCAAATTTCTCCAGAATCGTCATTTTTCATAAATTTCAAATAAAGTAATAATATTTCTTAAGGAAGATGTCATTTTGCCGCCAGTATGGAGGCTGAAATTAGCTGTGTTATGATTTACTACAACAATACATGCTCAAATTGCGGAAAAATCAGTATTTTGGCTGCCTGACCCGCTTTTGCAACCACCTGGACACGGTTATAAAACTTGTATTATAAATATCTTTGTATTTAAGTATTCTTGCTAAAGACAAGACCGAACCGAACCTGCATCCGCAAAAATAATCACTGTTGTCTGTATTCAATAATTCAAAGATCAAGCAATTTGTCGTGGGAACCCAACGCCATTGAGGAGCTCTAAAAATGGTTGTAGCAGGAGTGGAAGTAAAATTAAATCGTTTAGAATCAATAGTTGAGCAAATAGGAGAAGCAGTACTTGCTACTACAGAAACTATCGATCGCCTCGCTGATAGAATAGATAGTCTTAGCAATCAAGTTGAAGCCCAGGGAAAACAACTGCAGCAGCAAGGCTACCAAATTTTAGCATTGTGCGATGCAGTACAAACTCTTGCTGAAAGCCAGGATAATTCCCTACAAAAGCTTACCCAACTCACACAAGCCTTAGAAGGTTTAGTAGCCCTAATAAAAGAGTCTGGAGATTAACAGCAACTAAACCCTTAACTGAGTCACAGCAATCTTACCAGAAAAACAAACATCCACATCACTGCCTGCAGGAGTGCGATCGCGCTGTTGGTAAACTCCTGTGTAATAAAATTCGTCACCTTCAACGCGGTAGCTAACAGGTAATGGTTTGGTACAAGGTTGGCAAAATACAATTTCTGGATCGGGTTCCCCTGGTAGCAGGTGCGGTAAATTCACGTTCCAAAAGCTCCCCGGTTCCAGAGGACGCAGGAATAATTCAGCCAAAACTTTAGCTGTCCACCGACAAGCTACATTCCAGTCAACATTCAGCTTTCCTTGGCGATAATGAGAAACCGCAATTGCTGGAATACCGTGGATAGCTGCTTCTCGCGCAGCAGCAACAGTACCGGAAATGTAAGCATCTACTCCCAAATTTCCACCAGCGTTGATACCAGAAATGACAAATTGGATATTTTTGCAAAGGTGTGTCAGCGCAATTCTGACGCAGTCAGCAGGAGTACCGGAAATTGCATACTCGCTCTCAGAACGACGGTGAACGTAAATGGGACGAGTTGTGGTGACTTGATGTCCACAACCGGATAGATGCTCTTGAGGAGCTGCCACGATCGCTAAACATTTAACGCTGCTAAGTTTGTCAATCGCTTGCTTGAGAGCTTTTATCCCTGGAGCATCTATACCATCATCATTAGTTAAAATTAAGCTCATAAGACTTTACTATAATGCAACTAGTCGATTTTCTCCTTTCTGTTTTTTTAGCAGCAAGACTAAACAAAAACTTGAAACTATGCTTTCATTTCTGTTAAACGCGCTTGAGCCAAATCGCGAATCAAAGTGAGTTTGGAACGAAGATAAGTACTCATCGTGTTAATATCTTCATTATTTAATAACAGCCCCTTGCTTTCCAACTGTCTTAGTAACTCTTGCGTCAGTTCTGCGTCACCTAACTCCAGCAAAACACTAGTTTGGGTTTCCTCAATTACATTCCATACCTGACGCAATGTCCAAGAGTTCATAAAGTCTACATAAAGATTTGCTATCGTTTTGCTCGCAACCCAGTATCAAATCAGGGTTTAATCAAATCTAAAAAAATCTTAAATAAAGATTCTAAAGGAAATCTTAAATTTTACAGTACTTAACTATTTGCCTTCACATTTTGTCAATTATTACTTAGCAATTCTAAACTGTAAATACTGCGACCACCTCAGTGAAGAACCTAAAATTCCTATTCTACCCTCCATTAAAGTATTTAGACTCTGAGGGTTTTTGCGGATGCTCGGTTTAACCAATTTCCACAGGGAAGTGTGTTGATTTTTGTAAACGATTTTGGCTTGGGATTGATATTTTTTTTCGATTTCCTTTTTCAAAGTTGGCGAAGGATTAAATAAAAATATATTTTTGAATCCCGGATAAATTTTGGGAATACTTTTAAATTTTACTAATTGTAATCGGACTTTTGGTTGTAAAAGATAGCTTAACGACAATAATTTTTCATAGTTATCATTATAGTTATCACTAATCAAAAGGGGATAAGAAGATTGATTAATTATTTTGGCTATTTGTGGATAACCATAGTGAAAATATTCGCTTCCCCAAGTTGGTGTCTGAAAATTAACTACACAAGAAATTACTTCTATGGCGAAAACCAAGATTAAGATACTTTGCCAAATTGTTCGTCGCCAAAAAACACCATTGTATAGTTGGGTGGAAAACAGATAAGCAACAGTTATTTGTACAGAAAAATAACTAGGTAGCAAATACACTGGCTCCAGCGATTGCAGTCCGCATAAAAAATATAAACCTAACCAAAACAGAACCGGAATTACTATGGAAATGATGAGAAAAAACCATACTTTTTCGTGAGTTGTGCGGTAAAGAAAATTTATGGAAAAGCTAATTATAACTATCAAAAATAATACAGTCAAGTAGAAGAATGGATTATCATCTCCGTTGAGATTACAAAAAATATTTTGGAATTGTCTGAGCAAAGATGGTATCAAAAGAATAGGCGATAAAAACTCGTAAGAAGATGGAAATGGGTGTAAGTTAGTTAAGATAACTATCAACCACGGTAGGAATGCTAAAAATGCTGTTAAGGAAGCTAATAGGTAGAATTTGACTATCTTATTTTCCCTGGCGAATTTGATAATATAAATTCCCTGGCTCAATGCCACGAAGAAAGTTGAGATAAAGGTATAAAAACCAATAGTTAAAACAGCGGCATAAATTCCCCAGTTATAGATACGAAATTGTTGTTTTTGCCGTGTTGATTCTAATCGCAAAGCTCGCAGAAGTGCAGCGCTGGATAATAAAATTGTTACGCTCCAAAGAACATGTGCTTGTGCTTGCTGGGCAAAAATTAGGTGAATGGGGGAGACAGCAACCAGGGCGATCGCAATACCGGGTAGAGACAAAGGAACCTTAAATAATTCTCGACACAGCCAGTAAAGGCTGGGAAATACCAGTAAACTAACAACAGCAGATAAAATTCTAATAGCAGGAACTGAGTTACCAAAAAACCACGTCCACAATCGAGCAACCAGGTAATAAAAGGGAGGATATTGAGGAGCTTCTACTTGAGTAAAAGACTTGCTTGTGTGGTTGGCGTTCTTTTGAAAAAGAAACTGGTATTTAGTAAAAGTTTCCTTAGAAATTACCCGCCCGTTAAAAACTTCCTGCTGGAGTTGAACAGTAGTTGCGTAACCAGCAATTCGCAATGAAGTGTAAATTTCCTGCTGTGAGTAAACCTTGCCATTAAGATTAATAAAGCGAAAAACTATACCTAAGGCTAACACTACAACAATCAAAATTTGCAACCACCGGGGAGCTACTATAAAACGCCGCATAAGTTGAATTTGCCGAGAAGCAGTCATTTTCAGTTGGGAAACTAACTAAAGCGAGCATATTTTATATCGCCACTGGAAAATTTGTGTTCGCGGGGAGTAGAAAAATACTAAGGACAAACTGCTCGCAGGAGTTGTAAGCATGGAAAGCGATCGTTTTTGGCAGCAACAAGAAGGTGCTACCCGCACAGAAACTGATACCATGGGAGCAATTGCAGTACCCGCTCGTTGCTATTGGGGAGCTCAAACTCAGCGCTCTTTAACCTACTTTGCCATTGGTGATGAGACAATGCCCAAAGAATTAATTCGGGCGTTCGGGATCGTAAAAAAAGCAGCTGCTATTGTCAATCAGGAATTGGGGAAATTGCCAGCTGCAAAAGCGCAATTCATTATTCAAGCTGCGGAAGAGGTAATCTCTGGCAAACTGGACGAGCATTTTCCGTTACGCGTTTGGCAAACCGGTAGCGGTACCCAAACAAATATGAACGTTAATGAAGTTATTGCCAATCGAGCGATTGAACTAGCAGGAGGAGTCTTGGGTAGCAAAGATCCGATTCATCCCAACGACGACGTTAACATGTCCCAATCATCTAATGATACGTTTCCCACAGCCATGCACGTTGCTGCTGTCTGGGAAATCAACCAGCAGCTGGTCCCGAGAGTAACAAAGTTACGGGATGCCCTGGCAACTAAGGCACAGCAGTTCAAAGATATTATCAAAATTGGCCGTACCCATCTTATGGACGCCGTACCCTTGACCCTAGGACAAGAATTTTCTGGCTATGTTGCCCAGCTCGATCGCGACTTAGAACTTATCAAAGCAACTCTACCACACTTATACGAACTCGCCATCGGTGGTACTGCCGTAGGTACCGGATTGAATACTCATCCAGAATTTGCCGTGCGGGTGGCGGCAAAAATTGCAGAATTAACAGGATTGCCTTTTGTTAGTGCTACCAATAAATTTGCCGCTTTGGCTGCTCATGATGCGATCGTCATCACTAGTGGTGCGCTCAAGACTTTAGCTTGTTCGTTAATGAAGATCGCCAACGACATCCGTTGGCTTGGTTCTGGTCCCCGTTGCGGATTGGGCGAGTTGATTTTACCCGCCAACGAACCTGGTTCCTCTATTATGCCGGGTAAAGTTAATCCTACCCAGTGCGAAGCCATGACCATGGTCTGCGTGCAGGTAATGGGAAATGATACTGCTATTGCCATTGCTGGTTCTCAGGGCAACTTTGAGTTAAACGTATACAAGCCAGTCATGATTTACAACTTGCTGCAGTCGATACGCTTATTGTCGGGAGCTTGTTCTAGCTTTACCGAGCACTTGGTAGTAGATATTCAACCAAATCACCAGCAAATTCAGCATTTTTTGACCAATTCCCTGATGCTGGTGACTGCTTTGAATCCTCACATTGGCTATGACCGTGCTGCTCAAGTCGCCAAAAAAGCCTATGCGGAAGGAAAAACCCTCAAACAAGCGTGCGTAGAATTGGGATTTCTGACACCACAGCAGTTTGACCAACTCGTTCAACCCGAGCAGATGATAGGTCCGCAGCAAGGATAGAGTGGGTGGAGAGCAAAAACAGATACTGTTAGTTTGTTTGGTGAGTGCTGCTATAGCGGACCCTTGTTCCAGCCCACAGTAGCTTTTCTCGCAAAGTTTGATAATAGGAATTGTTTTCCCGCAGGATAATAAATTTAGCTCGGCACTCAGCCATTCGCACATCAACGCGATGTCCCGGCCAGATAGAAGTAGCTAAAACACCATCCATCCACAATTTTGTACTCAAATCATAATCGCCCAACGGCCAGATACTGACAACCGAACCAGGAGGTAAGACGATCGGACGACTAGAAAGGCTCATCGGACAAATGGGGGTAATGGTGAGAGCTTCCATGCCATCGTGAACGATCGGACCGTTGGCAGAAACAGTATAGCCGGTGGAACCTGTGGGTGTGGAAACTATTAACCCGTCACCTACGTATTGGTCTACTACCTCGCCATCAATTTCCATTTCTAGAATGGAGGTAATCATGCGATCGGCAGAAGCTGGCTTGACACACATTTCATTTAAAGCCAGATAGCGTTCGCTGACAGGCTGTAAATTTCTCTCACGTCCTTCATAGACCGCAGCTTGTACCATCATCCGCCGCTGGATAGCATAGCGATCTTCTAAAAGTCGTTCCCAAACTTTCTCCGTATCTTCAAACTCCTCCACCGATTCGGTTAAAAACCCCAGATGACCTCCTACATTCACTCCTAAAATGGGGATACCAGCTGGGGCTAAATGTCTCGCACCGGTTAAAACAGTACCATCACCGCCAAGTACCAAAGCCAGATCTATTGGTTGTCCTGCAGAAGCCAAAAAGACCGGATAAGGGTTATCCTTTGGTCCGCTTGGACCCATTAAAACCTGGCATTGACGATTTTCTAGTTGCTTGGCACAAATTTCAGCCCAGCGTTTGCTTTGGGCATCTCTGGCTTTATAAGCAATAATTACCTGCTTGAGATCCACGAGAGCGTTACCACTTGAGGAGATTAAACTGCTCCATATCGACAGTATCGCGATTACGATAAATTGCCAGTACGATCGCCAAACCTACCGCCGCTTCCGCCGCTGCTACGGCGATCACAAACACAGTAAAAACTTGACCCTTGATTGCGGTCGAATCTAGAAAGTTGGAAAAAGCCATTAAATTCAAATTCACGGCATTAAGCAGCAACTCAATTGACATCAGTACTCGTACAGCGTTGCGGCTGTTAATCAAGCCATAGATGCCAATACAGAACAAGGCAGCTGCTAGTAATAAAAAATACTCAAGTTGCATTACAATCGTATTCCTACTGTAATTGTCCCGGGAAAATGGCTCGTTGCTAATGGTGAAAGGCGGTTAGCCCGAGCTATGTTATTCCTTTTCACTTCCTGCCGGTATCAGTTCTCTCGGTCTTTCTGGCAAAGTCAAAACCGTTTGCGGCAATTCCGACGGTGTTATCTGCTCTGGCAGATATTCGCGACGAGCCAGAATGATTGCTCCTACCATTGCTACTAACAACAAAATAGAAGCAAGTTCAAAAGGCAGTAAAAAGTCACTAAAGAAATGCTGAGCGATCGCCACTATGGGATTGGTGACCGGGGTAGCAGCAGAACGGGACCAAGGTGTAGCCAACACCATTGCACTCAAAAGGGCAAACAATCCCGCACTAACTACAGCCGTTAGCGCTTTGCGCACCCAAGCAGTGGGGAAGGGAGTAAAATCCTGTCGCTTATTCACCAACATTATGGCAAATAAAATTAGTACGTTCACTGCTCCCACATAAATTAACAATTGCGCTGCAGCTACAAAGTCAGCATTAAGGAGGAGATACATTCCAGCTAGGCTGACAAAAACGCCAGCTAGCAAGAAAGCAGAGTAGACAACGTTGGACAACAGCACCACACCCAGCGCCGAGCCAATCATCATTACCGCCAAGATGACAAACGAAACAAGTTGTACTCCTTCGGCTAAATTCACTGTTTTTTCCCTTTGCAATGCTCGAGCTACTAACTATTTGCTTTTTGTACTAGATCCTCTGGGAAGCTACCTGGACGAGGCGCGTCGGCTGGCAGATCGTGAGGTTCCATAACACCCTGGGGCAGGTATACCAATTCCCGTAAAGGTGTTACCATCGGGTCATTTGTGACTTTATAAGGCAGACGTCCAAGCGCCACGCTATCGTAGTTTAATTCATGGCGATCGTAGGTGCAAATGTCGTACTCTTCTGTCATTGATAGACAGTTAGTCGGACAGTATTCTACGCAGTTACCGCAGAAGATACAAACACCAAAGTCAATGCTGTAGTGTTTGAGCTTTTTCTTTTTGCTGACTTTATCAAATTCCCAATCTACTACGGGCAGGTTGATAGGACAAACCCGCACGCAAACTTCACAGGCAATACACTTGTCGAATTCGAAGTGAATTCTGCCGCGAAAACGTTCGCTAGGAATTAGTCTTTCATAAGGATACTGTACGGTAATCGGACGTCGCCGCATGTGGTCAAAGGTGACAGCCAGTCCCTGACCGATGTAGCGACCTGCTTGTACTGCTTCCTTAGCGTAATCACCAACTTGTTTGAGGAACTTTAGCATTGTATTTGCAGGCAATCTCTAATTGATTTTGTTTGGGATTTATTAACCGCCAAAGGCGACGGGAAAAGCAAGTTTCAAGGCTGCAGTTAATAGTAAATTTACCAAACCAACCGGCAGCAAAAACTTCCAGCCTAAATCTAGCAATTGGTCAATGCGAACTCGGGGTACGGTCCACCGCAGCAAAATGGCTAGAAATACTAGCAGGTAGGCTTTGAGTACAGTCATGATAATGCCTAAACAGGCGGCTATCATCTGCAAAACAGGATTTGCTGGACTGATTCCCAACCAGTGGGCCAGCGTGTCGATTGGAATGGGAAAATCCCAACCACCCAAGTACAATACTGACACCAGCAATGCCGAAAGTACCAAGTTAACGTAGGAACTTAGGTAAAACAAAGCGAATTTCATGCCGGAGTATTCAGTTTGATAGCCCGCTACCAATTCTTCTTCGGCTTCAGGTAAATCAAAAGGTAATCGTTCGCATTCAGCCAGGGCGGCGATCCAAAAAAGGATGAAACCAACTGGTTGTCGCCAAATGTTCCATCCCAAAATACCGTAGCCAGATTGTTGTTCGACGATATCAATGGTGCTGAGGCTATTAGACATCATGGCGATCGCCAATACTGCCAACGCCAAAGGAACTTCATAGCTAATGGATTGCGCTGCTGCTCGCAACCCACCCAGCAAAGAGTATTTGTTGTTGGATGCATAGCCAGACATTAACAAACCTATTGGCGCTACGCTGGATAAGGCGATCCATAAAAAGACCCCGATGCCAATATTGGTGATGACTAAATTTTGTCCGAAAGGCACGATCAAGTAGGACAAAAACACCGGAATCGTAACAATAATGGGACCGAGGGTAAATAGCAAGCGATCGGCCTTTGCTGGTACTACATCTTCTTTAAAGACCAGTTTAAGACCATCGGCAACAGGAGCCAGCAAACCCAAAGGACCGATGTACTCAGGACCGATCCGCTGTTGCGCTGCTGCCGAAATCTTCCGCTCCAGCCAAACAGAGGTCAGCACTCCCACCGTAGCAGCAACGATCATCAGGATCATCGGCACCGGCATCCAAATTGCTTTGGCTAGATCGCTTGGCAGTCCCAAATCCATGAGGGATTTAATGAAATTTCCTTGCAGGTCAATTCCTGAATTCATGTTTGTTGCTTGTCAAGTCCACTTAAGGCTCAAATCTGAACTGAATAAAGCCCTCAGAAGGGGCGTTTGCATTCGTTGTTTATTTGTAGCAGCGTTCCCTGTTATTGCTGTTTGCGTGTTAGTAATTGTAAGTTTATTGTTCTGCTATCTCTGCTCATAGCGGGCAAAATTTCCAAGTTAATTACAATTCTCATGCCTAGTATATCGTCGGATGAGTTACGTCCTGAAAGTTTGCATGAGAATTTCTACTTATGGTAGTGATTGAAATTTGCTAATTTCCGCAGGAAAAAGGGAAAAGTGGGATTGTTCCCTTTCCCCTTTTGTTTACTGTTTTGCAATTCTCAATCTTTGGTATTTGCTCCTAACGTTGGTCGATAGGAACGTAAGCAATATTATGCCGACCGTTATAAACCTGGGTAGGGCGAAAAATTCGATTTTCTGCCAGCTGCTCTTTCCAATGCGCGAGCCAACCTGCGACACGGGCGATCGCAAATATTGGTGTGAATAAGTCGGTGGGAATACCCAACTTTCTGTACACCAGACCAGAATAAAAGTCGACATTGGGATAAATGCCTTTTTGACCTAACTTTTCCTCTACTACCCGCTCCAATTCCAAGGCAATGTCATAGTATTTGTCATGCCCGAATTTGGCAAACAATTTTTCTGCTAGCTGTTGTAAAATCGTTGCTCTTGGGTCTTTGACTTTATAGACGCGATGTCCAAAGCCCATGATTTTGGCTTTGCGTTGCAGACAATCTTCTATATACGGGCGCACGTTCTCTACGCAGCCAATTTCTTCCAACATTGCAATCACTTCTTCATTTGCTCCTCCGTGTAGTGGTCCTCCCAGGGTACCAACTGCGCTGGCTACCACCGCATAGGGATCGGTCAAGGTAGAGGCCGTCACTCTCGCACTAAAAGTGGAGGCGTTCATTGTATGTTCTGCATGTAATATCAAGCAGACATCAAAAATCCGGGCCGCTAGAGGATCCGGTTCTTTTTCGCTCAGCATGTATAAAAAGTTAGCGGCATAGTCCAAATTGTCGTTGGGACGTACGGGGTCGTTACCTTTTCGCATCAATTGAAACGCCGCCACCATCGTGGGAATAGTTGCTAGCAAACGAACTACTGCATCCCGGATGTAAGCGGGATTATCTAGATCGCGGCGCGAATAAAACAAGCCTAAAGCAGCAGCAGAGGCTTGCAGAGCATCCATTGGGTGACCGCTTTCTGGAAAACATTTCATCATGTCGCGAATTCGGTATTTAATTCGCCTGTGATGGAGAATTTCGTCTTCAAATGCTGCTAATTCTTCTGCTGTCGGCAATTCACCCCAGATCAAAAGATAAGCAGTTTCCAGAAAAGTACTTTTTTGCGCTAGTTCTTCGATCCGGATGCCACGATATTCTAGTATTCCTTTTTGTCCGTCAACGTAGCTGATACTAGATTGGGCAGCAGGAATGCCTTCCAAACCAGGCTTGTATTCGCACACCATCATGGCAACACCATCTGTTTTTAAAGATTTGTTCAGGCTAACTTACCAGAAATTATTGTCGCCATAACAGTATCCATGCTCGCACAAATTCTGGACTGAACTGTGGAAAAACTGTTAAAGCAAGTATTTGGGTGGTGTCAACCAAAACATCTGACTACGACCCAAAGCAGAGCCTGTTTCTGGTACCCTTAACCCGATCATACCTGCTTTTTTTAACACAAGGCGTTCCTTGGCTTCCCCCCAAAGCAGAATTTCTGCCCAATTACTCAAGCAAGGTTCGTGTCCTACCAGTGCTAATCGAGTGTTGGATGCAAACTTTCTAGGTTCGAACCAATCCTCCCACCAGTTAAAAATGCGATCGCCCGGAGGAGCAAGGTATGCGCATTCCTCTAGTTGAGAAGCCAATCCAGCTGCTATGAGGATATCTGCTGTTTGGCGAGCTCGTACTAAGGGACTGGTAATTATTAAATCAAAGCTCAAACCCAGCTTTTTCAATCGCTGGGCAATTTTTTCAGTTTTTTGCCTTCCTTCCTTGGTCAGACGCCTTTGTTCGTCTTTGATGCGATCTGATGCCTGTTCGGCGATACCATGGCGAATTAAATACAGTTCCACGACTTTATTGTTTTCAATTTCAGATTGGAAATTGCTATCGAGCAGTACGTAGAAAGCAAGCTTTCTTCCCCAAGCAACTCATCAGCACAAGCCTATTCTGGTTGAATCGGGTTGTCCCTGGGGTTGACCAATCTTAGCAGTTTCTGCTTGATTTGAGCATCAAAGACCTCCCATTTCATTTTTGCATACGCAGAATTTTCGTTGCCGCCGGAAAGAAAACCCATCGGAATTTCAAAACCACCAGCACTTGTGCGCCCACCACCAAAAAATCGCCCGCTGCTGTCTTGTCCAAAGGCTTCTTTGATAAATTCGTCCGGGTCGAGGGTAAGTTTGGTGGTTCTTAAAGAACCAATGACCACTTCTAATTCATCGTCTTCGTCGTGAACAATTCCGTATACTACAGCTGTGTGTACGTTTTCTTCCGTTACCAGAAAATCTGCTGCTTGGGGAATGGCGTCCCGGTCGTCATAGCGCAGATAGCCAACACCAGCAATGGAAAAGTTATTTTGCACGATGCGATTTTTGAGCGATCGCTCGATCACATCCATCACTCGCTTGGAACGGGTTGCCTGCAGTATGGCGCTCAGCAACTGGGCATCATAAAATCGACTCAAATAAGCTGCTGCCAAAAAATCTTCTTCTTTTGCCTGCATGAGCAGATTTGTATCAGACCGCAAACCATGCATTAAGGCAGTTGCGCACTTCACGTGTTGGTTGATACTGCTGTCTAAAGGTAGCAATCCTGTCTGCAAATACTGAGTCAAGATTGTTGCTGTCGCTCTTACGCCCGGACGCACGTCCACAAACTCTGATTTTAAGTCGCCCTGCAAACTGTGATGGTCGATAACCGCTATTAAAGGAATCCCTGCCTCTTGTACTACCGGTACCAACTGAGAAGTTGTTCCCTGGTTATCTATTAATACAAAACCTTGATAGGAGGACCAATCTTTACTTTTGAGATTCTGCAGGGGACAACGTTGAGCTGGCAGGCCAGTCAGTTTAACCAAGGCAATATTTTCTTGATGACTGAGCGCACCAGCATAGATGATCTCGCATTTTATATCATACTGCTGGGCAATTAATTGATATGCCCAAGCAGAAGAAAGAGCATCTGGATCTGGAAAATCCTGTAGAATTACAAGCTGGCGCTCTTGCCTGTGTGTAAGCAGAACCTGACGCAGTTCTTCTGACTTTTGTGCTGATAGGGAATTCACCCGCTGCGCAGCTGCACAATAGTTGTTTACTTCATTTGTCAGTGCTATTGCAGATTGGTTAGAGCGCGGAGCTTCCAATGGTTCTCGCTCGACTTCTCCTTCTTCTGGAATTGGTTCTGGAGTCGGAGGATCTGTCGTCAACGGTAATCTCTCAAGCTGAGTAAGGGAAGAATTCAACTGCATAGGATACTTAATCTTACGTGTGTGGAACTAGCATTAATTTCAAGAGAAAACTACAACCAGCAGTTTACTGATTTAGCCACACACCTCGATCTTCGCAAAAATATAAAAACGTGGGAATATATATGTCGGTGTATTTCTTGTCTGTTAATTTATTATTAATTATTTCCAAGGTTGCATCCACTCGGTTCCAGCTAGCTAGCTGCCTAAATTAGATACCTCAAGCATTAATCAAGCACTTTTGTTGTCTTTTTGCCAATTTACCTTTTTTTGAGGAAAATTAAACATAACTTTCCCACTCCCTAGTCGCAAACTAAGTTTCTACCGACAAGGTTGCGGTCTAAAAAATCTGCAACTTTTCTGCTTGCAGATGAACTTTTGTTGTAAAATATAGGCGAACAGCTAATAACTATTTTTCTCGATATCGCCTTTTGCCTTCTACAAAAGGTCAAAGCCCTATAACATACTTTTGCCATTCTTGGTGAGAACCACTTTTGAGATGTTTGCTGACCTCAAAGTAAAGACTGCTGTAGGGTTGGCGAGGAGGATGGCGCAAGGTCATGTGTGCTTCGTAAGGAGTACGATTTCCCTTTTTAACATTGCAGCGGACGCAAGCTGTGACAATATTTTCCCAAGTATCTCCTCCGCCCCGCGATCGCGGTATAACATGGTCTAAAGTCAATTCGTCCCCTGTATAACCGCAGTATTGACACGTATGCCCGTCTCGGTGCAGTATATTTCGGCGCGTGAGAGGAATTTCTTTGTAAGGTACCCGCACATAATAGCGTAACCTAATCACGGTTGGAAGCGGAAATTCAGCGTAAAGGAACTTACCGTTGTGTTCAACGCGCTCCGCTTTGCCCTTAATCAACAAAACTGCAGCGCGACGCCAGCTCGTTATATTGAGCGGTTCGTAAGAGGCGTTTAAGACTAAAACCTTCCCCATTGATAATCGCTCAGGCCTTTTTATTTTACATATATTAACACAAATATTACCAACTGAGGCTATGAAAATAAATTATACTTTAGCTTTCATGGGAAAACGAAATTATTCAATGGTAAATTTCAGCAATCTTTGAAATCGACTGCCAAAATCAGCAAATCAGAAACAAAATAGCTGGGAAATTTCTTGTGCAACATCACAAGAACTAACAGTATTTTTTGGCTCACAAATGTCACAAACGCCAGCGGAAAACGGTAGCATTTTTATTAAAAATTATTAATATTGGCGATTAGGTACTGCATTACGAATTTAACCACTTACTAGCTTGATAAATTGAGCTGCCTAATCGTGTTTACCGAGATAATTGCTTTACTGGATCATGGAAGGTTAAACTTCCAGATGATTCCAAATAACCTGGAAGTACATCAAAAAGTGGTGTGTAAGGAGTCAGCCAAGATGTTAAGTCGCGAGCAAGGTTCGGGTGTTGCTGCTCAACAGTGTGATACATACGCCTGGTTTTCGCAACGTGCTTGGGTAGAAATAGATTTAACAGCGTTATCGCACAACGTTCAACAGTTGCGGCGGTTGCTGTCACCGCATACCCAGCTGATGGCGGTAGTGAAAGCAGACGCCTACGGACACGGAGCTGTTACGGTTGCTCAAACAGTTTTGCAATCAGGAGCTAGTTGGCTTGGTGTTGCCACAGTTCCAGAGGGAATTCAATTACGAGAGGCAGGCATTAAAGCTCCGATTTTGATTTTAGGTGCCACCCACACTCCAGAGCAAATTCATGCCATTGCTCATTGGAAGCTTCAACCGACAATGTGCAGTCCCAAGCAGGCTTTGATATTTTCCGATACCTTAGAAGCGATGAACCACAACAGTCCCCTACCCGTACACATTAAATTGGATACGGGAATGTCTCGCTTGGGAACAGATTGGCAGCAAGGAGCAGAGTTCGTGCAATTGGTGCAGCGGTTACCCCATCTGCAGATAGCTAGTATTTATTCGCACTTGGCAACAGCAGACAGTCCCGACCCCACTGTGATGAACCTGCAAAATCAAAGATTTTGCCAAGCGATCGCCCAAATTAAAGCCTTGGGTATCAAACCTCCTTGTTTGCATTTGGCAAACTCTGCTGCCACTTTGAGCAATAAAGCACTGCACTACGATATGGTACGGGTGGGTTTAGCTATTTACGGACTTTACCCTGCAGCTCACTTGCGGTCAAGCATTGATCTTCAACCAGTTTTACAAGTAAAAGCAAGGGTAACGCAAGTCAAAACCATTGCCGCTGGAACCGGTGTTAGCTACGGTCATCAATTTGTGGCTCCTTGCGAACTTCGCATCGCCGTTGTCGGAATTGGTTACGCCGATGGCGTACCGCGCAATCTTTCCAATCACATGCAAGTATTAGTCCGCGGTCAAAAAGTAGCGCAAATTGGTGCTATTACCATGGACCAGCTGATGCTGGATGTTAGTTCCATACCAGATTTACAAGAAGGCGAAGTTGTAACTTTATTAGGACAGCAGGGACAACAGCAAATCTCTGCTGACGATTGGGCAAATCAGTTAAATACTATTTCCTGGGAAATTCTTTGCGGATTTAAGCATCGTTTACCTCGCGTTGCTGTGATGTAAGAAACAGTAATTTTTAACTCCTTATTTAGGTACTGGTAGAAAAAGATTTGTTATGATATATTAGTAGATTGTGACGCGGATGTGGCGGAATTGGTAGACGCGCTAGATTTAGGTTCTAGTTCCGTAAGGAGTGAAGGTTCGAGTCCTTTCATCCGCATCAAAAGCAAAGCTCCCAGTACTTGCCGTGCACTAGGGGCTTGATGCTTGTAGTTTAACCGTGTTAGGAGTTAAAATTCTCCTGCTAAGGCGGCAACGCACCGATCGCAAATCAGAGGATGGGCTGGGTTTTTCCCTACGTAAATGGAGTAGTTCCAGCAGCGATCGCATTTTTGTCCTTCTGCATTCACTACACCAATTTCCCACCTATCTGTTTGCAGGCTATATTTTAATTCGTGCAGTTTTTCTGATGTGTCCGATATCTCTGCTTGGGAAGTAATAAATAAATAGCACAGCTTGTCCACACCATTGTTGCTTTCAGTGTCGAGGGACTTGACAAAAGCGCGCAATTGTTCATCTTTGATGTGGAGAATAACTTTTGCTTCCAAAGAAGAACCGATGGTTTTTTCGACTCTGGCTTTTTCTAAGACTTTATTTACATCTGTGCGGATGTCTCGTAATTGTTGCCAGAAAATTGCTAATTCTGGATTGTGCCACTTCGGGTTTAGCTGTACCCAACCAGATTCAAACACAGATTTGTAGGGTGTTTTGTAGGGTAGGTATTGCCAGATATCTTCAGCCATGTGACAAAGGACGGGTGCGATCGCTTTGGCTAAATTTTCCAGAGCAATCCACAGTACTGTTTGACAGCTGCGACGTCGAAACGCTTTTGGCGCGCTGATATACAGCCTGTCTTTGGCAATATCCAAATAGAAATTGGATAAATCTACCACACAGAAATTCTGCACCGTTTGGAAAAAGCGGGAGAATTGGAAGCTATCGAAAGCTTCAGTTACTTCTTGAAATACTTCCGTGATTCGGTGCAGCATATACCGGTCAAGTTGTGGTAATTGCTCGAAAGCTACTGTATCTTTTTCGGGGTTGAAATCGTGCAAATTACCCAACAAAAACCGGGCTGTATTGCGAATTTTGTTTCTGATGTCTGTTAGTTGTTTGAGGATATTTTTACCCAAGGGTACATCCGAGGTGTAATCTACCGAAGAAACCCACAACCGCAATATATCTGCGCCATAAGCTGGTTCTTCTTTTTGGTTTTTCCCACCTGCGATGACAACTTTAGGATCGATGGCGTTTCCTAAAGACTTACTTTGTTTGCGTCCTTGTTCGTCCAGGATGAAGCCGTGGGTTAGAACTGTTTTGTAGGGGGCAATTCCGTTAACGGCGACGCTGGTGAGCAAGCTAGACTGAAACCAACCGCGATGTTGATCTGAACCTTCCAAGTACATATCTGCTGGATAGCGTAGTTCCGGACGTTGCTTGAGTACCGCAGCCCAGGAGGAGCCAGAGTCAAACCACACATCCATCGTGTCCGTACCTTTACGGTAGGTGCGACCATTGTGGCGGTATTTTTCTGGCAATAATTCTGTCACCGGAAGTTCCCACCAGGCATCGGAACCTTTTTTAGCAATAATTGCTTGCACGTGGGCGATTGTTTCTTCATTGAGTAGTGGTTCGTTGGTTTCTTCGTCGTAGAAGACTGGGATCGGTACGCCCCAACTGCGCTGGCGAGATATGCACCAATCCGTGCGTTCGGCGACCATGGGTGTAATGCGGTTTTCTCCTTGGGGGGGAATCCATTTAATGTTCGCGATCGCTTTTAAGGCTGCTTCTCGAAATCCTTCTACAGAAGCAAACCACTGTTCTGTCGCCCGGAAAATGGTGGGTTTTTTCGTCCGCCAGTCGTAGGGATACTTGTGGACATAGGGTTCTTCCTTTAATAACGAACCTGCTTCTTTTAAGGCATCAATTACAGCTCGATTGCCATCACCGAGCACGTTTAACCCCGCAAACTGTCCAGCTTCTGGAGTAAAGTTGCCATAGTCATCAACCGGTGCCAGGATCGGCAACCCGTAGCGCTGCCCAACTATGTAATCTTCTTGACCGTGACCCGGTGCTGTGTGCACCAAGCCAGTACCTGATTCCGTTGTCACGTAGTCGCCGCCGATAACAATTGGGCTTTCTCGTCCGTACAGGGGATGTCGGTAAGATGAATGTTCTAATTGTTTACCTTTGAGTGTGGATTTAACAGTTAATGTAGTTTGCAGGGTACTGGAGAGACGTTCTACCAAATCAGCAGCAACCAGCAGGTATTGAAATTTCACACCTGGTGGGGGAGAACCGACTTCCACCACTGCATACTCTAGCTCTGGATTAACTGCGACTGCTAAGTTTCCTGGAATTGTCCAAGGTGTGGTTGTCCAGATAGCAACGCCCAAGTTTGACGCATAAGGTGCTAGTGCCACTTTGGCAGCTGCTGCAAGGTTGGCGATGGGAAATGCAGCATAGATACTGCAAGAAGTGTGTCCTTCTGGATATTCCAGCTCTGCTTCTGCTAAAGCTGTTTGGGAACTGGGACTCCAGTGCACCGGTTTCAAGCCTCGGTAGATGTAACCTTTTAACACCATTTGTCCGAAAACACCGATTTGTGCTGCTTCGTATTCCGGTGCTAGCGTTAGGTAAGGATGTTCCCAATCACCCCAAACTCCGTAGCTTTTGAAACTTTCACGTTGTTCTTCTACTGCTTTGAGGGCAAACTCTTTAGCTTTTTGCCGTAGTTGCAAAGTTGTCAAGTTTTGCCGTTCAGCGGGCTTCATGTTCTGTAAGACTTTCAGTTCAATAGGCAAACCGTGACAGTCCCAACCAGGGACGTAGCGAACTTTGCGTCCTCGTAGCAGTTGGTAGCGGTTGATAATATCTTTGAGAATTTTATTTAAAGCATGACCGAGATGTAGAGAGCCGTTTGCATAGGGCGGACCATCATGCAATACGAATAGATCGCCTGGATTGTTTTCAGACAGGCGGGAGTAAATTTTATTCTCTTGCCAAAATTTTTGAATTTCGGGTTCGCGCTTAATAGCGTTGGCCCGCATATCAAAGTTAGTTTTGGGCAGGTTGACTGTATCTTTGTAGCTTCCAGTTTCTGTCACAGCTTCATGCCTGAGTTCGCAGCAAAGTATGTTCCAATAATTATAGAATCCCGCTGCCCACAACGGCTAACCAGTAGTTGTTCAATATCGTTTTTGCTCCACCTCAACTAATGTGTCCACCCTTTTGGGCTAGTATAAAGAACTGCTCAAAGATGGACAATTACCTCCGGTGGTACGCCAGGCGATCGCCTACCGTTCTACCTCGAGCTTTTTGGCACCAGGAGTAACAACGCACAACCATTTGCAGTTTGGCTTTTTCAGGTATATTTTAAACTTAACATGACCAAATTTACTGAATTGCAGCCCCTGGTCAAGCAACACTGGTTTTAACCAGCCTGCTCTTTTGGCGATGCGCGGTCAGAGTTGGTTTCAGTCAAAGGAGTCACTTCGGTATGGGAAACGCTTTCAGAAGCAGGAACTTGTTCTAATTGTTGTTCTAACGCCTCTGCTTCTGCTGCAGCTTGTTCGACTTGTTCTACCGGTGGAGAAGCTGCGATCGGCGTACCGGAGGTAATTGCCTCTGAGGATTGCTCTGTATCAACAATCTCCGCCGCAGCTGGCTCTGTTGCTGCAATAGAAGCAGTTTCTTCCACTTTGGCCTTCTCAAAAATAGCCTGTTTCGACCCATCTTGACGGCGGAAGCGATTTTGCCATCCAGAAAGAACATTACTGAGGCTTGTTTGCACCTGACCAAGTCTTTCTCGCAAAAAGGACAAATTACCAACTTGCTTTTGAATAGTTGCCTGCACCTGTTGGGTACTGGGTACCGCCGTTTGTTGGACCTTCAGCGTTAGCTGGCGCCGCAGTGAAAGGGTTTGCCAGCCAAACCACAACAAAAGCGCTACGCTAGCTACGTGACCCAATAAAAGCCACCCAGACAAGTTTGGCCCAAAAATCCACAACATCAAAGCATAGAACAAACCCACTCCACTCCAGATAAAATCATTTTTGCGATGTATTTCTGGAAAAAAGAAAGCAGCTAAGTAAATAGCTATACTGCCAAAACCAACTATTGACGCCAGGATATATGCCAGCATTCTGGTTACTCCTTTTACTCATCACTAACTAATGCTTGCAAATTTTGCCAGACAATTGTTGATTTCAATACAAATTAAAATTTATTATCTGTATAGACTGTGCGTTTCTAGTGTGTAGGTTAACTCTTAATGTCTTCTTTAGGGGAGAAGCAAAAAAGTCAGACTACCCTAAAGATAAAAGGATTTGCAACAGTTAGCCAAAAAGATTTATGACACTACAAAGCTTCGGTGTGATTGGCTTAGCCGTAATGGGAGAAAATATTGCTCTGAATGTGGAGCGCAACGGCTTCCCAATCGCAGTTTACAACCGCTCGCGCGACAAAACGGACAGATTTATGGCAGAGCGCGCCCGGGGTAGAAATGTCAAAGCTGCTTACAGTTTGGAAGAATTCGTCGCCTCTCTGGAACGCCCTAGAAGAATTTTGATTATGGTGCAAGCTGGTAAACCAGTAGATGCAGTTATCAGCCAGCTCAAACCCTTGTTGGATGAAGGTGATATCATTATCGATGGCGGTAACTCTTGGTTTGAAGATACCGAACGCCGCACTCAAGAACTAGAACCGGCTGGGTTTCGATTCATCGGTATGGGCGTTAGCGGTGGCGAAGAAGGAGCACTCAACGGCCCGTCTTTGATGCCTGGAGGTACGCAAAGCTCTTACCAATATCTGTCACCTATTTTCAATAAAATTGCTGCTCAAGTCGACGATGGACCTTGCGTCACCTACATCGGTCCAGGTGGCTCCGGTCACTATGTGAAAATGGTACACAACGGCATTGAATACGGCGACATGCAGCTGATTGCCGAAGCCTACGATTTACTGAAAAATGCTGCCGGACTCGATCACAAACAGCTACACGAAGTTTTTGCCAGCTGGAACGCTACAGAAGAACTCAATTCCTTCTTAATTGAAATTACTGCCAATATCTTTCCCTACATCGATCCAGACACGAGTTTGCCTTTAGTAGAGTTGATTGTAGATTCTGCAGGGCAAAAGGGAACTGGACGCTGGACTGTACAGACTGCTTTAGAGCTGGGAGTTCCCATCCCGACAATCACCGCAGCAGTTAATGCCAGAATTATCTCCTCCTACAAACAAGAACGAGTAGCAGCATCCAAGGTACTCACAGGTCCTAGCGGCAAGTATAGCGGTTCAACCAAAGACTTTATCGATATGGTGCGCGATGCTCTTTATTGCTCAAAAATTTGTTCTTACGCTCAGGGTATGGCCTTGTTATCCAAAGCATCGGCAACATATAACTGGAATTTGCAGCTGAGTGAATTGGCAAGAATTTGGAAGGGCGGTTGTATTATTCGCGCTGGATTCCTTAACAAAATCAAGAAAGCTTTTAATGAAAATCCAGCCCTACCTAATCTTTTATTAGCACCTGAATTTAAGCAAACAATTCTCGACCGACAAAACGCTTGGCGCGAAGTGTTGGCAACCGCAGCAAAATTGGGAATTCCCGTGCCAGCATTTAGTGCATCTTTAGATTATTTTGACAGCTACCGCCGCGATCGCCTGCCTCAAAATCTTACCCAAGCACAACGCGATTACTTTGGAGCCCATACCTACGAAAGGCTCGACAAACCAGGAACTTTTCACACCGAGTGGGTACCTGTTACCGAAAAGTCACATTAAATCTGCAAGGTTTACTATTCAACCCGCGCCAGCGGGTTTGATCTTTTTTAGTCTCTTGCTTTCTCTGACAAATTCTAATTCCTAACCAAGTACAACTAAAAATTTAATTCTCGGATGAAATCAATTTTACTATCACCAGTGAATTGATTTTTTAGTTGAGACAATGATTTTGGCTTTTTTGGTTCTGCAGTGCTGGGAAAATTAAGATTCAACTTGGCAAGAACTTCATCTGCGGTTTGATAGCGTTTAGCAGGAATAGTTTCTCGCATTTTGTTGGAATACAGCCTTTCTGAGGCAATGACTGCAGATTTTCAGTGTTAAGGTCGTATAAATTATGCATGCTATTGCCTCCGGTACGCCGGAGGCGATCGCCCGGTTAGCAAACGCAGGCAAGTTGCGCCCATGCTGTGGATATCGCAAACATTAAGCGCACCGCCTCTTAAATTTTCGCACGGTGCTGGTAACCTGCGCTTGCGGATAAAATGCAAAGCGGTCTTCATGGTTTATCTTCGTCCACTGCAAAAAAGTTCTACCAAAACTGCCTTGTCCGATCTTTGATAGTGCGGTAGCGTTTCTTAAGAAGTAACTTAGCACCACAAGTTAAACAAAAGTTACTTTTAGTTGGATTTTGAGGCTGATAGCATCTGGTATTAAGGCAATAGTTTGTCACTACGCCCATTTATACTATCAACTATCTAAAAATTACCTTATTATCTTCTTCCTTGCTGTCAGCGCAGTATAAATTAGGTGTGGGTAAGTAGCAACCGAAAGGAAAATCCTTATGACAAACTACCAAAGCGATCCAAAGGCAGCAATGGCAACCGAAGCAGTATCAAGTAATGAAATTGAAAATCAGCTGCTAGCCGAGACCGCAAATATCAACCACGTAGAAGTCATTGAAAATGTTATTGATAGTTTAGAACAAAATGACAGCGCCATGGTTAGCCACCTGCCAGAAGGTGGTTATCTGTGGAAATTTAATTATGGTAGCGTGCAAGTATTTGTACAACTGACGGGAACAACGGATGAAGATACGATCGCAGTTTGGTCTCCAGTACTGAAGTTACCCGCCAAAGACGAACCACAGCTAATGCGCCGCCTCCTGGAAATGAATTGTTCTAGCACCTTTGAATCTCGGTTCGGAATCATTGAAAATCAAGTAGTTGTATTGGCAACACGTACTTTAGCAGAGTTGTCTCCTGGGGAAGTTTCTCGCCTTATCACCATTGTGGCGACGATCGCCGACAACAACGACGAAGCTTTACAATCGGAATTTGGAGGAGCTCGACCCATTTGACAATCTTAAGACCTGCGGCATTCAAATGCACACAAAGCACATTTGGCGACTAATTCCGTTACTAAAAGCTGCGGGAAACATACAAATGGCCATTGATTGTTGGCTACTACAGCAGTATTTTCTGGGACAGCATCCCCCTACTTTGCGCTTTTATACCTGGTCGCCAGCTGCTATTTCCCTGGGCTATCACCAATATAGATATCCCCAGCACTGGCAGCATCTAGTTTGGCAAGGTGAAAAGATAGATTTAGTCCGGCGTCCCAGCGGAGGACGAGCGGTTCTCCATCAAGGTGATTTAACTTATGCTGTAGTGACTTCATTAAATGGTAGTCGGATCGAGACTTACCAAAAAATCTGCGAATTTTTAATTCAAGGATGGCGTCAATTAGGTGTGGATTTGCACTACGGTAGTGCTGGCCGAGGTTATATCCACAATCCCAATTGTTTTGGTACTGCTACGAGCGCGGATTTAGTGACAAAAGACAACAGCAAGTTTATTGGTAGCGCTCAGTTACGCCGCGGTCAAGCTATTTTACAACACGGTTCGATGCGTTTGCAACCCGACGCCCAATTGTTTGCGCAAGTATTTGGTCCAGAAACTCTCAATTCGGTGCAACTTTCTCCAGATTTAAGCATGGAAAAGATTATATCAGCTTTGATGGCTGCCGCTAGTAATTGTTTTAACATGCAGCTGGTGGTGCAACCGCTTTCTGAAGATGAATGGCAAGCTATCTTGGCACAAGCTCGTAGTTGCTAGATCTCCGTTTGTCCCAGTCCCAACCATTGTTGAATTTCTCGAACTAACCACTGGCGTTCTGCATCCGTCAATTCCGGACTAAAGGAACCAAATTTGTATTTTTTAACACCAGCTTCTATGGTAATCGTTTTTAATGGATCGTTGTTAATAGAAATTGGTTCTGTGCTGATATAAACTTTACAAATAGCTGCAGTATCACCCTGCTTCACTCGGTAAGTTTTACCAAATAGTTTCCACTCTAGAAAGAAATCATGAGGATGAAAATTAATAAAGACTTCTCCAAAAGCTGGAAAGAGTAACATAACTAGGGGGAACAAACCTGCTAACCAGTGGAATACTATAAAGGAATGAAAAATATTTCCTCTAGAAACTAAGAAAAGAATTCCATACCAAAAACTTACAAAAAATATTAAAAAAGAATCGGAAAATTGCAGTCCTCGAGCAGGAATTTTGATCTGAAGTTGAGTGGCTGTTTTCTGAAGTTGGATGCGACTACCATAGGGTTGGGAAATTAAAAACGATCGAGAAGTAACCAGGCAACTATTAAGAGCTTCTAAAGCTTGAGCAGCGCTGTGGAATCTTTGTTCCACATCCGGATGTGTCATGGTTTCTAACCAACGTACCAACTGCGGACTTAAATTAGTGCGATCGCTAAACTGAATTCGCATGTTTCGCTGCGGTAAATCAGCAGGTGCAACACCCGTAACTAAATGAATTAAAGATGCTCCCAGCGCATAAAGGTCAGAAGCGGGAACTGCTCGACCACCGAATTGTTCAACAGGAGTATAACCGTAAGTCCCAACTACTGTAAATGTACCTCCTTGACTGCTGGCTTTGTTTTGCACTGCTCCAAAATCAACTACATAAATTTGATTGTCTTCACCTAAAATTAAATTACTTGGTTTAATATCACGGTGGAGAACGGGTGGGAGCAGCGAGTGCAAATAATCGAGAATTTCTAACACCTCAGTAGCATATTTTCGCACTTGCTGTTCGGAGAATTTTTGTCCTTGATTGATTAATTCTTTTAAAGATGAACCAGGAATGAATTCTTGAACTAAAGCAAACCAAAGAATGCGGTCATCAATAGAAAAATAATCGCAGTATTTGGGAATGCGAGGATGGTTCAACTGCTTGAGTACGTTTGCTTCCCGTTCAAAAAGTTTGAGGTCTTCCCACTGCAGGCGATCGCCAAAAGCTAAAAGCTTTACGATTGCAAGTCGTGCTGGTTGTGTTGCTAAATCTTCCGCTAACCAGGTCTGGCGACCTGCATTCTGTCCTAATTTTCGCTGGAGTTGGTAACGTTGTTGCAATATCTGTCCCGCTTCTAGCATCCCTAATTAAGTTCTGAAGTATTTATTACAAATCATGCGTTTTCAAAAAGAACGCAATTCTAATGTAATAGCTAAAACAGTAAAAGTATGCTTGGATGCGCAAACGCGTTTTAGGATATAGCCTAGATGGCCTCAAGTTACACTAACTAAGAAACCCAAGGTGCGGTCTTGTTTGTGGTTGCTTGAGCTGTCTCAAAAATCTTTGCAGTTTTGCACGGATTTCTCTAGGTCTGACGTCAGCAATAATATAACGTACCCAAGGCGAATTAGTTTTGTGTTGATTTGGCTATTACCTGTAGTTGTAACCCTGGGGGATAACTTCCTTGTTGTTTAATTCGTTTAATATCAGCATCTGTCATCCGCAAACCTAGTGTTTGTGCTACTGCTTGCACAATATCTCCGCGATCGATTACTCCTGCAACAGCACCAGCAGGTGAAACTACGGTAATGTAAGGTAAGCGTTCGTCTTCTAGCTTGTTAATCACCTCAGCTAGATTAGCTGACTCTGTTACGGTAGGAATTTCTGTTAAGGGACGGACAATACTTTCTACTGTCTTGGTTTCCCATTCACTTCTTTCTACCAAGCACAAGTCTTCGATGACAACCATACCTCGATAGCGTCCATCAGATTCGGCAAAATAAACTTGTAAAGGGGTACAATCTCGCAGATATAAATCGGCGAAGGAACGTAATGTCTGGTTAGCGTCGACAATGCGAAAGTTACGAGTCATAACCTCTTTTGCTTTTAACTTCAACAAGGTTTGTTGCAAAGTGGTGACGCGCTCGTAGCTAATGGCGTTGCGCACACCAAACCAACCTAACAAAGCAATCCACAAGCTCGTGACCAACTCGCCTGTCAAGTAATCTACTGCTAAACCAAAAACGATCGCAGCATAACCCAAAATTTGTCCAGCTTTAGCTGCTAAATGCACTGCTTGAAAGCGATCGCCAGTGATTTGCCAAATTGCTGCTTTTAATACTTGTCCCCCGTCTAGCGGTAAACCAGGAATTAAGTTAAACAAAGCTAAAACTAAGTTAATTCTTGCTAAATCTCCAACCATGAAGTGGAGCGGATTTGTATTCGGTAAAATCTTTGCTATTAAAGCAAGCAAGAAAAACAGACCAATGCTAACAGTTGGTCCGGCGATCGCCACTTGCAATGCTTTTGCTGGTGTTTTGGATTCTTCTTCAATGGCGGCAATACCGCCAAATAAAAACAAGGTGATAGAATTAACTTTAATTCCTTGCGATCGCGCTACCAAACTGTGACCCAACTCGTGCAGCACTACAGAAGCAAAAAGTAATAGTGCCATTACTGCTCCAGCACTCCAAGCAGCGATCGTACCCAATTTTTGATAAGCTACCGCAAAGTTAAGGGTTGCCAACCCCAAAATGACAAACCACGAGGGGTCTATGAACAAAGGAATTCCAAATAAAGACCCAATTCTCCAATTTGTTTGCATTCTTTTTTCCTAAAACAATTTTTTCCACTCAGAGTTCAAAACGTAACAACATGTTATTTTCTTATCAGCGGAAGGGATTGGCAAAATCAACGTCTACTTGTTGAGATGCTCCCATTTCTAGAATAGACAATTAAAGCTCAAAATCCCCAGACTTTGCTTGTCATGTCAAACCCATCTCCTGGAACTGGTAAAATTGCCTACTTGCTGCATACCAAGCTAGCTAGCAGCAAAGAAGATAAAATTATTGCAAATAAATTAATATTTAACTGGTTACTGCAGGGTAGGAAATTTTTCAAAAGGATAGAAAGAGCTTTTCACTGCTGTTGGTATTAATTGTGGAATTGGCAAGGAACTGACGAGTTGGTTTTTTTACTTTGCCATCGCCGTTCCTGCTAAATAAGCAGTTGTCCAAGCACTTTGAAAATTAAAACCGCCAGTGACGCCATCTATGTCCAAAATTTCTCCAGCAAAATAAAGACCTGGTACTAATTTACTTTCCATTGTCTGAAAGTTGACTTGTTTGAGATTAACGCCACCACAAGTAACAAATTCTTCTTTGAAGACTCCTTTTCCGTTAATGAAATATTTTCCTTGAGACAGTTCTTGAACTAATTGATTTAAATTTTTATTAGATAATTGTGACCAGCGATTTTCAGCGGAAATACCTGCACGGGAAACTATATATTTCCACAGGCGCTGGGGTAAGTCAACACCGCGATGAGATACAATTAAACGCTTGGTCGAATCGTTCCTGCATGCTATTAATTTTTGGCGTAGTTCTTCTAGCGATAGTTGGGGTAGCCAATTAATTATTAAAGTGGCTTGGTAGTTACTTGCGTGCAATGCTCTGGCACCCCAAGCTGAGAGTTTGAGCACTGCAGGACCGCTTAAACCCCAATGAGTAATTAGTAAAGATCCTGTTTGTTCTAGCAGGGGATGTTTTCCTACGAGCAAGTTTAGCTTGACATTGTTAACACTAATACCAGCTAATTGTGTTAACTTTTCATCGCTTACGTTAAATGTAAACAATGAGGGAACTGGTTGCTCAATAGTATGTCCTAAGTGCTGAGCTATTTTATAACCTGTGGGATTGCTTCCCGTTGCTAATAACAGGCGATCGCATAATATTTTCTCTGTTGACTTTAAGAGTATCTCAAAACCACTATTTGCGTTCTCGCTTGCACTTTTTTGTTCTTTTAGCTGTTTTACGGCTACAACCGCCGCTTGCGTGCGCAGTTCTACCTGAGCTGTTTTTGCCACCTTCAGCAAACAGTTGACAATTGTTTCCGAACTGTCTGTGGTTGGAAACATGCGGCCATCGGCTTCTGTTTTCAATTGTACACCTTGGGCAGCAAACCAAGCCACTGTGTCCTGGGGTTGAAAACGTGTAAAAGCACCTAGTAAAGCTTTTCCACCCCTGGGGTAATTTTGTATTAATATTTTGGGGTCGAAGCAAGCGTGAGTGACATTGCAGCGTCCTCCACCAGAAATACGTACTTTAGCCAGTGGTTGATTGCTAGCTTCCAACAAAATTACACGAGCACGGGGATTACTCTTGGCCGCGGCGATCGCACCAAAAAAACCAGCTGCACCACCACCGATGACAACTAACCGCAGCGCTTCCACACTTCAAACATTCCTAATTTTTTGTCGACCACGGAATTTTTTATAACCAAAGCTCTAATTATAGAAATACCACACCAAAAGTGTGGCAGTCACGCAAAAGGTATATTTGTTTTCCCCGCCACAAATGAGTGGGTTGGGTGCAGCAAGCTGTTATTTACCTAATTTTTAATTTCCCAGGTAGATTATCGTCCATTTACTAAAGTTATTTGCAGCCTTGTCCGAGCAGCAGTCAATAAAAATTTTTGTTATTCTTCCGGTTCAAATTGGTCTTTTTTTGCTCCACATACCGGACAAACCCAATCTTCCGGTAAGTCCTCAAACGCTGTTCCTGGTTGTATTTTGTTATCTGGATCGCCGACTTCTGGATCGTATTCATAACCGCAAACACTGCATACGTACTTTTGCATCTTTTTCCCTCTGATTGATACTGTGTTTCCTTTGTGCCTGTATTGTTAACTTTGTTGGCTAAGTGTTACTTATATCACTTTCTGGTTGCTGCTACCCTAGATTTTCCAGATTACCTAACTGCAATGCTAAAAAATATTCTCAGAGAGTGGTAATTCCAGCATGCCTGCAATCTATTCCTTTTTGTCAACTTCTCCAAATTTAATTCTAAGTTACGCAATTATACCCTTTGATAGAAAAGATATTTAAATTTATTCTATCTTTATAGTAGATGTTTTAATTTCTATAAACTACTCACAAACAAAATTGCAGAAAACAGTGATCCAAAAGTTAAATTTTCCTAATCTCATTCACAAACAGGCTAGGACTTTCACTGATATCAGTACTTCCTTTACAAAAGTCAATTGTTGGGATAGCGAGGGATAGATGAGCTTTTTGAGCTTTCATCATCTGTTTGCTCACTGAACAAGCAGTTTATCCTGAAAATAGCCGCTCAAGCTCAACAACAGTTATGGGATTAGTATTTTTGGAACTAAAACCCAAACAGGTGAGAGTGTGAGGAACAGTCATGTCGCAAAAGGATCGGGAAAAAATATGGCACTTGTTAGTCGTTCAAGATTTGCAAAAAAAGCGAATTATTCACTTGCAAGAAGCTACATATTCTCTTGGTCGTGATTGTAGAAATGCAATTGTTTTGCATTCGCGATTGGTTTCCAGACAGCACGCTATTTTGTTGCGGGTAACCCTTCCAGAAACTGACCAATATGCTTTTCGAATTATTGATGGTAGTTTCAAGGGAAAAAAGAGCACAAATGGCTTGTTTGTAAATGGTGTTAAATGCTTTTCTCACCACCTTCAACACGGAGATACGATCGAATTTGGTAGCAATCAAGTTCAAGCTAAATATTACGTAATATCTCGCCTATCCGCACAAGCATTTTCCCAATCCTGCGTTCTTGAAAACTTATCTGACTCAGCTTTTTTACAAGGCGATCCTATCAATCCCTTTGAAACGCTAACTGTTGAGGATGATAACCTCGAAAGAGCAAGTGAAATTGCTGCGGTTCGCCTAGCTTCATTCCCTGAGCTTATTCCCAATCCGATTGTGGAAATAGATATGGAGGGAACGTTAACTTATCTCAATCCTGCTGCAACGATCAAATTTCCAGAGTTAAAAAAATTTGGAAAGCAACATCCTTTACTTACGGATTTAGTCACTGCAGTGAAAAATCAAAAAGTGAATTCTTTTATTAGAGAAGTAGAAGTTGGTAAAGAAGTTTTTGAACAATCCGTTCACTACCTTCCGGAAAGTGATTTAATCAGAACTTTCGTTATCAGGGAAATTACGCAGCAAAAGCAAGCCGAAGCCGAACTGTATCAGCGCGATCGCTTGCTACAAGCAGTTGCAGAAGCTGCCAATTACCTATTAGTAGAAATGAACTACGAAATAGCTATCGAGAAAGCTCTAGCAGTGTTGGGCGATGCAGCTCGAGCAGATCGCGTCTGTTTGTTTGAAAACAACCCTCACCCAATCACGGGAGAAATGGCAATCAACCTGCGCTTTGAATGGACGCGCTTGTCAGTAAAATCGTGTCGCCACAACTGGCAAAATCAACCCTATCGAAGTTCTGGACTTGACCGTTGGTACACCACCTTTTCCAAGGGTGAATTCATCCGCGGGTTAACTCGAGAATTTACTCCCTGCGAACAAAAACTCCTGCAGCGCGACGGTGTTCAATCTTTACTACTTGTACCTTTGCGTTTCGAGGAAAAGTTCTGGGGTTTTTTGGGCTTGCTAGACTGTTCTCAAGAACGTCAATGGTCAAAACACGAAGAATCCACTCTTTTAACCTTAGCTGCTAGTATTAGTGCTGCTCGACAGCGACGACAGGTGGAGGAGATGATTCGCTACCAAGCTCTCCACGATGCACTGACGGGATTGCCAAATCGCTTGCAATTTAACGAACAATTGACCAAAGCTTTAGCCAATGCTGTTCAAAATAGGGAAAATCTAGCGGTCATGTTCCTCGATTTAGACCGTTTTAAGATTATTAACGATACCCTCGGACACAAGCTGGGAGATTTATTGTTGCAAAGCGTGGCCCAAAGATTGCGTGATTCTCTCAGATGTGGAGATACTGTTGCTCGTTGGGGAGGCGACGAATTTATTATTCTACTACCCCGAGTCACCAGCACTGAAGAGGTAGCCCAGATTGCCAAAAGAATTTTACAAGCCTTGGAGAAGACTTTTCAATTGGAAGGACACGAGCTTTACATCAGTGCCAGCATTGGCATTACTCTTTTCAACAAAGATGTTCCTGAGATAGCGCGGTCACCAGCTGTAGGCGCGGGTGCGGTCATAGCGTCCGCAAATAAAGCGCCGTGGTCCTCCCCAGGAGCAACTGGTGCTGTTGCTGACGCAGAAGTTCTGATTCAACAAGCAGATACAGCTGTTTATCATGCCAAACAACAAGGAAGGAATAATTACCAGTTCTACACCACTTCTATCAAGACCAAAACTCCAGAGGTACTAATTATAGAAAAAAGTTTGCGTCATGCTTTAGAAAAAGAAGAATTTGTAGTGTATTACCAACCTCAAGTTAATATTCGGACTGGACAAATTATTGGTATGGAAGCGCTATTGCGCTGGAACCATCCAGAAATGGGACTGATTGCTCCCAATGTTTTCATTCCTCTGGCGGAGGAAAGTGGATTAATTGTTACTATCGGAGAGTGGGTTTTACGAACAGCTTGCATGCAAAATAAAGCATGGCAAAATGTCGGATTACCTGCTTTGACCATGGCTGTAAATCTCTCTCTCAAGCAGTTTCGCGAACCCAAATTAGTACAAACAGTAGCCCAGATTTTAGAACAGACAGGACTAGAACCAAGATTTTTAGAGTTAGAAATTACGGAAACGGTAGCTATTGAAGATCTAGACTTTACTAAAAAAGTACTGCAGCAATTCCAGCAAATGGGTGTTCGCTTGTCTATTGATGATTTTGGTACGGGTCATTCTTCTCTTTCGCGCTTGCAGCTGCTACCATTACACAGTTTGAAAATAGATCGGTCTTTTATTCGAGAATTAACCACTGATGTCAGAGTCGCTCACATTGTTAAGGCTATAGTTTCCCTGGGAAGAAATCTAGGGTTAAGACTAACTGCTGAAGGAGTAGAAAAACAGGAAGAATTAGAGTTTTTAAAATCTATCAACTGTGAGGACGTGCAAGGTTTTTTGTTCTATAAGCCCCTTTGTGCCCAAAAAGCTACAGAAATTCTTTATAATCAAACAACGAAAAGTCACTGCAGGTAAAGGTAAAGAGATTTTTCGGGTAAAGACAATAAAAAAGCTAAAATTATCCGATATTTCTTGCCAAAACGAATGGTTGTTCCACAAGTCTGAGTATTTCCATTGCTAAATGTCTGGTATGTACCGGTTTGACCAGATAGGCTTGGAATCCAGATTTAAAAGCCAAACTGCGTTCTCGCTGCGTATTTCTCAGTCCTGTTAAAGCTATCGCCGGAATGTGACATACAGGTGGAGCAAACTTTCTGATTTTGCTAATTAGTGTATAGCCGTCAATGTTTGGCATGGCTATATCAATAATGAGAAGGTGTGGTTCCAATTGTGCAATTGTGTCTAAAGCTGCTTGAGCACAGGTGTACGTCATTACCTCAAATCCAAACATTTCTAAAAAGCAGCAAGTGAGTTCGCAATGATCGGAGTTATCATCTACAACCAGTATTCGTAACCGTTCTAAAGTGGGAGAAATCTTGTTTTGTGCATTTGGATTCTCTATGTTAAAACAAAAGGTCATAATAATGCTTGTCTACTAAAAGAACTGGGTAGTCGCAGTAGGGAGAAAGTCCTGCTTGCAGCTAGAGGAAAAGTTGCTTTCTAGGTAGGCTATTGGTGCTTAATACTATCGACTTCAGACTCAATATTCTCTGCAATTTTTCTGCCATTTTGGAAGTAAAGCTGAAGGTTGATCAAAACAATCCTCACACCACCGCTCCAGCTTTATGGAAAAATGTTTTTCAAAAATTAACTATCTACTAGATTAAACCATAAAGTTTAAGTATGCGTGTTTGGTTTCACCCCTTTTCCTGTAGACAAGATGTGAGGAGTAGTCCTGAAAAGTCGCTCTTGCTAAAGGTTACAGAAATTTTACCGCGATCGCCGCAAATAATTGTAATTAATGTAATTAAAGTTTGATTGCATTACTCTCTGAAGTTTTGATTGAGAATCCTAGAGAACATATTTTACTAAATTTTATATATCTAAGTAAATCTAATTAGGTGTCAGCGGCATGTTTATTTATCGCTTGTGGCTTGGACGCTCAGGGTTTTATCCTCAATACGAACTTACACATGCATTACGCACCTTATCTATTTTCAAATTTATCACTGGAGGAAAACTTCTTAGCTTGAGGAGCAGCTCTCTGTTTTTAGGGCTAGGAACATACTGTAATTAAAATATTTTCACAGAAAAATATTATGTTTCATTCGAGAATCTCTATTGAGGGCTTTTCATCGATAAAACTAATACTTTGGCAATTTTTTTGCAGAATAATCAATAATAATTCTTTGTTTAGGGGAAAATGAAGACAGGTAGTTTAACTATTAAGGAACTAACAAAGGCGGTTGGAGGTGGTGTGACACCGCGCATGGTACGCCACTACCATAAATTAGGATTGTTACCCCAACCTACCCGTTCGCCTAGCAACTATCGCCTCTACACAGAAAAAGATGTTATTCGCTTGCAGCGAATTTTAGCGCTGAAGCAACAGGGCTTTCAACTCAACCACATTCGCCAAATTCTTGCTGTGGAACCAAAAGCAGATCCGACAGCAGCGAATGCGAACGTCCAGAGTCAATTAATCGCATCTTTGCAACAGCAATATCGCACGGTGATGCAACAAATCTCCCAGCTGCGACAAACCGCGTCTGCACTAGAAGGTTTGTTAGGGCGCGATCGCGATTGTCAGCTGGTGCAAGCAGAAGTACTTTGCCAGCTAAAATTACTAGAAGCAGAAACAAAAGTCGGACTCAAAGAACTAAACCAGCTGTGGAAAAGATTAGATGCTCAGGTTCACGCTCATCCCGAGGACTTTCACGAATCTTTACAGCATTTGCTACCAAATCTTTGCAAGCGGTGCGAAATTGAACAACAGCTGCTGTTCAAGTTAGTGCTAGCTTGCGGAGACGTGAGTTTAGCGTCTTTTGTGAAATTGCATTCGCTGGCGATCGCCAACGGTCGCCAAGCTCTCAAGTCAAAATGTCAAGTTGTAGCCGATATTCCCCCAGTAACAGCTGCTTTAGATCAAACGCGCTTAGCTCACCTAAAATGTCCTGTCAAGACTTTGATCGACAATCCCCACATCATTGCTGCTCCCGAAGCGGAAATTGCCTTTTGGCAAGAACGGAAATGGCGAGACAAATTACGACAATTAGAAAAAGGTTGCGTGCTGGTAGTAGGTTATGCACCTTCAGTATTACTTGCCATTTGTGAAGCGATGGAAAACCAGCAAATTCAACCTGCGTTGGTAATTGGTATGCCTATTGGCTTTAGTCATGCTCCTGCAGCCAAGCGACAGCTGATGCAAAAAAATGTTGCCTGGATGACAATAGAAGGAACTGTGGGAGGAGGTTTGCTAGCAGCTACAGCTTTGAATGTCTTGGCAGAATCAGTTATTGACAAACCTGAGTGTCACTGTTATCTGCAAAATGCCGAAACTGTCGAAGTAGAAACTAATTTTCCTACAGACAAAAAGGTTACCCCCACTTGAAAGCTAAAGATTGAATGAGGAGTTATTTTTGTATTAAAAATTACATCCTCTTTTTCCGACTTCTAAATCCCTTTTGCCATCTACTAACTGGTTTTTCAGGGCTAAACTAGAGCCCTTGCTGAGTAGAACGGTGGGAATTAGTTGTACAAGTGTAGTAGCTTCTCCAAAATAAGTAGGTAACGAAAATTAAATTTCACAATCTTTGCATAAATGCCTTCTGCTGTTTGCCTTCTATAAATGTTCTGGAACCTTCTAACTTTATCTATAATTTGTTCGCCATATACCAAAGGAAAATTTAGGCTATGCCAGCATGGAATTTAGACATATCACCCGATGCAGGTTGTATGAGTATTGGCAGAGCTATTCTTTTAATTGCTTTGGTTTTTCCAGGCTTAATGGTAGTGGGAACATCGATTTACGCGTATAACGCTGATTATGCAGCGATGGAAAGAACCGAGAAATATATAGAAAGACTTGCCAGGGAAAGAAGAAGTGATAGTAGGCAGCTCGATTTAGCCTACCATAGGAGTTTAGTTCACCGCATCAATGCATTTACTAACGGTACTTGGGGATTTATTGGCGGTACGATCGCTGCGATTGGGATTCACGGGTTAGCGATAACCAGGGATGACACAGTTCAAGACCAGAAGAAGTCATGAGTTTGGTCATAGATGCTTGATTTTCCAGCTTTTTAAGTCAGTTAAAGCACGATCGCGGTAATATCCGTAGCGCTGTTGTTTGTTTTTAATTTTTTCTTGTAGTGGGGGCAAGATACCAAAGTTAGGTGGCATTGGTTGGAAGTGCTTGGGGGAAGCAGAACTGATAAATTCAAACAAAGCTCCCATCATTGTTGTGGGAGGAAGGGTTAATGGTTCTTTACCCAAAGCTAGCCGCGCCGCATTGATACCGGCTAACAAGCCACCGGCGGTGGCGGCTGTGTAGCCTTCGGTACCGATGAGCTGTCCTGCTGCTAACAGGGTGGGACGATTTTTAAATTGCAAAGTAGGCAATATCAATTGGGGAGCATTGAGAAAAGTGTTGCGGTGCATTACTCCCAGCCGGACAAATTCAGCATTTTCCAAGCCTGGAATCATCTGGAATACGCGCTTTTGTTCTCCCCAACGCAGGTTTGTTTGAAATCCAACCATGTTCCAAAGTTGCCCGGCTTTGTCTTCTTGGCGCAGTTGTACGACGGCGTAGGGGCGTTCGTTGGTGCGAGGGTCGGACAATCCCACTGGTTTGAGAGGACCGTAACGCATGGTATCTTCTCCCCGTCGAGCTAGTTCTTCGATCGGCAGACAGGCTTCAAAAAATTTCGCCGTTTCTCGCTCAAAATCCTTTAGTTCTGTTTGTTCGGCTGTGCAAAGTGCCTGCCAAAATTGCAGGTATTGTTGTTTGTTCATCGGACAGTTGAGATACGCACCTTCGCCTTTGTCATAGCGGGAGGCAAAAAAAGCGATCTCGCGATTGATTGTTTCCCCGATAACAATGGGACTGGCAGCATCGAAAAAGCTGAGGTATTCCATTCCTGTGAAGCGGCGCAAATTTTCTGCTAAGTCGGGGCTCGTGAGGGGACCTGTTGCTAAAACTACAATTCCCTCCGGAATAGCACGTATTTCTTGCCGACGCAGTTCAATAAGTGGGTGGCGAGCCAGGGTTTGTGTTAAATCTTGGCTGAATTGTCCTCGATCGACAGCCAGAGCTGCTCCAGCAGGAACTGCATGTTCGTCAGCTTTGGCAATGATAATAGACCCAAGCTGGCGCAACTCTTCGTGCAAAAGACCGGCGGCGCGATCGCTGGCTGCGGCGCCAAAGGAATTACTGCATACCAATTCCGCCAGTTGTTCGGTATGATGGGCAGGACTAAAGCGTTGGGGACGCATTTCATACAGAATTACCGGTACTCCATGTTGAGCTATTTGCCACGCTGCTTCTGTTCCAGCCAGTCCACCTCCGATAACTTGTACGGGTTGTATTTCCATAAACTAAAGTTCCATCGAGCTTTGAGAAATCAGTTATTTGCTTCTAAGCAGGGGCGTGCAGGTAAAATTTGGCTCAAACGAGAAAATTGTCCCAAATATTTTTCTAAAACTAGAAATTGAGGCAAATTTAAACTGTAATAAATCCAACGTCCTTCTTGACGAGAGGAGACCAAACCTGCTTCTTTGAGAGTTTTGAGATGAAAAGATAATTTAGATTGACTAATCCCCAAGGAATTGCACAACTCGCACACGCATAGTTCGCGTTCCTGCAGCAATTCTATCACCTTGATCCGGAGTGGTTCGGACAAGGCATGAAAACCAGCAGCGATCGCCTCAGGGGTAACACGGGAGGATAGCATTAATCACGAGCAGATAAAACTGTGTTTTCTTCTATTGTGAACTAGAGACAGCGAATTCCGCTTGATAGCAGATACCGGCTTTTTTAAATCTTTGCAGAACTTCGTCCAAGCGATCGTGCTGTGCAATCAAACTGATACGCACGTACCCTTCACCTCCAACACCAAAGGCGTTACCTGGAGTGACAACTACACCTGTTTGCTGCAATACCCACAACGCAAAATCTGTGGAACTCATTCCTGCAGGACAAGGAACCCACAAATACATAGTGGCTTTAGTTTTGGGGATATTCCAACCTAACTGCATCAAGCCTTGGATGAGAAAATCGCGGCGGGTGCGATAGCGAGTTTGAACTTCCTGCAAGTAAGAATCGGGTAGTTGCAAAGCTGTTTCTGCTGCTGCTTGTAAAGCTGCGAATATTCCGTAGTCCAAGTTAGTTTTTAAGGTTCGCAGGCCTTGAATGATGTGACGGTTGCCAACTACAAATCCGATCCGCCAACCAGCCATGTTGTATGTTTTAGACATGGTGTGGAATTCGACACCAATGTCTTTGGCGCCAGGAATTTCCAGCAAGCTAGTGGGTTGGTAGCCGTCAAAGGCTAATTCGGCGTAGCACAGGTCATGTACCAACAAGATTTCGTATTTTTTAGCAAAGGCAACTATTTCTTCGAAAAATTCCCGGGGTGCGGTAGCAGCTGTGGGATTGCTTGGATAGTTAAAGTAGAGTATTTTTGCCTGTTGGGCGATCGCTTCGGGGATACTGTTCAAATCAATTAACCAGTTGTTTTCTGGTTTGAGAATCAAACTGTAGACATTTCCCCCGGCAATCACCGGACCGCGAAAATGAACTGGATAGGAAGGAGAAGGTACCAGAACTACATCACCGGGATTGATATACGCCAGCGCTAAATGGGCCAAACCTTCTTTGGAGCCCAACAGTGGTAGGGTTTCGCTGTCTGGATCTAAAACCACTTGATAGCGACGGTAATACCAATTGGTAATAGCACGGCGGAAACTAGCTGTTCCTTCAAAGGGAGGATAGCCGTGGTTAGCAGGGTTTTGCAATGCTTTTACTGCTGCTTCGATAATTGGCTGGGGTGTCGCCCCATCGGGGTTACCCATACCCAAATCAATTAAATCCAGTCCTTGTTCCCGCGCCTTTTGTTTGAGCTCGTCCAAGCGAGCAAAGGGATAGGCTGGTAATTTTTTGACACGTTCTGCTGGGGCGATCCAATCCAAGTTCATTGATGTGCTGGTTGTTTATTTTTCTAGTTCATTGCTTGTTTTTTTAGAGATGTAATTAATTCCATCTCTGTTGTCCGTGGGTGCGGTAGTAGAGACCATGGCTGCCATTAGTTGTTCTAGAGCTACTGGAAAAGGTAGCCTGTGGATGTCAGAGTTAGGAGCAAGGGCTACTTCTGCTGCAGTTTGTAATTGATTGAGAGTGATGTTTCCCAATCCCAGGTCGCTTAATTTTTGCGGTAGTCCAATTTTTGCGTAGAATTGCAATAATTGCTGTCGTGCGGCAGCTGCTAGCTGGTTGCCTGGAATTATTTCTTCTAAGCGTAATTGTACCAATATTCCGTAGGCAACTTTTTCACCATGAATGCTGTTACCTTTACCAAATATGTGAGTTAAACCGTTGTGCACCGCATGAGCTGCAACGGTACGACACTGGGCGCCGCCTATTCCACCGATGATGCCTGCTAGTAATACGTTAGCATCTACAACTTGTTGCCAAACTTCAGTTCCAACTTGTTGAATGGCAGCAGCAGATTTTTGAAAAAGAATATCTCGCAGTACTCGTGCTTGTTGTACTGCAGCAATAGTTAAAGATTTTTCTGAATGTCCGCTACTAACGGAAGCTTCGTACCATTTGGCGATCGCATCTCCAATACCTGCAACTAAGGTTCGCTGGGGTGCAGTTTTAATCAAATCGTAGTCTAGGAGCAACAAATCCGGACAACGCTCCAGCGTTACATCATACAAAAATGCTCCTTCGTCAGAATAAACGTTTGCTAAAGCAGTCCAAGCTGCGCAGGTAGCCGCCGAAGTGGGAATTGTCACCACTGGTAACTGCAACTGTTGCGCCAGTAGTTTGGCTGTATCTAGTGCTTTGCCACCACCTGCACCGACGATCAGGTCGGCTTTGTGTTCTTTGGCTAGCTTTCTTAAGGCTTTGAGGCTAGCTTCACTACAGTCGGGAGCATAAGATGCTTGGGCGATTTCGAATTGCTGCTGTTTTAAAATCGGCTGCAAATAGGTTTGCATGAGTTTTAGGGTGCGATCGCCTGCCACGAGCAAGGGACGGTTTCCCAAGCGCGCCATCGCCTCCGTTCCTAGTGTTAAAATTCCACAGCCGCGGATTACTTTTGTTGGTGCTACTGTTAGCGGCAGCAAGGAGGTTGAAGTTTGAGCAGACAACTTTTCCGAAAATTGGTTAGGCATATATACATATATAATTTATTAACGTATCATTTTCAGGTATTTTGACAGGCTTTTTACCAGTAACTCTTACGCTTGCTTGCTTTTTCTGGAGTCACTACACAATCAGATTAATATCTTAACTAAAAAATAATAAATAATGTATTGTCCAACACCGAAAAAATTATATAACCTTGATAAAGGAAGGACAATTTAATAGCTAGCAAATAAACACTGAAATATAACAAAAAGTACCGCTGTTGAGAAGAAAGCACAACCAGCATGGGTGAAAGTATGCCAACGCCGGGTTTTGATAGCGGACGATGGCATTGTCAGAGAAAATACTTGGAAAGCATTGTATAAGGGTATGCCGTTAAATTTACCAAATCCGAGTAAAGGTAGTAAAGGATATTTACTAACAAGACTACAACATGGGTTGTTGTGCAATTCCCCGCTAGGGGGAAGAATAACTTAAGTTTTCGATTTTGGTAATTGAGCAAATTTGTCTTGGTAAATTTCTATTTGCATTTGTGGGTCTTCACGAGTAAAGAGCGATCGCCTGATCTGACCTAGGTACAGCGGTACTGAAATTCCTGGTTCTGGGTGTAGGACGGTGCGAGCACGAATGGTTAAAAATTTTTCTTGTGGTTTTCCTAAGCGACCGTAGGAATAAAGATCGCTAGCTGCTTGGCGTAAAGTTGCTTCTAGTTGTGTTGGAGTAATCTGGCTAGGGATGGCGATCACCGCTTGTGTCGATCCGTTGTCGTAAACCAAGTTATACCGTACTGCTCCTGGAATCACGGTTCGAGTCAAAGGAGCCAAAGAAAGAGCAAACAAACCACCTGTTAGTACCAACATAAAGCCGGTTGTACCTACTAAGCGGAAACGGATCCCCCATCGAAATATAAAAGCCAAAACAGCCACAGCAGCGAATACCAAAGTGGCGATACCCGACCATTGGGCATACTTTAAAAAGTCAGTCTGGGAGAACATAAACTTTAACTACCCTATCTTGCTTTACAGATACTCATTTTACGCGTGCAGAAGTTGAGCTTACGAGCAAGCGCGGTTCTACATTAAATAAGGGCATCGTAATTAATGATGCCCGTTTTGCAGGAGAACACCCACTCAGGGTGAACCTACGCTTCCCAACTATCAGCAACAGTGACTAATGTGCGATTAGTCACACTCACCATCACAGACGTGAATATAGTTATAATAGTTACGTTTATAAAAGATGACCTCTGTGTAGATACTTAATAACAACTGCCGCTAGGATTTGCAGCGGTAAACTATACCAGAGATAGCACCTAAAAGTAACCAAAACAGGGTATTCAAGCGAAAGTCAAAAATGGTTACATCTGCTGTGTTAAACAATATCCAGGCGCCAAAAACTAGCAAGTAACTAAAAAAAATTAATTTATCCTTTGCTTGTAAATATTTTGAACTGTACAAGACTTGGATGCCACCAAGAAATATCCAGCTTAGCAACGCACAAAATAATACAGTTGCTGGCAATCCAATTTCTGCAGAGAGCATCAAAAATAAATTATGGGGATGACCCAACCACAGATGGGTCTGGGTTTGGTAAAGGGGAGTAAAGTTGCGTAAACCCCAACCAGTCCAGGGACGCTGCTGAGTCATTGACCAAGCAAATTCCCATTGAGTTTTGCGCAGCAGTCCTACAGGTCGGTCTGGATATAATTGGTCGTTTAATCGCGCCCAAAAATGAGCTGGAATGATTTGGCGGAATACATTAGCGATAGAAAGGGGAGCAAAAGCAGCTAAAAGTACGCTTGTAATTAAGCCGGTAACACCAGCTACAAGCATGTACCAGCCTTGATAAAAGGCGTAAGCTAAACAAGCAAAAAAAGCGATCGCCCAACCATTGCGAGAATCGGTCAAAATCAATGCTACAAAGTTGGCAATTACCACCGTACTCAAGAATAAGAATGAAAAGCTTTTTGCGTAATAACCCTCAGAAGCAAGCACGGCGTAGACGCGCTCTAATGCCATCCGGCACGCTACGCGACCGCGGCTCGTCTCGGAGAACTGGGAACGTAATTGTCTGATTTTGGCACAATCTTGCCTAGAGTTTGCATTTTGAGTTTTTTTGTCTATTTGCAATTGCTGTAGACCCGCTCTAATGCCATCTGGCACGCTACGCGACCGCGGCTTCTCGTAGAGATAGTTTTCTAGCCACAATCCCAATCCTAGGATAAAAACAATTACCAAGTAAGCGGCGAGGGTATTTGCGTACATGAAAATAGAAGCCATGCGTCCAGGTGGGTTTCCTCCCAAGGCGATCGCCCAACCCAATGCACTTTCCCATTGCTGTCCGGTACTCCAACCACAAAATAACTGTCCCCAACCGATGATTACCACCGGTACAGAGGTAATGACCAAAATCCACGATAGCCTTCGTAATTGTGCGGGCGTTTGAATTAAGATACTAAAGGCACTAAAAAGCAAAATAAACGGTAATAAATTAAATAAACCAATAATTGCTTCCTGGCGATCGAAAGCAAAAGCGGTGGAAATCAGTAATAATAAGCTAAAAAGTGCAAATCCTAGGTTTTGGGGACGGCGGATGATTGTCCGATATTTTCGTACCCATGTTCCCAACAATGCCAAACCCAGGAATATACCTCCAAAAAATGGACTCAAGGGAAGGATGAGCAGTCCTAGTTGCGCACAATTCCAAGAAAATTGCAACTCGGACTGGGGATGTTTGAGAAAAGGTAATTTGTCCTTTATCATTTGTACTGTGTCATTAGTCATCAGTCATTTGTATTTTGTATTTTGGATGAGAGACCAATGACTTATGACCGTTTTGTTATGCTATTTCCCAACATTCTGCACGAGTAAGGCGAATTTGGGCTAAGGCAAATATGGTTGGTATGATCCGACCGTAGTTGGTAGCGATCGCTCTCCACCCCAAATCAGCAAGGAACCAAGCCCACATCACAGGTCCTAAAAAGGCAAAAACGCTCTTGACAAATCCGTAACGAGCTGCGCTCACAGCCATACCTTGTCTGGCCATTTGCAAGGTGACATAATTTTCAAATTGTGCTACAGCAGCTGCTCCTGTTTGCAGAGTAGCTTCTTTGCTAATTTGATAGCGAGCAAAATGCATTGCAAATTCCCGGGCGATTTGTTTGAGCAACAATGGTTTAATTATGGAGGTGAGCGCAAAAGCACTACCTCCTTTGACCAACAATCCCAAAGGATCCCGCTGCAAAGAAAGCGGTAAAGGTTTTCCCGGTTGGGATTTGGCTAAATGATGCTGTACCTGAGCAGTTAATTTTTGCTTTTCTTTTTCTGGTAGCTTTTTCCATACTCGCCCCAGCAAATGCAAAAATACTTCTGCTTCCAAATCAATCGTCGACAATTCCTCGGAATACGGTATTTTTAAATACTTACATACCTGGACCAGCGCTTGTCTGTAGGTTACCTGGTTTGTACGTCCACGCAGTACTGTTATACCATCAGCTGCCAAAAAGCGAAAACGTTGTTCTAATGCATCCAACCAAGCTTCCCGACCTTGACTTTGTATTTCTATTGGTTCTGGTGTTTGCACGTAATCGAGGGGATTGAACTTCCGACTAAACAGAATTGCCGTTAAGTCTTGCAATTCCTCTTCAGTTGCGAGTTCAAGTGCTGCCCTTAGTTCATCCAATTTTCCCTTCCTCCCTTCCATCCAGCTTTTCTGTTCCTTATTCTACTATTAGCTTTTAGCAGTCTTTTGTCTGTGCGGCAGTTGCCAGCGGTACTATCTTTACTAACTATATGATTATTTATTGATGTATACACTAGTTGACGCTAAAAATAAGGTGCCCAAATAGGTACCAACAGTGAGTGAAATTTATACTCATTAGTTTTTGCCATCCCCGATAACTGCTGGGGATGGAAAATTCAGCTTTTTAAAAAACTTACAAACCAATAAATATTTATTAAATTTTAATAAATATTTTCTCTTTACCGGAAGAATTTTATACGCGGATCTGTACAGAAAATTTCTTTGCAATTAAGGCTGGTAATTTGAAGAATTGCAGGTCAAAAATTTTGTCTTTTTTTACATTGTTTTAATTTTTGGAATTATTGATGACATTGTACCCCAAGTTTATAATGAGATTTGTGTATTTTTCTGCTAAAAAGTCAGAAAATTGAAATAATTAGCATTAGATACACAACAAGCAGCTTTAACCAGTGGATTGATGGTTATTTAAGTATTCGTGAGCCGACAATTATTAAATTGTATTTAGAAAAGCTAATCCTAATTTATCATGTTGTGACTGTAAATAAGTCTCGGATTGATAAATCGGGCATCGATTACTTAAATTCTTTGCTGATTACTGGTTGTAATTACAATTTGCTAAGCACAAGGAGTTGAACTTAGATGAGAACAGTACTTAATTTAACACAGCAATCAGTAATAGCAGAAATTGAAAGTATTTTGGATACTTATCCCTATCATCCTTATCAACAAGCTTTTGCTATTCCTGAGTTGCGCCAAGATTTAATCACCTACGTGTTCAGCCGCATTCCTTGCTTGTACAATGCTATCGAACTGGAAAAAGCTTGCTGGCTGGAATATAAATTACCACGCAGTCCTTTGGAACATCAAATCCAGCTGCAGAATTTGATCCACCAGGGTATTTACTCGATCATGCAAGAAAAATCTGATTGGATTAGCCGTCATTTTTGCGAAACAGTGAAACCGGGTTGCGAACCGTCTCACTGGTTTGGTTAACTGCAATCAGTTAACTGCAATCAATCGGCATTTTACTAGTTAGTGGTCGGTATTTGCTCGCTATCCGCTAACTATTTTTATTTTGGGAGAAAATAAAAATCAGCAAACAACTATAGTAGCCGCAACTGCAGACACAATATAATTAACTTTGCTGCAAATAATATTGAAATCGTTCCTTGAGCTGTTCCACTGTTAAGTTTTGAGTCCAGTACTCTATCAAAGAGTGGCCAAAAGCCCAAGCATTGCGCTCAGATGAGGCAGAATTTTCTAATAGCAAAGGCCAAAGGGAGAGCAGGTCAAATTGGAGAAGGTTGTTGTCGCTTGTATTTAAAAGCGAGTATAAATCCCAGGCCATTTGCAGTTTGCCGATCGCCACAGGTAACTGTTCTACAGGTATTTGTTCTGCTAGCAGAGGAGCGAGAGCGGGAGAACCGGTGGCTAGGGTAGAAAGAAACTGGAGGACGGGACTTTTTAAAAATTGAGCCAATCCTTTGGTTGTTGTCATCTGGAAGGTGTAATTGTCAATAATTTTAGCGGCAGCCAGGGTACGAGCTTCTAAGTCGCGGCAAAAGCGAGCTAGTCTGAGTTGCTTGAGGGGTGCGATCGCTTCGATCAAAGCGATGGACAGTGCATCCACTCCCCAAGCGCTGCGGTTGGTTTTCAAATCAGCTGTGACCGCAGGTAGGACTAAATCGCACAATTCGCCTAAAAACTGAGCACGATACTCAGTTGCTTCTCGAATGGCAATTTCCTTGGGTCGATCGCCCCATTCCCAGTTGTAGGGGGGTTCCCACTCGCGTAGGGGACGGAGGCGATCTACCTGAGTGACCACGGCGATCGCTTTGAGGTCTTGCGTTACTTTTGTTATTTCGTGGAGAAAGTCCACATCCATTTGTAAAGCGGGATCAACAGCAGGAGTTACCAACAGCAATAAATCTGCTGTTTTAGCACCTGCAAGTACAGATGCTTGCAAAGAAGCTGTGCAGTTAATTTGTTCATAACCAGGTGTGTCCCAAAGCGTTAACGTCTCTCCAGTTGCAGTTTGCCAGTGATAATTCTGAATGCGATCGGTAGCTGGCAAAATATCAACAGCAGCTAGTTCTGCTGCAAACAGCGTATTAATCAAGCTGCTTTTTCCAGCTTTAGCTCTTCCTGCGACCAAAACGTTGAGGGGTTTTTGCTCTACTACTTCAGTGGGTTCAGCTTGGGCAAGAAGAATGTCCCGTAAAGTTTGGGCTTTCGCCTTTGGAATAGCTGGTGTAGAGACAGGAGAAACCGGTAGTGTTGTCGTTTTGCCGTAAAGAACTATGGCTTGTCGACACAAATTTCGCAAAGCTGCTTCTCGAAAAATTTGACTCAAATTCACCAGTAATTCCTGATTGGCTTGCTCGCTGGAGTGCTGGCTTGCTTTTTTTACTGCTGCTGCTGCGGGATTAAACAGCCACTGCGCCCACCCCCAAGCTCGCCAAAGCTTGCGAACAGAAGGTTCCAACCTTTGATAAATTTCGTAGGCTTGATATGCTTGTCCCACCGTTACCTGGTTCAAAGCGGGAGACAGCTTTTGTATCCACAAGTCCAGATCGTTTACTGTTCCTCGAATTAACTCATAAGCTTGAGGAATGTAGATGTTTAGGAGGGGATACTTAACCTCGGGGTGGTATATTTTGGCAACAGCTACCACCAGCTGTTGACAGCGCTGCCAAAAAGTTTGCCAATCTTGCCAAATAGGAGGATCGTTTTGTGCTGCAGTGAGGATTTGTTGCAGTGCCGCCTGTAGTTGTTCTGTGGTATGATTTTCTGCAGTTGGAGTAGTTTGGGTTGTGGCAGCGGTTTCTAGCGGTTGGCTGATTTGGGCGATTACTGTTTCTAGCGCCGTAGCTGCAGATCGGGTCCATTTTACCAATAACCAGCGCCAACCTAAAAATAAAAGGGTAAATACGCCCCAAATCCAGTTAATTCCCCAGCGATGAATTTGTAATTCTGCCGATACTAGTAAGAAACCGACGACCAAAATGATCGGAACTGCCAATACAATCCATTGCCAAAGTTTCAAACGCATCATCTATGTAATTGTGACTTTGATTTTAATCTTCTTGAGCTACGATGGTAACAAAAGAAAATAACTAGCTCATGCAACCGTTTACAGATATTGGTACTAACAAGTTAGGTTGCAATTGCGAGATAATGAACTACCTACGCTCGCTTGCTGCGGGTGAGAGTAGTTTATTTGTTTGCTGCAGATAATTTCATGCCAATTGGTTTTAGAAATACAAACGAACTGTGGGCTACAATTTTAACCGAGACTTTAAAACGCTTGGGCTTAAAAAGCGCCGTAATTTGTCCTGGGTCACGTTCCACGCCTGTGGCGATCGGTTTTGCCCAGCAATCACCGCCTTTAGAAGTTATTTCCATTCTTGACGAACGTTCTGCGGCATTTTTCGCCTTGGGTAGAGCTAAAGCCACTGGCATTCCCAGCGCAGTGGTTTGCACTTCGGGAACGGCGGGGGCAAATTTTTATCCAGCGGTGATCGAGGCCAAACAAACTCGCGTACCGCTTTTACTGCTGACAGCTGATAGACCGCCACAGTTGCGAAATTGCCACTCCGGACAGACGATTGACCAGTTGAAGCTCTACGGTCATTATCCTAATTGGCAAGCAGAGTTAGCTTTACCAACAGCAGAAATGGAAATGCTGGCTTATTTGCGACAAACAGTGATCCATGCTTGGGAACGATCGCTTTATCCGGTTGCAGGACCAGTGCATTTGAATATTCCCTTTGCCGATCCCCTTGCACCTGTTCCCGATTCTACAGACTTGAGTAAGTTGCGATCGCAGTTTCATCCGGAAGATTTCTTTGCTGGAGTCACAAAATCTAACTTGTTTTGTAGTTCTTCAGGGAACCCCAAAAATTTGCGCAGTAAATTTTCGGGGACCCCGGCTTCCATAACTGGGTCTTGTGTGCCGGTAGAAGAATGGTTGCAATCAGACCGAGGTATAATTATTGCTGGCGTAGCGCAACCACACCATCCCCAGGAGTATTGCCAGGCGATCGCCCAACTCAGTCAGACTTTAAAATTTCCAGTTTTAGCAGAGGGACTTTCGCCGGTGAGAAATTATGCTGAGCTTAACCCTAATATTATTTCTACCTATGACCTGATTTTGCGCAATCAGCAATTAGCTAAACAGCTAGCACCAAAAATAGTGATTCAAATTGGTGAATTTCCCACTAGTCCGGTACTGCGTCACTGGCTCAAAAATACTGCTAGCAAATGTTGGGTAATTGACCCTAGCGACCAAAACCTGGATCCCCTCCACGGTAGGACAACTCATTTGCGCATGAGTGTGGAACAGCTGGTCAAACATTGTCTTAGTCAAGCAAAAACAGATTGTGGTGGACAGCTCTACCTGCAATGGTGGTGTAGTGCACAAGCTAAAGTTACTTCGGCTTTTGAGCAAATTTTCACTCATCAGTCTGATTTGCTGGAAAGTAAAATTGCTTGGTTGTTACCCCAAGTTCTACCAAAAGAAACTCCTGTGTTTATTGCTAACAGCATGCCGGTGCGAGATGTAGAATTTTTCTGGCAAGCAAATTGCTCTCACATCAAGCTTTTTTGCAACCGGGGTGCAAATGGTATTGACGGTACGCTGTCCACAGCTTTAGGAATTGCTCATCGCAATCAAAGCAGCGTTATGTTGACAGGAGATTTGGCTTTGTTGCACGATACCAATGGCTTTTTGGTGAGAAATAAATTTGTCGGACACTTGACGGTTTTGTTAGTTAACAATAATGGTGGTGGCATTTTTGAAATGTTACCCATTGCCAAGTTCGACCCACCTTTTGAAGAGTTTTTTGCCACTCCCCAAGATATTGATTTTTGCCGGTTGTGCGCTACTTACGGTGTCGAATACGAATTGATTACTTGTTGGGAACAGTTGCAAAAAAAATTGAATCCCCTCCCAACTGAAGGAATTAGAGTTTTAGAGTTGCGGACAAATCGCAAAGTTAATGCCAAATGGCGTCAAGAAAATTTGGCTAATTTGGCGATGAATCTTTTTTAAAAGCAGCGATCGCCGGGGTCCCCAAAAATTTGCGCAGCGACTCCGAAGGAGTATCACCGTTACAATCCCAAGCTTAATCTAAATTTGTACTGTTTTTAACTGAATCTTAGCTCCTGTCGCTTGACTTTCTGTAGAAGATTTGGAGATAACTACGGTTACAATAAACTACGATAAATCTATCGATTTTTGGATATATGCAAGGGAGGTTGAGGAGCAAAAATGGTACAGGCGATCGCTGTGACTTGGCTGCTATTGTTACTTGGTGACTTTTTTTCTACATTTTGCTATCATGTACCCGAGCATGTTTTTGGTAGTCTTCACTTACAGACCCACCACTGTTGGAAAAAGGACTTTCGTCACTACGCGATTTTGACATTTAATTTTTGGGTTTTGTTAGACGGAATTTTGGGGGCTTTACCTTATTTGTTAGTTGCGCTGTGGCTTTGGTCATTTTCGCCGGTAGGGGTTGTAGTTGGATTGCTATTCGGTCAGTTGCATGTGTGGTGGAGACACATAAACGCCCTCGGTTGGCAAACTCCAACCCTAGTGACTGTTTTATGTCAATTCGCCTTCATCACGACTCCCGAACAACACTGGCTCCACCATCAAAAAACTAACATTGGTTACGGGGATATTTTTACATTCTTCGATCGTCCGGCTCAAGGTTGGTTGCGATGGTTGCGTTTGCTCAGGTTGCGGTTTCGCTGCGGACGTTCCTAGAAGCAGGTGGAAAAACAAACTGTACCATACCCCACTGGCCGTTGGTTAACCAATGGGGGTCAGATTTCGCTACTGTTTCCACAATTTGAGGTGGAATACCTGCTGCTACTTCTGACTTGAGCGTACGCAAAGCCACTAAAGGAACAGGTAAATAGGACACTATATCTGCCACATTAGTACTGAAATCCCAATGTCTGTCCCCTAGCAGTCTGCGATAATTGGCGTCGCCTTTTAACAGCAGTAAACTTGCATTTGCTAGTTGATTTTGTAGTGAATCCGGTATTTCCCAGAACGCCAAAGGCGATGTCCAGAAATAATCTTCACAGAGAATTAATTTTTTTGAGGCTAGGTGTGCTTGTAATCTTTGAGCTAGATTTGCAACCTTTTCATCACCAGACGTAGCTAAAAAATCTACAGTATCACCAACATCTTTAATTGTGGCATCAGAGACAAAAGTTGGGTGAGGCTTTAAGTGTAGTTGAATTTGATTAGCTATACCGGTAGTTAATAAAACATTTATTAGAGCGAGGTCGCATATTAATTCAAATCCAGCATTATCTGCTATGAAAACAATCTGTGCGGGTTGGCTGTTCAGTAAAAATTCTGTTAAATTCGGCACATCATCTACTAAAATATGTGCTTGTTGGGTGGCGATATCAAAACGAGTGCGATCGCTTTCAAAGGCTGACCACAAACTCAAGTCTGCTCGATTGCCCCAAAGGGCAAAATATAATAACGTAGTCAAAGCAGTTGGGAGATTTTGGTTTTTTTGTGAAATATGGGATAACCAATCTGTTAGTTGAGTGCACAAAGTAATAGTTGCATCCAAAGATGTTTTCAAACCTTGAGATTTTTGCAATTGGAACGGATCTACACCCTGCCACGCACCGGGGAGAAAATAATTAGTAATATTCAGGATGAGGCGGTAAAAATAAGTTTCGGCAAAAAACCAGGGAACATCTATCCAACGGTTTCCTTGGTATGGTTGTAGATATTTTTGCCAAGCGGCGACATCTATACCCGTATCATCGCTAAGAGGAATTAAATAGCCGGATGGTAATTGTTTGGCTAGGTTTTCTAAACCTTCATTTATGTGGGGTGGAAAATTGTTTTCGGCGATAACTCGGCGAGCGATCGCAGGCATTCTTTGGGTAACCGTAAATTCGGTAAAACTGCCAGTTTCTGCACCGATAAGAGGTTCTGGTAAGGGTAAGGAAGGAGCTTTTGTTTTCATCACGAAAAAATTTCTTTTTCCCTTTTATTGTTTGGTTATTCTAACGTCCCTTGGCAAATACTTAAATACTTATTCATTTTTTATGACAAAATTTGTTTTTTTAGCATTGATTATAATTAAAATTCTGTTATTAGCAATTTTTCGGTCAGCAAGCTGCTAATTTTTTCTTATGGCAATGACTGAAAGCATCTTTGGCAAAAAAATAAAAAAATATCTAAAAACAGCTAATACTAAATTTATCCGCATTCTTTGGTGTGATAATGCGAACATTATTCGCGCCAAATCGGTACATGTGGAAATGCTACCCTATTACTTCGAACACGGTGTTGGTATAGCTGCGGGACAACAGGGAATTCCGGTAATGTACGACAGCGTGATTCCCAAAAGCGGTTTAGGGCCGGTGGGAGAAGTCAACCTAGTACCTGATTGGAGCACCTTAACAGCTTTACCTTACTGTCCCAAACATGCTCGCGTCATGGGAAACATGATGCTTGAGGGACAAGCATGGGGACTGTGTCCGCGTCAATTTTTGATGCGAATGATACGGGAAGCTGAAAATCAAGGGTTGGAAATTCAAGCCGCTTTTGAAAATGAGTTTTATTTGTTGCGTGTAGATGCAGATACCATTTTACCTGTGGATTCTACCGTCTTTGCCTCTACCCAAGCTATGGATATTAGCTGGGAAGCGATCGATGATATTTCGGAAGCGTTGATTGCTCAGGATATTCCTGTAGAGCAGTATTATCCAGAATCTGGTCCCGGTCAGCACGAAATTTCCGTGCGATACACCGATGCGTTGACTGCTGCAGATAGGCAAATTGCTTTTAGAGAAACAGTACGAGCTGTAGCGCGACGCCACAATCTCAAAGCTTCTTTCCTGCCTAAAATTTTCCCGAAAGCAGCTGGTAGCGGTTGTCACATTCACCTGAGTTTGTGGCGCAATGGCAAAAATTTACTACCAGATCCGCAGGGTATTCACGGTTTGTCGACAGTGGCAAGAGAATTTATAGCTGGGATTTTGCATCATTTACCAGCGCTGGTGGCCTTGACGGCGCCTAGTGTCAATTCTTACTTAAGGATTCGTCCTCATTCCTGGAGCGGTGCTTTTTGTTGCTGGGGATTGGATAATCGGGAAGCTGCAATCAGAGTACCTTATGCTGTCAATTTTGGCAATCCTGCGCACTTTGAAATCAAAACCGCGGATGCAACAGCTAATCCTTACCTTGCTTTAGGTGCGGTAATTGCAGCAGGATTGGACGGCGTGCAAAAAAGTTTGCAGTTAGGAGCGCCAGTAGCTGTGGATCCTGGGTATCTATCAGCAAATGAGCGCGCTACCAGACAAATTGATTTATTACCAACGAATTTAGGGGAAGCGATCGCTCGACTCAAACAAGATGAAGTTCTTCTTCAAGCTTTAAATCCCCAGCTAGCAACAGCTTTTTTAGCTGTACGGGAAGCAGAATGGGAAGCGATGAAGGATTGGGAATTACACGAACAAGTTAAGGTTTTGCTAGAACGATATTAATTTTGCTACCGATGCGAGTCCCAGTGGTAGCCTGAAAATAATAGTTTTAGCTCCCACACAAAAAGATTATGCTGCGCAAACCGAAGAAAAGATGGACACCTTCAAACTGGGCAAGTTGGAAGCATTTTGGAATTGGGGAACAATACCCGAACAACTACTGGGAAGTATTGCGTGCTTTTTGGCGATCGCGCGATCGCTTACCCTACGCCTGGAATATCCTTAACAAGGGAGTCTGCGACGGTTGTGCTTTAGGTACAACTGGTATGCAAGACTGGACGCTGGAGGGAATTCACGTGTGCAATGTCCGCCTGCGATTGTTACGGATGAATACCATGTCAGCCTTCCCTCCTCAACTTTTGGAAGATGTTGGTCTGCTGCAAACACAAAACGGTGCTAGCTTGCGCGAGTTGGGACGGCTTCCCCATCCGATGCTGCGTCAGCGAGGGGAAAAGGTTTTCGACTAATTAGCTGGGATGAAGCTTTAGAGCTGATCGCTTCACGCATCCGTGCTACCACGCCGGACCGTCTCAGTTTCTATATTACCAGTCGCGGTACTGTGAACGAAACTTACTACGCAGTACAAAAAGCTGTGCGAGCAATGGGTACCAACAATATCGACAACGCCGCTCGCATTTGCCATTCTCTCAGTGCTGCAGCACTCAAAAGCGCATTGGGGGTGGGTGCAACTACTTGCTCTTATCGAGACTGGATAGGTACTGATTTATTAGTTTTTATTGGCTCGAATGTTGCCAACAACCAACCTTTTACCGTGAAATACCTGCATTACGCAAAAAAAAGCAGGTACAAAAATTGTAGTGATTAACACCTACCGCAAGCCAGGAATGGAGCGCTACTGGGTACCTTAGATTTTGGAAAGTGCTTTATTCGGGACTAAATTTGCGGAAGATTTCTTTTCGATCCACACCGGTGGTGACATTCCATTTCTCAATGGCACAATCAAGCACACGATCGCTAATGGTTGGGTGGATGAGACGTTTATCCAGCACTACACCACAGGTAAAGCTACACTGGAAGCGCAATCTTGGGAAGAGTTAGAACGACTTTCCGGAAGTAAGCGCGAAGGGAACCCCAAAAATTTGCGCAGCAAACTTTCGGGGAGGGATGCATGCCTTTGCCAAAATGGTTGCACAAGCCCAAGCGGTTTAATGCCAATTCGCGGTCGCTCGGGAGTACAAGGGGGCGCGCTCGTTGGGATGCTACGCCACAGCTTTTCCCGGTCTCAGACCAATTACTTTTGTAGACGCGGCTTTTCGTAGAGAAGGTGTACCGGACTACAACGCTCTCGGACGCCTGGAAAAAACAGCTTTAAGTACCCGCAATAGAACGCAGCTGCTCGTTCATGTAAGAGCGATCGCCCAGTACTTCCAACAAGGGACCGTAAACATCAAACTTGACTATGCTGATAGAACCAGCTAAAGCATTAATGCGATCGCGGTAACGCCCGAGGTCAATTCCTAACAAAGAACACAGAATGATGCGAATCGTTGCTTTGTGAGAGACCACTAAAACATTACCAGTAGAATATTTAGCCTGAATTTCTGAAATCACAGCACACGCTCGATTAGCAATTTGCACTGCGGTCTCGCCTCCTGTAGGTGGATTCCAAGCAGGTTCCGTCAACCAATGAATGTAATCGTCGCTGTAGTGCTGTTTTACATACTCGACAGTTTGACCTTCCCATTTTCCGTAACGGATTTCTTTCAGTCCGTCCCGCAGTTGCATTTCCATTCCAATTGCATTACACAAAGGTCTAGCTGTAGCTATTGTTCGCTTCATCGGACTCGCATAAATAGCTGTCCAAGGTAGAGAGCGATAAGCATCTGCAAACTCCTTGGCCATTACACAACCTTCGGGGGTTAGCTCTGGGTCTAATTCTCCACAGTAGCCCCCTGTTTTGCTATAAATTGTTTCGCCGTGGCGCAGAAGATATAATTTTAAGCTCATGCATGCATCCTAGAAGTTACAAATTGAATTTATTTGGAAAAGCGATCGCTATTTGTACTGCTAAATCTTACCTTCAGACTTTGCAATATATAAATCCTCCCAAATTCTATAGGAGGAATGACCAGCTTGTCACAACTAGCTTGCAGCAAGCACAAAGCATGCTTTCATTATTACCAACAAACTAAGTGCTTATGCTTTTTTAACTAATTATGCAATTGGTTCAATACATACTCCCTAATCATTGGTTGCAGGGTAAAACCTGTATTTGTTTTTTCAATCAGCGACCTTTTCAACAAAGCTCTTAAAACTTCAGGTAATTCAGGTGATGAAATTTTTGCTTCTAGTTGTGCAAAGTCAGTAGGTTCACCTTTCCTGGCCAGCGAGTCCATCAACTGTTTTTCTAATTCTGATAAGCGATAAAATTGCTGGTCTAACAAGTCGTGCAAATCGTCAAAAATTAACCTTTTCTTCTGGTGCAGCATTTCTAAAAAATTTGCCAATTTTCCCTCAAAAAACTCTTGAATTCCTGCTGCTACTATCTTCAATACCAGGGGATTGTTTGCATAATATTCACACAGTTGTTTCCATTGTTTTTGCGTTCCAATTAATGAGCCTTTAGCTTGCAACATTTGCTGCAGTTGCGTCCACCGCATACCCCGAAGTTGAAAAGAACGTACTGGTAGGTTTTTTCCTTCTTCAGTTGCTAATCCTTTGGGTCTTTCCCGACAAGTTAGTAACAAACAACTTTGATGAAAGGTATCGCTTGCATATTTGAAGATTTGTGCAAATCCTTGATATTGCTCTCGATAATTACCAGTGCGATCGCCGCTTTGCAAAATTGATTCCACATTATCCAAAATTATCAAACACCGATGGGCACGCAAATACTTTATCAGCAGCGAAATTTTTTCGTCCAAACTTCCAAAAGGTAAATCTTTGCGATACCTTCTGCAGAAAAATCGAATTAATTCAGTTAACACTTGTTCTGGTGTCGGAGCATTGCGCAGACTGCGCCAATACACTAATTCAAATTCCTGTTGTATGTTTTCAGCTAGCTTTGCTGCTAAAGTGGTTTTACCAATTCCACCCATACCCAGCAGTACTACTAACCGACACCTATCACCAACAATCCATTGTTGGAGAGCGGTCAGTTCTTCTTGTCGTCCCAAAAACTCTGAAGTGTCTGGTAGCAGGCTAAAATATTGGTGCTGTTGTTGTGCTGTTTTTCTATAGTTCTGTTTTGGCAGAGAAAGTAAGATGTCTTTGGTCTGAATGTTTCGCTCTATTATTGCTTTTAAGTTCTTTTTACCAACCCTTTCTCCAAATTCCTCTGAAAGTCGCTTCCACAAATTAGCTGCAACATCTTTAATATGACCTTGGGAACAATGATTGGCTTTGGCAATATCTTCATAAGTCTGGTCTTGCCAAACTCCCTTTAAAATAGCTCTTTGTAGATTATTTAGTGGTTTACCATACTTAGCAGAAATAATTTGTTCGGCTAGAGTAAAAGCTTTAGTATATCCATCTAGGGCACTGAAATTTATAATATCTGTTTTTCCGATTTCAGCAAACATAAATTTGTCCCCGCTTGATTCTAATTTTGGGGTTTTTCTAAATTTAAAAAGCAGTGGTGTTGTTTTTCGACAATCACCTTTGCGAACGCAGCTTGACCTCTTACATAATGCTTACACTGAATGTTTGGGAGCAAATGCTGCTGTATTCGTCTTTAACTGCACCTAAGCTCTCACAGAGGTTTACAAAATAAAACTTCCTAATTTTAGTTAATATTTATAATTTTACCTATCCAGAGGATATCAAAAAAAAATAAGCATACAATAAGGAAATTATAAGTAATACTTGCAATTACTGGCTTGTAAAGCTAAGGAAATAGCCGGACATCGAGAGATAGCAGTGGCAAAAACCAACGAGAAAGAAAATAAATTTTCAGTGCTAAGATGAAAATCTCTCTCTGGGAAGAAAGACTCTCTATCTATTGATATAACTATAAATTTTACTTTCGATGTATTTTACTTTCAGCAATATTATCAGCTAGCTGCATAAAAATTGTTTTGGTATTTTTAATTTTTCTTTGGTGAGAGGAGATGTAAAATATGCAGCAATTTACTAAACTTCATCTGTGGTTTGTAGCAGGGTTACCTGTGGTGATGGGTTTAAGTTTGCCAGCTTTGGCTCAAAAACCATCCACTCAAATTTCACCTGCTCAAAATCGGCCTGCGCGCACTTACCAACCTGGGTATTGGCAACCGATCGCGCGGATCGACCCGAAGCAACCAATCACAGTTGTCCTTATCAATCAAACCAACTCACCTTTGAAATACAATTTTTTAGATGGGCGCAGCGACAGTGATTTGCCTGTAGAAGGTAATGTAGAATTGAAAGATTTTTCCTTACCTGTCAACATTGCGATTTACAATCCTACGCCAGAAGCTGCTGCTGGGAAAGGTGGTGGTTTGAGATACGAAACTTCCGTCAAAAATAATGTGGTGGAAGTGAGGGTGAAACCTGTAAAATCTGGTGGATACCGTGTATTAAATATTTCTAGGGCAGGTGGTATTTATCTTTATTAGTCTATTAGTAAAATTTAATTTTGATAAAATTTTGAAAAATCCAGGGTTCAGATTTTGGTAAACAAAATTACTTATACCACCACTGCTAAATTATAAAGTATGGAAAGTATGTGGTGGAGTTTTTATTTATTATTCCTTTTTTATTTTATTTTTATTTTCTTCTTACTTTGGAAATTTAAACTTCAGGAAGTAAATTTAACATTGAAAATGTGTAGAAAATGCGCAATGCATTTTAGTTAAAAATAGGACGTAATTTTCGATAGCAAAGCAGCAACAAGTCCCCGGCGAGCGATCGCTTGTATTGCAAGTAAGAAGCGATGGCAGTGCACGGGTGCTGATAAAATTTACTTTAAAATCACCAGAGGACAAAATCTGGTGTTGTTTCTGTTGTCAAAGCAAGGTCTAAGTTGCTGGAGGCAATGTCTTGAAAGGAAAGCAGTCATATGAACAATTGTCCTGCGAAGTTAAAACAGGTATCTCAACCACATGCGGTCATTGGTAATATAACAGTTAAAGTTATAAAAATTGCTGGTTTTTCTTTAGTTTTGATTTCGATTTGTAACTGTTTGTCAGCCTGCAGTCAGAGTTCCAAGAGTACCAAGAAAGTTGTCAGCACACCCACAACCACTCCTGCTACCTCGATTACACCTAGTAATTTGGGGACTCCATCTCGCAGTCCCATCGATCCGCTGACTGGCTTGGAGCTTCCTCCTATACCTGATACTCCTTTTAGTAACGACAAGATACCCAATATTCCAACTGTAGCCAGTGACACTTTCGGTCAGAGAAGAGAGCAGGTGACAGAAAAAACAACATTTGTGGCTCCCAATCAAAGCTCGGGAACAACACAGCCTGAAAAACCTGTGGTTTGGCAACAGGGGGGAACTCCAGCAGCTAAGTCCTCTGTACCGAGGACGGCGATCGCATCCAACAAGGCTTATACCAGCTACAGCAATCCCATAGAATTTAGGGTACCTGGAAATACAAGCTCCACAACTACTGTGCCAGAAAAAAGAGGAAATACAGCAAAAAAAATAAAAGTGGTGGCTACAGATGGGAGTTCTAGAACAACTACGGGTAGACAGATAGATGTTTTGCAGTCTCGTCGAGCGATCGCGCCTTTGCAGCTACCTGTTTCTCAAGTCAGACCTGTCAAAAGTCCTATCCCTGTTATCGCTAAGTCATCTTCCTACCCGCAGCTTCAGTACTCACAACAGTCGATTAGCGATGCGAACGCTGTGGTACGGGGATTGGTCGTAGCCAAGCACAAAGGTGAAATTCAACCTGACACCACAACCTGGAGAAAAACTCAGGATGCGGTCATTTTACTGCGTCAGGGTAAAACCAGACAACAAGCAGCGGCCAAAGCTAATATTCCCCTATCTTTGCTGACGCAACTAATTGAGTGGGGTCAACAAAATCAACCAAAAATAACCTCTATCAAACCTGGAAAAGGGACTTTAGCGCTGGCGAACTCAGAGAATTGGCAACAGTCGATTAGCGATGCGAACGCTGTGGTACGGGGATTGGTCGTAGCCAAGCACAAAGGTGAAATTCAACCCGACACCACAACCTGGAGAAAAACTCAGGATGCGGTCATTTTACTGCGTCAGGGTAAAACCAGACAACAAGCAGCGGCCAAAGCTAATATTCCCCTATCTTTGCTGACGCAACTAATTGAGTGGGGTC